>OIWT01000003.1_pt1 | contig 406212 bp, 390 predicted proteins | sample 1587701 | NCBI WGS metagenome assembly OIWT01 (sample SAMEA3888904, study PRJEB22519) | human gut metagenome | biome: human gut; feature: human-associated habitat; material: faeces | place: Denmark | collected 2009
TTATTGTATCAATAATATTTTTTAAAATTTTCATCCGAAACTTCTTGACACTAATCTCTCTATATTCCCTAGTTTCAAAATCACGACCAGATAATAAACTCACTAAATCTGCTAATTTACCTCTCTTAAATTTGTATGTAAAAGCTACTCTTAATACATCAGTATAAGAAGGTAAATATAGATCTTCATTCTTATCCTTTATCCATTCAATCTGTCTAAATATATCTTTTTTACTAAATTCAACATCATTATTCTTTATATTATCATAATCAACTGGAGTTTTAGCAAAATGACAAAAATAATCAATAACTTTTCTTATATCATTTCCTTCATATTCTTCGTTAACACTTATTTTTGACATAGCAAAGTCAGCTTGTGATAACACTACTCCTTCAGAGTTTATCCTAACAAATATTTCTGTTACAGTATCTATATCTAATGCTGACCCAAGTTCTATCCTACCTATAGTAACATTCTTTATTGCTAGCAATCTATTAATTCTTCTATTTACTTCATTTGGACTTATTTCATATTTGTTTGAATAATCAGTAACAAATTGCCATGTATCAATATTACCATCTTTCATAAATTCTGAAATATCAGGAATCCACTCATCTTGTTTTTCTATTGCGGGATTTAAGGTTTGAAATTCTTCATCTTTTATATTAAAAGCAATTTTTATTCTTTTCTTTTTATAATTACTATCAAGTACTTCTTGTCCTAATAAAGCAGCTGTTAATGCTGTAATTCTTTGTTGACCATCTATTAATACTTGCTTACCCTCTGAAGAAGTTCCATCCTTTAATTTAACATCTGGACTTTTCCATGTAATTATATATCCTACTGGATATCCTTTATATAAAGAATCTATTAAATTTCTTACTTTTGTAGAGTCCCATACAAATGGTCTTTGAATTTCAGGTATTGCGATTGTTCCATCACTTACAAAACCTAATAGCGTACTTACTGAAACATTATTTACTTCAAAATTTGGCATTGTTTATTTCTCCTTTATTTTTAATTACTCTTTTTCATTTTATTAGCAACTTTTTACTTTTAACATTATTTTCTGTTCATTCTACGCTCATTAAGAGTTTTCCATATTTTTCTATACATATTTATAGTATTAGTTGATATTCCTAAATAGTCTTCTAGTATTTCTTTATCCATTATATTAATTGCATCTCTGATATCCTTCTTATTTCTTATGTTGTCATCTAAAATTTCTACCAATCTATTTACATTTTGTTCATCCATATCATCTATATTAGGAATTATAATGTTCTCTGCTTCTTTTGGTAAAATTTCTAAAACTCCTCCTCCATAGCTTCTGCCACATAATTCAGTAAATGCAAATGATATACTATTATAATATGATAATAATATTTTCTTATTGTCATACTTTTCTTTTATTTTAATTCTATGCATTGTATCTGTAGATACTGCATCAATTCCATTCAAAACAAATTTAGGATAAATATTACTTCTCCTTAATAAAAAAGCATCTGGTATCCATATAGAAGGTACTGAATACCATTTTTTTCTTATTCTACACTTATATCCTTTATTTTCTTCATTATCTTCACCAATTTTTATATACTCTTGCTGTTCTTTGCTCATATCTTCAACGTTTACATTCTCATTTATAGTTAAAAGATATGCTTTTACTCCCTTACTAACATTCTTATTCCAATCATCTTCATTAAAAACTAATCCATGAGTTTGAGAGCTTCTACCTATTAATGGTTTAGTATATTTTTTTAAATCATATTTTTTTACATAATTATCATCTAATGAAAAATAATCATTATTTCCAGTAGTTATTCCAACATTTACTAAACCTATATCTCCTATTCGTCTAAATCTCTTATCCTTTTTTATGTCTTCAATGACATTATTCTCATCTTCATTTAAATAGTATCTTGTCCATTTATCATTAGTTAAAATTTTTTCATATTTTAAATTATTTTCATCATATTTTTTTATAAAATCATTTAAATTGTCATATAAAGAATTAGATATTAAACACTCTTTTTCTTTATCTTTTTTTGTTCCTATTAACACAACCACTTCCTGTTCAGCATCTTCAAATAATAATTCATTAAATGAAATAATAGTTATTTTTGACAAATGTTTTGATAGATACTTTCGTAAATCTTCTGCATATGCAACTTGCATTATTTCAGCAGGTATAACAAATGCAATTTTACCATTTTTCTCTAATAATTCTATACATGCAACCAAAAAGAAAACCCAGCTATTAATTAGCTTATTTGATTTCATTTTATTTTTTATTAATACTTCCGCCTGTTTTTCTCTTTGAAATGTAGTTAAATATTGATATCTGATGTATGGTGGATTTCCAATAATTAAATTATATTTTTCTTTACAGTTAACATAGAAGTTATAAAAATCATCATTGATTACTTGAGCATTATCAATATCTTCTAGTACTTTTTTACTTTTATTTGCTTCTTCTTCTATATATTCAACAGCGTCAATTTTTTTAATATTATAATTACTATGTCCTAACATTTTTTTTATGCTTCTTAAGAAAGAACCATCTCCACAACTAGGTTCTAGAATTCTCATGTCATTTTTTAATGTTAATTCAGTTATATAATTTGCTAATTTTTGTGGAGTATAATATCCTCCTCTTAATTTTTTTTGTGTTATATTCTCTTTTAACTTCATTTATTATTCATCCTTCATTTCTATTAGTTCAGTAATATCTTTCATTATTTCTATAACTATTTGTTTTCTTAAGCTAATAATTGCCTCTCCTTCTGATTTTTTCATTATCTTGCTTTTTAATGTCTTATTTAAATCATATATCTTTCTAGTATTATTTACAATTTTATCATATAATTTCTTTTCTTGAGTATTATCAAAATCAACATCTATAATAGGTAATTTTTCCAACACTTGAGTCCCTCTCGAATAGAATCCACCTTCAAAATCACTTCCCATTTTTTCCATCACATCATTCATTATTGGATGACTTAGGTATGCTTGTAAGAAGAATAAATTATATTTGCTATTTGGTTTCATCTTTATTCCACAATACCCAGCAGTTCCTCCACTTTGTATAACTAAATTTTCATTATCATACATAAACATTGGCTCTTTTGACATTACTCCAACTATTAGTTTTTCTTGATTGTTAAATTCATTTATTGCTTGCACTCTTCCAAATTGATACCAATTACTTTTGTTTGAATTTGGAACATCTCTACCTGTACTTTTTCCTGAAACTTGTTTTGGAACTATCAAATCATAATTGTCTAGTAAATACTGTTTTATTCCCTTATACTGTTGTAAATTTATATCTATCAATTTCCCTCCTTCATCATATGGGAATATAATATATTTATCTGTAACTAAAGGATCAAAAGAATTTACATTCTTCTCTACATTATTTATTGGTTGGAAATATCTTTTTAATATGCTTCTTTCGATTTTATATTCTTTATTATTTTTCTTGATAGTAACATGATTTTCATCTTCATTTACTATTTCTTTCCCTTTAATTACATATATTTTATTTAAACTAGTTTGAACTCCATTAAAAGGTATTGCTATTTCTGATAATTGTATAGAATTATTAAACAATTTTTTTAATTCTTTCATTTTTTCTATATTCATAGATAATATCCACGGATTTTTATCTATTTCATTACAATCTATTTTAGTATAAATATTACTTTTATTATTAATAATCCATTCTGCATAGCTGTTTATATAGCAATATTCAAAGTTTTCTTCTTTATTTTTATTCAGCATAATTATAGAACTATATATAGTTTTATCCTTAAATACTTGCTGATAGTTAAAATCTATAAACAACCTCAAATAATTATTTTCTGAAATAAGTTCTCTTATTTTTTCGCCTGAAACATTATTTATAAATTTATTTGGTACAATATAACATACCATTCCAGAGTCTTTTACTAAATCTACGGCTCTTTGTATAAATAAGAAATATTTATCAAATTGCTTATACGCAACATAATATTCTGATTTATATACTTGTACTTCTTTCTTATCTTGAAGTTTTATCATGTCTTCTGTTTTTACATATGGAGGATTACCAATTATTAAATCAAATTTATTTCCACCATTTATATTATTAAATGAAAATGGATTAATACTTATTAATTCATCCGTAGTTGCATCTCTTAGCATTTCTAAATCAATCAAAGAATTTCCATTAAAAATATTATTATCTAGAGATGGCAACACTGGTTTTTCATTTATTACAGTTTCTTCTGTTTCATTTTCTAAAACTTTAAGTAATAAACTGAATTTTGCAACTTCTACAGCCTGATAATCAATATCTACACCATATAAACAGCTCGTTAATATTTCTCTTTTCTCTTTATATGTTAATTTATATGTATTTGTATATGTTTCCTCCAAATTATCATATTTTTTATTTTTTTCATACCAATCTTGACAATAATTAATTAAATAATCTAATACCTCTGTTAAAAATATTCCTGAACCACAAGCTATATCTGCTATTCTTAATTTTTTAATTTCATCAGGGTTCTTTTTATTTATAAAACTGTCTAAACTTTTACTCACCATAAATTTCACTATATCATACGGAGTTGTAACAATTGCTCTATTTAAATTTTCTTTTTTAGGTTGTAATATTACTTCATTATTTTTTACAATAAGAGTTTCTGATATAAATACTTCGTATATTTCTCCTAATATATTTGAACTGATAACAGTAAAATCATAAGGACTATTCGGATAATATAAATCTGTAATAATATTTTTTAAAATTGTTTTATCTAGTTCATTTATTATATTACGCTCTTTAAATATTCCTGAATTATATCTTTTGTCTGCAATTTCGATGATTTTTTCCAATTCTTTTTGAAGCATTGAATCTATTGAAATAGATTTTTGCAAAGTCTTATATAAAGGTAAATTTCTGTCCTCACAAATTCTCAAGAATACAATTTCATTTATAAATTCTTGAATCTCTACATTTATATCTTCTATATTTCCGCCTTTTATATTGAATAATTCTTGTCCTAATTGTACTCGCCAAGTATTTATTTGTTTTAAGAACATCTCATCAATAGTCTGTCCTATAGTAGAAAAATTCTTAAATCTTTTTTCAAATTTTCCGTTATATACAATTTCTTTAGAAATTAATTGATATATTTCATCATATTTATCAAAATATTCTAAATAATTAAATTTAGCAATTAGATTTTTATTAGTAGGATCATCACTCTTTGGCATATCTGAACAATCATATATCAACAAATCTTTAAAATTAGTTAATACAGATATTTTATGTTTAGCTGACCAACCATATCTTCTTGCTTGAAATGAGCAATCAATATTTTCTAAAATATTTACTGCTGGCTTTTTTGCTTCAACAAAAAAAGTAGATAATCCATTAAATGTCATTGTATAATCTGGCTTGCCTAATTCTTGTTCATATGATTCAACCACTACTTCTTTTAAGTTAGGTGACTTTCCATTTGAATTTTGGACATCCCACCCAAAATCCTTTAAAAGTCCATCTATAAATTCTAATCTACATTCACTCTCATTATATTTTGAATTATTATAAAATTCATAGTTTTCACCAAATCTATTTACCAATTCTTTAAGATGATTTTTTGCATCACTTTTGTTAAAAATAAAAGACATTTTTTCACTTCTTTCTAATTTTTTTATTCCCTAACACTATATCATAAAAAGACTTTTTTCTCAATAAAATCAAATAAATTTGCTTTACAAATTTTTCTACTTTTTCGAAATATTTCTACTTTTGAAAAAGGGATTGGGATTTCATCCCATCGAATAGAATTTGAGGCAAGTAGAAATTTCGGTCTCCCAAGTTCATTGCTTGCTGGGACAAGAAATTGAATTTTTGGTCGCCCATATTCAGTGCTTGCTAGGACATAGAAATGGCAATTTTGTATTTTTATTGTACTTATTTTTGTACCAAAGTCGTACCTATTAATGTGCAAATTTTTATAAAAATAGTACCTGAATTTTGCTTTATTCAGGTACTATAAATTTACTTTTTAGATTGTTTTTAGTTTATCATATCTTCTATATCTATTAAGACGTTTTATCCTTTTGTTCATAAGTTCATTACTTATTATGACACATGGAACCAATTCTTTTCCCATTTCTTTGGCTGCAATTAGTCTATTAAAATCAGTATAAGTAACTAATTCATTTCCTATTCTAGTTACAATAAACGGTCCTCTAAGTCCTCTTTTCTTAATATTTTCTTCCAAAGTTTCTAGTATTTCATGTCTAATTGATCTAAACTTTTTATATCATATTTTTATTTTTCTGGTCTTATATAATATAATGTTCCTTCTATTATCATATTTTTTCCTCACTTTCTCTTTACATTTTTTTATTTTTATATTACAATAATAATATAATCAATTGGGTTAGTATTTTTAGTTTTGCGGACTTTTTACTAACTCTTTTTTTGTGCCTCTTAATACTATTCCAAAGCAAATTTGATACAATTTTGAGATCATTGCATCTACTAAATTTGAATCTTTACTATAACTAAATCTTTCAATTAATCCTTCTTTATTAAACCTTGTTGTTATAATTATTGGTAATCCATTTTCATATCTATTTTGAATTATAGTGTACAATTTCTCTAATGCCCAACTACTTATCTTTTCAGTCCCTAGATCATCAATTATAAGCATATCAACATTTGAATAAATCTCTATTAATTCATTTTCTGATTTAGTATTATTCTCGTAAGTTTCTCTTATTCTGTCTAATAAATTGGTTAATCTCTCCATTAGAACTGTTTTATCATTTTCTATTAGTTTGTTTGCAATAGCTGCTGCCAAATGTGTTTTACCTATATCTGACTTGCCCATTATTATCAGACTATCGGATTTCATTATATCTTTATTCTTATTGATATAATCATTTACAGCATCTAATACATTCTTATTACTAGAGTCAAAATAAAAGTTTTCTAGGTGCATTTCTTGCAATTTTCTTCCTATATAGTTTTGTTTATAGATTGTATTTATAATATTTCTGATTCTTTTTCTTTTTTGCTGTTCATATTCTTTATTGTCTATTTCTTTCCAATATTCTTTAGACTTATTACAATTACACCTTTCATATTCAATACTATCTTCGGATATATTTGCATAGAGATAATCAAGTCCTATTGGTTGCAATTCTTTACCACAAAATCCACATTTTTTGAGTCTATTGTGTATAACATCATCACAATTTGTATTCTCTGAATCCACTGTCTTCCTCCTCTCTTATATTTTCTTCTTTTCTTATTTCTTTTGTTATCTTTTCTTCTCTTTTCTCCTCTGTAGCGTTATCTAACGTTAGACTAACGTTAGTTTTTTCATGTTCTTTTTTCTTTTTTTCACTAAAACGTCTTTGTCTTTCACGATTATTAATTTGATAAGTCTCTTGCCTATCAAAGCTTTGGTACTTGTTCCAATTTTTAATAGCAAGTACTTCGTCCTCTTTTTTTAACATTTCTAATTCTAGAAATTTATCCAATATTTTGCTCATTTTTTTCGAAGATTTTCCCATAATTTTCGAAAATTCTTTGATAGAAATAGGATTATTTCCGATTACTAATCTACCATTATCGTTACATTCAACAGCTAATGATAATAATTGTATCCATACTCTAAGATATGTATCTCCATCTTTATAACCTAAAAGCAATTGGATCTTCCTGTTATAGAAAATATTCTTTTCTACCTTAAACCACTGAATATCATACATATCCTCCTTTCCTCGCTTTCTATTAAATTAGTAATTAACTGATTCTTGTTCTTTAGAACTCAAGTATTCATCTAACACTTGTACTCTAAACAAGAATTTTCCACCAACTTTTGAGCAAGGTATTTGTTTTCTTCTTACTAATTGATTAATCAACCAATAAGATATTCCTAAATACTCTGCTGCTTCTTTCATTGTTAGTGTCGTTCTTTGTACTTTTTGCAATTCCATAATTTTTTCCTCCTTTTTTTAGATTTTAGTTGACATCTGTTTCATAATGTTGTATATTATTGTTAACGATGTTCTTGTTGAATTATAATTGTTAACTTGCAAAAAATCAAGATTTATTAGTTGTTTTTGATATCAATTTAGAATTCAACTTTAGCATTTAAAATTGTTAACGAGGTGAAACTATTGATATTTCCGTATTTTTTACTCGACTTTACTAATAAAGAAGAAAATATAAGTACAAATTTTTTTAAGATAGAATCATTTATATATAAACCTAATTCAATATCTAATTTTCAACCTATACTTACTAGCGATAATTTTAAAACATCCAAAGAATATCATGAATATCTTTTTAAAAATGATATTCATGATATTGAAGAACGCTATGTACAAGAATCTCACTCATTTAGGAACCCACTTGGAAATTTTTTATTTGATTTTTTAAACGCTAATTCAATTGATAAAATATTCATTAAAAAATTATTGTTTAAATATGGTATCGCTGCTTTAACAGATCCAGTTGGCAAATCCTTTAGTGAAGATTTTAATTTATTTTATGAAGATCCTCGTGCAAGTAAAAATGACGACAGTATTGACATCGATTATTTCCAATCAAAGATGAGTGCAGGAATTAAAGATATTATGGACTCTTATATAGTTTTACAAAAAGCGTTAAGAGATGTTATTAATTTTTCTTATAATATTAATGAAGAAAAATACTTAAATGGTCTAACTCCTACACAAAGATATTATATATATGTTCATTCATATAAAGAAGATTCATATATGGACTTATTTAAGTATTTAACAGATGTAAGTTTTAGTCAAGAATTTGATTTTTCGGAGTATGATAAATCAATAAAGGAATCTAATTTCAATTCTCCAGAATCTCTTTCTAAATATATAAAAAATGAATGCAAAAAAAATAAAAATTTTCAAATTAAAAATTATATGTATTCTTTTAGTTCACTTTTAAGTGCATATTATTTTTGTGTTTTATATTTTGTAGAAAACAATATACCAATTAAAATATGCAAAAATTGTAGTAAATATTTTATACCTGAAAATAGAGTTTCTTCAGTATATTGTAATAGAATATTTGAAAATAATAAAACATGCAAAGAAGTTGGAGCTAATAATGCATATAAGGAAAAACTTAAAAAAGATGAAATAAATTTATTATATAGAAAAACATTATCAGCAAAAAAAATGTTAGCAAATAGAAATCCTGATATTCCAATGTATCTTGAAAAATATGAAGCATGGAAATCTGAAGCTAATAAATATAAACAAGATATTAAATCTGGTAAAAAAACTCAAGAACAATTTAAGCAGTGGTTGGAAAATACTAAAAAACAATATTAATTTTATTGAAAGGAGCTTATGATATAACTTTTAGTATATCGCGTGAAATATAATGTTAAAAATAAAAAACAAGTTAGTAAATACAAAAGAATTCAAAAATCAAAATCGTCTACAAAAATATGTAGAATTCAAAAAGAAAATAAGGCTAAAAACAAAAAAAATAATTCCATTAACTAGGCAGGAAGAAATGTTGTATAATGATCATAATTTTAAGAATAATATGTCTCAACCTAAAGAAAATGAATTTTTTAGGACAACTGGTGATATAGTTTTACTCGATATTTATCCTAAAAGTGATTTAAATACTTTTATAAATGGAATTAGAAAATTATTATTAAATAATCCTTCAAATAACCCTTTTACAAACAATCCTATTGATGATGAGTGGGAATCTAGATTATTACATTGGAATGATTCAAATAGTTATTGTTCTTATGGATTAATTGGATATTGCTCACCAAATTCAAAAGATTTAAAAAATATAATAGATTTTATACGAATTGATATTTTTAATTTTTCTAATGATTATTTTGGACTTAGTTTTGAATTGCATTTTTCCAAAGACCTAAAATCCGAAATAAATTTTGATCTATGCTTAGATAAAGATGTCAATACTGACATTTATAGAAAATATAGTTATAAGCATAAAACATATATAGGAAAATATTCATATAATTCTGAAATAATTAGAAAAAAAATTTTGAATAATAAGCTAATTGAAATCAAATGTAGAGCTCATAAATTTATTTCAAATTATATAAAGCTATCTCCTATAAATAATTTATCACCTATAAGTGTAGATTTTTATTATACAAATATTAAGAATATAGATAGTTCTTACTACAATTCATTTGATATACATTTAACTGAAGATTACATTTTTAAGAATCTTACTGCTGTACATGAATCATCTGAAATTGGTCAACAATTTATTAATCATGACTATATGTTACCTTTATATATATCTTATGAAAATGCGAACAGATCAACGCCTTTATTAATTCTTGATGATGAAGATAGATATAACGAAACATTCATTTATACAAATGACATGAAAGATATTTTTATTATAGTATTATATATGCATTTAATTAATGAATTTAATTCTTTTATATCTGAAGAAAGGGATTTGATTGAAAAAAACTATTCTAAATTAGGTATTAAATTTAATTATTACTATAATAGGCTTTCTGCAAAAATTCTTAAATTTAATCTAGTTTTCAATGATGTATGTCAGGAACACATGACTTTACCAAAAGAAAAAATTAAAGCTTTTCATGAACACTTAAATAAAAATAAATTTAAGATTATGGAAAAACATGAACTATTTGAAAAAGCTTGTGAAAATAAAATATCAATATCTAATTATAATGTGAGTTTCTGGCTTTCATTTATTTCAATTATAATAGCTATAATAGCATTTATTGCGTCCTTATTTTATAATTCATCTCCTAGCTATAATAACGAAATCAATAATATCATTCAAAATCAAAAAATAATATTTGATGAATTAAAGAATATTGAAAGTCATGAAACTAAAATTATTGAAACGCTAGAATAAATAATAAATACATTCTCCCTCCCACCCATAGGTATGCCTGAAAGGAGGTGAAAAAGGTAATGGCTGGGAGTATTGAAAAAAGAGGAGATAGTTACAGATTAGTCTGCGTTGTAGGATACAACTTGCAAGGACGACCTATTAAGAAAAGTAAAACTGTTCATTGTGGCAAAAAAGAGGCTAAAATAGAACTTGCTAAATTTGTTGCAGATGTTCAAAAAGGTATGTATGTCGAAGGAAAATCTCTTAAATTTACAGATTTCGTTGAGATTTGGAAAAGAGATTATGGTTCAAAAGAACTTGCACCTTCAACATATAAAAGATATCTTGGAATTTTAGAAAGTAGAATTATACCTTTTTTCGGACACTTTCGTGTTGATAAAATAAAGCCAACAGATATTATGCAATTCTATGATTTGCTAAGTAAAGATACTCAAATAGTAAGAAGAAAAAATAACAATGGTAAAAAAACAGGAAAACCCTTATCATCAAAAACTATTGCAGAACATCACAGACTTCTTCATGCTATGTTACAAAAAGCAGTCTATTGGCAACTAATACTAGCAAATCCTGCTGAACGTGTTCAACCACCTAAGACTAGAAAACCTAAAAGAAGATACTATGATGATGAACAAAGTAAAGCATTAGTTTCTAACTTAATGGAACTTACAAATGATCAAATCAAATATAAAGTTGCTATCCTATTAACACTATTTACTGGAGTTAGACTTGGAGAGCTTATGGGGATTGAATGGGACGATATTGATTTTAGAAATGGAATTGTATGCATTAATCGTTCTAGTCAATATTTAGCAGAAACAGGTGTATTTACAAAAATGCCAAAAACAGAAAACTCAATAAGAGAAATTGGAATACCAGATTTCGTTGTTTCATTACTTGAAGAATATAAAATATGGTATGACAATCAAAAAGAGCTTTGTGGTGAATTATGGATTGATTCTAATAGGTTATTTGTACAAGCAGATGGAAAACCAATGCATCCTTCTACTATTAGTAAGTGGTTTGTAAAATTTGTAGAACAAATAGGACTACCTGTAATTAACTTTCATGGGTTAAGGCACACAAATGCGACCTTACTCATAGCACAAAATATTGAAGTCCCAATAGTATCAGCAAGACTAGGACATGCACAAATAACAACAACATTAAATTTCTATGTACATCCAATTATTGCTCATAATAAAACTGCTGGATTTGCATTAGAAAATCTGTTACTACCTGGACGTCAATAAAAATCTTTTTTCACTAAAGTCATTAAACTTTTCACGATAAAAAAAGAGTAAAAGACTACTAAATATATTTTTAGGTTTCCCATAGTCTTTTACTGAAATTTTATTAGTTATATCAATGGTTTGTGAGGATTTCTTCCCCAAAATTTCCCCAAATGGCACTTTTTAGGGGTAAAATAAAAAATAGCAAATCTCTAAAAGACTTGCTACGCTTTGGTTGCGGGGGTAAGACTCGAACTTACGACCTTCGGGTTATGAGCCCGACGAGCTGCCAACTGCTCCACCCCGCGATGTATTTAGTTTTCTTAACCTTTATTAGTATACTTCTTTTTTTTAGTATTGTCAATACATATCCGTAAAAATTCTTGATTTTGTAGCATGAGCTCAGCTTTTTGCTTCACTCACACTACAATTTTATGCTATTTTACCATTATATATTCCTTTATGTTTTCGAATTTTGCTTCACCTATTCCTTTTACTTCTTGTAATTCGTCTATTGATGTGAATTTGCCGTTTTGTTCTCTGTATTCTATTATTTTCTTGGCTATTGATGGACCTATTCCAGGTAATTGTTCAAAGTCTTCTTGTTTCGCTTCATTTATATTCACTTTTTGCTTTTTCCCTCTTTCAACTTTATCTTCTACAATTACATTGTTCCCGCTTCCCGCCGTTATATACACTTTTTCTCCACTTATTTCTTTTTCGTTTTTGTTGGGTATATATACTTTTTGCCCATCTGATAGCACAAATGCTAAATTGACTTCGTCTAAGTCTGCATTTTCTGTAACTCCTCCTGCTGCTTCTATTGCGTCTGCAATTCTTGCTTCATCCGGCAGTTCTTTTATTCCCGGTTCTTTTACTTCTCCTGTTATATGCACTATTATTGTGTCTCCTTTGTATTCTTCTGTATCTGTCTTTACAAAATCATTCATATCAAATTCTTCATATTGGTTATTTTTTATAATGAAATATGTTGCTATTCCAACAATTACAGCTAGTATAACAATTCCTATAATTATTTTTTGTTTTTTATTTAAATTTTCTATCATAATATCCTTTCTAAAACTTGAATTTTTTGCAGTTTTAATATATATTTATATTTGACATTTAATATAATAAATTTATAGGAGAAATTTCATGAAAAAACTCAAGTTTACGCTTTTTATTTTTATATTTTTAATACTGTTAATCATTTTTGCACCTCCTTGTTTTGCTAATAGTGATTTAAAGACTTATTGTCCATCAGCTATTTTGATGGAAACTAGTACTGGTAAAATCCTTTATGAAAAAAATGCTAATGAGGTAAGCTTTCCTGCAAGTACTACTAAAATTATGACTGCTATCTTAACTGTTGAGAATTGCAAACTTGATGATGTTGCAACTGTTAGTCACAATGCTGTTTATTCAATCCCTTATGATTACACTCATGCTAGTTTAAAAGAAGGCGAGGAACTTACTATTGAGCAACTTTTATATGCTCTTATGATTCCTTCTGCAAATGATGCTGCAATTGTTTTAGCTGAGCATATTTCTGGTAGTGTTGAAGAATTTGCTAAATTGATGAATAAAAAGGCTAAAGAACTTGGTTGCAAAAATACTCATTTTGTTAATCCTAATGGTATTCATAACAAAAATCATACTTCTACAGCTTATGATTTGGCTTTAATGGGACAATATGCCATGAAAAATGAGACTATTAGAAAGATTGTTAGTACTAAGCAATTTACTTTGCCTACTACTAATAAATACAATAAGACAGACCGAATTTTTAATAATACTAATGATTTATTAAGTACATATAGTAGATACTATTATGAAGGCACTACTGGTGTAAAAACCGGATATACTGGTGAAGCTGGTAACTGTATCGTTGCTTCTGCAAAGAAAAATGGCTTTGAAGTTTTATTGGTTGTTCTTGGCGGAAAATCTACTAGCAAAGGCTTAAGTGAAAGATATTTAGATTGTAAAACTTTATTTGATTATGCTTTCGATAATTATTCGATAAAAACTTTAAATGAGAAAAATAGTGTTTTGCAGCAGGTTACAGTTTATGGAGCCACAAAAGAAACTCAAAATCTGAACGTACTTGTAAAAGATGATATAAAGATTTTCGCTGATAAAAAACTTGATATTTCTACTCTAACTCCTGAAATTAACATAGATAAAAAACTTAAAGCACCTATTGCAACTAATAGTGTGGTTGGAAAAATAACTTATTCCTATGATGGTGAAGAATATTCTTCTGATTTAATTGCAGAGACTCAAGTTATTGCTTCAGGCTTTTTACCAATATTACTTAGAGTTATGCTAATTATTATTGTTTTATATTTATTATTCTTACTTCTAAAACCATCTAAGAAGAAAAAGAAAAAAACATATAAAAAGAAATCTAAAGGTGGAAATTATAAATTTACACAATTTAGTAATTTAAAGTAAAAGGACACTAAATTAAATTTAGTGCCCCTTTTTTATTTATCTTTTCCTAAAATAATTGTAATATTAACATCTGTACTTTCTCCAACAGATACTGTTTGAGTTTGTACTAATAATTTTAATTCTTCAATTGCCGAATTTTCAACGTCTCCCCTATTTATAATAACGCTATTATCAACATTTGAAGTTTCTTCTGTTGTAATATCAGTATATCCTGCTTTTTTTAATCTATTTTCTATTCTTTCTAATTTAACACTGCTTCCACTACCATTTAAAATTTCTATTTTTATTTTTTCTTTATCAATTCCAGTAGTATCAACACTGCTTGTGTCTATTTCTTCATCTTGTAATTCTGGATTTAAAAACATCTTATCTATTAATTTTGCTGTTTTGCTTTCATTTGCTGTGTACATCCACCATCCATTGCATTTTTCAGATTGACCTGGCAAATGCTCTGTTCTTAAATTGTCTGAATTGAATTCTGCTATATATGGAACATAGTCTTTAATAACATCAAAGCTAATATTAGTTTCAACATATTTTTTTGCTATATCAATAAATTCGTTTATTTTAAATATGTTTTCTATTTTTAATGTTTGTTTTGCTAAAGCTTTAAGGAAGTTTCTTTGAGTTTTCATTCTTCCTATGTCTTCGATTCCATATTCTGCTGGATATGTAGAACCATCACTATTATGTCTAAATCTAACTACTTGTTCTGCTTTGTCTCCATCTAATTTTTGAACTCCTGCTTTTAAGTTTATATATAGTCCTTGTTTTTTGTCTGTGTATTTCATGTCTATTGGAACATCAAATGTTACTCCACCTATTGCCTCAACTAATGCTTTAAATGCTTCTGTATCAACTTTTATATAATATTTTATATCTAACCCTGTTAATTCATTTATTTCTTTTAAAACATTTTCTGGACCTGTTTGATATACAGCATTTATCTTGTCCCAAGGTGTTGCTGTATTTTTGTTATTTCCTATAAATGTATCTCTTGGTATTGATAATATAGATGCTTGTTGTTTCTGAGGATCATATTCTGCTACCATTATTGTATCTGTCAAGTTTTGGCTTTGACCCAATAATACAGCGTAAATTTTAGGTAATGTTTTAACTGTTTCTTGATCATGACCAACTGCAGTGGCTAGTAATCCTTTTAGTCCACCACCATTTTTATGTACTTTATATGCAAATATTCCTCCTATTACTAATAAAAGCAATACTAATACTAATAATATCTTCTTTCCTATTCCTTTTTTCTTCTTCTTCGTTTGTTTCAATTTATTCACCTTTTTCTAAAATATTTTACAATCTTAATAATAACAAAAATCTTGCCAAATAGCAAGATTTTTAGTCAAATTTTAAAATATAATTTTTAATAACAAATTGTTGTTATACATTGTGCTTCCTATGTATGATTTTTGTAGTCCTTCGATAATTCCTGTTTCACTCATCATTGGACTCGCAAATGAAATTATTGCTAAAGCTACATAAATTATTACTAGAGATTGTAATATTCCAAATATAATTCCACCTAATTTGTCACACTGTTTAATTACAGGTAATTTCGTTAATAAATTAGCTAATCCTTTAACTAATAGTAATATTATTTTACTAACTATAAATAGTGCAATTGCTACAGCAATGTTTATAATCATAATTGCTACTTCTCTTGCTGTTGAATCTACTATTGCTGTTTTAGCTTCGTTTCCAGCTTTTTCTACTGCATTATTTATATAATCTGTAATAACTTCTGGCATATTTTCTTTTTGTGTCTCATCATTTGTTTTTTCTTCGTCTTTTAAAATACTTTGTCTAATTGCTTGTTCCAAGTTTTCATCCCAATCTGTTTTATCAATTATGAAGTTGGAAACTGGTTTAAATAATATAAAAGCAATTATTAATGCTAGTACAAATGATACTATTTTTAAAAGTGATCCTGTTAATCCTTTATGATATCCTACTAAAACACATAACGCAATTATTGCAATTATTACTAAATCAATTATTATACTCATTATAACCTCCTATAAATTAACTATTTCAATTTTATCACTGTAAATAATTCCAGCCACTCCATCTCCTAGTATAATTTTTTCTATTACCTGTGAAGATGAATATCTTTTTATAAGCCAAGCATTTGTTTCAACAAAGTATACCTCATTTCCTAGGTTAACTGCTATTACATTGTTGTTTGATACAACTGATTTTGCTACTTCCTCGATAGTATATACATTTTCTTTTCCATTTGAGGTATTTTGCATCTCTATAATAGTGTCTGCACTAAATAAACTGGTCGATTTTTCATATGTTCTAAATACATAATTATTAAGTTCTATGTCTGCAAATGTGATTTTAGGATTATCTTCATTTAATTTTGTAAGCTCCACATCCACACCCGTTTCAAATTTATGAATACTATCATCATACATACATATTAGTCTACTTTTATCTTGATATTTAATTCTTAAAATTAGACTGCCTTGTACTGCATTATACTCATATTTTGGTTCTGTATTTTTTTCTTTTACGTCCTTTATTGATATTATTTTTATATTCGACTGTATTGTTGTTCCTGAATTATTTACTTCTGCATAAGCAAATTCTGCATTGTCTGGTGATACGCAGGCATCTACTGCAATTGTTTTTGACAAATATGTTTTAAATAACTCATTTCCTTTTTCGTCATATGTAATAATCACAGATTTATATGTAGTTCCTGTTACTATTGCACTTACATATCCATTTTTGTTAACTGTAACTTTATCTAGATTTCCATCTACACTTTTTTCCCATATAACATGGTCTTCTGATATTAAATATAATCTTTGTCCATTATTTTCACCTATTGCTAAATATCTTCCTTCTACATCATAAATAGGATTATTTATTTCAATTTTTACATCTTTTTCTTTTTTTCCTGAAGCACTATATTCATTTAAAGTATTTTCAGCTAATATGCAAATATATTTTCCATATGTAAATATATTGGTATTTGATTTATAATCTATGTCAATTGTTGGAACATTTTCTTCTGTTACATCCTTACGAAAAATGTATTTATCCATAAAATTTCTAAAGTTTTTGTTTGAATTATATATAACCATTATGGTAGCTATAATTATAGCTAATACGAACACTGCAATTATTATATATATTTTTTTCTTATTTAACTTTCTATCTTTTCTAAATTTTATTACTTTGTCCATAGTTTTATTCCTTTTTATTTTTATATGTTAAATATATACTAATTTGCATTAAATTACAAGTGGTTTATTTAATGTTTCAATCTCAAAATCTTGAATATTTGCACAAGACCTAATACTCCAAATATTGGGTATAGCAGATTTACTAAGTTTGAAAAGCCTATTGGTACTACTAGAATGGAAGTTAGGCATATTATTATTGTTCCTACTTTATATCGTTTGTTTGGCAAACTTTTTAGAAATCCATATCCTGATGATATTGCAGTTGTGAATATTGCAATTAGAATTACTATTCCATAAATTATTGAATGGATATTTCCAAAATCTTTAGTTATTTGTATCATAGGAAGTTCTAAATTTTGAGCATAGTTAATTCCTTTTAATAACAAAAAGAAAAGTATTAGTCCAATTACTGATAAAATAATTGCACACCATATGCTTACTTTTTTTATCTTATTTTTTGCATTCATATAATTGCCCAGCTCTATTAAAATTGGAATTAGTAAGATACTGTTATAGCTTGCATATAATATGCTACTAAATAACCAGCCCCACTGGTAATTTATAATAATATTATTTTCAAAATATGTATTTGTAAAACCTAAATTTTTTATTCCTAGATAAAATATAAAAGCACATAAGAGCGGTATAAGTATGGTATTTATATACACTATTCCTTTTGTATCATTTATAAATGTGATATAACATAATATTGCCATTATTACTGCAGGTATGTATATTAAAATTCCAAATTCTTGGTTGAAATATGCTGAAAATCCAGCTACCATAATATAAAATGATACTAATAAAAATCCTTGTATCATTATTTGCATAATCTTATTTATTTTTTTATTTGAACTTATATTTTCTAAAAATTCTGAATATGTATGTATTTTTTTATTTTTTACTATTTGAAAAACTTTATAAATAATAATTCCCGCCAATGTACAAGAAATTATTAAACCTAAAATTCCCATTGTTCCATATCTATTAAAAAATAAATAAATTTCCTGTCCTGAAGCAAACCCTGCTCCTATCATTGTACCTATTATTACAAAAATGGTTTTCAAAATATCTCTCATAAAAAAGCTCCCTCATAAAATATATGAGGAAGCTCCTAAAATTATTTCTTTCTTCTTCTAACTTGCCATATTACAATTCCTAAAATAACTATAAATATAGGAATACCTATAATAATCACTAGTATAGTCCTTAATTGGCTAGTTGTAACATCATATGTTGTAACTGTTTCACCAGATTTACGAATTGTGATATTATCTTCTCTTTCAGTCAAATATGATACTGCATTTAATAATACGTCTTTATTATTGCAAAATTCTATTGCATATCTATAATATGTTCCCATTGGTATTTGTGCATTTGTAGCAAAAGCTGTATTGGCAAATACTATCAATTTTGATGTTTTATCATCATTTATTTTTTTAGTAAGCATTGCTGCAACTGTAGCTCCTGAAGCATCTTCATCGCTTGAAATTCTGTTAGAACTGCTTGAAGTTAAATCTGTTCTATAAAACGCCTTATCACTTGCAGTTGCTAAAGTTTCCATAGTAACATTTTTCTTTTCTAATTCTTCAGATGATGCAAAAGTTAATTTACCAGATGTCATCATGCACACATTTAATTCCATATTAACATTTTTTACAAGTTCAGAATTAGTATTTATTGATTCTATTATGTATACAGGTGCACCTGATACCATCTTGTTGCTATCACCTTCTATAATAAATCCGTTTGAGTTTTTTATTCCATATTCATCTAATACTTTTTGGAAGTTTGGAGTTTTTATATTACCTAAATTTGAATCTAATAATAATAAAATTTCTCCACCATTTTTTATATATTTTAGTATTTCGTCTCTTTCTTTTTGGTCAATGTCCTCTTTTAGTGCTGTAATAACTAACAATTTGCAATCTTCTGGTACACTTCCTTTAGTTAATAAATTTATAAACTCAACTTCGTTTGCCTCAGCAGTTAATGAACTTTCCAAATATTCAAAATATCCATCATTATATAAATTATGTCCTGTTAAAAAGCAGATTTTAGGTTTTACATTTGTAGTAACATCTAAAATTGCATTTGTTATTGCTTCTTCTGTTACATCTATTTGTTCATATGTGGTATAGTCATATGTATATAAATCACTTTCTTGTAATAATTTAGATTTTGTTTTGCTTTCTATCATAATGAATGATGATGCGTCAGAAACTCCAAATTCAGTTTTCCAACTTGTTTTGTCTGTTAAATTATCTAGTTTTTCAACCTTGATATTCTTATTTAGATTTGCATATTTATATGCAAAATCATTTACATAGTCATACATGTTATATATTGAAATTGTAATTTCTTGATCTAGGTTTCCTAACTTATCTTTTGTTGCTTGTGATATAGAGTAAATCTTGTCTTTTGTAAAGTCTAAGTCTGTAATATTAGCTTTCTTTATTCCGTAGCTTATAGCCCAAAATGCACATATTATAATTGCAAATAGCAAAATTGTAAGTGCAATACTTTGTAGCCATTTCTTTTTTATAATTTCTATAAATTTCTTTCCCATGTTTTAAGCTCCTTTCTATTTTACTGATTTTTTTCTTTGCATAATAATAATTGTAAATAATACAAACATTATTGCAATTCCCAACAAATTAAATACTTCTGTTATTGATATAAGTCCAGCTGGAAATTTTTGATAATTGCTCATTAAATCAATAATAGAAAAGCTATCATTTACGCTTGGTAAGAACCATGAGCCTACAAAAAATATTATTGTAATAACTGCTGCAATAATTTGATTTTCTGTTAAACTAGAAATAAACATTCCTATTGCAATTGCTGCCATTGCTACTAATAAAAATCCTAGCATCATTACAAGTGTTGGTACAAGGTTTGGTGCCTTAAAAAAGCATAAAATTCCATAATATATAAGTGAAAATATTAAAGTTATTATAATTACACTAATTGCTGCAAAATATTTTCCAAGTACTATTTCTGTAATACTTCTAGGTGATGTTAGTAATAATTGTTCTGTTCCATTTTTTCTTTCTTCCGCAAACATTCTCATTGTAAGAATTGGAACGATAATGAGTAAGCCATATCTTGCTGTAGCAAAATATAAATTTCCCATATCATATCCACCTACACTAACTGTTGTTAGGTAAAAGAACAAGCTAAATAATAATAAAAATAAACCTATTGTTATATATCCTGTTGGAGATAAAAAATAACTTTTTAATTCTTTTTTATAAACTGCAAACATTATTCTTTTCCTCCTTTTTTATTTTTTTCTTTCCTCTTTTGCTCTTTTTTCTCAAGCTTTTTTTGTTTCTTTTCTTCTTTTATTTCTTCAGGCTCTTGCTTTGCTGAATCAATTAATTTTATAAACGCATCTTCAAGTGTTGATTCATCTTTCTTAAGTTCAAAAATTGTAATTTCTTCTTTTGGTAAAACTTCAAATAATTTCTTTCTTAAATCAACATTTTCTGCTGAAGTAACAGAGTATTGCTTTGTGCCATCTTCATTATCTTTTATCATTTCTATTTCTTCTATTTCTGATATTTTTTCTTTTAGTTTTGGCATATTGTTTTTAGTGTCTTCAACAGTAACTAATATTGTATTTTTTTCTTTTGTCTTATTTTCTAAGTTTTCAGGAGTATCTATTGCCACAATTTTTCCATGGTTTATGATAATTACTCTTTCACAAATTTGGCTTACTTCTGATAAAATATGGCTACTTAAAATTACTGTATGTTTTTTTCCAAGCTCTTTTATTAAATTTCTAATTTCAGTAATTTGTTTTGGATCAAGTCCCACTGTAGGTTCATCTAAAATAATAACTTCAGGATTTCCTACTAATGCTCCTGCCATACTTACTCTTTGTTTATAACCTCTTGACAAATTTCTAATCAACTTGTTTTGAACATCTTTTAATCCTGTTTCCTCTATAGCCTTTTCAACTTCTTGCTTTCTTTCTTTTGATCTTACGCCTCTTAATTCTGCCATGTAATTTACAAATTCTTTAGCAGTTAGTTCTGTGTATAGTGGAACTCCTTCTGGCATATAACCAATTTGTTTTTTGGCCTTTTTAGATTTTCTTACAATGTCAAATCCATTGATAATAATTTGACCCTCTGTAGGTTCAATAAATCCTGTTATCATATTCATTGTTGTGGTTTTTCCAGCTCCGTTAGGCCCTAAGAATCCAACGACTTCGCCATCTTTAATTTCGAAACTGATATTATCAACGGCTTTGATATTAGGATATTTTTTTGTGACATTTTTAACCTCTATCACTTTAGATTCCTCCTTTTTCTTGTTTCCGTATGCTTTTATACTTTGCTTATCTTATCATTATCTTATTTTCATATCAATATTTTTATAAATATTTCACATAGAATTTACATTTTTGAATATAAATCAAATCAAAGAGGTGCAATTTTATGGAATCTATTTATCCATTTTTTATATCATTTGCAATAGTGTTTATAAGTGAACTTGGAGATAAAACTCAGTTATTAGTTTTATCTTTTTCTGGAAAAGACAAAACTTTTAAAATATTATTAGGTGTTGCTATTGGTTCTTTTTTTAGTCATGGTTTAGCAATTTTATTTGGAAGTGGTTTAGCTCTTTTAAAAAATGAGTTTTTGCATCATTTAATTGAAATAATTACATATTCTTCTTTTGTGTTAATGGGAATTTTAACTCTCCTTCCTAAAAAAGAAAAATTAACAATGGAAGACTCTTCTAAAGAGGGTTTATTATCTAAGATCTCAAGTTTAAGAATAAATTATTGTATATTAATTGCGTTGTGTATAATGATTGGAGAACTTGGAGATAAAACTTTTTTAGCCTCAATTGGTCTTGGAGTACAATATTCAAATTATAAATTTTCGCTTATTTTAGGTGCAATTTCTGCAATGGTAGTATGTGATTTTATTGCAATTATTTTTGGTAAATTTTTAAATAAACATATTTCTGAAAATGCAATGCAAAAACTTTCCGGCGTTTTATTTTTAATTTTCGGATTTATTGGTTTTATTTCAATGTGAAATTGATTTTTTTGTTTTCTCGTGTTATAATTATATGGTCAAAATAAATAGAAAGAGGAATATAATTATGACAAGTAAACAAAGAGCTTATTTAAGAAGTCTAGCAAATTCAATTGACCCTATTTTTCAAATTGGAAAAGCAGGTTTGTCTGAAAATTTATTAAAACAATTAGATGACGCAATAGAAGCTAGAGAATTGATAAAAATAAATGTATTAGAGTCTTCTGGTGAAGACGTAAAGGCTTTAGGAAATGAAATTGCAGATAGTATAAATGCTATTTGTGTTCAAACTATGGGAAATAAAATAACTTTATATAGAGCTAGAAAGAAAAATCCAATTATATTATTAGATTAAATACTATAATTTTTTATAGTATTTTTACAATTTTTATTGACACATGCTTCAAATCGTGTTATTATAATATTTGTTACAGAAACTATCTTAATCGGGTCAGTAGCTCAGTTGGATAGAGCACAGGCCTTCTAAGCCTGGGGTCGGGGGTTCGAATCCCTCCTGGCTCACCATAAAAAACACACAAAATATCAATGTTTTGTGTGTTTTTTGTTGCAAAAATAATGCAATAAATCTTTTAAAATTAATGTTTTAAGAGTGTTACTTAAAATAAAATTTGCATTTCTTATGTAAACGTGGTATAATAAGAGTTGCAAACTTTTTTATTACAGGAGGAGCATATACATGTTAAGTCGAGTAAAACGGGGCGGTTGTGACCGCTGTATCAGAGCTCATTGCGTAAATAAAAATACGCAGAATTTCAAGCAGGATTATTCTTGCTATCAGGCATCTGGATGCGCAAGTTGCAACTTGCACAGCGTTTGTGCCAGTCCTACAAAGGACACAGAGACATTCGAGATCTCCGACCGTTTGACTAACAGTTGGGGAATTCCTTGCTGTTATGTCAAACCTACATGCGAGAATTGTTTCAAATCATCGCACTGTAGAAACTCTGGCACCAAAAGTTTCGAGTTAAATCTCGAAGAGCCCACGAGTCCCACTTGCTTTAGCAAGTATCACTCTATTAAGTGATTAGGGAAACAACATGTAATCGCAGTCAGAAATTTCTGACTGTGATTTTTTTGTGCTTTATTAAGCTACTCAGTTCTAAATTTTAAATCTTGTGCATATAATGTAAATATTACATATATAAGGAGGATTATTTTATGAGTGTGCAACTTGAGAAAAAGTCCAAGCAACAAAGCAATAAAACATCTGCAAGTATGGAAATTACTTGTGCTTTGTATCAAACTGAAGCCTGCCCTTTTCCCACAACTTGTGATGGCAAAAATCGGCAGTGCAATGCTTGGAAAGACCATAGCAGCAAATAAACCTCAAAAAAGCTCTCGAAATGAGAGCTTTTTATTCTATGCATTTTTCCAAAATGCTTCATATCCTCTGTGTGCTTCATATAAATCTAATTTACTTGTAACTTCATAAGGTGAGTGCATTGAAAGTACTGGTACACCACAGTCAATAACATCTATTCCTTTATTTGCTAAGATATATGCTATTGTGCCTCCACCTCCAATGTCAACTTTTCCAAGTTCAGCAATTTGGTATCTAACATCATTTTCTTCAAATATTTTTCTAACTTCTGCGACAAATTCTGCATTTGCGTCAGATGCACCAGACTTTCCTCTAGCACCTGTATATTTATTTAGTCCAATTCCTCTTCCTAAATATGATGCATTGTTCTTTTCTGAAACACTTGCATAAATTGGATCTAGTCCAGCATCAACATCTGCTGATAACATTTTAGAATTACAGAAAACTTTTTCTAATAAATTAGGTCTATTTACTCCTAATTTATTTAAAATTTCTGATATAAATGTATCAAATACATGTGATTCCATACCTGTATTTCCCATACTTCCAATTTCTTCTTTGTCAGATATAATACAAACTGCTGTCTTAACAGGATTTTGTATTTTCATTAAAGCTGTTAAAGACGCATAAACACATATTTTGTCATCTTGACCATAACCTGCAACCATACTGTTATCAAATCCCATACTTCTGCAAGGCATTGCTGGTACTAATTCAATTTCTGAACTTAATAAATCCTTTTCTGTTATTCCATATTTTTCATTTAAAATATTTAAAATATTTAATTTTACAGAATCAGCTATTTCGCTACCTATTGGCATACTTCCAATTAAAAGATTTAAATCTTCTCCATCAATTCCATCTGCCAATTTTTTCTTCATTTGGTCTTGTGCTAAATGTGGTAATAAATCTGTAATTGTAAATATTGGATCATTCATATCTTCTCCTATATTTACAGTTACCTTTTCACCATTTGTTTTAACTATAACACCATGTATTGCTAGTGGAATTGTAGTCCATTGATATTTTTTTATTCCGCCATAATAATGTGTTTTTAAATATGCAAACTCAGAATCTTCATATAAAGGATTTGGTTTTAAGTCTAGTCTTGGAGAATCTGCATGTGCACCAATTATATTTATTCCTTCTTCAATATTTCTTTCTCCTATAATCGCTAGGTACATGCTTTTTCCACGATTATTCCAGTAAACCTTATCTCCTGCTTTTAAAGTTTCGCAATCTTTTATGTCTTTAAATCCGTTTTGATGTGCTATTTCTGTTGAAGTACTTATAATTTCTCTTTCTGTTTTTGATTTATTCATATAGTCTATATATCCTTTTGCATAATCAAGAATTTCTTGTTTTTGCTCTGCTGTTTTAGAATTCCAGCCATTTTCCTTTTTATTAAACAACTTATTTTTTAATTCTTCTGCTTCTTTTTTATCCATTTCCAATCTCCTCTCTAGTTTTTTTGTTATTGTATCACAATATTTTGTATTTAGTATACACAATTTTTAAAAAAATATTTAATTTTTTACTAACATTCCTAAAACTAGAATTCCAATATTGTCATTATATATTTCATCAAATTGAGATATTGGTAATGGATTTTCGCCTATTCCCGCTTCTATTGTATAACCTGGTCTTTTGTAATTTTGTATAAACCAATCTTTATATCCTGCAAAACTCGAATTATATGGCACATCAGTCAAATCATATCCACTAACTCTTGCAAATATTCTGCCTATTTCATATCCTTGTGGTGAATTTATATTTTGAAAATTCCAATAAATTTCTTTTCCTTGTGTGTGATATGAAATTGTTAATTCAAAATTATTTTTTAAAGTAAAATTATATATTGCCAATGCTTCACTTTGAGTTAATGGTCCTTCTCCTACAAAGTTTTGAGGAGCAGGTTTGGTATAACCTTGCTCAAACTTTATTCTTCTTGCTTCTTGCCAACCTGCAGGAAATTGTAAATTTAAATCTACACCATTAGCATTTGCCTTCCAACCACTTGGAAATGTAATGTTTGGAAAACTTTCCGAAATTTTTAAATGCTTTTTGTATTCTTTGCTATTTGTGTCAACTCTTCCTGTAACTAGATCAATTCCATCTGGATTCATCATTGGCAAAATGTATAAAGAAACATTATTAAATAATTCTCGTGCATTTTGACCAAATATTCTACTATTTAAAACATAGCTTTGGCAAAAGTTTTCCACAAATTTCATAAGTAGAATACAACATATGTATTCATTTGCATGCATACCTGCATTATACATAATTTTTCTGCTTCCTCTTCCTATTTTTATGTATGGAAGCTGTTTGCCTAATGTACTAAAGCCAATATTTCCTATTTCTAAAAATGGATAATTTTTTTTTAATTCTTGTAGATTTTGCATCATTAGTGAATAATAGTATTTTTGATTTGTTGGTACAATATTCATAAAAAATCACCTGCTATAATTTATTCAAATTAAGCAGGTAATGTGATTTACTGTTTTAATTTACTATATCCATTACTGTAATCTATTTCTATATTTTGTTGAATATTATAAATATATACATTAAAGCATATTTCTTTATTTTCCACAGACTGTGCCTCCATTTGTACTCCACTTGCGACTAAATTGTTTCCTTCAAATATTGGAGTTACCCTATATAACACATGATTTTTTTCATTTTTTCTTAGGTATTCCAATACTTTTGTTTCGAATGGCAACATTCCGCTTGTGTTAAAATAATTGGTTCCTGTTATAAGGTTTTGTTTATTCGCATTTTCTGCTGATAAACTATACGCAATTAAATGACAACGATTATATAAGCTTTTTCCATTATACTCTACACTTTGCCAACCAGATGGGTATATGTGGCTAATTGATGTTCTTTTTTCTCCTTCTTTTGGCATAGTTTCTTTTCCTAAATTTGCAAATGCCACTCCACATCTGCCTAATTTATCTAACTTACTATACCTTTCAAAACACTCACTTGTAAAATCACTTTTCTCAAAATTTGGAATATTATTATTTATTGTTACAAATATTTTCCCATTATACTCCGGAATTTCTCCCAAATTATATGATACAGTTGTATTTTCTAATATATTTTCGTTAACTTCTATATCACCAAAATATATTGCCGTAATTGCAACAATTAAAAATATTATACTTGTAATTATATTTCTTATTTTTCTTTTGCTCATTTTTTCACCTATTTTACATATTTTCCATTTACTCTTTTTACTATATCACCAACACAAAAATCTGGATATAATTCTTTATATGTGTATATTGAACCACTTCCATTTTCATGTGTTAAATAAATTTTATCACCAGTTATTTTTTGCACTACAAAATTAGTATTTTCGTTGTCTCTTAATACTCCATACAAATCATCTAATTTGTACCAAGCATCATCATTTTTTATATCTATTTCTCCATTGTATAGCTCACATTTATCTCCATTTAACTGTACTTTTTGACCTGAGTATAGGTTATAAAAGTCTAGTTTATCCATTTTATATATATTTTCATAAATCCCTTGATTATGCAGTTTTTCTAATGTTTCATTGGATGTATATATGTATATATTTTCTTCTTTACCGTTTTCTGGATTTAGTAATATTATTTTTTCATTTTCTAATCCATACACCACTCCTATATTCATATTTCTCTCCTTATTTAATGTTTTTGCTAACTCATTAATAAAATTTGAAATAAAATTTTTTGTTTCATTACTGAAAATAAATTTTCCAAGATTAAAATTTTCTAAATTCATATTTTTCCTTTCTAGAGCTAAATATTTTTTGAATAAAATTTTTCTTTAATATATCACATATTGTCTATTATTTACAATAGTTTTATTTAATGATAAAATTAAGAAAAAATGTAGGTGAAATAAATGTATTATACATATATGTTGAGATGTGCTGATAATTCAATTTATACTGGAATGACAAATGATTTGGATAAACGAATAAATGAGCATTTAAGTAAGGATACAAATAGTGCAAAATACACCAAATCACATGATGCTGTTAAACTTGATGCTGCTTGGAAAAGCAAAGATAAATCTTTGGCTTGTAAGTTGGAATATCAAATAAAAACTCTTTCTAAAATGCAAAAAGAAGCTTTAATAAATGGGGAAAAGTTATCTAGTTTCTTGAGTGGAAAGGTTGATTGCCGAAGATATAAAAGAATTACAATTGATAAAAAATAGAGTAGTAAGAATTTGTTTAAACTCTTGCTACTCTAATACTAATATGGTCGAGGCGACAGGGATCGAACCTGCGACCTCATGGTCCCAAACCACGCGCGCTACCAACTGCGCTACGCCTCGATTTTTCTCAGTACTTATATACTATACCACACTTTTTTTACATTTGCAAGATTTTTTTCAAAATTCTATTGAATATTTTTAAATTTCAATGTATAATAATTATGTTATGCAACTGTAGCTTAGCTGGATAGAGCGTTCGGCTACGAACCGGAAGGTCGGGGGTTCGAATCCCTCCAGTTGCACCAAAAATAGTGTCCAAAACGGACACTATTTTTCATTATTATTAATTTTTCTTGCAGTCTCTTTTATAACCTCATCATATCCTGTTAGTGCTGAGAATGGTGCAAACTGTGCGGATCTTTCTTCAAGTGACATTCTTGCATGTTTTTTGGATACATGATGTGGTAAATTTATTATATCGTTATATTTATCACTTTTTTCTAACATTTTTATTCTTTATGACCTCCTATTTGCCTATTTCTTTCAATAGTTGTGCCTTCCTTTTGTAAGTTCATACCTTTTAAAATAGCATTTTTTCCATATTTGCTTTTTATACCAATCATTGCTTTTTGTATTTCTTTTTCCGCTTCTTCCTTTTTTCGTTTCTCGTTAACTTCTGCGTAATCCACAAATAAGTTAATTTGCTCATAGTCACTAGTTTTTACCATATTTTCATTTACAACATTATTAACAGTAATATTTATTCTCCTTACTAAAAGTTGTTTATTCACAATTTGCTCATATAATTTTATTATGTATCCCGTAAGAACTTTACTAGAGGCTGTTTGATGATCTATATTTATTGTTCCATGTGCATGTTTTGGTACTTTTCTTCCGTATTTATCAGTTGTTATTTCTCCGTTATACAAACTGCTAATTGCTTGATTTTTTAAATTGTCCACATCATAACCAACTTCTAGCACAATTTGATTTGTAACTAACCCCTTTTCTACTAAATCTAGTGCAAGTAATTCAGTCATTTCCTTTACAATTATTTTTGTATTTTCGTAATTGTATGGACAATGTAAAACTTGTCCAGAGCATATACTATTTGTGGCTGGTCTATATGCCTTAATACTTTCAATTGTTACACTTTCCCATCCCCAAGCATGGTCAATTAGTAGCTCTGCATTTACGCCAAATAATTTATATAATAAATCTTCATTTTTAACCGACATTCTAGCCACATCCCCCATTGTATACATCCCATGTTCTTCTAATTTTTTTGTATACCCTTTTCCAACTCTCCAAAAATCTGTTAAAGGTCTGTGGCCCCAGAGCAATTTTCTATATGCCATTTCATCAAGACCTGCTATTCTTACACCATTTTCATCTGGTTTTACATGTTTTGCTACAATATCCATTGCTATTTTGCAAAGATACAAATTAGTTCCAATCCCTGCAGTCGCTGTTATTCCTGTTGTTTGATAAACATCTTGTATTACTTTTGTTACTAACTCTTTTGCTCTCATGTTATATGTTTTTAAATAATGTGTAACATCTATAAATACTTCATCTATTGAATATACATATATATCATCAGATGAAAAATATTTTAAATATATATTATAAATTTTTGAACTGTATTTCATATAATATGCCATTCTTGGTGGTGCTATTATATAGCTTAATTCTAGGCTTTTATTTTTCTTTAATTCAATATCACTATATGATGATCCTGTAAATGTTCTATTTGTTGCTTTTCTTTTTCTATATATATTTACCTCTTTCACTTTTTGAACCACTTCAAAAAGTCTTGCTCTGCCCGGTATTCCATAGGATTTTAATGCAGGACTTACAGCAAGGCAAATTGTTTTTTCTGTTCTACTACTATCAGCAACTACTAAATTTGTAGTAATCGGGTCTAGCCCTCTTTCTTTACATTCAACAGAGGCATAAAAGCTTTTTAAATCTATTGCTACATATATTTTACTTTCTTCATTATGCATAGCAATCTTCCTTTCATTACTATATTTTATTATATCAGTTTATTTTAAGTTTGTAAACAGTTGTTTGTTTTTTATTTTTGTAGAATATTTTATATTTTTGTGATATAATTTGTAGCAACATAAATTTATATGAAAAGAGTGTGTAAAATGTTTGCAAATGCAGGAAAATATGAAGCTTGTGGTATATTTACAAGAGACCATTTTATATTACTTGTAATTACTATTATTGGCATCATTGTAGCTTTAAAATATACCGTAAATAAAGATAAAAATACTATATACAAAATTATAAAATACACAACAATAGTTGCTTGGATATTAGAAGTTATAAAAATATATTTTAATATTAAGCAAAATTCAATAAAGGCTGTTAATACCTATGCTCCGTTGTATTACTGCAGTATTTTATTATATGCAGGTTTATTAAGTTCTTTTGGAAAAGGTGTATTAAAAAGGATTGGTGATGTTTCTTTAGCTACTGGTGCAATAGTTGGAGGAATTGTTTTTATAATTTATCCATCTACAAGTTTACCTTTTTATCCTGCTTTCCACTTTTTAAGTATTCATAGCTTTTTATTTCATGGTGCAATGATATATTTAGGAATATTGATAAATAAAACAAGATATATAGATTTAGAATTAAAGGATGCTAAATATTTTGCCATTTTAATTGGTTGTATGAGTATTCTTGCACTAATTGTAAATAAGCTTTTTGATGGAAATTTAATGTTTATATCAAATAATTTCCCTGGTACTCCACTTGAAATTTTATATAATATAACAAAAGGTGGATTTTTCTATAAGTTTATTATGATAGTATCTCAAATGACATTGCCATTTTATGTTTCTTATTACATAATAAAATACTTTCAAAAGCATACAAAAATAGAACTATATGATTAGTATAGTTCTATTTTATTAAATAAACATCACAAGCATTAAGTCTTTTTAAATATGTTGTATTTTTTAATTGAAGTGTATTTTTTATTTTCTCTAATAACTCATTATTATTTTGTCCATCATTTATAAATATTAACATTCCATTTGATATATCTTTATTTTGCATTATTTCTTTTATATTTTGTTCATTGCATTCAATATCTTTTGCTATATATGATTCTTTTATATTGCTTAGTAATAATATATCGTCTAAAAATCTATTATTATTAGAGTTAAATAAATATAATGTTGGCAAGTTATTATTATTGCTTACAAATTCTACTATATCTTGTTTATTAGAATATAAAACTTCTGGCTCTACTTTAAAATCTTTTATAAATAATAATATATCTTCTATTGATGCATTTGAAAACTTTTGAACCATATCTATTGGTAAATTAAATTCACTTTTTAATTTTTCAGCCATTTCTGTTTTACTTGAATATGAAGTTTCTTTTTCTCTTTTAAAGTCTTGCCCTACAACTAAATCTATAACATTGTTTGTTATAATAGGCATTATAATCATTAGTAAAAATACTCCTATTATAATTTTATTTTTGCCTTTTAATAGCATATAAGTTACATATAATACAAGTATGAATATTAAGCCACATACTGGCATTATGTACCTCAATTCTATCCAAGGTGAAGCTATTGCTACTAAAATTGTGTATATTATTGTTGGTACAGCTATGTATTTTACGTATCTATTTTTTTCTATTTTTACCTTTTTTAATTTTGTATATATAATTATTCCTAATATAATAATTAGCACATTATTAAAAGCATATACGTTTATTTTAAAAAGATATAAACATATGTTACTTAAAAATTTTGAAATATTAGTTAAATTACTTATAGCACCTTGTCCTCTATATCCAAAAAACATATGTTGTATTGAATATGGATATATTATTAAAGATATTACACCTGCTAAAAGCATTGTTACTATGTATTTTAGTAGAGATTTATAGTCTTTTTCTTTAATATATTTAATAACAAACATTATAAATAGTATTGCTAAATAAAATAAATAATAATAATGTGTTAATGAGCCTACTAATGCTGATATTCCTATTGCGGTTAGTAGTTTATAATTGTTTCCTTTAGTATCTAATAATTTTAAATGTAAATATGTTGTAATTACTATATTTAATGTTGCTAAAGCATACATTCTTATATAAATTACATTGTTTATAGATGCAAGTGTCAAGCTAGATACTAAAGCTAGTATGGCAGATTTCTCTTTGTATTTTTCTTCTCCTTCAAGTAGTTTTTTAATAATTAAATAAACAAATATTGTTACAAATGCATATATAATTATATTTAATGTTATTCCTTCCCATTTCGAGTAACTTCCTATATGAAATCCCATTGCAAATCTTAATAATAAATAATATAGTGGTGGATGCACATCATTTTTTTGATTTTCATATACTTGACTATATTTTCCAATGTCCTTATTTTGGACTGCTAAATAATCTTCATAATATTCTTTGCTATGCCATTGGTTATAAAAATCATTATTAGCTTGTATTTCAACTTTATCGTAGTTTGCAAGTCCTAATGAATATGTTTCATCCATATGTATGTATGATTTATTTGCCCCTGCTATTATAAATGCTATTGTTTGAATTATAACAATTGCTATTATAATTGCTACTTCTTTTTTGTCCTTTAATTTCATTTTCTTTTCTCCAATATTCAATAATGAATTGCTACAATTATATAATAAATAGCAGATAATTTCAACAAATCATCTGCTATATCGCTATTCTATGTTATGTTCTATATCTTTAAATTTTTCGTTCTCATTAACAAATTATTTTTTTAATAATTTGACTGCAATTTGCATTTCTTTTTTGTTTCGTAAAACCTTAAAAGTAACTTCATCCCCCGGCTTTTTGGTATAAATATAACTTCTTAAATCACACATTTTTTCTAAAGCTATTCCATCAACTTCTAGCAATACATCTTTTTCTTGTATTCCATACTTTGCAGCAGCTGAATTTCCATTAACTTGTACCACATAAATTCCTTTATCTAACTGTAAGTTACTATCTAAATATGGTATTACATTTTTGTCATATGCAAAAATTCCTAAATACGCTTCTTCAAACCCTCCTTTTGATATAAAACTTTTTAATATTGCTTTTACTGAATTTATTGGAACTGCAAATCCAATTCCCTCTGCTGATGTAATTTTCACACTATTTACACCAATAACTTCTCCACTCTCATTTATCAAAGGTCCTCCACTATTTCCTGGATTTATAGTTGCATCTGTTTGTATTAAATCTTCCATGTATGAAGATTTTTCATTTCCAATTTCGTCTTGTTCATTTAATACTATTGTCCTATTTGTTGCACTCACAATACCAGAAGTAACAGTTCTTTGAAATTCAAAACCTATTGGATTTCCTATTGCGTATACCATTTGCCCTAAGCTTGCTTTAGATGAATCTCCCAAAGTTACATATTTTAAATCTTTTGTATTTATTTTTACAATTGCTAAATCTAAATCTGAACTTGACCACACTACATTTCCTTGATAATTTTTACCTGTTGAAAGTGTCACATAGCATTTGCTATATTTTTCTCCTGCTACATGTTCATTAGTTAGAATGTAGCCATTTTCTGACACTATCATCCCTGTTCCTAGCCCTAATTTTGATGTACTATCTTTTACAAATATAGATCTACCCGTTCCTTTCAGTTTTGAAATTCCTACTATGCTTTCATTCACACTTTCTAGCATTTGAGTAATTGTCTCATTTTCGGTCTTTACTTCATCTACTGTTTGTGAAATTCTAGTTGCGTCATATTGCTTATTTATTATTTGTGTAGGAGTTTCAATTCCATAATACAACACATATGTAAGTGCTAATAAAATAACTATTAAAATACTAATAAATGTACCTAAAATATATTTTTTTATTCTAGATTTATTTTGCTTTTTTCTAATGTACTCTTCCATTCTTTTCTCCTATTTTCATATATATTTACTTTAATTATGAACATCTTTTATAAATTTAAACTAACATTTTTGAAATTCCCAATATTCTCCATTTTTTTACATTATTTTTATTGATTTTTTAATTAATTTCATATATAATTTAGCTATAATTTTTGCAAAACATAAAAAGGGGAAATTTTTATTATGGAAAAGAATTTATATGATTTAACTAATCCTCAAAAATCAATTTGGTACACAGAGCAATTCTTTAAGAATACCTCTGTTAATAACATTGGTGGAACAATAATTATAAAAGATAAAATTAGTTTTGATTTATTAAAGAAATCTATCTATGAATATGTAAAAACAAATGATAGTTTTCTTATTAAACTTTGTTTTGATGAAAAAGGAGATATAAAGCAATACATAGGGGAATTTTCGCCCTTTAATGTTGACTATATCTCCTTTTCTTCTTTAGATGAACTATATAAATTTGAAAAAAATGATTGTGAAAGAAAATTTGATATGATAAACTCTAATTTATTTCATTTCACAATGTTTAGTCTTCCAGATGCTACTGGAGGAGTTGTATTAACTGTGCATCACATAATTTCTGACGCTCAAACAGTTAATCAAATAGCTCCAAAACTTATGAATTTTTACTCTAGTTTTTTAAATAACACCACTCCTGAATTTTTACAAACATCATATGTAGATTATATAAATTCTGAACAAAAATATTTATCAAGTGAAAAATATAATAATGATAAAATGTTTTGGGAAAATTTATTTGAAAATCCATTTACTCCAGCAAGTTTATCAACAAAATCAATAGACAGTTTTGCAATGTGCAGTTCTAGTAGAGAATGTTTTTTAATTGATAAAGAAAAAATGAATAAAATAAATGATTATTGCAAGTTAAATAATATATCTTGTTATCACTTTTTTATGTCTGTTTTTTCACTATATATTGGGAAAGTGACTAATGAAAAAAACTTTGTTATTGGTACTCCTATCTTAAATAGAACCAATTTCAAAGAAAAAAATACTGCTGGTATGTTTATTAGTACAGTACCATTTTTAGTAAATTTGGAGGAAAATACTTTATTCTCTGAATTCGCATCAAAAATGAGTGTGGAAACTTTGTCTATTTTTAGACATCAAAAATATCCATATCAAGCAATTCTTGAGTATGTTAGAGCGCAAGATTCTTCTATACCAAATTTATACAATATAATGATTTCATATCAAATAAATAAATCTAATGGTAGTATTAACGATATTCCTTATACTACTAGATGGACTCATAGCAATACAAATATGGATGAGTTAGATATTCATTTGTTTGATATAAATGACACTGGTGAACTAAGTATTGCCTATGATTACCAACTTGCCAAATATACTGAAAAAGATATACAGCAACTTCACCAAAGAATTATATCAATAATAAATCAAGTTATTAATAACCCAAATATATCAACAAATCAATTAGAATTAGTTTTACCAGAGGAAAAACAGTTTATTCTTAATACTTATAATAAACCAATTAACCTCCCTATAACTAAAACTGTAATTGATTTATTTGAAGAAAAAGTAGCAGAAAATCCTGATAAATTAGCTCTATGTTTTGGAAACACTAAATTCACATATAAAGAACTTAATAATTGTGTAAATTATTTAGCTGATTATTTGTATGAAAATAATATTGAAAAAGGAGATAAAGTTTGTTTATTTTTTCCTAATTCAATTGAGCTTGTTGTGAGCATTTTAGCAGTATTAAAGTTGGGTGCTTGTTACATTCCTATTGATGTTTCTTACCCAATAGAACGTGTTAAATATATTGCTCAAAATAGTAGTTGCAAAAAAATATTAACTAATACTAAATTAGAAGATTTAGATAACCTTTGCTTAGGTATATCACTACCTAATGCGACAACAATTTATGAAAATAAATATAAACCAGATTTGCAAGATTTAGCTTATATTATTTATACTTCTGGTTCTACTGGAAACCCTAAAGGAGTAAAAATTGCTCATGAAAGTTTGTCAAATTATATTATGTGGGCAAATAAAGAATATGTAAATGGAGAAACTACTAATTTTCCTTTATATTCTTCAATTTCTTTTGACTTAACAGTAACCTCTGTTTTCACTCCTCTTGTGTCTGGAAACACCATTTACATTTATGAGAATTCTAATCCTCAATTGTTACTAAAAGAAATTATAGATGATAAAAAAGTACAAATTATAAAATTAACACCTGCACACTTAAACTTGTTACAAGATTTGGCTTCTCCTGAATCTGTTGTTACAAAGCTAATTGTTGGTGGAGATATTTTAACAAATGAAAGTTGCCAAAAAATTTCTACAGCATTTGTTCATCCTATTCATATATTTAATGAATATGGACCTACAGAAGCTACTGTTGGTTGTATGATTTATGAATATACCGAAAATGAATATGCTACAGTTCCAATTGGAATTCCAGCAGATAACACTAATTTATTTGTTCTAAATAGTGACCTTAATTTGGTTCCATTTGGATATAACGGTCAACTATATATTGCAGGTAAAGGGCTTTCAAAAGGTTATGTTGAACTACCAAAAATGACAGCATCTAGATTTATTGCTTGTCCATTTATAGAAAATGGATTAATGTATGATTCCGGAGATATTGTTAAATTATATGATACAGGAATTATGGAATGTATTGGTCGTAGTGATTTTCAAGTAAAAATAAATGGATTTAGAATAGAAATTGGAGAAATCCAGTCTAGAATTTTAAATTATCCTAATATAAAAGACTGCTATGTATCAGCTTTAGATATAAAAGGTACTAAGGTTTTATGTGCTTATTATGTAAGTAACAAAAATATTAATGAAAAAAACTTAAAAAATTATTTACAAAAATTACTACCTATGTATATGGTTCCAAAATATTATGTTAGTTTGCAAGAGCTTCCTCTTACTGGAAACGGAAAGATAAATAAAAAGTTATTGCCACTTCCTGCTTTAAATGAATCAAAAGAACTGGTAAAACCTAGTAATAAAGTTGAACATACATTGCATAATATTTTCTGTGAATTATTACAAGTGCCAGAACTAAGTGTAACTGCAAATATTTTTGACTATTATGTAGATTCACTTACAATTATAAAAGCTCAAACTAAATTATATAGTATAGGCTATAACATAAATACTCAGGATTTCTATGATTATCAAACAATTAGAGAGCTAGCTTCACATATATTAAGAAATTCCAATTCTAATTCAGGCGCTTCTCAAAATGAAATTCCTATTATAGAGAATTTAATAAAGCCTATTAACAGCACAAATACTTTTAATAATATCCTACTGTTTGGTGTTACTGGTTTTTTGGGCTCTCATATTTTGTATGAATTATTGACAAAAACAAAATCAAGAATATATTGTGTTATACGTGAAAAAGATAATATAAATGCAATAGAAAGGTTTTATGAAAAATTCCACTTTTATTTTCCAAATGAAAACCTTAGAAATTACAGTCATAGAATTAACTTAATAACAGGAAATATTTTAAAAGATAACTTTAATTTACCAGATGAACAATATGATTTCCTTGGAAATAATATTAACTGTGTAATAAGCTCTGCTGCTTTAGTAAAACATTATGGAAAATATGAAGAATTTTATAATACAAATGTAGCAGGTACTAAAAAAATAACTAATTTTTGTATTAAATATAATATTCCTTTGCATTATATTTCTACAATTTCTGTTTCTGGATATGGCTTAGTAAAAAGTCCTGAAATTACTTTTACTGAGAAAGATTTTTATATCGGTCAAAGTTATGAAGATAATGTTTATGTAAAAAGTAAATTTGAAGCAGAAAAATTGATATTAAATGCTTGTAAAAATGATAACTTATGTGCTACTATTTATAGGATGGGAAATATCACTAACCGTTTTTCAGATGGAGTATTCCAACAAAACGCAAATGAAAACGCATTTTTAAATAGAATATCTGCTGTAATTAATCTACATTGTATACCTGAAGAACTCTTACATTTTCCTGTTGAATTTACTCCAGTAGACTATTGTGCAAACTTTATAGTGTCATTATTGATAAATGATACGCGTAAAAACAACTTAACAATTTATCATTTATTTAATCAAAATTACCTTGATTTTAATTATTTATTCGAATTTTTGAAAAAGCATAATATTAATATGAAAACTTGTAGTATTGAAGAGTTCGAAAAACTTATATTAAATAGTAAAAATAATTATTTTGGAATTACAGGATATCTTGCTAATATAAAAACTAATAATTTAAATGGTGTAATTCTTGATAATACATGCACAAACTCTATTTTGGAAAAATTAAATTTATCATGGCCTATAGTAACCGAAGATTACCTACAAGCTGTAATAAATTATTTAATGAAAAATAAATTTATAGGTGGTTAAAAAATGAAATTAAATGTACCAAAAATCAGATCATATAAAACATTAGCACTGTTAGATGCTTTTATTGCAACATTAATTATGATAATATTATACTTTACATTACCGGCTATTCTAAATTATCCTCAAAATTCTATTGATAACAATTTTCAGGTTGAGGTAGTCGGAATTAAATATACACATCAATTTATTATACTTTCTGCAATTATAGTTGCATTAGTTTATATTGGTTTTAGATTTGTATATAGCAGAATAAACTTTAATTCAAATGCTAGCAAAACAACTTTATTAAAAATAAGAGAAAAATGCTTTAATTACCCATACATAATGATACTTCTTTTATCTTTTATTCCTGCCATTATTTGCGGAATTTTGTTAGTAGTTTTCAAAACTGATTTTGAATTATTATTAAAATTGTGTATTGTTATACTATCTTTTGGAACAGTTTACTCAATAATTTCTTATATGATAGGAAAAAACTTTTTTGAAAGCAAACTTATTGAATCATCTGCCATTGTAGGAAATAAAAAAGGTGGTATTAGGCTAGAAATTTTTAAAAAATTATTAATAGAAATAGTACCTCTATTCTTATATTCCTTTATTTTGTTATTATTACTTAGCACCACTATTATGACAACTGAAAAAGGAAATTTATTATATAATATTTATAGAAATGAATTATTAAAAGAATTTGATAGTTCAAAAGTTTACACTTTAAGTGAAGTACAACAAAAATTAAATACTTTATCTTTAAACTCAGAAAGAGACCACTACGTAATTTTATCTGCAGAAGATGGAAGTGTTTATTATTCTCCAGAAACTATAAATGACTTTTTTATAAAATATGCTCTTACATATTATGATGAAATGAATGGACATATTTTTGAATATTATGGTCAGAATTCACAAGCTGCTGTTATAAAAGTACATACCGACCAAGGAGATTATTTTGCTGGAATTCGCTTCTTTGTGTTTGCTAATGGAGTTATAACACCATTTATTATAGTTGCTGCTATTCTAATTATATTCAACTTAATATTCGTTGTTTATATTGGAAAAGGATTATCAAATGATATTAAAAATGTTAATGATGGTATGGATAACATTTCAAATTCAGAAAATATTGTTTTTGAAAAAAACTTACCAATTACATCTAATGACGAAATGGCAGACCTAATTTTAGCTTTTAATAAAATTCAAGATATAACAAGAAATTACGTTGATCAAATTCACGATAATCAAAATATGCTTATGGAAAGGGAACGTCTAGCTTCACTTGGTCAACTTATAGGTGGCATTGCTCATAACTTAAAAACACCTATAATGTCTATATCTGGTGCAGCTGAAGGATTAACAGATTTAGTAAAAGAATATGAGGCATCTGTAGGAGACCCTGAAGTTACTGTCCAAGACCATCATGATATTGTAAAAGATATGAAAGATTGGATTGAAAAAATTCGTTCATACACAGAATATATGTCAGATATTATTACAGCAGTTAAAGGTCAAGCTGTTACAATGTCTGAAGAGCAAGCTGTTTCATTTACTTTAGACGAATTAGTAAAACGTGTAAATATTTTAATGAAACATGAATTAAAAAATGCTCTAGTAGAATTAAATGTTTCTATGCAAGTAAATGAACAAACTGTATTAAAAGGAAATATAAATAGTTTAGTTCAAGTTATAAACAATATGATTTCAAATGCAATACAAGCCTATGATGGTAAACCTGATAATAAAATTGACTTAATATTAAAAAAGGAAAATAACAATATTATAATTTCTGTAAAAGACTATGGATGTGGCTTACCTGATGAAGTTCAAAAGAAATTATTTAAAGAAATGATAACTACAAAAGGCAAAAATGGTACTGGACTTGGATTATTTATGTCATATTCTACAATACGTGCTCATTTCAATGGAAATATGACTTTTGAAACAGAACAAGGAAAAGGCACTACATTTAATATTATATTACCACTTTAAATATTAACTCATATGTATAAAATCTAGTATTCTCAACGAAATACTAGATTTTTTTGTGTGAAATACTGTACATTTCGACAAACTATGATATAATGTTGTTGTCATCTTGAGTATACTTATTACTATAAACATTGAGGTGAGATTATGAGAAAAAACATGCAAAGTGCAAATGATAAAGGCTATAGAATTATAGCAGTCGATGATGAGGAAGGAATTGTTGATTCTTTGTCAATTTTCCTAAAAAGATCTGGTTACGATTTTACAGGTGTTACTGATCCAATGGAGGCTATTGAAAAAGTAAAAAATGAACATTTTGATTTAATGATTTTGGACTTTATTATGACACCTATTCATGGTGACCAAGTAGTTGAAGAAATACGTAAATTTAACAAAGAATTATATATTTTGTTACTAACTGGTCATAAAGATTTAGCTCCACCTTTGGAGACAATTAGAAAATTAGATATTCAAGGTTATTGTGAAAAGAGTGACAAGTTTGATCAGTTACTTCTTTTAATTGAGTCTGGAATCAAATCAATTGAGCAAATGAATGAAATTAAAAGAATAAATGAAGAGCTTTCTTCTACTTATGAAAAACTAGAAAAAGCTTACTTAGATAGTATTCAAACTTTAAGATATACTGTTGAAGCTAAGGACCCATATACTAGAGGTCATTCAGATAGAGTTTCTAAATATTCTGTCCTAATTGGAAAATATTTAGGATTATCTGATTCAGATTTAAAAACTCTAGAAGTTGGTGGTTTATTCCATGATATTGGAAAAATTGGTATTCCTGATAGCATTTTATTAAAAGAATCTAAGCTAACAGATGATGAATATTCACAAATTAAAAACCATCCATCAATTGGTGCTCATATTTTGTGTAATGCAGAGGTATTTCAAGATATTATACCAATCGTAAAGCATCATCATGAAAGATTTGACGGAAACGGTTACCCTGGAAAGTTAAAAGGAAACGATATTCCTTATCTTGCAAGAATAGCAGCCGTTGCAGATACTTATGATGCAATGACATCAAGAAGAACTTATCGTGATCCTTTAAGTTTAGATGTTGTAAAAGCTGAAATTGAGAGATGCTCTGGAACACAATTTGACCCAGAGATTGCAAAGGTATTTTTAGATATTTTAAATAATCATTATGATGAAGTAAATGAAATTCAAGAACAATTTAAATAAGGGGACATTTTATGTTTAAAGTTTTAGTTCTATCATGTAGTACAGGCGGTGGCCATAATTCTGCTGCAAGTGCTATAGCAGAGGAATTAAGAGTTATGGGAGTTCAAGTTGATTTTAAAGAATATTTGGACTTAATAAATTATAAAATAGCTAATGTTGTAAATAAATTATATATTAGTTCCACAAAAGGAAATGGTGCTGTTTTTAAAAGAGTTTATAAATTGGGTGAATTATATGAAAAGACCAAAATTACATCTCCAGTTTATGGTGTAAATAGGTTACATAGAAAAAAATTATATAATTATATTGTTGAAAATAAATATGATTATGTTGTAGTTACTCACCTATTTCCTGCTGAAGTTTTAACTGCTATAAAAAAACAACATGACATACATTTTATTGCAATTGCAACAGATTATAAATCAATTCCATTTTGGCCTGAAACTAATCCAGACTATTTTATAATTCCACATAAAGATTTAATTGAAGACTTTACTAAAAAAGGTATCAGCCGTGAAAAGCTAATACCTTTTGGTATTCCTGTATCAACTAATTTCAGTAAAAATTTAGATAAATCTAAAATATTTGCTGAATTAAATTTAGATAAAAATAAAAAATATATATTAGTTATGACAGGAAGTATGGGCTTTGGAAATGTTACAGGTATAATAGATGTTTTGCAAAATGAAATTTCTGAAACGATTTTAGTTGCCTGTGGTAATAATAAAAAAGTTTATGAAGATATTTCAAATAATTATGACTCAAATAAAGTAATTCCTATAGGCTTTACTCCACAAATTTATAAGTATATGTGTATAAGTGAGCTTTTATTAACTAAGCCCGGCGGGCTTACAACAACCGAGGCTGCCACAATAAATGTTCCTATTATTCATACTATGCCAATCCCTGGTTGTGAAACATATAATGCTGAATTTTTTGAAAGCCGTGGAATGTCTATTAGCTGTAAAAATACTACTGATATAAAAAATGCAGTAATATCTCTTTTAGATGATAAAAATAAAGTGGAAAATATAATAAAAGCACAAAAACAAAATATCGATAAAAATGCTTGTAGCAAAATTTGCGAATTTATAATAGATGAAATAAGGAAATATAGTAAATGAAAGAGGATTTACAATCAAATGTAAATAATGAAAATGAAGATATAATAAAAATGTGGGAACCACTTAAATTCGATATTGGCTTAAATTATAAATATGTAAAAAATAATATATTTTTCAAGTTAATATCAAATTTATTTTACTACATCATAGTTGCACCAATTATTTTTCTAATTTCTAAAATTATTTTTGGACTAAGAATTGAAGGAAAAGAAAATTTAAAAAATATTAAATCTGGTGCTATTTCAGTATCAAACCATGTACAATATATAGATTGTGCAATGCTTGGTCTTGCATGGTTTCCTAGAAGAATATATTACACTGCTAAAACTGATGGTTTTAAAATGCCTGTGGTTAGGCATTTAGTACGTTTGTTATATGCTATTCCTATACCAGAAAAAATTTCTTGTAAAGAAAATTTTTATAAAGCAATTGATGATTTATTAGCTAAAAATAAAGTAGTACATTTTTACCCTGAAGCTTCTTTGTGGCCATATTACAATAAATTACGTAATTTTAAAAATGGTGCATTTAAAATTGCTTCAAAAAATAATGTACCAATTATTCCATTTGTGTTTAGTTTTAGAAAGCCAACTGGTATTTTAAAGCTTTTTAAATCTAAACCTTGCTTAATTTTAAGTGTTCTACCACCTGTTTATCCAAAACAAAATTTAGCATTTAATGAAAGGTATTTAGATTTAAAAGAAAATGTATACAAAAAAATGAGTGAAAAAATATAAAATATATTCTTTCACTCATTTTTTATACATCTTTCATTGAAAGCTGAACCTTTTGTCTCTCTTGGTCAATTCCAATAACTTTAACTTTTACAATATCCCCAACCGATACTACATCAGATGGACTTTTTACAAAGCTATTACTTAATTGTGAAATATGTACTAAACCATCATGTTTTACACCTATATCAACAAAAGCACCAAAGTCTGTAACATTTCTAACAGTTCCTGTTAAAACCATTCCATCTCTTAAATCTTCAAATTTAAGTACATCAGCTCTTAATATTTGCTTAGGCATTTCATCTCTTGGGTCTCTACCTGGTTTTGACATTTCTTCAATAATATCTGCTAAAGTCATTTCACCAGCATCAAGTTCTTTAGCCGTTTCTTTTACATTTACTTCTAATAATTTAGCTTTTATTTCTGATTGTTTTTCTTTATTTAATAAATCCTCTTTTTTGTATCCTAATTTATTAAGTAAATTTTCCGCAACAGAATAGCTTTCTGGGTGAACTCCTGTAATTTCTAAAGCATTTTTTCCACCAGGAATTCTAATAAACCCTGCGCATTGCTCAAATGCTGCTTTTCCTAATTTAGGAACTTTTAATAATTCTTTTCTTTCAGCTAATTTACCATTTTCGTCACGATATTTTACTATATTATTTGCAATAGTTTTATTTATTCCTGCTACATAAGAAAGTAATGATGGTGTAGCTGTATTAACATCAACTCCAACTTCATTTACTGCATCTTCAACAACACCAGTTAAACTTTCTGTTAATTTCTTTTGATCAACATCATGTTGGTATTGCCCTACTCCTATAGCTTTTGGATCTATTTTTACAAGTTCTGCAAGTGGATCTTGCAACCTTCTTGCAATTGATATTGCACCTCTTAAAGATACGTTTATATCTGGATATTCCTCTGTTGCAAGTTTTGAAGCAGAGTATACAGATGCTCCAGCTTCACTTACAATTGCATAATGAAGTGGTCTTTCAATTTCTTTAATCATATCTGCAACAAAGCTTTCAGATTCTCTTGAAGCTGTTCCATTTCCTATTGCAATAATATCAACTTTATATTTTTCAATTAAAGTTTTTAGCTCTTTTTTTGCACCATTTACATCATTTTGTGGTTCTGTTGGGTATACAGTTGTAGTTGCAAGTAATTTTCCTGTCTCGTCAATTACTGCAATTTTACAACCTGTACGATATGCTGGGTCAAACCCCATTACTGTTAAACCTTTTAAAGGTGCTGCTAAAAGTAAAGGTTTTGCATTTTTTCCAAATACTTTAATAGCTTGAGTTTCTGCTTTTTCTGTTAAGTCAGAACGAATTTCTCTTTCAATAGATGGTTCAATTAATCTGCTCCAACTATCTTCAATTGTCTCTTCTAATATTGTAGTAAATTGAGTTTTTTGTTTAATAATATCTCTATTTATTAAATCTAAAATTTTATCTTCTGGCTTTTCGATTTTTACTTTTAAAAATTCTTCAGATTCTCCACGATTAATAGCTAAAATTCTATGGCTAGGTAAATGATTTACCTTTTCGCTAAATTCATAATACATATTATATGCTGTTTTTTCTTCTGGCTTTGTAGCTTTAGTTATTATAACGCCCTCTCTGTAGCAAATACGTTTAATTTGCTTACGGTATTCAGGATTATCTGATATAATTTCTGCAATAATATCTTTTGCACCTTGAATAGCATCTTCCACACTTGCTACAACTTTTTCTTTGTTATTTTTATCTTCCCCTGATAATTTATCAATATTTACATATTGTTTTGCAATTTCTTCAATTGGTGTTTTTTCTGTTTGAGCTAATATAATTTCAGCTAATGGCTCTAAACCTTTTGCTTTAGCAACTGTAGCTCTTGTCTTTTTCTTTTGTTTATATGGTCTATATATGTCTTCAACTTCTGCTAATGTTTTAGCATTTTCTAAGTTTGCAACTATTTCGTCTGTAAGTTTTCCTTGATTTTCAATTGATGTTTTTACTTCTTCTTTTCTTGCTTCTAAGTTACGAAGGTATGTAAGTCTTTCACCTAAATCTCTTAAGGTTTCATCTGAAAGTCCACCAGTTACTTCCTTTCTATAACGTGCAATAAAAGGTATTGTATTACCTTCATTAATTAATTCAATTGTTCTTACAACTTGCACTAATTTTATATTTAATTCTTCTGCAATTATATTTGCAATTCTTTCTTGTGTATCCATTATTTGTCCTTTCTTACTAATTAATTATTTTAGATTAAAATAATTTTATATTATTGTACAGTAATTGCTAATATTCTTATTGCCAAAAACACTGCCCAAATTATAATACCTATAATTCCAAGTACTAAACCAGTTGTAGCAAGACCATTTCCTTTTTCATTAAATAATTTTATTTTTTTCTTAGCTGATATCGAAAATGTTATTGCTAACATAGGAAACCATATACTTGTAAATAAAATACTTAAAATTCCAAAAATAAGACTTAAAATAGCAAGTACATTAGTTTTTGAGTTAACATTTGTGGTTTTTTCATTATTTTCTATCTGATTTTCATCTAAATTTTTACCACAATTAAAGCAAAATTTTGCATCTGGTGAATTTTTATATTCACAATTTTTACATATTTTTTCTTCCATTTTTATCTCCTATATATTTTCTATTTTAATTATTTGTGGTTTTGTAGTAACTACTCCCATCTTTAATTTAAATGTAACTTTTACATTAGGATGTTCTTTTGTTATTTCAATTTCTTCGGCTCCGTTTCCACTCCACAAGTCAAACATTATTTTATGTTTTCCTATTGTTGTATTTACTGTTACTTCTGTATTACTGTTTAATGTTGCTACTAAGTTTCCATCCATAAATACTTTTATAGGAACTATACAGCCATAATATTGCTTTTCTCTCTTAAAAATAATACTTCCAATATCTTTATTTTCAATTTTTTCTCCACACGAATTACAAAACTTATCATTTATATCTATCTCCGCACCACATTTATTACAAAACATAATATTACTCCTTTTATTATTTTTTATTCTACTCCTAAATATTCATTATATGTAACTTCTCTATCTATTACTGTATCTGCTTTTATATCAATAATTCTATTTGCAACAGTTTGAGTTAATTGATGATCATGTGAAGTAAATAGCATATTTCCTTTAAACTTCTTCATTCCCTCGTTTAACGCTGTAATAGATTCCATATCTAAATGATTTGTTGGTTCGTCAAAAATTAAAAAGTTTGCTCCTGATAACATCATTTTTGAAAGAACACATCTTACTTTTTCTCCACCTGAAAGTACATTTACTTTTTTAAGTGCTTCTTCGCCTGAAAATAACATTCTTCCTAAAAAGCTTCTTACATATGTTTCATCAGGATCTTTTGAATATTGTCTTAACCAATCTGTAATTGATAAGTCTGACTCAAATAAATAGTTATTATCTTTTGGAAAATAGCTTGATGTAATTGTTGTACCCCATACTACTTCACCTTCATCTGGTTCAAGTTCACCTGCTATAATTTGAAATAATACAGTTTTTGCATTTTCATTATCTGCCAAAAATGCTATTTTATCATCTTGTTTTACTGTAAATGAAATATTATCTAATATTTTTTCTCCATTTATTGTTTTAGATATATTTTTAACGTGTAAAATTTCTTTTCCTGGTTCTCTATCCGGTTTAAAATCAACATATGGATATCTTCTGTTAGATGGTTTAATTTCATCTAATTCAATTTTTTCTAATGATTTTTTACGAGATGTTGCTTGTTTTGATTTTGAAGCATTTGCACTAAATCTTGCAATAAAGTCTTGTAATTCTTTAATTTTTTCTTCTTTCTTTTTATTAGCTTCTTTCATTTGCTTTAATGCAAGTTGGCTAGACTCATACCAGAAATCATAGTTTCCTGGGTATACTTTAATTTTTCCAAAGTCAACATCTGCAATATGTGTACAAACTTTATTTAAAAAATATCTATCATGTGATACAACAATAACTGTATTTTCAAAGTTTATTAAAAATTCTTCAAGCCAGCTAATACTTTTTAAGTCTAAATCGTTTGTAGGCTCGTCAAGTAAAAGTATATCTGGGTTTCCAAACAATGCTTGTGCTAGCAATACTTTTACTTTATCTTTTGCTTCTAGGTTGCTCATAAGTTCATAATGTTTTTCTGGTGCTATTCCTAAATCATTTAATAACACTGCCGCATCTGACTCAGCATTCCAGCCATCTAATTCTGCAAAACGTTCCTCTAATTTAGCAGCTTTCATTCCATCTTCTTCTGAAAAATCAGGCTTTGCATATATTGCATCCTTTTCTTTCATTATTTTATATAGTTCATCATTTCCCATAATTACTGTGTCCATAACAGTGTATTCTTCAAAAGCAAAGTGATCTTGTTTTAAAACAGATAATCTTTCTGTTTTTTCTTTTGTTACTTCACCTTTGCTTGGTTCAAGTTCGCCTGATAAAACTTTTAAAAATGTTGATTTTCCTGCACCATTTGCACCTATTATTCCATAACAACATCCTTTGTTAAACTTTATATTTACATCTTCAAATAAAGTTCTTTTTCCAAATCTAATTGTTACTCCTGTAGCTGTAAGCATTTTTTCTCCTCCTTGCTATTCACATACTTTGTATATTATACCATATTTTTCTAGTTTGTAAAGGAAAAGAGCTGAATTGCAATAGCAATTCAGCCCCATATTTTTTCTTTTATTTATCAAATAATAATTTTATTGCCCATAATCCAGAAATTCCTACTAGAATATAAATTATTCTACTTATAACTGACATAGCACCAAATATTGCATCTACTAAATTGAAATTAAATATTCCTACTAATCCCCAGTTAATTGCTCCTATTATTATTAAAACTAAAGCAATTGTATCTATTACCTTCATTATATTACATCCTCCTTTAAAAATAATTTTAAAAGTTTTCACTATAAAGTATATTCATTTTTCGTCATTTTATACTTTTTGCATTTTATTATTTTTTCCATTAAAGGAGAATTTTTACAATTTATTTTAACATATCTCTTTTATTAAGCCATACCGTTGCAATTATAGAAATTATTACTGAAAATCCAATTAATATTATAAATCCATATGGATTATATTGCATTGGAACTGGCACATTCATTCCCCAAAAGCTTGCTATCATTGTTGGTATTGATAAGATAATTGTTATTGATGTTAAAAACTTCATAACCCTGTTTAAGTTGTTGGAAATTATTGAAGCATATGCATCCATTGTCCCATTTAAAATATCACTATATATTTTAGCCATTTCAATAGCTTGTTTATTTTCAATAATAGAATCTTCTAATATATCTTCGTCTTCTTCATATAATTTAATTATTTTTCCACGCATTGTTTTTTCCATTACAACTTCATTTGATTTTAAAGATGTTGTAAAATACACTAAACTCTTTTCTAAGTTTAATAATTTTAACAATGCTCTATTTTTCATTGAGTTTTTTAGTATCGACTCCGCAATTTCAGTTTCTTTATTTATTTTCTTTAATAAATTTAAATACATTGAAGCATTACTATATAATATTTGTAATAAAAATCTACTTTTTTTGTATGTAATAATATTTCTCATATTATTTTTCTTTAAATCTTGAATAATACTATTTTCCTTTATTGATACAGTAATTAAATAATCATCTCTAACAAAGATAATACCAATCGGCATTGTTGTATAAATTAATGAGTCTCCTTCTCTTTCTCTGATTGGAACATCTATTATAAATAATATGGTATTGTCATCTTCTTCAACATCAATTCTGGCTTTTTCTTCATAATCTAATGCATAACGGATAAAGTCTTCATTTATTTTTAAATTTTTACACACATCCATTATCTCATCTTCGCTCGGGGATATCATATTGATCCAACTACCTTTTTCATATTTAGTTACAATTTCTGTTTTATTTGTTTCTAAATCTGTTCTGAATATCTCTAACATAATATTTTCCCCTTTCATCCTGTCTCATTATACCACATTTTTTTAAATTTAAAGTAGTTTTTTATAATTATTTTTCTGTTTCTCGAGTTAATTGCAATATATCTTGTATATCGCATTGTAATACAGTACATAATTTTGCCAAGATTGTTAGGTCAACTTTTTGAACCTCGTTTCTACAATATCTTAAAATTTGACTATATTGCAATTCTGTTTTTCTAGTTAAACTAGATCTGCTTATATTATGTTCTTTTAAATATTTATCTAATATAATATCAACTTTTCCAAAATTCTCCATTTTATCCCTCCAATATATAGTATTACTCATTTTACGTATAGTATACTTATATGTAGTATATTAGCATATAATATTACCTATTGACAGTTGTTTTTTTATATAGTATATTTATATACAGTATATGGAAATGGAGGATAAAAATGGAAAATGATAATACAAAAGAAAATTAATTTATTAAAAAATAAAAGTTCTTTTTAGAATTTGTTACAAAAGATGAAAGGAAAGATTTTAATGAGTAAAATATATGATAAATATCAAAAATTAAAAACTTCTGACAATTACACTCCTAACACTTTATATTTATTTAAAGCTGGTTTATTTTTTATTTTTATAGATGAAGATGCTAAAATTGTTTCTAACCTGTTAAATTTAAAACTTGGTAATCTCAATGAAACTGTTGTTAAATGCGGATTTCCTTGTAATTCTTTGCAAAAATATTTAACCTTATTAAAAAGCACTCCATACAATATTGAAATAGTTTCTTTTGATGTTCAAGAAACTCCAATAAATTCTAATAGTTACTTAAGTAACAAACAATTAGAAGTAATGGCAGATGAAATATTAAAATTAAAAATTGATGATTTATCAATTAGTCAGGCTTATGACTTTTTGTACAAAATACAAGATAAATTAAGGACTGTAAAGTAAATGAAAAGAAAAAAAAATCTATATGATAGTATTTATAATTTTGAAAATATTTTAAATGTATTTAATGAGGTTTGTAGAAATACTAAAAGTAAAAGGAAAGTGGCTAATCTAAAAGAATATAAAGCTACTTATGTATCAAGAGTTTATAATATTTTGAAGGATAGAGCTTATGTTCCTCGGTCCTGTTAATATATTTACAATTTATGAGCCAAAAGAAAGACGCATAGTAAGCCAAAATGTTCAGGACAAAATTGTAAATCATTTAGTGGCAAGATATATTTTATACCCTGCTCTTCTTCCTTGTTTGTTAAGTATAAATGTAGCCAGCAGAAAAGATATGGGAACCAGCAAAGGACTAGAACTGGCTTCTAATTTTCATAGAATTTGTAAAATCAAGTACAAAAGATATTATATTTTAAAAGCTGATGTAAGTAAATTTTTTGCAAGTATTGACCATGATATTTTAAAAGAAAAACTCAAAAGAAAAATAAACGATGTAGAGGCATTAAAAATTGTTTTTGATATAATAGATAGTGAAGAAAACGGTTTAGGAATAGGTGCTATGACAAGCCAAGTTTTGGCAATTTTTTATTTAAATGATTTAGACCATTATATTAAAGAAGTGTTAAAAATAAAATACTATGTAAGATATCAAGATGATTTTTTATTATTTCATCATTCAAAAGAATATTTAAAATATTGTTTAGAACAAATTAAAGAATTCTTATCGAAAGAAAAATTATTTTTAAATAAGAAAACAAGAATTTATAGAGATACTAATAATTTCATATTTCTTGGTAGAGATTCTAATGGGAAATATGCAAGATATAGAACTGTTAAACGTAAGCTTAGAAAAAACTTGCATTTATACAAAAATAATAAAATAAATTTATCTTGCATAGTAAGTAGTATAATTTGTTATGATAGCTTACGTAATAATAAAAAGAAGAGTTGTACACTCTCCTCTCAAAAATAGTACTAAAATATACTCCTCTTCGCTAAAAAGTTACTAACAAATATATTTATCTATTTTTAGTTTATAGTTTAAGAATAACTTAAACTAAAGGACATTAGTTTGTTTCTATCTAAAACTTCTCTTACTATACCTTAGTAATAGTAACCACAGTTTTTTAGAAGCTACGGCACGCACGCCTAACGAAGGGTTGTTAGTGTTACCGTTCGAGTTCCACAAGTTATAGTTGTTCACGTTGCCATCAGAGTTCACATTGCGCAAACCAAAGTTCGAATTGTTAGAGTTCGCATTCACATACGAAGACGCAAGCCAGACAACTATGCCCTATTGTTGCTTATTATATGTTTTTAATAAGCCTGATATATATTTAACTATATCATCCAATTTTTCAGATAATTTAATATACCTTTTTTGTGGTAGTAATTCTCTATCATAACTTAAGTTTATTAAAAAATCTATTATTTTTACTTTTGCTATTGCTTTTATAAGTAAGTTCTTTTTTTCTTTAGGTTCTTCTAGCAAATTTGCTCTATATACTAATTCTAATAATTCATAACTTATATCTTTTATTCTTTTCTTTATTTCTATATCTTTTTTAGGGAAATTTTCTAATTCATTTTCAACTCTTACAATAAATTCCCTTATAAATTGTAGTATTTTAAACTTTTCTTCCTTCATTTATAATCACTTTTTCCATTTGATTTATTAATTTTTTATTATTTAAATTATGTATTAGATATTGATATATTTTATCAACTCTGTGCTTTGAATTTATATATTGTTTTGCTTTTTCATATGTCTGGTTATATGTATTTAAATTTTTATTGTCATAAAATTCATCAACATCATAATTATTTCTTCTATCTACAATCAAATAATTAATCTTTTTATTTTCTAATTTTGCCATTATTTTATTTATGCTTTCTATTGGAAAACCACAGCTTACTATTCCATCCAATTCTTTTAATTTATAATTGAAAAAATATGATAATATATATGAATCTTTCCCATATACATTGTAAAATTTTCCAACTTTAACCAATATTATACTATCTGGATGTATTGATTTTATAGTTTTTATTATTGTAGTTACAGCCATATTAACCACCTTTTCTTCTTTTGTATATTTCAAATTATATACAAACCATTTTAAGCTTGTCAATACTTTTTTCTGTTTTTATTTCAAAATTTTTCCAGTTTCATGGCATAAAAAAATCAAGCTGACAGACACAAGGCCTGTCAAGCTTGAAGATTGCTTATTTATATATTTTAAATTTGTGCCATATATAGTTTTCTATTTTCTCGGAGGGGATTCCAGATTATAGAGAAACTACGGCACGCACGCCTAACGAAGGGATGTCAGCGTAACCGTTCGAGCCCCACAAGTCATAGCTGCCCACGCGGCCATCAGAGTACACACGGCGCAAACCAAAGATCGAACTGCTAGAGCCCGCATACACATACGAAGACGCAAGCCAGAATGCATTTCCACTACCATCACTTGTATCTGATGCTTTTCCAAATAACATTTCATATGCTGGTGAATCTGTTGCTATTCCTTTACATTCTCCTGTTGTACTACTACTTGTTGTTAATGAGTATGGGTAATAGTAATAAGCAGTACTTTCTACTGTTATTGAAGTTACATTGTCTGTTCCTATTTTTCTTCCATCTGGATGTTCATAACTTATACTTCCTGTGTATGTTTTTCCATTAGTTGCCGAACTTCCACTTGCTGTATATGTTACTTTATTTCCATATTCATAAAATTGTCCCGCACCAAAAACTGTTCCATCTCCTTGGTTAGTCGGATCATATCCTGTTACTCTATTTATATCTTCTACTTTTATACTTCTTGCATTTGTTCCATATTGAGCACACATTGTATTTAATTGACTTATTCCAGTGTTATATCCATCTTTTCCTGATAATTGTAAAGTTCCTACATCTACTGTTGACATTATTAGAAGTTTTCCATTTTCTGCTCCTAATACTTTCCAAACACCAGTGTATCCTGAAACACCACAATCATAAGTATAATCGTCTCCTACTGTATATGTTGTAGTTCCATTTGTTACTGATGTTTTGTTTTGTGTCCAATTTCCTGTTGGAGTTACTGGATCATCTCCTCCTGTTGTTCTATTCACTTGATTATCTAACCATTTGCTTAATTCATTTATACCTTTTTGGTCATTTTCTATAGCTAGATTCATTTTGTTTTGAGCGTCTTTTGCTTTTTCTATTATTCCACTATCTCCAAATAGTGCATTTACGCTCACTCCCGCTAGTATTAAAAGTACTACTATAGTTACTACTAGGGCTATTAGCGTAATTCCCGCTGTGTTTTTAAATGTTTTCTTCATTTGTTTTCTATCTCCTTTTCTATATTATTTATTTAAATAATATACAAACGTTTTAAAATTGTCAATACTTTTTCGTTGAAAAATGTCATTTTTTGAATATTTTGTATTAATATCGTTCATACTTATATTATGTAATTGTTGTTTTATTAGTATTTTACGGTATTTTTATTCACTTTTACAAGTTCTAAGCCAGTGATATATTAAAATAGAACTTTAAATAGGTAGGTGTTTAATTTGTTATTAGATGGCAAAGATGTTGCAAAAATTCTCGGTCCTAATATAAAAAAAGCTAGATTAAAAAGAGGTTATACGCAAGAATTTCTAGCTGAAAAAATAAATATTTCAATAGATTTATTAAGGAATATTGAAAATAGTAGAAATGTTGGTAGTATTCAAACATTATTAAATTTGTGTAATTTTTTAGAAATAACTCCTAACGCTATGTTTGAAAATTTATATACAACTAAGGATGATACTCTGGATACTACATTGCAAGAATATTTTGACACATTATCTACCAGAAGTAAAAAAGCTTTACAAAAAATAATAATTCATTTAGATAAAAATTATTAAACCGCTGTGAATCCACAGCGGTTTATCAATGTTTTTATTCTTCTTCCTCTGTTGTTGTTCTTCTCCTGTATCTTCTTCTGATTCCGTACATCACTGCCCAAATAGTGGTGCAGAGCGCTGCAATAATCGACATCAAAATTGATGTGTGATATGAAGCACTTTCGTTTGCCACCTCCACTGATATCTGAAGCACACATACCACAGTGAGAATAAATCCCATTATGGTATATGTGAGAAGGAGCCATGTCCGTCTCTCGCTCAGAGTTGCAATCAGCATCATTGCGACAAATACAATGATGACAATTGTTTCAATTGTTGTTAACGTATTATACGAGATTCTTTCCAAAAACATTGTTTTTTCCTCCTAGTATGTAAAAAATTATATTGTAAACTAACTATAACGTTAGTGTAATAAAGGAAAATATATATAAAATAGGTAAGACCTATATACTATATTTTACCATAATTTACATAAAATTGCAAATTATAATTTCTAATAATTCAGTATAAATTTTTTAAAAAAACAACAGATTAGGTTTACACCTTAAATCTGTTGCAACACAAAGAATAGTGAGGAAATAAAACCTTGAAAAATCGGTGTTTTATTTCTTCTGGTGCGTCATAGAGGAGTCGAACCTCCGACCATCAGATTAAGAGTCTGCTGCTCTACCAACTGAGCTAATGACGCATATAACTAACTTTTATTATTATACGGCGAATCCCCCTGTTTTGTCAATAGTTAGTTAATTTATTTTAGCATAATTTGTTCGCAATTTCTGCAAATTGTTCTATACCTAAGCTTTCTCCTCTTACATTTTCTGATAAATTTAATTCTTGTAAAATTTCTTTTAACTTTTCTTTTGAAGCTATTCCTGCATTTGCTAGTCCATTTAATAATGTTTTTCTTCTTTGCATAAAACTAGCTTTTACAACTTTAAAAAATATTTTTTCATCTTTTAAGACTACTGGTGGCTCTTTTCTAATATTTAATTTTATCACTTCTGAACATACCTTAGGCTCTGGAACAAATGATGTATTTGGCACTGTTAATACTTCTTGTGGCTCAGAATAATAATATACACAATATGTAATTGCTCCAGTATTTTTTCCTCCTGGTATTTCTGTCAATCTATCTGCCACTTCTTTTTGAACCATAACTGTTATACTATCTATATTCAGTTTCTCCTCTAATAGTTTCATTATTATTGGTGTAGTAATATAATATGGCAAATTAGCTACAATTTTAACTGTATAATTTTGAGTATTTTCTTGTTGTATTAAATCATTTAAATTTACTTTTAATACATCTTCATTTATAAGTGAAAAATTATCGTATAATGCAAATCTGTCGTTTAATATTTGTAACATTTTTTTATCTAATTCAATCGCAATTACTTTTCCTGCTTTTTCTACTAATCTACTAGTTAGTGTTCCTAATCCCGGTCCAATTTCTATTACACAATCTTTTTCATTTATTTCTGCTGCTTCTACAATATTTTCTATTACATTATCATCAATTAAAAAATTCTGTCCTAAATCTTTATTAGCGCTAATATTATATTTTTTCATTAAGAATTTAGTTTCTTCATAAATATTCATCTTTAATCTCTTTCTTTCCTTGTTTTTGACGACTTTTAGATTTTTAGTTAATTTTACACATCAAAAATTTCATTATTTTTTTATTAACTTCCTTGTATAGTATATAAGCATACTTATTAAAAGTCAATAAAAGCACTAGAAAAACCAGTGCTTTTATACATTATTCAGTTGTGTTATTTTCCGTTGTTTCTGGTGTAGTTGGCTCATTAGTTGTTGTATTTGAAGTTTCTGTATTAGTTGTATTCTCATTAGCTGGTTTAGTTGGTGTTGTCGTTGTTTTCTTCGTTCCTCTTCTAACTATCTTGTTTCTAGACTTATATGTATCTTTAGAAAGTAAGGTCTGTGATACTATTTTTCCATTTAATTTTAATATTTTATAGCCTTCACTTCTGCAACCTGTAATTGCTGTTTGTTCTACAATTTCTTTTCCTTCTTCCAGTGTTGGATCTTCTTTATATATTGTAGTAGGATTAATATATGATGTTATTTTAGATTGAATAATTACTTCATATTCTTTCTCTTCTTTTATACCATATATAGATACCTTACATACTCCTCCATTTGCTGATGCCACCATTTTTATAGGATATTTCCTTGAATTCTTAAATACAAAGTCTAAACTACCATAATAAACTGTTGCATCTCTACTTGCTGCTACATATCCTGTTGTAAACATATGATTACTTCTTTCAACAATCTGCATATTTGCAAGTAATGCTGTGTTATATATTGTAGATGATACTTGGCAAACACCACCACCTACATCTGGTACTACCTTTCCTCCAACATAAGCTGTTCCTTCTTTAAATCCTGCTTCAATTGTTCTTGAACCTACTATTGTATTAAATGAAAATTTTTCTCCAGGTAATATAACTGTTCCATTAACCTTTTTAGCTGCAAGTTTTATATTTGTATTTCTATTATAATTACTTCCATCAAATCTTGTTGAAAAAGTTGCTAATAAATCTGGGAAAGCTTCTTCTCCTAAATTATTAATTGTTTTTTTAGGTTTAGTTATTTTTAATGGAATTGTATATTCTTCTTTATCTTCTTTTAAAAGTTCTTCTGCTTCTTCTACTGAAATTTTAAAGTCAATTCCATTAACTTCTGGATGAACTACTGTTGGATTTTTTTGTACATAAGCATCTTGTGGTTCCTTATATATTTCTTCATGAATCTTCTGCAAATTTATAGGTTCTGGCTCTTTATATTCTACAGGTATTTCTATAATTTGATAATTTGTATGAATATTACTTATTTGTTCATATATTTTTTCTTTTAATTCTTCTGTTTTTATTATATATCCAGCTTTTCCTTTTACTATAATTAAATTGTTTTTTTCAATATAATAACTATTGTCTACAATTGCATCTTTCATCTTTGAATTAATATCTTTTATTGTATCTGATAATAAACTGTCGTCTAAATATAACCTAGGTTTAATTTCTTTTTTAAATAATTTTGTAAACAAAATTGAATAGTTATTTGTTAATATATTTCCATTTCTTCCAATGTTATCTGCTTCTATTACTGCATTATCTATATCAAATTTTGCATTAAAAGTATTTGCTGTTACGCTTGTTTCATTTTCTCCAATTTTTAATATTAAATTGTTGTTTTCATCTTTGAATCTTTCTTCAATTGCATTATTTACTTTTGTTTTCGCCTCTTCTACAGTTAAATCTGATATATCTATTCCTAAAATTGATATTCCTTTTAGTATTTTTTCATTATTCATATTAAATAAAGCAAATACTACTGAAAATATCATAACAAATAAAACAATAAATAAAGATACAACTATTGGAATCACTTTGTTTGATTTTTGTTTTTTAGAAGGTTCTGCCTTTTTAAACTTCATAGAATCTTCTTCCACCGTCTTATCATTATCCTCTTTTTTCTCTTCCGTTTCCTTATTTTCTACTATTTCTTCTTGTACATTATTTTCAGGAGTTTCTTCTTTTTTTAATTCTTCTTGATTATCTAAATTTTCTTGTCCTTCCATACTCTTCCCCTTTGTTTAAATATATACTTTTGTATAAAATAATATTACCACATATTTATTCAATTTACAATAAAAATTTATTTATATTTTGTCATAATTTATATTTTTTTATCATTTTATACTAGACAACTTTTTATTTTTTTAATATAATATTTATAGAAAATTTTGGAAGAAGAGGTATTGTTATGTTAGGTCATATGATTGCATACATTCGTAAAGAAAAGAAACTTACAAAAGCTGGCGTTGCTCAAGGTACAAATATCAATACAGGTCACTTAACTCATATTGAAAAGGGTGAAAGAAATCCTAGTCATAAGGTGTTAAAAAATTTATGCAAAACAATGGGCATTCCATATCGTCCTTTAATGTATACATATGATAGAGAACTTACAGAAGAACAGTTGGGATATAAAGTAGTATCACATATTCCATATGATAAAGTGCCTACTTTTGATTTGTTAGGTGGCTTAATAGATTGCCCTACCACTGTTTCTGGTGCATCTATTGCAGTAAAAATAACTGATACATCTATGGAGCCAAAACTAAAAAAAGATTCTTATGCATATATTGAATTTAATACTCCTCTTGATAATAGAGATATTGGTTTGTTTAGTTACAATGATAAGCTTTTAATTCGTAAGTTTATTATTCGTAAAGACGGACTTGTTCTAAGAGCGGAAGATAAGGGAATTCCAGATATATGCTTGGACCCTAAAGACGAGTTTTATATTGTTGGTAAAGTTGTTGGCACAAATTAATAGTTTTTTTGTCAAAAATACTTGAATTATATTTTTTTTAATATTATAATATACAATTAGTTAAACAAGAGATAAATAAGGAGAAATTTTAAATGGAATTAATAAAAAATATTTTCTTTAATACAGATAAATTAGTTGAAAATTCAAAAGTGAAAATTTCATATGCAGGCAAACTTTTTCAAGATAACTGTGAGGAAGTTTATATTCATTATGGATTTGGTTTAAACTGGGATAATATCGGTGAAATTAAAATGGAAAAAACTGAACTTGGCTTTCAGGCTGAAGTTGAGCTAATTTCTAGTGAAACTTTTAATTTCTGTTTTAGAAATTCTAAAAATGAATGGGATAATAATGGTGGTCAAAACTATGTCTTTCCTATTGAAAAAGTAGAACTTGCTTTAGTTGTAAAAGAAAAATCATTCTTAGATGCTCCTAGAAAATTAAGAAAGTCATATATTTGGAGTAAAAAAGTTCGTTTAGCGGTATATAAGCTTATTACATATTTGCCAAAATTGATCTCTGGAAATTATAAAAGAAAAATAATAGAATAATAAAAAAATAGCAAGTTAATAACTTGCTATTTTTTTATATATACCAACCACCATTTATAGAAATAATTTGACCTGTTGTGTACTCATCTTCAATAAGCCATTTTACGCATTTAGCAATATCTAGAGCTTTTCCTATTTTATTTAATGGTATTTGCTCTTTTATTTGTTCAAGCTCTTCATTCGTTAAATTTCTATTCATGTCTGTGTCTATTATTCCAGGTGCAATTGCATTTACTCTTATATTTGATGGTCCAACTTCTTTTGCTAATGCTTTTGTCATTCCATTTATTGCAGCTTTAGTTGTTGAATATGCTACTTCACAAGATGCCCCTGTTTCTCCCCAAATAGACGAAATATTTATAATGCATCCTTGTTGTTCTTGTATCATATATTTAAGTGCTTGTTGATTACAATAAAATACTGAATTTAAATTTGTATTTATTATTTTTTGCCATTCTTCTTCTGTTACATCAGTAAATAATCCTTCTTGAGATATTCCTGCATTATTAATTAAAACATCAATTTTATTAAATTTATTTATTGCAAATTGTATCAACTTTTCAGTCTCTTCTCTTTTAGAAACATCTGCTTTTATTATTTCAATTTCTTTTCCTTGTTCTAATAATTCTTGTTGTATTTTTTCTGCTTGCTCTTTTGAATTATTATAATTTAATATTACTTTATAATTTTCATTTGCTAATGTTTTTACTATTTGGGCTCCTATTCCTCTAGAGCCTCCTGTTACAACAACAACTTTATTAACTATACTTTTTTCTCTGTTTTCTTCCATGATTTAAATTCGCTCCTTTATACGTTTCAGTCAACGAATGACAATTAGAACATAATAATATGACAAAGAACTAGGCAAGTTATACAACAAACCTAGTTCTAAGTAATTGGAGCCACTTATCTGATTCGAACAGATGACCTACTGATTACAAGTCAGTTGCTCTACCAGCTGAGCTAAAGTGGCATATTTGGTGACCCCGACGGGAATCGAACCCATGTCTCCGCCGTGAAAGGGCGATGTCTTAACCGCTTGACCACGGGGCCAATAAAGAAACTTGCTAGGATTTAATCAACTTAAATCCTAGTTATGGTGAGCCATCGCGGACTCGAACCGCGGACAACTTGATTAAAAGTCAAGTGCTCTACCACCTGAGCTAATGACCCAAGTTCCAAGCTCGTTACTAACTTGTTACGTTAGCACAAGCCTTATTTTAAACTATTTTTTATCATTTGTCAATAGATTTTTCATTTTTTGTAAAAAAAATGTAATTTTTTTTGAAATTTTATGAATTTAGTTTCTTAATTAACTCTTCAACATCTATTCCATGTACATCGCAAGCTTCTGCTATAGTTTCTGCTTGTGATGCTGGGCAACCTAAACAATGCATTCCTGCTTCTAATAAAATTTCTGCTTTTTCTGGAGCTTTTTCTAATAATTCTCCTATTGTCATATCTTTATTTATTTCCATATTCAATACCTTTCCTTTCTTTTGATACAAATCGGGTTAATTTTCATAACTTCCCTTTAATATAAAATTAATTTTAACATATTTTTTTCAAAAAGTATAGACAAATTTAAAAATATATTATATGATTGTTAAAAATTGGAAGGTGGTGTTATCATATAAATTTAATTGATTATTTTTTCATTATTCTTATTATCAATAGTTTTATCTTTTTTTATTCATTATACAATTTTTTTGATATTAAAATTTTTCATAATCTACAAGGTTCAAAATTAAAATTAAAAAGTCCCACTAATTTTAAATAATTATTTTTAAGGAGGTGTTTATGAATTAATCGTATTTTATTCATTTTATTTTTTACACTTATTTTTTGTTTTATTGGTTATAAAATCTTTTCTCCTATTTATTTTCAAAATCACATTATTTTTTATTATGGTTTACATCCTTTTGATATTTGTATAGAGCAACCTGTTTTATGGAAATCTTTAAAAATATTATTTTTAATTACTTATATTTATTCTGGAATATTTTTTTCTAACTTATTATCTAATTTATTTCATTTTAAAAATAAATTAAAAGTGAATAAAAAAATTAAATTAAATAAAAATAATTATTCTCTAATAAATTCAAATAAAAAAAATGAATTAAAATTATTAATTGGCGAAAATGTGAATACCAAAGAAATTATTTATTTACCAGAAAAAAGCTTATATCAAAATATTTTAATTACTGGAACTATTGGCACAGGCAAAACCAGTAGTGCTATGTACCCATTTACTAAACAACTAATTAAATATGAAAATTTTAATAACAATAAAAAATTAGGTATGCTAATTTTAGATGTTAAAGGAAATTATTATCGAAAAGTTGTAGAATTTGCAAATGAATTTAATAGACAAGATGATATTATTGTTATTGAATTAAATGGCAAATATAAATATAATCCTTTGCATAAGCCAAATTTAAAACCCTCTATCATTGCTAACAGATTAAAAACAATTTTATTACTTTTTTCAAAAAATAATTCTGAAAGTTATTGGTTAGATAAGTCTGCTCAAATATTAGAAGAATGTATTAAACTGTGTAGACTCTATAACAATAACTATGTTACATTTGACGAATTACATAAGTTGATTACTAATGATAATTATTATTTAGAAAAAATAAATTATTTACGTGATAAATTTATTAAAAATATTTTTTCTGAAAGTCAAATTTATGATTTATATTCTAGTTTAAATTTTTTCGAAAAAGAATATTTAAATTTAGATCAAAGAACTATGTCTATTTTAAAATCTGAAATTACCAGAATTACTAATTGTTTTATTTCTGATTATGATGTTTTAAATACCTTTAATCCTAAACAAGAAGAGCTTAATTTTTTTGGTTTTGAAGAAGTATTAAAAAAAGGAAAAATTGTAGTATTAAATATGAATATAAATGAGTATTCAAATTTATCAAAAATAATTGCAGCATATTTAAAATTGGATTTTCAAACAGATGTAATGACTAGACTTGCTAACAGTAAAGATAATAATTTTAGAAGTGTTTGTTTTATTTCTGATGAATATTCTGAATATTGCACAGAAACTGATTGTAATTTTTTCTCGCAAAGTCGAGAAGCCAAATGTATAAATATTGTTGCTACCCAAAGTTATACTTCTTTATTAAATACTCTTCATGATCAATCTGCAGTAAATGTTATTATTCAGAATTTAATAAATAAATTATGGTTTAGAAGTGATGATATTTTTACAATTGAAAATGCACAAAAACAAATTGGAAAAGAAGATAAAGAAAAAATATCAAGAGGAATTTCAGAAAATGCTAAAGAAACTGTTTATAGCTATTTTACCAATTCTTTAAATTCAAAAAATTCTAATATTTCAGAAACTATTACCACAACTCTTCAAAACGATTTTGTTTATGATACCAATTTTTTCACCAGACATTTGACTAATTTTCACTGTTTAAGCTTTTTATCAACTGGTACTGAAATTATTCCACCATCTGAATTAAAATTATTTCCATATTTTAACAATTAATATTTTTTAGGAGGTTTTATTTATGTTTAAATTTATTTATAAAAAAAGATTTTTATTTGTTTTATTATTTATTTTATTTTTATTAATTTTTTCTTCTAATGTTTCTGCAAATATTTTTAATGGCAATCCAGAAATTGTAGATAAATTAAATTCTGCTTTTGAAAAAGTTGAAAGTTGGATGTTGAAATTGGCAACTCCAGCTGCCGCAGTCGCTGTAGCTGTTGGTTTATTTATGAAAAAGTTTAGTTTTGGTGATGAAGAAAGACTGAGAATTGCTAAAAAATTAATTAGAGGCAGTTTATTTTCTTATGCTTTTATTTTAGTTTTAGATTTAATTTTATCTGCAATTAGTTCTTTATTAACTTAATTTGGTGGTGATGTATTGGAAAATTCTAATTTAACAACTTCAATTATTGAAACAATTAATTTTATTTTTGAAACTTTATTTTCTTCTATTGATACTACAATTTATTCTGTTTTAGATGAATTAACTTTTATTGATAAAAATATTTTAAACAATTCTATTTTTCAAAAAATATTTGGTTCTACTGGCAATAATGGTTTATTAGTAATTGCGAATTCTTTATTAGTCGGATTTTCTCTTTATTACGCTATTCGTTTAATTTATTCTTATTATATGAATTTACAAATTGAAAGGCCTTATCAATTTATTTTTAAATTATTAATTTTTGGGATTGTAATGAATTGTTCTTATTTTATTTGTAATCAATTTATTCAAATAAATAGTTTTATTTCTGATGCAATTCGTACAGTAGGTTCAAATATTTTTGGACATGATATATCTTTTTCTGAATTAATAAATAAATTAAATTATCTTTCAATTAAAGAAAATGAATTTAATATTTTTTCTTTTGATGGATTAATAAAAAGTTTTATTTCTATTAGTTTATTTAATTTAATTTTTTCATATTCTTTAAGATATATATTGGTAAAAGTATTTATTTTAATTACTCCTTTTGCAATATTAAGTTTAATAAATGAATCTACTTCTTGGTTTTTCAAAACTTGGCTTAGAACAGTTCTATCTTTATTATTTCAACAGTCATTAGTTTCAATTATATTATTAATTATTTTTTCATTTAATTTTTCTTCAAATAATATTATTTCTCAATTGATGTGTATTGGTGGAATATATGCACTGGTGCGAGCCAATTCATATATTAGAAGTTTAATTGGTGGTATTTCAACAGATGTTTCAAACAATTTTAATATTAGTAGCAAATTTTTAAAAAATATTTAAAAGGAGTTTTTATCTATGAAATTTATTTTTCCACAAAATTATAATTTTAAAAATAAATTATTCGGGATAATTGATTATTCAAGTTTAATTTTTAATATTATTTGGGATTTAATTATCTTTTTATTAATTAATTTATTATTTAAAAATAATAATATTAAAATATTTATTTTTATTATTTTCTCTTTGCCTATTTTTTTATTTACTATTTTGGGATTTAATCATGAAAATATTTTAAATGTTTTTATCTATCTAATTAAATATATAAAAAGACCCAAAATATATTTTTATTCAAAATAATTTTTTCCTCATAAGTTTATTGTAAATCACCCAGAAAAATGATATAATTTGACAAAACATAACATTGGGGGAATTTCTTATGAAATTAGAACAAAATGATTTATTACCTTTGTTTTCAAGTACAAGTCTTCCAGATATATTTTTTACAGAATATTTACCTGAAGCAAATGGCGATTATCTTAAAGTATATTTATATATTTTATTTTTATCTAAGTATGATAAAGATATTAAACTAAATGATTTAAGTAAAAAATTAAATCTTTCTTTTAAGGTAATTCAAGATGCAATGAAATATTGGGAAGACCAAAATGTTATTGTTAAAAAAAATACAGGTTATGCTTTTAATAATTTACAAGAAATAGAATTAAATAATTTATATAAGCCAAGAGTTGCTTTATCAGCTGAACAAGTACAAAAATCGGCTGAAAGTCAAAAACGTGCTAAAACTATGGAATATATAAATAATAGATATTTTTCTGGTTTAATGCCAACTACCTGGTACCCTGATATAGAATTATGGTTTAAAAAATATGGTTTTGATGACGAAGTTATGATGGCATTATTTAATCATTGTTTTGATAAGTCTGCATTACACAAAAATTATATTCAAACAGTTGCAGATGCTTGGGCAAAAAATTCTATTAAAACATATAGTGATTTAGATTTATATTTTGAAAAGCAAGAAGCTGTTAATAAAATTGCAAATATGGTAATTAAAAAATTAGGACTTGGCAGACAGCTTTCTCAATATGAATATGCTTACGTTGAAAAATGGATAGTTGATTTTAAATTTAATTTTGATATTATTGAAATTGCTTTAAAAAGAACTACCTCAAAAGTAAATCCAAGTTTTGATTATATTGATAAATTATTAACTGATTGGCATGATAGAGGATTTACTACTGCTGAGCAAGTTCAACAATTCTTGTCAGATATGAAACAAAAAAATAAAGATATTAAAGATTTAGAAAAATCTACAAAAAATTATCAAAATTACAATCAAAGAAATTATGATAATTTAAATAATTTATATGCTAATAAATTATAGGAGGTTATTTTGAATAATTCTATTTTAAAATCTCTTTTAATTGAATATGATAAAAAAAGAATAAATGCAGAAAATATTGCACAAAAAGAAAAAGAAAATTTATACACTGAATTTCCAGAGCTTGAAGAAATAGATAAAAAATTAAGTTCTTTAGCATTTTCTTCAATGATAGAATTAACTAAAAATAATGATAAAAAAATAATAGAAAATTTAAATTCTAATATTGAAGCATTAAAAAAAGAAAAAGAAAAAATATTAAATTCTATTGGAGAAAGAGCAAAAAAAATAATTCCAAATTACGAGTGTAAAAAATGTAATGATACTGGATATATTTTAAATGGAAATTCCACAGAAATGTGTAGTTGTTTAAAACAGAAAATTTATGATATTGAATATAATAAATCAAATATGTCTAATTTAGAAAAACAAAATTTTAATAATTTTAATTTAAATTTCTATTCTGATGAAATAAATAAACAAAAATATAATTCAGATATTTCACCTAGAGAAAATATTAAATTAATTAAAAATATTTGTGATAAATTTATTAACAATTTTGATAATACTGAACAGCGTAATTTATTATTTACTGGTAATACTGGTTTAGGAAAAACATTTTTATCTAGCTGTATTGCAAATGAATTATTAAAAAAAGATAAAACGGTATTATATCAAACAGCCTCAGTTATGCTTGATACAATTATCAGTTATCGTTTTGGTAAACCAAATGTTTCTAAAGATATTTATGATTATTTATTAAACGTAGATTTACTTATTATTGATGATCTAGGAACTGAAGGCGTAAACAATATGAAATTAGTTGAATTATTTAATATTTTAAATAGTAGACTTTTAAATTTAAATAAAAAAACTATTATTTCAACTAATTTAAGTTTGCAAAATTTATTTAATACTTATGATGAAAGAATTGTTTCTAGAATTATTGGAAGTTATGATATATGTTATTTTTTTGGGGAAGATATACGCTTTATAATAAAAAAATGATATTCCTTACATTGGAATATCATTTTTTATTATTTTATCTTTCTTGTTCGGTATCTCTATAATTTTTATTTTTCACATTTCTACCGTTTTTTATTTTTGCAATTTTCTTATCAATTTCGTCAATTTTTTTAATTATAAAATCATGTGAACCTTCTAAACCTTTTAGATAGTCCGGCAAGCTTTTTTCAAACGATTCAATTGTTTGCTGTATCATTTCTCTTTCGTTTGGAAAATTTCCCTCTCTAATCGCACTAACTCTTTTATGTAGGTCTTGTTCAACTAAAATTGACAGATAATAAAAATTTTCATCATTCATAATCTATTCTCCTTCATTATCATCTGGAGCTATAGTTTCAATACTAACAACTTTTCCTTCATTTGTCCTCATTAATGTTACACCTTGAGTTGATCTTCCTAAAATGCTAATATCTTTTACATTTAATCTAATAATTGTTCCATTATCAGTAATTAGCATTACATCTTCGTCATCTGTTGCAACTCTAATACCAACTAGGCTTCCTGTTTTTGGTGTTATTTTATATGTTGTAACACCTTTTCCACCTCGAGTTTGTACTCTATATTCATCTAATTCTGTTCTTTTTCCAAATCCATTTTCAGTAATTGCAAGTAATGTTGCATTTTTATTACCTTCAATTATAGATTCCATTCCAATAACATAATCTTCATTATCTAGACGAATACCTATAACTCCTTGTGCTGTTCTTCCCATTGGTCTAACATCTTTTTCACTAAATGTTATACAAGCACCTTGACTGGTAACTAGAACTACATTATCTTGACCATCTGTTAGTCTAACATCTATTAACTCATCATCTTCTCTTAATGTAATAGAAAGAAGTCCTGTTTTTCTAGTTGAGTCGAATTCAGTTAATGGAGTCTTTTTAATAAATCCCTGTTTTGTTCCCATTAACAAGTATTTTCCGTCTGCAAAATTACTAATTGGAATAACAGCTGATATTTTTTCTCCTGGATCTAATCTTAATAAATTAACTATTGCCGTACCTTTTGCAGTTCTTCCTGCTTCTGGTACTTCGTATCCTCTTAGTCTATATAATTTTCCTTTATTACTGAAGAATAATAAAGTATCATGAGTTGAAGCTGTAAATATTTGTTTAACAAAATCTTCTTCTCTTGTAGCTAGTCCTGTAATTCCTTTTCCTCCACGTTTTTGGCTCTTATATGTATCTATTGGCATTCTTTTTACATATCCAAAATGTGTTAAAGTAATTACTGTTTGTTCTTCTTTTACTAAATCTTCAATATTAATTTCGCCTTCTGCTGCAACAATTTTAGTTTTTCTTTCATCACCATATTTTTGTTTAATTTCTAATAATTCTTCTTTAATGATATCAAATACTAATTTTTCACTTGATAAAACAGCTCTTAAATGTTCAATTAATTTCATTAATTCATTATATTCTTCATCTATCTTTTCTCTTTGCAACCCTGATAAAGTTTTTAATCTCATATCCAAAATAGCTTGTGCTTGAATATCTGATAAATTAAATCTTTCCATTAATTTTTCTTTTGGATCATCATATGAATTACGAATAATATTTATTACTTCATCAATATTATCTAATGCAATTCTCAATCCTTCTAATATATGTGCTCTAGCCAATGCTTTATCTAAGTCAAATTGAGTTCTACGAAGAATAACTACTTTTCTGTGGTCAATATAATGATCTAAGCATTGTCTTAGTGTTAAAACTTTTGGTTCTCCATTAACTAATGCAAGCATTATAACACCAAATGTATCTTGTAATTGTGTATGTTTATATAATTGATTTAATATAACTTGTGCATTTACATCTCTTTTTAATTCAATTACAATTCTTACTTTTGACTCTCTATCTGATTCATCTCTAATTTCAGAAATTCCTTCAACCCTTTTATCTTTTACTAAATCAGCAATATTTTCAATTAATTTTGCTTTATTTACTTGGTATGGAAGTGAATTTACAATAATTCTTTGTTTATTATTGCTCATTTCTTCAATTTCACTTTCACCACGAACTGTAATTTTTCCTCTACCTGTTGTATATGCTTGTTTTATTCCTTCTAATCCTAGAATAAGTCCTTCTGTTGGAAAATCAGGTCCTTTTATTATTTCCATTAATTGCTCATCAGTAACATTATCTTCATCAATTATTTTTATAATTCCATCAATTACCTCTGTTAAATTATGTGGTGGAATATTTGTTGCCATACCTACTGCAATTCCTGATGAACCATTTATTAATAAAGCTGGTATTTTAGCTGGAAGTACGGTTGGTTCTTGTAAACGATCATCATAGTTTGGCATAAAATCAACTGTATTTTTTTCAATATCAGTAAGCATTGTTTCTGCAATTTTGGCCATTCTCGCTTCTGTGTACCTCATTGCAGCTGCCCCATCACCATCTATTGAACCAAAGTTTCCATGTCCGTCAATTAGTGTATATCTTTGTGTAAAGTCTTGAGCTAATCTTACCATTGCATCATATACTGATGCATCTCCATGTGGATGGTATCTACCTAAAACAGAACCTACTGTATTAGCACATTTTCTGTAAGGCTTGTCTGATGTAATTCCATCTTCATACATAGCATATAAAATTCTTCTATGTACTGGTTTTAAACCATCTCTTACATCTGGTAGAGCTCTTGCAACAATAACACTCATTGCATAATCAATATATGCTGTACGCATCTCTTTTTCAATGTCGCGTTCAACTATTTTTCCGTCATTTCTTTTTTCGTCGTTTGCTCCCATTCTTTTACCTCTTTTCTAGTATTTTTCACCTCTTTATTATACTAAAACACTTAAAAATTTGCAAGTAAAAAATCGTGATTTAAGCCATAAAATCACGATTTTTTTGTACTATTTAATTAAAATTTCAGCCAACTTTTTTTGTTCTTCTGTTAAGTTAAAATTATGTCCATTATTTTTTATTATTAAGTGTAAATTTTCTATTTGTCTTGCTTGTTTTAATGTTTCTTCTAATGGTAAAGTTTGCTTTAATCTATCTTTTATTTTTACATATTCTTTTTCCATTCCGTCAAAATCTTGATTTTGATAATAATTTTTCCAATTATTTTCATACTTTCCTAACTTCTCTATATTATCTAATTGATTTGCAAATTCTGTTTCAATATTATTACTAACATTATCTAAAATTACATTTTTCCCTTGTCTAATTAATGTACCTATACTGGACGGAATTAAGCCTTTTTTTACTGTATAATTTAAAGTACTATCTAAAACATCAGAAATCCCATCAATTATTCCTCCATTTTTTATTGCATTTTGTGCTTGAGAAACATTTTCAAATTTTCCTGTAAATATTCCTGTTATACTTTTTCCAAGTTCAATTCCCTTTTCAATAGTTGTACTTATTCCCTCTTTTAGTCCACCTTTTAACAGACTATTTTTTATATCTATAACTTGATTTTCAACAAAATCTGGTAATATCCATCTTAATCCTAAATCGATTGCTGTATTTACTACTTTACCCATTGTTGTATTTAAAAATCCATTTTGCTCTTTTTCTGTTACTAATTCATTATTATTTAATTGATTACTATTTAATGTTAATTCATTTACCATATTAAATCTCTCCTTTTTTATTTATTTTTAATAAATTTCTATTAATTTTTAAATGTTCATTTTTTAAAATAGTATTTAATTTATTTATATTATTTTTATTTATAATTAAATTGTATTGGGGGTTAAAAGATAATTTTCCTAATATATTAAATTCTGAAAAAATTTTTTTAAGAATAGAAATGTCTATTGAATTTTCATTATATTTATTAAATAAAATATTTATACTTTCTTGAGGTATTTCCCAATTATTTATATAAATATTTAATAAATTTTTTGCTTTTTTTATTTCTAATAAATTAGCTTCTAAAATAAAAATAGTTAAATTACTATTTTTTATTAGTTCTTTTGTATAATCAAAAAAACATTCTGAAGAAGTATCTATAATAATTATTTCATATTTTTCTTTTAATTTTGATAAAATATTTTTTACTTTTTCACTGCTAATTTTATATTTAGAATCAAATAATAAATTTATTCCAGAGACTAAATCTATTTTTGAATTTATTTTAATTATTAGTTCTTCTATTTTTATTTCTTTTAATAAATTATTATTTTTTATTTTATTTCTTATTTTTTGAGAATATTTTTTTATTCCTAATATTGTATGTAGACTATTATTTAAAATATCAAAATCAATAATTAATATTTTATTTTTACTATTTGATAATGAGTTTGCTAAATTAATTGTGAATATACTTTTACCCACTCCATTTGTTCCTGTTACACTAATTATTTTTTCTTCTTTTAAATCATATTTTTGTTTTTTATTAAAAATATTTATTAATTTATTTAAAATTATTTTTTTATTATTTACTTTATTTTTTTGTTTTTCTAATAGCATTTGTTTTATTTCTTTTAATTCATTATTTATTTCTATATTTTTATTATTTATTATTTTAATTATTTCTTCAATTTCAATTTGATTATTATAAAAAATATTATAAATTCCTTTTGCATATAAATAATTTTCTAATTCTGTATTTTTATTTTCTAAAAATATAATTATTTCAATATTTGAATTTATATTTTTTATTTTTTCTATTAATTCTTTTAATTCAATATTTCCTGGCAATAATTCACTAATAATTAAAATATCAATATTATTTTCTTTTTCTAAATATTCTATTATTCCTTCTTTATATTGTATGTCTTCTATTATTACTTCGAAATCATTTTCTTTTTTTAATTTTTTATTTAATATTTCATTTCCTATTGCAGTAATTATTTTTTTCATAATAAGTTCCTTTCTTTATTAGGTTCAATTATTTCTTTTTCAAAATCTGCTGATTCGATTTTTGTTAAAATATGTTCTGCTCCAATAAACATTAAACATTCTCCTCTTTTTAATGATTTAATTTCTATTTTTTCTTTTTCTGATAAATTTGTATATTTTTCTAATACTTTTATATTTTCTTCTTCTAAAGCAAAAAATGTTTTTATTTCTGAATTATTTAAAATACTTTTTCCATATGTTCCATCTTCTAGGCTAAATAAATCTGAAATATCCTGAGTTATTGCAACTGCACTTCCTCCATATTTTCTAATTGTTTTAAATATTTTATATATAAAGCTTGCTACTTCTTTATTAGAAGTTACACCTATTAATCTCCATATTTCATCCATATAAATTGCTTTATTTTTATTTCTATCTTTTTTTATTTTATTCCAAAATAATTCAATAAAAATAAACATTCCATATTTCAAATTATCTTCTCCTAATTCATAAATATCTGCAACAATTAAAAAATTATTTAAATTTACATTAGTGTAATTATTAAAAAATTTTAGTGATCCTTTTACAAATGGAATCAATTTTATTTGAAATTTTTTTGTTTTTTCATCTTGTCCTAATAAATTATAAAAATCTCCTAAAATTGGCATATCATATGTTGTTTTAAAAATCGGTTTGATTATTATTTTATTTTCTTCTTTTTTATATAATGTTTCATCATCAAATGTAATTCCTTTATTTTTATATAATTCAATTATCTTTTCTTCTAATATTGCTTTTTCTTCTTCATTTAAATTACCAAAAATTAAATTAAAAAATCCAATTAATTTTCCTAATTTATTTGCTAAATATCCTTGTTCATTATCTTCTAAACTTTCTTCCATAATATCGAATATATTTATATATGAATTAGAATTTGGCCCTATTTTTAAAAGTGATCCCTCTAATTTTTCGCACATTTTCCCATATTCTCTGTCTGGGTCTATAATATACTGTTCTATTCCTAATAACCTATTTCTTAAAACTAATAATTTTGTATAAAATGATTTTCCTGCACCACTAGTTCCAAAAATACATATATTTGAATTTTTATATTTATTCTTATTATATCTATCAATAAATACTAAAGAATTATTATAAATATTAGTTCCAATAAAAATACCTTCTTCATCAAATATTGCAGATGAAATAAATGGGTATGATGCAACTAGTCCACTTGTTAATACATTTCTTTTAGCTGCATTTTTTAAATCTATAGAATTTTCCATAAATGGTAATGCTGTTAAATATGCTTGTTCTTGCCTAAAATACGCCCTTTTCGTTTGCATTCCTTTACTTTGTATAATTCCTTCTATTTTATTTAATAAATATTCTAATTCTTTTATATCATTTGAAAATGTTGTTACATAAATATATAAAAAATATAATTCTTCATTATTTATTTGCATTTCTTTTCTAATATATTTTGCATCATTATATGTAAATGCTGCGATGTCTATATCTTGTCTATTTTGATTTCCTTCTTTTAAATCAATACCTACATTTCCAATATGATATGTTAAATCTCTTATTGTTTTATATGTATCTTGTTTTTCATAAAAAATAGAAATATTTAAATTTATATTTGTATCAATAATTGATTTTAATATTAAATCTGTTTGCTCTCTAAAATAATTTGTGATAATTAATGTAGAATAATAAGTATTATCGATTTCAATAAATTTTGGATTTGAAATATTTATATAAGATGGACTTAAATAATCTTTACTTGAAAAAGTTCCTTGAAAAAATTCTGGTTTATTTTCTTTTTTACTTATTTTATTATTTAATAAATTTATCTTTTCCTTTAAATTAGCTCTTATTCTTTTTAATATTTTATGAATATTATCCCCTCCTTGTTATTCTTATTTTTTGTCAAATAGGATATGTTTTTGTTTTGTTCTTTTATTTCTATCTTAGTATTTTTTGTCTTCCATGTTTATGTAAACAATTTTAAACATGCTTTTGATTTTTTTATATTTTGAGCTTTTTCTTATAGCCGAAGTGTTTTGTTGTATATTTTTCACTTATTTTTCCACATTAGTTTAACTACTATAAGAATTTAAAAAACAATTCATTTTCGAGTTGATTACTACTTACATTTATCTCTTTTGTCTTTTTGTAACAACAATTTATTTTTTTTTATTTTATGAATATTTATTTTAATTATAATTTAAATATATTCTGAAATTTAAAAATGAAAATAATATATCAATAATTTGATTTTTATTACTAATGTCTTCTACTATATTTCCACATCTTGATAAGCATTCTTTAATCTTAAAATATTGATCATTTAATTTTTCCATCAAATAATCTTCATTATTTAATATTTCTTTATTTTCATTTTTACATTTTAATATAATATAAAAATTTTTAGATGATGATTTTTTCTCATGATTCAGTTTTTTTATATATTGGATGTATTTTTTAGAAATATTTTTAATTAAATTATTTTCTTGAATTATGTTTTTTTCTATTTTATTAATATGTTTTGTTAAATCTTCTTTATTACTTTGAATTAATATTTGAAAATTAAAATTGCATGTTTTTAAAAATATTTTATATGAATTTAATATAGCTTCTTTTTCTAAATCTGATTTTAAATTAAAATTAATTGGATTTATTTTTATTATTCTTATATAATTATTATTTTTTAATTTAATAATTCCATTTTCTAATATATACTGAATTGGAAGCCATTCTTGAACAGCATTTGATTTTTTACTAATTAAATATCACCTCCTAAATATTAATAATAAATTATTGGATATTTTTAAAGAAATTTTTAATGATAAAATAAATAATAAATTAAATAATTAAATAATTAAATATTAAAATAATAAAATTAAAGAATAACAAATATCGAAAAAAATAAATTAAAAAATAATTAAATGATTAAAGTTTGACTAATAATAAATATTAGAAAAAATAATTAAAAATAAATTAATAAAAAAATTTATATATTTATATTATCCTTTTTTATGATAATTGTCAACAAAAATCGTATGCCAAAATTCGACAATATTTTTAATTAATATTTTTGAATAAAAATTATTATTTTTTACATAATAATAATATAAGGTTAATATTAGTTGAACTAAGAGTTTTATTAGGTCATGTTATTGGCTTTTTAAAGTTTGAGCAAAGATTAATTATTGTTTAATTAATTTTAGATAATATTTAGTCGGAGATGAGAGTATATTATTTGTATTTAAGCTGTATTTAATTTTATTTTTGTTAATTTAATGAAAGTAGGATTTTTCTATATGGTTGAATATATAGGTAATATATTCGAAGTTAAGATTATTTTTGTATATTTTAATGATTATTATTAGTCCTTTTAGGATGAATATAGTTATTACATGTGCATTACTAGTCGAGCAACTGATTTATATATTTGGTGTATAGTTTATTTGTATAGTGATATACATTAGATTAAAAATTAGATATATAGGTTTTAGCTGTAAATTAATATTAGCTTTATACGATTAATAGCAGGTAAGATTTTTCTTACCTGCTATTAAATAATTATATATCCAAATTTTTAACAAATTTAGCATTTTCTTCAATGAATTTTCTTCTTGGTTCTATCTCATCACCCATTAGTAATGTAAATATAGCATCTGCTTTAATTGCATCTTCCATTGTAACCTTTATTAAAATACGGTGTTCTGGATCCATTGTTGTTTCCCATAATTGTTCAGGGTTCATTTCTCCTAAACCTTTATATCTTTGAATTCCAACTTGATCTCTTGATATTCCTTTTTCTGCTAATTCTTTAAAAGCATTAGCTAAATCTTCATCAGTGTAGCAATATACATCTTGCATACCTTTTTTAGATAATTTATATAATGGTGGTTGAGCTAAATATACATTTCCATTTTCAATTAAAGGTCTCATATATCTAAAGAAAAATGTTAATAATAATGTTCTAATGTGTGCACCATCAACGTCGGCATCTGCCATTATAATTACTTTTCCATAACGAATTTTAGAAATGTCAAAATCTTTACCAATTCCTGCACCAACCGCTAAAATTACTGGTTGTAATTTGTCATTATTATATATTTTATCAGCTCTTGATTTTTCTACGTTAAGCATTTTTCCCCAAAGAGGAAGAATTGCTTGGAATTTTCTATCTCTTCCTTGTTTTGCACTACCACCTGCAGAGTCACCCTCTACTATGTATACTTCACATTCTTCTGGATTTTTACTACTACAATCAGCTAGTTTTCCTGGTAATGTAGATGTCTCTAATGCACTTTTTCTTCTTACTAATTCTCTAGCTTTTCTTGCAGCCTCTCTAGCACGAGATGCATTTATACATTTTTCAAGAATTGCTTTTCCTACTCCTGGATTTTCCTCTAAAAATGTTGATAATGCGTCATTTACTAGGCTTGCTACAATTCCTGTAACATTACTGTTTCCTAGTTTTGTTTTAGTTTGTCCTTCAAATTGAGGTTCTTTTACTTTAACAGATACTACAGCTGTAATACCTTCACGGATGTCTTCACCTAATAAATTAGAATCTTTCTCTTTTAGTAAGCCATGGCCTCTTGCATAATCATTAAATGCTTTTGTTAGTCCTCTTTTAAATCCCTCTAAATGAGTTCCACCTTCAATTGTGTTAATATTATTAACAAAAGTATATATATTTTCTGAATATGCTGTTGTATATTGAAAAGCTATTTCAACTGGTACATCACCATCTTTATCAATATATATTGGCTTTGGATGAATTTTTTCTTTATTTTGAATTAAATATTCAACAAAAGAATTTAATCCACCTTCAAAGTGAAATTCTGCTTTTTTAATATTTTCTGGATCTCTTAAATCTTCAATAGTAATTTTTAGTCCTTTTGTTAAAAATGCCATTTCTCTAAATCTATTTTCAAGAGTAACATAGTCATACTCTAAAGTTTCAAAAATAGTATCATCAGCTAAAAATCTAACTTTTGTACCTGTTTTTTTAGAATCTCCTATTTTAGTTAGTGGTTCAACAGTTTTTCCTCTTTCAAATTTCATTTGGTATAAACCACCATCTCTTTGAATTGTTACTTCTGTCCATGTAGATAAAGCATTAACAACAGATGCACCAACACCGTGAAGACCTCCAGAAACTTTGTATCCACTATCTCCACCAAATTTTCCACCTGCATGAAGTTTTGTATAAACTGTTTCAGCAGCTGATATTTTTGTTTTTGGATGTATATCAACTGGAATTCCTCTTCCATTATCCTCTACACTAATAACATTTCCCGGTTCAATTTTTACATTTATTTCTGTACAATAACCTGCTAATGCTTCGTCAACACAGTTATCCACAATTTCATACACAAGATGATGTAATCCTCTTATAGATACACTTCCTATGTACATACCAGGTCTTTTTCTTACAGCTTCTAGTCCTTCCAGTACTTGAATTTGGTCTGCTCCATATTCATGCTCGAATTTTTCCATTTTTTAACCTCCAAATATTTTTGCTCTTTTTTTCTTTTCTTTGGTTTATTTTATCACTATCTTAAATTATTTTGCAAATTTCTCCATTAATTACATTAAATAATTTAATATTATCCAACTCCATTTTATCAGTACAAGTTATAATAACTTGTGTATCTTTAATATAACTTAAAAAACTTTTTCTTCTTTTTTCATCTAACTCTGACATAAAATCATCTAATAATAAAATTGGGTATTCCCCTATTTCATCATAAATAACATATAGTTCTGCTAATTTTAAAGAAAGAATTGCAGTTCTATGTTGCCCTTGTGAACCATATATTTCAATTTCTTTATCATTTATAAAACATTTAAAATCGTCTCTGTGAATTCCTTTAGTTGTAAAACCTTTTATTATATCTAATTTTCTTCTTTGTTTTAATAAAGATAAATAATTTTTTTTATTTTCACATTCTGTTATATATTTAATTTCTAATTTTTCTTTATTTTCTGTAACTTCAGAATGGATTTTTTTTATTTTATTATTTAATTTTTCAATAAATTCAATTCTGTATCTACAAATTATTTCTGCATATTCAGCTAATTTTTCATCCCATATTTCTAGCATATTTTCTGGTTTATTTAATTCTTTTATTTGTCTTAAATAATTATTTCTTTGTTCTAATGTTTTTAAATATAAATTTAAATTATGCACATAATTTGGTCTTAATTGTCCTATCATCATATCTAAAAATCTACGTCTCTCAGCTGGACCATTTTTTAAAATTTGAATATCATCTGGTGTAAATATAACTAAATTTAAATTGCCAATCAATTCACTTAATTTTTTTATTTTTACACCATTAACCTCAATTCGTTTTTTATCAGCAATTATTATTTTTATTTTTCCACTTCTATCAGATTTATCATAAAATATATTTATTTCTAAAAAATCTTCACCTAATTTTATCATTTCTTTTTCTTTAGATGTTCTAAAAGACTTTCCAAAGCCACTTATAAAAATTGCCTCTAAAATATTAGTTTTTCCTTGTGCATTATCACCATAAAATACGTTAATATGTGGATCTAATTCTATTTCTTGTTCTGTATAATTTCTAAAATTTTTCAATTTTATTTTGTTTATATTCATTTAATTATTCCTTCATTCTAATTGGAAGAACCATATAAATGTAATCTCCATTTTCCTCTGTTGGTCTAATAATACAAGGTGAAATACTTGAACCAAAATCAATAAATACTTCTGGATCATCAATTGCACGAAGAGCATCTAAGAAATATTTTGGATTAAATCCAGCTTCTAGATTTTTTCCTTCTGTTTCAACAAATATCTCTTCTTTAGCATCACCTGTTTGATTTGTACAAGAAATTGTTACTTTTCCTATTTCAACATTTACTTTAACAGGATATTTCTTTTCTTTTTCTATACTAGATGCAGATATTAGGCTAACTCTTTCAAAACAATTTTGTATACTACCTTTATCAACTCTAATTCTTGTTTCCCATGTTTCTGGGATAACACTAGCATAATTTAAAAATTCTCCATCTAATAAACGAGTAACAATTTTACAATTTTCCATTTCAAATAATGCTTGATTTTTAGATACTCCTATTTTTATAGTATCAAAAGAATCATTTAAAATTTTATTTATTTCATTTAATGTTCTTCCTGGAATAACTGCTGAAAAATCATTTACAGCTGTTTGTAAAAACTTACTCTTCCAAGCTAATCTAAATCCATCTACTGCTACTACATTTAATTTATTATTTCTTATTTCAAATAAACAACCTGTAAATATAGGTCTATTTTCTTCTGTGCTAACTGCAAAAATAGTTTTTCTAACCATATCTTTTAAACTATTCTGCTCCATCTCAATAGAGTTTTCAATATCTATTTTAGGTAATTCAGGAAACTCTTCTGGATTCATTGTAGCTAATTTATATAAAGATCCTTCGCATTCAATTACTAATAAATTGTTTTCATTTATTTCAATATGAATTTCTGCATCTGGAAGTTTACGAATAATTTCACTAAACATTATTGCATTAACTACTGTTGCTCCTTGTTCTTCTACTGTACATTCCATTATATATTCAATTCCTATTTCTAAATCATAGGTTGTGAATTTAACTTCTTTATCATTTGTTTGAATTAAAATTCCTTCTAGTATAGGCATTGTTGTTTTACTAGCGACAGCTTTTGTTACGGAATTAATAGCTTTAAGGATTACATCCTTTTCACAAACAAGTTTCATATTTGTTTCGTCTCCTTTTTTATATAATATATAAATAATAATAGTAGTAGTATTAGTAGGTATTGTGGATTGTGTGGAAAAGTTATTCAAACTTACTGTTCCCTAGCAAAATATTTGGTGATAAATTTGTGGACAACTTAAAAAGTTATTTACAATTTCATTTTTTGATTGTGGAAAAATAGTTATCAACAAGTTTTCAACAAATAATTCACAAGTAGTTGTGGATATCTAATGTATGAATTCCGTAAGAAGAAATGCAACTACATTTTCCAAACGAACATTTTTCAAAACATAAATTTTAAAAAATTTTTCTTTTTATTCATATAAAAGACTTAATCAGCAAATAAAGAGTTTTTCACAGTTTCCACAATTAGTTTTGTATTTGTATTTTCTTTAATTTCATTTGCTATTTTATTACATCCATGCATTACAGTTGAATGGTCTCTTTTACCAAAAGCTAGTCCTATTTTTGGTGTAGAAAGGTTTGCAACATCTCTACAAAAATACATAGCGACTTGTCTTGCAAATGCAATATCAGCAGACCTTCTTGAACCTTTTAAGTCTTCTACTGTAACATTAAAATATTTAGCACAAACTTCTTGAATGTATTCAATAGAAAGTACTTTGTTATGATGTGAAACTACATCAGATATAGCTTTATTAGAAAGTTCTATTGTAATTGGACTATTTGATAAGGTTGAATAAGCAATTAATTTATTTAATGCTCCCTCCAACTCCCTAATATTTGTATCTATATGTGTAGCTATATTTACTAAAACATCATCATCAATAATAATATTATCTAATTGAGCCTTCTTTTTTAATATTGCCATACGTGTTTCATAATCTGGATTAGAAATATCTGCAATAAGTCCCCATTCGAAACGTGTTCTTAAGCGATCTTCTAAAGGTTGAATATCTTTTGGAGGTCTATCACTAGAAATGATAATTTGTTTTCCATCATCATGTAAAGTATTAAATGTGTGGAAAAACTCCTCTTGAATTCTTTCTTTTCCGGCAATAAATTGAATATCATCTATAAGTAGAACATCTATATTACGATATTTATTACGAAACATTTCGTTTTTATTATCTTTGATAGCATTTATAAATTGATTTGTAAATTTTTCTGAACTAACATATAAAACACTTGCATTTTTGTTGTTTTTTAATATTTCATTTCCAATAGCATGCATTAAGTGAGTTTTGCCAAGCCCTACTCCTCCATACAAAAACAAAGGATTATATGCTGTAGCAGGTGCTTCAGCAACAGCTAATGCGGCAGCATGTGCAAAAGAATTATTATTACCAACAACAAAACTATTAAATGTATATTTTGGATTTAAATTAGAACTGTTTGGTGTATTTGTTGGAATCACAGGAGCTTCATCTTTTGGCATATCCTCTTCACAAATTATTTTTACATCATAATTTTTATGAGTAATAAAACTAAATGTGTTTTTTAATAAAGATAAATATCTAGATTCTAACATATCTTTATGTACAATATTTTGTGCCATTATAGTAATTGTAGTGTCATCAACTGAAAAAATTTCAATATTACTAATCCATGTACTATATGAAATTCCAGTCACTTCAGTTTTTAGTAGTTCTTTTGCTTTTGTATTTAGTTCATTAATTTCTGCCTTTTGCATTACTCCTTCAATCCCTTCAGTATATTAATAAAACATAAAATTATTACGTAAAGTTTTCCACAAAGTTATCCACAACTGTGGAAAAGTAAACTCCATAAATACTAATAAATAAACAAAAATTTAAAATTATTAACATAATAATTATGTGTTTTCAAAATTCGTAAAAACCTTATTTCCCTATGTTAGTATATCATATCAAAAATACAATTAAATAGTCAATAGAATAAAAAATAAAATGTAAAAATTGTTTATGTGTATTGACATAATAAGCTGGTAAGGTGTATAATAATAAAGCTTATATTTAATAAATAATCCATTCGTGGTTTAAATAAGAAAAAACATAGGAGGTGCTAAAATGAAAAGAACATATCAACCTAAAAAAAGACAAGAACAAAAAGAACATGGTTTTATGAAAAGAATGAAAACAAAATCTGGAAGAAATGTATTAAAAGCTAGACGTGCAAAAGGAAGAAAAAAATTAAGTGCGTAATAAAAATGGTCACGTAATAAGCGGTGACCTTTTTAAGTTTTATGAGATTGAGTGATTTTGATGAAAAAAATGAAAACCTTGAAGAAAAATTATGAATTTCAAAATGTTCTAAATAAAGGTAAATTTTATATTGGCAAACAAATAACAATATATATAGCAGAAAATAAGCAATCAACTAATAGATTTGGAATAGCAGTTTCTAAAAAGACATGTAATGCAGTAAAAAGAAATCACATTAAAAGAAAAATTAGAGAAAACTATAGGCTAATTCAAGATCAACTAAAACAAGGTTATAATATTGTTTTTTTGTGGAATAAAAAAGTACCAGTAGAACAAGTAAATTTTCATATTATAAAAAGTGATATGGAAAAATCATTCACAAAGGCAGGGCTTTTATAAGTGAAAAGTATTTTTGTTTTTCTATTAAAAGGATATAAAAAAATAATTTCACCAATTATTGGAGCTTTTGGAATACATTGCAAATTTTATCCGAGTTGCTCAGAATATATGATACAGGCAATAAAAAAATATGGCTGTATTAAGGGAATATATTTGGGAATAAAAAGATTATTAAAGTGTCATCCTTTTGCAAAAGGGGGATATGACCCTTTAAATTAGGAGGAATTTCATGGGTTTTATATCAGGAATATTTGGCTATTTGCTTAATTGGTTATATGAGGTTTTTAGTAACTATGGTGTAGCAATTTTAATATTTTCAGTAATTTTAAGAGTTATTTTAATACCAATTACAATTAAACAACAAAAGTCAATGAAAAAATCAGCTGCACTTCAAGCTGAGATGTCAGAAATTCAGAAAAAATATAAAAATAATCCAGAAAAATTAAATCAAGAAACAATAGAATTATATAAAAGAGAAAAAATGAGTCCTTTTAGTGGATGTTTGACATCTATTTTACAATTGGTAATCATTTTATCTGTATTTTGGCTAGTTAGTCAACCACTTACATATATGAAAAAAATAGATAATAATCTAATTGATGCATATACAACTGAAATGAAAGAAAGTGGATATAATTCAAATAATAGTTATGTGCAAATAGCTACAATTGATTATGCAGAAACAAAATATCAAGAAATATCTAAACAATTAGAACAAGAAAATGTAGAAAATAGGGAAGAACTAGTAAAAAAACAACAAGAATACAATCAATTAAGATTGAATATGGAATTTTTAGGAATTGATTTAAGCAAAGTTCCAACACAAAACTTAAATGATTGGAGAGTTTATGTTATTCCAGTTCTTTATGTTATAACTTCAATTATATCAACAAAACTAACAACAGTAACTCAAAAAAAGAAACAAAAACAAGATATTGTTGTTTCTGGCGAGGAGGATAACAAAGAAGTTGATCCAACAGAACAAATGCAACAAATGAGTAATAGTATGATGTATATGATACCAGTAATGTCTGTTATGATTGCAATTATTGCTCCATTAGGATTGGCTTTGTATTGGTTAGCAAGTAATATTTTAATGATTATTGAAAGACTTATTATAAATAAAGTTATGGAAAAAGATGACAATAAGGAGGAATCTTCTAATGGCTAAAAGTATTATTGTAGAAGGAAAAACTTCAACAGAAGCTATTGAAAAAGGGTTAAAAGAATTAAAAGTTTCTAAAGATAAAGTTGATATAAAAATATTAGAAAATGAAGAAAAGAGAAGCTTTTTTAGCATATTAGCTCCTAGAGTAGTAAAAGTTGAAATGACTTTGAAAGATGGAGTAACAGAAAAGAAAGCTGAGAACAAACCCAGAGAAGAAGTAAAACATATTGAAAAAGAAAAAAGAGCACCTTTAAAACCAGAAGAGTTAGAAAAGGCAAAATTGAACTTACAAGCATTTTTAAAAGATTTTGTTTCTAAAGTGAACAATATGGAATATAAAGTTTCTTCAGATGATGAATATGTATATGTTACATTAAATGGGGAAGACGCAGGAAAACTAATTGGCTATAGAGGTGAAACATTAAACTCTATGCAAGCAATTTTAACTGCAATTGCTAATAAACAAGTAGAAAGTAGAGTTCATCTTGTGTTAGATATTGAAGGATACAGAGCTAAAAGACAAAAAGCATTAGAAGAACTTGCTGATAAATTAACAAGAACAGTTATAAATACAGGCAAACAAGTTACTTTAGAGCCAATGTCTGCTTATGAAAGAAAAATTATTCATAATAGATTACAAGATAGTAAAAGAGTAAGAACTTATAGTGTTGGTGAGGAACCATACAGAAAAGTTATTATAGCAAAAAAATAAGAAAAATCGGAAGTCAAAGTTCGGATTTTAGTTTTATTAACTAATTCTAACTTTGACTTTTTAATTTTTAATATAGAAAATGTACTAATATAATGATTTTTCTTCGTTCCACCCCAACTACGCAAGAAGATGTAACAACAATTTTTTGCAAACATTGATAATGATTTGAAAAAATTTAGCAACATCTTCTAGCTTGTCGGTCCCCACAGCAGTCACTACGAAAAACATTATATTAGTACTGCTAGAAATAAAAATTAGTAAAAAAAACTAACAAGGAGGTAAGAGATGGGTACAATTGCTGCAATTTCAACAGCTCCGGCTAATGGAGGAATTGGAATTATTAGAATGAGTGGTAAAGAATGTTTTGAAATATTAGATAAAATTTTTGTGCCAAAACAAAAACAAAATATAGAAGAAATATCTGGATATACCATAAAATATGGATATATTATAGATTTTAAAACAAAACAAAAAATAGACGAGGTTTTAGTATCATTTTTTAAAGCACCTAAAAGCTATACTACTGAGAATATGTGTGAAATAAATTCACATGGAGGAGTGGTAATTGAACAAAAAATATTAGAGCAATGTTTATTAGCTGGAGCTGAAATGGCTGAGCCAGGCGAGTTTACTAAAAGGGCTTTTTTGAATGGTAGAATAGATTTATCACAAGCTGAAGGAATTATTGATTTAATAAATGCTAAAACTTCTCAAGAAGCAAAAGCATCATTTAAACAATTAGAGGGAAGTTTATCTAAAAAAATTCAAGATATACGCCAGAATTTATTAAGTATAATGGCTGATATAGAGGCATCTATTGATTATCCTGAATATGACGAAGTACCGGAAATAGTTAATAAGAAACTAATTGAACAAATAAATGCAATTGAAGAGAAATTATTTAAATTAGAAAAAAGTTTTGATAGTGGAAAAGTATTAAAAGAAGGAATAAAAACAGTTATATTAGGGAAACCAAATGCAGGAAAATCATCATTACTAAATGCTATTTTAAATGCAGAAAGAGCAATTGTAAGTCAAATAGAGGGAACAACTAGAGATACTATTGAAGAGATGGTACAAATTCAAGGGATACCTTTAAAATTGATAGATACAGCAGGAATAAGAAATACTCAAGACGAGATTGAAAAAATTGGCGTTAAAAAGGCTTTAGAGCTGTCAAATGAAGCTGATCTAATAATAGGTATATTTGATAACACAAAACGGCTTAGAAGCCGAGGATTTGCGAATACTGGAAATTCTTAAAAATAAGAACTCGATTATACTATTAAATAAGATTGATGAAAAAGATAATGGACTAGAAAATGACATTAATATTAAAAATGTTAATAAACCAGTTGTAAAAATATCTGCTAAAACTAAAGAAGGGTTAGAAGATTTATATGAGCAAATCTTGAAAATGTTTAAATTAAATGAAATTGAAATAAATGACGGGGAAGTAATAACAAATATAAGACATAAAAATCAAATAAGAAAATCTATAGATGCTTTAGAACAAGCTAAAAAAGGAATTGAAATAGAAATGCCTATTGATGTAGTGGCAGTTTCACTAAAAGAAGCCCTCGAAGATTTGAGTGAAATAACTGGAGAAAATGTGTCTGAAGATATAATAAATAATATATTTTCTAAATTTTGTTTAGGAAAATAAGACTTTATAATTTTAATTTAAAAGCATTGAATTACTATAAGAGTAAAATATTAACCTATATGTTTCACAAGCAAAATATAATGAAACATATAGTTTCAGAGGAAAAAATTGCGTGAAACGCGAACAGCAAACCACAACAAAAAGACAATATTTTTAAAAGAGTTTCGACAAAGTGTTGAAAAATCAAAATAAAACACTTTCGACAAAAAACGACAATCCAAAAAGTTGTATCAAACAGTGATTTCTGTTTCATAGAAAACTGGACCAAAAAATAGAAAATAAATTTAACAAGGAAGGTAAAATAAAAATGAAATATAATGCAGGAAAATATGATGTAGCAGTAATAGGGGCAGGACATGCTGGATGTGAGGCGGCTCTAGCAACAGCAAGATTAGGATTAAAGACTTTATTATTTAGTATAAGTTTGGAAGCTGTTGCAAATATGCCATGTAATCCACACATTGGTGGAAGTTCAAAAGGACATTTAGTAATGGAGATAGACTGCTTAGGTGGAGAAATGGGTAAAAATATAGATAAAACATATACTCAACTTAGAATGTTAAATACATCAAAAGGACCGGCAGTGTACTCCTTGAGAGCTCAAGCGGATAGAAAAAAATATCAAATGGAAATGAAACATACTCTTGAAAAACAACCAAACTTATATTTAAAACAAGCAGAAATAGTTGACATTGGAGTGGAAGACGGAAAAGTAAAATCTGTAGAAACAAATATAGGTGCAATATATGAGGTGGATAATGTTATATTAGCAACTGGTACATATTTAAAAGGAAAAATATATATAGGAGAAGTATCTTACGAAAGTGGTCCAGATGGTGTGTTCCCAGCAAATAGGTTATCTGATATGTTAAGAAAAATCGGTATAAACCTTGTAAGATTTAAAACAGGAACACCAGCGAGAATAAATAAAAATTCTATTGATTTTTCTAAAATGGAAAGACAAGATGGGGATAAAAATCCTACAGCATTTTCATTTGAAGATAAAATAGTAGAAAAAGAAGAACAATTACCATGTTATTTAACATACACAACACCTGAAACACATGAAATTATAAGGAAAAACTTGCACCGTTCACCTTTATATGGTGGAGAAATAACAGGTACAGGGCCAAGATATTGTCCATCTATAGAAGACAAAGTAGTTAGATTTGCGGATAAAGAAAGACATCAAATATTTGTAGAACCAATAGGAAGAGATACAGATGAAATGTATATACAAGGAATGAGTTCATCACTTCCTGAAGATGTACAAATAGCTATGTATCGCACTATACCTGGATTAGAACATGCCGAATTTACAAGACCAGCATATGCAATTGAATATGATTGTATAGATCCATCTGAATTAAAATTATCGTTAGAACATAAAAAAATAGATGGAATGTTTTTTGCAGGTCAAATAAATGGAACTTCTGGATATGAAGAAGCTGCATCACAAGGAATTATAGCAGGAATAAATGTAGCACAAAAAGTAAGAGGAAGAAAACCAGTCATTCTAGACCGTTCACAAGCATATATAGGAGTTTTAATTGATGATATTGTAACAAAAGGAACTAATGAACCATATAGAATGATGACTTCTAGAGCAGAATATAGGTTATTACTAAGACAAGACAATACTGATTTAAGATTAACAGAAATAGGACATGATGTAGGTTTAATATCTGAAGAAAGATATCAAGCGTTTTTAATTAAGAAAAAACAAATTGAAGAAGAAATTGAAAGACTTGAAAACACTGTGGTTAAGCCAACAGAGAAGGTAAATGAATTGTTAAAAAATAATAATTCTTCGGCACTTACAACAGGTGTAAAAATGGCAGAATTATTAAGAAGGACAGAAATGAATTACGAACTTTTAGGTGAAATTGATGAGAATAGAAAAGAATTGCCTAAAGAAGTAACTCAAGAAGTAGAAATAGAAGTAAAATATAAAGGTTATATAAAACTACAACAAGCACAAGTTGAAAAATTTAAAAAACTGGAAGCAAAATTGTTGCCACAAGATATAGATTATAGTACAATTAAAGGGCTTAGATTAGAAGCAAGACAAAAATTAAACAAAATAAAACCAAATTCAGTAGGTCAAGCTTCTAGAATATCAGGCGTTTCACCAGCAGATATATCGGTGTTGCTTATTTATTTAGAACAAACGAATAGAAAGGTATAATATTGATTATGAATAAATTAGAATTTAGTAATGATCTAATTGAAAAAGTAAATTCCATTGGAATAGAAATATCTCAAAAACAAGCAGAACAGTTTTATAAATATATGGAATTATTATTAGAATGGAATGAAAAAATGAATTTGACAGCAATAACAGATCCAGAAGAAGTAATATTAAAGCACTTTATAGATAGCTTGACAATTATTCCATATTTAAAAGAAGCAGATACAGTGCTTGATATTGGCACAGGAGCAGGATTTCCTGGAATACCTTTAAAAATATTAGAAGAAAATAAGAAATTCACACTATTAGATTCTTTAAATAAAAGAATAATATTCTTACAAACAGTAATAACTGAGCTAGAATTGAAAAATATACAAGCAATTCATGGTAGAGCAGAAGAATTTGTGAGCAAAGAGAGAGAAGCTTATGATATTGTAACATCAAGAGCTGTAGCAAGACTAAATGTACTTTTAGAATATATGTTGCCATTTGTAAAAGTAGGCGGAAGATGTATTTGTATGAAATCTTTTGAAATTGAAGAAGAATTAAAAGAAGCTAAAAAAGCTATTGAAATTCTTGGAGGAGAAATTGGAAAAATAGACGAAATTACATTACCAAATACTGATATTAAAAGAAAAATAGTAGTAATAAAAAAGGTAAAAAATACGCCAAGTAAATATCCTAGAAAAGCTGGAACACCAGCAAAAGAGCCAATAATATAATTTTAAAGTGACCTTTGTAACTAAGGCAGAGGTTACTTTTTTATTGTATAGGAAAAATCGAAGATTTTTGCTATACAACAAGGTTAAGTTACCTTGGGATGTACGGGTTGCATAGCAACCCCGTACAGGTGGCAAAGCCACTTTTCTTACTAATTTATAATTTCAAGATTTATTGTGAAAATTATTATATTTTTTTCAAAAATTCATTGACATATTGACGATATTTTTATATCATTAATATGTCCCTTTTAATATAATTAGATATTAGAATAGTTTACATAAAACAACAAAGGAGGCAATTAAATTGGGAAAAATTATATCAGTTGCAAATCAAAAAGGTGGAGTAGGAAAGACTACAACCTCAGTGAATTTAAGCACTTTACTTGCCAAAAGAGGAAAGAAAGTTTTGCTAATAGATGCAGACCCACAAGGAAATGCTACAAGTGGTGTTGGAATGGATAAAAATACAGAATTATCTGTTTATGATTTAATAATTAGTGATGAAGTAGAAAGTAAAGATACTATTCAAAAAACAGAAATTAAAAATTTATATATTTGTCCATCTAATATAAACCTTGCAGGAGCAGAAGTTGAGCTAGTTTCAATGATGTCGAGAGAATATAGAATGAAAGAAAAGTTAGAATCAATAAAAGATAAGTTTGACTATATTATTATTGACTGTCCACCATCATTAGGATTAATTACATTAAATTCATTTACAGCATCAGATAGTGTATTGATACCAGTACAATGTGAATATTACGCTCTAGAGGGATTAGGACAACTTATAAACACTATTAATTTAGTAAAAAAACACTTAAATAAGGACTTGGAAGTAGAGGGAGCATTACTTACTATGTATGATATTAGAACAAACTTATCTAACCAAGTAGTAAAAGAAGTTAATAAATATTTTGAAAACAAAGTATATAAAACAGTAATTCCTAGAAACGTAAAACTAAGTGAGGCGCCAAGTTATGGAATGCCAATATCTATATATGATCCAAGATCAAAAGGTGCTAAAAGTTATGATAAATTTGTAAAAGAATTTTTGAAAAATAATGATAATACAAAAGGAAAACATGCAGTATAAAAGAAAAGGAGATGTTATAATGGCTGTTAAAAAAACAGGTTTAGGAAAAGGATTAGAAGCTTTATTTAGTGAAAATCAACTAACTAAAGAAGAAGAAAGAAAATTAAAAGATGGAGAAGAAATTGTTCAAAGCATAAAAGTTATTGAAATAGAACCAAATAGAAATCAACCAAGAAGAAATTTTCCAAGTGAATCAATAGAAGAACTTGCAAAATCAATAGAAAAATATGGTGTAATTCAACCAATAATAGTTTCTAAGAAAGATGGATATTATGAGATTGTTGCAGGTGAAAGAAGATGGAGAGCTGCTAAAAAAGCAGGCTTAAAAGAAATGCCTTGTATTGTTAGAGAAAATGACGAAAGAAAAAACAAGGAAATTGCTTTAATTGAGAATATACAAAGAGAAGATTTAAACCCAATAGATAAAGCAAGAGGTTTTAGACAATTATTAGATGATTATGGTATGACACAACAACAATTAGCAGATACAATAGGTTTAAATAGAAGTACAGTTACAAATACATTAAGATTATTGAACTTAGATGAAAGAGTAATGCAATTAGCTATTGATGGAAAACTGAATGAAGGACATTGTAGATCTTTATTATGTATAACTGACGCAGACAAACAATATGCTGCAGCAATTAGAATTATAGAAAAAGGTGAAACGGTTAGAGATATTGAAAAGAAAGTTCAAGACCAAAAGAAAACATCACCTAAATATGAAGAGAGAAGACAAGCTATTTGTAGAGATATAGAAGATAGTTTCCAAAGTTTCTTTGGAACAAAAGTTAAGTTGAATGCAGGAAAAAGAAGTGGTAAAATTATCATTCAATACTCTACAAATGATGAATTAGAAAGAATTTTAAACCTAATAAAATAGATAAAAAATTGCTAAAATTTTAATAAATGAATTTTAGCAATTTTTTGATTTTCTAAGTATAATTCTATTGACAACTGAGTGACAAATGTGCTATTATATATAAGGTTACCGGTACATTAGTATTGATAACTTAAGTGGAGAGGTGGTCGAGTTGGTTTATGGCACCAGTCTTGAAAATTGGCGTAGGTTTGTAGCCTACCGTGGGTTCGAATCCCACCCTCTCCGCCAATTTTTTTATTTAACAATTTGGAGGCTTACCCAAGTGGTTGAAGGGGACAGTTTGCTAAACTGTTAGGGTTCGCAAGGGCCGCGAGGGTTCAAATCCCTCAGCTTCCGCCATTATAGCTTAGAGTAGTAATACTTTGGGCTATTTTTTATGTTTAAAATGCAGTTGAAAATATATTAAGACAATTTATGGAGCTGAAAATACAAAAGAAAAAATAACCGAGAGAACAGGGCAATATTTAAAAATAGTTAGTCCATTTGAAGAAGGAATATCTACAGAAGTAAAAGTAACATCAAATGGAGAAGTGTATGTTAATGCAAAAGAAAATACAGGAGACGAAATAGATTTAAGTTCATGTGCTACGAAAGAAAAAACAGGTGAATATAAATTAAGTCTTTCTAATATTACTTCAATGTATTCATTTGTGTTTGGAAATTATTCAGGAAATTTACATATATTATTATTAGATAAATTTGGAAATTTAAGTGAACTTGCAATAGAGTATACACAAGATAGGATGAGTGTTGAGCTTAATGAAAAGGTAAAAAGTAATATTGAAACAGTATTGTATAAATTATATACAGGTGGTCATGGGGCTATTATTATAGAGAAAAATGGAAATGAACAATATTTTTAAATATAATAAAAATTATCTAAAAATGACAAAAAGTAAAAAAATATATATATTTAAATTTGAATTTAAATGAGTAAAGTCCCTAAAACAACTTTATGTATACCAAAACAAAATAGTTAATTATAAATCGATAAAACCATAATTCGCTTTAAGCCGAAGGAAAATAATGAAACAAAACATGAAAAAATTTGCAATTTCAATATTCAATAATAATAAATTACGTGATTTTATTTATTATCTAAAAAGTAAGGAAAGATGCCGAGTTTGTCTTTTTGTAATAAAAGCAAGAAACAATTAAAAAATAAATAATAATTATTTATTTAATTATTATTATTTATTTTTTAATTAATTATTTATTTAATTATTTATTTAATTATTATTATTTATTTTAATATTTAATTAATAATTATTTATTATTTATTATTTAATTATTTATTATTTGGTTATTAATTATTTAATTAATTATTTATTTATTATTTATTATTAATTATTAATTATTTATTATTAATTATTTATTAATTAATTAATTATTTAATTATTTTTATTATTAATTTATATATCATAAAAAATAAAATCTCCTTAATTAGTTAAAATGGAGATTTTATTTTTTTATATTATTTTTTTATAGTGACATTTGATTTTTGATAATTATTATTTTCTTTTTCAATAGCTAATTTTTCTTTTTGTTGTCTTTTTAAATTATCTTTTGCAACTGTCATTAATAATTTAATTCTATTTGTTTGATTTGCTTCACTAGCACCAGGATCATAATCAACTGGAGCAATATTTGCATCAGGGTATTTATCTCTAATAGTTTTTATAACACCTTTTCCAACTACATGATTTGGTAAACATGCAAATGGTTGCACACAAACTATATTGGGAATACCATGTTCAATATATTCTACCATTTCAGCTGTTAAAAACCAGCCTTCACCTGTTTGATTTCCAATTGATAAAATGTCCTTAACTTTAGTTTCTAGCTCAAATATATTGCAAGGTAATAAATAACCTTTTTTGGAATTTTTAAGAGCTATAACAGAATCTTTTTCTAAAATATCAATTAATTTAATTGCAGCTTTAAATAATTTAGCTTTCATTTTATCAGTTTTTATTAATTGATTAAAGGTAATTTTATGTGTTGCTATAAATTTAACAAATCCCATAAAATCAGGAAGAATTACTTCAGCACCTTCTTCTTCTAATTTATCTGCTACAAAATTATTTCCAAAAGGATGATATTTAATAAGTACTTCACCAACAATACCTACTTTTGGTTTTTCAACTGAAGTATCTAGCTCGATTTTTTCAAAATCATTTACTATATCATAAATACTTTGTTTAAATTCTTTCATAGTTGATTTTACAACTAGTGTTTTACATTTTTCCATCCACTCATCAAATAATTTTTGAGTTTCACCTTTATGTATTTCATAAGCTCTATTTTTAGTAAGCATTTTTTGTAATAAATCTGCATATACAACGCATTTAATCATTCTTTCAATCATTGGTATTGTAATTTTAAATCCAGGCATTTTTTCCATACCAACGACATTAAATGATATAACTGGAACATTTGCAAAGCCAGCATCTTTTAAAGCTTTACGAATAAATCCAATGTAGTTTGTTGCTCTACAGCCACCACCAGTTTGAGACATTATTAAGGCTGTTTTATTTAAATCATATTTGCCAGATTCTAAAGCTTCTATCATTTGACCAGTAGTTAAAATAGATGGATAACAAGCATCATTATTTACATATTTTAATCCGGTTTCAACAGTATGTTGAGTGCAGTTCCTTAATAATTCTACTTTGTAACCACATGAAGCAACTGCAGCTTCTAGTAGCTCAAAATGTATTGGAGCCATTTGAGGAATTAAAATAGTATAATCCTTTTTCATATCTTTATCAAAGATTTTTTTAACTTGCTCATAATTTCCAGAGCCCTTTTCTAATTCTTTATTTTGTTCCCTTTTCTTCATACTAGCTAAAAGGGAACGAATACGAATACGAACAGCACCTAAATTATTTATTTCATCTATTTTTATTAAAGTATACATTTTACCAAAGCTGTTTAATATTTCTTCAACTTGATCAGTAGTAACAGCATCTACACCACAACCGAATGAATTTAATTGAACTAATTCAAGGTTGTCATGTTTACCAACAAAATCTGCTGCTGCATATAATCTAGCATGAAATACCCATTGATCAACTACACGAATAGGTCTTTTAACTTCAGTTTGATTACAAATTGAATCTTCTGTTAAAACACATAAACCTAAGCTTGTAATTAAAGTATCAATACCATGATTTACTTCAGGGTCTACATGATATGGTCTTCCTGCTAAAACAATACCTTTTAAATTATTTTTATTCATGTATTCTAAGGTTTCTTCACCTTTATCACGAATATCTTGTTTAAATTTTTGATACTCTTCTTCAGCTTTTTTTGCAGCTGTTAATAATTCTTTTTTAGTAAAGTTGTATTCAGCAAATTCTGGCAATTCCATAATTGTTTCAGCTAGTTTTTTACAATCGAAAGGTAAAAATGGATTTAAAAATTTAATATCGTTTTCTTTTAATTCTTCAACATTATTTTTTAAAACTTCTGAATATGAAATTACAATAGGGCAATTATAATGGTTATCAGCTTTTTCATATTCTTTTCTTGAATATGGCATACATGGATAAAAAATAGTTTTTATACCTTGTTTTATAAGCCCTATAATATGACCATGAGAAAGTTTTGCAGGGAAGCAAACTGATTCTGATGGCATACTTTCCATTCCTTTTTCATAAGTTTTACGATTACTTTTTTCTGATAAAACAACACGGAATCCTAAATTTGTTAAAAATGTGAACCAGAAAGGATAATCCTCATACATATTCAAAACCCTAGGAATACCAATAGTTCCACGAGGAGCATCTTTTTCATCTAAAGGAGTATAACCAAAGATTCTTTCATATTTATATTTCATAACATTTGGTAAATCTTTATGCTCTCCAACATTTCCAGCACCTTTTTCACAACGGTTACCAGAGATATATCTTGCCCCATTACTAAATTTATTTATTGTAAGTAAACAATGATTTTCACAACCATTACAACGAACATGTGAAATATCAATTTTTAATTTATCTAAATCTTCAGGTTTGCTTAAAGTAGATACATATTCCATATCTAAATTTGCTTCATATTGTTCTTTAGCAAGTAATGCTACACCATAAGCACCCATTAAACCAGCAATATCAGGTCTTACAACATTTCTACCAACAATTAACTCAAATGCACGTAATACTGCATCATTGTAGAAAGTACCTCCTTGTACAACAATGTGAGCGCCTAAGGTTTTTACATCTCTAACTTTCATTACTTTTTGAATAGCATTTTTTATAACAGAATATGAAAGTCCAGCAGAAATATCTCCAACACTATAGCCTTCTTTTTGAGCTTGTTTAATTTTTGAATTCATAAATACTGTACAACGAGAACCTAAATCAACAGGTCTTCTTGCTTCTAAAGCAGAATTTACAAATTCTTCAATAGATAAATTTAAACTTTTAGCAAATGTTTCAATAAATGAACCACAACCAGAAGAACAAGCCTCATTTAGCATAATATTATCAATTGCGCCATTTTTCATACGAATAAATTTCATATCTTGACCACCAATATCTACTATACTAGTAACATTAGGCATAAATTGTTTTGCTGCTGTATAATGTGCTATTGTTTCAATTTCATTTAAATCAACATTTAATGCAGTTTGTATAAGTTTCTCGCCATAACCTGTAACACCACTATAACGAATTATAGCTTTTTCAGGTTTTTCTGCATATAATCTTTTAAGCATTTGAATAACACTTTGCAAAGGATTTCCTTCATTACTTCCATATAATGAATAAAGAAGAGTTCCTTCACGGTCAATTACAGTTAATTTTGTTGTTGTAGAACCTGCATCTATACCTACAAAACAGTCTCCTTCGTAAGTTTTTAAGTCACCTTTTTTTACAGTTTCTTTATTATGTCTTTCTTTAAATTCTTTGTATTCTTCATCTATAGAAAATAAAGGTGAAAGTGGGTGAGAAGTGTCATCATGTGAACTTCTCAACATTTCTATTTTACTTTTTAATTTTTGTGATGTAATTGCATGAGAAGATTCTACAGAGTCTAATGCAGCACCTTTTGCAACTAAAAGATGAGCTTCTTCAGGAATAATGATTGCGTCACCCTCTAACTTTAATGTTTCAATAAAACGATTACGAAGTTCTGATAAATAATTTAATGGACCACCTAAAAATGCAACATTTCCACGAATTGGCCTTCCACAAGCTAAACCACTAATTGTTTGATTAACAACAGCTTGAAAAATTGATGCAGCAATATCTTCTTTGGCAGCACCTTCATTTAATAAAGGTTGAACATCAGTCTTTGCAAAAACACCACAACGTGAAGCTATTGGATATATCATTTTATGATTTTTAGCTAATTCGTTTAAACCAGTTGGATCTGTATGTAAAAGAGATGCCATTTGGTCTATAAATGCACCTGTACCACCAGCACAAGTACCATTCATACGTTGTTCAATTGACTTGTCAAAGTATATAATTTTAGCATCTTCTCCACCAAGCTCAATAACTACATCAGTTTGTGGTATGTACTTTTCAACTGCTCTTTTACAAGAAACAACTTCTTGAATAAATGGTAAATCTAGAAAATTAGCAGCACTCATAGCACCAGAACCTGTTAGGGCTATAGTGAATTCATAGTCTTCATATTTTTTTGCTAAATCTGTTAATACATTGCAAACAGTATTCTTAGTGTCTGAAAAATGCCTTTGATAATCTGTATATATTGTATTTAAATTCTCGTCCATAATGACGATTTTAACTGTGGTAGACCCTACGTCTAAACCTACATGTAATAATTTTTCCATTTAATAAATATCTCCTAACTATTATATTGAAATCAATATAAATCACTAAATATTTTACATAAAAATTGATAAAAAGTCAATGTATTTGACATGGTAAATAGCACCAATTCACAGAAGTTTCACAAAAAGAAAAAATTATAGTTCTAAAATGAACAAGCCATACATAATTATTGATTAGTACAAGTAAATGAAAGGATGAGTTTTTATGAATAAGAAAACACTAATTATTATAATTATTTTAATAATAGCAATAGCTATTACAGTATTTTTACTATGGAAAAATAAAGATAAAAATGCTGAAAACAATGTAATTCAGCCACAAGAAGAAACTACAGATGAACAAATGAGAACAGCTTTAGTAACCTTATACTATGTGAATAAGGAAACTAAAGAATTAACACCAGAAGGAAGAATGATAGACGTGAAAAATTTGCTAACAGACCCATATGAAACATTAGTTAATCTTTTAATAGAGCAACCAAAAAACGAAAAGTTACAGTCAGCGATTCCAAATGGAACTAAAGTACTAGGGGCAGAACTAAAAGAAGATGTAGTATATTTAGATTTATCAAATCAATTTATTGAAAATCATGAAGGTGGGGAAAAAGCAGAACAAACAACAATAAAAGCTATAGTAAATACTTTGACTGAACTTAATGAAGTAAGTGGTGTAAAAATGCTAATCAATGGACAAGAAAATAAAGAATTTAAAGATGGAAAAGTAAATTTTAAAGATACTTTTGCTAGAACAAAATAATATGAACAAATAGCTCGAGAAACAAAGTTTCTTGAGCTACTTAATTTACCATTTAAAAACCTTATAAAATTTTATTCCCTTTGCAACTTGTTTAAAATCGCGCAAAAAATGCTCTATTTCAAAAAGAGATTTTACAGTATTATCTTTTCTTTTCTTAAAATCAAACTTTTTTTTAGGTTCTTTTTTGTCTCCTCTATATTCAAATTCATCCATGTACAATTCCTCCAAATATATGTAAATTATAATAATAACTTATGAAAAAAACGGCTAAATGTTACTGGAAAAATTGTAATGTTCGCTAGACAAGCAAGTTAAAATGTACTATACTAATATACATAGAAAATGATGATAAGCAGATGTGGTTTTGCCACCGACTTTTACGAATCTTCGTAGGAAGGGTGGTGATGTTTATGTTTAAAGTGATACTATATTTTATAATATCCTTTATGTTATCTTTAACATTAAACGTTGCCTTAGCAGCAGTTCTGTACAAGGACTGGGTTAATAAGCAACTACATAAATAATAAAAACTCACATCTGTACTTTGCAAGGTAGATGTGAGTGTACTCAATTTATCAGGCAAAACCACGTTTGTGGAATTGTCATTTTCTATGTTTATTATACACAGATTATAAGAAAAAGTCAATAATTTATCTGTTTTATATAAGAATTTAATGTTTAGAGGGAAAATAAATGCAACGTATTTTAAGTTATTTAAGAAGAACAATTGATAATTATAATATGATAGAAGAAGGAGATAAAATAGCAGTAGGACTTTCAGGTGGAAAAGATTCATTTACATTGCTTATGGGATTAAAAGCATTACAGAGATTTTATCCTAAAAAAATTGATGTTATTGCAATTAGTGTAAATCCTGGATTTGAATTTTTTAATTCTGAATTTTTAAAAACTAAGTGTGAAGAAATAGGTGTGGAATATGTTGAAGAAGTTTCACATATTAAAGAAATAGTATTTGATATTAGAAAAGAAAAAAATCCATGTTCATTATGTGCGAATTTGCGTAGAGGAATAATAAATTCAGTGGCAATAAGAGAAGGATGTAATAAAATTGCACTAGGGCATAACCAAGATGATGCGTTGGAAACATTTTTACTTAACTTTTTGTATGCAGGTAATTTATCAACTTTTGCGCCAGTAAGTTATATGGATCGTTCTAAAATTACACTTATTAGGCCTTTAATAGATACACCTGAAAAAGAAATAAAGAAGTTTGTTAAAAGAAATAATGTAGAAGTAATGCCAAAGGTTTGTCCGATGGATGGAGTTTCAAAAAGAGAAAACATGAAAAACATGGTATTTGAATGGGAAAAACAAATCCCAACAATTAGAGCAAATATGACAGGAGCAATAAAAAGAGCGCATATAAATGGTTGGAAAGAAGATAAAAAATAAAAGTGGCAAAAGCCACTTTTATTTTTTATCCTGCAATTTCTCTCATTGCGGTTTCTAATTCATTTAATTTTTTATCAGCGTCTTCTAGGCTTGTTCCTTTCACACCCATATAGAATTTAATTTTAGGTTCTGTTCCAGAAGGACGTACGCAACACCAATTATCATTTGTTAAATCATAATAAAGTACATTTGATTTTGGTAGATTTGTAGATTCACATTTACCAGAATCAGTGTAGCAAATAGTTTGTGCTAAATAATCTCCAACTGATAATACTTTTTCGCCTGTAATTTCTTTTGGTGGGTTATTTCTCATATTTTCCATCATTTGTTTAATTGCTTCAGCTCCTTCAATACCTTTTAAGGTAATTGAAAATTGTTTTTCTTTATAATAACCATATTTTTCATACATTGCAATCATTGCATCCCATAAAGTCATACCTTTTTCTTTATAGTAACAAGCAGCTTCGCATAGAGTCATAACTGCAACAATTCCGTCTTTATCTCTAGCATGTGTTCCAATTATACATCCATAGCTTTCTTCATAAGAATATAAACATTCATATTCGTTATTATTTTCTTCAAAGCCTCTAATAATTTTTGCAATATTTTTAAAGCCAGTTAATGTTGAAAATAGTTTTACATTATATGCCTTAGCAATTGCATCTGTTAAATTAGAAGATACTATTGTTTTAATTACTGCACCATTTGCAGGTAATTTATTATGAGATTGTTTTTGAGATAAAATATATTCTGCAATTAAGTTTCCTGTCATATTTCCATTAAATTGAATATATTCACCAGTTTTTGTATCTTTTACATACATACCTAATCTATCAGCATCTGGGTCATTGGCTAAAATTAAATCAGCATCTTTTTCTTTTGCTAATTCTAAAGCTAATTTGAATGCCTTAGGATCTTCTGGATTAGGATAATCTACTGTAGGAAAGTTTCCATCAGGTTTTTCTTGTTCAGGTACTACATAAACATTTTCAAAACCTAATTCATCTAAAATTGCATGAACCAAACGGTTTCCTGTTCCATGAAGTGGAGTATATACTATTTTAATATTTTTTTGATTATTTTTTATTGCTTCATCATTTACTACTAATTTTTTTAATTCAGCAATATATTTTTTATCAATTTCTTCTCCAATAACATTGTATAAGCCTTTATCAATAGCTTCTTGCTTATCCATAGTTTTAATTGTAGAAAAATCAGTAACAGCATTTACCTCAGCAATAATTTCTTTATCTGTTGGCTCGACTATTTGAGCACCATCATCCCAGTAAACTTTGTAACCATTATATTCAGGAGGATTATGACTTGCTGTTACAACTATACCAGCAGTACATCCTAAGTTTCTTACTGCAAAAGATAATTCAGGAGTTGGTCTTAAACTATCAAATCTATATGTTTTAATTCCATTTGCATTTAAACAAAGTGCAGCTTGTTCACTAAATTCTGTTGACATTCTTCTTGAGTCATAAGCAATTGCAACACCTTTATTTTGTCCACCTTTTTTAATAATATAATTTGCTAAACCTTGAGATGCCTTTGTAACAGTATACTTATTCATTCTATTAGTACCAATACCAATAACACCTCTTAAACCAGCTGTACCAAATTCTAGGTCTTTATAAAATCTGTCTTCAATTTCTTTTTCATCATTTTGTATATTTCTTAAATCTTGCTTGTCTTCTTCTGAAATAACAGGATCATTAAGCCAAGCATTATATTTTATTTTATATTCTTCCATTTATTTTCCCTTTCTAAATATTAGTTAATTCCATGAAATGCTTTGTATAATGCTCTTGCAGTCTCTGGACTATCAACACCAGTTGCATTCTTTACAGGAGCAAATTCTTCTTCTCTTTTTACTCTTAAAATACTCATGTTGTCAGCGATGCTAAAAGCATCAAATATAAAAGCTTCAAATTTATATGCATTTGGCTCAGTTGGTTCAACCAAATTGCCAGAAACATCTAAATAACTTGCTTTTTTGAAAGCAACATGATAAGGTAATTTATTTTTACTAATTTCTTCTAATAGTGAAATATTAAATTGATTACACAAAATATGAGATTCTCCATAAAGAAGTTCTCCATTTTTATCTAATGCTTCAGATAATTCTTTAGAAATTTCTGTGTATTCAATAACACTTGGTTTACCGTCTTTTTTACAGAAAACACCAACTCGTTCTTCTGGGCATGCTTTTACAACACTTTTTCCACCAGATAAAGTGTTTTCAGAAACCATAAGTCCAGTTAAAACAGGATCAACCATTTTAACTAAAACGTTGTCAACACCGCCAATAAAAATCCATTCAATTCCTTTTTCTTGCATATCATATAAAATGCCATTTTTTCTCATAGCTTCAAAAATTCCACCATGACCATCAGCAGCTTGTTTTATCATGCCATGTTCATCTAATAAAATTTTGCCATTTGTATCAAGCATAGGAAGTTTTCCTTGCTTAAAGAATTTAACTGCAGTTTTTGGATAACCAAAATAATTGTGTTCTTCAAAAAATTTAACAGTATCATCATTATTTTCATCACTAGTCATTAAATACCAAGGAATATCAACACCATATTTTGCTCTAGCTTCTTTTATATGCTCACATAAAATTTCAAAAATAGATTTGTGAGAGTCAAGTCCTAAATCAAAAGTTCCTTTAGGACCATTATGTCCAAGTCTAGTTCCTTGTCCACCAGCCATAGTAACTACAGCTAATTTACCTGCTTTAATAACTTCTTCACCAATTTCAGTATATTTTCTTAAGTCTTCATCAGAAAGTTCTGCTTTAGTTGTATGTGGAATTGGTTCTAACTTTACATTTTCAAAATTTGGTTTTGTTTTTGTACTTTCATATAAGTTTTGTACTTGATTAAAATCTAATGTTAAAATGTCATCTAATAATTTGTTTTTTTGTGCATCAGAAAGCTTGTCATAACATTGAAGTAAATGCTCTTGCCCATATTTAGCAAGCAATTCTTTTGCCATTGATAATTTTTCATCCATAAAAGATACCTCCTATAAAAATTACAAGTATATCTTATACGATTTGGACAATTAAGTCAAATTTATTAGTTATTATTTGCAACATTTTTGAAATCCTGATAGCCATCAAATACTTCGGAAATCTCTCTTTCACCAGATGTATTTAAAATTTTATCATGTCCATCTAATATATTTACAATATTATTATTAAATTCAGTAACTTCAAAAAAATTTATAATTTTAATAGACTTAATATTAGCTTTTTCAAGCCACTTATTGATATTGTTATTTATTATTTCAATATAATTTTTATTTCCACTAATTAAAATTATATTTTCTGCATTTTTTGTAATTTCTGTATTTAAAATATTTTCAATATCAGTATATTTTTTACTATCTACACTTGTCCAACGAATACTTAAAATTTCATTTTTATTTTTCAAATTTAATTTTTTCATTAAAACTTTTATATTTTCTTCAATATTATTTTCTAGGATTGTTATTACTTTTGTTTTCTCATCAATTTTAGAATTTATATATGGCAAAATAGTTGTAGTTAAGTGCCAATCACTTACATAAAAACCACATAATTTCTCAACTTGATAATTTTTATTATTCATAAAATAACCCCCAGTTTTCATTTGTTTTACTATGGAAAATTTTACCATTAAATCTTACGGAAGTCAAGCAAAAAACCCAACAATCGTGCGTGTTTATTCGACATTTTATTATTAAATAAACATAATAAAATTTTGGAAGCAATGTATAAAAATTTTAAAAGTTGTTAATAATTGTATTATATAAAAATTTTTTGAAGGAGATAAAAAATTATGAAAAAATTCAAAAGATTAAAAATTGGGAGAATATTTGTTATTTTAATATTATTAAGTTTATTTATTTTAATATCAGCTATTTCATATGTAGATGCAGTTTCGAATAATATAGCTGATAGTGTATTTCGTTTGCATGTTATAGCAAACAGTAATAGCAAAGAAGATCAAGAATTAAAATTAAAAGTAAGAGATGAGTTACTTTCATATATGAATATAATTTCAAAAGACAGTACAAGTAAACAAGAAGCAATGCAAATAGCAAATGAACATAAAGAAGAATTCACACAAATTGCTGAAAAAGTAATTAAAGAAAATGGATATAATTATACAGTAAATGTTCAAATAGGAAAAGCAGATTTTCCAACTAAATATTACGGAGATATAACTTTGCCAGCAGGAACTTATGATGCTTTAAAGGTACAAATAGGGGAGGCAAAAGGTCAAAATTGGTGGTGTGTAATGTTTCCTCCTTTATGTTTTGTAGATGTAAGCACAGGAATTGTGCCAGATAATTCTAAACAAGAATTAAAACAAAGCTTAGATAATGAGGAATATGACTTAATAAGTAAAACAGATAATAATGAAATTTCATTTAAATTTAAAATAGTAGAGTTATTCCAAAATTGGAGATTAGGAAATAAATAAACAAAGGCAGAGAAAAAACTCTGCCTTTTACATTTTACATACTAATATCTTGCAATAAAGTGTAAAGTATGGTATAAAAGTAGGAGAAAATAAAAATGGAGGTAATCCCCTTGGATAAATTAGTAATAAGCGGACCTACAAAATTAAAAGGTGAAGTAGTAATAAGCGGGGCTAAAAATGCAGCAGTCGCAATATTACCAGCCACTTTATTAGTTAATGGAGTATGCAAAATAGAGAACTTACCTAATATCAGTGATGTAAAAATGTCATGTAAAATTTTAGCTGAATTAGGTGCTAAAATTACATGGTTATCAGACAACGAAATTGAAATAGATACAAGAAATATTTGTTGCACACAAGCACCTCTTGATATGACTAGCAAATTTAGAGCATCATATTATTTGTTAGGTGCATTACTTAGTAGATGTGGACAAGCAGAAGTTGGTTTGCCAGGCGGGTGCAATTTAGGAGCAAGACCAATTGACCAACATATTAAAGCTTTTGAAGCTTTAGGTGCAAAAGTAGTAGTTGCACAAGGAAAAGTAACTGCAAAAGCTAAAAAAATGGTAGGAACATCAATATATATGGACGTAGTTTCTGTTGGAGCTACAATTAATGCAATGCTTGCAGCTGTGTTAGCAGAAGGAACAACAACAATAGATAACGCAGCAAAAGAACCACATATAGTTGACGTTGCAAACTTTTTAAATACTATGGGAGCAGACATTCGTGGAGCAGGTACAGATGTTATAAAAATAAATGGTGTAAAAGAATTAAAAGGAAATGCTACATATTCAGTAGTTCCAGACCAAATAGAAGCAGGTACTTTTATGCTTGCAGCAGTAGCTTCTAGAGGAGATATTACTATTAAAAATTGTATACCTGAACACTTAGACTGTATTACAGCTAAAATATTAGAAATAGGTGGAAACGTAAAAGATATGGGTGACTCAATAAGAGTTACTATGAATAAAAGACCTAATAAAGCAACTGTAAAAACTCTTCCATATCCAGGGTTCCCAACAGATATGCAACCACAAATGGGAGTTGTACTTTCAATGGCAGATGGTACAAGTATGATTCATGAAAGTATATGGGAATCAAGATTTCAATATACTTCTGAACTAAACAAAATGGGAGCAAAAATTACAGCACAAGGAAAATCAGCAGTATTTGAAGGTGTAAATGAATTAACAGGAGCACCAGTATATGCAACAGACTTAAGAGCAGGAGCAGCATTGATTATTGCTGGTATTGTAGCCAAAGGTGAAACTCAATTATATAACATTGAACATATTGACAGAGGATATGAAAATATTGAAGAAAAGTTTAGAAAACTAGGAGCAAATATACAAAGAGTTACAGAGTAAAGGACGAATACACAAATGTTTAAATTTTGTAGTTTATATAGTGGAAGTAGTGGAAATAGTTTATTTGTGCAAACTGATAATACTAAAATTTTAGTTGATGCAGGAGAAAGTGCAAAAAAAATTGAAACAGCTTTAAATAGTATAGATGTAGATATAAATGAAATTGATGCAGTTCTTGTAACACATGAACATACAGACCATATAAAAGGGCTAGCAACAATATCAAAAAAATTCAACATACCAATATATGCAAATAAAGAAACATGGGAAGCAATGCCACAAGTGGCAGAAAAAACACAAAATCAAAATTTGTTTAATGTAAATGAAAATTTTGAAATAGGTGATTTAAAAGTAATACCTTTTAGCATACCACATGATGCTGCAAACCCATGCGGATTTAATATATTTTATAATAATCAAAAAATTAGTATTGCAACTGATATTGGACATATGGACAAAGCTATAATAAAAAATCTAGAAGGCAGTTCATTTGTATTATTAGAAGCAAATTATGATCCAAATATATTAGCATATTCAAGATATCCATATTCTTTAAAACAAAGAATAGCAGGTCCAAATGGACACTTATCAAATGAGGCAGCTGGGAAAACCATTTCATGTTTATTAAATTCTGGTTTGCAAAATGTTATGCTAGGACATTTAAGCAAGGAAAGTAATTTTCCAGAATTAGCATACAAAACTGTTATTGATGAATTATGTGCTAATAATTTTGATGAAAATAAAATTAAAGTTGGGATTGCAAACCGTTCAAATCCGAGCGAAATATTAAATTTAGAGGTATCATAAATGTTACATATTGACTGTATATGTGTCGGAAAATTAAAAGAAGATTATTTAAAAAATGCAATATTAGAATATTCAAAAAGACTTTCTAAGTATTGCATTTTTAATATTGTGGAATTACAAGATGAAAAAGTTCCATCAAATTTAAGTGAAGCCGAAAAACTAAAAATAATTGAAAAAGAAAGTAATAACATTTTAGCGAATATAAAAGAAAATAGTTATGTAATTGCACTAGATTTAAATGGAAAACAATATACATCTGAAGAGTTTTCAGAAAAAATAGAGCAAATCACACAATATTCTTCACATATTACTTTTTTAATTGGTGGAACACTAGGAATGTCAAAAAAATTATTATCAAGAGCTAACGAATTAATATCATTTTCAAAAATGACATTTCCACATCAATTAATACGCGTATTTTTGTTAGAGCAATTATTTAGAGGCTTCAAAATTCAACATAATGAAACTTATCATCATTAATATATTGGTATTGTAGAGGGAATTTCAAGGAACTTCAAAATTATCATAAAAACGGGGCTATGTAATTAAAATTAAAATTGGGAGATTGCCATTGAAAAAAACATATATAGGGGATATATGAATTAAAAAATGCCCTCTACAAAAATAAAATCATTAATCTGAAATTTTCTTTAGAATTCTTATAGCTAAAAATTTAGAAATTAAATTTTTAAGAATAAAATATAAAGAAATAAAAAATATAATTTGAAATAACATATTATTTGTCCTTTTTGAAACAAAAGTTATAAACTATGAACATATACTACTATAAAAATTTCAACTTGTCAACAAAAACTTCACGACAAAAATCGACAAATAACTACAGATGCAACCATTCCAGCAAAGTCTGCCAATAAAGCCGCTAATAAAACAAAGCGGATTTTTTTTATTTTAATACAAGCTGTATATACAGCAATTGTATAGAAAGTAGTCTCTGTAGATCCCATAATTGTAGAAGCAATAACCCCTATTAAACTATCAACACCGTAATTTTTCATAATATCTACAGCTACACCAATTGATGCACTACCTGAAATTGGCCTTAACATTGCTAAAGGTAAAATTTGGCTAGGAATATTTAAAATGTTTGTAATTGGCGAAATAATCGAAATTATAAACTCTAAAACACCAGAAGTTCTGAGGAGTCCAATTGCTAAAAAAATTCCTAATAAAGTAGGAAATAGTTCAACTACTATTTGCATGCCTTCTTTAGCACCATCTAAAAAAGTGTCAAAAATTTTTACTTTTTCTTTTATACCATAAAAAATAATAATTATTATTGTGGCAGGAATTGCTAAGGCTGATAAAAAATTAACTACTTGCATATATACAGTCCTTTTTTATTAAAATTTTTTCATTAAAAGTTTAGCTGACGTAATTCCAACTATACCAGCTATAATTGTTGCAAACCAAACTTGAATAATAATTCCACTGGGAGAATTAGAACCAAGGGAACTTCTAATAGCAATTACATTAGTAGGTATAAGTTGTAAAGATGCAGTATTTATAACAATAAACATTGCCATAGAATTAGTTAAAGTATCTTTTTTAGGGTTATCTTGTTGCATTGTTTTCATAGCCTTTAAGCCAAGAGGAGTGGCTGCATTTCCAAGGCCAAGTAAATTAGCAACCATATTCATAGAAATTTCATCTTGTGCTTGTTTATTATTTTTTAATTCTGGAAATAGAAAATTTATAAATGGTTTTAAAGCTTTACTTAAAGCATTAGTTAAACTAGTTTTTTTAGCAATTTCCATTATTCCATTCCATAAACAAATTGTACCAAAAAAAGTAAGTGTAAGCTGAACCGCAGAATTTGCAGAATCAAAAAAGCCATTACTTACATTTTCAATATTTCCAGAAATTAAGGCGTATATAACAGAAATTATAATAAATGCAGGCCAAATTATATTTAACAAAAAATCACCTCTTATGATTTAATTGTATTCTTAAGCTTGTTTTTTATTACAAAAGATGTCTTTCGACAAAATTCGACTAATCGACACAAAAAAATTACAAAAATTGTTAATTTTTTGTCGACATTTGCTTGCAATTACAAAGTTTTTGTGGTATTATCAATATATAATGAATTTGTCGAAAAATGTTATTTTAAGGAGGTTTTTAATGAAAGCTACTGGCATTGTAAGAAGAGTGGATGAATTAGGAAGAGTTGTTATTCCTATTGAACTAAGAAATAAATTTGGAATTGCAGAAAAAGACCCAATTGAAATATATGTTGATGGCTCAAATATAATATTAAAAAAATATGAACCAAACTGTATATTCTGTGGAAATTCTAAAAAATTATCTGAATACAAAGGTAAATTAGTTTGTGATAAATGTTTAGAGAAGTTATCAGAAATTAAAGAAGAAGAATAAATCAAAAAATAGTGTAACGAAAGGTGTTACACTATTTTTTTGATATAAAATTTTGATAAATTTCATTTTTGCTAACATTTCTATCTTTTGCTATTTGTTTAATAATTTCTTTTTTGTCTAATCCTAATTTTTCATAAAAATTATAATGTTCTTCTAAACTCATTTTAGAAAAATCAACTTCATCAGCATTTTCAGTTTTATTTAAATCTAGAATAATTACATATTCACCTTTAGGTTCTTTCGATAAAGTTATTAGTTCTGAAATTTTACCATATATTTTTTGCTCATGAATTTTGGTAAGCTCTCTTACTAAACAGCCTTGGACATCTCCAACATTTTCTAAAATATCTTCTAAAGTTTTTTGTAACTTATGTGGAGCTTCATATAAAATAACAGTTTTTTGCTCTTTCATAATTTGCAATAATTTTTCTTTACGATTTTTCTTATTTAAAGGTAAAAAACCATAAAAAGAAAATTCGGTTGTCGAAATTCCAGAAACAATTAAACTATTAATTAAGGCACATGCACCAGGTATTGGAATAACCTCAATATTATTTTTAATTGCCTCTTTTACAATTTCTTCGCCTGGATCGGAAATTCCAGGAGTACCTGCATCTGTCACTATTGCGATGTTTTTGCCAGCTAATACTTTTTCAATTAAACCCTCTGATTTTACATCTTCATTATGCCTATGATAACTGATCATTGGCTTACTAATTTCAAAATAATTTAATAATTTTAAAGTTTGTCTTGTATCTTCAGCTGCAATTAGGTCAACATTTTTTAATGTATCTATTGCACGAAATGTCATATCATTTAAATTTCCAATAGGTGTTGCCACCAAATAAATTTTACCAGCCATGTAGCCCTCCTAAATTTTATTATATATTTTCAATAATTCTTCTGTATAAGTACCATCAGAATTATATATATAGAGAGGTTTGTCAACTTTTAAAAATGGTTTTGCATTTTTGATTGCTTTAATTAAAACTAGGTTTGGAGCTTTATCACAACTTGGTTGTACTAATTTTAATTCTTTAGGTTCCAATTTATATTTTCTAAGAAGAGATAAAATATCAACTAATCTTTCTGGTCTGTGAACCATATAAATACTAGATTGGTCTTTTAATAAATAACTAGCAATAGAAATAAAATCTTCTAAATCAGCAGTTATTTCATGACGAGAAATAAGCTTAGCCTCAACTTCATTTATTCCACCAGTGCCTTTAGTTTTATATGGTGGATTTGTTACAATTGCATCAAAAGAGTTAGTTTCGTAAATATTTTTTAAGTTTTTAATATCTTCACAAACAATTTCTATTTTATCTTGTAAGTTATTTAACAAAACACTTCGACTAGCCATATTAGTAACTTCTTTTTGAATTTCTATTCCAACAATTTTGGAAGCTTTAGTTTTGGCAGAAAGCAATATTGGCAAAATACCGGTGCCAGTACCTAAATCAATAACTTTTGCATTTGATTTAACATTCTTTGCAAAATCAGAAAGCAACACACTATCCATTCCAAAACAAAAACCATTTTTATTTTGTATAATTTTTAAATTATTTAATTCTAAATCATCAATTCTCTCATTTTCTTTTAATTCCATAAAATACCTCTATATAAATATACCATAAAATCATAGTTTTGAAAACACTTGCTAAAAATAAAAAAATATTGTATTATATAAATACATGTGTCTATAGCTCAGTTGGATAGAGCGCTCGCCTCCTAAGCGAGAGGTCGCAGGTTCAATTCCCGCTAGGCACACCACTTTTATAAATCTAGGAGAGAGTATGACAGAAAAAGAAAAGTTTATGAGAGAGGCACTTAAACAGGCTAAAAGAGCATATGAAAAGGGCGAAATACCAGTAGGTGCGGTTATTGTAAAAGATAATAAAATTATAGCAAGAGCATATAATGAAAAAGAAGAAAAAAAAGATACTACTAGGCATGCAGAAATTATAGCAATTCAAAAGGCCAGTAAAAAATTAAATGCTTGGAGATTATCAGGGTGCGAAATGTATGTTACTTTAGAACCTTGTAGTATGTGTGCAGGAGCGTTAATACAAGCCAGAATAAAGAAACTATATATTGGAACAATGGATGAAAAAACTGGTGCTTGTGGCTCTGTAATTAACTTGTTTAGATATGAATTTAATCATAAAATAGAAGTTGAAACAGGGGTGCTACAACCAAAATGTGAAAAAATTTTAAAAGATTTTTTTAGAGAATTAAGAGACAACAAAAAGAAAAATTAAAAATATGGAGCAGTATCGAAGCGGTCATAACGAGGTTGATTCGAAATCAATTAGGCGTCTCGAAAGCGCCACGTGGGTTCGAATCCCACCTGCTCCGCCAATAAAAAAAGGAGAGCAAAATGTTTACAGATAGTAAAAAGCAAATGATAAAACTTGTAATAGCAATAACAATACTAATTTTTGTATTAGTAATAGTTGGTATATTAATGATTAAATATGAGGTTGAAGGTGAAACTAATATGCCTTTTAAACTTTCAAAAGTTATAGTAGTTGGTACAGTTGAAGGTGTAGAAAATGGAGAGAGTGATAAAAAATGGGATTTTAGTATTTTCCAAAATAATGATATTCATTTTTACATTGACCAAAATGCAGAAAACTCACAAAATTTACTTATAAAATCAGTAAAAATAGATAATATAAAAGTGCTTGAAGAACCTCAAAAAGGAAGTATAAAAGTATATATGCCTAATAGTGAAGCAGGTAGACTTTTTGCATATGATGAACAATTTGAAGTTAAAGAAAAATTAGAGTTTAAAGGTGCAAGTCAAAGTAGTTCAACTAATTTAGAAATAGGTAGTAAAGGTGGAACTGCAGTATTTCGTATAAGCAATACAAATATAGGAGAATATAGCTCAGACAAAGATAAACAAATTGAACATAATTCTAGCCTATTAGAAAAAATTGAAGCTAGTTATGAAGAAATAAAATTCAAAGTTTCTTTTGACTTTACAATAGAGACTACTAAAGCTAAATATAAAACAAATATTGAATTGAACCTTCCAACTAGTGAGTTTGGAGAAGATAAAAATTGTTATTTAGAAATAAACGACACAAGTGATATAATTTTTAAAAGAGTAAAATAATACTTGATATTTGAACTAAAAAAGTATATAATGCAAATGATATGATTAAAGTAAAGCGTAGTCATTGTATGGAGAATAAACCAATAAAAGCCTATGAACCTTGTCAGATCCGGAAGGAAGCAGCAATAAGTAGATACTTTTGTGTGGAGTTATTCTCCATAGAGTGACTAGTGCCCTAAATTTTCATATCATTTATTTATTAAAGAAAAGGTGATAAAAGTATGGCATATACGGCTTTGTATAGAAAATTTAGGCCACTAAAATTTTCAGATATGGTTGGTCAAGAAGCTATTACTAAGACATTAAGAAATCAAATTACGTCTGGTAGAGTTGGTCATGCATATTTATTAAATGGTACTAGAGGTACTGGAAAAACTACTACTGCTAAAATTTTAGCAAGAGCTGTAAACTGTTTAAATCCTCAAGATGGAGAGCCATGTAATGAATGTGAAATTTGCAAAGCTGCATTATCAGGTTCTTTAACAGATATTGTTGAAATGGATGCTGCTTCAAATAACAGTGTAGACGACATCAGAGCAATTCGTGATGAGGTTAATTTCTTACCAACACTTGCAAAATACAGAGTATATATTATAGATGAGGTTCACATGCTTTCAACAGGAGCTTTTAATGCACTTTTAAAAACATTAGAAGAACCACCAGCACATGTTAAATTTATATTAGCCACAACAGAACCTCAAAAGTTACCAGCAACAATACTTTCAAGATGTCAACGTTTTGACTTTAAAAAAATATCAAATGATGATATTAGTAAAAGACTTGAGTATGTATGTAAAGAAAGTAACATAGAAATTACAAAAGAAGCATTAAAAATAATATCAGTTTTAGCAGATGGAGCAATGAGAGATGCTTTAAGTATTCTTGAAAGATGTATTCAAGAAGGAAATGATAAAATTGATGAAAATTTAGTTAAAGATTTGGTTGGAATTCCAAAACTAACATTTATAGCACAAATTATGAAAGCAATTGCTGAATATAAAGTAGAAGATATATTAAAAACAATTGAAGACATTACTAATCAAGGGAAAGAATTAAACAACTTATTATGGGAAATTATTAAATATGCTAAAGATATGTTAGTATATAAAACAGGTGGAAAGCTTGAAATATATAGCCAAGACGAATTAAAACAAATGGATGAAATTTCAAAACAAATTTCAAAAGAAAGATTACTTCAAATAATTTACGCATTATCAGAACTTGAAAATAATATGAAATGGTCTTCGCAAAAAACAGTACTATTTGAAGTTGAAATGATTAAGCTTTGTAGTCCACAAGAAAGTGTAAATACATCGGGACTTGAAGATATAACAGCAAGATTAAATAATTTAGAAAATAAAATAAATTCAGGAAATATTAAGGTGGCAGTTCAACAAAGTACAGAGCCAAAACAAGAAAAAAAATTCGATAAGCCTGTAGGAAAAGTACACATTGAACAGGTTTCAAATTTAAATATAGAAAAATTGCCATTCTGGAATAAAATAATTGAACAATTAAAACAAGACAGAAAAATGCTTTTAGCAAGTAACTTACTAAACACAGTTGCGACAATGTTAAATGACATGACAGTTGGTATAGTATTTCAAAATGGGTTGACTCCATTTGTAAAGAGCATTATGGAAAAGCCGGAAAATATACAAGAATTAACAAGACTTGTTTCAATAGAATGTGGTAAAGAGATGAGAATTAAACTATTAGATTGTCAAGATGCTATTTTAGCTCAAAAGGCTAAACAAAAGAACTCAGAAGATACAATTAAAGAGGAATTAGATATTCCAATAAATATTATAGAAGAATAGGAGTGTATTACAATGTCAAAAAGAGGTTTCCCAGGAGGAATGGGAGGATTTGGTGGAATGAACATCAATCAATTAATGAAAGAAGCAAAAAAAATGCAAGCAGATATGGAAAAATCACAAACAGAACTTGCAAATAAAGAGTTTGATGCAAGTGTTGGTGGTGGAGCAGTATATGTAAAAGTATCTGGTAGTAAAGAATTAAAAGAAATTAAAATTCAAAAAGAAGCTGTTAATCCAGAAGATGTAGAAATGTTACAAGATTTAATATTAAGTTGTGTAAATGAAGCATTAAGAAAAGTTGACAGTGCACAAGCTCAAGAGCTTGGAAAATACAATATTCCGGGGTTAATGTAAGATGTCATATTATTCACCATCAATAGAAAAATTAATTGAAGCATTTGAAAAATTGCCTAGCATTGGAAACAAAACAGCAGCAAGGCTTGCTTTTCATATATTAGATGCAAGTGAAGAAGAAACTAATGAATTTATAACAGCAATACAAGATGCAAAAAAGAATTTAAAATATTGTTCACAATGCTATAATATTACAGATACAGACCCATGCCCAATATGTGGTAATCAAAATAGAGATCATTCTATTATTTGTGTTGTAGAAGATGTAAGAGATGTTGTTGCAATGGAAAGAACGCATGAATTTAAAGGTGTTTACCATGTATTGCATGGAAGTATTTCTCCAATGAATGGAGTAGGGCCAGATGATATAAAATTAAAAGAGTTACTTTCACGTTTAATGGAAGGACAAGTTAAAGAAATAATTTTAGCAACAAATCCAAGAGTTGAAGGAGAAGCAACAGCAATGTATATATCAAAACTTGTAAAACCACTTGGAGTAAAGGTTACAAGAATTGCACATGGAATTCCGGTAGGTGGAGATTTAGAGTACACAGATGAAGTTACTTTAAGTAAAGCTTTGGAAGGAAGAAGAGAATTATAAGAAGTTGAAAAGTGTGAAATACTTTTCAACTTTTTCTGTGCAAAAAGTAAAAAAACATTGACTTTTTTCGATTTTATTGATATACATATAAATGAAAAATAGAGAAAGGAGATGAAAAATATGTCAGAAAAAGGAAAAGGAGTTTTAGCATACATATTTACATGGATTGGAGGTCTTATTGTACTATATGGTATGAAAGACAATGAAAGAAATACAAAAATCCATGCAGCACAAGCTATAGTTATAGGTATAGGATATATGGTAATATACATGATTTATAGATTTATTCCTGTATATATTCCATTTTTCTCAACAATTGTATATGGATTATATATTGCTCTTGTGATTATTGGAATTGTTAAAGTTAATAAGGGAGAAGATCCAGAATTACCAGTAGTTGGGAAGATTGCAATGTCTTTATTTGATAAAAAAATCAATGAATAATACTATATCAAAGGAGAAAAATTAAAATGACAAAAGCTAAATATTTAATAATAGCAATATTTGCTATTCTATTATTAATACCTAATGTAGTTAATGCAGCTGATGTAAGCGTAACAAGAAATATTTATTCAAACAATGGTAGTATGAAATTTGAATTTAAAGGATTGACTTTAGACAAAACACATGAATATGAATTTGGTCTTACAAAAACTGTAGCTGCAGAAGTATTAACATGGCATTTAATAACAGAATATACTGAAACAACAGCAGTTGTTGATGTAACAACTACTACAAAAGATTTAAGAGATGTTATAAATGTTGTTGATACAGGTTATATCACGATAAAAGATAAAACTACAGATACTGTGGTATTACAACCATATTCTGTTAATTTAAAAACACCATATTTAAGGGTAGCAAACTATACAGTACTTAATAACGGAAAACAATTTAACTCTAGCTCTACAGATTGTATTCAAATTGCATTAAGATGTGCTTCAAATAGCGAGGCATATTATCAGTATGAAAAAATTACAGATACTAGCATTATAAATAAGTATAAAGAAATTAAATCAAAAAATGGAGATGTAATGGAACTTGAGGGAATGTTAAAAACAAACCCACCTAGTTCAAATTGGACTACTTGGGAGTACTGGAATGGTTATGACTATGCTACAGGTATGAATGGATTTGGATATCCTCAAAGTAATATATCTGTTCCTGAAAATGGATTATATTATATGTGGATATATTTTTCTGGTACTGGATTAAAAAATATATATGGTTATATATTAGTAGATAATTTAGAGCCAGATATTGCATTAGAAGGTATTTCAGTACCATCAACAAAAACTTTAAAACTAGGAGAAACACTTACACTTACACCTACATTTAAACCAACTAATGCTACAAATAAAATAGTAAATTGGACTTCAAGTGATGAATCTATTGTAGCAGTTAATAATGCTGGAAAGATAACAGGAAAGAAAGTTGGTTCTGCAATAATTACAGTAACTACACAAGATGGTAACAAAAAAGCAACTTGTACAGTAACTGTTGTAAAATCAAATAATAATACAGGTACAGAAGACACAAAACAATATTTGTCTTTCCCATATGTAATATTTAATGGTACATCAAGTATAACTGTAAAAAACTATACAGGAAGTTATAAATTATACTATCAATTTGTAGAAGTAACTGATAAAAAGTTTAGTGAATTAACAGCATTAAAAGAAGAATATAAAAATTCAAAAATAACATATGCTGAATTTTTAACAAAATACAAACAGACATTACCACAATATAATGAAAAAGATTGGGTAGAAACTAAAGATGGAAAATTTGAAAAAGATTTATCAGGTTTTACAGGTACAAAGAAGTTCGCACTATGGGGAAAGTTAGTAATGGATACTAAAACAGTATATGAAGCAGAAATTTATTCAATGGATGGAAGCGGAAAATCTTCAAATATACCAAATGAGACTGATAAAATAACAGATAATACTAAAGCAACAGGAAAATTACCTCAAACAGGTATTGGAATGGGAGTTATTGTAGTTATTACAATTACTGCTTTATGTGGTGGATATGCATTTATAAGAACAAATAAACTAAGAGATATTTAATGTTTATTATATAAGAGGGAATTTATATATACTTATTAAACTAAGAATATAATCCCTCTTAAATAATACTTTAAAATATAAAGCAAGTAATGGAAAAACTTATGATGTGATAGCTAATCTAAATATTCCTAGCCTTGGAATAAAATATCCAGTTTTGTCATCAACATCAACAGCTTTGTTAAAAATATCATTAAACAAATATTGGGGCACAAATCCAAATGAAGTTGGAAATATGTGTATTGTAGGACATAATTATGAAGATTCAAGATTTTTTGGAAAGTTAAATAAAATAAAAAAAGGAGCAATTGTAAAAATAACAGATTTAACTGGAAAAACTTTAGACTATGAAGTATATGATACCTATACTGTTGGACCATATGACACAGATTGTACTAGCCAGTTGACAAAAGGCAATACAGAAGTAACATTGATAACATGCAATAAAGATGGAAGTAAAAGGTTTGTAGTAAAAGCGAGAGCAAAAATATAAGATGTAGTAAATAATAAAATTTACCACATCTTATTTTTTATATTATATAAATATAAAAATTTATTTTAATAATATATCACAAATTTCTTTAGTAGAATTCTTTTTAGCAAGTTTAATTGCATTTTCTCTCATTTCAATAAGTTTATTTTCATCTTTAAATACCAAGTCAATAATTTCATCTGGATTAGCATCTGATCTAAGCCAGATACCAGCACCTTTAGATTCTAAAAATTCAGCATTTTCTTCTTCTTGACCGGGTATTGGATTAATAATTATCATAGGTAAGTTAGAAGCTAAACTCTCAGTAGTTGTAAGACCACCAGGCTTACTTACAACTAAGCAAGATATATTCATAAGTTCTGGAACTTTATCTGTAAAACCAAGAACTCTAACTCTATCTTCAGCTTGATTATTTTTAACTAATTCTTCAAAAGCCTCTTTCATTTTTTCATTTTTACCTGCTACGGCAACAATTTGAAAATCAGTAAGTTTTTTGATAAAAGCTTCTAAAACTTGAACAGTTCTATCTTTTCCTAAACCAAATTCACCACCACCGAAAAATAAAATTACTTTCTTACTAGGATTTAATTCAAACATTTTATAGATTTTTTCTTTATCAAAATTTTCGAAAAATCTATCAGACATAGGAATTCCGGTAACATGGATTTTATTTTCATTTATTCCTAATTCAATCATATCATTTTTCATATTATCATTTGAGACGAAGAAATTATTTGTATATTCACTACCAACAAGCCATTGTTTATGAATAGCAAAATCAGTTAAAATTGTTGCAATTTCACAATCAATTTTACCTTTTTCTTTTAAATAACTTGCCATTTGACTACTGAATGGGTGAGTGGAAATAATTAAATCAGGATTTATTTCATTAATTAATTTCCCTAATTTTTTAGCCATCAATTTATTACTATCTTTACTAATTTCAGAAAGCAAGCCTTTTTGAGAGCCTTCATATACTTTGCCCCACAACTTTGGAGCTTTTTTAGCCATTTCTCTATAAGCACCAGTTGTCATCTTTTCTATAGGTTTATTTACATATTTCATACAGTCTATCATTTGAGTTTCAACATTTTCATAATTTTCGGTTATGTATTTTTGAATAGATTTTGCAGCTGATAAATGTCCACCACCATAGGATGCATAAAAGATTATCACTTTTTTCATAAAATTTATTTCTCCTTGTATTTATTTGAACCAATTGTATCACACATTATTCAAAATCACAATAAAATGAATAATTTTACAAAAAAATGTGCAAAATACCAATAACAAAAATTCAGGAGTTTATTATGAGAAAAAAATTGATTTTTAGCATTTTTATAGCTTTAATATTTCTTATTATTTATGTAATAAATATGTTACCAAAGGAAGAAGTGCAAGCTGCAAGTAGTGGTAGTAACTCAGATATACAACTTCTTGCAAGAGCAATAAATGGGGAAGCAAGAGGAGAACCTTATGAAGGACAAGTGGCAATTGGAGCAGTGATATTAAACAGAGTAAAAGACTCAAGGTTTCCAAATACTATTGCAGGAGTAATTTATCAGTCGGGTGCTTTTACGGCAGTGGCTGACGGACAAATAAATCAAGCTATGGAGGATGAAGCAACTGTAATGAAAGCAGCAAGAGATGCAATGAATGGGTGGGATCCAACTGGTGGAGCTGTATATTATTTTAATCCTGCCACTGCGACAAACAAGTGGATTTGGTCAAGACCTCTTATAAAAACTATTGGAAAACATAGATTTTGTAAATAAGAAAGGAAGATAAAAAATGAATAAATTAGTAGATTGGAAAAACAGATTAAAAGATAGACACATGCTTAGTGTTGTAGTAGTTTTATTTGCTATAATAATAGCAATGGGAATATGGATTTATAAAAAACAAGTAGACTATAGACAAGCTTCAGAAAACCAATATAATATGGCTTTTTATGAATTAGTAAATTACGTACAAGATGTGGAAACATATTTGGCAAAATCACTTATATCAAGTACCTCAGAACATGGAGCAGAAACATTAACAAATGTATGGAAAGAAGCCAATTTAGCACAAGTGTATTTGTCAAGATTACCTATAGAATCGGTAGAACTTGAGAATACAGCAAAATTTTTAAACCAAGTGAGTGATTATAGTTTTTCATTATCTAGAAAAAATATAAAAAATGAAAAATTAACACAAGAGGATTTAGATAATTTAAAAGAATTGCATAATTATAGCGTACAATTAAAAAACACTTTAGACCAATTATCCGCAGATATAGGAAGTGGAAGAATTAGTTGGGGAGAATTAACTAAAAAAGGAAGTGTTGCTTTTGCGCAAGAGGTTAGCAATATTTCAAAAAGTAGTTTTAGTAATATGGAGCAAAACTTCCACGAATATTCGGGATTAATTTATGATGGAGCGTTTTCAGAGCACATAACTAGCAAAGAGAAAAAAGGACTAACAGGGGACAATATAGACGAACAAAAAGCAAAAGAAATTGCTAAAAAATTTATTGGAGAAGACAAAGTTCAAGAAATAACTTCAACAGGAAAATCTGAAAATACTAATATGCCAACATTTGATTTTAATGTAAAAGTAAATGGAGAAACAAATTCAAATATGGTAATATCTATTTCAGAAAAAGGTGGACATGTGGTATTTATGAACTATAATAGGGATATTCAAGCAGAAAGTGTAACACAAGAAAGAGCAGACGAAATAGGAAAGGACTTTTTGAAATCTCGTGGATTTGATGATATGAAAGAAACCTATTATTTAAAACAAGATGGAATTGTAACAATAAATTATGCGTATGAACAAGACGGAGTAACTGTATATCCAGATTTAATTAAATTAAAGGTTGCTTTAGATGATGGAGAAATAATGGGAATTGAAACAACAGGATATTTAAATAGTCACGAAAAAAGAAATATATCAGATGTAAAAATAACAAAAGAGAAAGCCAAGGAAGATTTAAATACAAAAATAGAAATTTTGAGTGAAAATTTGGCAATAATTCCAACTGAGTGGAAAACTGAAGTATTATGTTGGGAGTTTAAAGGAAAAGTTGATGACACAGACTTTTTAGTATATATAAATGCTAAAACAGGAGAAGAACAAGATATTTTGGTAATAACCAATACACCAAATGGAACATTAACACATTAATACGTCATTAAAAACTTGCGGTAACATTGTTACAAAAGCAATAGAAATTGCTAATAGAACAGCTCAGTAATTTGAAAAAAATCGCTTTAGTATAAAACTAAGGCGATTTTTTCGTATAAATTTATTGCAAAAATTATATATATTGGAATATAATAAATAAAAAAAGAAGAAGGTATGAATATGGAAATAACAATTAAAGATATAATAGAAAAATGTAATGGAAAATTAATTCAAGGTGATGAAAATTTAGTTTTTGATAAATTATGTAAAGATACAAGAATTCTAAATAAGGGTGAAATTTATTTAGGAATTCAAGGCGAAAATTTTAATGGCAGTAAATTATATGAACAAGCATTAGAAAAAGGTGCCGTAGCTTGCATTTTACAAGATGTAGGAGTTTCAAATGAAGTATTAAAAAAATATCCTGAAACAACAATAATTCTAGTAGAAAACACGGTAAAATGTTTACAGGAATTAGCTGAGTATAAAAGAAGTATGTGTAATATTCCAGTGGTTGCAATTACAGGAAGTGTAGGAAAAACAAGCACAAAAGATATGGTAGCAAGTGTACTTTCACAAAAATATAAAGTATTAAAAACACAAGGAAATTATAACAATGAAATAGGCATGCCACTTACATTACTTAGCTTAAAAGATGAAGAAATAATGGTACTTGAAATGGGAATGAACTCATTTGGAGAAATAAGCTTGCTTTCTAGAATTGCAAAACCAGATGTTGCGATTATTACAAATATTGGAACAGCACATATTGGACTTTTAGGTTCAAGAGAAAATATATTAAAAGCAAAACTTGAAATACTTGAGGGGCTAAATAAAAATGGAACTGTAATAATAAATTATGATAATGATTTATTAAATGACTGGTATGAGAAAGAAAAAGACAAATATAATATTATTACATATGGAACACAAGCAGGAAGTATGATTATAGGAAAAAATGCAATATTCCATGAAAATGGAACAGATTGTGAAGCAGTTATAGATTCCAAAACATATAAGGTACATATTCCAGTTGGTGGAGAACACTTTGTATCAAATAGTTTATGTGCTTTAAGTGTTGCGAAAGTATTTGAAATTCCAATTGAAAGGGCATTAAAAGGAATAGAAAATTTTGAACTTACTAAAAAAAGAATGGAAATAAAACAAGCAAAATGTGGAGCTATGGTTATAAATGACTGTTATAACGCAAATTATGATTCAATGAAAGCTGCTTTGGATTATATGAGTAAATTACCTAATCCAAGAAAGATAGCTGTATTAGGAGATATGGGAGAATTAGGAGAATACAGTCAAGAGATACATGAAAAAATTGGAGAAATTGTTGCACAAGATAATATTGATATTCTTATTTGTGTAGGAACAGAAGTAAAAAATTTAATAAATAAAGCCAAAGAAAATGGAATAGAGAATACATACATTTGTAATTCAAATGAAGAAGCAATAAATTTATTAAATAAGACATTACAAAAAGATGATGTTGTATTAATAAAAGCATCAAATTATATGAAATTTACAGAAATTTGTGAAGCTATTTGCTAAAATGATAATGTTAAGTAATCTATGAAAAATTGTAGCGGAGCACAGTGTGTTCCATAAATGAAAGGAAAGAGTCAATGAAAAAAATAGGTGTTATATTTGGAGGAATGTCCACAGAACACGAGGTTTCTATATCTTCGGGAACTTCAATAATTTCTAATTTAGATAAACAAAAATATGAAATTCTACCAATATATATTAGTAGAAGCGGAGAATGGTATAAATATACAAAACCAGTAAATGACATTATACCATTACATGTTGGAGATGAAATAACAGAACTAGAAAAAATAGAAAATGAATTTGAATGCTTAAAAAGTTTGGACATAGCATTTCCTGTATTACATGGTTTGTATGGAGAGGATGGAACAATCCAAGGATTATTAGAATTATTAAAAATTAAATATGTAGGTTGCAAAGTACTTAGTTCAAGTATTTGTATGGATAAAGTGTATGCAAAAATAGTATTTGATAAAGCACAAATTCCTCAAGTAGACTATGCTTATATAAAGGCTGAAAAGGGAAAATATACATATGTTCATAAAAACTTTGATGAAGAAACATTAGATTTAGATCAAATTTGTAAGAAAATAGAAAGTAAATTAGGATTACCAGTTTTTGTTAAGCCATCTAATTCAGGCTCATCAGTTGGAATAAATAAGGCAGAAACTGTAGAAGAATTAAAGCAAGCTATTGAATATGCAAGTAAATATGATACTAAAATTCTAATAGAAGAAGAAATAATAGGAAGAGAAGTTGAATGTGCTGTAATTGGAAACACAGACGTAAAAGCTACTTGCGTAGGAGAAATTTTGCCAGCAGAGGACTTTTATACATTTGATGCAAAATATAATAATGCACAATCTAGAGTAGTTATTCCTGCGGAAGTTGAAAAAGAAAAACAAGAAGAAATTAAAAAATTAGCAATAAAAGCCTTCAAAGCTGTTGATGGAAAAGGATTAGCAAGAGTAGATTTCTTTATTAGAAAAAGTGACAACAAAGTATGTATAAATGAAATAAATACTTTGCCAGGCTTTACTCAAATTAGCATGTATCCAAAACTATGGGAAGAATGTGGAATACAATATTCAAAATTGCTAGATAATTTAATAGAATTGGCTTAAAACTATTTAAAACACTGAAGATATATGATATAATAATGCACATAACAAAAGACGGAGAAATTAGAGGGCATACTAGGGGGAAATCTAAATGATTTTCAAAGATTATTATAAAATATTGGGGTTACCAAACAATAATGTAACAACAGATCAAATAAAACAAGCATATAGAGAACAGGCGAAAAAGTATCATCCAGATATCAATACTACGAGTAATTTTTCAGAAGAAAGATTTAAGGATATAAATGAAGCATATAAAACTTTATCAAATTCTTCTACAAGAAGGAAATATGACAGAATGTGGAATTCTCGTATAGGTAAAAAGCAGAAAAATAGCGGACAAGCTAAAAGAGAAAAAAAGTCTGCATTTGCTGAGTTTTTTCAAATGTTTTTTGGTGAAATTAAAAATAATAAAGCTAAAAGTGAAGATATAAATGGTAACAAAGCTCCTATAAAAGGAGAAAATATAGAAACTGAAATCACAGTATCTATATTTGATGCATTTTATGGAGTAGAAAAAAAGCTAGCATTAAGAGCTGTAAATGGAAAAATGAGAGAATTTAATATAAAGATACCAGCTGGAATTAGAAATGAAGAAAAAATACGTTTAATGGGACAAGGAAAACCAGGAGAAAACGGAGGAAAAGCTGGCGATTTATTAGTAAGAATTCATATAGAAAATGATAAAAAGTTTAAATTAAATGGTGTTGATTTAATTACGAATTTATATGTAACACCTTGGGAAGCTGCTTTAGGAACAAAATTAAATATTTCCTCTATTGATGAAGAAATATTACTATATATACCACAAGGAACACAATGTGGAGAAAGCTTAAAGCTTAAAGAAAAGGGGTACCTTGACGGAAAAGGTGGTAGAGGAGATTTAATTATAAATATTCAAATAATGAATCCTACTGATATAACAGAGGAAGAAAAGAAATTATTTGAACAATTAAAGAAAATATCAAAATATAATCCAAGAGAAATACGTAGTTAACATAAGTTTTATCACTCGAAAAGGTTGACATATTGCTAAAAATGTACTATAATTTAATGTAGTGATGAAATTTAACAAAAGACAAACTATGTATTATACTACAATTCATAGAAAAAGGAGTATAAAAGATGGACAAAATACAAGGTAAACACTTTAGTATTACAGATCCTCAAGGAGTAAATACAGTAATTTATAGGGTGAACAAAACACCAAGAGAATTATTACAAGAGTATCCAAAATTTACAGTACAACGTTTAGAGTATGCTGAAGAATTAAATGGAAATTTAAAAAAGAAAACATTTTTTGTTGATGAACCAGAAAATGAGGAAGAATTAGTAATTTTATCTTTTGGGCAAGATAGAGTAGTTATTAACATGGGACTTTTAGAGGAGGACAAAGTAAAAATAGCTAAACGTCCTATACCAATTAAGTTTGATACTTTATATTCAGAGCAAGAACAAGAATATAAAGAGTTTAGATATACACCTGATTTAAAGAGGCCTATATCAATAATAGATCCAGAAACAACAGAAGAAATCAAACCAATTTTATATTTTGATGAAGAAACAAATGAAGTAAAAGGTAAATGCAAATTAAAACCATACAAATCATATTTTGCATTTGAAATTAGAGAGAGTAAAGAATAGAAGGGAGTATTTATATGAGTAGTACAACTGTACGTTCAGAAAATAACCAAATCAAAACAGAAGTAACAGGAATGGGAATAGTATTCAATACACGTGAAAATAAATATGAAATTGAAGTAGGTCAAACTCTAGACACAGTATTAAAAGATCATATTCAAACACAAGGAGAAATGGGAATTGGTGTTGAAAATGGATATGTAGAAAAAAGTGGAAATAGTAGTAAATTAGTAACAGCAAATGAAACTAAAACTATGAAAAATCCAAGAGCATATGAGGTTATTTCAAAACAAAGAGAACAAAGAAGAGAAAGAAAAGGAAAAATTAAACAAGTAGAAATGGATAGATAAAAACTAATGAAAAGGTGATAGGAATCTATGAACATGAAAGTAAGAAAAACATTAAAAGATAATAAAAAAAGTTTAATAATAATAGGAATTCTATGGATTATTTTAGCAATAATCCTAGTTTCTCCAATTGCATATTCCATTGTTGAATCAACAAACAATGGAATTTTTGATTTTAGTATATTTATAGAGCAAATATTTTCAAATATTACAAGTTTTAATACTTTTGGAAAAGTATTTGGAGAGAAATATATAGGAGCATTTTTTAAAACATTAGCATACTACACAATTATATATATTGTATTCTCAACAATAGGATTATTTAGATCAAAAGCTAAAAGTGATTATAAGGACATTGAACATGGCTCAAGTGACTGGAGTGAAGGTGGAGAGGAATATCAAGTATTAAGTAAAAATAAAGGTATTTTATTAGCTCAAAATCACTATTTACCAGTTGATAAAAGAGGAAACGTAAACGTATTGGTAGTCGGTGGTTCTGGTTCTGGTAAATCAGCATCATATTCAATACCAAATGCATATCAAATGTTAGGTTCATATGTATTTACAGATCCAAAGGGTGAGTTGTATGATAAAACTTCAGGATTTTTAAAACAAAACGGATATGATATAAAAGTATTAAATTTAGTAAACCCTGCAAATAGTGATGGATATAACCCATTGATGCACATATCTAGCGAAATAGATGTTGACGTTATTGCTAACACAATAGTAAAAGGACAAAAATCAGAAGCGGGAAGTAGCTCAGACCCATATTGGGACGATATGGCAGAAATGTTATTAAAAGCATTAATATATTATTTAATTGCAACAAGACCAGAGGAAGAACAAAACTTAGCAAGCTGTTCAGAATTAGTAAGAGCAGCGAATACTAACGGTGGTAGTAACTTGTTAACAGAACTTATGAATCAATTACCATATGATCATCCAGCAAGAATGAATTATAAATCAATTGAAATAGCACCAGAAAAAACATATGGATCAATACTAAGCTCATTACAATCTAAACTTGGTAAATTTGATTCAAAAGAAATTGCAGAAGTAACTTCTACAGATACAATTAATTTTGAAGATATAGGAAGCAAAAAAACAGCAGTATATGTTATATCTTCAGATACACATACAGCATATGACTTTTTATTAACAATATTCTTCTCACAAATGATACAACAGTTATATAACTTTGCAGATGCAAATGGTGGAAGATTGAAAATGCCAACTTTCTTTATTTGCGACGAGTTTGCTAATATTGGTAAAATACCAGACTTTGATAAGAAAATATCAACAAGTAGAAGTAGAGGTATTTCGTTTAGTGTTATTTTACAAAACTTAGATCAATTAGAAGCAGTTTATGAAAAATCATATGAAACAATTATGGGTAACTGTGATACACACGTATTTTTAGGAAGTAACTCATTTAAAACAGTAGAATATTTTTCAAAGGCATTAGGAGAAAAGACAATAACAAGAGATAGTACATCAATAAATAGAGATAAACATTATCATAGACAAGGTATTAGTGAATCAGATCAAGTATTAGGAAGAGCTTTAATGACACCAGATGAATTAAGAAGAATGGATAATGATGAGTGTATTATTTATGAAAAAGGAATAAAGCCAGTTAAAGCTAAGAAATATTATTATTTTGAAAGTCCAATGGCTAAGAAATTAGCAGCATATACATTAAATCACTTAGATTTTAATGTTGGTGACAGAGGAAAATGGAGAAAATACAATCCATATAATCCATATGTAGAAGACGAAGAAAATAGTAAGAAAAATGATTTAAAAGTTGAATCATTAGATGATTTATTTGATGATATAGATGATAAAAAGGAAAATATAAATAAACAAGAACAAAACAATATAAATGATGAAAATATATCTAATAATAAATTAAATATGGAAAACATGAAAATAAATAAAAAACAAACAATAGACGAAATGGCAGATGATGCTCCAGTGCTACCACAAGAAAGTGAAGAGAATGAAATATTCTCAGCAGATGTTCAAAAAGAATTAGAGGCAAAATTTGATGAGCTGTTTGGACCAATAGATGAAAATTAAAAATAAATAAAATTAAAATTAAAATAAATGATAAAAATAATTATCATTTATTTTTTTGTTGTATAGAAAAATCGAAGATTTTGGCTATATAATTAAATTTCTTTGGGCTGTGCTGGTTGCTTATATTATAAATAAAATTATTTGAATAATAAAGATAAAAATATTATTTAAATAATAATAAAATAAAATATTAAATTCAATTTAAATAAAATAAATACTAAAAAATATAAAAATAATTAAAAAAATTAATACCAAAAACAAAATAATAAAAAACATCAAATTGTCAAAAGAAAAATATACCGCAGATATACTGACAACAAAAACAAAAAGACAAAAAAAGACAAAACGAGGCTTCCTTTATAAAACGAGGCAAATCGATTACAAAAGAAAATAGTTATGAATAGGTCAAAAAAACATTAAATTTCACACAAAAAAACGGCTAAAACCCTTCGGCTGTAATCAAATAAACACAAATGAACCAAAAGCATAAAAAGGTATACATAAAACAGTGAAAACGAAAAATGATAAAAATAAAGAACCAGATAAGATATAGAACAAGGTTACAAAAAAATAAGACATTGACAAAAAAGCAAAAAATAGAAACTATTGACTAAACTTACAATATAATATAAAATAAGAACAAGAAAACAAAAGTTTAACTTTGAAAACAGACTGTTAAAATTTAAAACATATAAAATTATAAATAAAATAAAAAAAGAATAGAAATTAAAAATTAAAATATAAAAATAAATTAATAGAAATAAATATAAAAAATAATATAAAAATAAATAATATAAAAATAAATAAAATAAAAATAAATAAATAAAATAAATAAATAAAATAAATAAATAAAATAAATAAATAAAATAAAAATAAATAAATAAATAAAATAAAAATAGATTTTAAAAAAATGAAAATAAATTAATAAAAATAAAAAATTAAAATAAAAGAGGTAAGAAAAATGAAATTCATACATATTGCAGATATGCACTTTGATACACCATTTTCATATTTAAGTTCAAAAGGTGATTTTGGCAAAATAAGAAGAATGGAACAAAGAGAGGTATTCAGAAAAATAATAAATTACATAAAAGAAAATAATATTGATTATTTATTTATTGCAGGAGACCTTTATGAACATAATTATATTAGAAAAAGCACAATAGAATATATAAATGATTTATTTAAACAAATATCACAAACGAAAATATTTATTACTCCAGGAAATCATGATCCATATATATCCAATTCTATGTATAAAAATTTTAAATGGAATAATAATGTAAAAATATTTACATCAAAAATAGAAAAAGTAGAAGATAAGGAAGTAAATATTTATGGAGTAGGATTTGAAGACTTTTATTGCAGAAAATCAGAAGTTGAAAATATTATATTAGAAGATAAAAATAAAATAAATATATTAATTACTCATGGAAGTCTTAATGCAAGCGATAAATTGCAATTAGAATATAATCCAATAAATAAAAATAAATTAAAAGAAGTTGGCTTTGATTATGTTGCACTTGGACATATACATAAATTAGACTATAATACAGAGAAAAATCAAAATATAATATATCCGGGTTCTACAATTGCAATGGGATTTGACGAATTAGGAAAACATGGTTTTATTGTTGGAAATATTGAAAAAGAAAAACTAGAATTAGCTTTTATTCCAGTGGATAAAAGAGAATTTAAGGAACTAGAATTTGATATAACTGAAATAAATGATGAGGAAGAACTTATAGAAAAGATAAATAACATATATTTAGACGATAATAATTTATATAAAATAATATTAATTGGAAAAAGAAATTTTGAAGTAAATATAAATAACTTATATAAATTTATTAATAAAGAAAATATTATAAAAATAAAAGATAAAACAAAATTAAATTGCAACTTGGATGAATTAGCAGATGAGAACACTTTAAAGGGTATTTTTATAAAGGAAATAAAAGAGGAATTAGATAAAACAAATTATACAAAAGAAGAATTAGATAAAATATTAGAAATTGGAATTTCTATTTTAGAAAATTAAAATAAACTTAATTATAGATATAGAACAATTAAATAAAAATATTTTTAAATGAGGAGAAAATAATTGGAAATTAAAAATATAAAAATAAATAATTATGGAACTTTAAAACAAAAAGAAATAAATTTAGAAAATAATATAAATATTATTTATGGAAAAAATGAATCTGGAAAATCTACTTTATTAAATTATTTAAAAAATATTTTTTATGGAATTTCTAAAAATAAAAATGGAAAAGAAATCTCGGATTATGAAAAATATTTACCTTGGGTTGGTGAAGATTTCTCAGGAAAAATAAAATATCAATTAAATAATGGAAATACATTTGAAATTTTTAGAGATTTTAATAAAAAAAATCCGATAATATTTAATCAGGATTTAAGAGATGTTTCTAGTGATTTTAAAATTGACAAAAAGGATGGTAATCAGTACTTCTATGAACAGACAGGAATAGATGAAAAAACATACATATCTACTATAATGTCACTACAACAAGAGGTAGTATTAAATAATCAAAATCAAAACATTCTAATACAAAAACTCTCAAACATTATGGGAACAGGGGAAGACAAGGTGTCGTTTCAAAAGGCGATGGAAAGATTGAATAAAAAGTTAGTAGAGGAAGTGGGAACATCAAGAACTCAGGATAGACCAATCAATATAATACAAAATAGGATGGAAAAAGTATCTAGTGACTTAAAGACAAAAAAAGAAGTGCAAAAAAATAAAGAGATGCTACAAGAGAAAAAAGATAATTTAATGGAAAAATTAAAATGTGAAGAGGAGAAAAATAATAATTTAAATAAATTAAATTTATTATTTAATAAATTTTCAATCGAATTGGAAAAAAATAATTTAAAAAATAAAATAAAAGAAGAAAATAAAGAAAAAATAAAAAATAAAATAGAAGAAAAAAATAATTTAATAAAAAATAGTACAAAAAATATTAAATTAAATTCAGAAAAAAACAATTTGATAAAAAATAGAAAAATAAATTATTTAATTTTTGGAATAATTTTTATTTTATTATTTATTTTAAATTTATTTAATTTTAATTTAATAAAAAATAAAACAATAAATTATTTAATTTTGTTTTTAATTCCTGTTGAAATAATAACTTTTATTTTTTATTTGATTAAAAATAAAAGAATAAAAAACGAAGAAAATATTGAAAAAGAAAAAATAAATAAAGAGCTAAAAGAAAAAATTACTATATTAAATAGTGAAATAAATTTATTAGAAGAGGACACAAAAAAATTAGAAAAAGAGATAAAACAGGAAAAAGAAGATATAATATTTAAATTTAACTTAGACAAACAAGATATTTCAAAAGAACTTGAAATTAATATTAATATAGAAGAAAAAGATAAAATAGAAAAGGAATTAGAATATTCAAATAAGAAGATAGTAGAATATAAATTGGAATTAAATGGCTTAAAATATGAAGAAAACGAAGTGAATGATAAATTAGAGGATTCTATTTCTAAAGAGGAAGAATATGAAAATTTACAAGAACAGCTAGATGAATTAGAAGAAAAAAATAAATATATATTGGCAACAAAAGAATTATTAGAAAAAGCATATGAAAAAATGAAAAATAATGTTACTCCAAAATTTACACAAAATTTATCAAATATTGCAAGCAATATTTCAAATGGGAAATATAAAAAAGTAATATTTGATGAAGAAAAAGGATTAGTTGTAGAATTAGAAACTGGAGAATATATTTCTGCAAACAGATTAAGTATTGGAACAATTGACGAATTATATTTATCATTAAGATTGTCAATGCTTGATGAAATATCAAGTGAAAAAATGCCAATTATATTAGATGAGGCTTTTGCATATTTTGATGATGAAAGGTTAAAGAATTGTTTAATATTTTTAGCAGAACAATCTGAGAAACATCAAATTATTATTTTAACTTGTAGTAATAGAGAAAGACAAATTTTAGATTCAGTTAATATAAAGTATAATTTAGTTGAATTGTAGGTATATTTATGGTATAATAATTCTGTTCATTAATAAAAGAGGAGAAAAAATAATGTTTCAAAAATTAGATGAAGTCGAAAAACGATATGAAGAGGTTACAAGAAAAATTAGTGATCCAGAAATAATTGCACAACAATCACAATGGCAAGAACTTATGAAGGAACATGCTGAAATCGAACCAGTAGTTTTAAAATATAAAGAATACAAAAAGGCTAATCAAGCAATAGAAGATGCAAAAGAGATGCTAAAAGATCCTGAAATGAAAGAATTAGCAGAAATTGAAATTGAGGAAAACAAAGAAAAACTTCCTAAATTAGAAGAAGAAATTAAAATTTTATTAATTCCAAAAGATCCAAATGATGACAAAAACGTAATTTGTGAAATTCGTGGTGGAGCTGGAGGAGAAGAAGCAGCTTTATTTGCAGGTACTTTATTTAGAATGTATTCTATGTATGCAGAGAAAAAACACTGGAAATTAGAAATATTAAATGAAAATGAAACTGGACTTGGTGGATATAAGGAAATATCTTTTATGATTACAGGAAAAGGTGCATATAGTAGACTAAAATTCGAAAGTGGAGTACACCGTGTACAAAGAGTTCCGGACACAGAAGCTAGTGGTAGAATTCATACATCAACTGCAACGGTAGTAGTATTACCAGAGGTAGAAGATGTAGAAATAGATATAAATCCAGCTGACATTAAAATGGAAGTATTTAGAGCTTCAGGAGCTGGTGGACAACATATTAACAAAACATCTTCAGCAGTTCGTTTAATACACATTCCAACAGGAATGGTGGCAGAATGCCAAACTGAAAGATCACAATTCCAAAATAGAGATTATGCTATGAAATTACTTCGTTCAAGATTATATGAACAAGAAAAAGCGAAACAAGATAATGAAGTAGCAAATGCAAGAAAAAGTCAAGTTGGTAGTGGTGACAGAAGTGAAAAAATAAGAACATACAATTATCCACAAGGTCGTATAACAGACCACAGAATTGGGCTTTCAATATATCAAATGGAGAACTTTTTAAATGGTGATTTAGATGAAATGATAGATAGCTTAATCACAGCAGACACTGCAGAAAAATTAAAAGGTAGTGAAGAAGAATAAAATAAATTCCTTTGAAATAGAATTAATTAAGAATTTTATTTCAAAGGAGTTTTTATTTTGAACGAAATATTAAAAACCACTTTAATTGGGTTGTTTTTTGGAACTTTTGGAACAACAATAGGAGGAATAATAGGAGTAAAATTTAAAAATCCATCAAAAAAAATTTTAAGTTTTATTCTAGCATTTGCATCAGGACTAATGTTGGCAATTGTTTGCTTTGACTTATTACCAGAAGCCTTTAATTTAACAAACTTACCGACCGCATTTTTAGGAATATTTTTAGGAATTGTTATGATGATTATATGTGACTTATTAGTAGATAAAAAATTTAATAAATCTACTAGATTTAAAGATAGTAAAAATGCTTTGTTGAAAACAGGAATAGTAGTAAGTATTGGTCTAGCTTTGCACAATTTACCAGAAGGATTAGCGATAGGTTCAGGATTTGGAGCATCAATAAAATTAGGTTTGTCTTTAGCAATTGCAATATGCTTACATGATATACCAGAAGGAATTTCAATGGCAGTTCCTATGAAAAATGGAGGAATGAAAAAATCTAAAGTAATTTTTTATGTAGTACTTTCCGGAGTTACAACAGGAATAGGAGCTTTTTTAGGTGCGCTAGTTGGAGGAATTTCACAAAGTATTATAGCAATGTGTTTAGCGTTTGCAGCAGGTGCAATGATATATATTGTTTCAGGAGAACTTACACCAGAGGCAAATAATTTATACCATGGAAGAATGACCGCCGTAGGAAGTATGTTAGGTTTACTTATAGGAATTTTTGCAATGTCAATTTAAAAAAGAAAATTTGTTTGCAAATATTTGCTAAAATGTATTGACTTTAAATCTTAAATTTATGTATAATGTAATAGCAAAAAATAAGAAATGAGGAAATACAAATGCAAAATTTAATTGAAGGACTAAATGATAAACAAAAAGAGGCAGTTCTTGCTACGGAAGGACCATGCTTGGTAATTGCAGGTGCAGGTTCAGGAAAGACAAAAGTGCTAACACATAAAATAGCATATTTAATATCAGAAAAAAATGTAAAACCATATAATATATTGGCAATTACATTTACAAATAAAGCAGCAAGTGAAATGAAACAAAGAGTGGAAAAAATAGTTGGAGATGTGGCACAAGAGATGTGGATGGGAACTTTTCACTCTATTTGTGTGCGAATTTTAAGAAGATTTATTGACAGAATTGGATTTGATACATCTTTTTTAATATTTGATACATCAGACCAAAAAACAGTTGTAAAAGAATGTTTAAAAGCATTAAATATAGATGATAAGACTTTTTCAGATAGAAGTGTTTTATCAGAAATTAGTAATGCAAAAAATGAAATGTTAACACCAAAAGCATACCAGGCAAAATATTCGGGTGAATTTAGAAAAGAAAAAATTGGACAAGTATATGAATTATATCAGAAAAGATTAAGAGAAAATAATGCAATTGATTTTGATGATATAATAAATTACACAATTGATATACTAAGCGAAAATCCAGATGTTTTACAATATTACACAGAAAAATTTAAATATGTTTTAGTAGATGAATATCAAGATACTAATAAAGCACAATTTACATTAGTAACAATTTTAGCATCACGTTATGGAAATATTACAGTAGTTGGTGATAATGACCAAGGAATATATAGCTTTAGAGGTGCAGATATTAGCAATATTTTAAATTTTGAAAAAGACTTTCCTGGTACTAAGATTATTAAATTAGAGCAAAATTATCGTTGCACAGGAAATATTTTAAAAGCAGCAAATGCAGTAATAAAACATAATGAAAATAAATATGAAAAAAAATTGTGGACAGAAAATGAAGAAGGAAGCCTACCTTGTTTATATCAAGCTGAAGACGAATATGATGAAGCAAATTATGTTGTAAAACAAATTGAACATTTAAAAACAGAAGAATATTTAAAACCAAAAGATTTTGTTATTTTATATCGTATGAATGCACAGTCAAGAGCAATAGAAGATATTTTAAGAAGAGAAAACATACCATATAAAATAGTAGGTGGATTAAAATTCTATGAAAGAAAAGAAATCAAAGATACTATTGCATATTTAAGATTAATTCACAATACATCAGATAATCTATCATTAAAAAGAATTATAAATGAACCAAAACGTGGAATTGGAAAAACAAGTTTAGATAAAATACAAGAAATTTCAGATAGAACCGGAACTTCCATGTATGAAATAATTAAACATGCAGAAGAATTTGATTTAAATAGAGTAAAAGCAAATGCAGAGGAATTTATAAATTTAATAGAAGAATTAAGATTAAAAAAACAAGAGCTTAGTATCTCAGAATTATTAAAGGAAGTTTTAAACAAATCAGGTTATACAAGGGCTTTAGAATTAGAAAATACAGTTGAAGCTGAAACAAGAATGCAAAACTTAGAAGAATTTTTGACAGTTGCAATAGAATTTGAAGAAGAATCAGCAGATAATACATTGCCAGAATTCTTGGAAAGTATTACATTATCAAGTGATGTGGATGAAATGCAAGATGAGGATAACACAGTTACTTTAATGACTTTACATAGTGCCAAAGGTTTGGAATTTCCAGTGGTGTTCTTAGTTGGAATGGAAGAAGGTATTTTTCCTGGTTATAAATCAATTGGAGAACCAAAAGAATTAGAAGAAGAAAGACGTTTATTCTATGTAGGAATTACAAGAGCAAAACAATTTTTACATTTAACTTGTGCAAAACATAGAACAATATTTGGTTCTACAAGTTATAATGCAGTATCAAGATTTATTAAGGAAATACCAGACAACCTATTAGATGGTGTTGTTAATAATGATCAAGAGGAAAAATTTAATGATATGTCATGTAATTGGGAATATGGAAAAACATCAGCAGGCAAAGTAACAACATATAAATTTGATGAAGCAAAAAACGAGATAAAACAAAAATCTACATATCAATTTAGAACAGCAGAAAGCTTTTTAAGTTCATTATCTCAAAAACAAGCAAATTCAGGAGTAGATATTACAAAATATAAAGAAGGAATGAGAATTTACCATAAGAAATTTGGTGAAGGAATAATACAAAAAATTGAAGCAGAAGGAGACGACTACAAACTAGATATTCAATTTGATAAATCAGGACATAAAAGACTTATGGCTAAATTTGCAAATTTGGAAATTATTTAAGAGCAGAAAATTATTTTCTGTTCTTTTTTATTAGATTGTAGTTAAATGTCAAAAAACGATAAAAGTGTATTTAGATATTTACTTTTATTTATTTAAAATATATAATTATTTCATAAAATATATTTACAGGATAAAAAACATAAAGATGGAGTTCAAAAGATTAGTAATATATATACGAAAGGGGAAATAGTTTAAAAATGAAAAAAACTAGGAAAATTATAATAGTGTTGCTATTGTTATTTACTTTCAGTTTATTAACAAGTCAAAATGCTATTGCAAGTAATGCAGGACTTTTCCAAAGAGATGAATACTCGGAGGAATTTAAAGAATGGAGACAGCTTCCAGAAGAAGAAAGAAAAAATGTGACAATGCCTAGAATGTATGAGGTAAAAACTCAGCAAGTTGTTTCTAGAAATCCATTGTATATGGCTAGAATGTTAAAGGCAAGCCTTGATTCGAAGTATAGTTTAAAGAATATAATTCCAACTAATACGGTTATAAAGAATCAGAAACAAACAAATTTATGTTGGGCTTTTGCTACACTATCTTCACTAGAAACTAATCTTGCGTTATCTAATTATAAAAAAGGAATTAATTTGCCAAAAGTATATGATTTCTCTGAAAGACATATGGAATACGCCACAAGTAAAACTTTTGCAAACAATGTTGAAAATGAACATGGATATAATAGACAAGTTGGAAGTGGTGGATCTTGTTTGCTTTCGACATCATATTTAACTAATGGAAGTGGTGCTATACCTGAATCAGAAATGCCATTTCAAAATAATGAAGATATTATAGATATCAGTCAAATTCAAAATAAAACAGTATCTAGTCAGGTATATGATACAGTAATTTTTTCAGATTATAAAGGTCAAACAGACGAAAAAAAATCTGAAATTATGAATCAAATTAAGCAACATATTCAAAATTATGGTTCAGTGCAAGCCTCAATACATGGTAACTCTTCTAGCATAACAGAGAGTTGTTATAACAATGACACAGGAGCAAAATATTGTAACAGTTCAATTTTGCATAGTATAAATCACGCAGTTTCGATAATTGGATGGGATGATAATTATAGCGTTGACAATTTTTCAGAAGATGCTAAACCAACGACAAATGGTGCTTGGATTGTAAGAAACTCTTGGGGAGAAAAAGCAGGAGAATGGAAATTATCAGAACTAAAAGAAAACATATTTACAAAATATACACAAGAATGTATAGCTAAAGGATGGGAGTCTGCAGATAAAATTCCAAATGAATTTATACAACAATCAGGTTATATTATTGATGGAGATAATGCTTACATAAAATATGGAGACAATGGTATTATATATATATCTTATGAGGATGCTAATGTTTCAAAGCAAATGTTTGGAATAGTAAAGGCAGCAGATACAGTTGATTATGATTATATATACCAATATGATGAATTATTCCCAGCTATGCAATTATCATTAAGAAGTTCTAGTATGATGTTAAGCAACATATTTAATAAAAAAACTAAAGGAACAGAATATTTGACACAAGTATCTTTATATGCACCTCAAACTTATACATGTAAAGTATATGTAAATCCTAATGGAGCAAGTAGAGCCAAAAATGATTTAGAACTTGTAACATTAAAAGCAGGAGAATCTGAAACATTTAATGCTGGATACCATACATTAGAGTTTTCAAAACCTATTGAATTAAAGGCAGACACCTTTGCAGTAGTTATAGAAATTCAAAGTGATAGTAGTAGTACAAAGATCTCATTGGAAAGTAAAGTTGAGGATGTAGAAACATGGGATTCAGTAACAATTGAAAATGGAAAATGTTTTGTGGCTGTTGGAAATGATTTAGGAAATTGTCAATGGATAGACCTAGCTAAGATGACAGAACAAAATTCATCTTTAGTAAATGGAGATAGTTCAATAAAAGCATTTACAACAACTGAATTAGTAGATGAATCATTAAAAAATATTAAAATTACAACACCTCCTAATAAAACATCTTATTTTGAGGGAGAAGACTTCGATAAAACTGGAATGGAAGTAACAGCAAATTATAATAGTAGAACAAAACCTTCTTTAGTATTAGATGGTTCAAATTATAGCATTACTAATGGAACAAATTTAAAAGTAGGCCAAACAAGTGTAACAATAACTTATGAAGATAAGAGTGTTGAGCAAGAGATAAGTGTTGAGAAAAATAACGTGATAGAATTAAAATTAAAGACACCAGCTACCAAAACAGAGTACAAAGAAGGACAAAGCTTTGACACAACAGGAATGGTTATAGAGGCAACTTATAAAGATGGTACCACAAAGGTAATATCAGATTATAAAGTTGAGGATGGAAACAACTTAACACTTGGACAAACACAAGTAACTATTTCATATGAAGAAAAAACAGTTACCCAACCTATAACAGTAACCGAAAATCGATTAACAAAAATAGAAATTACCAAAACACCCAATAAAACCCAATATGTAGTAGGACAAAATTTTGATAAAACAGGAATGGTTGTTACTGGTGAGTATGAGGACGGTTCAACCCAAGAAATATTAGATTATACAATAGAAAATGGAACTAACTTAACAAAAGAACAAACTACTGTAACAATTAAATATAAAGAAATGCTTGTAATGCAACCAATAACTATAGAAGAGAAAGCAATTACTAAAATATCAGTTAGTAAAAATCCAACTAAAATGAAATATATACAAAATAAAGAAGACCTAGATTTAACAGGTGGAATGTTAAAAATAGAATATAATGACAATTCTAATGAAGAAATAACTTTAACATCAAATGAAATTAAAGCAATAGGTTTTGACAATAAAAAAGTAGGAAAAAATACCGTTACTATTGAATATCAGTCTCAAACAACTACATTAGATGTGGAAATAATAGAAGAAGAGGTTGCTGAAAACTCTGATTTTAATCAATCTAATTGCAATGTAAATAGTATTAAGTATTATACTTTTTCTAACAAAAGTACTAAAGAATATGCTATTATTGATATAACAATAAATGAAGTACTTAGAAATATGAAAAATGACAATTGTGAATATTATTATTATCTGTCTTCAAATAAAGATGAAAGCGACATTCAAGATTGGATAAAAATTGATGAGAAGCAAGAAAATGATAATATACTTTCATTTAAAATAAATTCAAAGAATAGCAAAAATGCAGGAGAGATTTTTGATTCTAATACTTTATATTTATATATAAAAGAAGTAGCAGTAAAAGGTGGAAACCAAGCAGTACTTGTATCAAAACCACTGGAAATGAATGCAAATGTAACAGCAGAAATCTATTTAGATAATGTTAAAGTTACTGATAAGAATTCAAATACAAATAATAACGGAAGTTCAAAAGCTGAAGATGACACAGTAGCTAGTGGAAAGTTACCACAAACTGGAATAAAATTAGTTGTGACAATTTCAGCGATAGTTCTTATAATTTTAATTTCAGGAATATGTTATTTAAAATATAATAAATTTAAAGACATAAAATAATTGATAGACCTACTTAAAAGTAGGTCTATTTTTTCTTTTCGAAATATATTACTTTATTAGATATCTTATAAGCAAATATGTATAAAATTTTTGAATTTGCTCATAATAGATATGAAATAAATTAGTAGGAAAGGAAGGATAAATATGCCAAATTTAAATCAACTAGAATTACAACATCTAAGACATTTAATAGGAGCACATGAAACTGCATATCAAAAATTGAATACATTTTCATCACAAGCAGTTGATCCACAAATTAAGCAAATGTTTGCAAAATCTGCACAAGATGCATTAAACACAAAACAAAAATTAATGTCATTTCTTAATGATTAATTGGAAAGGAGAATAAATAATGGACGAAAAAACAATGGTAAATGATATTTTAGGAAGTGTAAAAGCAGACTTAACAGCATATCAAACAGCTATAACTGAAGCCGAAAATATGCAATTAAGACAAACACTTCAACAAATTAGAAATGGAGACGAAAGTTTTCAATATGAATTATTTAAAGTTGCTCAAACAAAAGGATATTATCAACCAGCTCAAAAAGCAACAGTAACAGAAATACAAACTGTTAAAGAAGAATTAAATCAATAAAAATGTACTTAAATACATCTCTAAATATTACGGAAATTCAATATTTAGGGATGTATTTTTCTTTAATGATTATTAAAAAACACTTGTAATTTTTATCTATTTGTTATAAAATAGATAAGAAATTAAAAATGAATGGGAGTGTTTAAAATTAGTAGTTTTAGAAAATTTGCAATGTTCTTTAGAACAACAGTAAAGATAATAATATTAACTATTTTATCTGCATTTCTTATTATAAGTGCAGTAGCATTTTTCTATAAACCAACATATTCAGTTTCATTAAATGGGGAAATTATAGGATATACAGAAAATAAATCTGATCTACAAAATAAAATAAACCAATATATGGAAGGAAATTCAGAAGAAGGAATTGCATTTAGGCAAATTAATTCTGTACCAGAATATACTCTATGTTTATTAAAAAAAGACATTACACCAAATGATGATGAAATATATGCTAAAGTTACAGAGAACGGCACACAATATTATAAATATTATGCAATAACAGACGACAAAAAAGAAAAAGTATATGTTTCTACATTTAAAGAAGCAGAAGATGTAATAGCAAAATTGAAAAAGAAAAATAGTGCTAATAAAAAAGATTTAGGAATAGTAGAAAAATATGATACTAAAACAAAAGATTTTACATCAGTAGAAAAAAGTGTATCTAAATTATATGAAGCACCAAAAGTTACATATGTAGCTACAGCATATTCAGGTAGTGTATCTGGAATGTCAGAAGCTAAAGTAAACTTAGGAGTGTCTCTAATTAGACCAGTTTCAGGAATTATAACAACTAGATTTGGTAGAAGTTCTTATGGACATAGAGGATTAGATATTGCAACATCTACAGGAACACCAATTAAAGCAGCTGCAGGAGGAAAAGTTACAGTTGCAGGATGGAACAATTCATATGGATATATGATTAAAGTATCACATGGAAATGGTGTAGAAACAGTATATGCACATTGTAGCCAATTGCTGGTTTCAAAAGGTCAAACAGTTTCACAAGGTCAAGTAATAGCTAAAATCGGTTCAACAGGATACTCAACAGGACCACACTTACACTTTGAAGTAAGAGTAAATGGAACCTTATATAATCCACAAAATTATGTATATTAAATTTAAAAATTCTCCAGAGAAAATCTGGAGAATTTTTGAGTATAATTACATAATTACAAAATGTTTAAAACCAATTTCTAATGCGTTATTTTTCATAATCAATGTGCCACACTCTTTTAATTTGCTAGCAAAAACCTTAGAATTTGTAACACATTTTGCAAATTCAGTAATACAAGTATAAAATTTGATTTTATCAATAAATTCAGTATTTATATTATTCATTAATAAATAATATTTTTCTTTATATTCATATAATGTGATAGACTTTGCTAACTTTTTGTAATTAAACAAAGTATTTTTACTTAAAAAAACTAAAAAATCATTAAAATCATCAAAAGAACTAAAACAATATACAGCCTGAGTTGAACTAGGAACAATATTTTTTCGTTTTACAGTAAATTTTCTTTTAGAAATTTTTGACTTTTCTTCAGGAGGAAGTTTAGTAATTGTAAAGATAAAATTAGTGTCAGCCATTACTAAAGCTTCTACTTTTAAGTTATAATCCTCAGGATCAAATCCGGTTTCCTTTTTGGCTTGTTCTAACATATCTAGCAAAACATCTTGAGCTTCAGCAGAGTTAGACATAAAAACATGAAAATCAATTTCTTTTTCTGCTAAATCTTGAATAGTTAAAGTAATTCTTATTTTATTTTCATTTAATTTTTCAAACTTCATTAGGTGTCCCCCATATATCAATCTAATAATATTATACTACTAATACCCTCTAAATGGAACCAACAATTTATGGAAATTTTATAGAGTGTATTAGGTATAACACATAATTGTAAAAAAGAAAATACTTTTGTGTGAAAATATTGTAATTTATCTTGAAAAAAACACCAAATGAATATATAATACTAACATATTAACTAAGGAGGAGACATAAATGGCAACAAGAGAAAAAAATATATGGATATTACTTTTATTTATTTTGTCAGGAATTGTTGTAGGGGGTCTACTAGGCAACTTGGCAGGACATGTGGATTTTTTATCATGGCTTGCTTATGGTGAAGAATTTGGACTATCTACTCCAATAGAACTAGACTTAAATGTAGTAAAATTAACATTTGGCCTTATGTTCAAAATAAATATAGCAAGTATAATAGGAATAGTATTAGCAATCTTTATTTACAAAAAAATTTAACAAATGAATAAAAGAAAAATAGGGGAAAACATACTTTTATTAAACAAAAATTTATTCAAAAATAATTTAAAATGGGGGCTATTCAGAAAGGACGGATTTATATGCCAATTAAAATGAAACAGCTCCCAATTTCAGAGAGACCATATGAAAAATTAGAAATGTATGGAGAAAATACATTATCAAATGCAGAATTACTAGCGATAATTATAAAAAGTGGTACAAAAGAAGAAAGCTCAGTTACGCTAGCACAAAAAATACTTTCACTAGGAAAACAAAATAATTTCAATCAGGATAGTTTTACATTTTTACAAGAACTATCCATCAATGAACTAATGCAAATCAAACGGAATAGGCAAAGTAAAAGCAATTCAAATAAAAGCTGTATGTGAACTTGCTAAAAGAATTTCGATTCCAATTGATAAGCAAAAAATAAAAGTAAAAACCCCACAAGATATATCAAATTTAGTAATGAATGAACTAAAATTAGAAAAAAGAGAAATAGTGAAAGTAATAATATTAAATTCCCAGAATGTTGTAATAAAAATTCAAAACATATCACATGGAGGAACTAACTCCGCTAATGTGGATCCAAAGGATTTATTTGCAGAGGCTATAAAGGCAGGAGCGCCTAAGATAATAATGGTGCACAATCATCCAAGTGGAAACTCAAAGCCAAGTCAGCAAGATATAGAATTTACAGAAAGAATGGAACAGGCATCTGAAATATTAGGAATTCAATTATTAGATCATATTGTAATTGGGTATAATGAATATACAAGTATAAAATCACATTTATTGAAAGGAAGAAATTAAAATGAAATTGATGGGATGGAATTCAAAAGATATAGGAGTAGATTTAGGTACAGCAAATATCATAATTACCATAAAAGGAAAAGGAATAGTGCTAAATGAACCATCTGTGGTTGCAATAGATAAAAATAATGGAACGATTTTAGCGACTGGAGCAGAGGCAAAAGAAATGCTTGGCAGGACGCCAAATGACATTGCAGCAATTAGACCTTTAAAAGATGGAGTTATTGCAGATTTTACAGCAACACAACTTATGCTTAAATCTATGCTACAAAGGGTATGCCAAAGATATAATGCGGGTAGACCAAGAGTTGTAGTAGGAGTTCCATCAGGAATTACAGAAGTAGAGGAAAGAGCAGTAGAGGAATCTGTAATGCAAGCAGGAGCAAGAGAAGTATATATAATAGAAGAACCAATGGCAGCCGCAATTGGAGCAAATTTAGAAGTTGCAGAACCTAATGGAAACATTATAGTTGATATTGGTGGAGGAACAACAGAAGTTGCAGTTGTTTCTTTAGGAGGAATTGTAACTAGTAATTCTCTAAGGGTGGCTGGAGATGAACTAAATGAGGATATTGTAAACTATGTAAAAAGAGAAATGAACTTAGCAATAGGAGAAACAACAGCCGAACAAGTTAAAATAAATATTGGATGTGCTAAACCTTTATTAACAGAAGAAAGCATGGAAATTAGAGGTAGACATTTAGCAACAGGTCTTCCTGAAACAGCTATAATTACTTCAACACAAGTTCAAGAGGCAATGAATGACTCAATTGAAAAAATTGTAGACATTATAAAACAAACTTTAGAGAAAACACCTCCAGAGCTAGCATCAGATATCATGGAAAGAGGAATAGTTTTAACAGGTGGAGGAGCACTAATTAGAAATTTTGATAGTTTGTTAGCAGAAAAAACAGAAATGCCAGTATATGTAGCAGACCACCCATTAGAATGTGTGGCAAAAGGAGCAGAGAAAACGCTAGAAGATTTAGAAAAACTAAGAACAGTACTAAGTAGCTCTAGAAGAAGATAATTTTTAAGGAGTAGGAATGTATAAAAATAAAAAGACGGGTATAGTAGGCATTATAATAACAATAATTGTATTGATAATAATTGTTATATTATCTAATACAGATATTAAAAAAGTTTCATTTGTAGAAAATATTTTTAGTAGTATTGTAATGCCGATTCAAAATGGGCTTACGTATTTAAAAAACAAGATAGAAGGAAATGACAGTTTTTTTACGGATGTCAAAAATTTGCAAGCTGAAAATGCTGAACTTAAAAAGAAAAATAGTGAATTAGAACAATCTTTAAGAGAACTAGAAATTATAAAATCTGAAAATGAAACATTAAAAGAATACGTTAATTTGAAGGATAAATATTTAGAATATAAAACTTTGCCTGCATATATTATAAATAAAAATATAAATAATTATGAAAAAACTTTGGTAATAAATGTAGGAAGTAAAAATGGTATAAAACCTAACATGACTGTAATTGCAGATAAAGGTTTAGTTGGCTATGTAATATCTACCACAGATAATACTTCAAAAGTACAAACAATTATAGATAGTTCTACATCTGTAAGTAGTATTATTAGTACATCAAAAGAAGCAATTATTGCTACAGGAACATTAGAAGGAAATTCAATATTAAAAGCTTCATATATACCAACAGAAGCTACGTTATTAGAAAATGACAATGTTGAGACATCTGGTTTGGGTGGTATTTATCCGAAAGGAATACACATTGGAACAATTAAGCAAATTGTTAACACAAAAAATAATATAGACCGTTATGCATATATAGAAACTGCAGTTGATTTTTCAAAATTGCAAACAGTATTAGTTATAACTAATGAATAGTAGAAAGGAAAAATATGAAAAAAGCAATAGCAATAATAAGCCTAATAATTGCATTTTTTGTAATATATTTTTTACAAACTAACTTTTTTACATGGTTCACAATAGGTGGAATAATGCCAAATTTATTTATAATATTGGTGCTATTTATTGGTTTATTTATTGGAAAAAAAGTAGGCTTTATATTAGGTATTGTATTTGGAATAATTCTAGATTTTTTGTTGGGACAAGCTGTGGGAGTGTCAGCGTTTCTATTAGCAGTAATTGGGCTTATTGCAGAATATTTAGACAGAAGCTTTTCGAAAGATAGTAGAATAATGTTAATGATGATAGTAATAGCAGGAACAGCGCTTTTTGAAGTTGGATATTACATATTTAAAATATTAAAGTATGGAGCTATATTTGAATTTGTACCATTTTTAAAAATATTAATAATAGAGATAATATTCAATCTTATTTTAACTATAATATTGTACCCATTAATACAGAAAACGGGAAATAAATTAGAAGATATTTTTAAAAGTAAAAAAATATTGTCAAGATATTATTAAGGAGGAAATGTTGGAACAGACTAAGAAATTAAGATACAATATAATTATAGTAATAACATATATAGTTGGCATTATTTTGTTGTTCCAACTTTTTAACTTGCAAGTTATAAAAGGAAGCGAATACAGAGAAACTTCAAATACAAGATTAACAAGAGAATCAACAGTAAAAGCGGCAAGAGGGAATATAACGGATAATTCAGGAAATAAATTGGTAACAACAAAAACTGGTTTTAGTTTGGAACTTTACAAAACTAAAATAGATAATGATGTTTTTAATAATTTGATATATAATCTAGCAGTATTACTAGAAAAAAATAAAGATAAATATAATGATAACTTACCAATTACCGTAAATCCATATGCTTTTACATCAAAAGATGAAGAAATACAGAAAAAATGGAAAAAAGAATATGGAATAGATGAAAATGCAACAGCAGAAGAGGCTTTTAATTTTTTTAAGAAAAAATATGACATAAAACAAGATGAGCCAGAAAAAGCGAGAAAAATAATGACAATTAGATATGAAATTTCTAGAAATGGATATAGCAATATCAAGCCAGTAATTATATCTAATAATATTAGTTATATAAGTGCAAACCAAATAAAGGAACAGAGTAATAAATTTCCAGGAACAGCAGTTGTAACAGTGCCAATAGTAACATATCCATATGGAAGTTTAGCATCACATATTTTAGGCTATGTTGGTTCAATTTCAGCAGAAGAATATGATGCTAACAAAGATAAATATGGAATGAATGATACAATAGGAAAAACGGGTATGCAATATACTTTAGAAGAGTATTTAAAAGGGCAAGATGGAGTTAGACAGGTTGATATGTCAGTTGATGGAACTATTACAGAGGAATATATTTCACAAGAAGCGGTTGCTGGTAATAATGTGGCACTAACCATTGATTCAAACTTACAAAAAGTAACTGAAAAAGCTTTGGCAGAAAATATTAAAAAAATATCAAATGGAGCATATGGAAAAAAATATAATGCTAAAAATGGTGCAGCAATTGTAATGAATATAAAAACCGGAGAAGTGCTAGCACTAGCAAGCTATCCAGATTATGAACCAGAATTATTTGTATCAGGAATAAGCCAATCAAAATTAGATGAATATAATAAAAATAAAAACTGCTATAACTGGGCAATTTCAGGAACCTATGCACCAGGATCTGTATTTAAAATGGTAGTTGCAACAGCAGCTTTAGAAGAAAAGATAATAACAACTCAAACTACAATCAATGATACAGGTATATATCCAAGAGGGCATAAACCAGCCTGTTGGATATATACAGATAGACATTATGGACATGGTTACTTAAATGTTACGGGAGCTATTAAAAAATCTTGTAATTATTTCTTTTATGAACTAGGTTATAGAATGGGAATAGATCCTGTGATAAAATATGCTAAAGCATATGGACTTGGAATAAAAACAGGAATAGAATTGTCAGGAGAAGCAGAAGGTATAGTAGACTTAAAAAAACAATGCCAAGATTTATATGGACAACAGTGGCAACTAGGAGATACACTTTCAGCAGTAATTGGGCAAAGTTATAATGATTATACACCTATCCAAATAGCAAGATATGTTAGCATGCTAGCAAACGGAGGCAAGTCAGTAGATGTTACATTAATAAAATCTATTACAGATGCAGATGGAAATAAAATATCAAAAGATGAATATGAGAAAAAAATAAAAGAAAAACTAGGAATTGAAGACATACCTGAAGTTAAAGATTTAAATATAAAAAAAGAAAATTTAGATGCTATATTAAAAGGCATGAAAGGAGTTACAAGCGAAACTGGAGGAACAGCTTATTATGTATTTTCTGATTTAGATATAGATATTGGAGGAAAGACAGGATCTGCTGAAACAGGAATTAAAAACCAAGTAAATGGATGGTTCGCAGGGTTTGCACCATATGATGATCCAGAAATTGCAATTGTAGTTTTTATAGAAAATGCAGGAGCTGGAGGAAATGTAGGGGATACAGCCAAAACGATAATAAATGAATATTTAGGAATGAATGCTAAAGATGTGAAGGAAGACCTTAATGCAATTCCTTCTACACAAATCAATAATTAAACTGTTATATAAGGAGTTAAAAATAGATGAAAAAAGAAGAAGTAAATGAATTAGGATTATATGGAATTAAAAAAAGTTTTAATAAGGAAATTGCAACCTCAGAAACTAAATTTTATAAAGGTTCAATTCGTTCAGGACAAAAAATGGAATTTGAAGGAAGCTTAGTAATACTTGGAGACGTAAATGCAGGGGCTGAAGTATTAGCTGAAGATAATGTTGTAATACTAGGAATATTAAGAGGAATGGCACATGCAGGAGCAAAAGGAAATAAAGAGGCTATAATTGCAGCAGCCTCTATTGAATCTGCACAAATACGTATTGCAGATATTGTAAAAGAAATTGAAAGAGAAGACAATGTAGAAGATACAAGAGAAATTAAAACTTATGCTTATGTTGAAGAAAATGAAATCATATTAACTTAATAATAACAATATAAGAGCAATAAATAAATATTGATCTTTAACATCTTCCTTGTACAAAAAGAAAATCAATCCAATAAGTAAAAGGTCATCATTATATAATTTTAAACCAAATAAATCAAAATAACTTTCATCTTCGCCACGATCAGTTTGATTTAAAAAATTATCTAAAAAATTAAAACCATATGAAGCTTTAGCAGTAGTTTTTTCATCATCCTTAGGCTTGGTCGAAGATTTATAATTTTTATTATATCCTCTTGAAAACTCAGGAGGATATTCTTTTACTTTAGAAGTAGCTAGCGCACCTCTATTATAGTACATAGTAGAACTAGGAGTATATCTTCTGAGATAAGGAAAACTGAAAAATGGGTAACTATACATCATTCTTTTTTTCACCACCTAAAGGATTCAAAATTTCAAATGCTTTTCCCATACTAAATAACTTTATGTATTGGTCAACTTTGTCTTTTCTACTAGGCTTTAGATAGGGCTTTAAAGACTTTAACAAGTTAGCTCTGGGATCATTTTGGCTTCTGTTCATATTATCAATAATAGATTTCATTTTTAACATAGTATCCATATCAAAATTTGGCATATCATTAGAATTATTTTCTGAATTTGGCTGTTCCGTAGAAGAATTAGAAGACATGCCATTAGAATTAAAATTATTAAGCATACTTTTTATAGAATCTGGAACTTCATTATTTTTAAGCATATCATTCATTTTCTGAAAAATTTCTGACATATCTTCACTCATAACCATTCTCCTTAAATATTATTATTTTTTCTAATTTGATTTATAATATTATCTGCATCCTTAGAATTAAGCATTTTACTAACTTTAGAAAGATTTGCGTCCAACTCTTTTTTATCCATTTTAGAAAGCATATTCATAAGTTGTGCCACATCCATCTTATTATCCATACAATCACCTCAATATAATATATGTTCTTAAAACTATAATATTATATGTAAGAAAACTAAAATAGTGACTAATGTAATATAAATTTAATATTGGGCACGTTAATTGTAGTTCCGTAAATAAAAAACCTATATTTACCACTATTACCAAAGATTTGCTGTTGAAAAAAGTCATAAAAATGATAAAATATATATGAGTAATTAAAAATATAAGAACAAAATGTAAAAAAAGTAACTTTGAGGCTTAAAAAGCATTGAAAAATGAGCAAAAATGTCGTATAATATAATATGAGATCTATAATTTTAAGGAGGAAGCTATGAATAAAACATTAAAAAAGATTATCGCAACAGTACTACTTACCTGTATGATAAGTGCTAATTTATCTATAATTGGAGAATATGGAATAAGTTATGCATTATCAGAAAGTGAACTATCTAATCAAAAAACAACTACTCAAAATGAAAATGTAGAATTTAATTCATACTTTGAGGGAGGAGTTCATAGTAAAACAGAAAAACTTGAAAATACAACAAAGCTATTTGTTAACATCAAAGTAAAAAATGCAGGTTACTTGGAAAATCCGGTAATCAGTTTTTCAGATGTAAACTTTAAAATAGCAGGAGAAGTGAATAACGAAAATATTCAAAGCATTAGTGAAAATAAAATAACCTTAAACAAATTAAATAATGGAACAGATTTAACGCTAGAGCTTCCAGTAAAAATACTTAATGAAGATGAAGTTGCATTAGATAATTTTGAAAAAGAGACAAAAACAAATTTCACAGCTACATATATAGATGCAAATGGAAAATCGAACGAGATTTCAAAACAAGTTGTAAATAAATTATTATGGGATGGAACAGAAGGAACAGAAGGAATATTAAAAACAGATGTAACTAAAAAAATCCCATATCATATTGGTGAAAAATATGGAGTGCTATTACAATTTTATATAGAATCAGGAATAAAAGATAGCAAATTACCAATTAAAACAACTAAAATAGATGTAACAGTTCCAACATTAAATGATATAAAACCAACCTCAGCAAACGTAATAGCAACAAGTACAAAAGCAACAAATGGGGAAATAAATGGAACAAACTTCACATCAAATAATTATAACTATGACTCAACAACAGGAGTTTTAACAATAAATACTAAAAATAAACAAGACAAAATCTCATGGGTAAAAAATGTTAAAGATAGATATTTAGTTACCTTTATTTTTGATGTAAAAGAAGCATATGACTATGTTATAAACAATACTAGTAAAATAGAAGTAGGAATAAGTGCAAAATCAGAAATAGAAGTATATAATGGACAAAAAACTATAGTTAAAAACAATGCAGAAAAATCATTCTCATATACTGCAGGTGAGGGCGCAACTGTGTCAATGCCAACAGAAGGAAAAATGATAGACTTTGATATAAAAACTATATCAGAAATGGCTAAAGGACAAATTTATGCAAACTATGAAGCAAAAAATAAAAATGAAACAACATATAATATAAACTACTATGCTACAGTATGTAATGCGGAATTAACAGATAAGATTGAATTTACTCAAGAGATAGATCAATTTTTAACAAAAGAGAATACTAAAAATGCTACAACAGTTGCAGGAAACAATTATACATACAATAAAATAGTAAAAATAAATAAGGATATATTCAAAAAAATTCTTGGAGAAGATGGAAGCATAAAGTTAGCTAATTCAGATGGAACAGAAATTGCAACAATAGATAAAGATACAACAGTTTCAGAAGAAAAGTATACTATAGATATAAGCGAAAAAAATAACAATCAATTGTTAATAACTACAAGCAAACCAGTAGCAGAAGGAATATTAACAATTGAAGTAGAAAAGGCAGTAAAAACAAATATAGATTATACATCAAATCAAATGAAAAACTTTAAAAAGCTAACAACAGGAATGAGAGCAACAGTAGATGAAGAAGATGTAAAAACAACAAAAGAAATAACATTAACAGAACCAAAAACAGAAGTATTATTTGGAATTAGCCAAAAAGAATTAACAACAGCAGTAAAAAATAAAAATATAGGAATAAGAATAATATTAAACACCTCTGATACAACAAAAGCACTATATAAAAATCCAACATTTAAAATAAAATTACCATCATATATTGAAAAATGCAATTTAAATAGTTATGACATAGTAATGGGAGATGGTTTAAAAATAAAAAGTGCAAAAACAGCAACAGAAAATGGACAAATAGTAATAAATGTGGAATTAGAAGGAACACAAACAGAATATGCTACAAATGCTCAATATGTTGGAGCTGTTATTGATATTAATGTAGATTTAACAACTAAAACATTGACACCAACCAATACTAACAAAATAACAATGGAATATAAAAATAATAATGAGATGTCAGAAAATAACAACGGAACAGTAGAGGAAAAAGTAAACTTTATTGCACCTGAAGGAATTGTTACAGCAAATGGAATCTCTAATTATGCACAGGGAAAGGAAATATTAACTATAGCTGATGAAGGGGCAACAGGAATAATTGCAACAAATTCAGCAAAAAGAACAATTACAATTACAGGAAAAATAATAAATAATTATAATAACGCAATTAAAGATGTTGTTATACTAGGAAGGATTCCTGCAAATGGAAGCACTAATATAGACACAAATGAGAATTTAGGATCAACATTTGATACAAGTTTAAAAACAGCAATACAATTACAAAATATTGAAACCAGTGATTACACTATATATTATTCAATAAAGGCTAATGCTAATAAAGATTTGACAGATACTAGCAATGAATGGACTACTACATTTAATGTTAATGCAAAATCATATATGGTAGTATATGGAAAAGATCTTAATGAAACTAAAATGATAGAGTTTGCGTATGATGTAGAATTACCAGAAAATCTTTCATATAATAATAGCATATATGAAATGTATAAAATATATTATACAAATATGTCTTCAATAGGAAATATTCAAGAATCAAAAACGTCTCCTATTATAGAATTAACAACAGGAAAAGGGACTGAACTATCTGTACAATTATCTTCAGATGTTGAAACTGTAAGAGAAGGACAAACAGTAAGAATGAAAGCTATAGTAAAAAATAGTGGTGAGTTAACAGCAAAAAATGTAAAAATAAATATACCATTACCAAAATATGCTACATTTACTGAACTTATAGCAGGAAACTATTTCCAACAAGATGATAGTAGTAAAAAGATTGTTGATCTAGGAACAATAGCTAAAAACGAAGAAAAAGAAATCTACTATTATTTGAAATTTGATAATTATGCAGCTGCTTTTAATGGGGAAAATATTACTGAAGAGGAAAAAGCAGAATATTTAAAATTCCCTAAAGCAATAAATAATACAGTATATTTAACAGCAGATAACTCTAATAAAGTAAATTCTAATGAATATACAATTAATTTAGAAAAAGGACAAATTGCAATAGAATTAATTTCAAATACAGTAGAAGACACAGTACTAAAAAAAGGAGAAAGTTTAAATTATATTATTAACTTAATGAATATTTCAGGAAATACAGAATTAAAAAATACAGTAGTAACAATACCATTACCACAAGGAGTAATGTTCAAATCAGCAACAGTAAATCATAACCCTATAGAAGACAATGCTACAACAGATGGGGTAAGCTACAATGAAAGTACAAGAACTGTTACGGTTAATGTTGGAACATTAGAACATAAAAAAGTAGTTAAATTAGAAACAGAAATACAAGAATTTGAAGGAACTATTTCTATAATGGCAAAAGCAAAAGCGGATGAGACTGATGAAAATTATTCTAATGTTAGTGAATACAGAACTGAAATTGTAAAGTTAGAGGTATCAAACTTAACATCAACACCTAAATATGTAAAAGAAAAAGAGCAAGTAGTATATAATTTAAAACTTACTAATAAAGGTGAATCTTATATAAAAAATATTGTAATTACAGATGTTTTACCAACCGAATTAGACTTTGAAAAAGCTACATATATGTATAATGGAAAAGAAGGAATAGTAAATTATTTAATAGAAGATAAAATTCAAATAGATATTTTATCTATGAGCCCAGGAGAAAGCATAAATATTAACTTATATGCAACAGCTAATTTATTACCAGATAAAAATGACAAAAAAATAAGTAATAAAATGACTGTGAAGGCAGATAATGTTACAGAAACAGAGACAAATAGTGTAGAAAACATAATTGAATATTATCAAAAGGCACATGATGAAAGTGGAAGTGAAGTAGATGACCCAACAATTCCAGAAAGTACATATAAAATAACTGGAACAGCATGGATAGATAATAATAGAAATGGAATGAGAGACAGCCAAGAAGAATTATTATCAAATGTAAAAGTAATACTAGTAAATAAATCTACAAATGTAATTGTAAAAGATAAAGATACAAAACAAGCAAAATCAACAACAACAAATGACCAAGGACAATATGAATTTAGCAATATAGAAAAAGGAAGATATTTTGTATTATTTGTATATGATGCTGCAAAATACAGTGTTACAGAATATCAAAAAGAAGGAGTTGATACATCAGTTAACTCGGACGCAATTGATGTAGAGGTACTTCTAAATGGAGAAAAAACAATAGCAGGAATGACAGACACAATTGAAATTTCAAACTCAAATCTTAGAGATATTGACATAGGATTATATGTTCAAGAAAAATTTGATTTAAGACTAGATAAATATATTAGTAAGATTACTAGAACAACCCCAACCTCTGGAACAGATATATTTGATTATAGTAATGAAAAACTTACTAAGATAGAAGTTTTAAAGAAAAACTTAGGAAAGAGTAGTATAGTTGTAGAATATAAAATAGTGGTAAAAAATGAAGGAGCAGTAGCAGGCTATGCTAAGAAAGTAGTAGATTATTTACCAAAAGGAGTAGTATTTAATACAGAACTAAATAAAGACTGGTATTTATCAGATAATGGAAATGTATATAATACAAGCTTAGAAAACACAATTATAAATCCAGGAGAAACAAAAGAACTAACATTGGTCTTAGTAAAACAAATAACAGAAGACAGTATAGGAGTTTTAAACAATACAGCAGAAATATATGAAGCATATAATGAACAAGGACTAAAAGATATAGACTCAACACCAGCTAACAAAGTAGAAACAGAAGATGATATGTCTAAAGCAGATATTGTTTTAGGAATAGTAACAGGTGCACAAATTGCAATTTGTATAATATTACCTTTAGTAATAATATCATTGCTTGGATTTGGAATATTTGAAATCAAGAAAAGGGTTCTAAAAAAAGTGTAGAGAGGAGGTAAAATATGAGAAGTAAAACTATAAAAATAAGTGTAATAATGTTTATAGCATTCATAGCATTTATTTGCATATTTAGTAATACAAAAGTACAAGCTACGTTATTAGATAAACCATATGGACAAGAATTTATGATTCCGTCATGTAAAAGGTATGAATATACTAACCAAAAAGGTGAAAACAAATATTCTGTATTACCTAAATACCCTGGTTATACAATTTATTGTACTAATACTGGTGCGAGATTTGACTTCGTACAATCAATAACTAAGTCAGAAATAGACCATTTACTTAAAACATATAAGAGATCTAGAAAATGTGGATGTTTTGGACCTTTAACAGATGAAGGACATACATATCCATATTATCAAAAAAGTAGTACTGGTTCACTGACAAATGCATTATCATATATAGTAACAATAGATGGTACAGACTGGACACTTGAAAAACAATTTGCAGTATGGCAAATGAGCAATATGAAACTAGATGGTGGAATTGTTAAAATAGGAAGTGATTATCATAAAAATGATTATAGTGGTAAAGGATATGAAAAAGAAGCAAGAAATTATGATGCATTTGTAAATGCTCTTGCGCAAAATGGAGCGCAAATAAGCATTACATCAAGTAATAATACACTTACAAAAATTGACCAAACTGCAGGACGATATACAGTTGGAGCATTTAGTGTAAATTATACAGATGGAAGATATGAAGATGTAACTTTTGGCGGAATATCAAATATGTATTTAATTGGGTATAATGAAAAAGGACAACAAGTAAAAAATATAGCAATAAATAAGTTTGTTATAAATAATAAAGAAGTAACACCTAGATACTTTTCACCTGATAGTATCAATTATGTAGATACTAATCCTCAAGCATATCCAGACTCAGGAGAAAACTTTCAAGTAGTATTTTCTGATCCAAATAAAGGAGTAACAGATAATAATCAAATAATTTCTGACATTGAACTTTATGCCGAATATACATATATGATTGCAACAGGGGAATATGTAAAATATGTTGGACTTAGATATGGCACTGGTGGAGCAGCTGGAACTCATGATGATCACACATATAATCCACACACACATACTGTAAAAGAAGAATATGAGGTTGAGGAAGATGTAAAGGTATATCATACATGTGATAGACATGGTGGAGTTTGTATGATATCTTATAAGTCAGCTTGCCCAGGTTATACAATTAGTAGACAAACAGTGAAAAAGACTAAAGATGTTACATATTCATGTAATGGATGTATACAAACATATCAATTAACAACTCAAGAGCAACAAGGCTTTTCATCAATGGATGGAGAAAGAAGATTATATAAAACTACAGCGATAACAAGCAAAATAAAAATAAGAATGGACCTAGGTGGATATGTATGGGAAGATGCTTTGGTTGGAAAAGAGAACAAGGCAGATGGACTTAATAATACAACAGGAGATAAACCAATTCAAAACATAAGAGTTATTTTATATGATAAAAACAACAATAAGATAGCAGAAAAACGTACAGACAGTGATGGATGCTATTTATTTACAAACTTAGACCCTATGAAAAAATATTATGTTGCATTTGAATACAATGGACAATTATATATACCTACAGAATACAAGAAAACTAACAACTGGAAGAATACATCAAAAGCAACGGAAACATCAACAGACAGAACAGCATTTGATAATAGATTTGCAGAAATAGGAGCATATCCAAATAACTATAAAAGATCAAATGGAAAATATAATAAAGCATACTCACAATATGAACTAATGGGATTTAAACTAGATGCAAACGGAAAATACTATTATGACAAATCACAACATTATATAGATACTTTCTATACAATAGACAAAAATGGAAATATAATAAAAGGAAATAAGATAAATCCTGCACAAGTAAGCAGTGGAGATGCACAAAAAGTAAACTTTGTTAATGATTGTAAAATAGTTGCATACACACAAGCACAACAAAATAAACTAAATCCAGATTTGTATCCTGCAAAAAATCAATTTGTTATAAACAAAACTGAAAAGCAAAAATATACAACTGGAAAACAAGCAAGAGCAACTAAATTTTCAACAAATGCCGTTAAATATAACGGAAAAACATATGAACCACTATATCCAGATCAATTTTTCATTGATTTAGGACTTGTAAGAAGACAAGAAGTTGACTTAGCTTTAAGAAAAGATATTTTATATGCAGCAACAAAAATCAACTCAAAAACTGAAATATATCAATATGATAAGCGTGCAAACAATGATGAATATTGGTTAATTGAATACAGAATGAGAAATTATGCTGATTACTATGGCGGAATGTATGTAAATGGAGTATATAAATCAGACTATAGATATAGAGGGGAAAGAACTAATGGCGGAAGTGACTTAGAAGCATATGTAACATATAAAATAACAGTTAGAAACTCATCTATAGATGTGTTAGGACAAATAACAGAAGTAGTAGATTATTATGATAAAGATTATACATATATGCCTAAGCTATCATGGGTAATGTACAAAGACAATTCAGCAGATGACAATACAAAAATTGCTGTAAAGAAAGAAGACTACTATAATATGATTGCAACAGGCGACTTGTCAAAGATTCCAAACACGAGAAAAATAACAACAAAGACTTCAAGTAAGTATGGAGCTAAATCAGATATGACAACAGAAATGAATGCTATATATATTAGTGGATTAGCAGACAAGAAATTAGCGGTAGGAGAGCAAGCATATATCTATTTAACCTTTAAAGTAAATAAAGATGGAGACAACCCAATAACTGTAGATAAAGATAATGAATTCAAAATGAATTATGCCGAAATAAATGGCTATAAAACATATTATACAGGAAACATAGATTTACCAAATGGAGTAAAGAAAACAAGTAATAATGCAGCAGGCTTAATAGATATCAACTCAACACCGGGCAATTTAAGCCTATCTGATATAACAGGCAATAAGTACGAAAAGAACTTTGAGAATGATACAGACCGTGCAAAAGGATTACAAATAAAGATAGACGACAATTCACAAAGAAAGATAAGTGGAACGGTTTGGGAAGACCAAAGAACAAAAGAAGTATCAGGAACAAGCATAGGAGATGGAGTAAGACAAACAAACGAAATTAAGATACAAGGTGTTACAGTACAATTACTTGAAAAGTTGAAAGATGGAAAAGAATTCTTATGGCAAACAACAACAACTGATGCAAACGGAGCTTACAAATTTTCAAACTTTGTACCTGGAAATTATATTGTTAGATTTATGTATGGACATAATCTCCCTACTGTACAAACTAAAAACAATGTATCATATAATGGTCAAGACTTTAAATCAACAGTATATCAAAAAGAAATTAATGGAAAAGAAATTTCAGGATATGCAGAAAAGTACTATAATATTAGAGCTGCAGATACCTTTGGCAAAAACTTGTCTGACGCAAGAGATATTTGGGAAGACAAAACAATATCAATTGGACAGCAAATAAATAATAGACCAACAGCTGTATACCAAAATGTAACATTACAAGGTAGAGAAACGGTAAATAAATATCTTGCTAATGGAGCAAAAAATCATGATGCAGAAATTTTGGCAGTACCATATGCAAGTAACCCTAACCAAACATATATAGCTGAATTGATTAAAAATACTCAAGTAGTAGCAGAAACAGGAATAATAGTAATCGAGGGAGAGTATGACAGACAAACAACCTTAGGAGATAGTACTCAAAAAACAAGTAATGGAAAAGAAAACTATGCAAATGGAAATGATGTAAATGGTACATATGAAATTAAGAATCTTGACTTTGGACTAACAGAAAGACCAAAAGCACAATTAGAACTAAACAAACAGGTAACAAATGTAAAAGTAACATTAGCAAATGGAAATGTGTTATTTGATGCAAATGATGCGGTAGCGAATTTAGCTTGGATAAAACATAAGGATTATGACTTAATGAGTAAAATGAAAGACGGAAAATACAAAGAGTATTACAAAGAGAGTAAAAGCAATAAGAAATATAACCGTTATTCATATAAAACAGACATACAAGATATGATAAATAACACACTATATAGAGGTGGAAAAAACGGACTTATCCAAGTAACTATGGATTCAGAGCTAATGCATGGAGCGACAATACAAATAAGTTACAAACTAACAGTAAAAAACGTAGGAGAAATAGATTATACAGGAAAAGACTTCTACTATAAAGGAATAGGAGCAAGTGAAGGAAACAAGGTAACAACAACAGCAAACTTAATTGTAGACTATATTCCAAATAATTTACAATATAGAGAAGGAGACAACGAAGGTTGGTCAGTAGTAAAGGCTCAAGATTTAATTACAACAGGAAATGTAAATGGAAGTATAGGAACATCAATAAGTAAATATAATACAATACTTGCAACAGACAAAATGAATAAAGCATTAAAACCAGGAGAAACAGTTACAAAAGAATTAGTATTAACACAAACCATTACATCACAAAACACACAAGATAATATGACATATGGAAACATAGCAGAAATATTACAAACCTCAAACACTGTAGGAAGAAGAATGGCATTTTCAATAGTAGGAAATCAAGACCCTACAAAAGCACCAACAGAAGTAGATAGTTCAAAAGCAGAAGAAGTAGTAATATTACCACCATTTGGACAAATGTACTTATACTTTGGATTAGGAATTGTGGTAGTAGCATTAATAGCAGGAGCAGTAATAGTCATTAAGAAAAAAGTTCTAAAAAAATAATCAACTAAAGAAATTCCATAAGGGAATCCTTATGGGATTTCTTTTTGCTTTTTACATACTAAATATTGAAAAACCAACAAAAATAATGTAAAATATAAGACATAAAAAAGAAAAAACAAATAAAAACACTAAAGATAGCAAAAAAGATAGAAAACTTTTTTTATTTGCATACCAAAAACGACAAACATTTTAAACAGCTTGTACTAAAATATATGCAGATTAAAGAAGTAGGGGTGGTAAAAAGTGTTTAATAATAAAAACAATGAGGGAACAGCTAAACAGATATTAGCAAATCTTTTTAGTATACAAAATATTATTATTTATATAATATCATTTATGATTTCAATGGTGGGATTTAGTAGTCAAAGTCTTATGCTAAGTATAAGCCCATTCGCTATAAGCTTTTTGGCGTCAATGTTGAGTAACCGTAAGCCTATTGGTTTTATATATTTATTAACATTGGTAGGTACATTTATTTCTTTTGGTACAAATAGTACACTAATATATTTTTTAACAACACTTGTATTTTTTGTACTAGTATTAATAAAAAGACCAAAAGAACAAGAGAATGTGAATGAACAAAAAAAACTAGGAGCACATTTATTTTTAGCAGTATTATTGGTACAAATAGTGCCAATGTTTTTTAATAACTTTTATGTATATGATTTATTAACAAGCATAATGCTTGCGATAGCTAGTTACGTATTTTATAAGATTTTTACAAATTCAATATCAATGCTACAAGATATAGGCACTCAAAGAGCTTTTTCAATTGAAGAGGTTATGGGAACCAGTCTTTTACTAGCAATTGCATTTTGTGCTTTTAGCAATTTAAGTGTATTTGGCTTTAGCATACGTAATATCTTAAGTATCTTACTGGTTTTAATATTAGGATGGAAAAATGGCATGCTGGTTGGTGCTACAAGTGGTATAACAATAGGGACTGTACTTGGTATAATTGCAGGAAATGAGCCAATTATGGTTGCTTCTTATGCAATATCAGGGCTAATAGCAGGAATATTCTACAAACTTGGAAAAATAGGAGTTATAGTTGGCTTTATATTAGGAAATGTAATATTAACATATGTAGCAAATGGTAACACAGTACCAGTAATATTGATACAAGAAATTTTAATAGCATCACTTGGCTTATTAGCAGTACCAAAAAGGTTTAAAATAGACATTCAAGATTTGATCGGAAAAGACAAGTTACTTCCTGAAACTACAACAAGAGCATTAACAGAAAATGAAGACACAGTATTTAAACTAAATAGTATGTCACAAACAATAGCAGATTTAGCTAAAAGCTATGAAGAAGCAGCAAGTACCGTATTAGAAGAAAAGGACTTAAAAGAGCAAGAATTATCAAATGAACAAATATTTAAAGAAGAATTAGATGTAAATATATCAGAACTAGAAAACAACTTATTATATGAAGATATATCGCAGAATAACTGTGGCATTGTAGACGAAATCTTTAAGCATTTATTAAAAAATGACATAATTACAGAAAAAGAATTAGCTAATATTTTCGAACAACATAATTTGTACATTGTAGGCTTTAGACAAAATGGTACTACAGCAGAAAATGATGTATCAAAAATGATTAAAGCAATAAACTCAGCATATAGAGTTAGTAGAGTTAATTTTATATGGAAAATGAAGATGCAAGAAAACAAGAAAAATGTATCTTCTCAATTAGAAGGTGTATCAGAAGCAATATCACAAATGGCAGAAGATATAAAACAAGAAAAAGCAGAACCATTTGAAACTCAAAAACAAGAAATACTAAATTTGTTAAAACAAAAAGAAATAGAAATAGACAATATAAAAATAAAACAAAATGTCTCAGGAAGGTATTTTGTAGAGGTATTTACTCCGAACTGTGATGACATAGAAGGTAAAAAATGCAATATTAAAAAAATTGCTAAAATACTAGAAAAAGTATTACAAACTAAATTTGTAATACAAGCACAAAATTGTAGCTTAAGAGAACAATTAAACACTTGCAAATTTACATATTATTCAGAAGATAAATATAAATTACAAGTAGGAATAGCTACATCAACTAAAGAAGGTTCGAAAGTATCTGGAGATAGCAATATAGCAACAAAGCTAGAAGACGGAAAATACTTATTAGCAATTAGTGATGGAATGGGTTCAGGAGAAGAGGCTAACCAAAGTAGCAAAATTGCTATAAATATGTTAGCAAAACTATTAAAAGCAGGTTTTGACAAAGAAACTTCTATAAAATTGATAAACTCAAGCTTAATAGCAAACACTCAAGAAGATATGTATACAACTTTAGATATACAAATATTAGACTTGTTTGCAGGCAATATGGAGTTTATAAAAAATGGAGCATGTCCAACTTTTGTAAAAAGAAATAAAGAAGTACAATTACTAAAATCTCTTACACTTCCAGCAGGAATTGTGGAAAAAAGTGATTTAATAGTATATGATTATGACTTAGAAGATGGCGACATTTTAGTAATGTGTACAGACGGAATTATAGATGCTAATACAGAATATATAAATAAAGAATTATGGGTAAAATATTTGTTAGAAGATATAAACACAGATGATGCACAACAAATAGCAAATATGGTGTTAAATGAAGCAATTGACAATGAATTCGGAATGAAAAAAGATGACATGACAGTAATAGTTGCTAAAATAAATAAAAAATAGTATCAAAAACGACAAAAATCTTGTAATTATATATATAAATGTGATATAGTATAGCTATAAAATTAGCCGTACTATATTTTTTTGTATGGTCTTAAGGAGGAAAGTGAAAAATGTCATCAGGAAAAAGATATAATTCACAAAAACCAAAGCTAAATATTAAAAAGGTAATAGCTGCTGTTATTGTTCTTGCTGTTATAATTATGGCAATTACAGGAATAGTAAAGGTATTTACAGGAGGAAGTAAATCAGAAGAGAAGACTATTCCAAATCGTTATTTTGCAGTATATACAAACAACAAATGGGGAGTAATAAATTCAAAAGGAGAAACTGTTATAAAGCCTCAATACGATGAAGCAATTATTATTCCAGACAATAGCAAAGCTATATTTATATGCACATATGATGTAGACTATTCAAAAAATACATATAAAACAAAAGTTGTAAATGCAAAAAATGAAGAAATCATAAAAGGATATGATTCAATCACAGCTTTAGAAAATTATGATAATGAAAATAACATATGGTATGAAAATGATGTATTACTAGCTTCAAAAGATGGAAAATTTGGACTAGTAGACTTTAAAGGAAAAGAATTGCTAAAATGTGAATATGATGAAATTACAGCTTTAAAAGGTGTAAAAAGTAGTTTGCTAACTAAGAAAGACGGAAAACTTGGTTTAGTAGATAACATAGGAGCAACTATAATAGAAAATACATATACTAAAATTGCACCAGTTTCAGATAAATACGAAGATGGATATATAGTAACTGATTCTGATAAAAAAATGGGAGTTATAAATCATAACAAATCTACAGATGTAGAAGTTAAATATCAAGATATTAAAGCTTTAGGCGGAAACGGAAAATATGTAGTAAAAGAATCAGGTAAATGGCAAGTTATAGATACTGAAGGAAACACATATTTAAAAGGAAAATTTGATGACGTAGTTTCTATAAACGGTGAAAATGTTGTTATAAAAAACAATGGAAAATATGGTGTTGTAACCTTAAGTGGAGATACTAAAATTGCAACAAAATATCAAGAGGTCAAATATTTATTTGATGACAAATATATTTTTAAGTCAGAAAACAAGTATGGTGTTGTAAACTTAGAAGGTGAAGAACTAATTGACCCAACATATGAAAGCTTAATTTATAGAGCAGATGCAGGATTTTTAGAAGGTACAAAGCCAAATGAAGTAAATACTGAATTTATGGATAATTCACTAATAACTAAGTTAGTAGGAATTCTAACAGAAATAAATATTGATAATGGATATATGAGAGTTAGAATAGATAACGAATATAAATATTATAACTTTAAATTTGAAGAAAAAACGAATAAAGAAGTGTTAACAACTAATACTATATTCTTAGACAAAAAAGATGGAAAATATGGATTTGTTAATAAAAATGGAATAGTAGTAGTTGACTATATTTATGATGATGCTAGAGAACAAAATGAATATGGTTATGCAAGTGTTAAGAAAAACGGTATGTGGGGTTGTGTAAATCAAAAAGGTAAAGTTGTAATTACACCAGCATATCAGTTAGAGAATAACTCTATAATTGAATTTATTGGAAAATGGCATTTAGGAGAAGATTTAAATTTAAATTACTATACAGATAAATAAGAGGAGAAAATAATGGGACTAAAGACAAAATATCAATATACATACTTTATTTATCCATATTTAATTGAAGAAAATAATTATAGAAATTATCTATATAAACTATTAAAAAACAAGAAGTGTATGCTAAAAATATTTGAACCACAAAAAGATACTAGAATTGATGCATATTTTTTACCAGAACTTAAAAGCAAAATGTTTTGGTCATTAAATATGAATGGACAAGGACTTAGAGACTACGAAACGATGGACTTGAATATGAAAGCAACAGTACTTAGTAAAAAGTATTGCAATGTTTTTGAATACGTTTTGGATAAAGATATACCGGCTAAAATAGGAGAGAAAAATGGTATTTTCTTTGATATAAATAAGATTGAAATAGTATGCTTTAATACAGGAATATGTTTTTTACTTATGAAAACTGTACTAGATACAGGAGTTGAATTTGCAGATGTTTTAAATTTTAACTATAAATTTAGAGATATCCAATCAAAAATAGGACATCCAAAAGAATATGACAATATAAAAATACAAACACAAAAATTTGATAATATGCAAAGATTTTCTGAATTTTTAGGACAATTAACTGGTAAAAATATAGAAGCAAGAAAAATAAATTTAGATACTGATAGATTGATTACATATTCATATACTTGCTTAGATCAGGAATCTTGGAATGAAACTACAGATATGTTAAATTTAGAAAAAGAATTTGAAAAATATCGTAGTATAAAACCAGCGAATGAGCAAGTAAGTGATGTAACATATCAAAGAGATAGTGTGTACAAAGAAAAATATTTGTATTATGGTTTTGCTAATAATTCTACTGTGCTACTTACATCAGAAGCAAATATACAAAATTATAATGAACTTTTATTTGAATACGAAAATTCACAACTTTATCATTTTATATATTACTTACATCAAAAAGTATATTTAAACAAATTGAATTATGAAATAAAACAGGCTAAAAATTTTGAAAATATAAAGTCTAGATTTATAACTTTTGCAAAAGCAGATTGGATTTATGAAATAACCAATAATTTAACAGGAACTGTATTAGATAAATATTATAGAAAAGAATTAAACTTAGATGAAACATTCATAAGGTTAAAATCAAAATATGATTTACTGTATAAAGATTATGAAGTTAACAAAACAAACAAACACAATAATTGGCTGATTGTAATTATAGGATTTATAATTATAATTGGAATAATTAAATTATTGTTTAAAATGGGCGGATAATAGGAGTACAAAATGATTATAAAAACAGGAGTAGATATAATAGAAGTTGATAGAATACAAGAGGCAATAGAAAGCCAGAGAGAAGCATTTTTGCATAAGGTTTATACTCAAAAGGAAATCGATTATTGCGGTAATACTGGAAAAATGATATACCAACATTATGCAGTTAGGTTTGCGGCGAAAGAGGCTGTGTATAAAGCAATTTCGGAAGTTATATCTCCAAATGAAGACGATATTTTAAATAAAATAGAAATTACAAATACTGAAAAAGGTAAACCAAGGGTAAATCTAGAAGCATTGAACATTCAGAATATTGAATCAATGGATTTAAGTTTATCACATATCAAAAATTATGCAATTGCCTCTTTTAGTATAATATTTAAGTAATAATTAAGGCGGTAGTAGTATTACTATCGCTATATATAATTAGGAGGGAAATATGCAAATCTTTGATTCACATGCACATTATAATGATGAAAAATTTGAATTAGATAGAGAAGAAACTCTAAAAAAGGTTCTAGATGCAGGAGTTAAAAATTTAATATGCGCAGGATATAGTGTGGAATCTTCAAGACAAGCAATAAAAATTGCAAATGAACATAGATATATATACGCAACAGCAGGAATTTCGCCAAATGACATACCAACATTTGAAAATGAAAATACAGATGTAAAAGAATTCTTCTTTGAAGAAGTATTAAATGAACAATTAAAAGAAATAAAAAAATTGGCTAAAAACGAAAAAGTTGTAGCAATTGGAGAAATTGGTTTAGATTATTATTGGAATAAGGAAAACAAACAAAATCAAAAATCAGCATTTATAAAACAAATAGAAATTGCAAATGAGCTTGAATTACCAATAGTAATACACACTAGAGAGGCAATATCAGACACAATAGATATATTAAAAAATCAAATTACAGTTGTAAACAAAGGCATATTTCATTGTTGCCCATTAAATTTGGACCTAATTAGAGAGGGATTAAAATTAGGATTTTATATTTCTTTTGCAGGACCAATAACCTTTAAGAACTCTAAAAATGCTACGGAAGCAATAAGTTTAGTGCCATTAGATAGAATTTTAGTAGAGACAGACAGCCCATATTTAGCACCAGAACCAAAACGTGGAACTAGAAATAATTCTTCAAACTTAATATATACACTTCAAAAAATAGCAGATGTAAAACAAATGTCAATGGAAGAGGTAGCTAAAATTACTTACGAAAATACAAAAAATATATTAAAAATAAACACCAATTGATATTTCAATTGGTGTTTAAAAATTATTTATTAAAATCAACTTTAACATTTTTTCTAGCTTCTGTACTATCAACTTCAAATAAACTTTCAGCTGTAAAGTGGAACATACCAGCAATAATGTTTGATGGGAACAATTCTAATTTTGTGTTATATCTTGTAACAGTGTCATTGTAGAATTGTCTAGAATAAGAGATTTTATCCTCTGTTTCTGTTAATTCATTTTGCAAGCTTTCAAAATTTTGGTTTGCTTTTAAATCTGGATAAGCTTCAGCAACAGCCATAATGGTTTTTAAAGTATTAGATAATTCATTATCTAATTTAGCTTTTTCATCAACTGTTTTAGCACCAGCCCAAGCAGTACGTAATTCAGTTACTTTAGCTAAAGTATCACTCTCATGAGTCATATAACCTTTAACAGTTTCAACTAAATTAGGAATTAAATCAAATCTTCTTTGTAATTGCACATCCATTTGTCCAAAAGCATTTTTTACGCGTTGTCTTAATGTTACTAAACTATTATATACAGAAATAATAAATAATATTAAAAGAACAACGATTATTAAAATAATCCACAACATAAATTTCACTCCTTTATACTAATATTATGAAATAATAATAACATATATTAAAATAATATACAATAAAAACAAAAAAAATAATCATATTTTTGTACAAGCAAGCATACAATTATAGTATATGTAGGCGATTAACGAATATTACAAAAATGACAAAAAAATAAATCCTTAGAGCCTAGGGAAGTACACAAAACGGCATAAAATTTGACAATATTTGTTTAAAATGGTATAATATAGATGTTGCTTTTAAAGGAGGGAACAAATTAAAAATGAAAAATGATGATAAAGCATCAATATCGCTGAAAAAAATAATTTGTATTAGTATTTTATTTGTTTTTATAATGACAGCTGCAGTAGTAGCTGGAAATGTAAAATTAAATAATGTTAAAATTATTTTAGCTAGTGGATATGAAATGAATGTACTAACTAGCAAAACTAAAATAGCAGATATATTAGATGACAATCATATTATATTACTTGAAGATGAAAAGGTATCACCTGATTTAGAATCAGAGTTATCAGATAATAATACAATTAAAATTTCTAAAATTACAGATGAAGAAATTGAAGCCCCTGAAGTTATAGAAACATCAGAAACTATTACAATGGAAGAAGTATTAAAAAATTATGATACTATTATTGAAAAAATAGTAGTTGAAAAAGTAAAAATACCTTTCGAAACAGTTACAAAAAATAAAGCATCAGGTTCGGGTTCAAAACAAAACCAAATTATACAATATGGTGTAAATGGTATAAAAGAAGTTACTTATAAAGTAAAATATCAAAATGATGTTGAAATTGAGAAAAAAGAAATTTCTTCAAAAATAATTAAGAAACCAGTGAACAAAATAGTAGAAGTAAGAAATAAGCAGGTTACATCAAGAGGTGGCACAACTACTAGATATGGTGGTAAATGGACTTATTCAGAAGCAGAACTTGACTTATTATGTGCTATTACAGCACAAGAGGCTTGTTCAAGTTATAATGCTGCTTTAGCTGTTATAACATGTGCAGCAAACAGAGCAGAAAGTAAAAGATGGAGATATAATGGAACAGACCCATTAAGCCAATATAAAGCAAGAGGTCAATTTTGTTACTCAATAGACAATCACTGGAGAAGAAGATTAAACGGAAATTATCCATCATATGTAAAACAAGCAGTTATAGATGCCTTAAATGGTAAAAGAAACCACAATTACTTATCATTTAGATCAGCAGGATATGCAAGTGGTGTAAACATTGGTGGTAACGTATACTTCAACGCAATGTAATATACAAAGAGTCCCTAAACAGGGACTTTTTTATTGCCTTCAGTCACCCACTTGAATTGAAAAAAGTTTTATGGTATATTATTTGCACAAGGAGAGAAGAAATATGAAATTAATTTCGTGGAATGTAAATGGTTTGAGAGCAGTTATTAAAAAAGGCTTTAAAGAATTTTTTGAGAAGGAAGATGCAGATATATTTTGTATACAAGAAACAAAAATGCAACAAGACCAAATAGATGATGAAATAAAAAGCTTATTTAGTAAATATAATTGTTATTGGAATAGTGCAATAAGAAAGGGATATTCAGGCACAGCAGTATTTACAAAACAAAAGCCACTTAATGTTACATATGGAATAGGAATAGAAGAACATGACCAAGAAGGAAGAATAATAACACTAGAGTTTGAAAAGTTTTATTTAGTGAATTGTTATACTCCAAATTCAAAAAGAGAATTAGAAAGATTAGAATATAGAATGACATGGGAAGATGAAATTAGGAGCTACTTATTAAAACTAAATGAAATAAAGCCAGTAATTTTGTGTGGAGATTTAAATGTAGCACATGAAGAAATAGACTTAAAAAATCCAAAAACTAATAGGCATAATGCAGGATTTACAGACGAAGAAAGAGGAAAAATGACAGAATTATTAAATGCCGGTTTTACAGATACTTTTAGATATTTATATCCTACAAAAGAAAATTGCTATACTTGGTGGTCATATATGTTTAATGCAAGAGCTAATAATGCGGGCTGGAGAATAGACTACTTTATAGTATCACAATCAATCGAAAAAGAAGTAAAAGAAGCAAAGATTTATTCAGATATTATGGGCAGTGATCATTGTCCTGTTGGAATAGAATTGTAGGAGGTAAAAATGGAAGAAAAAAAGAAAAGCTTAAAATGGCTATATTGGTTTAGTTTAGGAGTGGCTATTATTGCAGTATATAAATTACTAGATAATTTTGGACCTATAACAGCTTGGCTCGCGGGTTTACTAGATATTTTAATGCCATTTATTGCAGGATTACTTATAGCATATTTATTTTATATTCCATGTAGAAAAGTGGAAGGTTGGTATAAGAAGGTAAAACCAATTTCAAAAAGAGCAAGAGTATTATCAATTATAACAGTGTATATTATAGCAGCATTGTTAATTATATTAGCATTAAATTTTGTAATACCAGCTATATCAAAAAGTATCGTAGACTTAGTTACTAACTTTGGAAATTATTATAATAACACAATGAATACTATAAATGAATTACCAGAGGATTCAGTACTAAAGAGTGAAGCAGTTTTAAATGCTATAAAAGGAATAAGTGAAATTGATTTTAAACAATATATAAATATAGAAAAGCTAACCGAATATGCAAAAGGAGCAATAAATATTGTAAATAGTATATTTGATGTATTTGTTTCATTTATAGTTTCAGTATACTTATTAGCAGAAAGAAGAAGAATTTTAGACTTTTTGAGAAAATTGGCATCAGCTATATTTAAACCGGAAACTTATAAAATGATAGGAAAATATTTTAATAAATCAAATGAAGTATTTTTCAGCTTTATAGCAGGTCAAGTGTTAGATGCAATAGTAGTAGGAATATTAACTGCAATTGCTATGTCAATAATTGGAGTGAAATATGCAGTACTGTTAGGTTTTATGATAGGATTATTTAACTTGATACCATACTTTGGAGCTATCATTGCAGTAGCAGTAGCTATACTTATTACTATATTTACAGGAGGTATAGGGCAAGCAATTATTATGGCAATAGTTGTAATAGTATTACAACAAATCGATGCAAATATTATAAATCCTAAAATTTTAGGAAGCTCATTATCTATAAGCCCACTTTTAGTAATATTTGCAGTAACAATAGGTGGAGCATATTTTGGAGTATTGGGAATGTTTTTAGCAGTACCAGTTGCCACAGTAATTAAATTATTAATTGAAGAATATATAACTTACAAAACCAGCACAAATTAAAGTGCTGGTTTTTGTGTTAAGAATAACTTAATAAATTAACTACTTTTTTCTTAATAAATTTGTGGTATAATTTATACGTAATAATCAAAAAGGGGAAAATTTATGTACAATATTTTAGTAGTGGATGATGATAAGGAAATTGTAAATGCAATAGAAATATATTTAAGTAAAGAAGGGTACAACATATTAAAAGCATATGATGGAATGGAAGCATTAAAAATAGTAGAAAAGAATGATAATATTCATTTGATTTTATTAGATATAATGATGCCAAAACTTGATGGAATTAGTACAGCTAATTTAATTAGAAAAGATAAATCAATTCCAATAATAATGCTTTCTGCAAAATCAGAAGACTACGATAAGATTACAGGACTAAATAATGGAGCAGATGATTATATAACAAAACCATTTAATCCATTAGAACTAATTGCAAGAGTAAACTCACAAATTCGTAGATATACACACCTAGGCTCAATTGCAGATAAACAACAAGAAGGAAATACATATTGGTCAGGAGAATTAGTAATAAATGACGATACAAAACAAGTAACAGTTGAGGGAAAAGATGTGAAATTAACTCCAACAGAATATAACATTTTAAAATTTTTAACTAAAAATAAAGGAATAGTGTATTCAATTGAACAAATTTACCAAAATGTGTGGGAAGACGAATGTTATGGTGCAGAAAATATTATAGCAGTACATATTAGACACATAAGAGAAAAGATAGAAATAAACCCAAGAGAACCTAAATATTTAAAGGTAATTTGGGGAATTGGATATAAAATAGAAAATCTAGAAAAATAGGAGGTAAAAAATGAATGGATCAAAAATTTCTAAAAATGTAGCTTATGTTTTAGCACCAATATTTGCCTTACTCTTAATACTATCAACACTAGGTACTAAAATTATAGACGAAGAAATCAATGTTATACAAAATTCAAACTATATCTGGCAAATGGCAGGAGGTTTAGCAAATGTAACAAAAGGTGTAACACCATTACTAATTCCAATATCAGTTATGATACTAATTATTCTAGCAGTAGTGGTTATAGATGGAATTGGAAAAAATAAAAATGAAGATACAATTAAGTTAAACTGGTTTGACGAATGGAAATTAGAAGTAGTATTAGCTTTAAGTTTTATATTGTTTATAGCTGGAGTTTATATTCTAAGCATAGGATGGAATTCATTTGAAAATTCGATAAGCATAATGCTATCAAGTTGCGGAATCGGAATAATATATGTGAATTCAATAGTACTATTAGAGACTATAGTAAAAAGAATAAAAGCAAGAATGTTATGGAAAACCACTTTAATATATGCTATTTATAAAGCAATTAAGAAAATGATAGATAACCGCAAAATAATGACAAAACTATTTATATATTATTGGGGATTTTGCATTATAGGATTTTTTATAACATTAGCAATACCAAACTCTACTAGTAACAAGAACTTGTTTCAGGTAGTGATGTTAGCAGCACTTGGAATAACCACATTTTATGTATTATGCAAAAAAGTGGAAGAACTTAATAAAATTCAAATGGCTTTAAAAAGTATATATGACGGAGATACCAATATTGAGTTAAATCCAAATGAATTAAAAGGAGTTTTAAAACAAATGGCAGTATATATTGATGATATTGCTGGAGGTTTATCAAATGCAATTGAACAAAGCTTAAAGAGTGAAAGGCTTAAAACAGAGCTTATAACCAATGTGTCACATGATATAAAAACACCTCTTACATCAATTATTAACTATGTAGATTTATTAAAAAAAGAAAAAATGCCTAATGAAAAGGCAACTGAGTATTTAATGATATTAGATAATAAATCTCAAAGATTAAAAAAACTAACAGAAGATTTAGTAGAAGCTTCAAAAGCATCTTCTGGAAATATAAAATTAAATAAAGAGAAATTAAATGTCAAAGAACTTGTGCAACAAGTGTCAGGAGAATTTGAAGATAGGTTTAAGGAAAGAAACTTAGAGGAAATAACAACATTCCCGGAACAAGATGTATATATAAAAGCAGATGGAAGATATATGTGTAGGATATTAGAAAATGTTTATTCAAATGTTGCTAAATATGCTATGGAAAATACAAGAGTATATTTAGATGTGGTGAAAAACCAACATACAGTTGTAATACAAATGAAAAATATATCGAAACAAGAGCTTAATATATCAGCAGATGAATTGATGCAAAGATTTGTAAGAGGAGAAACTTCTAGAAATACAGAAGGAAGCGGATTAGGACTTTCAATAGCATCTAGCTTAACAGAACTTCAAGGAGGAAAATTTCATATTTACTTAGATGGAGATTTGTTCAAGGTAACAATAGGATTTGAAATGTTAGTAAATTAAAAATGTTAATGGTGACGGCTTGCCGTCACCATTAACATTTTTCTTAATTAACGTGATTAAATAAATACTGAATACCCCCATTAGCGGCAGCAGTTACTGCTAAAACAATAATACCAGCAACAAGAACACCAGCTACAATAGGTGGGATAGCTTTTTTAGGTGGTAAATTTAAAAAGTTAGCAATTAAAGAACCAACCCATGCACCAGTTCCAGGTAAAGGAACAGCTACAAATAAAAATAAACCTAAAGCTGTGTAATTTTGTAATTTTTCACTTTCTTCAATTTTTCTTGTAGCTCTTTCAGTGGCCCAATCTATGATAACCTTAAAAGGTTTCCATCTTCCAAAAAAATCAAATAAAGGTCTAATATACTTAACAATAAAATATATAGGTATAATATTTCCGATAAAGCTACAAATAAAAGCTTCAAAATATGAAAGACCAAGCCCAACGCCTATTGGAATAGCACCTCTTAACTCTAAAATAGGCACCATACCTACAAAAAATGTAATCAAATATTTTAAAATTATAGACATATAATTAACCTCATTTCTATTAACAATGCAAATATTGTACTATATTAAATATCATTTGTCTATAATACCTTATAAAAATTAAGAAATTTTTACCAAAATCGTTGACAGCAAGTACAACAGGTGTTATACTAAAATAGGTATGCTTTTATTAAGCGTTACTAGTCTACATTTAAGGTGGATGTAATGATTAATATAAAAATAAATTTTACCAAATAAACAGCAAATTAAACAGTTGACAAAAATGTCAACCGTATTTTTGTTGTCTTTTATCTATAGATTATGTTAATTTAATAAAAAGAGGAATTGACCTATAATTACTTACGGAAAGGGTATTTAGAGAGCAGAAAAATATGCTGATTTGTAAACTAATTATAGAAACAAGAAGGACTTTTTATTAAAATCATATATTTTAATTTCTGCTTAAATTTTTTTAAGGAGTGATTCTTTTGTTAAAAGAAATTAAACACGAGAAATGTTCTCGTAAAACTTTTGCAAAAATCGGCGATTCAATCGAAATGCCAAACTTAATTCAAGTTCAAAAAGACTCATACAATTGGTTTATCGAAGAAGGCTTAGGAGAAGTACTTAGAGATGTATCTCCAATAGTTGATTATTCTGGAAACCTTGTACTTGAATTCTTAGACTACTACATGGAAGAGAAAACAAAATACACATTAGAAGAAGCCAAAGAACGTGATGCAACTTATGCTACAAGATTACATGTAAAAGTAAGACTTATCAATCGTGAAACAGGTGAAATCAAAGAACAAGAAATTTATCTTGGTGATTTCCCACTTATGACAGATAGTGGTACTTTCGTAATCAACGGTGCAGAAAGAGTTGTAGTAAGCCAATTAGTTCGTTCACCAGGTTGCTACTATGCACAAGATTTTGATAGCAAAACAGGTAGAAGAATTTATACATCTACTGTTATGCCTATTCGTGGTGCATGGATAGAATATGAAACTGATGGAAATGATGTATTTTGGGCTAGAGTTGATAGAACTAGAAAAATACCTGTTACAACACTTTTAAGAGCATTAGGAATAGTAACAGATGAACAAATTACACAATTATTTGGGGATGAAAACAAAATAAAGGAAACTTTAGCAAAAGACCCAATTAAAACACAAGAAGAAGCTTTAGTTGAAATATACAAAAAATTAAGACCAGGAGAACTTCCAACAACTGATGCTGCAAGAAACTTATTTAATGGTTTATTCTTTGATGATAGAAGATATGACCTAGCAAAAGTAGGAAGATTCAAATTTAATAAAAAATTAAGTTTAGCAACAAGAATTACAGGAAGAATAGCTTATAACGATATTATTGATCCAGAGACTGGAGAAGTATTAGTAGAAAAAGATAACAGTATTTCTGAAGATACAGCAATTGCAATTCAAAACAGTGGAATCAATGTTGTTGATGTAAAAGTTGAAGACAAACCAGTAAGAATTATTGGTAATGGCACAGTTAATATCCACAGCGTACTTCCAAATGTTAATTTGAGTGACTTACATATCAAAGAAATGGTAAATTACATAGTATTAAAATCAATAATTGACACTACAGAAGAAAAAGAATTACATGATGTTATTAAAGAAAGAATAGACGAATTAATTCCAAAACATGTTACAAACGAAGATATTATTGCTTCAATAAGCTATTTATTAAACTTAGAACATGGTTTAGGAAATGTTGATGATATTGACCATTTAGGAAATCGTCGTATTCGTTGTGTTGGAGAGTTATTACAAAATCAATTTAGAATTGGTTTAACAAGACTTGAAAGAGTAGTACGTGAAAGAATGACAATTCAAGACTTAGATATAGTTACTCCACAAACTTTAATTAATACAAAACCAATAACTTCTGCAATTAGGGAATTCTTTGGAAGTTCACAATTATCACAATTTATGGATCAAACAAATCCACTTTCAGAATTAAGCCATAAGAGAAGAATTTCTGCATTAGGACCTGGTGGTCTATCTCGTGAGAGAGCAGGATTTGAGGTTCGTGATATTCACTATACACACTATGGAAGATTATGTCCTATTGAATCACCAGAAGGACCAAACGTAGGACTTATATCAGCGCTTTCATCATTTGCTATTATAAACGAATATGGATTTATTGAAACACCATATAGAAAAGTAGACCATGAAACAGGCAAAGTAACTGATGAAGTTGTATATATGCCAGCAGACGAAGAGGATAAATACATTATTGCTCAAGCCTCTGAACCAGTTGACGAAGAAGGAAAATTTGTAAATGATAGAATTCGTGTACGTCATAGAGCAGACATTACAATGGTTGATAAAGACCAAGTTGATTTTGTAGACGTATCACCAAAACAATTAGTATCAGTTGCAGCAGCTATGATTCCATTCTTAGAGCATGACGACGCAAAACGTTCTCTAATGGGTTCAAACATGCAACGTCAAGCAGTTCCACTACTTACAACAGAATCACCAATAGTTGGTACAGGTATTGAATATAGAGCAGCAAAAGATTCTGGAATTACAGTAATGGCTAAAAATGACGGTATAGTTGAAAAAGTAACGGGTGACGAAATTCAAATTAGAAATAAAAAGGACGAATTAGATGTTTACCATTTAAGAAAATTCAAAAGAACAAATGGTGGAACATGTATAAATCAAAGACCAGTTGTAAGCACTGGAGAAAAAGTTAAAGCAGGAGAACTAATTGCTGATGGGCCAGCAACTAAAAATGGTGAAATGGCACTTGGTAAAAATGTTTTAATAGCTTTCACAACTTGGGAAGGTTATAACTACGAGGATGCTGTTTTAATTAGTGAAAGATTAGTAAAAGAAGACGTATATACGTCAATTCATATTGAAGAATATGACTGTGAATGTAGAGAAACAAAATTAGGAGCAGAAGAAATCACTAGAGATATACCAAATGTTGGTGATGACAGCTTAAAAGACTTAGACGAAAACGGTATAATTCGTATAGGTGCTGAAGTAAGACCAGGAGATATATTAGTTGGTAAAGTTACTCCAAAAGGAGAAACAGAACTAACAGCAGAAGAAAGATTACTTCGTGCAATATTTGGAGAAAAAGCTAGAGAAGTTAGAGATAACTCACTTCGTGTTCCACATGGAGAAGCAGGAACAATTGTAGATGTTAAAATATTTACAAGAGAAAATTCAGATGAATTAGCTCCTGGAGTAAATCAAGTAATTCGTTGCTATATTGCAACAAAAAGAAAAATATCTGTTGGTGATAAGATGGCTGGACGTCATGGTAACAAGGGTGTTATTTCACGTATATTACCAGAAGAAGATATGCCATTTTTACCAGATGGTACACCAGTAGACATAGTATTAAACCCACTAGGTGTTCCTTCTCGTATGAACTTAGGCCAAGTTTTAGAGGTTCACTTAGGTATGGCTGCAAGAGCACTTGGATACAAGGTTGCAACACCAGTATTTGATGGTGCTAAAGACGAAGAAATAAAAGAGCTATTTAGAAAAGCAGGACTTAGTGAAGATGGAAAAACAGTTGTATATGATGGTAGAACTGGAGAGCCATTTGATCATCCAATTACAGTTGGTGTTATGTATATGTTAAAACTACATCACTTAGTAGATGACAAAATACATGCTCGTTCAACTGGACCTTACTCATTAGTAACACAACAACCTCTTGGTGGTAAAGCACAATTTGGTGGACAAAGATTTGGAGAAATGGAGGTTTGGGCATTAGAAGCTTATGGTGCTGCATATACACTTCAAGAAATGTTAACAGTTAAATCTGATGATATTGTAGGAAGAGTAAAAACATATGAAGCAATTGTAAAAGGTGAAAATGTTCCAGAACCAGGAGTTCCAGAAGGATTTAAAGTGTTAGTAAAAGAACTTCAATCATTAGGACTAGATATAAAACTTCTTTCAGAAGACAATAAAGAATTAGAACTAAAGGAAAATATTGATGAAGGAATTGATTTTAACAGTATTAAAGATGATCCAAAACTAGAAGAAGAACTTGCAGTAGTTGATGAAGAAGAACTTGCTGATGGATATTCAGAAGAAGGAGATCTTCTTGATGACGAAGAAGGTTTAGATGATGAAGACTTATTACTTGATGATGAAGAGTTATTAGATATGGATAACTTTGATGATAATGAAAAATAAAATTTAATAGCCATTCAAAAAGTTTAAACAAGTTAACAATAAGAATTGCACAGCAGTGTACAACTTGTTTAAACGAGTATGAAGAAAAGAAAAATATTTAGGGGGCTAAATAAAGTGGATGAATTAGAAATTTTTAACAAACTTAAAATTGGGATAGCATCAGATGAAAAAATCAGAGAATGGTCAAAAGGTGAAGTTAAAAAGCCAGAAACCATTAACTACAGAACTTTAAAGCCAGAAAAAGATGGTCTATTTTGTGAAAAAATATTTGGACCAACAAAAGACTGGGAATGTCACTGTGGAAAATATAAAAGAGTAAGATACAAAGGCATTGTATGTGATAGATGTGGTGTTGAGGTAACAAAATCAAAAGTAAGACGTGAAAGAATGGGACATATTGAACTTGCTGCACCAGTTGCACATATTTGGTATTTTAAAGGAATACCAAGTAGAATTGGACTAATGCTTGATGTATCACCAAGAAGCTTGGAAAAAGTAATATATTTTGCATCATATATTGTAATAGATAAAGGAACTACTGATTTAACAGTATGTCAAGTATTATCTGAAAAAGAATATCGTGAAGCAGAAGAAAAATATGGTAGAGGTTCTTTTGTAGCTAAAATGGGAGCTGAGGCAATTGAAGAATTACTACAAAAAGTTGACGTAGAAAAATTGTCTGAAAAATTGAAAAAAGAACTTGAAAAAGCAAGTGAACAAAAAAGAGCAAAACTAGTAAAAAGATTAGATACAGTTGAAGCTTTTAGATTATCAGAAAATAAACCTGAATGGATGATAATGAATGTAGTACCAGTAATTCCACCAGATTTAAGACCAATGGTACAATTAGATGGTGGTAGATTTGCTACATCAGATTTAAACGACTTATATCGTAGAGTAATCAACAGAAATAACCGCTTAAAAAGACTATTAGAATTAGGTGCACCAGAAATTATTGTACGTAATGAAAAAAGAATGTTACAAGAATCAGTTGATGCCTTAATTGATAATGGTAGACGTGGAAGACCAGTAACAGGTGCTGGTGGTAGAGCATTAAAATCTTTATCAGATTTATTAAAAGGAAAACAAGGTAGATTCCGTCAAAATTTATTAGGTAAACGTGTTGACTATTCTGGACGTTCAGTTATCGTAGTAGGACCAGAACTTAAACTATATCAATGCGGTGTGCCAAAAGAAATGGCAGTTGAATTATTCAAACCATTTGTTATGAAAGAATTAGTTGGACGTGGAATTGCACATAATATTAAAAATGCTAAGAGAATGGTAGAAAGATTAAGACCTGAAATATGGGATATTCTAGAGGATGTTATTAAAGACCATCCAGTATTATTAAACCGTGCTCCTACATTACATAGACTAGGTATTCAAGCATTTGAGCCAGTTTTAGTAGAAGGTAGAGCTATAAAATTACACCCATTAGTATGTACAGCTTTCAACGCTGACTTCGACGGTGACCAAATGGCTATTCACTTACCATTATCACCAGAAGCACAAGCTGAAGCTAGATACTTAATGCTTTCAGTAAATAACCTTTTAAAACCACAAGATGGTAAACCAGTAACAGTACCTACACAAGATATGATTTTAGGTGCATATTACTTAACAATGGAAGTACAAGGAGAACCAGGAGAGGGTAATTACTATTCTTCACCAGAAGAAGCAGTAATGGCATACTACAACCATGATTTAGGTTTACATGCAAAAGTATTTGTAAGAATTCAAAAAGAAATAGATGGTAAATTGGAAACAAGAAAAGTTGAAACAACAGTTGGTAGATTAATTTACAATGAAGGAATTCCACAAAACTTAGGATTTGTTGATAGAACAAAAACAGAAAACTTATTTGAACCAGAACTTAACTTTGCAGTTTCTAAGAAAAACTTAGGAAAAATAATTGCAAAATCAATAAATGTAAATGGTTTAAGTGCAACAGCAGAATTACTAGATTATATCAAATCAATGGGATTCAAACATTCTACAACAGCTGGTATTACAGTATCTGTAGATGATGTAAAAGTGCCAGAGGCTAAAAAGCAAATTCTTGCTGAAGCAAATGAACAAGTAAATAATGTATTAAAACAATATAAACGTGGTTTAATAACAGAGGATGAAAGATATAACTCAGTTATCAAAATTTGGGAAAAAGCAACAGATGATGTTACAGAAGCAATGAAAAACAATTTTGAAGACTTAAACCCAGTATATATGATGAGCCAATCTGGAGCCAGAGGTAACTTAAACCAATTAAGACAAATTGCAGGTATGCGTGGTCTTATGGCTAGTACAACTGGTAAAACAGTAGAAATTCCTATTACATCTTCATTCCGTGAGGGACTAGATGCACTAGAATACTTTATTTCTGCACACGGTGCCAGAAAAGGTTTAGCAGATACAGCTTTAAGAACAGCCGACTCAGGTTACTTAACAAGAAGATTAGTTGATGTATCTCAAGACATTATAGTTCGTGAAGAAGACTGTGGAACACATGAAGGACTTATTGTAGAAGCAATTAAAGATGGAAACCAAGTAATCGAAAAACTAGAAGAAAGATTAGTTGGAAGATATGCATTAAATGATATAGTTAACCCTGAAACAAAAGAGTTAATTGTTGATACTAATACAATGATTACAGACAAAATTGCTGAACAAATAGTAGCAGCAGGAATTGAAAGAGTAGAAGTACGTTCAGTATTAGGATGCCGTACAAAACATGGTGTATGCCGTAAATGTTATGGTATGGGATTAGCTACTCGTGAAAAAGTAAATATCGGTGAATCTGTTGGTATTATAGCTGCACAATCAATTGGTGAGCCTGGTACACAGCTTACAATGAGAACTATCCACTCTGGTGGTGTTGCAGGTGTAGCAGATATCACACAAGGTCTTCCTAGAGTTGAGGAGCTATTTGAGGCTCGTAAACCAAAGGGTCTAGCAGTAATTACAGAAATTGATGGTAAAGTAAAAATAGTTGAAGACAAGAAAAGGAAAGAAATTGTTGTTACTTCTAAGGATGATTCAAAAACATATGCAATACCATTTAGATCTAAATTACGTGTAAGAGAAGGAGACGAAGTAAAAGCCGGAGATGCTTTAATTGAAGGTGCTATAAATCCAAACGAAATATTAGCAATTAAAGGACCAGAAGGAGTATATGAATACTTAATTCAAGAGGTTCAAAAAGTTTATCGTAACCAAGGTGTTGATATCAATGACAAACACATTGAGGTAATTGGTAGACAAATGCTTAAGAAAGTAAGAGTAGAAGATAATGGAGATACAGATATGTTTGCTGGTTCGCTAGTAGATATTCATGAATTTGAAGACAAAAATGAACAAGTAATAGCAGAAGGAAAACGTCCAGCAACAGGAAAACGTATGCTATTAGGTATTACAAAAGCTTCATTAGCTACAGAAAGCTTCTTGTCAGCAGCATCATTCCAAGAAACAACAAGAGTATTAACAGAAGCAGCCGTTAAAGGTAAAGTTGATGACTTAATTGGATTAAAAGAGAATGTTATTATAGGTAAATTGATACCTGCAGGAACAGGACTTCCAATTTATAAAAATACACATATCAATACAGAACAAAATGAAGAACAGGATGATGAATTAGCTGAATAAAAATAAAACAAACCGTTGATTTCAACGGTTTGTTTTTTGTGGTTTATGCTGCGGGGGATAATCTAAAGATGTGAGAATAGGCAATAGAATTATTGACCTTATATCCAACAACTTCAGCTTCCTCAACAATGGTGAATCCGGATTCAATCCATGAGCATCTGAGAGACTTCAAGAAGTTTCCAGAGACAAATTTGAGACTGTCCGCAGGGACAGAGAACAGAATGTCCGAGGATTCTTTGTCGATTCCAACACTCCAAGGACCAAGCGAAACATGATACTTGCTCATAGAGCTTAAGAAAGCTTGTGTAGCTCGTGTCATTTCCGGAGTCTGGACTGTCAAGAGCCGCTGCTTGACGAGGTTAATACAGTTCAATGTTTAAACCACCTTTTTTTAATTTACTCATAAGAGCATACTATTATTATACCACAATTTACATAATATGTAAAGCGATGTGCTGACAAAAGGCTAGAAATTCATAAAATCAATAAATATACTGGTACAATCATAGATAATGTGATATAATATAGGAACTAAAATTTTAAGGAGGAATCGTATATGGCAAATGCCAAAAACGGCCGGAAAAGAAGACTAAACATTACATTATTAGTCTTTATTATTCTCATAATAGCCGTAATAGTTGAACAACAGCACCAAAAAGAACTGGAAAACCCAAAAATACCAAATGATTATACAGAAGTCAATCTTAGTGGAGAATTAAAGCTTCACATGATAGATGTAGGGCAGGCAGACTGCTTTTTATTTATCCAAGGAGATAAAGCGGCTCTGGTTGATTGTGGGACAAGAACTACAGGAAAAGAAGCAGTTAAATACATAAAAGGTTTAGGTATAACTAAACTTGACTATGTATTTGGAACTCATCCCCATGATGACCACATGGGTGGTATGTATGATATCATAACAAATTTTGAAATTGGCAATATTATCTTGCCAAAGGTAGAAGCTGGGCAAGTAACTACCAACTGGTATATAAAATTAATGAAAGAAATAGCGGATGGTAATTACACAGTAGAGTATTCTAAAACAGGCAATGAATACCAATTGGGCGATGCTACTATGGAAATACTTTGGCAAAGTGAAGGAACACAGAATAATGTCAACAATTATTCAAACATCATAAAAATCTCTTTTGGAGATATGGATGTTTTGATGACTGGAGATGCAGAAACCGAAATTGAGGAAGAAGTTCTACGGTCTGAAGCAGAAATTGATGCAGAAATTCTTAAAGTTGGTCATCATGGAAGTGATACTTCAACCAGTGAGGAATTTTTGAATCAAGTTGATCCGGATTATGGACTCATATCTTGTAAAGTTGGAAACAAATATGAACATCCAACCAAAGGCACAATGGAAAAATTACAACAACGGGAGGTAGAAGTTTATCGGACAGATGAATGTGGAACCGTTATAGCAACTATAACGGCAAAGAATGTGACTTTTAATTCTAAAATTGGTGACTACTTAAGTGGGCCTGAGCTTGAGGAGGTAAAAAAAGCATCATGAAAAGCTATATGACAATTGACCGGATAGAGGGAAAATTCGCAATTTGCGAATTAGAATTTATCTCGACTGAACAGAGCGCAGAAGTAGACTACTGGGAAAGAGACACAGAAATGATAGATGTGCCTACAGCTATGTTGAAAGACCCTGAACAAGGAGACGTATTCATGGTAGAACATGAAAAGGAAACCCTGTATAGGATTTATGGCAAAGACAATGAGGAAAAGCGAAGAAGAATTGAAGCATTAAAGGCAATTATGGGATAATATAAATAGGAGGGCTTAATAAGCTCTCCTATTTTATGTTATAGGAAATTTCTCAAACATGCTTTTGATAATAAAAAGTAACATATTCACCATCATAATTTAAATATGAGATTGAGACATAGCAGGTTTCTCAGTATATCTAATGACATAGTTAACTGCAATTGAACTGTTTTGAAAAAATAGAAAGTGAAACACCATATATTTATTGTACTTATCCTGAGATAAAAATTGTCAATAAAAAAATTGAAAAATTAAACAAATTATAATAAAATTTGTAACGAAATGGATTTTAAATCGTCATTTAAGTAAAGGGGGTAAAAATATGCAGAATATGGAAGAAATATATAAAGAATATTTTGAAACAGTAAAAAAATATTTATTCTGTTTAACCCATAATAATGATATTGCTGAAGAATTAACTCAAGAAACTTTTTACAAAGCAGTAAAAAATATACATACTTTTAAAGATGACTGTAAAATTTCTGTATGGTTATGTAAGATAGCAAAAAATACTTGGCTAGATAGCATAAAGAAAAACAAGAATATTAAAGATATGGCGGATAATGAATTATTTGAAATAGAATCTCTGGAAACAACAGATGAAACGGTAATTTCTAATCAAGGCAAACTAGAATTGTATAAAAAAATTCAAAAGCTAGATGAAAAAACGAGAGATGTAATATACCTAAGAATAACGGGGGATTTAAATTTTAAAGAAATAGGAGACATATTTAATAAAACAGAAAACTGGGCAAGAATAACCTTTTACAGAGGAAAACAAAAATTAAAGGAGGTAAAGTTGCATGAAAGAAAAAGAATGTAAATTAGTTCAAGACTTATTACCAAATTATATAGAAAAATTGACTAGTAAAGAAAGCAATAAGATTATAGAAACACACTTAAAGGAATGTCCAGAATGCAAAAGAATATTAGAAGATATGCAATATGATATAGGATTAAAATCAAAGGAACAATGCCAAAAAGAAACTAAATATATGAAAAAATATAGAAATAAATTAAAGATATTAAAATTTTTAGGCCTAATATTGTTAATTATTGTATTGGCATTTGTAGTAAATACAATTAGAAAATATATTATACTAAATGATTTATACAATAAATCTCAAACAATAAATATTGAAACAAAAGATAACTATCATGCAATATTAACTGCAAGCAGACAAAACAGTGTATATTATATAGAGCAATATAGAAAAGGAAATAAAGCTATACAATATGAAAACTCATATATTAAAGATGGAAACAAAATAAAGATATCAAATAAAACACATTATAATTCAAATACGGAGAACTTTTCACTAATAAGTGATGGAATAAATAAAGAAAAAGTGAAAGGATCTGAAGATATTCAGAATTTAGAATGGCAAGACCTATCAGAATTAAAAATAAATTCATTATATAGTGCTATTTATTCAAAAGTGAAAAAAATCAATTATGAAAAAAGGGACTGTTATTTAATACAAGACTTTGGACAAGAAATCGTTGTTGAAGCTAACACAGGTAATATAATTAGAATGGTGAGTAGCTTACCAGAAGAACAAACAACAACATTTGAATACTTTAGAGAGTTTGATACTGTACAGGATAGTGACATTATTAGGCCAGAAACTACAGATTATATGGAAAAATAATACATTTTTTCAAAAAAATGTAAAAAATATTGACGAAGCTTAAACAATGTGATATAAAGTAAATATTAATTTTGTGGTTAATACTGTGCATGCTTGAGCAGTGTTAATAGTAGGTAGAAATGTCAACGACTATTAAGGAGGAAAAACTAATGAAGAAAATTACATCTTTGATTCTCGCAATTGTCATGATGTTATCCATGACAGTAGTATCTGTCTATGCCGCCGAAAACACCATGCCCCTGGAGAGTGTGACTGACGTTGCCAGTACCTACAGTACCGATGATCGGAATCTGGCAATGTTTGAAAACGAAAGAATTTATATTCAAAAAACCGTTACGGTTACTCCCAATAAGGGATGGGGACTTTGGCTGATTCTTGCTCCTACACAGGGATCTGGATGCACTATTACTGTGTATGAAAAAACTTTACTTGGGTTTACAAACCAAGTAAAGCAAGTTACCTTGGGTGTGGGAGAAAAAATTAGAGAAAAGGTTGTTACTTCTTGTAATGGAAGATCCTATGTGATAACAATTGTTCCTACAGGTGATGTTACTTATATTGCTGGTGGCATTACTCAAACAGAAAAGATTTGAGACACTGATTTCCAAAGCACTATAAAATATTAGTTTAACATTATGACATTTCTATCTACTGGGGATGCTCGAATTTCGAGCATCCTTTTTTATTTGCTTTTTGGCTAATAAAATTGACAAAAGTGGAGAAAAATAGTACAATAGTATACGTAAAAAAGGAGCTTGTTTTATGAAAAATAATAATAGCAAAAAAATATTTGAAGGGTTGATATCAAGAACTAAAATATATTTAGTTCTAATTGCAATACTTTTAGCTGTAATTTGTATTCTGGATTTACGCTATTTTACCCCTTCAGTTGTTTTATATATACTAATTTTAGCATATACGTATTGGAGTAACCAAAAAAGAAGGATAGAACTTTCAGACCATTTGCAAGATTTAACATTTAATATAGACAAACTTGCTAAAAATACAATGGTAAATTCACCATTTCCATTGGTTATAGCAGAAACAAATGGCAATATGATTTGGAAAAGCAATAAATTTACACAAGAATTTGCAAATATTGATATAAATAATATTTTAGGAGACTTGCTAAAACAAATAAAATTAGAAATTGAGAATAATGAAGAAAGTACAGAGCAAAGCATTCATAAAGAACTAGAAATAGGAAACAAAATATATGAAATACTTGGAAGATATACAAAGTCTAAAGAAGAATATATTTGTACTATTTACTTTATAGACGAAACAAAATGTGTTGAACTAGAAAAAGAATATCATAATTCTCAAATTTGTGTTGGTCTTATTATGATAGACAACTTTGAAGAAGTAAATCAAAGAATTAGTGATGAAGACAAGCCATTATTAACAGCACAAATAGAAAAAACAATATATGATTGGGCATCAGAGTTTCAAGGTTTAGTAGTTAAAGCAGAAAGAGATACTTTTGTATGTATATTTGAACAAAGATATTTAGCAGAACTAGAAGAAAAGAAATTTAATATTCTCGATACAATTAAAGAATTGGAATTATCAGACAAAATACAAATAACTTTGAGTATATCAGTATCAACAGAAGGACAATCAAATTATGAAAAATATAAATCAGCACAAGCTGGTTTAGACATTGCTCTGGGTAGAGGTGGAGACCAAACTGTAGTAAGAGAAAATGGAAAATATCAATTTTTTGGTGGTAGAACTCAAGAACTTGAAAAAAGAACAAAAGTAAAAGCAAGAATTGTATCACATGCTTTACAAGAACTAATGCAAGAAGCTAAAAATGTTATGATTATGGGACATACTAATGGAGACATAGACTCTATGGGAGCAAGTATGGGACTATATCGTTTAGCAAAAAGCCTAAATGTTGAAGCATATATAGTAAATAATTCTACAGGAATTAGCTTAGAAAATTTTATGGAAGCAGCTAAAGAAGAAAAGGAATACCAAGAAGTAATTATAAATAAAGCAGAAGCTTTATCAAAAATATCTGCAGAAACATTACTAATAATAGTTGATACACATAAAAGAAGCTATGTTGAAGTTCCAGAATTGTTAGAGGAAACAGGTAAAATAGCTATAATAGACCATCATAGAAAAAGTCCAGATTTCATTGAAGAAGCAATTCTTACTTTTCATGAAGTATATGCTTCATCAGCTTGTGAACTTGTAACAGAAATATTAGAATATGCACCAAAAGAGATAGAGTTAACAACTATAGAAGCTGAGGCACTATATGCGGGAATTATGATGGACACTAAAAACTTTACTTTTAAAACAGGTGTTAGAACCTTTGAAGCAGCTGCATATTTAAGAAAATGTGGTATAGACATTATAAGAGTTAAAAAATGGTTCCAAAGTGATTTGAAAACGTATACTAAAATTTCTAAAATAATTGATAATGCAGAAATAATAAATGATACAATAGGAATTTCAATTTATGATGAGAATGATAAGGATGCAAATGTAATTTGTGCAAAAGCAGCAGACGAATTATTAACAATTAGTGATATAACTGCATCATTTGTTATAGGAAAATTGGGAGATAAAGTTTGTATTAGTGGACGTTCAATTGGAGACATAAATGTGCAGATTATTCTAGAAAAACTTGGTGGTGGAGGACATATAACTTTGGCTGGCGCACAAGTTGAGGGACTAAGTATAGGAGAGGTTAAAAATCTTCTTATTGAAAAAATCAATGAGTATTTTGAAGAACAACAAAACTGAAAGGAGAGAGCTAAATGAAGATAATTTTATTACAAGATATAAAAGGTGTAGGTAAAAAAGATGAAGTAATAAATGCAAGTGATGGATATGCAAGAAATTTCTTATTACCTAAAAAAATGGGTGTCGAAGCAAATGCAGAAAATATGAGTAAATTAAAAGCAAAACAAGATTCAAACCAATATAAAAAGTCAGTAGAAAAGGAAAAAGCAGAAAAAATTGCTGAAAAGTTGAAAAACATCACTTTAAAAATATCTGTAAAATCAGGAGAAAATCAAAAAATATTTGGTTCAATTACTGCAAAAGAAATTGCAGAAAACTTAAAAGAACAATATAAAATAGAAATTGACAAAAAGAAAATAGACTTAAAAGAACCTATTAAAGTATTGGGAGTAACTACAGTGAGTATTAAACTTTTTGAAGGCGTGGTAGGCTCTTTGAAAGTCCAAGTATTATAAATTTTGAAGATAATCAGCATCTTGCTTTGTCAGAATTCATTTGAAACGCGGTTACATACAAACGTATGCGCCCTTGCCTTTCAAATAAATTCTTTCGCGCAATATACTAATTCTCTTCAAAATTGAGATGAATTAAAAGGAAAGAAGGAAGGAAGCAGAAAATGGAGCTAGGAAAAATTCCACCACACGATATAGAAGCAGAACAAGCCGTTATAGGAAGTATGCTAACAGACAAAGACGCAATTATGTCTGCAGTAGAAACCTTAAAACCAGAAGACTTTTATCGTGAAGATAATAAAATAATTTACGAAGCAATTTTAAATTTATATAATCGTGCAGACCCTGTGGATATTATAACTTTAAAAACAGAACTTCAGTCTATGAAACAATTAGAAGCAGTTGGTGGATTAGAGTATATTGCACAACTTCCAGATAAAGTTCCAACAACAGCTAATGTAGAACAATACATAAAAATTGTTGAAGAAAAGTCAGCCTTAAGAGCACTTATAAAAACAGCAAATGAGTTAATTAGTTTAGGATATGACCAAACGCAAGATGTAGAAGATATATTAGACTCAGCTGAAAGAAAAATATTTGATGTTATACAAAATAGAAATCAAAAAGGATATTCTGCAATTAAAGACATTCTAGTAGACTCATTTACTCAGTTAGAACAATTATATAACCAAAAACAACACATAACTGGAGTACCTACAGGATTTGCAGATTTAGATTATATAACTGCAGGACTTCATAAATCAGATCTAGTTATTGTAGCTGCTAGACCTGCTATGGGTAAATCAGCATTTGCATTAAACTTAGCATCAAATGCAGCAGTTAGATATAATACACCTGTTGCTATATTTAGCTTGGAAATGTCAAAAGAGCAAATGACAAATCGTATTCTATGCAGTGAAGCAATGGTAGATAGTAATAAAGTAAGAACTGGTAAAGTAGAAGATGACGACTGGCAAAAATTAGCCGAAGCTTCAGGAAATCTATCACAAGCACAAATATTTATAGATGATACACCAGGTATTTCTGTAATGGAAATACGTGCAAAATGTAGAAAATTGAAGTTAGAAAAAAATATAGGAATGGTTGTAATTGACTATATTCAATTAGTTCAAGGAAGCAATAAAAGAAACGGAAGCCGTGAACAAGAAATTTCTGAAATAAGCCGTTCTTTAAAAATATTAGCAAAAGAAATAAATGTGCCAGTTATAGCACTATCACAACTTTCAAGATCTGTAGAACAAAGACCAGATCATAGACCAATGCTTTCAGACTTACGTGAATCTGGAGCTATTGAGCAAGATGCCGACATAGTTATGTTTTTATATCGTGATGATTATTATAATCCAGATACAGATAAGAAAAATATAGCAGAAGTTATATTGGCAAAACACAGAGGAGGCTCTACAGGAACAGTTGAACTTTTATGGTTAGGAAATTACACAAAATTTGCTAATCTTGATAAGTATAGGGAATAAGTATGTTAAATAAAATATTAAATACAATTAACAAATATAATTTAATACAAAAAGGCGATAAAATCGTTATAGGAGTATCTGGTGGACCTGATTCAATGTGTCTACTAGATTCTTTGTATTGCTTAAAAGAAAAATTAGGTATAGAAATATTTGTAGCACACATAAATCACATGATAAGAGAAGAAGCAGATGAAGAAACCGAATATGTAAAAGAATATTGCAAAAATAAAAATATAAAATGCTATGTAAAAAAAGCAGATGTGGAAAAATTAGCAAAAGAGCAAAAGCTAGGGACAGAAGAAATGGGAAGAAAAATTCGTTATGAATTTTTTAATGAAGTAGCTCAAAAAGAAAATGCAAATAAAATTGCAACAGCACATAATTTAAATGATAATGTTGAAACGGTTTTAATGAATATACTAAGAGGAAGCGGAATATCAGGCTTAAAGGGAATTGAAATTAGTAGAAAAGAAACCAATATAGAATATATAAGACCAATAAGAGAATGTGAAAGACAAGAAATTGAAAAATATTGTGAAGAACAAAACTTGGACCCAAGAATTGATAAAACAAATTTTGAAAGTATATATAATAGAAATAAAATAAGAAATGAAATAATTCCATACTTAAAAAAGGAATTTAACCCTAATGTATTAGAAGGAATAAATAGGTTATCAAATATAGCAAGAGAAGAAGAAGAATATTTTGATAAAGTTATTGCTAAAGAGTATGAAGAATTAAAAATTGGAGAAAATGAAAAAGAGGTTATATTAGACTTAAAAGAATTCAATAAGCTAGAAAAGGTTATAAAATCAAGGATTATTTTATATACTATTAATAAAACAAATGGCAATGTTCAAGGCATTGGAAAAATACATATAGAAGATATTATTAAACTTTGTGAGAATAATATTGGTAATAAATATTTAACACCTAACAAAAATATAAAAATTTTTGTAAAAAAAGGAAAAATTTTTTTTATGGGAAAAATGAACCTTCCGTAGATAAACCGTTGAGGTAGGCTAATTTGCTAAATGAAAGTTTTGTGAAAACACTTGAATTTAAAATCTTAGTATGGTATAGTCTAAATTGTTAAAAAACGTAAAGAGGAGGAACAATTTTGAAGAACAGTATAAAAACATTAGCAATGTGGCTAATTATAGGAATAATATTAGTAGTACTTATTAGTTCTATTGTAGAAAATAGAGATAATAAATTAGCTTATTCTGAACTTATTTCTAAAATCGAAGCAGGAGAAGTAAAAGAAATTACATTATCATCTGATGGTGTAAAAGCAGAAGTTAAGCTAAAAAATGAAAACTTTACAAAAGAAGTAAATATCCCAAGTGTGGAAAATTTAATGAATAGCTTGAATGATAGTATGAAAGCAGGAACTGTAAAAGTAACTGAAAAATCAGAATCTATCTGGATGGTAATATTCAGTTTATTAACTCCATTTGGAATACTTATTATATTCTTTATATTCTGGTTCTTACTTATGGGAGGAGCACAAAGTGGAAATGGCGGAGCTGGTGGCAAAACAATGTCATTTGGCAAAAGCCGTGCTAGAATGATTAATCCATCAGACAAAAACAGAGTAACATTTGACGATGTTGCAGGTGTTGACGAAGAAAAAGAAGAATTAGAAGAAATAGTAGAATTTTTAAAAAATCCTAGAAAATTTACAGAGATGGGAGCTAGAATACCAAAAGGTGTTTTATTAGTAGGTCATCCAGGAACAGGTAAAACTCTATTAGCAAAAGCAGTAGCAGGAGAAGCAGGAGTACCATTCTTCTTTATAAGTGGTTCTGACTTCGTAGAAATGTTTGTTGGTGTTGGTGCATCAAGAGTTAGAGACTTGTTTGAAGAAGCAAAGAAAAAAGCCCCATGTATCATATTTATAGACGAAATTGATGCTGTAGGACGTCAAAGAGGTGCTGGTTTAGGTGGAGGACATGATGAAAGAGAGCAAACATTAAACCAATTATTAGTTGAAATGGATGGTTTCTCAGCAAATGAAGGTGTTATAGTATTAGCAGCAACAAACAGACCTGACATATTGGATAAAGCTTTACTAAGACCAGGTAGATTTGATAGACAAATAGTAGTATCAAATCCAGATGTAAAAGCAAGAGAGCAAATATTAGAAGTACACAGCAGAAAGAAAAAATTAGCTGATGATGTAGATTTAAAAACAATAGCTAAAAATACTTCTGGATTCTCAGGAGCAGACCTAGAGAATGTATTAAATGAAGCAGCACTATTAGCAGCTAGAAGAAACTTAAATGAAATAGGAATGCAAGAAGTTGAAGATGCTATGGTAAAAGTTACTATGGGACCTGAAAAACGTACAAGAGTTAGAAGTGAAAAAGAACAAAAGCTAGTTGCTTTCCACGAAGCAGGTCATGCAGTAGTAAGCAGATTTTTACCAACACAAGATCCAGTACATCAAATTTCTATTGTACCAAGAGGAATGGCTGGTGGATATACAATGTATCGTCCAACAGAAGATAAATCATTTATGTCAAGAACAGAAATGGTTGAAAATATAGTATCATTACTAGGTGGTAGAGTTGCAGAACAATTAGTACTAAATGATATTTCAACAGGCGCAAGTAATGACATCGAAAGAGCAACACAAATTGCTAGAAGCATGGTCACTAAATATGGTATGAGTGAAAGAATAGGAACTATAACATTAGGTTCAAGCCAAGAAGAAGTATTCTTAGGAAGAGATTTTGCTCAAGCTAAAGAATATTCAGAAGAAACAGCAAATTTAATTGACGAAGAAGTAAAAAGCATAATAGACTTCGCGTACAAAAAAGCAGAAGAAATATTAAAAGCTAATATGGAAAAATTAACAAAAGTTGCTAATGTACTTCTTGAAAAAGAAAAAATTGATGGTGACGAATTTGACGAAATATTTAGCGAATAAAAATAAAGCAATAAAAAAAATTGAGGTAACCACCTCAATTTTTTTATTGTTTTTATTTTCCTAAAGTTATTTTAACAACTGTGCCTTCTTCTACTTGTGTATTTGCAATAGGGTCTTGACTTACTACTGTTCCTGAACCTGTAACACTATAATTTAAATTCAAATTCTTAAGAGCTGACTTTACTTGAGAAAGTGATTTGTTAGTTAAATCTGGTACTTGCTTAGAAACACGAGTATTTTCAGTTTCAGTGTATAGCTTTATAATAGAACCTTTTAATAATTCTGAACCTTTTGTTGGAAATTGCTCTGTAACAATTTCTTTAGAACCAGCAGAAGTACTAACTGTAAAACCAGCATTTTCTAAAGTTTTCTTAGCTTCTGCAACAGTTTTGTTTGTGACATTAGGAAGGCTAATAGTTTTACTAGAAGAACTATCACTAGAATTATCGCTTGATACTTGCATATATGGTAGAATTTCTTTTAACATTTGTGCAGCAACAGGAGCAGCAACTAGGTTTCCACTGTGACCCTTAGAACCAGTTGGATCATATAATGTAACCAATAGGACTATTTCTGGATTTTCAGTTGGACTAATAGCAACAAAAGAAGCTGTATATCCTTCATCTTTACTGTAATCTGATTCTGAGGTACCTGTTTTACCTGCAATAGAATATCCTTTAATTTTAGCATATTTTCCAGAACCTTCAGATACTACTGTTTCTGCCAAATCCATCATTATATCTGCAGTTTCTTTAGAAATAACTTGTCTTACAGCAGTAGTATCAATTGTAGTAATAGCACCATTATCTGTATTTGTGATTTGTTTTACAAGACGAGGTTTCATTAAAACACCATCATTTGCTATAGTACAAACAGCAGTAATCATTTGAATAGGAGTTATTTTAAATCTTTGACCAAAAGCCATAGTAGCCAATTCAACAGGACCAACATTTTCTAAGTCCCAAAAAATCGAACTAGATTCACCTATCGTATTTATTCCAGTTTTATCAAAAAAACCAAAAGCTTTATAATATTTATAACTTGTAGTAGCGCCTATTTTTTCGCTGATTTGTATAAATGCTGGGTTACATGAAACAGAAAAAGCTTGACGTAAACTTTCATAACCATGTTTGATTCCATATGCACATCTTATTCTTGTTCCATATACTACTTGAGAGCCTTTACAGTAATAGACATTAGCCTTATCTGGTTCAGCTAAATTTTCCTCTAAGGCAATTGAAGCAGTGATAATTTTAAAAACTGAACCAGGCTCATAAGGGTCTGCAATCGCTCTATTACGATATAAACTATTTAAAGTGTTACTTTTTTCCTCAGAAGTAAGCTTGTCCCAATTCTTTTTAGTAATGTGTGATGGCATTTCAAAAGGTGTATTTAAGTTGTAATCTGGATATGTTGCCATTGCCAAAATATCTCCTGTTTTTGGGTCCATTGCTATTACATTACCACCACGAGTACACTTATTATCAATACAAGCTTGTTTTAAATATTTTTCTACAATACTCTGAATATTTGCATCAATTGTTAATGTTAAATCACTACCATTTTCAGCAGGTATATAAGTTTGATTACTATCAGGAATAAATTTTTGAATAGCATCCTGAGCAGTTATTACTCTACCTGCTGTACCAGTTAGTACATCATTCCAAGCAGCTTCTAATCCTTCTATACCCTGATTATCAATATTACAGAATCCCATTAGTGAAGAAGCTAAATTATTATATGGATAATATCTTTTGGCATCTTCATCAATATTTATACCAGAATATACTTTTTCTTTTTCCATCCAAGCTTTAAGTTTATCAACTTTATCTTTTTCTACTTTTCTTACAATAGTAATATAACTTGAATCACTAGAAACTTTTGATAGAGTTTCTTCATAATCTAATTTAAATATATCAGAAAAAGCTTTTGCAACTTTTTCTTTTAAAGTTTGAGTTTTATCTTTGTCGATTACTCCATTTTCTTTTACCACTATAGAAGTTGGAATTATACTTATAGTATCAACTTTGGCACTTATGGCTAAGGCTTTACCAGTTGAATCATAAATAGTGCCTCTACTAGGACTAATTGTACGACTTGTTATAAGTTGGTTATACATTTGCTCTTTTAAGCTAGACCCTTTTATAAATTGAAGATAAGCTAGACGAAGAAGAAGTAATCCCATAAAAATGAACATAACAAACATAGCAATTAGTATTTTTTTTGGCATAGTATATAATTTCTTCATTAGTCCTCCATTTAAATTTTCAATTTTTTTATAATTTTAATTTCATTATATAGTTGGTCAATCACATTCTCACGAACTTTTAATGCTGTTTTATATTCTTCTAAAATCTGACTGTAATTTTCCATATTTTCACCTTGTTGAAATAAAAGAGTCATACCTTCATGATAATAATCTTTTGTTTTTTCTTTATTAGAATTATCGGCTTTTCTCTGATAAGATTGAATTAACTCTAAACGTTTTATTTGTTCTTTTAAATATTCAACATAATCCATTACACAACTAATTTCATATAAAGTATCATCAATAACAACCTTGAATAATTTTTTTAAAATCAATCCATTTATTTTTCCTTCTTTTTCATGTGTATTTAGTTGATCTAAGGCAATAAATCTAGGGTCAGGCCTAGCATCTTTTATAAGATCCTTTAAAGTCTCGGAAATATTAACGTGAGTAGTATATTGCCTTTTTGTAACAAGCGCATCATATTCATCCGCAACACGCACAATTTGAGCACCATAAGGGATATCTTTTTTAGTAATACCATTAGGATATCCAGAACCATTTAGTGCTTCGTGATGATCTAAGGCAAATAAAGCATATGGACGAAGATGAGGATCTTTCATACACATATCATAACCAAGAGTAGTGTGTGTTTTTATAACTTCATATTCTTCAGGTGTTAATTTGTCAGGCTTATTTAAAATTTCAGGTGGAATAAATAGTTTACCAATATCATGCAAATATCCACCAATTGTACAATGTACAGTAAAGGAACTTTTGCATCTTAAATACTCACAAATTCTACAACATAAATTTGCAACATTTTCACTGTGTTTTCTAGTAAAAGGATCAAGTTTTCCTAAAACGTCTAATTGATAGCGCATAATTTGGTCTAAATTATATGCTTTTAAATTTAATGGACTATAAAAATCAAATTTTTGTTCAAACATGTAATTCTCCTTAAAATCTTTTGTAACTAAATTAATAATACTACAAAATACAATAAAAGGCAACAAAAAATTGTATTAATATGTTATAATAATAACAAGGTGATAATTATGGAATTTTTTGATGTAGTAGATGTTTTCTTTCAGTAATACAGAGATATAACTTAATTAAGGATAAGTTGGAACTTGATTGGTAGAACTTGCAAAAATAAAATAAAATTTATATAATATAACCAAAATAGAAGGAGTAAAAAATGAAAAGTCAAAAAGGATTAACATTAGCAGGAACAATATTTTTTGTATTAATAATTGCATTCATAGTATTTGGAGTTGTATATTATGTGAGAATGCAAACAACAAAAGAAGAGTTAGAAGATATGAAAACAGACTTACTATTAGTACAGGCAAAAGTTAAAAAAATATCATCAGATTATATATTAGAAAAGAAAGATGAAATATTAATAGGAACTAAACTTGCCGACCTTAAAGATGAACCAGCAATACAAGAGTTCTTAAATCAAAATTCAATTGATACTGAAGAAAAAGATAAAAGGTATTATGCTATAAATCAACAAAATTTAAATGAAATGGGGTTGCCACAAGTTAAACTAGAAGAAAATGCATATTATGTTGTTGAATATACAGATGGAGCAGTATATTATACAAAAGGATATGAATTAGCAGGAAGTAGTTATTATGATATAGATAATATTGAAGGATTAAAATTGGAGCAATAGAATGAAGGAAAAAGAGTTAGAGAGATTAACAAATTTAAAAAAAGTAGAAGAAGAGTTATATAATGAAAAAGGCTTAAAAGCGATTGCAGGAATTGACGAGGCGGGGAGAGGACCTTTAGCAGGACCAGTTGTAGTGGCATGTGCTTTGATGCCAAAAACTTCAATGATAGAAGGAGTTAATGATTCTAAAAAAATATCTGAGAAAAAAAGAGAGCTGCTATATGAACAAATAACTAGTGAGGCAATTAGTTATGGAATAGGAATTATTGATCAAAAAGAAATTGATGAAATAAATATATTACAAGCAACTAAAAAGGGTTTAACAACTGCAATAAAAGATATGGAAGCTAAACTAGCAGAAAAGCCAGAATTAGGAATTACAAAACCAGACGCAATTTTAGTAGATGCACTAACCAAAATTGATACAGATGGAATACCATATAAATCAATTATTCATGGTGATGCAATTAGTTATTCAATAGCATGTGCATCAATTATTGCAAAAGTAACAAGGGACAGAATAATGAGACAATGGGATGAAATATATCCTCAATATGGTTTTGCTAAACATAAAGGATATGGAACAGCTGCACATATAAAGGCTATAAAAGAATATGGACCTTGTACTTTACATAGGGCTAGTTTTATTAAGAATTTTATATAAAAGGATGAAATTAAAATGAATATTTTAGAGATTATAGCTAAAAAAAGAGATAAACAAAAGTTAAGTAAAGAAGAAATAGAATATTTTGTACAAAATTATACAAATGGAAATATACCAGATTATCAGGCGTCTGCTTTAACAATGGCAATTTACTTAAATGGAATGGACGAAGAGGAAACAACAAACTTAACCTTAGCAATGGCACATTCTGGAGATATTCTAGATTTATCAGAATTGGGAACAGTAGTTGATAAACATAGCACAGGAGGAATTGGCGATAAAGTAACGCTAATTTTAGCACCAATAATTGCATCACTTGATATTCCGGTAGCAAAAATGTCAGGCAGAGGGTTAGGGTATACAGGTGGAACAATAGACAAATTAGAGGCAATACCAGGCTATAACACAAGCCTTACAATAGACCAATTTATTCAAAATGTAAAAGAAATAGGAATAGCTTTAATGGGTCAAACATTAAACTTAGCTCCAGCAGATAAAAAATTGTATGCTTTAAGAGATACTACATCAACAACTGAGAGCATTCCACTTATTTCATCAAGCATAATGAGCAAAAAAATAGCAGCAGGTGCAAATAAAATAGTTCTTGATGTTACATGTGGAAGCGGAGCGTTTATGAAAGATTTAGATAATGCTACAAAACTTGCTGAAACAATGAAGAAAATAGGGAAATTAGCTAACAAAGAAACAGTTTGTGTTATCACAAGCATGGAAGAACCTTTAGGAAAGGCTGTAGGAAACTCATTAGAAGTAATTGAAGCAATAGAATTCTTAAAAGGAAATATGCAACCAGATGTAGAAGAAGTAATATTAACACTTGGGGCATATATGATAAAACTTGCAGGAAAAGGAAATGACATAGAAGAAAACAAACAAAAGATGTTAGAGCAAATTAAAAATGGAAAAGCATTTGCAAAACTAGAACAGTGGATACAAAAACAAGGTGGAGACATTAGCTATTTAGAAGATGTAGAAAAATTTGAAAAGTCAAAGTTTGTAGTGCCGGTTGTAACTGCAAGAAGAGGATATGTAAAAAAACTTGATGCACAAGAAATAGGAAAAGCATCAATGAATTTAGGGGCTGGAAGAAAGAAAAAAGAGGACAACATAGACTTTTCTGTTGGAATTGTGTTAGAAAAGAAAATAGGGGACAAAGTTGAAAATGGAGATGTCCTAGCATATGTTCATGCAAATGACGAAAAACTAGGAAATGAAATAGCAAAAGATGTACTTAATGCATATACAATAACTAATGAAATAGTAAGTAAAAAACAAGATATTTTAAAAATAGTGTAGTAAAAAATAATAGGGACAGAAAGTTTTGGAACGTTTGAAAGATTTAATAAAGGTGTTGATATAATAACTATATCAACACCTTTGTTTTATAAAGATATATTTTTATTTATAAATTCATTAAATTGCTCATTAGCTAAAAATCTATTTAAATTCTTATCAGAAATCCCAGTATTTGAAGCAATATCATTCATATTTAAACTTGTATTAGGATTTTCTTCAATAAAATTTTCTAGCCTATTCATTTCAAACTTATCTCTTTGAAGGCAATTAGGACAAGTATCTCCTTCGGCCATAAAGAAACCACCACAACGACTACATCTATTAAAATTCATAACAACTACCTCCATTCATTTGTAAACAAAAATATTATACCACAAACTTTGACAAAAAACTACAAAAAATAAAAAAATAGTGAACACTTTTACATGTTCACTATTTTGCCAGCAATGCTTTTAATTTTAGTTGAGCTTTACATCCTTAGAAATTGTTCCTTCAGGCACATAAAAAATGTATTTATAGTTTGTTTGACCTAAAGCAAATGTCCAAATAGAACGTTTAGCTTTTTGACTATATTCCCTAATAACGGGAGTAGTACAATTAGGGTCTTCAATTTCTTCTACATTTTCGTCAACTAAGGTTTGGGTTTTGTATTCTTTGGAAGTTGTAGTACCAAAGTCTGAATCAATTTCATATCTGTAGGTATAGGTATTGTCAGCAGTAAGAGATACATATATAAAACCTTTACTGCCAGAAGCTAAACCATTAGATAAAGAGACTAATTCGATTTCCTCTGCAAGTTCCCAATCCTTATATCCACTTACTGGTAAAAACAAACCGAGCACAATTGCAGCAACAAGGATTAAGGCAAAAAAACTTGATGAAGAGTCAAAAGAAATATTTAAGTGGGGATGTATTACCAAAAGAAACTCAAGTAATAATACTAAAACAACACCTAAAATAATTATAAGCATAACTTCTCCTTTCTTAATCAAGAAAAAATGTGCGGTTTCTAAGCTGGCATTAGGAACCATAAAGTTATTATGTAGTCTATTATACTATAATAGTACCAAAAAATCAATTAATTATAGATGTTTCGAGTAACCATGAAAATTAACATACAAAATTTTACTATAAAAATTCACAAAAAGTGTTGCAATTGCAACACTTTTTTGGTATAATTAAATGCGTTGAAAAATACACACATATTGTTAGCATAAAAAGAGTGCTTGTATACACAAGTTTTTTTATGTGGTTGAAGCAGTATGGAGGAAAAACTAAAAGGAGGAAAGAAAAATGGCAGTAGTTGCAATGAAACAATTACTAGAAGCTGGTGTTCACTTTGGACATCAAACAAGAAGATGGGATCCTAAAATGGCTGAATACATATTCCAAGCTAGAAATGGTATCCATATCATCGACTTACAAAAAACATCTAAAAAATTAGATGAAGCTTATGCTTTCTTAAAAGAACAAGCAGAAGCAGGAAAAACAGTTCTATTTGTAGGAACTAAAAAACAAGCACAAGAATGTGTTAAAGAAGCTGCAGAAAAATGCGGTATGTACTATGTAAATCAAAGATGGTTAGGTGGTACATTAACTAACTTCTCAACAATTAGAAAAAGAATTGGAAGATTACTAGAACTTGAAAAAATGCAAGAAGACGGTACTTTCGAAGTTTTACCTAAAAAAGAAGTTATATTATTAAAGAAAGAAATGGAAAAACTAGAGAAAAACTTAGGTGGTATTAAAGAAATGACTGAAGTACCAGGAGTTATGTTTATAGTTGATCCTAAAAAAGAAAAAATAGGAATTCTAGAAGCTAGAAAATTAGGAATTCCAGTAATCGGTTTAGTAGATACTAACTGTAATCCACAAGATGTAGATTACGCAATTCCAGGAAATGACGATGCTATTAGAGCAGTTAAATTAATTGCAGATTGCATGGCAAATGCAGTTATCGAAGGAAAACAAGGTGAATCTATGGAAGCTGTAGAAGAAGCTATGGAAGTTGAAGAAGTAGCAGAACCTACAGATATGGAAGAAGTAGTTGCTAGCGAAGAAGTTGAAGAACCTAAAAAAGCTAAAAGAACAAAAAAAGTAGCTGAGGAAGCTGAAGCTACAGAAGAAACAGCAGAAGTAGAAAAGCCAAAAAGAACAAGAAAAAAAGCTACTACAGAAGAAGTAGCAGAATAATATAAATATTATTTTAAGAAGGATGTACTTATTCTTAAAAAGTACATCCTTTAATCAAAAAAAGGAGGATTTTTTATGATTACTGCAGAACAAGTAAAAGAGTTAAGAGAAAAAACAGGTGCAGGAATGATGGACTGCAAAAAAGTATTAACAGAAACTAATGGAGATGAAGAAAAAGCAATTGAACTTTTACGTGAAAGAGGAATTGCAAAAGCTGCTAAAAAATCAGATAGAATCGCAGCAGAAGGTTTAGTTACAACATATGTAACAGATGACAAAAAAATAGGTGTTGTAGTTGAAGTTAATGCAGAAACAGACTTCGTTGCTAAAAACGAAGAATTTAGAAGCTTTGTAGCAGATGTTGCAAAACAAGTTGCTGAAAAAAATCCAGCTACAGTAGAAGAGTTATTAGAACAACCTTCAATTGTAGAACCAGATAAAACAGTTAAAGATGTATTAACAAATAAAATAGCTACAATTGGTGAAAATATGTCAATTCGTAGATTTGAAAGATTTGAATCAAATGGATTAGTAGAAAGCTACATTCATGGAGACGGAAAAATCGGTGTTCTAGTTGAATTAGAAGGTGGAGACAGCACATTAGCAAAAGATATTTGCATGCAAATAGCTGCTGCTAAACCAGAATACTTAGATAGAGAAAGTGTTCCAGCTGACAGAGTAGCACATGAAATGGAAATTTTAAAAGCACAAGCTGTTAATGAAGGGAAACCAGAAGCAGTTGCTGAAAAAATAGTACAAGGTAGAATTGGAAAATTCTATGGAGAAATTTGTTTAGTAGAGCAAGACTTCGTAAAAGATCCAGACCAAAAAGTTGGAAAATTAGTTGAATCTAAAGGAGCTAAAGTAGTTAGATTTGCTAGATTTGAAAAAGGTGAAGGACTACAAAAAAGAGAAGAAAACTTTGCAGAAGAAGTTGCAAAACAAATCAATGGATAGAGTATAAGAGGTGATTGAAAAAATCACTTCTTTTTTATAGTTTACTTGTTTATATACGGTAAATTTGATATAATGCGAATATATAAAAAGGTTGGTGGTAAAATGATATTAAAAATTATTACTTTCAATGTTGCACATGGAAGAGGAATGGATGGAAAAGTTGATTTGCAAAGACAAGCAGAAGTAATTAAAGAATATAAACCAGATATCGTGTTTTTGCAAGAAGTAGATATGTACACCAAAAGAGCAGGAGATATGAACCAAATTAGAGAATTTAGCAAAGCTATTGGTCTATATTATTGTTCAATGGAAAGCAATATCACTTTAGAAGATGGCTATTATGGAGATGGAATAATTAGTAGATTTCCAATTTCATTTTCAACAAATTACTTAATGCCACTTACAGATATGAATCATGAGCAAAGAGGAATTTTATGTAATAGAATATCATTTGGAACAACCAAAATAAATTTATTCTCAGTGCATTTATCTACATATCAAGATGAAAGAATATTAGCAGCAAAAGAAATAAATAGAATAATGAAAAAAATAGATTCAAATGAATTAATTATAATGGGTGGAGACTTTAATGTAGGAGTTACAAGACTTGGAAAGGGAAAATATACTTTTGAAAAAGCAGAAACTTATGAGGAATATGAGATACTAAAAAAACAATTAGAGCAATTACCAAATAAAAAAGACACATGGTTTTCAGAACTTGGAAAAGGCTGTATTGATACTATTTTTTATTCAAAAGGAATTAGATTAAATAAGTATGAAACAATAAATGTAAATGAAGTATCTGATCATGATGCTGTTTTTGCAGAATTTGATATTTAAAAGTGAGGAGATTTAAATAAATGAAGGACAAGTTAAAAATGAAATTTAATGTATTGGCTGTATTTTGCATTTTAATATTTTGTTTTGCTTTAACACCAATTACATTTCAAAATGATACATATTATACTATAAAAATAGGTGAGCACATTGTACAAACAGGGAAAATAGACATGCAAGACCCATTTTCATGGCATGAAGACCTACCATATACATATAATCACTGGTTATATGATGTTAGTACTTACTTAGTGTATGATTTTGGCGAGAATATAGGAATTGGTGGATTCTGTTCTCTATATATTGCAACTATTATACTTTGTATGATACTTGGGTTAGTAATTTATTTTGCATCATGTAAATTGTGCAAAAATCAATTTGTATCATTTTTTGTTACAATGGCAACAATGTATCTATTAAAAAATTTCATTGCTGCTAGAGCACAGTTAGTAACATTTATATTATTTGCATTAACCATATTATTTATAGAACAATTTATAAGCACAAAAAAGAAAAGATATGCTGTTTATTTAGTTATAATTCCAATATTAATAGCTAACTTACATTGCGCAGTATGGCCATTTTACTTTGTATTGTATTTACCATATGTTGTAGAATATTTATTAGCAGTTTTAGTAGAAGTACAATTATATTACTGGTTTGCTATTAAATGGAATGAATTTAAAATAAAGAAATTAACTAAAAAAGGTAAACTTGATGAAATTGGACAATATCAAGAGAAAATTGCGCATTTGCAATTAGATAAAGAAAATGCAGCACAAGCTAGAAAAGAAAGAGAGAAAAAATCATATAAGGTTATCTTCAAAAAAGAGCCTATGGTAAAATGGCTTATACTTATTATGATTATTTGCGCATTTACAGGCTTGTTAACACCAATAGGTGATACACCATATACTTTGTTACCAAAATTAATGCAAGGAAATACGACACAAAATATTAGTGAACATCAACCATTAACTTTAATAAATAACAAAGAAATGTTAACTGTATTTGCTGTGTTTATAATATTCTTAATATTTACAGATACCAAAGCTACCTTAAGAGACTTTTTTATGTTAGCAGGACTTACTCTGTTAACCCTTATGACGAGAAGACAAGCATCAATGTTTGTTATAATATGTGGCTTTATATTTGCTAAGATGGTTGCAAGCTTTTTTGCCAAATATGATAAAGATGGAACCAAAAAGATTATGCAAGGTATGACATCATTACTAGGAAAAGTATTTACAATTTTGCTTGTTATACTTGTAAGTTTTATGATATATAAAGGCAAAATGGGTGATAAATTTGTAAATGAAAAAACATATCCAGTAGAAGCAGCAAATTATATTTTAGAAAATCTAGACCTAGAAAATATGCATCTATTTAACGAATATAATTATGGAAGTTACTTACTATATAGAGGAATACCAGTATTTATAGATTCAAGAGCAGACTTATATGCACCTGAGTTTAATGGAACAAAAAATAAAGATGGAAAATATGAAGGAAGAGATATTTTTACTGATTATATAAATACTTCAAATGGCAGTAAATACTATGAAGATACATTTGAAAAATATGATGTAACACATGTAATCTTGAGAAAAAATACAAAATTAAAAATGCTTTTATCAAAAGATAAAAATTATAACGAAATATATCAAGATGATAATTTTATAATATATGAAAGACTATCAAAGTAAAAGGAGAAAACATTGAAAATTATTGTACAAGGAGAAGCAGAAAGACTAGATAAATATATTAGTAAACAAAAAGTAGAAATATCTAGAGCGATGATACAAAAGCTTATTGAGGATAATCAAATATTAGTAAATGATAAACCTCAAAAAGCTTCATATAAAGTACAAGCTGGAGATGAAATTATAATAAACATACCAGAGGCTAAAGAAACTGATTTAAAATCGCAAGATATTCCACTTGATGTTATATATGAAGATGAGGACATTTTAGTAGTAAATAAACCAAAAGGTATGGTAGTACACCCAGCAGTAGGAAACCCAGATGGAACGTTAGTAAATGCGGTTATGGCCCATTGCAAAGGTAACTTATCTGGAATTGGTGGGGAACTTAGACCAGGTATTGTACACAGACTTGATAAAGATACTTCAGGACTAATAATTGTTGCAAAAAATGATAAAGCTCATATAAATTTGAGCGAACAAATTCAAAATAGAGAAGTGAAAAAAGTTTATTTAGCATTAGTTCGAGGAGTTATTCCAGAGAATGAGGCGACTATAAATATGCCAATAGCTAGAAGTACAAAAGACAGAAAGAAAATGGCAGTTGATAAAAAAGGAAAAGTAGCTATTACACATTTTAAGGTATTAGAAAGATTTGAAAAATACACGTATCTGGAAGTTGCTATAGAAACAGGACGAACACATCAAATTAGGGTACATATGGCAGAGATAGGACATCCTGTGGTAGGTGATTATACATATTCAAATGGTAAGAATGAATTTAATATTCAAGGCCAAATGCTACACGCTAAAAGCTTAGATTTTAAACACCCTATAACAGGAAAACAAATGCATTTGGAAGCACCATTGCCAGAATACTTTACGGAAATTTTAAATAGATTAAAACAGGAGTAAAAATGGAAGAAAGATTACAAAAATTTTTGGCGAATCAAGGAATTTGCTCTAGAAGAAAAGCAGAAGAATATATTTTAGCAGGTAAAGTAAAAGTAAATGGACAAGTTGTAACAGAGCTTGGAACTAAAATAAATCCTGAAAAAGATAAAATAGAATATAATGACAAACTAGTTGAAACTGATGTAAAAAAGGTATATATATTACTTAATAAGCCTATAGGGTATGTTAGTACAGTAAAAGATCAGTTTAATAGGCCAACAGTAATGGAACTTTTAAAAAAAGTTAATGAAAGCGTAGTACCTGTTGGAAGACTTGATATGTATACTTCGGGAGCTTTGATATTAAGCAATGATGGAGATTTTATATATCAAGTTACACATCCAAAACATGAAATAAATAAAACATATCAAGTAACTGTAAAAGGAAAAATTACTAACGATGAAGTAGAAAATTTAAGAAATGGTGTAGATATAGGTGGCTATATAACAAAGCCTGCACAAGTTAGAATAATGAAAGTAGATGAAGAAAAAAATATTTCCAGAATAGAAATTACAATACATGAGGGAAAGAATAGACAAGTAAGAAGAATGTGTGAAGCAATAGGAAAAAAAGTACTAGCTTTACATAGAAGCAAAATTGGAGATATTGGAGTAAAAGATTTAAAATTAGGAGAGTTTAGATATTTAACTAATAAAGAAGTAAAACAAATATTAACATAATTTTGACTAAATTTAAAATATGTGTTAATATATTAACAGTTGTTGATACTGGTTGTATGAACAATTATATAGCAAACTACTATGCGTATACCTAGTGGCTATGCTTAATAAAATTTTTTAATCTTTATTAAAGATTAGAAGGAGGAGTAAAATGGTAAAAGATAATGAGATAAAGGCAACTGTATCGCCTTTTGCAATTAGAGAAGGAGAATTAAAGGTATTTGATGGTAAAGATGGATATGTTTCTATGAACCAAATTATACATAGAATAAACATAGGACATATTTCAGATATACACTTTGCTATTATTGAATTAGTAAACGAATTTGAATTTATGACATCAAGACAATTGCTACAAATGTTAGAATGGAAAGGAATAGAAGTAGGATCACAAGACAAGCTAAACAATAAGTTAGAACAATTGGTAAAAACTAAAATATTAACTAGATATTATTTTAATTCAGAAGATGGAAAGGGAATTTATAGAATTTATTGCTTAGAAAAAATGGGAAAATACTTATTGAATTCTCGTGGAACTGAATGTAAATGGCAACCAACAGACAACACAAAACCAGTTGCAATGATAAAGAAAAGACTGGCAGGAAATCAAACTTTAATAGCATATTTAAGAAAGGTAAAAGCTTTTGAGTCATATATACCAAAGCCAAGTTTTACTGCTAAACAAGCAGGAAAAGTATTTAAGGCAAGTGGTGGAAGTGTAAAATTAACTAAGAACAATAAATCTTTAGAATTTGTATTTGAAGTAATTAGAAGAGAAGATGACTGGGAGAAAAAGTTAGTTGATAAAATGAAATTATATAAAGACTTTTACGAAAACTTCCAAGCAGGTGATTCAGGATATATGAATTTACCACAATTAATAATAATATGTGAAGATGATAAACATATGGCAGAAACATTTAAAGCAATAGTTATGAATAAAGTAGAAATTTCTAATATAAGATTATACTTCACTACGGATTTAAGACAAAATGAAGAGACTCTAGAAAAAACATTAGTACAATTTGTAGTAGACTCAGAAACAAAAAAATATAAGATGGAAAATATTGAAGTCAAATTATTAGGAATATAATAAAAAAATAACACTCTTTTTATAGAGTGTTATTTTTTTAATTTGTTTTCTTTTTGTTTTTGAAGTTAACTACAATTGCTTCTTCATTATCAAATAAATATTTAGAATCTGAAGTATCTGTTTGAATTGGATCAACTTCACGGTCTATATCGTAATTATCATTACTTGAAGTAACAGTAGCATAATCAACCTTTTTCTTGTTTAGAGCTTTTCTAGCAACAGATTCTGGGTCTAGCAAGCTACCTCCAAATTTTGTAAAGTTATATGTTTTAACCTTTTGAACATCCTTATACTTAGCTTCCATAAAATCAACTTTACCTTTATTGACAGCGCTTTTTCCACCTAAGTCTTTAACCTTGTAAATAACTTGCTTTCCTTTCAATGCCATTATTTTACCTTTTGCAAAATTAGCTTTCCACTTGTATTCGATATTACCTTTCTTAGAGTCATACTCAGTCTTATCAGCCAAATAAGTATTGCTAAATGTCCATTCTCTCTTATCTTGCATTGCTGTTTCCCACCATGCAACATCTTCTGGAGTTGCATTACCAAAGATTAATTTATTAACTGTATTTGATAAAATTAAGTTTTTGTAATAATCTCCTCTAGGGTCAGCAGATAAGTCACCTTTTAATTGTGTTAAGTTTTGAGAATCTAACACGGTTGCAACATTGTATTTTCTATATAATGTATAAATAGGTTCTGTTGCTTTACAAATGTATGCAGGGAAGTCATCTATATATAAGAAATGAGGAATACGAGTACTGTCATTTCCTGGTCTAGCAAGAATTGCTTGTTGCATTAACAATAAGAAAAATAAACCAAAAGCTTTATGAGCAGTTTCGCCTAAGTCTCCTCTACGAGTACATAGTAAAGTAACTTGACCTTCTGATAATATTTTTTCATAATCCAAGTTATTTGAACGATTACACAATATTGTTTTTACACCAGGATAACGTAGTAAGTTATCAATCTCAGCAGAAGCAGTTGTTGTAGAACGTTTTGCATTTAATAAGTTTGAACTATCTGGGTAAAAATTATTTTCAAAATATCTAATTAAAATACGATATTTTTCAGCAAATTCTGGAATTTGTTTCATTTTTTCTACATAGTCTACTACTAAGTCGAAGTCTGTAAGTAAATCTAATACATCTTCTAAGTTAGGTAACAAGCCTTCATGTTCTAATGGATACATTTCTTTTAACAAAATAGATATATTTTCAATTACTTGGACAGCTTCATTTTCTCTAAATGCAAGTTCTGTATCTGGTCTACTGTGTAAGTATAAACCTTTTAAAACTGAAGAAACTGCAAGTCCTGTTTTGATAGGATCCTTATATACGAATGGGTTTAAGCCAGGTGAGTCTGCACGATTTGGATCTACTATATTAACAGGAATATGGAAGTTTTCAGCAACTTTAGCAATTTTTGATACTGACTCAATTTCAGCTGAAACATAAGTAATACCCATATTACGATAAATAATTTTACTACCTGAACTTGAAATTATCATTTTCTTCATATAGTTTTTATATGTATCTAATTTTTCCTCTTTTGGAATTAACATATCCAATGAGAAATTTTCGTTTATATAATCGTTATCATATGGACAGTTTAAACTAGCCAACCCAGTTCTTAATGCTGTAAATCCCATTTCTTTAGATACTTCTTTAAAAAATGATTTTCTTTCAATATCTCTTGCAAGCATTGGTTCATAAACCATTGTTGTTTTACCAGAACCAGAAACACCAACTACTAATAAAGATTCATAACGTTTCTTTTCCGGTATGCAAACATCTTCACCACTTTCACTATCTACACATACTTTTACTTCACAAGTATAAACACCATGAGCTTCTTTATCAGATGTTAATTTAATTCCACCATAATCAAAGATTGAATCACGAATATCTTTAACATCATTAATACTAAAGATAAGCCATTTAAGTACTTTATAAAAAGTAACAAGTGGAATATATACTCCTAATGCTGTAAATGCTGGTTTAAACAAATAAAAGAAATCTCTTGCAAGTTCTGGATAATTTGGTAGTGATAATAAATTAATCCAAATTATCTGATTTAACCATTGTACTACAGCAGATACAACTAAAATATAAAAGCTAACTATAAATGCATGGAAAAATCTTAATTTGTTAACATCAGCTTTAGCAAATTTTGAAGAACCTGAGAAGAAGAATGCAAATGCTAAGCAAGCAAATGCGAAAAAGTACTTAATAGGTCCCCAATAACTAAAACCAACACCCGTAAAAATTATAAATAATAATTCCATTATTCTGTCCACTAATATATATGCAGATATAAGTGTTAGAATATATGTCATAAATGTGTTTCTATCTGTTTTTAAAACTTTTAAAAATTTATCAAAGAGTTTCAAAAAATTCACCACTTTCATTTTCAAATCTATACTACTATATTATCCTATAAAATCGCGAAAATTACAAGAGCTTTTGCGAAAAATGTAGAAAAAATCGCAGATTTTCTTCATAATATATATTCATAAATACCAAATCTTTTTCGTATGTATTAAAGAGAAAAAAAGGAGTTTATATGAAAAAGAAAAAAGAAGGATTTATGAAGGGTGTTTTATTCTTAATGATTTCACAAATTTTAATCAAAGCACTTGGCCTTATATATAAATTATATTTAACAAATAGAGATGGATTTGGAGACAAAGGAAATGGTATATACAGCAGCGGATTTCAAGTATATGCTTTATTTTTAACAATATCTTCAGTTGGTATACCGGGAGCTTTATCAAAACTTGTTTCAGAAAGAGTTGCTGTAGGAGATACTAAGGGTGCACATAGAATTTTCAAAATAGCCTTTGTAACCTTTGGTTTGATAGGATTTTTAAGTAGTGCAATATTGTTTTGTGGAGCAGAATATATATCAAAGGTTATTTTACAAATTCCAGAAGCAGAGCTTACTCTTGTGGCACTATCGCCATCAATATTCTTTGTAGCAATATCTTGTGTAATTAAAGGATATTTTACAGGAAGACAAAATTTAAAAGTTACAGCAGATGCACACACTTTAGAGCAATTTTTTAAAACAGTGCTTTCTGTAATAATTGTAGAATTTATTGCTATGACTACAGGTACAGACACAGTTATAATGGCAGCTGGAGCCAATTTGGCTACTACTTTGGCTACAATTTTATGTTTCTTCTATTTATATAAGTATTATGCAAAAATGAGAAAGGAAATTGCGTGGGAATTAAAGAGAGGTCAAAAATACAAAAGAACTAGAATAATAAAAACTATAAAACAAATATTATCAGTTTCTATACCTATGTCAATGAGTGCAATTCTAGTGTCAGTGAATAAAAATATTGATTCATTAACAGTTGTGAGAGGACTAAAAAAGTTTTTAACAGAAGAGCAAGCAAAAATTCAATATGGTATTTTAAGTGGAAAAGTAGATACCTTAGTCACTTTGCCAATGTCGCTAAATATGGCGTTTGCAACAGCTTTGGTTCCATCAATTTCATCATCTAAAGCAATAGGAAATATGGAAACAGTTAAAAATAGAATATCATTTTCTTTGTTGGTATCTATTTTAATTGGAATGCCTTGCATGATAGCAATGATTATATTTGCCAAACCAATTTTAGAATTGCTATTTCCAAATGCCACTTCTGGAGCATTTATATATCAAATAAGTTGTTTAAGCATAATATTTATTGTAATAGAACAAATAATTAGTGGAGCTTTGCATGGATTAGGCAAAGTACTTGCACCAGCAATGGCTTTGTCAGTAGGAGTTGTAATTAAATTCATATTAAACTTATATCTAATACCAATAGATACAAAAGATTTTTTTCTTGGGGGAACAGCAGGAGCAGCAATTTCAACAGTAATATGCCATATGATTGCAGTAATTATAGAACTTAAAATATTAAATAAAAATATAGACTTAAAGCTAGATAAGAAAAAATTTGTATTTAAACCTATGTTAGCAAGTATAATTATGAGTGTATTTGCATATACTTTTTATTTAGTAATGATAACAAGAATTAATGATAAAATTGTAACGTTATTATCACTATTAATGTGTGCAATAATATATATAGTTGTCCTAGCTATATTAAAAATATTTTCTAAAGAAGAACTTTTTATGATACCATTCGGACAGAAAATATATTATTTTTTGAAAAAGTTGGGGCTGTACGGAAACAGCTTAAATGCCGATAAAATGTATACTTACAAGAGATAAAGAAGAGCAAAGCACTGAAAAATACAACTTTTTTAAATAAAAAAGAAGGATTTTTGAAAAAAATGACGAATAATGATAGTAGTAGGCTATGAACTACAGATTTTAAAATCTTATAGGAGGTAATTTAAAATGAACAAATCAGAATTAATCGCAGCTATGGCAGCAAAAACAGGAGAAACAAAGAAAGACGCAGAAGCAGCATTAAATGCATTCGTTAGCGTTGTAACAGAAGCTTTAGTTAAAGGAGACAAAGTTCAATTAGTTGGATTTGGTTCTTTTGAAGTAAGAAAAAGAGCTGCTAGAAAAGGTAGAAACCCACAAACTAAAGAAGAAATCAAAATACCAGCATCTAAAGCACCTGTATTCAAAGCAGGAAAAGCTTTAAAAGAATTAGTAAACAAAAAATAATTTGAAATTTATATAAAATATATGAATTCATATCAAAAGATGTAGTAAAAACTACATCTTTTTTTATAAAATTATTCAAAATAAGTTACTATTGTGGTATAATTCAAAAAAACATATAAGGAGGGCATATATGTATAGAAATACTTATGCTGAAATAAATATCGACAATTTGCAGAATAATGTTAAACAAATTATAAAAAAATATCCAGAATATGACTATTATTTTGGAGTAGTTAAGGGAAATGCATATGGACATAGCGATAAAATATGTAAATATCTAGTAGAAAGTGGCATAAATTATTTTGCGATTTCTTCGTTAGAAGAAGCAATTAGCCTACGTAATGATGGAGTAAAAATTCCAATTTTATGTTTAGAACCAATTGACTTAAAATACATTGAAAAATGTATTGAAAATAATATTACAATAACAGTACATGATTATGAATATTTTAAAGAATTAGAGAAAATAGATATAAAAAGTCCTTTGAAAGTTCATATAAAAATAGATAGTGGACTTTGTAGATTGGGATTGTATGATAAAGACCAAGTAAAAGAAGTGGTAGAAGGATTAATGAAAAAAGAAAATGTTCAAGTGGAAGGAATTTTTACACATTTTGCTACAGATGGAGTTTATGATGTTTCATGGGATAATCAATATAAAAGATTTATAGAATTAACCTCTGAAATTGACTTAACAAAAATTCCAATTATTCATTTAGGAAGAAGTCAAACATTACTAAATCATGAAAAAATTTCTTTTGCAAATGGAATTAGGTTGGGAATTATAATGTATGGATATAATACAAGTCCAAGGCCGTTACCAAACGATTTTATAAATAGATTAAGAAAAATAAAAAGAGAATGGTATAATAAAAAACATCATATTAGTAAAACAACTATAGACAATAAAATAGATGTAAAAACTGCTTTTTCTTTATATAGTGAAGTAATGCAAACAAAAAAAATAAAAAAAGGTAGCTTTGTTGGATATGGTAGAATTTATGAGGCTAAAGAAGATATGTATGTAGCAATAATCCCTATAGGATATGCAGATGGATTTAGCACAAGAAATAAGGGAAGAGAAGTTGTTATAAATAATAAAAGATATCCATTAATTGGTGCAATAAATATGGGAATGGTTATTGCTAAAGTGGATGAAACAGTTAAACAAGGAGATAAGGTTACATTAATAGGTGAACAAATACCAATGCTAGAAGCAGCGAGATATATGGGGACTAGCGTATATGAAGGCTCATGTATGATAAATGACTGGGTACCAAGAGTACTTGTAAAAGACGGAAAAATAATAGAAATAGACGAGAAAAAATAGAAAATATAGAACAATTATCTATTGCTTACTTATTGCCTACTTTTCAAAAAAAGAACCATACAAAACATTGATTTTTCAATACTTGTATGGTTTTTCGTTTCTGGTGCAATTGCCGTAGTAATCTACAACTTTCTCTCAAAGACGATTGATATAAGAATCAATCAATATAATATTTAATTAAAAATTTGTATTATCGATTTCTACTTTTAAAGGTGAATGTTTTTCAATCTCTTCTATAAAATCAATATTTTGATTTAAATTAATAGAAAAATAAATCAATATCTTATCTCTAGATGGTTGTTTTGCTATACTGCCATCTTTCTTTACATCATATTGTAATGAATGCCCATTACCATATATTTGAAATCTTTTATTAGATGTATTAGGAAGATATTTAACTTTAGTAATATCACTGTATTTCATTTTTAAATATTCTTGCTTAATATTTCTTTTGCTATAATATTTTCTCTCAATAAATAATAGTAAATAATCATCATAGAATCTCAATTCTGCTGGAGATGGAACATCCTCTTTTTTGCCAGTAAACAAAACTCCTAATGCAATTGCTATTACCAATATTCTTGCTGTCCACGATAACTCTAAAAATAAATTTACATTCCAATCTCGAAATCATCTTTTTTTGCAGTATAAGAATCTATAACTGTTGATGATGTTGTAACTTTTGAAGTATTATATCCTAATTCAGTTGTAATATTAATAAATTGCTCTGTACTTATTGGTTTTTTATTTCCTTTTATGGACATAAAGATTCCTAAAGCAATAAGTATTATTACAATAATAACTATAATGATTAATAATATTTTTAATCCCTTTTTCATTTTTTAGTTTCTTCTTTAAATTTCATTAAATAATATTTTTATAATATTTTTTCTATGCTGGTAGAAAGGCAAGTCCAATAAATGCTAAAATAATAAATAGTAATCCTGTAAATAATAAAACTTTTACTGCTGGACTTTTTACAAATCTCATTACATAGCTTTTATTTGGATTATGTGGGTTATAGAAAACATCTAATTCAGTTCCAACAGGAAAATGTTCTTTTAGTGCATTAGTAGAAATATGTGTATTACTTCTAATTACTAAATTATCATTTTTAACATCATTTTCTACTTTAGATTTCACTTTATTAAAAGATGATGATTTATTTGTAATCCAGCCATATTTAAGTCTTTGATTATATTTAACATTGTTAACAATGTATTCTACTATAGGAAAATATACTCCATTATTATTCCATAATGTATATTTTATAACTTTTCCTTTCGTTGTTTGATTACATTGCTTAACCATTTTTTTATCTTTGTTCTTAAATATTAATGATAGAATTAGCAGTATTAAAGCTACAGATATAAATATTGCAAAAAATAATAAATTTATTTTCATTTCTTAAAACTCCTCATTTTTTATATTATTTCAGTATTATTTTTCTTAATTTTTGATAATTCCTTAATAAATAAAACTACACAAACTATATTTAAAACTAAAGCAATAACTAATAGCATTTTATTTACAATAAGATTGCTTAATATATTAAATAATAATGAAAGACATACTAAAACTTACAAAACTATTGAGATATATGTAAAAACCTTACTTGTTGTGTTTTTCCATTTCTTTTCAGTACCAATTTGTATTAATCTTGCAATACTTTGTGAAACCACTATCATAAACAACAAAAATCCTGGTATTATTAAAGTAAAAATCATAATACTTATAGCCATAGCAAAATCTATTGCAACAGCAGTTCCTCCTGCGAATAATAGATACCAACCAGCACCTGGTGAATCAATACCTTCATTTACTTCATTTATAACTTGTTCAGTTGTTGTAAATGAAGTAAATGAAGAATTATATTTTATTGAACAAAAGCAAAAAAACAAAGTTATAATTGCACATAAAATTGCTATAACCAACAATTTTAAAAGATTCTTTTTCATTGATATTCACATTCATTCTATTTCTCATTTGAATTTTTCTTCAGTATATCATATTGACTTTTTTTATGCAACAAACTTTTTTAGAACTAAATCTTTCAATTATTTTGTAATGACTTTAAGCATCTTGAAATAGCTGTAGTTGACATAAAAAAGAACCATACAAAACATTGATTTTTCAATACTTGTATGGTTCTTCGTTTCTGGTGCCAACGACGTAGACATTTACAACTCGTTAGCTCTCTTGACGAATGACTAAATAGTCATTCAAGTTATAAATATATTACCAAATTATTTTATAAAAATCAAGTATTTAAGAAGAAAATATAGAGTGATATTTTATAAACCACTCTATAACTGAATTATAGTTTTAATTTTTTGCAAATAGGACATCTGCCACTGCCTTTTCTTTCGTTATAAACATGTCTTTGATATTCATGACCATTTTTGCATTTCCACCAAACTTTTTTACTATAACTTTTACTAATTGATTTAGGCGTAATTCCTAATTTATTATTCTTTTCATAATTCCATTTTTCCAATAATTCAGGATTCGTCGTTGCTAAATCATTAAAACCAACTAATATCTTGTTTCCAGAACAATACGGACACCCTGTACCACGTCTTCGAGCTGGAATAGTAGCTTCATAGCTATGATTGTTACTACAAATCCACCAGATTTTTTTATGAGTTCCTTTAGTTACTTCATCAGGTTTAATGGTATTCTTACTATAATCCCATTCTTTCAATAATTCTGGATTTGTTGATGCTATATCATTAAATCCTTTAAGAACTTTATTTCCAGAACAATATGGGCAACAAGTTCCTTTTGATTTTGTTCTATTAACAATTGAAGATTTATATTCATGACCTTTTTCGCATTTCCACCAGACTTTTTTATCTGTATTTTTCTTTACATTCTGTGGTTTAATTCCTAATTGGTCGTTTTTTTCGTAATCCCATTCTTTTAATAATTCTGGAAATAATGTAGCAATATCATTCTCTCCACTTATAGCATATCTTCCAGAGCAGTACGGACAATTAGAACCTCTAGCTCTATTGTTTAATGTTGTTGTCCATTCATGACCATTCTTACATTTCCAATGAATCATTTTAGTTGAATTGAGAACAACATTTTCTGGTTTGATTCCTAACTTATCATTTTTTTCATAGTCCCATTCTTCTAATAATTCAGGATTAGTTGTTGCCAAATCATTAAATCCTATGATAATCTTCTTATTGGCACAATATGGACATTTGGTTTGTTGATTTACTTTGTTTGAAACAATAGCTTGATAGTTATGACCTTTTTCACATTTCCACCATATTTTTAATGCACTTCCACTACTTATATTATCTGGAGTAATTCCTAGTTTATCATTTTTTTCGTAATTCCATTCTTGTAAAACCTCTGGATTTGTTTTGGATATACAGTTCTCTTTTTCCATAAAGTTAATCATTTTAATAATATCATCTAAATCACGCCTAATATCAAAGTCTAAATCTATGTTGAGATAACTATTTAGGAAAGATAAAGCATCTTCTACATATGTATAATCTGTGTTATTATCTATTTTTATATTGTATATGATAGCACTTGAGTTAATAGGTTTTGATTTCTTTTCTCTAATTCTAATTATTCTCACATTGTTTTTTGAGCATAAATCATCTTTTTCTATATCATGCTTTATGTCTTTATGATAATAGTATCCATCATACTCTATACCAACATTTAGCTCTGGTATAAAAATATCTATTTCTTTTGGTTTTAACCATTCAGGTTTATAATTTGCTATAGTTTTAGAAAATTTTTTATGAACATAGTAAAAAATAATCTTTTCAGGTATGGATGTTCTTAAATAACTAGAGCAAATAGGGCAACGATTATAAAGCTTATCATTTCTTATTCTTGCTGGTATACTAGATTGCCATTCATGACCTTTTTCACATTTCCACCAAAATTTGACTTTACCACCTAAAATAATTTCATCTGGTTTTATATCAAGCTTATCATTTTTTTCATAGTTCCATTCTTTTAATAATTCTGGGTGTTTGGTTGCAAAATCATTATAGCCTTTTAATAATTGCTGATTAGCACAAATAGGGCAATTAACATTTCTATTTGTTTTTTGTGCTACTGATATTTGATATTCATGACCTTTTTTACATTTCCACCACACTAATTTTGTAGATCCATGACTTAGATTGGATGGAAAAATACCTAATTTATCATTTTTTTCATAATCCCATTCTTCTAATAATTCGGGATTAGTAGTTGCTATATCATTATAGCCTTTTTTTACAAGATTATTTGAACAGTATGGGCAACCACTTCCTGTGATTCTACTTCTAATAATAGAATTCCATTTATGACCTTTTTCACATTTCCACCATACTTTTTCTTTGCCACCATTAGTAATTTCATTTGGTTTAATGCCTAATTTGTCATTTTCTTCATAGTCCCAATCTTTTAGTAATTCAGGGTTGGTAGTTGCTAAATCATTATAGCCCTGCAAAACTTTTCTATTTCCACAATATGGGCAATTTCCACGACCATGTAATCTATCATAAATACTTCTATCATATTTATGACCTTTGCTACATATCCAATATACTTTTTTTATTGAACCTACTAATAATTCGTTTGGTTTAATACCTAATTTATCGTTTTCTTCATAATTCCATTCTTTTAACATTTCTGGATACAAAGTTGCAAAATCATTTACTCCTTGAATTGCTTTTTTACCCATGCAATAAGGACATCCGACACCTTTAACCCTAGTATGAATTACAGCTTCCCATTCATGACCATTTTTACATTTCCACCAGACTTTCTTACTACTACCTGAAGTCAAATCAGCTGGATTATATAAAATGTTTTTTTCTTGATTCCATTCTTTCATTAATTCTTTATTATCAATTAATCTATCTGACATATATAACATCACCTTTAATACTACAAAAACGTAATTAATTGCTCTTATTATATAACAAAAGACTGATAATATCAACATATTATCAGTCCTAGAAATTGTAATTTGTCTAGTACATAATTACTTTATTAAAAATTAAAATATGATGTATTATAATCTAAGTCAATTCCTTTTATTTGTGCCATTTCTTCAATCGTAACAAAAGCATATCCTTCTTTTTCAAGTTCTTCCATTGCTAATAAAGCTCCTTCTACTGATTCTGTATATATGTCATGCAATAATACAATAGAGCCATCAGATACATTTTTTAAAATTTCTTTTTTTATTAAATTACGATCTTTTAATTTCCAATCAATAGAATCTACATTCCACAAAATAGTGTGCATTAACAGTTGATTTTTCATATGAGAATCAATATTTCCATATGGTGGTCTTAACAATGTTGGCTCTACTCCAATAATATTTTTTATCTCAATTATACTGTTATTAACTTCATATAAAAATTCATCATTACTCAATAATTTCAAATTTTTATGATTTTGAGTATGTGTTCCTATTTGGTTTCCTTCTTGATATGCTCTTTTTAAAACCTCTTGATGATATGCAACTCTATTACCAAGTACAAAAAATGTAGCTTTAGCATCATATTTTTCCATACCATCTAAAAGTCGTGTAGTTGTTTTTGTATTTGGCCCATCATCAAAAGTAAACGCAACTAACTTCTTATTTTTATATTTTTCTAAATCACGTTTTTGAGTAGTTAAGTTGTTGCCATTTTCTTCTTTTTGGTCATTGTTTTGATATTCATTTCTTAATAGTGAATTTACCTGTTCATAAGAAAGATTTATTTTTATTTCTCCTATTGCTCCATATACTACCTGATAAGGTGGGAATATAATTGTCATGCCCTCTTTATCTAAATAAAAATATTTGTAATTTTCTTCTATTGGATTTATCCCTTCATTTAACCATTCTTCATCGAATTCGAATTCTTTTTCCTCTGAATATTTTAGTAATTCATGCTTAACAATCAATGTCAATTCATTAAATGAATTATTATCTTTGACTATATCATTTATAGTTTCATATTTCCCTTTTGCTTTATTATATATATATGTTTCATACTGTCTATTATAATGAGCACCACCTGTATAATCATTTGTCATAATATTAACAAATATTAAATCATTATATTCTAATGTGTGAGCTGTTAAAATAAAATCATATCTAAAATCCATAATATCTTTAGAATCTTCAACAGTTTTTAAGAATTCATTTTTTTGTGTTTCAATATATGTTTCGACCTTTTTATCTATCTCATCAATATCTGTTTTATCATAATCAATTTTCAAATCATAGTATTCTGTTGTAGCAATTAAATGATTTTCTTCTATTTCTTTGTTTTTTGATTTGTTATTTATTATTGATTTACCAATAATAAATAATATAATTATAATAAAAATTAGAATTGTAAATTTTCCTCTTTTATTCATTTTTCTTTTTTTCTTCATTTCATACACCTTCTATTAGTTCTCTTAAAATATAATTTATTAGTTTGACTTCTCTACAAATTACTATTTTTCTAACTAATTACTAACTTGTAATTTGTTGTTTACTTATTTTTCTAATTTTATTATTTTAGTTGCAATTTTTTCAATAAATCTTTCATCGTGTTCTACAAAAATAATAGTAGGATTGTACTTTAAAATTGTATCTTCTATTTGTTCTCTTGTTATAATATCTATATAATTTAAAGGTTCATCCCATACATAAATATTTGCTTGTTCTGAAATACTTTTGGCTATTAAAACTTTTTTCTTTTGACCTTCACTCATATCTTGAATATTAGTATCAAAATCATTTTGTGATAATCCCATTTTAATTAACATTGCTTTAAAAATACTTTCATCAACATTGTTTTCTTTAGCAAATAACTTTAATTTTCCTTTTAAGTTATCTGTGCTTTGAGATACATAAGATATTTTTAAATCATTAATAATTTTAAAATTACCATTATACTGCAATTCTTCTCTTAATAGTAATTTTAATATACTTGATTTTCCAATTCCGTTTTTGCCTATTATTGCAATTCTATCTCCGTCGTTTACTTCAAAAGAAATTGGATTAAATATTTCTTTATTATTATATTTTATTTGTAAATTATTCAACCAAATTAATGGATTTCTATTAGTTGTTAAAGGGATTAATTTTAAATTATCACTTCTATCTATATTCTTTAACAAATTACTTTTTTCAGCTATTGATTTTTCGATTTTTTGCTCCATAACTATAGAAGTTTTCATTACTTTAGCAGCCTTATGCCCAATAAATCCTTTATCTATATGTGTTTCAGAATTATATTTTTTACTTTTGGCTTTTTCAGCTTCATTAGACCATTTTGCAGTATTTTTTGAAGCTATTTCAAGCCTACTAATATCTTTTTGTATTTTTTCGTTTTGCATTATTTCAAAATTGTCTTGTCTATCTTTATTTTCTTTCCAAGATGAAAAATTGCCTTGTTGAATTTCTATGTTAGTATTATTTATTGCAATTATATGATCTATAACTTTATCTAAAAAGATTCTATCGTGCGATACTAATATAAATCCTTTTTTCTTTTTCAAATAATTAACTAAATTATTTCGAGTTTCAATATCTAAATGATTTGTAGGTTCATCTATAAGCAAAAAGTTATTTCCCTTTAAAAATAAGCTTATTAAAAGAATTTTTACTTGTTCACCACCACTTAATTGATTAAAACTTCTATATAATATTTCTGGATTAGTATTAAGCAAGTTTAATTCTTTTATAATTTCCCAATCTTCACTATTAGGCGAAATATCATTAACAATTTCTATTGCTATTTTATTTTTATTTGAAACTTCAAATGGAAAATAATCAACATCAACATTTTTTGATATTGTTCCTTTATATTCATAAATTCCTTGTAATAATTTTAAAAATGTTGTTTTGCCTTTTCCATTTCTTCCTATTAAACCTAATTTCCAATCAGTATCTATATTAAATGAAACATTTTCAAAAATATTATTATAACTACCATCATAACTAAATGATAAATTATTTACACTAATTAAAGACATTGTTTCTCCTCCAATCTATTCTACAAATTACTATTTATCTCGCACCTATTATATCAATTTTAGTCGATTTTTACAATAAAAAAGCCAATATTTGAAAATAAAATAAGATGTAGGGAACACACTTAATTCTCTACATCCTGTAATTTATATTTCTAACAACTCAATCACATCCACAAAACCATTTCTATAATATTTCTCATTCCAGTAATATAGGTAATTCATAAAGTTTTTTTCAAGTTGATCAAGTTGTTTTTGAACATATTTTTTATTCTGTTCAGGGACATTTTTTAGTATTCTATCTGCAATTTCTTCAAAATAGATACAATATTTCTTATCTTGAGGAGTCATCTCACAAAATGCTGTTTCTTCTCGAAATTCTAACCACTCTTTTAATAAATCATCTTTTACTTCTCTTAAATTCTTCATTTGCACCATCTCCTACACATATATTAATTCATTAAAAACTATTTCTTCAGCTTGATTTTTAATAGCATTCATAGTTCCAACCCAATAAAGCATATCTGTATTTTTCATTTCTTCGGTTAAATCACTATTATCTTTTAGTTGTTTAATAATTTGTTCAACTCTTGATGTAGCTTGTTCTTGAATCTCTTTTAGATGAGTGTTTAGTGTACCATCTAAAAGCATTATTGAATAGTCAGCTTTTTTATGCTCTTTTAGGTAATTTAATCTCATTCTGCCATATTTATTAAGAGTTATCTTTTCTTGTTTTGGCATTGTAAGATTGGGAATATAATAATCTCCCTCTAAATGATATTCAATTCCAGTTTTTTCATCTATCTTTGTTTTTGGTAATTCATTATTCATAATTATTTCACTCCTTTTTTGATTTTAAGCTTAATTCTTCATAATAATCTTTTTTAGCTTTCTTCCTTACTAGATACATACATTCTTGTACAAGCCATTTTAATTCATTTGTATAAGCAAGATATATTACACCTTCTTCTAATTCTCCATTAGTTTCTTTTTCATACAAAAAAACATAATTATCAAATTTTTCTTTTAATCTTGTAGCTCTGTATCTAATATCATCATCTTTGCACTTTAGATTATCATTTATTATTTGCATTAATTTATTGTATTCTTGTTTGCTAAAATATATTTTATCTTGATTTGACATATATTAAATACCTCCTTTAGTTTAGGTTATAATCGTTTTTCTTTTTTCCTTTTTTAGCTTGTATTTCAGCTAATTCATCATTGGTTAATACTTTTCTTGTAGGATTATGAACTATATCTGAATCGTTATTATCAAATATTCCACTTTTTTCTAAATCTTCTGCCACAAGAGTATAGCTTCGTTTATCTTCTGGAATATCATAATATTTTTCATCAAATATTTTCATTTGAAATCTTTTAATAAGTGATTTCCAAAATCCCTTAAATTTACTTAATTCCGTTTTAGCTGTTTCTAAAGCACTACTTAATTTGATAATTGCTTTATCTTTAACAGATAATTCATCCTTTAATTCATTAATCTCTTTATCTTTAATTCCTATTTGCTCTTTAAGTGAATAGTTTTCACTTTCTATTTTAGAAGTAGCATGTTCAAAATCTTTAATCGACATATTTAAGTCATTTACACTTCTAACTGTCTGAGTGACATCTGTTACGTCTTTAATATAATCTTTGATATTTTCTATATTCTCGTTTGAAATTTGGCTATTATTTTTATTAAAGGGCATAGGCTTTAAGTTATCTAACAACTCAATTATACCTTTACTTGAATTATCTAGCTTTTTAGTTCGTTTATTAGCATTTTCAAGTTTTTGCTTTTGCTGTTCAAGTCTTTTCTTTATTTCTCTGTAATTATCCATTTCTTTTACATTGATGTCTTGATTTCTGCCTTTTTGTTTAGCTTTTAGCCTACTATCAACACTATAAAACTTGTTATAAGACTTGATACAGGCATTTCTCATTTTATCTTGAATAGCTGTTAATGACTCTTTGGTAAACACTTTTGATTTACCAACTTGTTTTTTCATACCTTTTTTACAATTATCAATTACTGGTACACCAATAACATGCATGTGGGGAGAGGTTTCATCAAAATGAATTGTTGCATTAGCTACCTTAAAGTTTGGTACTATTTTATTTAAGTCTTGTATTTGCTCATTATATACATCAATCATTTTGAATCTATACTCATCATCTTTGTCTTGCCAAAAATCCATATCTCCAAGTTCTATTATAATTTCACAAGCAATATCGTTCTGTAATGTACATGCCTTTTCAAAATAATTATTAATTTTTCTATCATTTCTAGTCTGCTTATTATTAAACTCAATACGAGCTTCTTCAAATTCATCTAAATATACCTGCTTAACATCTTCAACAATATCGTTAGTTCCATATATTGTTGTAATCAATTCTCTTTGATTATCATAATCTCGCAAGTTGTGTTTGTTTGCTCTAGATAAATCATTTGCATTTTGTATAGCATTATTTGATAGAGAAGTTGTACCAGATACATTTCCTTTTGCTGTTTTTTTAGCTACTTTACTTTTGTTCTTATCACTACCTAAGTGAAAAGAATATGCTAATTCTTGCTCCATCTTTTTCCTCCTTTAGAACTTGCTTCGAAGCATAGGACTTTGACTCTGTCATAAGTCCTAACCCCCTATGAGTTTTGACATACTATCAAAACTCGGGGGCTCTACGAGGCAATAAATTTTCTCCCAATGGAATAAAATTTATTCAAATTAACTATCGCCACTTTCATTTTTACTCCGTAAAAACAAAACGTGCCACGTTAATTTGATTGTTGCAACATAGCCCATAACTAAAGTAAAAGTTGCAACAATTATTTAGTGTCTTCTTCGGAGAATTTTACTGGCTTCACAACAATTTCACTGCGTTCACCATTTTCAAATTTAATTGTTGTTTCATTGTCGTCTGGTATTGCATTAAAGTATGGCTCGATATTATCTGCTTCTGTAATTTCAAAGTCATCATAATCATCACCATTAATATAAATTATTCCAAATCGATATTCTTCCATTTTATTATCTGGATCTAATTTGTAATAATCTTCTAATGGGAATACTCTAACAATAGCACTATTATCTTCAACGAAATTAAAATAAAATACTTGCTCTTGTAGATAATATATCGCCTCTGTATAATGAACATCATAGTATTGTTGTAATCTCATTATTATTTCTCCAAATTCTTCTTCTGGTAAATAGTTGCTAAATCTGACACTTCCTAGTACATTTCCTAATAACATAGGTTTTGTTGTATCAATATAACCTTTATCATATAATTCTTGACATGGTTTACAAATAGAGTCTCTAAAATTAATCTCCTTTACAATTACTTCACTTCCTATAAGAGTTAGTTTTATTTCATCAACATACTTCATTATAAGTTCAGCTTGTTCTTCACGAGTATAATCTTTCCATGTTTTTGTTCTTTCTTTATATTGCTTATTCATAATCATCTTATTAAGAAAATCAATATCTCGTTTTAATAAAATATCTTTGGGAGTAAATCTTAATTCTTCTACACAATCAGTAGCTTCTAATTCTTCTTTGAGATTATTTATGGCTTTTTCTATAACAGCAGTTTCACTAGTATATACATCTAAATCAAAAGCTCCATTGATATACGCCTTTCTAATTCGTTCAAGTTTTGCATTTTGTTCATCAATTTCTTTTTGTAGCTTTTCTTTAGGCTCATCAAATCTTTGTCTTATCATCGGCAAAAAGAATTGATTTACAACAGAATCATATTCTACTAATTCATTTATAAATTGATTAAAGTATTCATTTATGGCATTTTCTTTAATGGTTATTTTGCAATCGTTACAATAGTAATAGAAGTAAGTCTTTCCATTTTTCTTTGTAGTTGCTTTACCACCTAAAATACGATTACATTTAGGACATTTTATTTTTTGTAAATATAAGTAAGTTAATGTTCTTTGATAACTTCTTGAATTTTTCTTTTTTTGGACTTGACAATCTTCCCACATTTCTTTAGAGATAATAGGCTCTACAACATTTTCATAATAAGTAGGAGATTTAGTTCTCTTTCCATGAACAAAATCGCCTTTATATATTTCATTTTGCAAAATATTCTGTATTGTTGAATCTCTCCAATTATCTTTACCTAATACTTTTTCTTCGTTGAATAACGTACTTATTTTTTGATAAGAATAACCATTAAAATACAATTCAAATATTCTAACAACAATGTCTTTGGTAGAATAATCTATTACAAGAGTTTTATTTTCATGTTTATAACCTAATGGAGCAATATGGGGAATATGACCTTGCTTTATTGCACCAGCTAAACCTATTTTTGTTCTCTCACTAGTTCTTTCAATTTCATTCTGGCTTACACTTACCAAAAGTCTTGAAATCATCTTACCATTTGCTGTAGTAGTATTTATATCATCATTAACACAATCTATATAGGCTTCATTTTCATCTAAAAAAGTTATAAGTTCTTCCCAGTCATAAATACTTCTTGTAAATCTATCTAATTTAAGAGAGATAATAGTATTTATTTTTTTAGATTTTATATCGTCTTTTAACCTTTCAAATTCTGCTCTGTAATTACCTGTTTTAGCACTAACGCCTGCATCTTCGTAGTAATCTACAATTTCATAACCCTTAAATTTACAATAAGCTTCTAATCGTTCTTTTTGTTCTGGAAGACTAAAGCCCTCACGAGCTTGGTCTTCTGTAGAAACCCTCATATACAATCCACATTTTTTCTTTTCATCAACCAATTTATAAACCTCCTAACAAAAAAGAGACATCAAAGAAAACACACAAGTTATCCTTGACATCTCTTAAATCTGTTTATATTACAATATATTTTCTTGGAACAAACCAAAAACATATAATCAACTCCTGACAGGTAAACATAAATAATTTACTGCTAGTATTATATCACGATTTTCAGAAATGTCAAATTTTAGCTATTTTATGCTGTTTATATAATCTTCTAATTCCGATAATTTTATCTTTTTTGCTAGATTGGATATATAAACATCATTAGAATAATTAAAGACCAGAAATGTGGTATCTTTTACAATCACTCTATGTGGCTCAATATAAGAGATATTGGTCTTCTCAATTTTTCTTATACTACCATTAACAAAAGTAGGAGTAACCTTTGAGAATTCACATATAAATTCTAGCCTTTTCTTTAAGTTTTCCTCAAATCGCAGTTCTTCTTTAATTATCTTCATTTCAAGCACCATCCTTTCTTTTTAGGATATTGGATGATGTTTTTTGGGCAAAGAAAAAAATCATCCAACTACTTGAATGATTTTTAATCTATCTGTTAGTTCGAACAGATACGTCATTGGTGCAGATGGCCGGAATCGAACCGGCACGAGAGTTAAGTCTCGCAGGATTTTAAGTCCTGTGCGTCTGCCAGTTCCGCCACATCTGCATTTGTTTGAACTGACAATAATAATTTTACTACGAGATGATTACAATTGTCAAGATATATTGCAAAAAAAAATTAAAAATATTAAAAATATTTAGTAGAAGTTGATATTTAGTGATAATAAAATTAAATTTTGAAAAGGTAACATATAAATTCGACAAAGTGTGTCGAATTTTGACATACGATTTTTCTTGCTATTTTGAAATAAAGGTATATAATAGAAATTACACCAATGAAAAGGAGGGGAAAAAACATTGGGAAGAGACGTGAAAGTATATGGAAATACTGAAATTAAACACGCAATAGGAGAAAGAGGATATAACCCAATTCAGTTAGAATATTACAAAATATATAATAGCGAAAAATAAGATGAAAGAAAACCATATGGAATAGGCGTAATAAAGAGATGTTCTAACGAAACAGAATTAGATGTTGAAAAAAGAGAATTTAATCATATTTTCAGTAAAGAAAATGATGCAGACGATATGCTTGAATTACTACTAAAAAATAAAGTAACACCTACATCACTAAGAGATATCTTAGAAGACTTTGTATTAGTATAATATAAAGGACACTTAAAATATTAGACAAACCTAGTATTTTAAGGTGTCTTTTTCATTTTTTGAACTAAATTGACTTAAAACTAATTTAATGTTAAAATAAAATAGAAAAAAGAGAGGTTAAAATATGGCAGATTACGAAAAATATTATAAAGAAAGTATAGAAGTATTGACAAAGTACATCACAGATACTAGAATTATACCTACAGAAAAAGAATGGAATAAGATTGCTGTAAAGAATAATTATTTGACTGGTCCATCAATTAGTTATGCTTCAGGCATTAAATTTCCAGAATTGTGTAAAAAAATATACAAAGAAACAAAACAAAAAAAGGAGAAATAAAAGTATGAATATTTGGCATGACATTAATAAAGAAAGAATAAAAAAAGATGATTTTATATCAGTTATTGAAATTAGTAAAAACGGCAGAAATAAATATGAATTAGATAAAGAAACGGGAAGGCTTAGATTAGACAGATTATTATATACATCAACACACTATCCTGCAAATTATGGATTTATTCCAAGAACATATGCTGAGGACCATGATCCATTAGATGTATTAGTTCTATGTCAGGAAGAGATTGTACCATTAACATTAGTAGAATGTTATCCTGTAGGAGTATTGATAATGACAGATAATAATGAACAAGACGAAAAAATTATTGCAATATGTAAGCAAGATCCATTTTTAAATTGCTATCAAGACATTTCAGAGTTACCAGCACAAAAGTCATTAGAAATAAAACACTTTTTTGAAGTGTATAAACAATTAGAAGGAAAACAAACAGCAGTAGATAAAATATTAGGAAGAAAAGAAGCAGAAGAAATAATTCAAAAATGTATGGATAATTATGATAAAAAATTTGGTAAATAGAGGAAGAAAAAATGCTTGAAAAAATAATTTTTAATGTATTGGCATTTGCACTTTTTACGATTACTGTACTAAAATTAATTAAAAAAAATGACACGAGTTATATATATGTACTTGCTTTAGAGTTTATTGGTATTGTTATAAGTTTTATTGGACTGATATTTTCTATTAAGTTAAACTGGTTTTTAAAAACAATTACCTATTTTTTTTCGGTAATTATACCAGCTATAATATTATGGATGGAAAAAGTAAAAAAAGCAGATTTTCCAGAATTATTTAATGTAACAATTGCTAAAATTCTAGATAGATTTGGAAAACATGAACAAGCCAAAACGATGATATTAACTTTTTTGAATAAAAATCCAAACAGTTATATTACAAATAAATTGTTGGCGGAATTTTATGAGAAAGAAGAAAATTATGAAGCAGCTGTTAGCGCGTACATGAGAGTTACAGATTTAAGAAGAAATGACTTTACCTCTACTTATAAATTATGTGAGGTTTTAAATAAAAACAAACAAAATGAAGAAGCTATAAGTATACTTGAGGATATTCTAAAGCAAAAGCCAGAATATGAAAAAGCTAGTAATTTGCTTGGAGAGGTATTTATAGAAGAAGAAAGGTATAAGGATGCTATATCAGTATATATGACAGCACTTAGATACCATCCAGCAAGTTATGATTTGTATTATAGCCTAGGAATGGCATATACTATGATAAATGACTTTCAAAGAGCAAAAGATTTTTATGAAAAAGCAGCAGAGATAAATAGCTTGGCTTATAATGCTAAATTAAATTTAGGACAAATTGCATTGATTTATGGTGATTTAGATGAAGCAGAAAATTATTTTATGCAATCAAGCAAACAAGAGGATTTAGAAGCGGGTTCATATTATTATCTTTCGCAAATTGCCTTACTAAAAGGAGATGAAGAAAAAGCTAAAAACTATATGAATGTCGCAGTACAGTTGGACCCAAAAGTATATAAACAAGCTCAAAGGGATCCAGTGTTTACACCTATAAAAGAAGAGATAAACCCACCAGAAGAAAAAGAACAAGAAACAAAACCAAGTCACTTAACAAATGAGGAAAAGAAAGTAAATAGGCATTTAATGAAAACGTGTATATTGGTGAAGAACTTAAGCAAAGAAGATATACAAATTATGAAAAATAATAAACAAAATCAAATTGATAAAGAAGAAAAACAAAAAGAATAATGACAGAAAAAAATAATATAATAATACTAAGGAGAATGAAGTAATGGAAATATATCAATCAGTAATTTTAGGAATAGTTCAAGGATTGACAGAACTTTTGCCGGTATCAAGTTCTGCACATTTGAATATTATTCCATGGATGTTTGGGTGGATTAATAATCCTGGTTTCGCAGAAGCATTTAAAGGCTTCGATGTTGCACTTCACTTTGGAACTTTATTAGCTATAGCAATTTATTTTTTCAAAGATTGGCTTAATTTAATAAAGGGTGGTTTTGATCAAGTTGTTAAAAAGAAAAAAACTGTAGAAGGCAGAATGTTTTGGTACATAGTTCTAGCAACTATACCAGGAGGAATAATTGGATTTGTTTTAGATAAATTTTTGGAAGATACCTTAACAAAACCAATTATAATTGCAATAGCACTTATTGTAATGGGAATAGTATTATATTTTGTGGATAAAAAATCAAAATCAACAACAAAATATGAAGACATGACACTAAAACAAACATTTCTAATTGGTCTATCACAAGCTTTAGCTTTTATACCAGGGGTTTCGCGTTCTGGAGTAACAATGACAACTGCAAGAGCAATGGGAGTAACAAGAGAATCTGCAGCAAAATATTCTTTTATGTTGTCAGCACCAATTGTTCTAGCTGCAACAGTATTTAAATTAAAAGAATTTGTATTTAGTATACCTTTTTTTATAGGAATTATTACAAGCTTTATAGTGGGATTTTTTGTTATAAAATTTTTATTAGATTATTTAAAAAAAGGAAGTTTCAAAATTTTTGCAATTTACCGTATTATATTTGGAATAATAATAATTACGCTTCTAATAATAAGAGGATAAATAGAACCAATAAAGCTAAAAAACGTTTCAAAAAAGAAACGTTTTTTATTATATAAAAACACAATATTACAAAAATATTACAAAAATATTACAGTTGTATTAAATATAAAAAAATAATATTGACTTTTCTATAAAAACATATAAAATAATAATATGAATGGTAAAAAATTGTCAAATTAAAAAGAATTACAAGTATTTTTTATTTTGATTTGCAAAATATAATAATGAAAAAATTATTTTTAACGAAGGAGAAGACAATGACTAGTTGCTTAGGAATTTATATAGAACCTAACTTTATAAAATACGCCAAAATTTCAAAAGACCACGACATTTTGAGAGTTGAATCCTTTGGAATAAAATTTTACGACAAATTAGGAGATGCTATAGATCAAGTAATAAGCGACACATATAGTTTTAAAACACCAATAAGCATAAATCTGTCAGAAGAAAGCTATCAATACTTTTATATGTTTACACTATTAAATAAAGTTGACATGAAGAAAGCTATTCAAACAGAATTTGAATCTTTTTGCTCAGATAAAGGAATAAATAAAAATGGTGTTGAAGCTAGATACGCATTAGTAAACAGTTTAGATGATAAAGAAAAAATTAAGGTAATTCATGTATCAGCAAACAAATCATCAATTCTTGAACAAGAGCAACCATTTCTTAATTATAAACTTTCGACTATAGCTCCAGTATCAATTAGTATATCTAATATTGCAAATTTAAAATCAAAAGAAAATGCACTTATTATTAATATGGAAAATGAAACAACAATTACAACAGTAATTGATCAAAGAATTTATCAAGTAGAAAAAATACAAAATGGTGCATTAGAGGTTTTAGAGGGAATTAGAATAAAAGAAAATTCATACTCAAAGGCATATGAAATTTGTAAAAATAGCACTATATATACTATGGAAGGACAAGAACTTCAAGAAGATAAAAACGAATATTTAGATGATATAATGCCTACTTTATATGCTATTGCTAGTAAAGTAAAAGAAATAATAGAAAATGATACAATAAAAATAGACAGGGTATATTTGACAGGAACCTTATCGGTAGTTAATAATATTGACTTATACTTTCAAGAAGTATTACAAAATGAAAAAGTTGAGATATTAAAACCATTCTTTATTAAAGATACAGTAAAAATCAATATAAAAGATTATATTGAAGTTAACTCTGCAATATCATTAGCTTTACAAGGCTTAGAATATGGCTTGAAAGATATGAATTTTAAAAAACATACATTTAAAGACAATATAGATGATATATTTGCAAAGCTTAATATAAGTAGAGAAGACAAAACAGATAAAAAACAAAATAAAGTATTATCTAACATGTTTAGCACAAATTTTAGAGGCAAATTAAGTCCATCTGAAAGATGGATGTTTAGAGTGCTAGGTGGAGCTTTAATATTAACTGTTATGTATTCAGGATTTTCAATATTTTTGAATAAAGAAATTGATAAGAAAAATCTAGAAGTAGCAGAAGTAAAACAAGACACAGCTTATAAAATAACAAAAGTAGAAAAAGATATAAAAGATGTACAAAGTAAAACAAGTGAGTATCAACGCTTGGCAGAAAATCTAAGAAATATTAGCAATCAAGTGTCAGAAGATAATAAAAATAGAAATAATATACCAAACTTACTTAGCCAAATAATGCATTCTATACCACAAGGTGTACAAATTACATCTATTGAGAATCCGAGCGCAAAACATATTATAATACAAGCACAATCACAAAAATATGAGCAATTAGGATATTTTAAAGCTATCTTAAAAACTCAAGGAATATTATCACCAAGTACTGTAGTATCTTCAGATGGAGAAAGAAGTGGCGAAGTAGTTAAAGTTAGGATAGAAGGAGATTTGCCATGAGAAAAATTCTAATAGGCATTTTAACAATATTGTTAATTGTCATGGCAGTTTTAGTAATTACTAAAGGTTTAACAATTGGCAATTTTAAAATTTTAAGTGTAAAACAAATCATTGAAGGCAATGACAAATTAACAGCAGAAATTTCAGAAACAGAAAAATTAATCAGAAGCAATTATCCAACTGAATTGGAAACTTTAGATAGTACTGTTTCTAGTTTGTTAGCAGCCAAAGAGGAATATCAAGACTTAGCAGATGTAAGTACAAAGTCAGAAATAAATAAGGCTACTACAGTAGAAACTTACACAGTAGAATTTTTATGGACTAGATTAGGAAGACATGCAACAGCAGAAGGCGTATACTTAAGTTATACACCTACAAATAATAGTATTAAGTTTACTGTTTCAGGAGATTATATTCCAATTTTAAGTTTTGTTTCAGCTATTGAAAATGATAGTAAACTAGGATTTAGAATCGAAAACTTCAAACTAATACCAGGTGGAAACAACTTGCAAGCTACGTTTGAAACAAGAAACATTAATATAAAAACAGAAGGCGTAAATACTGCAGTTCAAAGTACTACAATAACAGAAAGTGCACCAACAAATACGCCAGACACAAATACACAAAATACAAATTCAACAACTGAGACAACACAACCATAAGACTAGACAAAGGAGATAAGAATGTTAAAATCAGTTTTTAAAGAAATTTTTATAATGCTATTGCTATGTGTGGCTATTGTATTAATTTTAGGAGTTATGTTTTATAACTATATTCCTACAAATAAAACCATACCTAATAAATTGGCAGAATATAGCACTCCAGAAAATGTAAGAACCGAAATAGATCAAAAAACTTCTGAAGAAGAAAAACAAGAAATTTCATATGAAATTGACGGTTCGGACTTAAAATTATATAGACAAACTAATTCATATACTACAGGTAAGGCAAACCCTTTTGCAGTAAGTACTACTGTAGGAAATGAAGAAAATACAAGCAACAATGAAGTTATTGACACAAATACAAATGTAGACCCAAAATCAACAGGAACTTTCTACAATGATACGGGTACAAAATAATTATAGGTTATATTTATTTAAATAAATATATACAAAAAATCTAAAGAGAAAGGAGTAATATACAATGAGAAACGAAAGAGGTATTACATTAGTTGCTTTAGTTGTTACAATAGTTGTATTATTAATTTTAGCAGGGGTAACAATTACTTATGCTTTATCAAATAATGGAATATTTACAAAAGCTCAAGAAGCAGGAATGGTATCTGAGCAAGCAACTATTAGAGACGCTGTTAGCAGTGCACAAGCAGAATGCATGATGGAATATTATGATGCAAGCAAAACAACTAAAACAGAAGCTAAAGATTTGATTTCAAAATATGTACCATCAGGATGGTCAGTAACAGCTACACCAGCACCAACAATTACTGGTGGAGTTATAGCAGGAACAGTAACAGTTGAAACAACTAGTTATACACACACTGTTACAATTGCAAATGGTGTAGTTACTGAAATTACAGCTGTAAAAAAATAATTTGATAGAAAAATCAATTATGATTAGGGCATATGCATAAAGTATATGCCTTGATTTATATAAAAACACTTTAAAGCCAACGGAGAAAATATGAATATAATATTATACATTTTAATATTTTGCATAGGAGCTTTATTTGGAAGCTTTTTTACATTAGCAGTTTATCGTATACCACTTGGAAAAGATATAACTCATGAGAGATCTTTTTGTCCAAACTGCAATCATAGACTAGAATTTTTAGATTTAATTCCTATATTAAGTTATTTATTTTTAGGAGGGAAATGTAGATATTGTAAACAAAAAATACGTCCAAGATATTTCTTACTAGAAATAATGTCTGGAGTAGTTTTTGTTTTATTTGCTTTATCTTTAAATTTAGATATATTACATACAGATATGAATACATGGATTTACTTTATATTTGGTATATTATACCTTGCAAGCTTATTTATTATTGCTGGTATTGATAAAGAGAGAACTTATATTCAAAAATCTGTACTTTTATTTGGATTTATTATACAAACTATATATATAATTTATCTATATATAGTAGAAAATAATTTTAATATATATAGATATGTTATATATTTGAGCATTATATGTATACTAATGTTAATTGATATATTTATTTTAAGAAAAAAAGCAAAAAACAGCTACGTTATAGAGAACTTATTACTTTGTGTGTTAATGTTAGGTTATACATATGAAACAATTACAATATTGACTATTATTTTCACATTACTTTGTATTGCATTTCAAACTTTAATGGCTAAATTGAGCAAAAAGAAGAATGTAAGAAAGAATGAAAATATAACTCAAATACCTATAGGATTTTATTTGTGTGTGACCAATATTGTATGCTTAATAGTAACTAATTTTTTTATTTTATAATTTAGAGGGAAGTATGGAAAAACAACGATTTTTAAAGTTAAAATCTAATAATGGTTTTACAATGCAAGATTTAATAATTGCAATAGCAATTTTTACATTATTTGCTGGAATAATAGGAACTGCAATTGTAGCAACATTCAGAGTTCAATCTGATAGTCAAGTTGATGAGGTAGGAACTTTATATGCTATTCAAATAGCAGAATATATAGACAAAATTAGCTTTGACGACGTAGAGAGTGGAATGGGTGATTCATTAGCTAGCATGTTTAATGTACCAGCCAATTTCACTGTTACAATAGATGTTTCAGACTATAAACCAGATGGAGAAACTCTATCTTGTGTAAAAGAAGTTGATATAAATTTAGCATATAATTTTGCAAATGATTCAAGAAATATACGTATTCAAAGACTAAAAATAAAAGAATTATAAGGAGATTGATTGATTATGAGGTCAGAAAAAGGCGTTACCTTAACGGCACTGGTCATATATATTGCTGTAGCTACAGTGGTAATAAGTACTATGGGACTTTTGAGTTCATATTTTTATACTAATATGAAATTGATAAAAACTGATAGTAATTATGTAGTTGAATATAACAAATTTAATATGTTTTTTGTTCAAGATGTGAAAAGCAACACAACAGCAGATGTTACAACGAATAGCATAATATTTGAAGATGGAACTAAATATAAATATGAAGACGGAAGTATATATCGTAATGACAAAGAAATTGCAACTAATATTAAAAGTGCTGTGTTCTCACAAGAAACTTATCAAGTTGACTGGACAACTAAAAATATAATAACAGTTAATTTAGATGTTGGCGAAGATGAGAAGTCATATGTAAAACAAATTGAGTATGTTTTAAGATATTGGTAAATTATTGTAAATTGAAAAAAATATATTTATTTATCGAATTTTATAGTATAATAAATATAGACTAAGGAAAAAGAGAAAGGAGAACTACAAATGGAAAAAAGACAACCAATAGGAATTGAATTAGTAAAAAAAGGTGTTGTAAAAGAAGCAGACATAGAAAAAGCTTTAGACTATCAAAAAACACATCCAAACAAAAAAATTGGTGATATATTGGATATATTAAAGCTATGTGATTCTGATATTTTAATCAACGCTATGGGAGAAATTTTAGATGAAAAAGCAATATATTTACAAGAAAAAGATGTTAGGATAGATGCTTTGGAATACATATCACTAGATATAATGAAACAAAATAAAGCTATCCCATTTGAAATTGCTTCTGGTAAAATAAAAGTATGTTTTGCAGATACTTCTAATAAAAGATCTATAGAGGTTATTAGGCTTTTATTATTAAATAAAGGACTAGTAATGGAAAAATATATAACTTTTGAAACAAATATTGAAAAAATAATCGAGTCTTTAGAAGGAGGGGTATCTGACAATATTAATACAAATGCAGATATCTCAGGTTTGGTTGATAGTATTATAAAAACAGCTATGGAAAAAAGAGCGAGTGATATACATATTGAACCACTTGAAAATCTATTAAGAGTTAGGTATAGAATAGATGGACAACTTGTTACAGCTGTTGAGATTGAAAAAGAAAAACAAACCCAAATAATAGGTAGATTAAAGGCAATTTCTAACATGCATCAAGAAAAACAAGAATCACAAGATGGTAGAATACTTGCTTATCCTGATTATAATATTCGTGTTTCTTCACAAAAAAATGTATATGGAGAGAAATTCGTATTAAGATTATTAAAGAAAAATGGAAATATTCGTCAAATATTTGAATTAGGATTTCCAAATGATGAACAACTAGTTAGAAAGTGTTTCAATAAAAAGAACTGTATTACAATAGTAGCAGCACCAACTGGTGAAGGTAAAACTACTACATTATATAGTATAATTGATTATCTAAATAGACCACAAATAAACATTACTACAATTGAAGACCCTGTTGAAATAAGAATTGATGGATTAAATCAAATAGAAATGGATTCTAAAACTACTTTTTCAGATTCATTGAGAACAGTATTAAGACAAGATCCAGATATTATCCTAGTAGGAGAAATTCGTGATAGGGAAACAGCCGAAATTGCAATGCAAGCTGGACAAACAGGACACTATGTACTATCAACAATACATACAATTGACAGTATAGAGGTTATTACCAGACTTAGAAAAATGGGTATGTCAAACTATGATATTGCAAGTATTTTAGCAACTTCTGTTTCACAAAGATTAGTAAGAAAAGTTTGCCCTCATTGTGCTAAAAAAAGAGATTTTACAGAGCAAGAGAAAGAAATTATAAATAAAATAGGGGAAAAATACAACGTAAATTTTGACTTTACAAATAAAAAGACGTATGAAATTGTAGGATGTAAAAAATGTAACCAAAGTGGATATCTTGATAGAATAGGAATATTTGAAGTATTAACTATAGATGATGAAATTAAAGAATTGATTTCACGTGATGCTTCTAGTATGGAAATTAGAAAAAAAGCTTTGGAGTCAGGTTACAAACCACTTTTAATAGACGGACTTAAAAAAGTTGTAGACGGAATGACAACATTAGATGAAATAAATAATAAGCTTATAATTTATTAAGTAACTTAGGAGGAAATCATGGTTGATATAGATAAGATTTTAAGAATAGCAATAGAGAAAGATGCTTCAGATATACACTTAATTGGGGGAATAAAACCTTGTTTAAGAGTAAGAAGAGATTTGATAGATATAGATGGCTTTGATGCATTAACAGAAGAAGATATGTTTGAAATATATGATTACTTTGTAAGAGGAAACATAGAAAAAGATGAAGTATTCAAAGAAGAAAAGAAACTAGATTCTTCTTATGAATTTGAAGGAACTAGAATAAGGGTAAATATTTCTGTATCAGATGATTTACCAGTAGTAGTATTGAGATTAATAAAAAGTAAACTACCAAAATATGAGGAATTGGGAGTGCCAGATATAGTTAGAAGAATGATGAGTCAACCACAAGGGCTAATATTAGTAACAGGAAAGACAAACTCTGGTAAAACTACAACTTTGAATGCGTTAATAAATGAAGTAAATGAAAATGAAAATAAAAAAATATTATCACTTGAAAGCCCAGTTGAGTATAAGCACAAATGTAAAAAATCTATAATTGTACAAAAAGAAGTAGGAATAGGAAGAGATTGTCCAGACTATAGCTCAGGTGTAAAAAACTGCTTAAGAGAAGATTGTGACATTCTAATAATCGGTGAGATTCGTGATAGAGAAACCATGGATGCAGCTATTGAAACAGCAGAGGCAGGACATTTAGTAATAGGAACATTACATACAAAGTCTTGTGCAGAAACTATAGACAGAATGATAAACTTTTATGATATTAGAGATCAACAAACTATAAAATACTTAATAGCATCATTATTAAAATTGGTTGTTTCACAAAGACTATTAAAAGGAAGAGATGACTCACTTGTGTTGGTTCCAGAAGTAATGGTAGTAGATAATACAATTGCTGGTGTAATAAGAAAAGAAAAACTTGGAGTTTCAGAGATAGAAGATGCTATTCAAAGTGGAGCAGATAAAGGAAGTATAGGATTAATAAATTCACTTGCTCAATTGTTTGTTGATGATAGAATTTCATTAGATCAAGCAAAAGCTCAAATTGAAGAGAAGAATATTGAAATTTTAAATAGAACAATTATGCAATTAAAAATAAAAAAGGAAAATGAAAATAAAAGACTTAATATGGAAAGCTAGGAAAAGGAGGTAAACTAATGCCTGAATATGTATATAGAGCTGTAACTAAAAGAGGGCAAATTGTACGAAATAAGGTTGAAGAATCTAGTAAAAATACTCTAGTAAAAAAATTAAAATCAAATGATTTGATGCCTATAGAAGTTATACAAGTTAGCTATAGAAGTAAGAAAAGCAAAGTTCCAAAAAAGAACATTATTGACATTGATGGTATAATGAAAACTGCTAATTCGGCAAGCGTACTTCAAGGTAGAGAAGATTATAGACCAAGTGCTAGGGAGAAAATAAACTTAATCCTAGCTGCTGGACAGAAAATAACTATAAAAGATGTTATTATATTTACACAGAATTTTTACTTATTAAAAAAGGCAGACTTCAATAATATTCATGCTCTAAGCACTATAATAAATAGTACAGAAAACTTATCTTTTAAAGGAGTATTAGAGGATATATTAGCAGGTGTAGAAGGCGGAGAATATATGTATACAACAATGGAATACTATTCTAATATTTTTCCATATGTATATATTAACATGATAAAAGTAGGAGAACTTTCTGGTTCGCTTACAAATTCTCTACAACAAGCAGTTGAATACTTGGAAGATACAACTACGAGAAGCAAAAGAATAAAGAAAATATTAATACCTAATTTACTACAATTTATAGGTATATTTCTATTATTAATTGGTGGAACAATATTTATATTACCGGAAATCCAGAAAGTATTTGCATCAATAGGTCAGGGAACTACACTGCCTGGTCCAACTTTATGGTTTATGAATCTGGTCGATAACTTTGGAAAAATTTGGTATATTCCTGTCGCAATTATAGGAGTTATTCTATTATTAATTATGGGATATATAAATACGCCAAAGGGAAAATACAACTGGCACTATTTTAAATATAAAGCTCCAGTATTTGGTAGATTAGTATTTGGAATCGATTTTTCAAGACTTATGAGAGCGATGCTATTGAATTTAAGAAATGGAATGAGAATTCAAGAGGCACTAGAAGTTAGTAAATCAGTTATAAAAAACTACGTTTTACTTTCAATAGTAGAAACTTCTATAAATAATATATTAATAGGAGCTTCATGGATTGAGCCATTTGAAAAATCAGGTTTATGCTCAGCTATGGAAGTAGAAATGTTAAAAATAGGTATGCAAACTGACCTTCCAGATATGATGGAAAAATTATTAGATTATATGGATGTGGATATTCAAAATAGCCTAAGTAAAATCATGAAAGTATTACCAGAGATTTCGTACTTATTTGTTGGTACATTAATAATATTCCTTGTTGTGGTCCTTCTTGTACCATGTATCAACTTATATATGGGTGGATTCATGTTAGATGGTCTAGATATATAGTAAAATATAAAAAGCTCTGTTATAAACGGAGCTTTTTAGCATTGTAAAGGAGAATAAAATGAAAATTGGAATTGATATGGGTGGCAGTCATGTTGCTATAGGAATAGTAAATGAAAACGGGAAAATTATAGAAAAATTTGAAAAAGATATAAAAACTGTAGGAGATCAAGCTAAAGCAGAAATTTCTACATACATTATAGAAATTATATCAAAAATTAAAGAAAACCATAACATAGAAAAAATTGGAATAGGATCACCAGGAACGCCAAGAGATGGTGTATTAACAAATCTTATAAATCTAAAGATAAAAGAATTTGATATTTCATCTATTTTGATGGAACATTTTGATATACCTGTACTGTTAAAGAATGATGCTAAATGTGCGGGACTAGCTGAAAAAACGTATGGAGCATTAAAAGAATATCAAGATGCAGTATTTTTATGTTTAGGAACTGGTATTGGAGCAAGTGTATTTATGAATGGTAAGGAATTAAAACCAATACAAAATCCAGGAATGGAGATAGGACATATGGTAATTGATAAAAATGGGATTAAATGTAATTGTGGAAAAACAGGATGTTTCGAAACACTTTGTTCTGTTAAAAGATTAAAAGATAAATTAATAGATGAAATGAATTTGTCAAAAGAAGTTTCTTCAAAAGAGTTATTAGAAATTTTGAAATGGAGAGCTAAAGAAGAAAATATTAAAAAGATATTAGAAGAATATATTGACAACCTAAATATTGGCTTATCAAATATTATAGACATATTTGCACCACAAGCAATATGTTTAGGTGGAGGTTTTGTATATTTTGAAGAAATATTATACAAACCATTTTTAGAAAAATACTATAATGAAAGAAAATCTTTTTATAAAGATAGAATTCCAGATATAAAATTAGCACTTCTTGGCAATGATGCAGGCATCATTGGAGCAACTATTTGACAAAAGTGAGAAAAAATAGTATAATAATTAACAGTTGTTACCAATATGGTAAAGAAGAGATTTATATTGTTTATTATAAGAGCGGATTTTAAATTAAAAATAGAAACTTAAAAAATATATTTTAGGGCGGAAAAGGAAATATATTTAAAAGTTTTGGATAAAATATCTGTGCAAAAGCTACAGATATATTATTGTTGATGTAATAAATAAAATAATGAGAAAAACAACAATTTAAAAAAGAAGGAGAGAAATTTTTAATGACAAATGAATTAAAACAAAAGGATACTAGACAAAAAGAGAGTACTGAGAGAAGAGAGAAAAAAGGATACTCAGTTAGAAAAAACAATAGAGTTAATCAAAACAAAAAAGAAATAGAAGGAGAAAAAAAGGCCACAGTAGAAAAGAAAAGACCTACTACAAAAAGAAATACAAATACTAGAACAAGAAATAATAGGTCAACTAACAAAGAAATTATGCAATTTAATTTCAAAAAACCTAATTTAAAAATTATTCCATTAGGTGGATTACAAGAAATAGGAAAAAATATTACAGTTTTTGAATATGAAGACGAGATAATATTAGTAGACTGTGGATTAGAGTTTCCAGGAAATGATATGCTAGGTGTAGACTTAGTAATACCTGATATAACATATTTATTAAAAAATCAAGAAAAAGTAAAAGGGTTAGTTATAACACACGGACATGAGGATCATATTGGAGCAATTCCATATATATTAAAACAAATTAATATTCCAATATATGCTACTAGATTAACAGTATCATTAATCAAAAATAAATTAGAGGAACATAACTTAGTAAATACTACAAAATTAAACATTGTAGAACAAGGTCAAACAGTTAAATTTAAAAATATGCAAGTGGAATTTATTAGCAGTAACCATAGTATTCCAGATGCCGTAATGCTTGCAATTAAAACACCAGTGGGAACAATACTTCACACAGGTGACTTTAAAATAGATTATACACCAATAGATGATAAAGTAATTGACTTAAACAGAATTGCAGAATTAGGTAATGAAGGAATTTTAGCATTACTTTCAGATAGTACAAACAGTGAAAGAAAAGGATTTACAATGTCTGAAAGCTCTGTTGGAGAAGTATTTGATAAACTATTCTTAAATAATTCAAAAAGAATAGTTGTTGCAACATTTGCATCAAATGTACACCGTGTACAACAAATAGTAAATTCTTCAATTAAATATGGAAGAAAAATTGCTGTATGTGGTAGAAGCATGATGAATATGATAGAAGCAGCAATGGAGCTTGGTTATATACAAGATGCCGAGAATGTATTTATTGATATTGATAATATCAAAAACTATAGAGATGATCAATTAGTTATTATAACTACAGGAAGCCAAGGAGAAGCAATGTCTGCATTAACTAGAATGGCAAATGGAGACCATAAAAAAGTTACTATAACTCCAAATGATATGGTAATAATATCAGCTACTCCAATTCCGGGAAATGAAAAATACGTATCAAAAGTAATAGATGACCTTATGAAAATAGGAGCAGAGGTTATATATAGCTCATTAGAAGATGTGCACGTATCAGGTCACGCATGTCAAGAAGAACAAAAATTGATAATCACTTTAGCAAAACCAAAATTCTTTATACCAGTACATGGTGAATATAGACAACTTAGAGCACATTCAGAAACAGCTAAAAAACTAGGAATAGAAGCTAAAAATATATTTATGATGACAAATGGTAGAATATTAGAACTAAATGAAAATGAAGCAACACTTACTACTTCAGTACCAAATGGAAAAGTTTTAGTAGATGGACTAGGCGTTGGAGACGTTGGAAATATAGTACTTCGTGACAGACAACACTTATCACAAGATGGATTAATAGTTATAGTTGTTGCAATGGATTCAGATACAGGAGAAATAGTATCAGAACCAGATGTAGTATCAAGAGGTTTCGTATATGTTAGAGAATCAGAAAATTTAATGGAAGACATTAAAAGAGTAATTTATGAAGAAGTAAAAAAATGTGAAGAAGGTCACATTACAGACTGGTCAACAATAAAATCAAACCTAAAAGATACTCTAAGAGACTATATATTTGAAAAAACAAAAAGAAATCCTATGATTTTACCAATTATTACCGAAGTTTAATTATTTCAAAATTAAACATTTAGAATTAAATTATTTTGAAAAGGGGAAGAGAAAAATGGATTATAAGGATTTAGCAAATTTAATATTTCCAAATGCAAAGCCAATTTCATATTATGAGGAAAAATATCCAGAAAGAAACTTACCAGAAGGAGCAATGGTAGTGCGTTTTGCACCAAGCCCAACAGGGTATGTTCATATTGGTGGGTTATATCAAAGCATTATATGTACAACACTTGCAAAACAAACTAAAGGTGTTAGTATATTAAGGATAGAAGATACAGACCAAAAAAGGTTAATTGAAAATGGTGTAGTACAAATAGTAGAAGCAGTTAAAGATTTTGGAATTGTATTTGACGAAGGTATGATAAATGAAACTGAAGAAAAAGGTAATTATGGACCATATAAACAAAGTGCCAGAAAGGACATATATCAGGCTTTTGCTAAATATTTAATAGAACAAGGTAGAGCATACCCATGTTTTGCAACTCCAGAAGAACTTGATGAAATGCGTAAAAAACAAGAAGCAGCTAAAATTAGACCTGGTTATTATGGAGTATGGGCAACATACCGTAATTTATCAGTAGAAGAAGCGGCAAAAAAAATAAAAGCTGGTGAACCATATATAGTTAGATTTAAATCTATGGGAAATGAAGAAAGAAAAATTAGACATCATGATGTAATAAAAGGAAATGTTGAATTTCCTGAAAATGATCAAGATATAGTTATTATAAAAGCAGATGGTTTACCAACATACCATTTTGCACACGCTGTTGATGACCACTTAATGAGAGTTACACATGTAATTCGTGCTGACGAATGGTTATCCTCAGTACCACTTCATTTAGAGTTATTTAAAGCCTTAGGATTTGCAGTACCTAAATATGCACATACATCAGCAATATTAAAAGATGATGAAGGCAAAAAACGTAAAATTAGTAAACGTAAAGACCCAGAAGCAGCAGTTAGTTATTATCATGAAGAAGGAATACCAGCAGAAGCTGTATATCAATATTTATTAAATATAGCAAATTCAAACTTTGAAACATGGAAAAGATCAAATCCAGATAAAGATATATCAGAATTTGAATTTGAACTTAACAAAATGAGTGTAAGTGGAGCAATTTTTGATATGATAAAATTATTAGACATATCAAAAAATGTTATATCTACATATTCTAAAGAAAGAGTATATGAAGATTCTTTAAACTGGGCAAAACGTTATGACAAAGAACTTGAAGAAATGTTACAAGATAAAGAATATGCTTTAAAAGTATTTGGAATTGAAAGAGGAACAGCTAAACCTAGAAAAGATATATCTAAATGGGCAGAAATAAAAAATGCAATTTACTATATGTATGATGAAAAATTCTTTAGTTTAGACAATAACTTTGAATATGCTAAAATAAATGATAAAGAAGAAATTAAAAAAATATTATCATTATACCTAGAAAAATATTTTAATATAAATGATGATAAACAAACATGGTTTGATAAAATAAAAGATTTATCAGAAGAATTAGGATATGCTAGAGAAGTAAAAATGTTCAAACAAGAACCTGAAAAATGGAAAGCACATGTTGGCGATGTTAGTACAGTATTAAGGGTTTCGTTAACAGGAAGACAACAAACGCCAGACTTATATGAAATTATGCAAGTATTAGGAAAAGAAAGCGTAGAAAAAAGATTTAAAAATATAATTGAAAAATAAAAAAAGGAGTGAGTTCCTATGGAATATAATGTAGGCGATATTGTTAGAACAAAAAAACAACATCCTTGTGGAAGTAAACTATGGGAATTGACTAGAGTTGGTGTTGATTTTAAAATGAAGTGTTTAGGATGTGGACATGTAGTTGTTTTAGAACGTCCTAAAGCATTGAAAGCAATAACTAAAAAAGAAAGATAACAAACAAAGAGGATGGTTTATTAAAACCACCCTCTTTATTAAAAGATTATCCAACCTGGAAACGACATACATGAGGAAGCGAACCTTCCTGCGACATCAAAAATTCTTTGATTTTATGGTCACGAGCACTGTCCCTAGTACTCATAAAAAACACGGTATTGCCCTTTACGTGATTAAAATCGTGAGCATTTGCACGAACTCCTTGATAGAAGTTCGACTTCGTTTCGAGAAGCGCAGCTTTTGCATGCTCTTCTGTCATAAAACTTACAATAATAAATCTCCGCAATTTACCCATAGTCGAAATCCTCCAATAAAAAATTTGCTCTTACTAAGAGCGTGAACTTATTATAATACTTTAGGAGTAAATAGTCAATGAAAATCGACAAAATATGTCATATCTTGTCGATTTTTTAACTATATATATTTTTCGATTTCTTCCCAAACTCTGTCTGTATATATTTTTCTCTCACTAGAACATGGAAAAAATGCAATATCTTTTAATGGATTTAAAATATTTTGTAAATTAATTACTGCGTCATCAACCTTTGTAATTGCAATCTTATCAGCTTTATTTGCAATTACAATACAAGGCAAATTAGTTTTAAAAATATAATCATACATAAGTTTATCATTAGCAGTAGGATCATGTCTAATATCTATTAAAAATACTATTAAAGCAATGTTTTTACTTTTTTGTAAGTATTCTTCAATAAAAGTTCCGACATTTGCTTGTTCTTGCTTAGACATTTTACTAAAACCATAACCAGGCAAGTCAACTAAGTAAAACTTTTCATCCATATTATAAAAATTTATTTGTCTTGTTTTACCAGGCTCACTGCTGGTTCTAGCTAATTTTTTTCGATTAACTAATGTATTTATAAAACTAGATTTTCCAACGTTAGACTTTCCAACAAGTACTACCTGAGGTAATCCATCATCAGGATATTGCTTAGGACTAACAGCAGAAATTCTAAATTCAGGATTCTTAATAAACATTTTGCACCTACTTTCAATAAGGTTATTTAATTGGTTTTAAAACCTTAGTTCCACCCATATATGGCCATAAAACTTCAGGGATTTTAACACTTCCGTCCTCCTGATAATTATTCTCAAGTAAGGCAATTAACATACGAGGTGGAGCAACAACAGTATTATTTAATGTGTGAGCATAATAATTTTGTTTTTCACCTTTAATTCTAATACCTAAACGTCTAGCTTGAGCATCAGTTAAGTTAGAACAACTACCAACCTCAAAGTATTTTTGTTGTCTAGGGCTCCAAGCTTCAACATCACAGCTTTTAGCTTTTAAGTCAGCTAAATCACCACTGCAACATTCAAGAGTACGAACTGGAATATCCATGTTTCTAAACAACTCAACTGTGTATGACCATAATTTATCATACCAATTCCAACTATCTTCAGGTTCACAAACAACAATCATTTCTTGCTTTTCAAATTGATGAATACGGTAAACACCACGTTCTTCAATACCATGAGCACCTTTTTCTTTTCTAAAACAAGGAGAATATGAAGTCATTGTATAAGGAACTTTATTCTTTTGAAGAATTTGGTCTTTAAATTTACCAATCATAGAATGTTCACTTGTACCAATTAAATATAAATCTTCTCCTTCTATTTTATACATCATTGCGTCCATTTCTTCAAAGCTCATAACACCAGTCACGACACTGCTACGAATCATAAAAGGTGGAACACAATAGGTAAACCCCTTATTTATCATAAAATCTCTAGCATAAGAAATAACTGCAGAATGAAGTCTAGCAATATCACCCATTAAATAATAAAAGCCATTACCAGCAACTCTACGAGCAGCGTCTAAGTCAATACCTTCAAATGCTTCCATAATATCTGTATGATATGGAATTTCATAACTTGGAACAACTGGTTCTCCAAACTTTTGAATCTCAACATTTTCACTATCATCTTTTCCAATAGGAACTGACTCATGAATAATGTTAGGAATTTTCATCATTTTTTCTTGAATTTGTGCAGAATATTCTTCTTCAAGTTTTTCATTTTCAAGTAATTTGTTGTTAATTTCTTGTACTTGTGCTTTTATACTTTCTGCTTCAGCTTTTTTGCATTGTTTCATTAAGTTACCGATTTCACTACTTAATGAATTTCTTTTACTTCTTAAATCATCACCATTTAGTTTTGCTTCACGGTTTTTAGCATCTAATTCAAGGACTTCATCAACTAATACAAGTTTATGGTCTTGGAATTTCTTTTTTATATTTTCCTTAACTACATCTGGGTTTTCTCTTAAAAATTTAATGTCTATCATAATTATACCTCTATTTCAAATAATTTACATAGTAATTATAGCAAATCATTCTTCAAAAATCAATATTTCTTAAAGTATAACGAATAAATTGGTAATTAAAGTATATAATATAATAAGAAACTACAAAAAGGGAGACAAGCAATGTTTGAAGAATATCAAAAAGAAACAAATATAAAAGATAAAACCGATGAAGATAAAAAGGTAGAACTTATAATGAGCTTAATAAAAGCAAAAAAAGAATTGAATTTAGCAACTAAGAATTTTGAAACGGCAGAAGAAGGTTTAGTGGACTATTATGTATATCAAATTAAAGCTAGTAAAAGTAAAGTAGATTTTTTAGTAAATAAAGCCAAAGACAAGGGACTATCTCTAAATATGATAGAAGAAATTTATTTCAAAAAAAATCAGGTAGGATAAGTAATATTTGTCCAATTTTTATCATACATATTACTAAAGGAATGGTGATAAAAATTGGATTTTTCTAATGCTTTAGTTATTTTAGGATGTATAGTAGTTTTATGGATTGTAGGAAAAATATTTTCAGTTCCATTAAAAGCATTGTTTAAATTAATAGTAAACTCTGTATTAGGTGGACTACTTATATTTATAATAAATCTAATAGGTTCAGCATGGGGATTTCATATAGGGTTGAATGTTGTTACAGCAGTATTAGTAGGTCTTTTAGGAATTCCAGGGGCAATACTGTTAATAATATTAAAACTATTTATCTAAAGTGTGCCAATAGAGACGAGAACAAAAAGCACCCAATTATGACTTTGTTTTGTTAGCCATAATTGGGTGTAATTAGGTGGGCGCTTTTTGACCATGTCACCTTAGTTTATTCAACTGTAACTGATTTAGCTAAGTTTCTTGGTTTATCAACATCTAATCCTTTATTTTTAGCAATGTAGTAAGAAAGCAATTGAAGTGGAATAACAGAAAGGATAGGTGAGATAAGGCTATTAGTTTCAGGTATATTTATAACATAATTAAATGAACTATTTGATAACTTTTGATTTGTAACGACTAAAGTTTTAGCACCTCTTGTTATAACTTCTTGAATATTGCTAATAGATTTTTCAACTAAATTAGGATCTGTTAAAATACTAATTACAGTTATACCATTTTCAATTAAAGCAATAGGTCCATGTTTTAATTCGCCAGAAGCATATGCCTCAGAATGAATATATGAAATTTCTTTTAATTTCAAAGAACCTTCCATTGCAACATTGTAATCAGTACCTCTACCTAAAAAGTACATATCATGCTCAGTATATACTTTGTTAGCAAACTCTTTAATAGCATCTGTTTCATCTAACATGGCTTCAACTTTAGCAGGTAAATCTAAAATATCAGCTTTTAATTTTTCAATTCCATCATATGATCCTAAAACTTCAGCAAAATACATAGCTAAAATTACCATTAACACAACTTGTGAAGTATACGCTTTTGTAGAAGCAACAGCAATTTCAGGACCGGCATGAGTATATATTGTATAATCAGCCTCACGAGTAATTGAACTTCCAATCACATTTGAAACAGCTAATGTTTTAGCACCTTTAGCCTTAGCAAGTTTTAAAGCTGCAATTGTATCAGCAGTTTCGCCAGATTGACTAATATAGATACAAAGTGTTTTATCATCTATAATAGGGTCACGATAACGGAACTCAGATGCAATATCGACTACAGTAGGAATTTTGCAAAGTTTTTCAATTGCATTTTTTCCAACTAAACCTGCATGCATAGCTGTACCACAAGCAACAATATATATTTTGTTTATTTTCTTTAAATATTCCTTTGAAATATCAATATCATCAAAACTGCATTTTTCTCCAAGTTTAAATCTAGAACCAATAGTTTCACGAATTGCAGTTGGTTGTTCAAATATTTCTTTTAACATATAATCTTCATAGCCATTTTTTTCTGCAGCAGTAGCATCCCATTCAATATTTTTAATAGCCTTGCTATGAGGAGTTAAGCTATTATCATAAAAATCCATATGGTCTTTATAAACAACAGCATACTCTTGATCATCTAACAAATAAAATTCCTTTGTATATTTTAAAACAGCAGGAATATCTGATGCAATAAAGTTTTCACCATTTCCTTTTCCTAAAACTAAAGGACTATCTTTTCTAACTACAATAACTCTATCAGGATGTAAGTTAGAAATAATTTCTAGTGCATAACTTCCTTTTAAATCATCGACTGCAGATTTTACGGCTCTTAAGAATTTGTCATCATCATTTATTCCATTTGTGTAATAGTAATGAATCAAATTAGGAATTATTTCTGTGTCTGTTTGTGATAAAAAGTGATATCCTTTAGAAGCTAAAAATTCTTTTAATTCATGGTAATTTTCAATAATACCATTGTGCACAACTGCAAATTCACCGCTATTATCCATATGAGGATGAGAATTTTCTTTTGCAGGTTTTCCATGAGTTGCCCATCTTGTATGTGCAATACCAATAGTAGATTTTAAATCATTTATACCATCAATTGCTTCTAAATTTGCAACTCTTCCTTTATCTTTCATTACAGTAATTTTGCCGTCTTCGATAACAGCAATACCAGCAGAGTCATAACCTCTGTATTCTAAACATAATAAACCATTTATTAAAACTGGAGTGGCTTTTTTGTCTCCTATATAACCTATAATGCCACACATAAAAATATACCTCCTTTAAATTTAAAGTAAGGCATACAAATTAAAGCGTACTCATATTAAATTTGTTATATTATATCACTATAATTTTTTGGTTAATATGTAATGGCAGTAACGCATGCCATAGAGCCATCCGCCGAATCTTTCGATAAACTCTAACCTCGTCAACAGTGTATAAACACTGTCCTGGCGCTAAATATATACAACCCTCCTAAAGGATATTTCTTTAATTTGTATTCCTAGTGCTAATATATTACTATAAAATGCAAAATGTGTCAAATTTTATTTTCTTATATGTACACAGGTCTAAGTTTACCTTGTAAAATGCAGCAAAATATGCTACAATATATATTATGCTAAGGGGGAAAACTAAAGGTGTTTAATATAGAAGAAGAACTAAAAAAGTTGCCTAGCAAACCAGGCGTATATATTATGCATGACAAAGATGATAAGATTATATATGTTGGTAAAGCAATTTCTCTAAAAAATAGGGTAAGGCAATATTTTAGAAAAAACAATAAAACAAAAAGAATTGAAAATATGGTGTCTTTAATAGACCACTTTGAGTATATTGTTACAGATAATGAATCAGAAGCACTTATTTTAGAATGTAACTTAATAAAAAAGAACATGCCAAAGTTTAATGTTTTATTAAAAGATGACAAAACGTATCCATATATCAAAGTAAACACAAAGCTAGAATTCCCAAATATATACTTAACTAGAAGAATATTAAATGATGGTGCAAGATATTTTGGACCATATGCAAATAGTGGCAGTGCAAAAGCAATGCTAGACTTTATAAATTCAAAATATAAAATTAGACAATGTAAAACATTTAAATATAAAGGCAGAGCATGTTTGAATTATCATATTAAAAAATGTTCTGGACCTTGTATTGGTAAAATTTCAAAAGAAGATTATAGAAAAGAAATAAATCAAATTATTAGCTTATTAGAAGGTAATACAAACCAAATAATGAAAGAGCTTGATAAAGATATTAAAGAAGCGGCAGACAAATTAGAATTTGAAAGAGCAGCAGAATTAAGAGACAAAAAATATGCTATTCAAAGAATTACAGAAGAAAAACAAAAGGTTTCTAATATATCAGAACACAATATTGATGTAATAGGTATAGCTAAAGGACAAACTCAAGTATGTGTTGAAATATTTTTAATTCGTAATAGTAAAATGATAGAAAGACATCACTACTTTTTTGAAGGATTGCAAGATGAATCAGATGCAGAAATCTTATCAAGTTTTATTAAACAATATTATATAAATGATGTATTTTTACCAAATAAAATTATGATAAAAGAAGCGATTGAAGATAAAGAAATATTAGAGCAATTGCTTTCAGAAAATTCAAGCCATAAGGTAGAAATAAAAGTACCTCAAAAGGGCGAAAAACTAAGACTAGTTGAAATGGCAGAAAACAATGCTAAAATTACTATAATGAATAAAGAAAAGGAAAAATATAGCGTTGTGAATGAATTAAAAGAAGTGCTAAAATTAGATAAATTGCCTAGAAAAATTGAAGGTTATGATATATCAAATTTATCAGGGCAATTTATGGTTGCTTCAATGTGTGTATTAAAAGATGGAGAGCTAAAAAAGAACTTATCAAGAAAATTTAAAATAAAAACAGTAATTAGTCAAGATGACCCTAAATGTATGCAAGAGGTAGTAAAAAGAAGGCTACTTCATTCCATAGATAACCCAAATGGAGCATTTGGTGACTTCCCAGATGTAATATTTGCAGATGGTGGAATTACTCAAATAAGAGCAACTAAACAAGCAATTAAAGAACTTGGACTATCTATACCTGTATATGGAATGGTAAAAGACGATAAACATAGTACTAGAGCACTTATAGACGAGAACAAGAATGAATTTGAACTATCTGAAAATTTAATGAAAGTAATTACAAATTTTCAAGATAACATACATGATACAGCAATAAATTATCACAGACAATTAAGAGACAAACAAACAACTCATTCTGTTTTAGACGAAGTAGATGGAATAGGGGAAGCAAAGAAAAAAGCTTTATTAAAGAAATTTAAAACTATAAACAACATACAAAATGCTAGTATAGAAGAATTGACAGAAATATCAGGAATTACAGAGAAGCTAGCTAAAAGTATAAAGCAGAAATTAAGCAAATAATGTAATAATTTGTGTTACGATTTTTATCATAAAATCCGAATATGTGAATATATATTATTAGAAAATATATTAGGAGGATTTTATTTTATGGAGTACACAAAAGATTTAATTTTAAATATACGTTATGATGAAAGTAGCAATACCTTACGTTTTAAGGCACCAAAATGGACAAGCAAATTAATACAAAAAATAAAAAAACATAAATTATTAGTAACTACATTGACAATATTTTTAACATTTGTAGTTATGGATGTGATGTTGGTTACAAATTTTATGCATATTTTACAAAGCATTTAAAAATTTGAGATGGATACTATGTAATATTATACTTTTTTTCGTTCCATCCCTGCTCTGCATATAATGGTTTGTAAGAGCTAAAGCTCTAACACAACCATTTGACCTACGCAAGAAGGCATAACAACAATTTTTTGCAAACATTTATAATGATTTGAAAAAATTTAGTAACGCCTTCTAGCTTGCTTGTCCCCACAGCTGTCACTGCGAAAAGTATAATATTACATAGCAAAGTACTAAAATATGATAAAATTGTATATAGAGAAGAGGAAGGATATTTAGAAATGAATGTAGCAAAAGATTGGCAAGATTACGAAATATTAGACATGGCAAATGGTGAAAAACTAGAAAGATGGAAAAATGTTATTTTAGTAAGACCAGACCCACAAATAATATGGACACAAAAAAGTTTTCCAGAAAAATGGAAGAATGTTAACGCTAAATACTACAGAAGCTCAACAGGTGGTGGAAACTGGGAATACAATAAAAAAATGCCGGATGCATGGCAAGTTAAATACAAGAATTTAACCTTTAATATAAAGCCAATGGGATTTAAACACACTGGCTTATTTCCAGAGCAGGCAGTTAATTGGGACTGGATGATAGAAAAAATTCAAAAAGCAAATAGAGAAATAAAAGTATTAAATCTATTTGCATATACAGGAGGAGCAACAGTAGCATGTAGCTATGCTGGTGCTCAAGTTTGTCATGTAGATAGCTCAAAAGGAATGGTAGCATGGGCAAAAGAAAATATACAAGCTTCAGGATTACAAGACAGACCAGTTAGATATATAGTTGATGATGTTATTAAATTTGTAAATAGAGAAATTCGTAGAGGTAATAAATATGATGCAATAATCATGGATCCTCCATCTTATGGTAGAGGTGCAAACGGAGAAGTTTGGAAATTTGAAGAAAACTTACCAGAACTTGTAAATTTATGTACACAAGTGTTATCAGACAAGCCATTATTTTTCTTAATCAATTCATATACAACAGGAATATCAAGCACAGTTTTGCAAAATATTTTGGAACTTACAATATCAAAAAAATATAAAGGAAAAGTATCAAATGGAGAAATAGGTCTTCCTATGACTAACTCAAAAATGGTTTTACCATGTGGTATTTATGGAAGATGGGAGAGTTAAATGCAAAATTTAAAAGTAATATTTGAAGATAACCATATAATAGTAGTAGAAAAGCCAGTAAACATACCATCACAAGCAGATAAAACTGGAGATATAGATATGCTTACAATAATAAAAGCCTATTTAAAAGAAAAGTATAATAAACCAGGAAATGTCTATTTAGGTTTAGTGCATAGACTAGATAGACCTGTTGGTGGAGTAATGGTATTTGCTAAAACTTCAAAATCGGCAGGAAGACTAAGCAATCAAGTAAGAGAAAAACAATTTCAAAAAACATATTTAGTAATAGTAAATGGAAAAATGGAAGAGCAAAAAGGAACCTTACAAGACTACTTATTAAAAAACGAAAAAGCTAATATGAGCAAAGTTGTGAAAGAAGGAACGAAGAATAGCAAATTAGCAATATTAGATTATGAAGTTTTAAAATATGATAAAGAATTAAACTTATCAGTTTTAAGGATAAACCTACATACAGGTAGGCATCACCAAATTAGAGTTCAATTATCTAGCAGAAATCACAGCATATATGGAGATCAAAAATATGGTGGAAGAGGTCATGGAAAACAAATTGCACTTTGGGCATATGAATTAAAACTATATCATCCTATTACAAATGAACTAATGGAATTTAAAGACGTACCGCAAATGCTTGGAAGTTGGGCAATACTAAAAGATATTCAATTATGAAACATTATATATTTGTAAAATTAAACTAAACTTTATGAAAATATAAAAATTGTGACTAAAACAAAAAACGACAAATTTTGCACACAATTTTTATATCTTTATAAAGTTTTTTTATTTTTGCGTTTTAAAAATATAAAATACAGATAACAAAGAACGAGGTAAGAAAATGATAGATAAATTTTGTGATTTGATAACTGAAAAAATTAAATCAAAGGTTACAGACATAGATGAGGAAAGAGAATTAATTATTAACTTTGGTGTAAGACTAATTTTTGGAGAATTACCTAAAATTTTAATATTATTCATTATAGGATTTTTATTAAGTATGGGATGGCAAACTTTATTATTATTTTTCTTAATAGCACCTTATAGAAGTTTTACAGGTGGCATTCATTTGAAAACACATTTAGGTTGTATGATTACAACATCTATTTTATATTTATTACCAATTATATTATCAAAATACATTTTAATATCAGATAAAAATATTCTTTATATATTAGCAGGATTGATAACAATATTTAGTATTATCATAATTGCTAGATATGCTCCAGCAGATACAGAAAATATACCAATTTTAAGTAAAAAAGAAATAAAATCTAAAAAAATTAAGTCATATATAGCATTAGTAATTTTATTATCAATAATAATATTTAACCCATACAAACAATTTTCATACATGATAATTTATGCAATATTTTTGCAAAATCTAACAGTATTACCAATTTCATATAAGTTAACAAATAACAAACATGGCTACGAAGTATATACAGAGGAAACAATTTAAGATTATAATACATTGGCCGGCAATGTTTATGATATAAAAATAAAAATATAAGGAGGAATATAAATGTTAAAATTATTAGCTAAAGCAGCAGAAAAATACGCAAGATCAACAAATAATGCATGCATTATTTTTGGATTAGTTCATCAACCTAAAATGCCTGCATCATTAATCAAAAAAGATTAATTATAATATAAATAAATATAAATATTTCCTTAAAACGACAAGACAATTACAAAGAGGTATCTTAAATCAAGATACCTCTTTGTAATTGTTTTTTAATAATATATTTCAAATTGTTGTGAGAAAAATTCTTCACTTTTGGTAGTAAATAAATTTAAATTATTATTTTTCTTCAATATTTGTCTAACTTCCCATAAACCAAGTCCACTATTAGTTTCCTTAGATTTAGTAGAAAAATCTTTTTCATAAATTTTATCTACATTTACATCTTTATTTTTATATGTATTATCAATTATTACAAGTAATCTTCTACGATTTTGTTCTTTTCTAAAACTTACATGAATTATTTTGTTTTCACATTCGGAAGCAGCTTCAATAGCATTATCTAAAAGTATGCCTAATATTCTAGTAAATTCATAAATTTTCATATGTTTTTCAATTTCATTTAGATTTATAAAAATACCTAAATTTATTTGAACACCAATTTCATCAGCTTTATGATATTTAGTAGCTAGAACATTGTATATAGCCGGATTATTAATAACTTCTGGATTTAATGCAGTTAAGTTATTAGTACGTCCACAATCTTGTAAAAGTTGTCTGTAATAAATACGTAATCCTTCTAAGTCTCCTCTATCAGCATAACCACCAATACTTTGAACAATATTGTGAAAATCATGTTTAAAACCTCTAATACTATCATGTAAAATAGTTAAAGTTTTGTTATATAATTGTGCTTCTTCTAAATCTCTAGTTGTAGTATCTAATTTATTTGTACTTAATAAACTATAAAAACTAATAACAAAATATGCTAATAAACTTAAAATACTTGTTATTGTAATATAAATTGGCATTTTGTCACTATAAAAAGCCATCAAATATATTTGAGTTGCAATTGCTAATATTCCAAGTAAAGTATTTATTATAAATAAAATTCTATTCTTTCTTGTCATATTTTCTAATTTTATATTAAATTTAAAATATCTAATAATTCTATACAATATGTAAATGCATAAGTAGATACTAAGCGTAAATAATGCTCTATATAAAGGTATTGTCATAACATTATCATAAGGAAGATTTAAAACAGTTTGATAAAATTTCAACATAAATAATTCCAATACTATACTTAAAGCAATCATTATAAATTCTGATAATAAAGCTTTTAAAATAGTTGTTTTGAATATAAATTTAATACAACATATAACGACTAAAATATTCAAAAATGATCCGTAAGGATCTGGAACAAATATTCTAATAATAGATCCAACAATAGCTACTAAAAATACATAGATAATTTTAGATTTTCTAGAAGACTTCATATCAAAAATTGTGGTAAATAGTAACATACTCACTGAAGTTTCTACAAAAGAAAGTAGAAAAAAGATAATGCTTAAAGCAATTTCATTCTGTGTCGTCATTGCTGTCCAAATTGTCTGAAAAATTTGCATAATTAAAAACCTCCATAATTTTATTTTTATATTTAGGACCTATAAAACATTTACAGTCCACATTATCATTTAGGAAAATAACATTGTTAGAAAAGTCTACACTAGTTATTTTTTTAGTATTAACAATATATGATTTATGGCATTGTATAAAAGTGTCTGGCAATTGTAACATTATAACTTTAAAAGAACTATAAGTCTCATATTCTCTTGTATCAGTATAAAAGATAGTTTTCATCCCCTCTTTTTGAATATACAAAATGCTATCTTGCCTGATAATAGTTCTGTTATTATCAAGTCTTACAAACTTGGGTTCAGAACCCGAAAAATCTTCGACCAACCTACTTATAGTATCTTTTAATCTCTCTAAAGTTATTGGTTTGGGTATATAATCAAAAGTTTTATACTTATATGCCATTAAACCATATTCTAAATGACCAGTTGTAAAGATAATATAAATGTTTTTATCCTTTTTACGGATAATATCAGCTAAATCTAGCCCAGTAATGTTAGATTTTAAATCAATATCTAAAAATACAACATTAACCTTGTTAACTTTTACAAACTCAGTTAACTCCTCAGGATTTGTTGTACTTAATGCAATACGCGCGTTAATTTTACACTCAATAAATAAAGATTCTAGCATCTTTTCTAATCTTGTTAAAGCGTTAAAATTATCATCACATAATACAAAATCTAACATATATTTTTCCTCCGTATAATATAATAAATATAAATTAACACAACAAAAACGCGCAATGGTAATTCGACAAAACAATATAAAATTACCCATTTTTTTCCAATTGCCTATATAAATATAATGCAAATAAATAATATTGTCAAGAAGAATTTTATAAAAAACTATAAAATGTCGAAAAAAATGAAAGCGTTGTTATTAAAAAGGAAAGAGGGATAAAATGAAGAAAAATTCAAATTTTCTTATAGTTATATCATCAATTTTATTAGTATTTATTTTTTCAATTTCTGTAATTAATTCAAACAATACGACAGAAACAAGTGCAAGTTCAATTAGTGAAAAAAGAATTGGTTGGGGAATAAAAAGATCTAAAAATAATGAACAACCAGATTTAGGAAGTGTAAATAAAAAAATAATAGATACATATGAAGGAATTGCTATGGGAAATAAAAATTCAAAATATGTTTATCTTACTTTTGACAATGGATATGAAGCAGGTTATACACCTAAAATACTAGCAATATTAAAGGAAAATCAAGTTCCTGCTACATTCTTTATAACGGCTCATTATTTGAATACTGCATCAGACTTAGTAAAGCAAATGATAGATGAGGGTCATACTGTTGGAAATCATACAGTAAATCATAAAAGTATGCCAGATTTAACAAATGAACAAATACAAAAAGAAGTAATGGATTTGCATACAGCAGTTTACCAAAAATTTAATTATGAAATGAAATACATTCGTCCACCAAAAGGAGAATACAGTGAAAGAACTGTAGCATATACCAATACATTAGGCTATAAAACTGTTATGTGGAGTTTTGCCTATGATGATTGGGACAAAAATAAACAAGGCAGAGAAGATTATGGAAAAAAGATGATTTTAAATAACATACATCCTCGGAGCAGTTATATTACTACATGCAACTTCAAAAGATAATAGTAATATTCTAGATTATTGTATTAAGGAGATTAAGAAGATGGGGTATGAGTTTAGGTCTTTAGACGATTTCCAAAGGTAAATGGTTGCAAAATAATTACAATTTTTAATGTGTCAAATTTAATTCTTTGACAACTATAAAGAAATAGCATAGGGGAGATGAGAAAGTTTGAGAAAAGCTTCTAAGAAAAATAAAAGTATACAAAGTAGAATAAATCGTTTATTAGAAATCCCTCAAGAAATATCAACTAATTTACCTAAAATAACGGTAATAGGTTTTAAACAAATGTTGATTGAAAATTATAAAGGAATATTAGAGTATCAAGACTTCTATATTAGGATTAGTACACATATTGGAATTTTAAACATAAATGGATATGATTTGTATTTAGAAGAAATGACAACAGACGATTTATTAGTTACTGGAAAAATAGAAAGCATTGATTTTGAAACAATTACAGATGAAGAATAGGAGGGAAAAGTTTGTATTTTAAAATACTATTAGCTTACATTTTAGGATATGTAAATATTGAAGTAGAAGGATATTTTATAGAACGTTTTATAAATATTTGTAATAGTAAAAAAATATTTTTGTGGAATATGAAAAGAAAACACTCCACAATTATAAGAGTAAATATTGGAATCAGGGATTTTAAAAAAATAAAAGAAATAGCTAAAAAAACTAAATGTAGAGTAAAAATACAAAAGAAAAGAGGAATACCATTTATCTTACATAAATATAAAAAAAGAAAAATCTTTGCTATATTTTTTATACTTTTAATAATTGCAGTTATTGCATTATCAAACTTCGTATGGAATATTGAAGTAATAGGGAATAATAAAATTTCGGCAGAAGAAATTATTAAAGACTTAGCAGATGATAATTTTAAAGTTGGAACATATAAAACAAATTTAAACACCAAAAATATAATTGATAAAATACGATTAAAAAGAAGTGATTTAGCATGGATAGGAATAGAGATAAAAGGAACAAATGCAATTGTAAAAATAGTAGAAGCAGATTTGAAACCTGATATAATCAAAGAAGAAGAGTATTGTAATATTGTTGCAACAAAAGATGCGATGATAGTAAAAATAAATGCTCAAAATGGCACAGCCGTAGTAAAAGAAGGAGACATAGTTACAAAAGGAACTGTGCTAATACAAGGGTGGCTTGAAGGTCAGTTTACAGGAATACGCTATGTGCATGCAAATGGCGAAGTTCAAGCAAAAGTATGGTATTCTCAAAAAATAAGTGTGCCTTTAAAACAGACTAAAAAAATAAAAACAGACAAGGAGGAAAATAAATATTCCGTAAAGATAAATAATTTTGAAATAAATTTGCCAAAAGGGGTTCCAAAATTTCAAAATTATGATACAATAGAGACGAGTAAAAAACTAAAACTATTTTCAGATTTTTATTTGCCAATAGAAATACACCAAAAAACATACCAAGAGTATGAAGAACAAGAAATTACATATAGTATAGAAGAAGCAAAAGAGCTTGGAATAGCACAAGCTGACGAGAGCTTAAAAGAGCAAATAGAAGGAAAACAAGTAACAAATAAAAAAATAAATGCAGAACAAATAGGAGCAAATATTGAAGTTGAAGTTATTTACGAAGTACTCGAAAGTATTGGGACAAAAGAAAAAATAGTATTTTGAAAGGAACAGATGCCATGGAAGAAAGAAGTTTGAGAATATACCAAGAAAAAACATTTTTTTCAAAAATTAGTAACACAATTACTAAAATATTAACTCCAACAAAAATTGGAATCAATGGAATGTTAATTTCAATAAAAAGAAACAATGCTCTAAAAGCTTATGAAGCATATAAAGCAAGCGAAAACATTGAAAACCAAGAAAAGCAAGAAGCAATTGCAAAGAAATTTGAAGACATTTATGCTTTATACTTAGAATCAATAGATAAATATATCATGGATTCTATTTATAAAAAAGTAAAGAATGATGTAGCGAGTGATTTTGAAAAAAATGCATTATCTGAGTATTATTCAGTTGTTCATTTAAAAGAAACAGAATATTTAGAATACAAGTATAAAAAGCAAATGTATTTATTAAACTTAGACTATGAAACTGTTGATAGTCTTAATAAAGAACAGCTATTACAAAGATATCAAACATTATATGTTTCTCAAATGGAATCATTATATAAAGGCTTATTAAAACATTATTCAATTAAACTTGCAGATAATTTAACTCCAGGAGCTAAAGATGAAGTATATAACAAAATATTTGACACATTAGAAAAATATATTGAAAATATATTACCATTAAAAATGAAACAAGATCCAGATAATAAAGTGTATAAAGAAATACTTGAGGATTATCAAAGTTTTGAAAGATTTACTGTTGGTAAATTAGATCAAAACGATACCATTGAAAAAAATATGATATTATTAAGTTTAAGCAGAAAACTATTTACACATAGTTTACCACTTATAGTAGCAGAACAATGCTATGAAAAATTATTAAATGACGTTAGAAGTTTAATAGTAGATACAAAAGTAATTAGAAAACAAGAAAAAGCATATTCTTTACTTATTACTTTAATAGAAGAATATAATGTAAAATTACAATCTACTAAAGTATATTGGGAGAAACCAGCAGAAAGGGAAGCATATAAAGACTTTTACAAACAATATCAAGCAATTCAAAAAGGAAAAGAGAAAAATTATATTGAATATTCTAAAGATAAGCAAGTTTTATTCTTAAGAAACGATTTGAAAAAATTAAGAAAAGAGCCAAATAGATATTATAAAATTATTCAATTTTACTGTGCAAAATTGGTAGAATTAGATGCTATGAAAAACTTGAAAAATTCATTTATCTCAGAAGGTGCTTACACTAAAGGACCAAAAAAAGTTAAGAGAAGAGGTAGACCTAAAAAGGTTGTTAATGCATAATTTAGATAGAAGGAAAATATAATGAATTCAGTAACAGAAATTGTTTGGAAAGATATCCAACAAAATGAAGAGCTAGAGGCTATAATTGAAAAAGTAATACAAAAATGTTTTGAGGTAGAGCATATAAATCCTACCTCTTTATATATTTGTGTTACATTAACAGATCCTAAAAATATACGTGAAATAAATAAGGAATATAGAAATATAGATAAAGAGACAGATGTACTTTCTTTTCCTATGTTTGAAAAAGATGAATTGGACAAACTTGTTGACGAAACAGCTGACACTCAAGTAGAAACATTACAAGATATAATGGGAGATATCATAATTTCTATTGAAAGAGTAGAGGAACAAGCAAAAGAATATGGACATAGTTTTGAAAGAGAATTTGCATATATGCTTGTTCATGGATTTTATCACTTAAGAGGCTACGACCATATGGAGGAAGAGGAAAAGGCTCAAATGAGAGAAAAAGAGGAAAATGTTTTGTCTCAATTAAATATAACAAGGGGAGAATAATGAAAAAAGAAAACAAGGAACTAAAAAATCATAATTTTATAGATGCTTGGAAAAATGCATTTAATGGAATAATATATGCAACAACCACACAAGGTAATATACAAAAACAATTAATAATTGCAGTAATTGTAGTAATTGTTAGCTTATTTTTTAATTTAAACCGCGCAGAATTTTTATGTTTTTTATTTACCATAGTGCTTATCATATTTGCAGAAATGGTAAATACAGCAATTGAAACAGTTGTAGACCTATATGTTGATGTATATCATCCAAAAGCAAAAATAGCTAAAGACGTTGCAGCAGGAGGAGTAGTAATAACTACTATAAATGCAATAATAGTAGCATACTTCTTATTCTTTGATAAAATAGCAGATATAGGATTAGCATTTTTAAAAAATGTAACAAGTAATCCAGTACATTTATCATTTGCTATTATGGTAATTGTAATGATTGCAGCACTAGCATTAGTTGCTTATGCAAAATCTAATAAACATAAAGGATTAAATTCAAAATTTGTCCCAAGTGGGCACGCAGCTATTGGATTTGCAGCAAACACATTGATTTGGCTATTAACAGATAATATAGTAATCTTAATGTTATCATTAGTAACTGCTATTTTACTAGCTGAAAGTAGAATTGCGGCAAAAGAACATAAATTATCAGAAATAATATTTAGTGGATGCTTTGCCACTGTATTAGTACTTGTGCTATATGGAATAGCAATGGCAATTGTTTAAAAAGGAGATGTTTTCAAATGGCAAGAAAAAAATCTAAAAAAAGTGTAAAACCAATAATCGTATTATTGTTATTAGCAATATTAGCAGTAAGTGTATGGTTAGGAATTGAAAAGTTTAAAAATAGTCAAGAAGTTGGAAGTACAGAAAATAAAACAAAAACAGAAGCTCCAAAGAAAGAATTAAAACCTAAAACTTTTGCAGGAACAGAAAGACCACTTGCATTTATGATAGATAATAATATAAATGCAATGCCACAAGCAGGTTTGGAACAAGCAGATTTAGTATATGAAATGATTGTTGAAGGTGGAGAAACCAGATTAATGGCGGTAATAAAAAATAAAGACATAAGCAAAATCGGACCATTAAGAAGTGTTAGACATTATTATCTAGATTATATGCTAGAAAATGATGCAATTTGTGTTCATTATGGACAAAGTCCACAAGCAAAAGCAGATATTACAAAATTAAAAGTTGATGATATAAATGGAATATATGAAAGTGCAACAGACTTTTGGAGAGATAGTAGTAGATATGCTCCACATAATGCTGTAACCTCAACAGCTAAGTTAACAAAACTTATTGAAAACAAAGAATTTAGAACTACAACTAGCAAAAAAACAGTACTTAACTATGTAGTTGACGAGGTAAATTTGCCAGATGAAAGAGAAAAACCAGCAGAAGGTGAAACAGAAGGAAAGATTACGAACCTAGCAAATACAGTTACAATTCCATATTCAGCATATAACACAGTAAGATATGAATATGACGAAGAGAGCAAAGAATATGTTAGGTATTCAAGAGATAAAAAACAAACAGACTGGAATACAAAAAATACAGTAAAAACAAAAAATATTATTATAACAAAATGTAAAAATACTACTTTGGATGATGGCAGTGGAAAAGGAAGACAAACATTAGATAATGTGAAAACATTAGATGGCTATTACATTACAAATGGAAAATATATACCAATTAAATGCTATAAAACCTCAAGAAGCAGCCAAACAGTATATAAAGATTTAGAAGGAAACGAAATAAAAGTAAACGACGGAAAAACTTTCATTCAAATCTGCCCAATAAATAGTAAAATTAGTTTTAAATAATTAAGAAGCTCCTCTATGATAAAATAAATTTATCATAGGGTGAGCTTTTTTGTCGTATTTTGTTGTATAAAAACTAACGGTTTGATATAATAAACTCGTAAAAGTAAAATACAAATATACAAGGGGGACTTTTATCCAATGAATTGTGTAGAACAAAAATTAAAGCAAGAAGTAAAAAAAATTCTAGAGCAATATACAACTGCCAAAGATAATTTAGTACCAATATTAAATGATGTGCAAGTAAAATATGGATATATTCCACAAATTGCACAAAATGAAATATCAGAATACTTAAATATTCCAATGGCAGAAATTTATGGAGTAATTACTTTTTATTCTAGATTCACATTAAAACCAAAGGGAAAATATGCAATTTCAGTATGCTTAGGAACAGCATGTTTTGTAAAAGGTTCAGAGAAACTAAGGAATAGATTAAAAGAAAGATTAGGAATTAAAGAAGGAGAAACAACAGAAGACGGAAAGTTTTCAATTGATAGCACTCGTTGTTTAGGTGCATGTGGAATAGCACCAGTATTTACCGTGAATGGAGAAGTTTATGGAAGAGCTACTGTAAAAAAACTTGATGAAGTTTTAGATGAATTGATGACCAAATAGGAAAGGAGTAATGATTTGAAAACTTTAGAAGAGATAAGAAAAATAAGAGAAGAAAAGCGAAAAGAACTAAATATTAGAGTAGATACATCAGTTGGAGGAAGAGAAAAACATATTTTAGTATGCCATGGAACAGGATGTACATCTTCAAAATCTACACAAGTTATAGAGAATTTTAAAAGAATAGTAAAAGAAAAAAATTTAGAAAATGTACGTGTAATTCAAACAGGATGTTTTGGGTTATGTGCCAAAGGACCAATAGTAATCATTAGACCAGAAGACACATTTTATGCAATGGTAAAGCCAGAAGACTGTGAAGAAATTATACAAAAGCACATTATAGATGGTGAAATAGTTGAAAGACTATTATGCAAAGACATTGATGGAACTAGAGTAAACAAACTAGACGACTTGACTTTTTATAAAAAACAAAAAAGAATTGCTCTTCAAAACAGTGGAAAAATTGACCCTGAAAATATTGATGAATACATAGCTTTTGATGGATACAAAGCATTAGAAAAAGTACTTTTAGAAATGATACCAGATGAAGTAATTAAAACAATAGAAGATTCTGGACTAAGAGGACGAGGTGGAGCAGGATTTCCGACAGGTAAGAAATGGGCATTAACTAAGGCAGTAGAATCAGAACAAAAATATGTGGTATGTAATGCAGACGAAGGTGACCCAGGTGCATTTATGGACAGAAGTATTTTAGAAGGAGATCCACATTCTGTATTAGAGGCAATGATAATTGCCGGTTATGCAATTGGAGCAAATCAAGGGTATATTTATGTAAGAGCTGAATATCCAATTGCAGTAGATAGATTTAGAGTAGCAATAAAACAAGCAAGAGATTATGGGCTACTTGGAAAAAATATATTTGGAACAGACTTCAGCTTTGATGTAGATATTAGATTAGGTGCAGGAGCATTTGTATGTGGAGAAGAAACAGCACTTTTAGAATCTATTGAAGGAAAACGTGGTCAACCAAGATTAAAACCACCATATCCTGCAAATTCAGGTTTATGGGGTAAACCAACATTAATAAATAATGTTGAAACTTATGCGAATATAACGAAAATAATATTAAATGGAGCAGAATGGTATTCAAGTATTGGGACAGAAACCTCAAAAGGAACAAAAGTATTTGCGTTAGGTGGAAATGTTGTAAATATTGGGTTAGTTGAGGTTCCAATGGGAACAACCTTAAGAGAAATTGTTTATGATATTGGTGGAGGAATACCAAACAACAGAGAGTTTAAAGCTGCACAAACTGGCGGCCCATCAGGTGGATGTATTCCAAAAGAGCATTTAGATACACCAATAGATTATGAATCATTAAAACAAATAGGTTCAATGATGGGTTCAGGAGGACTTATAGTAATGGATGATACAAAATGTATGGTAAACATTGCTAAGTTCTACTTAGAATTTACTGTGGATGAGTCTTGTGGAAAGTGTACACCATGCAGAATTGGAACTAAAAGAATGCTTGAAATACTAGAGAAAATAACTAATGGAGAAGCAACAAAACAAGACTTAGAAAAATTAGAAGAATTGGCGAAAATTATACCAAAGACTTCGGTATGTGGATTAGGACAATCAGCACCAAATCCAGTAATTTCAACACTAAAGTATTTTAGAGAAGAATACTTAGAGCATATAGAAGAGAAGAAATGCAGAACAGGAGAATGTAAAGCATTAGCAAAAATACAAATTGATCCTGAAAAGTGTAGAGGATGTACAAAATGTAGTCGTAATTGTCCAGTTGGAGCAATTACAGGAGAGCCAGGTAAAACACATCATATTAACGAGGAGAAGTGTATTAAGTGTGGGACTTGCTTAAATGTTTGTCCTTTCCACGCTATAGGCTAATTTCAATTTAAAGCAGCATCTTACTTTGTCAAACTGCACAAAAAATCTTTCAACATACACTCGTATAGTTTCAAGATTTTTTGCTGGTTTTCCTCGTAATATACTACTTTAAATTGAAATTAAGAATACTGAAAACTATTCTTTTGAAAATTTAAAGATACACAAAGAAATTTTTGAAAATTTGTGAGAAATAAAAAAAAGGAGGAAGTTATGAAATATTTTAAAAAATTGGTTGGAGAGAGAATATATTTGTCTCCAAGAAATGCAGAAGATGTGGAACAATTTACAGAATGGATGAATGATTTTGAAGTAACAGATTATATTGGAAGAACTGCTCAAATGATAAGCTTGAGTGGAGAAAAAGAATTTTTAGAAAAGAATGCAAATCCAGAATCAACATTTGTAATTGTTGATTTGAAAGATGATGTTATGGTTGGTACAGTCTCACTAGAAAAAATTGATAGAACAGATAGTAAAGCAACTTTAGGAATTTTTATAGGCAGAAGTGAGTACAGAAGCAAAGGCTATGGAGCAGAAGCAATCAATTTAATTTTAGATTTTGGATTTAATTACATGAACTTAAATAGTATTAATCTTACTGTTTTAGATTGTAATGAAAGAGCAAAAGCATGTTATAAAAAGTGCGGATTTAAAGAAATGGGAAGAGAAAGACAAGGTAAGTTTGTGAATGGTAAATACTATGATGCAATAATGATGGACATTTTAAGAGAAGAGTTTAAAGGAAGAGAGTATATTAAAAATAAAAACGTGAAATAGGAAGTGGTTGAAAAATAGATTTCAACTTAATATACCTATAGGAAGGATAATAGATATGATAAACCTAACAATAGATGGTAGAAACATAGAAGTACGAGAAGGTACAACAATTTTACAAGCTGCAGCAAAATTAAATATAGATATTCCAACATTATGCTATCTAAAAGAAATAAATGAAATTGGAGATTGTAGAATGTGCCTTGTAGAAGTGGAAGGTAAAAGAGGCTTTGCTACTTCTTGTATTCAAAAGGTAGAAGAGGGTATGGTTGTACACACCAAAACACCAGAAGTTTTAGAAGCTAGAAAAACTATGTTAGACTTAATATTATCTAACCATCATCAAGACTGTGATAATTGTGTAAGAAAAGAAAATTGTGAATTACAAGACCTTATAAAACAATTTGATAAGGAGAAAACTGTATATGAGGGAACAAAAAACACATATGAAATAGACGATAAATCTCCATCTATTGTACGTGATCCTAATAAATGCATATTATGTAGAAGATGTGTTTCAATGTGCAATAAAGTACAAAAAATAGGTGCTATAGGTGTAACAGAAAGAGGATTTAATTCATGTGTTTCAACAGCTGGACACAATAGTTTAAATGATGTGAATTGTACTTTTTGTGGTCAATGTATAGAGGTGTGCCCAACAGGAGCCTTAAGGGAAAAAGACTCTACACAAATTGTATGGGACAAAATAAATGATAAAAATACATATGTAATAGTGCAAACAGCTCCTTCTGTAAGAGTTGCATTAGGAGAAGAATTTGGAATGCCAATAGGTACAAATGTAGAAGGAAAAATGGTAAATGCATTAAAACAAATGGGATTTGATAAAGTATTTGACACAAATACTGGGGCAGATTTTACAATTGTTGAAGAAGGAACAGAATTCATAAAAAGACTGCAAAATAATGACAACTTACCAATGATAACTTCATGTTGCCCTGGCTGGGTAAAATATATTGAAATGAATTATCCAGAAAATATAGGACATTTATCTAGTTGCAAATCACCACATGAAATGTTTGGAGCATTATTAAAAACATATTATGCTAAAAAAGAAGGAATTGATCCAAGCAAAATGTTTGTAGTGTCTGTGATGCCATGCATTGCAAAAAAATATGAAAGACAAAGAGAAGAAATGAAGCAAGATGTTGATGCAGTTATTACTACAAGAGAACTTGCAAGAATGATTAAACAGGCTAAAATAGATTTTGTAAATCTAGAAGATGCTAAATTTGATGACCCAATGGGAGAAGCAACTGGTGCAGCAGCTATTTTTGGAGTAACTGGTGGTGTTATGGAAGCGGCTCTTAGAAGTGTTTCTGAAATTGTAACAGGAAAACCTTTAGATAAAATTGCATTTGAACAAGTAAGAGGAGAAAGTGGAATAAAAAGAGCCGAAATAGAGATTGGAGATAAAAAAGTAAAAGTTGCAGTAGCACATGGATTAGCAAATGCACAAACTATTATGGAAGAGATAAAATCTGGCAAAGCAGATTATCAATTTGTTGAAATTATGGCTTGCCCAGGTGGATGTATTACAGGTGGAGGTCAACCTATAAAAAATGCTAAAATTCAAGAAGAGGTCGATATACATAAAAAACGTGCTGAAGCAATGTATTCAATTGATGAAAAAAGCGTTATTAGAAAATCACATGAAAATCCTGTATTGAAGCAAATTTACAAAGAATTTTTAGGAGAGCCTAATGGAGAATTAGCTCATAAATTATTACATACTCATTATTCTAAAAAAGAAAAATATAAATTTGTCAAGTAAAAATAGTAGAAAAAAAGTGTAAATTTGTTTACATTTTTCTACAAAATTTGTATTATAATAGTAATATAATTTTGCTATAATAAATAGCTAAAAGATTATATTAGTTTCAAATTAGAAATTATATGTATCACTTGCAACTGTCAGACTGCACTGCGAAAGAAATTGTATGTGTATCAGTTGCAAGTGGCACATATAATTTCTAGGTACGGAAATAGTAAAAAAATATAATTATATTAGGAGAAAATATGGAAAAATTTAAATCAGGATTTGTAGCAATCGTTGGAAGAACAAATGTAGGAAAATCCAGTATATTAAATGATATGGTTGGACAAAAGGTAGCAGTGGTTGTTAATAAACCACAAACTACAAGAACAGCTATTAAAGCAATAGTAAATAGAGAAAACTCACAAATAATATTCACAGATACACCAGGAATTCATAAACCAAAATCAAAATTAGGTAACACTATGAATGACACAGCTTGGGGAAGTATTCCAGATGCAGATGTGCTTTTATTTGTTGTGGAAGCTACTTCAGATGGAATTGGCAAAGGTGATCAAATGATTTTAGACAAAATTAAAGAAGCGAAGGCTAATACAATTTTGATAATAAATAAAATCGATTTGGTTAAAAAAGAGCAAGTTTTTAAGCTAATAGAAACATTTAAAGATGAGTATAATTTCAAAGCTATTATTCCAATTTCTGCTTTAAAAGCAAAAGACACAGAAGTTATACTTGAAGAAATCGAAAAGAACCTTAAAGAAGGTCCTGCATATTATGATATAGATGAATATACAGACCAAACTTTAAAAGATATAGCTTCTGAAACAATTCGTGAAAAAGCATTAAAACTTTTACAAGATGAAGTGCCACACGGAATATTTGTAGAAGTTGAAAAAATGAAAAGAGGTAAAACAAGAGATAATGAGCCCATTTTCAATATAGAAGCTACAATTTATTGCTTAAGAGATTCACACAAAGGTATAATCATTGGAAAAAATGGTGCTATGCTTAAGAAAATTGGAACTTATGCAAGAGAAGATTTAGAAAAAGAACTACAAGATAAAGTTAATTTGCAATTGTGGGTAAAAGTACGCGAAGACTGGATAAATAATGATAAATTTGTAAAACTATTTAAAAATACAGACTAGTTTTACAAATTATACCAGTATAAAATTTAAAAAGAAGCGAAAGATAAAGTTAGAAGTAAAACTTCTAGAACAGGAGATGATGTGTAAATGATGGAAAAGCAAATTAAAGACCTAGCATGGAATACTTTTAAACAAACAGGAAACATTGACACATTTATGGAACTAATGCAAGTAGAAAATATAGAAAAAAATGCAAAGCAAGATATAGCTAAAAATGTAGAGGAAACACAATATGGGAATATTAAAAACGAAGGGGATAATCCTTTCAGAAAGTAACATGAATGATTTTGATAAAATGGTAACTATACTTACTCCAAATGGTAAAATTGGGTGTGCGGCAAAAGGGGCTAGAAGACCAAAAAGCCTTTTAATGTCAGGCACTCAATTTTTGTGCTTTGGGGAATATTTGCTATATCAAAGTAGTAACAGTTATCATATGAACTCATGTGACACAATTGAAGTTTTTTATAATATTCGCACAGATTTAGACAAGCTTAAATATGCCTCATACATTACAAAAATAATAAATGATGTAACAGATGAAAATCAAAATACATATAAAATTTTGCAATTATACTTAAACACTTTATACATGATATCAGAAGAAGAAAAAAACTTGGACTTCGTAATATCAGTATTTAAACTAAGACTTTGTTGTTTACTTGGTTTTATGCCAGAGATAAGAAAATGTGGCAATTGCAAAGCGCAAGAAGAATTGAACTATTTTAGTTTAAAAGATAATTGTTTGAAATGCACAGCATGTGGTAAAATAGACAAAAGTGCAATACAAATATCAGATTCAACTAGAACTGCAATCCAATATATAGTATTAGCAGATGCTAAAAAAATATTTTCATTTAACATTTCAGATGAAAGCTTAAAAGAATTAGAACTAGTTACAAAGCTATATCTAAATGATAAATTAGAAAAAGAATACAAATTAGAAGAGCTATTTTAAAGGGGATTTTATGAGTAATAATCAAAAGGTAAAATGGAGAAAATTAGATAATTCAGCAAAATTATTTCCGATAATATCAACAAAAAAATTTAGCACAATATTTCGTGTATCTGTTGTGTTAACAGAAACTATAGATCCAAAAAAATTAAAAAAGGCAACGGAAAAAGCCTTAGCTACTTTTGCAAATTTTAAAGTTAGACTAAGAACAGGATTTTTTTGGTATTATTTAGAGGAAAACAATAGAGAAATTATAGTGTATCCAGAGGATAGGTATCCTTGTAGATATATAGGTTATAGAACAAATAATGGATACTTATTTAGAGTCTCTTATTACAACAATAAAATAAATGTAGAAGTGTTTCATGCCTTAACAGATGGCACAACAGCTACAGAATTTGTAAAAACGATAGTATATGAATATTTGAATTTATGTCATGATTTTAATGAAAAATTTTCAGCAAAACAAATACAGCTACAAGTGCAAGACATAGAAGATAGCTATTTGAAAAATTATGATAAAAGTCTACATTTTAAAGACAATACAGGAAGAGCATACATTTTAAAAGGCAAAAAATTATTGCCATATCAAGCAGGAACTACTCAAGTATTTATAGACTTAAAACCAATAATTAAAACCTGTAGAAGTCTAAAGGTTACAGTAACTGAGTATTTTACAGCTGTGCTAATATATTGCATATATCAACAACAAAAAAACACAAAAGATAAGAAAAGTATAAAAGTATGTATACCAGTAAATTTGAAAAAATTTTTTCCGTCTAATACAATAACAAACTTTTTTACATATATGACTGTTGTTGCAGAAGCAGAAAAAATAGATTTGAATAATTTTGAAGCAATATTAGAATATGTAAGAGAATTCTTCCATGATAACTTACAAAAAGAAAGCTTAGCTAAAACTATGGCACATAATGTTAAATTGGGAAATCAAATACTTATAAGAATAATACCACTTTTTATAAAAAAATTGATATTGAAATTAGTATATGGAGAAATACAAAAATACACAACCACAACATTTTCAAACTTAGGAAAAGTGAACTTTCTGCCAGAATATGAGCAATATATACAAAATTTCTTTTTTATAATTGCACCGGAAAAAGCAGAAAAAATAAAATGCACGATATGCTCATATAAAGACAATATTGTGTTTTCAGTGGGATCTATTTTACAAGAAAATGATATTGAAAAAAGCTTTGCAGAATTCTTAGAAAAGCAAGGAATTAAAACTAAAATCATAACAAATGACATTTATGCAAAAGAGGCAAATGAATTATATCCTAAAATTGATAGTTCACCACTAATGAATATAATTAAACAAAGAAAACAAAAAGTAAAAAATGGAGTGACATTTAAGGAGACATTTAAAAGAAAATTCCACATATAAAATAGTTAGGAAGCAGAATATGAAGAAAGTAATAAAAGTAATTGTAATAATATTTATAGCTATATTGCTAGGAGCGTTAATTGGAGCAATTTATTGGCTTAGTGGCAACATAGAAGCTAAACCAAGTGAAGAGAAAAACTATAATATGGCTGAAGAAAAATTTGCAAAAAGGAAAGTATTTGTTCTTACACCAAAGACTGAGAAATCAAACAAAGTAATATTGTATTTACACGGTGGAGCTTATGTTGGAGAAATAGAACAGGAACATTGGCTATTTTTCAATGAAATAATAAAATACACAAATGCTACTATAATAGTGCCAGATTACCCTTTAGCACCACAGTATAACTATGAAGATGCATTTAATATGGTTTTACCACTATATGAAAAAATATTAGAAAAAGTCAAACAAGAAAACTTAATACTAATGGGAGACTCAGCAGGAGCGGGAATGAGTCTATCACTTGTGCAAAAAATAGCAGAAGATAAGCTTGTACAGCCAAGCAAAACAATTCTAATTTCACCATGGTTAGATGTAACTATGTCGAATAAAGAAATAGATGAAGTTCAAAAAAGAGACTCAAAATTAAACAAAAACATTTTAAAAATAGTGGGAATAGTTTATGCAAAAACAGAAGAAAATACAACAAATTATCTAGTAAGCCCAATTTATGGAAAGCTAGAAAATCTAAAAAATATAGTTGTATATACAGGAACAAACGATATTTTAAATCCAGATGTACATATATTAGAACAGAAATTGGAGGACATTAAAATAAATGAATATGAAGGGGCGATACATAACTGGATATTAGAAAAATATGTTGACGAAAAATACAACAATGAACTGTCACAGAAAGCTTATGAAAATTTAATTTATGAATTAAATAATTAAAGCTTAAAAAATCAATGTTAAAGTACTTGCAAAGTGCTATAAATCAACAAAAACTAGAAATTGACACAAAACGCAAAATATGATATAATTTTATAGTTAGATTTTGTGATTTTATAGTACGAATGTTAAGGAGAAGAGCATGGGCAAGACGATTCAATTTGGGTTGGGTTTTGTAACAGGAAGACCTAATGTATGTAAAGTAATAAATAATACTTATGAACAATTAGTAAACCAATTTAAAGATTTAGATGACAAAGTTGAACTAACAGCCTTTGTTTTATTTGATTTAGGGTATCAATATACAACAAGGGTTGATTTTTATGGCTTAATGCCGAATGTGTATAAAGATATAAAAATTAAATATATTACTCCAGAAGACATTGAAGAAATGAAAAAAAGGTTAATAGGAAGAGAAAGGCTAACTAAGGAAGAAGCAGAATTGTTTTTTGGACATGGACATGCAAAAGGCAGAAACACTTTAATGTATTATGCACTATTAAGAGGTATGGACTATTTGCTATTTTGGGATGATGATGAATATCCTGTAGCTTGTATAAAAGATGAAGGTGCAAAAGAAATTACATGGAAACAGCAAGATAATGTGCGTATGCATTATAACTATATACAGGATGCAGATGTAACAATAGGATATCATTGTGGATATATATCACCTATTCCATATGTTGAACTAAATGAAGATGTTGACGAAGGCCTATTTAGGCAATACATAGAAGCAATTAGTAATGATATAATTTCATGGGATTCAATAAAAGAAAAATTTACAAAATATAATGGAGTTACATATGCAAATAATGAAATTAGTAATGGAGAAGGAGCATATGAACTTGAAAGTGATGGAATAGGAAAATGGGTTGCAGGTTCTACCTTATGTTTAAACCTAAAACATATTGATAAAATACCAGCATTTTATAACCCAGAAGGTGCAAGAGGAGAAGATACATTCTTTTCTACTAAATTAAATGACTCAAAGGTAGTAAGAGTACCTGTTTATCATTTCCATGATGGATTTTTAAAATATACAAATATATTAAGGGAAAAATACCCAAAAACTTTAAGAAAAATAAAAGTTGAAGATGAACAAATTGCTAAGAGATTTATTCAAGCTTCAAGAGGCTGGATTAAATATAAACCGCTATTTCAATACATAACACATAAAGAAATATATAAAGAGAAAATTCAAGAGACATACGAAAAATTAAAAACAGGAATTATAGAAGTAAATAAATTATTTGAAAATGAAGATTGTAATGTATTGCTAGAAGACTTAACTAAGTATGACAAAAATGTAAAAAAACATTATAATGAATATTTAAAAACAAATGAGATTTGGAACAAGCTAAAATCAGAAATATAAAGGAAATTGTATTTATGAAAAAAAGTGTTAATTTAGTTAATGTTAAAATTGTTGAAGATAGAATTGCAAATATTGAGATTTTATATAAAACAAATAATGAAACTCATAATATAAAAGCATATTTAAAAACTGAACATCAAAACTATGATTTTGATGTTCAAACATATTCATTTTCACAAGAAGTGAATTATAATAAACTTACTTTAAATATAAAAATTGACACCGAAAATATATACAAATTTATCTTAGAGGATAATAACCAAAAGTTTGAAGATGTAGAATTCTTAGACAACAAAGACCAAAAAATAAATGAACTAGAAATACCATATAAAGTTTTTATAAAAGGCTTTACTCTAGCTATAGACGGTGAAACGGCAACATTTACTGTGACAAAATACAAAGTATTTGGAAAACTTAAATATGAATTATCTAAAATATTTAAAGCTAGAAAATTATATCACAAATGGTATATTCTAAATTTGTTTAAAACAGGAGAAAAATATTATTTATTAAATGACAGAATTATGTATGGAGACGATAATGCAGAGCAATTGTTTAGATACATAAATCAAGAAGACAAAAATTTTAGTAAATACACGTATTTCGTGTTAGATAAAAATTCCCCTAATTTTAAAGATATTAGCAAAGCTGGAAAAGTGCTAAAATATGGGTCTTTAAAGCATAAATTAAAATACATAAATAGCAAAATGATAATGTCATCACATGCTAGTTATTATGACAGAGTATTTAATCCATTTAATGAACAAGAAATGTCAGTTTATAAAGATAAAATAAATAAACAATTTGTATTTTTACAACATGGAGTTATAATGAATGATGTCCATAACTTTTTGAACAGAGAGCACATTATAGCAGATTTATTTATTACAACTACAAAGCCAGAATATGAGGATATAGTACAAAACTATATGTATGATAAAAATGCAATTGTATGTACTGGACTTGCTAGGTTTGATAGACTAAAAGATGAAAGAAAAAAGATAATTTTAATAGCACCTACTTGGAGAGCGTTTTTAGAAAATGTAGAATACTCAAATGACAAAGAAAACTCACTAGAGGAGTCAGAGTTTTATAAAAAATATCAAAGCTTATTAAACAAAAAAGAAATATTAGATGAAATAAAAAAATATGGATACAAAATTCAGTTTTTGTTACATCCAGCATCAGAAAAATATAAGCAAAGCTTTTTAAATTTACAAAATGAAAACGTAGAGGTTTTATCAACCAAAGATATAAGATACTCTACATTATTTAAAGAATGTGCATTATTTATTACAGACTATTCAAGCACACATTTTGATGTAGCATTTTTACAAAAACCAATTATATATTATCAATTTGACCAAGAAAAATTCTTTACAGCACATTATAATAGAGGCTATTTTGACTATGGAAAAGATGGATTTGGAGAATTGATTAAAGATGAAGACGATATAGTAAACAAAATTATTTTTTACATAAAAAATAATTGCCAAATAGAAGAAAAATATAAAAACACTATAGAAAACACATTTCATTATTTAGATCATAATAATTCAAAAAGAACTTTAGAAGAAATAAAAAAATTAAGTAAAAAACATGAAAAAAATTATAGATTTAATTTAGTACACTAAAATATGTAAAAAGGGATGATGTAATAAATGGAAAACTATATTGTAAAAAGATATGAAGAAAATGCTCAATTAGAAAAAGCAATAAAAAGTTTAACTAATCAAATTATGGTTGTAGAAAATCGGCTTTGAAATTTTTAGCAAGAACTATTTAGAAAAAAACTACAATGACGAGAATTTATACATATGGTATATAGAGCAAGAAGGCAAAATACTAGCGACAATGATGCTTAAGAAGTTGAAAGACAGTGTTGGCAGAATTGAAAATGTTTGTTGTGATATAGAATATAGAGGCAAAGGATTAGCAAAGCAGTTATTAGACGAAGTGTTTAGTTTTGCAGTTCAAACTTTAAATTTAGAAAAATTACAATTAGGCACTTATGAAAGCTTAGGTAGAGCAATAAATTTTTATCTAAAAAATGGATTTGTTGAAAAAGAAGAACTAAGAAATTCTACAACACATGCTAGATATTATGAAATGATATTAAATTAAAGAGGAAAATTAAATGTATTTAATAGTAGGACTAGGAAATCCTGAGCCAGAGTATAGTTATACAAGGCATAATATGGGATTTGACGTAATTAATAAAATAGCAAGAAAATGTGAAATTGATATTTCAAGAACAAAATTTAATGGTTTATATGGAAGTGGGATTATAAAAGACGAAAAGGTTATTTTATTAAAACCACAAACATATATGAATCTAAGTGGGCAATCTATAAAACCATTTGTAGACTTTTACAAAATACCATTGGAAAATGTAATAGTTATATATGATGATATGGATGTTTCAGTAGGAAGTATCAAAATAAGAAAAAAAGGCGGACCAGGAACACATAATGGCGCAAAGTCTGTAGTACATGAACTTGTATCAGAAGACTTTCCAAGAATTAGAGTTGGAATTGGTAAGCCGGCAGATGAATACGATGCAATTGATTATGTTATAGGAAAATTAGACGAAGAAAAATATAAAGCATTAGAAGCGGGAATAAATAGGGCAGCAGATGCAACTATTTATTATATTGAATACGGAATAGATAATGCAATGAATAAGTTTAATTAACAGTTATAGAAAGGAAAAGTATGCAAGAGGTAATAATTAGTCAGGACAAGCAAAAAAATAAAATAGTTGCTCTAGTAGAAAATGGAAAATTAGTTGAAAAATACGAAGAAAGACCAGAACAAAAAAGACTAGAAGGAAATATATATTTAGGAAAAGTAGAAAATGTATTAGTTGGTATGCAAGCAGCTTTTGTTGATATTGGAGTAGAAAAAAATACTTTTATACATATAAAAGATATTATTCCAAAAGTAAGTAATGAAACAGGCAACAAAAACGAAACATTAAGCAAATATGATATAAAAAATTATATACACACAGGAATGCCAATATTAGTGCAAGTAAAAAGAGACAGTACAAATAAAAAAGGTGCAAGAGTTTCTACACACATTACCATTCCGGGCAGATTTGTAGTGTTAATGCCAAATTCAGAGTTTATTACAATTTCTAAAAAAATAGAAAAAGACCAAGAAAGAAAAAGACTTACAGATTTAGCAAGAAATGTTTTACCACAAGGTTTTGGAATTATTATAAGAACTTCAGCAGAAGGAAAAGAAAAAGAACTAATACAAAAAGATATAGAGGGAGTTATACAACAATATAATGAAATAATTAAAAAGGCCAAGACTCTCGAAAAATCAAGTAACTTTAATCCAGTAGCTCTATATTCAAACAATGGAATTGTAGAAAAAATATTAACTGATATTATTGACCAAGATTTACAAAGAATAATAACTAACAATGTAGAAATAAATAAATACGTTCAAAAATTCTTACAAGATACAGGTCTTGAATCAAAGGTAAAATTAGAGTTAAAACAAAATGAAAATGTGCTAAATATATATGACATAGAAGACCAAATAGAAAAATCAAATAATCGTAAAATCTGGTTAAAATGTGGAGGTTTTATAACTATTGATAAAACAGAAGCATTAACAGCAATTGATGTAAATTCAGGTAAGTATGTAGGTAACAAAGATTTAGAACAAACAGTATTTACAGTTAATAAAGAGGCAACTATTGAAATTGCAAAACAACTACGATTAAGAGATATCGGCGGAATTGTAATTATAGATTACATAGATATGGAGAAAAAAGAAACAAAACAAAAAATACTAGAAATATTAGAAGAACACGTAAAAAAAGACCGTTCAAAAATCCAGATAGTAGGGTTCACACCATTAGACCTACTTGAAGTTACAAGAAAGCATATGTGTAGTAATGATTAGTGAAAGGGATGTATAAATGAAAAAAGTACCAGAGTGGAATTACAAATTTCTAAGACCACTAGCAATAGTATTATTAAAAATTATATATCAACCTAAGGTAATAAATAAACAAGCAATACCCAAAGAGGGACCAATAATTTTAGCAGGAAATCATAAAGCATATCCAGACCCAGTATTAGTAGGAAGCTGTACTAGAAGAGTAATACACTTTTTCATAAAAGATGTATATACAAATAGCATATTAGGTCCATTTTTCAAAAGTTTGCGGAGTATTGCCAGTACATGTAGGAAAATTGCATAAGGAATCTTTTGAAAATGCAATAAATCTACTAAAAGAAGAGAAATCGATAGGTATATTTCCGGAAGGAACTAGAAATAAGACAGACCAATTACTATTACCATTAAGAAAAGGAACTACATTATTAGCTAAAAAAACAAATGCAAAAATAATACCATTTGCAATTACAGGAAAATACAGACCATTTGGAGGTTTGACAATAGAATTTGGAGAACCAATAGATGTGACGAATATGGATACGACAGAAGCAAATACAGTACTAACTGAGAAGATAATGGATTTATTATTAAAAAGAATAGGTGATAAAAAATGAAGTATATATTTATAGTTAATCCTGAGTCAGCAAAAGGTAATGCAATGAAAATAATAGGAAACATTGAAAAAGTGTGCAAACAAGAACATATAGAATATGAAGTATGCTATACTTTAGCACAAGGAGATGCCACTAGATTAGCCCAAAGTTATAAAGACGATGAAAACATTATATATGCTGTTGGAGGAGATGGAACATTATCTGAAGTGTTAAATGGAGTAATAGGAACAAAAAACAAAATCGGTATAATACCAGCAGGTTCAGGTAATGACTTTTATCGTACAGTAAAAGAGCTTGCCAAAGCAGAGATAGAATCAGATGTTGGAGTGGTAAATGGCAAATACTTTTTAAATATTGCATGTGTCGGAATTGATGCAGAAGTTGCTAACAATGTACCTTTAATGAAAAAGAAAAATGTTAAAGTGAAAAATCTATATACAGCAAGTATTTTATACACTTTTACACATTTTAAATTTAAACAAATACACTTCAAATCACAAGAAAAAGATGAAAAAGGAAACTTTACAATACTTAGTATTTGTAATGGTAGGTATTATGGTGGAGGCTATAACATATCTCCAAAAGCAAGTTTAGAGGATAACTATTTTGATGTATATTATATAAATAAGCTAAGATTACCATCAATTATAAACTTACTTTTGAAATTAAAAAAAGGAAAACTTGAACAAGATAAAAGAACAAACCATTTTAAAACAAACAATATTACAGTAACATCAGAAGAACCAATTAGATTTAATGTTGATGGAGAAACAATAGAAAATACAAAATTTGAAATAAAAATCATACCAAAAGCAATAAAAATATATCATAATGCAGAATTAGAAAGTAAATTTTTGTCAGTTTAGAGTTTATAACTCTAACTGACATTTTGTTAAAGGAGAAAACAGTGAGAATCAGATATAAGCCATGGGCTAGAAAAGAACTAGAAGAAAGTAAATTTTATAGAGAACATCCAGAAGAAATAATAGGAAACTGGAAGAATGAATATACAAGACCAGACCAACCTTTATTTGTTGAGCTAGGTTGCGGAAAAGGTGGATTTATATCACAAAAAGCATTTTTACATCCGGAAAATAATTATTTGGCAATTGATTTAGTAGACCCAATGCTAGGTTTGGCAAAAAGAAAAGTTGAAGAAGTATATACTCAAGGCAATAGAGATATAGACAACATTATACTTACTCGTTTTGATATTGAAAGAATTTTATTGATTTTAAATAAACAAGATTCAATTGAAGGAATATACATAAATTTCTGTAACCCTTGGCCAAGAGGCAAACATCACAAAAAAAGATTAACATATACTAGACAACTTGAACACTACAAAGAATTCTTAAAAAATGGTGGAAAAATTTATTTTAAAACAGATGACGATAATTTATTTGAAGAGAGTATACATTACTTTGAAGACGCAGGTTTTAAAATTGAAAAACTGACAAGAGATTTACAAAAAGAACCAGACTTTTGGGAAAACATTGAAACAGAACATGAGAAAATGTTCTCAGAACAAGGAATAAAAATAAAAGCACTTATCGCCGGATAAGTGCTTAATTAATTGCAAATCAACTACCGAATAGTCACGGAAAAATTGGTGAAAATACTATAAAATCTAGATTTTTATATTGACATTGTAGTATAATAAATAAAGAAAATAAGAAAAGGAGAGGTAACTATGGATAAAAACAAGAGAAATTGGATAATAGCTATTGTAGTAGTCTTTATACTTGTATTTGGAGGAGGATATCTAATGACAAGAAATAACGATACAGAGCAAAATAACAATAATGGAGGAACAGTTAAAGGACAAAACAATGTTAAAATAGTGGCAAATGCAGCAAGTCAATTAACACTTGAAGATTATTCAACAGCAGAATTTTCAATGAAAAAACCACAAGGCTGGAAAGTTGAAACAGGTGGAACAGGAATGTATTATGCAATTAAAGTATATGATCCAAATGAAACCAATAATCAAATATTTTTAATGTTAAAAATGCAACCACTACTAAAGAGCACAGCGGGAAAAGCTTTTTGGCAAAATTACTATAAGCTAAGTGGAAACAACAGCCAATACAAAGTATTTGCAGATGCTGTGGTATTAGAAAAACCAACAACAGAAGTTTTTTACAAAAAGTTTAGTGAAATAGGTTCATATATGAATTCGATTGAACCAACATTAAGTACATTTAATTTTCCTAAATTTAACAACTTTACAAAATTAGAAGAATCTGATTCTAAAGCATCTATGAAAAGTGTTGCATTAGATAGCAAAGTATTAAGAGCTACATTTACAGGAGATAACGACAAACAAGGTGAAGGTATGTTTATGGCATCTATTGTAAATTTTGGAAATCAATATCAAGGTGGAACAGATATGCTATACTATATGGTTTATGATATAATGTCAATAACTTCTGCTAAAGATGAGTTTATAGACTACAAAGATATTTTGTTGCAATCAGCAAATTCAATTGAATTTAGTGACGCTTATGTAAAAAAGACGATAGATGACGGAAATGCGCAAACAAAACAAGCTTTAGCTTTAAGTGCTTCAATTCAAGCAGCATTTGACTCATATATGCAAGCATGGGAAAATAGACAAACAACTTATGATATCATGAGCCAAAAACAAAGTGACGCAACATTAGGATATGAAAGAGTTTACAATACTGATACAGGTGAAATATATAAAGCATATAACGGATTTACAGATGACTACAAAGGAGAAACATACAAATCAGTAACAGACGAAATGTATACTCAAAAAACAAGCGGATATATTGAAAAATAAAAACTGAATAATCATTAAATGTTAGGCAAGAATATATTTAGAGGTGATTTAAATATGTTTTTGCCTAAAGCTGTTTATTACGAAAAAGAAAGTGAGAATTATGAACTGGGAAAAGAACTTTTAAAAAGATATAGAGATAAAAGAATACAATGTATTGAAATAGAAAATCACAACAATATAGAAGAAATGAGAAAAAAGCAAAACAGTGAATTCCCACAAATGAAACAAAATTTAATAATAGGAGTTAGAAAAACACATAAATTTGTGCCAAATCATAAAACATCAGATTTTCTAGTCCCATATACTTCATCAGGATGTATAGCAATGTGCCTATATTGCTATTTAGTGTGCAACTATAACAAATGTGCATATTTAAGGCTATTTGTTAATAGAGAGCAAATGCTAGGAAAAATAATAAAAGTAGCAAATGAGGCAGACAAAGATATAACCTTTGAAATAGGAAGTAACAGTGATTTGATTTTGGAAAATACAATTACAAATAATTTAGTATGGACAATTGAAAATTTTAAGGATAATCCCAAAGGACTACTAACATTTCCAACTAAATTTGATATGGTAGATCCAATTTTACCACTAGAACATAAAGGAAAAATAATAGTAAGAATGAGTGCAAACCCAAGAGAAATAATTAGAACAATTGAAATTGGAACCTCACCATTAGAAAACAGAGTAAAAGCAATAAATAAATTAAAAGATGCAGGATATAAACTGGGAATTTTAATAGCACCTGTAATTCTGGTAGAAGATTGGAAAAAGCAATATACAGAACTAGTTCAGTATTTAGCAGAAAACCTATCAGAACAAGTAAAAAAAGATGTGTTTTTTGAAATAATATTTATGACATATAGTTATGTGCATAGAATGATAAATCAGGAAGCATTTCCAAAACAAACAAACCTATATAATCAGGAAATAATGACAGGTAGAGGAAAAGGAAAATACACATACAACAAAGATGTAAGACAAGAAGCGGAAATATTCTTAAGGGATTTAATGAGAAAATACTTCCCACACAATGAAATTAAATATATAGTTTAGGTGACAATGGGTGACTCTTACTTCTGTCTCTAAAGTCACATTTTTCGATAAAATTTTAAAAAACTATTGAAAATTTTAAAAGGTTATATTATTATAATCGTAGTACAAATCCAAAGAAAAGTAAGAAAGAGGCACAAAACATGAAAAAAACTAAAACCTTTGCGAGAGTAGAGAGAGAGAGAGAGTTACTACATTAATAAATAACCAAGCTAAGAAATTAGCTTTATTAAGCATATTCAAGACAGGAACTAAACATAGAGATGTTTAGTATACCTGTCTTTTTTGTATTCTAAGAAATTTATTGTAGCACAACAAATTTCAGTAGAAGACAAATATGTAAATTACTAAAATTTCTTACACAAAAAGGAGGTGAAAATAGAAGATGGATTTAAAGAAAATAAAACTAAAAGGAGGAAATAAGAAAAATATGAAAATAAAAATTAAACAAGAGAAAGGTATCACATTAATTGCACTAGTAGTAACAATAGTAGTGTTATTGATTTTAGCAGGAGTTAGCGTGAATGCAATATTCAATGAAAATGGATTAATAAAGAAAGCACAAGAAGCACAAAGTAAAATGGATGCAGCAAAACAAAATGATTTAGCACAATTAGATGAATTAGACAATTGGATAACAAACAATGTAAATGGAAATGGAAATGGAAATGGAAATTCAACAGAGCCTAGCACTTTAGTAAAACAAATTACTAATAATGGAACCAATGTAGTAGGAGAAAATAGTGATTATACAGGAAAAGATGGATTGCAAATAGATTTTAAACAGTATAAAGGAAATGGCTATACAGCTAACAATATAAAAAAACTTGAGATATTGTCAGGCAGTACCACTAATGATTTTGCATTTAGCAATTGTGAAGAAGTAATAATTTACAGTAATGCTATACTAGAAAATGTGACTTTTGATGGAGGACAAAAAATAACTGTTTATTCTGGAGCAGAATTAAATCAATGTACTTTTAGTAATCAAGTGAATATTAAAATGATGGAAGCTTCAGTTAACAGTTGTCTATTTAGTTCAGGAAATGTAACATTTGAAAAATGTACAGTAAATGCTCTTACTAATAATGAAGCAATACTAAAATACAATAATTGTACTGTTGATGGAGAACCTTATAGTAACTAACAAATTAAAAATTGCTAAAAAATCTAAAGACTATTTAGATTTTTAGCAGTTTTTTTCTTTTTCTGTTCACAATCTAGACATAAAGCCTTTGTATAATGTATAATAGTTATGTAATATTTAGGAGGAAAAACAGATGAATAATATTACCGTTTTAGTAGTAGATGACGAATCAAGAATGAGAAAATTGATAAAAGACTTTTTGGCACAAAAAGGTTATAGTATATTAGAAGCTGGAGATGGAGAAGAAGCACTTCAAGTATATGAAGAAAACAAAAGTCATATTAACCTTATATTACTAGATGTAATGATGCCAAAACTTGATGGTTGGTCAGTGCTTAGACAAATAAGACAAAGTTCAGAAGTGCCAATTATAATGCTTACAGCCAGAGGTGAAGAACAAGATGAACTATTTGGATTTGAACTTGGAGTAGATGAATATATAGCAAAACCATTTAGTCCTAAAATCTTAGTAGCAAGAGTTGAAGCAATACTAAAGAGGACAATGGGAGATAAAACAGAGGTAAAGGACTACGGTGGTATTGTTATAGATCCAGATGGAAGAACTGTTAAGGTAGATGATAAGCAAGTTGAAATGAGTTTACGTGAGTATGAGTTATTAAAATATTTAGTAGATAATGAAGGAATTGCATTATCTAGAGATAAAATATTAAATAATGTATGGAATTATGACTATTATGGAGATTCAAGAACCATAGATAGCCATATAAAGAAAATAAGACACAAGTTAGGAAAAAAAGGTAAGTATATAGAAACCATGAGAGGCGTAGGCTACAAATTTGAAGTTAAATAAAACGGAGTAGAATAATGTTAAAAGAAAAATTAAAATCAGTAAGAGTCAGGCTATTTCTAACACTTTGTGTAGTTGTTATAGCATTGGTAATATGCTTAATAGCTGTAAATAGTTTGGTATTAGAGAACTTTTACATATATAGTAAAACAAATACAATAAAAGAGCTATATAATAAAATAAATGACTATTATGAGGAGCCAAATCTAGACATAAGTTTGGAAACTGAATTAAAAAAGGTAGCATTTAGAAACAATTTTGACATATTAATAAAAGCAGACACAGATTTGATTTTATTTTCAACCAATAAGGATTTTTTGTCAAACATAACAGCAGTTGAAAGTAAAACAAAAACACCTTTTGAGGAACGAAAAAATCTATTATATAGTGACGAAAAAATGACTATAAGAAAAATAGATGATACTAGTAATAGTTTAAACTATATTTTGCTATATGGAAAATTAGACAATGGATATAGCCTATATATAAGAATTCCTATTGCACCAATTGAAGAAAGTGTAAGAATTTCAAACACAACTTTAGTCACAATAGGAGTGATAACTATATTAATATCAGCTTTTGCGGCATCTGTAATATCACGTAAATTTACAAAACCAATTTTACAATTAAATGATATTACAAAGAAAATGGCTAAACTTGATTTTGAACAGAAATATAGAATAAATGATTCAGATGATGAAATAAATGAACTTGGAAGAAACATAAATACTATGTCAGATAAGCTAGAAGCAACTATAAAACAGTTAAGAGAAACAAACAGTGAGCTTGAAAAGGATATTGAAGAAAAATCTAAAATAGATGAAATGAGGAAGCAGTTTATATCAGATGTATCACATGAGTTAAAAACTCCAATTGCGTTAATTCAAGGATATGCAGAAGGTTTAATAGAAAATGTAAATACTGATGATGAGTCTAGAAAATTTTATGCAGAAGTAATACTAGATGAGTCAAATAAAATGGATGTATTAGTAAAACAATTACTAGAGTTAATGAAGCTTGAATATGGAAAACGTGAATTTACAGACGAAAAATTTGATGTTGTGGAACTAATAAATGAGGTTATTAGGAAATGCAATGTAATGCTAGAGGAAAACCACATTCAAGTAATATTTAACGAAAAGGAACCTATATATGCGTATGCAGACGATTTTTATATAGAACAAGTAATGACTAATTATTTCACAAATGCGATAAAACACGCAAAAGAGGTTAATGGTGAGAAACAAATAAAAATAACTATACAAAATGTAAATGACAAAATAAGAGTAACTGTATTTAATACAGGTGACAAAATACCTGAGGAAGATTTAACCAGAATATGGGGAAGATTCTACAAAGTAGATGATTCACGTAATCGTGAAAATAGTGGAAGCGGAATAGGATTATCAATAGTAAGGGCTATACAAAACAATTATCAAAATGAATATGGCGTGCAAAATCTTTCTAATGGAGTAAAATTCTATTTTGATATCTCTACGAAAAAGTAGTTTTATATTTTGTAATACTACTTTAAAGTACTTGTAGATAAGTAGTAGAGTAGCCACAGCGACTTTGACATATATTTTTTCGTGCTTTAGTCGAGAAAAAATATATTCAAAGTGCAGGCGACGTGGCGGACAGAATAAGGAGAAAGTCAAATGGAACAACAATACAAAATAGAAAACAACGGAAGCTTTGTATTGAAGCACATATTTGAATGTGGGCAATGCTTTAGATGGAACGAAGAGCTAGACGGAAGCTATACTGGAGTTTTTAAGAATAATGTATTAAATGCAAAAGAACAAAACCATCAAATTATATTTGATGGTATTTGTGATGGAGATATAAAAGAGATAGTAACCCAATATTTTGATTTGGATAGAGATTATGACGATATAAAAAATAAACTATCTAAAATAGATGAACCATTAAAAAATAGCATTGATTATGGAAGCGGAATAAGATTACTAAATCAGGATTTATGGGAAACAACTATATCTTTTATAATATCAGCTAACAATAACATTCCAAGAATAAAAGGCATAATAGAAAGAATGGCAAGAAGATATGGAAACAAAATTGAATGGAAAGGAAATGAATATTATACATTTCCAACACCAGAACAATTGTCAAAAGCAAGTGTTGAAGACTTAAGAGCATTAGGGTTAGGTTTTAGAGATAAAAGAATATATGATACAACAAAATTAGTTATATCAAAACAAATAGATTTAGAAAAATTAGAACAAGAAACAGATAGCAAAAAAATAAAAGAGACTTTATTAACATTACCAGGAGTTGGACCTAAGGTAGCAGATTGTATTATGCTATTTTCAACATTAAAATGTTTAGATGTATTTCCAGTAGATGTTTGGGTAAGAAGAGTTATGAATGAGTTATATTTTAAATTACCAGACGAAACAAAACTAAAAAGAGATCAAATAGAAAAATTAGCGACAGAAAAATATGGAGACTTAGCAGGATTGGCACAGCAGTATTTATTCTATTGGAAACGTGAAGCGTAAGTTTTGTTCAAAAAATAATCATCATTTGACGTCGTTAGACTTTATTTGAAACGCGGTTACATACAATACGTATGCGCCCTTGCCTTTCAAATAAAGTCTGCCTAGTCAACTAATAATTCTTTTTTGAACAGTAAATGATTTTTACAAATTGAAAGGGGAGAGAGTTTTGAGTATTCAAATTGTATATGGAACATCAGGTACAGGAAAAAGTACATATATTTTTAATCAAATAAATGAACAAATAAAACAAAAAAGTCCATACAAAATAAAAGTAATTACACCAGAGCAATTTTCATATACAGCAGAGCAAAAATTACTTGAAACATCTTCTTCACAAAGTATGATTTCAGCAGAAGTAATTACGTTTGCACGTATGGCATATAGAATTTTAGGAGAAGTAGGCAAAAAAACAAGAATAAATTTATCAGGTTCAGGCAAAGCAATGCTTATAGACCACATTTTACTAACAGAAAACAATAAGTTTTCATTTTTAGGCAAATCAGATGAAAATGTGGAAATGATATCAAGACAATTAACTGAGCTAAAAAAACACCAAGTTCAGCTAGATACATTAAAAGAAGTTACTAAAAATACTCAAGATAAATACCTACAAAAAAAGCTTGAAGATATTACAAATTTGTATGATTTATATAACACTTCAATTCAAAACCAATATATTGACGAAAATGATGGGTTAACTCTTTTGGCAGAAGAATTAGAAGAATCAAATGAATTTAAAAATTGCGATATATATATTGATGAATTTGTAGGCTTCACCTTGCAAGAATATGAAATTTTAAGAAAACTTATGAGAATATCACATGAAATTACAATAACGATTTGTGCAGATAATTTACAAGAAAACACAAATGCGGATATAGACACATTTTATAGCAATAAACAAACAGTAAAAAGGATTTTAGAAATTGCAAACCAAGAACAAATAGAAGTAGAAAAACCAATTTTTCTAAATACTCCATACAGATTTAAAACCGAAGAATTACAACATTTAGCAGAAAATATGGCATCACCTTTTTATAAAAAATACGATAAGCAAAATGAAAATTTATCAATATTTTTAGCAAGTAATCCATATTCTGAAATAGAAAATGTTGCAATACAAATAACAAAACTTGCAAAAAAAGGATACAAATATGAAGAAATGGCTGTAATTACAAAAAACATAGATACATATTCAAGTTTGTGTAAAGCAATTTTTGAGCAATATAATATACCAGTTTTTATAGATGAGAAAAAAGACTTAGGAAGCAATATCTTAGTAAGATATGTATTATCTTTATTAGAAATATTTGCAAAGAACTGGTCTTATGAATCAGTTTTTGGTTATATAAAAACAGGATTACTAGATTTAGATACACAAGAAATAGCGGTATTAGAAAATTATTGCTTAAAATGGGGTATAAAAGGAAGCAAATGGTATGCAAAAGAGTGGAACTTTTACAATGAAACAGAAGAACAACAAAAGCAAATAATATATGCAAGGGATAAAGTTGTAGAGCCTCTTTTGAAATTCAAAAAACAGTTAGCAGGACTGAAAACAGTAAAAGAAATAACAACTGGATTATATGAATTTTTAGTCCAAAATAATATATATGAAAAGCTAGAACAAAAAATTGAGGAATTGAAACAAAATAATGAACTAGAAATTGCAAAACAATATGAATTAAGTATTAAAATTTTAACAGATTTATTTGATGAAATAGTACTAGTTTTAGGCAATAAAAATATAACTTTTGATAGATATGCAAAAATATTGAAAATGGGCTTTAATCAAAGTGACTTAGGTACAATTCCTGCAACTGCAGATCAAGTAATAGTAGGAGATGTAGACCGTTCAAGATCACATAAAGTAAAGGCAGTATTTATTATAGGTTTAAATGATGGAAGCTTTCCAAGTATACAAAAAGATGAAGGTTTTTTAGATGATAAAGATAGAAATATATTAAAAGAGCAAGGAATAGAACTTGCAAAAGGAACAATAGAGCAAATCTATGATGACAATTTTAATATCTACAAAGCATTTACAACAGCAGAAGAAAAACTTTATTTATCTTATGCTTCATCAGATGCAGAAGGAAAATCTTTAAGAGCATCAATACTAATAAATAAAATTAAAAGAATATTTCCTAACATAAAAGAACAAAGTGATGTAATAGAAAGAAAAAGTGAAGTATTACTTTCCAAAACTACATTTGATGAATTATTAGTAAATTTAAGAAATTTTACACAGGGTGAGGAAATCGAACCTATTTGGTTCGATGTATACAATTATTATCAAGCTAATTATAAAGCAAAATTAGAGTCAGCAATAAAAGCTTTACAATATAAAAATGAGCCAGAAAAACTAAAGCAAAATAAATTGGAAAAATTATATGGTAATACTTTAAAAACAAGTGTGTCAAGATTAGAACAATATCAGGCTTGTGCTTTTTCATATTATTTAAAATATGGATTAAAATTAAAAGAAAAAGATAGCTTTAATGTGGAAGCTGTTGATACAGGGAATTTAATGCATGAAGTAATAGACAGCTTTTTTGAAAGATTAGATGAATTAAATATATCTGTAAAAAATATTGAAGAAGAACAAATAAAACAAATTACAGAAGATATTGTTGAAGAAAAACTAGCATTAAAAAAATATGATATATTTAATAGTATTCCAAAATACAGAATATTAGCTCAAAGGTTAAAAAAAGTAATTACAAAATCTATGAAATATATTGTAGATAGTCTGAAATATAGTGACTTTGAAGTGTTAGGACATGAACTTGAATTTAAACAAGGTGGTCAATATGAGCCAATTATATATGAATTAAAAGATGGCAAAAAAGTTGAGATAACTGGAAAAATTGACAGACTAGATATAGCAAAAACTGCAGATGGAAATTATATTAGAATAATAGATTATAAATCATCAATAAAAAATATAAATCTAAATGAAGTGTATGCAGGTTTGCAACTTCAATTATTAACATATTTGGATGCTGCTTGTGAAAATGAAGAAGTAACACCAGCAGGAGCATTGTATTTTAATTTAATAGATCCAGTATTAAATGCAAATCCAAATATGACTGATGAAGAAATTACAGAAGAACTAAGAAAACAATTTAAAATGCAAGGGCTTATACTTGCAGATAGTAATATTGTAAGAAAAATGGACACAAATTTAGTATCTGGTAGTTCTAATATTGTTCCAGCATATATAGGCAAAGATGGAGAAGTTAGTGACAAACAAAATACATTAAATAGAAAACAATTTGAAAACTTGCAAAATTATATGGAAAAAATCATAAAACAAATTTCAGAAGAAATTTTAAATGGAAACATTGGAATCGAACCATATTATAGAACTAGGGATAAGAAAACACCTTGCGAATATTGTAGTTATAAAGCTATTTGCCAGTTTAATCAAACTACAAAAAATAATTATAACTACATACCAAATGTTAATAAAGAAAAAGTATTGGAAAAAATTTGTCAAGAATAACTTTATAGAGAGGAAATAAACTACAAGTGGAAAATATAGTATATCAAAATAAAGATGGAATTGAATATATTCAGTTTAAAAAATTGTTAGAGTATCCAGAAATAACACATTGCTATACAATGCGAAATAATAATGAATTGAATTTTCAAATAAAAAATCGTGACTTTTTTAAGCAAAGTTGTGATAAAATATTAAAGAGTTTAAATTTAAAAAATGCACAAATTGTAAGGCCATACCAAACCCATACAGATATAGTAGAAAAAGTCGAGGAAGTAAAAACAACTGATGAACTAAAAGATGTTGATGGAATAGTAACTGATAAAAAAAATATTACATTACTTACAACTTCTGCAGACTGCATTTCAATGCTTTTGTATGACCCAGTAAAAAAAGCTATAGGGAGTATTCATTCAGGTTGGAAAGGTACTTTAAAAGGAATAATAGTAAAAGCAATAGAAAAGATGGTAACAGAATACCAAAGTAATCCTGAAGATATTATATGTTGTATATGTCCAAGTATAAGACAATGTTGTTTTGAAGTTGATGAAGATGTAAAAGACTTATTTTATAATAAATACAAAGAATTAAAAAACATTGACGAAATAATTAAATTAGGGGACAAAAAAGAAGATAAGCAAAAATACTATATTGATACAGTAAAAATCAACATAGAGTTATTAAAAAACATAGGATTAAAAGAAGAAAATATAATAGACAGTAATATTTGCACAATGTGCCATTCGAAAGAATTTCATTCATATAGAACTGATGGAAAAGACTTTGGAGTAAATGGAGCAATAATAGCAATAAAATAGGAGGAGTAATATGATACCTGAAAGGTTAAAAAAAGGTGATACTATTGGATTAATAGCACCATCAAGCCCTGTACTAAAAGAAGATTTAGAAACAATAAATAATTCAATAATGCTTATGGAAAGTGCAGAATTTAAAATTAAATTTGCACCAAATGCTATATCAAATAAATTGGGATATTCAGCAACTGCAAAACAAAAAGCAGAAGATATAAATTATATGTTTCAGAACAACGAAATAAAGGCTATATTCTGCATATCAGGAGGATTTAACTCAAACTCTACATTTGATTATTTAGATTATGATACAATAAAATATCATCCTAAAATTATATGTGGATTTAGTGATTCAACATCACTTTTAAATGTAATTTATGCAAAAACTGGATTAATAACTTTTCATGGACCAACATTTAAGGCATTAACTTCATGGCAAACTAAATATGGATATGAAGAAGTAATAAAAAGGTTTGAAGAAGGTGGATTAAGTCTTGGACAAGCAGATGATGAATATGTTACAATTAAAGAAGGAAAAACAAAAGGAATTTTAGTTGGTGGAAATTTAAGTTTAGTAAATGAAATGGTATGTGGAAAGTATAGTATTGATTTTACAGATAAAATATTATTTTTAGAAGAGCTATTTGTTGAAACACCACCGGAATTAGTTAGCAATTATTTTTATCATATGAAACAAAATGGAGTATTTGACAAAATAAAGGGAATCTGGCTTGGTAACTATGATGGAGCAGTAAGTATAGAACAAATATTATTAGATACTTTAGAAGGAGAGTACAGCTTTCCAATAATAAAATCTAATAATTTTGGACATATAGATAAAAAGACTGTTATACCAATTGGAACAATGGCAAAAATTGATACTAATTTAGAGAATAAAATAGAATTACTAGAAAATTGTGTAAAATAAAGGAAGTAAGAAATGTACGATAATTGGGAAGAATTAGAAAATAGTATAAAAAATTGCAATAAATGTAAATTGTGTTCAACTAGAAAAAGTATTGTTTTTGGAGAAGGCAATAAACAAGCGGACTTGATGTTTATAGGAGAAGGTCCTGGAGCAGATGAGGATACTCAGGGACTTCCTTTTGTGGGAAAAGCAGGACAACTTATGAATATGGCTTTTCAAGGTTTAGGTATAAAAAGACAAGAAGTATATATAACAAATATAGTTAAATGTAGGCCACCTGCTAATAGAGTGCCAGAGCAAGACGAGGCAGAGGCTTGTTTGAATTATCTACGTAATCAAGTAATTCTTGTAAAGCCTAAGGTAATAGTTCTTTTAGGAAGTACAGCTCTAAAGAATGTGTTAGGAAAAGAGTATTCTATTACAGCTAGTAGAGGTAAATGGATAGAACAAAAAGGAATAATGTATATGCCTACTTGGCATCCTGCTGCATTACTTAGAGATGAAAACAAGAAGATTGAGTTTTGGAAAGATTTAAAAGTGGTTGTGAATTTTTTTAATAAATCAGGAGTAGAAGATGAAAAATAATATAAAACAAAAAGCTGAATATTGCTTAAATTGTAAAAATCCACAGTGTAGGATAGGATGTCCACTTGGAAATAATATTCCAGCTTTTATTCAAAAAGTAAAAGAGGATAATTTAGAAGAAGCATATAAAATATTGTGTGAAACCACTGTTATGCCAGCAATATGTGGTAGAATATGTCCACACCAAAAACAATGCCAAGGAAAATGTGTTAGGGGCATTAAGTCAGATTCAGTTTCAATTGGAGAAATAGAAGCATATGTTGGAGATTGGGCATTGAGTAATCAAATTTGCCATAAAAATATTCAAGAGAATAATAAAAAAGTAGCAGTTATTGGTGGAGGTCCATCAGGCTTAACAGCTGCTACATTTCTTAGAAGAAAAGGATACCAAGTAACAATTTATGAAAAACAAAAAGATTTAGGTGGAATTTTAAAAAGAGGAATACCAGAGTTTAGATTACCAAATGAAATTGTAGAAAAAACTATTGAGCAAATTTTAGCACTCGGCATAAATGTACAATGTAAAAAAGAGTTGGGAAGAAACTTAGAACTAGCTGATTTAGAAAAAGAATATGACGCAATATATTTATCAATAGGAGCAAACATACCAAGAAAGATGGCTATTGAAGGTGAAGAACTTGAAGGAGTATATGGTGGAAATTCATTACTAGAAAATCAAAATCATCCTGATTATACAAATAAAAAAGTTGCAATTATTGGTGGTGGAAATGTTGCAATGGACTGTGCAAGAACAATCAAAAGGATGGGAGCTAAACAGGTAGTTGTAATATATAGAAGGTCAGAGGTAGAAATGCCAGCAGAGGCAAAGGAAATTGCAGATGCAAAACAAGAGGGAGTAGAATTCTTATTTTTAAATAATATTGTAAAAATATTAGGCAAAAATAAAGTCGAACAGATAGAATGTATAAAAACAGAATTAGTACAGAAAGAAGGAGAAACAAGAAAGTCTCCAGTAGATATTGAAAATAGTAATTACATAATGGACATGGATTATGTGGTAATGGCAGTTGGAGGAAAAATAGATAAAGATACTATAGAAAAATGCAATATTGAAACAACATCTAGAAAATATGTACAAGTAAATGAAAATAATCAAACTTCACATAAAAAGGTATTTGCAGGTGGAGATGTAGTAGGGCAGAACTCAACAGTAGCTTGGGCAGCAAGTGATGGAAGAAAAGTTGCAAATAAAATAATAGAATACCTAGAAACAAAATAAAAGTTGGAAATATAAAATTTCCAACTTTTATGCTGTTTTATCATTATCATTATCTACCGAAAGCAGGTCTTATATTTTGCAAATACCTTAGTTTTGCTCGAAATTCTTACTTAAACCAAATATATTTTTAATTCTTTTAAACATTTTAGAAATCGTATTTTCTTTTACAACTACTAATGCAACATTATTTAAAATAGCTTCATATTTATCATCTAAAGCTATCATTTTGTCAAGATAGTAGTTATTAAAATCACTGTAATTTTCAGTAATTCCAATATAATTTTTGTAATCATATAACTTGGTACGATAAATTTCAATCTCCTCAGTAGTTGCTATTCTATTAAGTTCGTTATCAAAATATGAACTGTAAATTAAATTTTGAGTTTGAACAAATGCATTTTTGAGTTCAGTTTTTAATTTACCGATTCTAAAAGCAATTTTTTGAGTTTTTTCATCTGATAAAGTTTCCTCTAATAAGTCATTATTTAAAAGAACTATTTTTTCTTCAATAGTTAATACTTTATCTAAGCAGTTTTGAATATTTAAAAAGTTCTTTTTACCACAAGACCTTATTAAAGCAAGCTTAAATTGATCAGTACTAAAAAGTGTACTTTCAAACAATGCATGTTCACCTACTAAATATGCTAATTGATTTACCAAATTACACAAAAGTGGATAGCAATTTGGACTGTTAGTAGGAAGTGAAATGTCATAATATTTTACAACAGTTTCTTTTTGTTCTAAAATTTTGGAAGCTGCTAATTGAACAGCCCCTTCATTTAAAGCCATTCCATATGTCTTAAATTCGCCATATTCGCATAAACCTAAACGATATAAATTTCCCTTAGTATCTTTTACTTCTTGAATATGATGAATAAGTTCATGAATAGCAAATTTTTCTAAATCTTTTAAAGGTACACCTGCCTTAAAATATATAGATGAATTTTTATAAAAGTAAGTTGCTTCAGCATATCCTTCGGGCATTTTAGCTATATACATTGGAGTTCTAGAAAACTCGATAAATAATTGACCATAATCGAAATGAGCTCTAGGAAATGCTTTGCAAATTTTTTCGGCAGCATTTCTAGAAATAGAATTTACACTCAAAGTATCCAGTCTTCCAATAATTTCAATTCCATCTTTTCTTAATTCAGCTTCAACGTTCATTTATAAAATGTTTCTCCTTAGTAATTTCCTTTTACAATTATACAACATAATATTACAAAATAATATTACAAGCATATTACACTTTTATTACAAATATGTAACAAAATAATATAAATTGACATAATGTGTAAAAAGTATTATAATATAAGTATCTTAGCCAAAGGGCTATTAAAATTTGGAGGATTTATGTCAATAAAAACTTATTCGTCAGATTACAACTATGTCCTAATTTTTGAAGAGGATTGTATCCTCTTTAGGGATTTAGACCAAATTGAACGTCGGAACTACAAAGTAGACCCGGATGATGCTGAACAATTGCATCGAATTGCCAATATTGCAATTACCGATGCTGCAGCTCTTCTTGGAAAAATTGAAGAAATTCGAATTCAAGGGAGTGCCAGAAATTTTAAGCTTAGAAAAATTGAGCCTACTAAACTTATTCAGACGTTGGCATTGATTTTGATATCGTATGACTGGCGGGACGTTTACCGCACGATAAGAGACGCAAAACATCATGAGATTCGACAACTTTGCAATTCTAAATCACCAATTATGTATTTTGAAAATTTGATGTAACCTCAAAAAAAGCCACCTTTATGGTGGCTTTTTTGTAATGCAGAGTTAATTATTTAACAACAATGTTATAAATTTTATTTTTTACATAAATTTCTTTAACAATATTTTTATCACTAATTGCATTTTTTACTGATTGATTTTCATGAACTTTTTCTTTTACAATTGCCTCGTCAGTATCTAAAGCAATAGATACAGTGGCTTTTACTTTTCCATTAACTTGAACTGGAATTTCAATCTCATCATCAATAGTTTTAGCTTCATCATAAGTTGGCCATGGAGTATTTGCTATTGTGTCTTTTGCACCAATTTTCTCAAATAATTCTTCAGTCATATGTGGAGCAAAAGGATTTAACAATTGCAAGAATGTTTTGTATTCTGCTTTGTTTATTCTTTTTAATTTATAAAATTCATTTGTCATAGTCATAAATGTAGAAACTGCTGTATTAAATTTCATTTCTTCAATGTCAGAAGAAACCTTTTTAATAGCTTTATGTATCATTTTTTCAAATTCAGGTGAATAACTATCTCCATCAACTAAAAATTCTTGCATATTCCATACTCTATCTAAGAATTTATTACATCCACGAATGCTTTCCATAGACCATGGAGCCGTTTGATCAAATGGTCCCATAAACATTTCATAAACACGGAAGGTATCTGCACCAAACTCTTCAACAATATCATCAGGGTTTATAACATTACCTTTTGATTTTGACATTTTTTCTCCATTTGAACCTAAAATCATACCATGTGAAGTACGTTTTTGATAAGGCTCTTTAGTTGGCACAACACCAATATCATATAAAAATTTATGCCAAAATCTTGAGTATAATAAGTGAAGTGTAGTATGCTCCATACCACCATTATACCAATCAACTGGACTCCAATATTCTAGGGCTTCTTTAGAAGCTAAAGCTTTATCATTATGTGGGTCAATATATCTTAAATAATACCAAGAAGAACCAGCCCATTGAGGCATTGTATCTGTCTCACGTTTAGCTTCTCCACCACAATGAGGACAAGTTGTATTAACCCAATCAGTATGTTTAGCTAAAGGTGATTCACCATTTTCACTTGGTTCATAATCTTCAATATCAGGTAAACATAGTGGAAGTTCTTCTTCTGGAAGTGGAACCCAACCACATTTCTCACAATAAACCATAGGAATTGGTTCACCCCAATAACGTTGTCTTGAAAATACCCAATCACGTAATTTGTAATTTACTTTTCTAGTTCCAATTTTATTTTCCTCTAGGTAATCAATAACTTTTTTGATAGCTTCTTTTACTTCTAATCCATTTAAAAATCCTGAATTAATAAGTTTACCACTTGCAACATCTGTAAAAGCTTCTTTCTCAATATCACAAACTGTGTTTTCATTTGCTGATTCAATTACTTGAATAATAGGTAAATCGAACTTTTTAGCAAATTCCCAGTCTCTTGTATCATGAGCAGGAACGGCCATAATTGCACCAGTACCATAAGTAATTAAAACGTAGTCTGAAACCCAAATTGGAATTTCTGTATTTGTTAAAGGATTGATTGCTCTAATGCCTTTAATTTCAACACCTGTTTTTTCTTTATTCAACTCAGCACGTTCAAAATCAGATTTTAAACTAGCTTGTCTTTGATATTCTTTTACTTCATCTAGGTTAGTAATTTCACTTTCTAATTCTTTAATAATAGGATGTTCAGGAGCAACTACCATATATGTTGCACCAAATAATGTGTCAGGTCTTGTTGTATATACAACTAATTCTTTATCATGATTTGCAAGTTTAAATTTAACCTCAGCACCTTCGCTACGACCAATCCAGTTTCTTTGTTGTGCTTTGATTTTATCTAAATAATCAACATCATCTAAGTCGTCAATTAATCTTTGAGCATATTCTGTAATTTTTAACATCCATTGGCTTTTTTCTTTTTGAACAACTGGACTTCCACATCTTTCGCAAACACCATTAACAACTTCTTCGTTTGCTAAGCCTACTTTACAACCAGTGCAAAAGTTGATAGGCATTGTAGCTTTATATGCTAAGCCATGTTTATATAATTGAATAAAAATCCATTGTGTCCATTTATAATAATTAGGATCTGTTGTATTAACTTCTCTAGACCAGTCAAATGAAAAACCTAATGCTTTTAATTGCTCTCTAAAATGATTAACATTTTTTTCAGTTGTAATTTTAGGATGAACATGATTTTTGATAGCATAGTTTTCAGCTGGTAATCCAAATGCGTCAAATCCAATTGGATATAATACATTATATCCTTCCATTCTTTTCTTTCTAGCAATAATATCTAGTGCAGTATAGCTGCGTGGGTGACCAACATGTAATCCCTGACCAGAAGGATATGGAAATTCAATTAATCCATACCATTTTTTTAATGAAGGATCATCCTTTGCATAAAAGGTACCTTCGCTATACCATTTGTTTTGCCATTTTTTTTCAATATCTTTAAAGTTATATCCCATAAACCTCACTCCTTCTGTAAATACAGACCTATTATATAACATTTTAAAGTGAAAGAAAAGGGAAATTTGCTAAAAAGTTTAATTTATGTTATAATTTAAGTATGTAGGACTAACTACATACTTAAATTTGGGCTAAGGAGGTAAAATAAATGCAACGGAACTTTGTAAGACAGGAATATGCTAATTTCCTGAGGAAGCTTCTTTATTCAATCGACCATATCGATTGGAGGGTTAATCGTTCTGCACAGATGACTAAGTTGCTTTGCCATTTGGAAAAACGGCATGGCAGTTGGCCTAAAGATGTTGAGGAAGAACAGAAACAGGTTGAACTCGCTATTGATAGGTTTGAAAAAGAAGAAATTTCTGAGATGGATTTTGGCAGGAAACTTGTTGAAATCATGAAGAGTTTAGAGTAGAGCCCAAGACCCTAGTTAGCAATGCTAGCTAGGGTTTCTAAATTATTTAAATAAATTTATTTACAAGCTTAAAATGTTAGTATATAATTACACTAAATTGGAAATAATTATTCACAAGAGAGAAAGGAAAATTTGAAAATGGCAAAAGAAGTTAGTGAAGAAGAGAGAAAAAGAATAGAAGAGATGATAGACAGCTTAGTTGAAAGAGCAAAAAAAGCATCTGAAGAATACATGAAATTAGACCAAGAGCAAGTTGATGAAATTGTAAAACAAATGGCAATGGCTGGCTTAGAACATCATATGGAACTTGCCAAAATGGCTGTAGAAGAAACAGGTAGAGGTATTTACGAAGATAAAATTACAAAGAATATGTTTGCAACAGAATATATTTATCACAGTATAAAATACGATAAAACAGTTGGAGTAATTGAAGATAATGAAGAAGAAGGTTATGAAGAAATTGCAGAACCAATAGGAATTATAGCTGGTGTAACACCTGTTACAAACCCAACTTCAACAACAATGTTTAAATCACTAATTGCAGCAAAAACAAGAAATGTTATAATATTTGGTTTTCACCCATCTGCGCAAAAATGTAGTGTTGCAGCAGCAACAATTTTAAGAGATGCAGCTATAAAAGCAGGTGCTCCAGAAGATTGTATTTTATGGATTGAAGAACCATCTATAACAGCTACAACAGCTTTAATGAATCACCCAGGTGTTAATTTAATTTTAGCAACTGGTGGAAGTGGAATGGTAAAGTCAGCATATTCATGTGGAAAACCAGCATTAGGTGTTGGACCTGGAAATGTACCTTGTTATATAGATAAAACTGCAAAATTAAAAACATCAGTAAATGATTTGGTGTTATCAAAATCATTTGATAATGGAATGATTTGTGCATCAGAACAATCAGTTATAGTTGATAAAGAAATTCATAAAGAATTTGAAGAGCTTATGAAAGAAGCAGGATGTTATTTCTTAAATGCAGAGCAAACAGAAAAATTACGTAATAGTATGTTTATAGCAGAAAAAGGTTGTGCATTAAATGCAGATATAGTAGGAAAGAGCCCTTACATTATTGCAAAAGGAGCAAACATTGAAGTACCAAAAGATACAAAAGTATTAGTATTAAAAGAGAATGGAGTTGGAATTGAATACCCATTTTCAAAAGAAAAATTAAGCCCTGTACTTGCATACTATGTGGTTAAAGATGCTGATGAAGGAATAGAGTTAGCAGAAAAATTAATTGAATTTGGTGGAATGGGACATTCAGCTGTTATTCATTCAGAAGATAATGAGACAATTCAAAAATTCTCAGAGAGAGTAAAAGTAGGCAGAATAATAGTAAATTCACCATCAACACATGGAGCGATAGGTGATATATATAATACAAATATGCCATCATTAACATTAGGATGTGGAACATTTGGTGGAAACTCTACAACTGCAAATGTATCAAGCGTAAATTTAATAAATATCAAAAGAGTAGCCAAAAGGAGAGTTAATATGCAATGGTTTAAAGTGCCACAGAAAATATATTTTGAAGCAGGTTCTATTGCATATTTAGAAAAAATGCCAAATATTTCAAGAGCATTTATTGTCACAGACCCATCAATGGTAAACTTAGGTTATATAGATAAAATTTTATATTACTTAAGAAAAAGAAAAGAATATGTACATTCTGAAATCTTTTCAGATGTTGAATCAGACCCATCATTTGAAACTGTTTATAGAGGAGTAGAAATGATGAGAGAATTTAAACCTGATGTAATTATCGCAGTGGGTGGAGGAAGCCCAATAGATGCTGCAAAAGGAATGTGGCTATTCTACGAGCATCCAGAAGCTGATGCAGAAGGAATGAAACTTAAATTTATGGATATAAGAAAACGTACTTATAAATTCCCTAAATTAGGTAATAAAGCACAATTGGTTGCGATTCCGACAACATCAGGAACAGGCTCAGAAGTTACATCATTTGCTGTTATTACAGATAAAAAATTAAACAAAAAATATCCTTTAGCAGATTACGAATTAACACCAGATGTTGCAATAGTTGACCCAGACTTAGTTATGAGTTTACCCAAAACAATCACTGCAGACACCGGTATGGATGTTTTAACACATGCTATTGAAGCATATGTATCAAATATGGCATCTGATTATACAGATGGATTAGCAGAAAAGGCATTTGAATTGGTATTTAAAAATTTAAGAGAAGCATATAACAATGGAAGTAATGCACATGCAAGAGAAAAAATGCATAATGCAAGTACAATTGCAGGTATGGCATTTACAAATGCATTCTTAGGTGTAAACCATTCATTAGCACATAAAATAGGGGCAGAATTCCATTTGCCACATGGAAGAATAAACGCAATTCTATTACCTTATGTAATAAGATATAATAGCCAAAGACCAACTAAGTTTGTGTCATTCCCTAAATATGAATATTATATTGCAGACCAAAAATATGCAGACTTATCAAGAAGAATGAATTTCCCAGCTTATGGAAATGAAGAAGGAGTTAACTCTTTAATTAAAGAAATTCAAAAATTAAATGCTGATTTAAATATTCCAAAGAGTTTTAAAGAAGCTGGAGTTAATGAACAAGAATTTATGGCAAAACTTGATTTGTTAGCTGATAGAGCATTTGAAGATCAATGCACAACTGCAAACCCAAGACTGCCATTAGTTGAAGAATTAAGACAAATATTAATAGATAGCTATTATGGAAATGAAGTTTAGAATATGATTTAAGGACTTAATTTTAATTAAGTCCTTAAATTTTGCAATAAAACTTGTAATTTACCCCAAAAAAGGATATAATAAAACACGTATTTATAAAGGAGATGAGCTTAAATGAAAGTTTCAAGAGAAGAATTATTACACATTGCAAATTTAGCAAGTTTAAATTTAAAAGAAGATGAAGTAGATACTTACCTTTTACACTTACAAGATATTTTGAGTTATGCAAATATAGTAAGCAAAGCACCAACAGAGGGATTATCAGAAGCTATTGGTGTTGAAGATAAATATAATGTATTTCGTAAAGATGAGGTTATAAATTTTGAAGATAAAGAAGCATTAATGGCTAATGCTCCAGAAAAAGAAAGAAATATGTTTAAAATTCCAAAAGTAATTCAATAATTAACAGAAAGGAATGAATAAGATGAATATTACAGAATTAACTGTACATGAACTTTTAGAAAAATTAAAAAATAAAGAGCTTACGGTAACAGAAATTACTAAAGCATATATAGATAGAATAAATGAAAAAGAAAAAGATGTACAAGCTTTTATTACACCATTAACAGATGAAGCAATGAAAAAAGCCGAAGAGATTGATAAAAAAATAGAAGCAGGAGAAGAAGCAGAATTAGCAGGTATTCCAATTGGAATAAAAGATAATATGTGCACAAAAGGTGTAAAAACTACATGTGGTTCTAAAATGTTAGAAAATTTTGTATCACCATATAATGCAACAGTTATGGAAAAAATAAATGCAGAAGATATGATAATGCTTGGAAAGTTAAATATGGATGAATTTGCAATGGGATCATCAACAGAATATTCACATTTCCATCCAACAAAAAATCCATGGAACTTAAATAAAGTACCTGGTGGTTCATCAGGAGGAAGTGCAGCAGCTGTTGCAGCAAATTTGGTACCATGGGCACTAGGCTCAGACACAGGTGGTTCAATTCGTCAACCAGCAAGTTTATGTGGTATTGTAGGACTAAAACCAACTTATGGATTAGTATCTCGTTATGGATTAGTTGCATTTGCATCTTCACTTGATCAAATAGGACCAATGACTAAAGATGTTAAAGACGCGGCAATTTTATTAAATGTAATTAGTGGACATGATGAAAAAGATACAACTTCAGCAGAAATTGAGAAAAAAGACTATACTAAATGCTTAAAAAATGATGTTAAAGGTTTAAAAATTGGGGTTCCAAAAGAGTATTTTGGAGAAGGAATAAATCCAGAAGTAAAAGCAAAAGTTGAAGAAGCAATTGAAAAATATAAAGAGCTAGGAGCAGAAATAGAAGAATTTAGCCTAGATATTGCAGATTATTCTTTAGCAACATATTATATAATTGCACCAGCAGAGGCAAGTTCAAACTTAGGTAGATTTGATGGAATTCGTTATGGATACCGTACACCAAATTATACAAATTTAAAAGAATTATTTAAAAATTCAAGAAGTGAAGGATTTGGCTCAGAAGTAAAAAGAAGAATTATATTAGGTACTTATGTATTATCTTCAGGTTACTATGATGCATATTATAAAAAAGCTCAACAAGTTAGAACACTTGTAAAACAAGAATTTAAAAAAGCTTTTGAAAAGTATGATGTAATATTAACACCTACTTCACCAATAGTTGCTTTTGATATTGGTACTAAATCATCAAATCCTATGGAAATGTATTTATCAGATATATGTACAGTTCCTGTGAATATTGCAGGAGTTCCTGCTATTTCAATACCATGTGGAGTAGATAGCAATAATATGCCAATAGGAATGCAATTAATAGGAAATTATTTTGATGAAGAAACTATATTAAATGCAGCATATACTTATGAACAAGCAACAAACTTTAGAAGTAAATATAGACCAAATATCTAAGTAAAGGAGATTTAAAATGTCAATAGAAGATTATGAAGTAGTCATTGGACTAGAAATACATGCTGAACTTTCAACAAAAACAAAGATATTTTGTAACTGTTCTACAGAATTTGGTGCAGAACCAAATACACATGTATGCCCAGTATGTATGGCAATGCCAGGTGCACTTCCTGTATTAAACGAAAAAGTAGTTGAATATGCTGTTAAAGCAGGACTAGCTACAAATTGTACAATTTCAAAAGACTCTAAAAATGATAGAAAAAATTATTTTTATCCAGACCTTCCAAAGTCATATCAAATATCACAATTTGATAAACCTCTATGTGAACATGGAAATGTAGAAATTGTATTAGATGGTGAAAAGAAAACTATAGGAATTACAAGAATACATATTGAGGAAGATGCAGGAAAATTAAATCATAATGAATTTGGAGCTGGAAGCCTAGTAGATTTAAACAGAGCAGGAGTTCCACTAATAGAAATAGTTTCAGAGCCAGATATGCGTTCAGCTAAAGAAGCGGAAGCATATATGAGAAAAATAAAATCTATACTAGAATATATTGAAGTGTCAGATTGTAAAATGCAAGAAGGTTCTTTAAGAGCAGATGTCAATGTTTCTGTTATGAAAAAAGGAAGTAAAGAGTTTGGAACTCGTACAGAAATGAAAAATATGAGCTCTTTTAGATCAATTGTAAGAGCAATTGAATATGAAGCACAAAGACAAGTTGATGTTCTTGAAGATGGTGGAAAAATTGACCAAGAAACTTTAAGATGGGATGATATATCTGGTAAAACATTTTCAATGAGAGACAAAGAAGATGCACAAGATTACAGATATTTTCCAGAACCAGATTTAGTAGCAATTAGATTATCAGATGAATATATTCAAAACATAAAAGATAACTTACCAGAATTACCAGAAAGTAGAAAAGAGCGTTATTTAACAGAATATAATTTATCTGAAAAAGATGCAAGAATGTTGACGGCTTCAAAACATATGTCAGATATGTTTGAAAAAGCATTATCAATTTGCAATAATGCAAAAGCAGTAGCAAACTGGTTGCTTTCAGATGTTTCAAGAATATTAAATGAAAAAGAACTTGAACCATCTCAAATTCCATTTACAGCAGAACAATTAGCAGAAATGATTATGCTAATTGATAAAGGAACAATAAGTTCTGCAATTGGTAAAAAAGTGTTAGAAGAATTATTTGAAAATCCAAAAAAACCTGAAGAAATAGTAAAAGAAAAGGGATGGATACAAATTTCAGATGAGGGAGCTATAAAAGAAATAGTATTAAAAATACTAGAAAATAACCCACAATCTATTGCAGACTACAAAGCAGGAAAAGATAGAGCATTAGGATTTTTAGTTGGTCAAGCAATGAAGGAGACTAGGGGAAAGGCTAATCCTCAAATGCTTAATAAGTTATTCTTAGATGAGTTAAATAAATAAATGAAAAAGGTGAAATTCTTGAATAGAGAATTTCACCTTTTTATTTAAGATGTATCAAATAATATCTAAAGTACAGATATATTCAGAAAATCTTTTGGACCAGTCACTTAGAGCTTCTTGTGTCTCAAATTTTCCAAGTTCCCAAGAAATAATTTCGGATTTGATGTTTTCATCAAAATTAATTTCTTGGTAGTTACAAAGTTTTTCGAGTAAGCAAATAAGTTCTTCTTTTTTGTTTTGAAAATCTTGTTGGTACTTATTAGTTTCGCTATCCAGTATTTGTGCTCCAGCACATATACAGGTTCTAAAAAAAGCACCAATAATGTGAGTTTTTAAAATTTGAAATTGTCCTCTTTTAATCTCCAATTCATCTTTTTCATCAAGCTCTCTAATCTTAACATGTCTTTCCCAACCATTTTCAGATTCTTTGTCAATCTTCCGTAAAACCAAATAACGTTCTATGCATGAAATGGCTATTCGAAAGGGTTTTGTAATTTCAAAACAAAAGAATTTTAAATGTAAAAAACAAACAAACAGTTTAATCCGCAACTTCATAAATACATCTTTCATAATATTTCCTCCTTACAATTGTTATACGAGAATTTTAAAATACTATTTATCTTTATTTCGCATAGCTACGAATGATAATATATATAATATCATATTTTTATGTAAATTTCAATATTTTTGATTTATTACTATATGCTATAAATGTAACTCTTAACGTATTTCTGCTTTTATTTTGTTAAATGCAAAGCCGAAGATAATAAATCCTGCCATGAAAAATAAACTTGTTTTAAATAATGAAAATCCGGCATAATAGATAATAGGATATGTAAATAAAAAATCATATGTTAATAAAATTATACTTGCGAAAATAATAAGTAAAAAAGAAAATTTTATGCCACGTTTCATTAAATTTGTAATATTCATATCAATATTTTTAAATTCCAATAATAACTTATTCACTTTAAATCCCTCACTTAACTAAAATACATCTTAATTAAATGTTAACATAAATTTAGAAGAAAAACAAAGGTAATTTGTACCAATGGGGACTATGCTATGATGATTTTTTTAGAATACAAAAAAAGATGCTATTTCTAGCATCTTTAAATCTTAAAAAACTGTGCACAATTTTCTAAGCTTATGCATTCATTGCATTTAATTTTTTTGCCATGTTAGATTTTTTTCTTGCAGCTGTGTTTTTAACAATAACACCTTTTGTACAAGCTTGATCTACTTTTTTTGTAGCTAAAGCTAATAATTTTGTAGCTTCTTCTTTATTTCCAGCTTCTACAGCTTGTTCAAATTTTTTAACTGCAGATTTATATCCTGATTTAACCATATTATTTCTAAGAGTTTTCTTTTCAATAACACTAACACGTTTTATTGCTGATTTAATATTTGGCATGTTTTGCACCTCCCTTTTAAGCGTTCATAAATTGACTAAATAATTATATCACGCAAAAAGCGTTTTGACAAGTGGTTTTACCAAATAAAATGTAAACTGTCAAAAATATTCAAAAAATTACCAGTTTAAAAAAATCAAAAAAGTGCATTATAAATAATGAAAAAGCAAAAAACGTTTTTTCAAAAACAAAAACAATCACATTCTAGGAGGTGAAAAATATGACAAATAGCAATAAATCTGTAGTTCCAGAAGCTAAGGAAGCTCTAAACAAATTCAAATATGAAGTTGCTAACGAAGTTGGTGTTAACTTAAAACAAGGATACAACGGAGATTTATCTTCTAAAGATGCTGGTAGAATCGGTGGTAACATGGTTAGAAAAATGATTCAACAAGCTGAAAACAATATGAGATAGTTTCAAATTGTATTTGATTTGTTGTACTAGAAAAGTTATTCAATTTTTCTAATACAACAAAAAAAGAAGGTGTCATATTAAGACGCCTTCTTTAATGTCTTTAAGCTTCTGGTTCAACTAAACCAAAGTTGCTATTATCTTTTAAACGATAGATTACATTAACTTTTCCAGTTTCAATGTTTATAAATGTTAAAAATCTGTCTTGAGGTCTTTCTTCTAATTTTAGTTTAGCATCTTCTGGAGAAAGTGGTTTAATATCATAATAAATAGTTTTGATGATTTCACCTTCAACTACATGTGCTTCAGTTTGTACCATTTCTTTAAGACGAATTGACTCTGTCATATTTTGTTGGTCTTTTTTAGTTTTCATTTTTCTAATTTGACCTTCCAAAATATCAAGATCTTTATCAATAGAAGCATATAAATCTTTATGCTCTGTTGTTGCTCTAAATCTATCTGTAGGAGTTTTAACCTCCATTTCTGCTACTTGTAAGCCACCTTCTGTTTTGATAGTTGCAGTTACATCAAAGTCTTCTCCAAAATATTTCACTAATCTTTCTGATTTTTTACCAATATAATCTTTAATTGCATCTGTTGCTACTAAGTCTTTAGACACTATTTTAATGTTCATAATAATCTCTCCTTCCAAAATTTACATATTTTCATTGGTATAACATTATTATATATGTTTTATATTTCTTTTGCAAGTAGTTTTGCAAAATATACATTGACAAGCTAGAAGGTAAAAGAATATAATATGTAGGAGAATAACAAGAGAGAGAGGTAAATATGTATAAATTAGTAGCAATAGACTTAGACGGAACATTATTAGATTCATATGGTCAAATATCAGAGAATAACAAAAATGCAGTAAAAGATGCAGTAAATAAAGGAACAAAAGTAGTAATAGCTTCAGGAAGAGGAGTTATGTCTGTTAAGAATTTTGCAAACGAAATAGGAGCAAATGAATATGCAGTTTGTGGTAATGGGGCTGTTGTATATGATTTTAAACAAGAAAGTATAATATATGATAAATTTTTAAGCCAAAAAAAGGTGTTACAATTAATAAAAATATGTGAAGAAAATAGTATTTATTATAGTATTTATACTCAAAATAGCATTATAGCAAAAACGTTAAACTACAATGTTCTATTTTATCACCAAGAAAATGCGAGTAAACCAGATGGCAAAAAAACTAATATATGTATAACAGAAGATATATACCAATATGTATTAAATAGAAAAGAAACAGACTACACCAAAATAACTATTTGTGATGATAATAATATAATTTTCAATAGTATAATAAAAAAATTAAGAGAAGTAAAAGGCATAGATGTATTAGATGTAGGGCATATGTCTAGAAAATTAATGAAATTAGGAACAGAAATACATTCAATAGAATATTTTTATACAGAAATAACAAACGAAAATACAGATAAATGGAATGCACTTAAATTTTTGATTCAAAAACTTGGAATAGAAAGAGAAGAAGTAATTACAATTGGAGATAATGTAAACGATCAAACAATGCTCGAAAATGCCGGACTAGGAGTTGCAATGGCGAATAGTGCACCATATATACAAAAAATGGCAGATGTTGTTACAGAAAGCAATAATGAAGATGGTGTAGCAAAAGTGATAGAGAAATATATTTTAGAATAATAATTGAATAGAAAAATTAAAAATGCACATAACTATAATTAAATAGGAGTGTGTATTTTTTATGAAAAAAGACGATAAAAAATTTGCTAAAGAAGAGATTGGAAATTTAGAAAGATATGAAGACGTTACTAAATATGGTGAATTTGTATCATCATACTTTGCATGGATAAGTCTAGAAGAGCAAAAAAATAGAGTTGATAAAATGGAAAATATGACAAAGTAATTTATGAAATCTTGCGAGAATAAGGCTTGATATTATCAGTTAATCCAACTATGTAATCAATTGAAACATTGTAGAATTTAGCTAATTTCATCAAATGAAAAATTGGAATAGATCTATTACCATTTTCATATTCAGAATAATATTGTTGAGAAATTCCTAATACTTCAGCAATATCTTTTTGATATAAATCTTTATCTTCTCGTAAATTTCTAATTCTAACAAATTTCATATTAATGTTATATCTCAATCTAAATAATCTAGATTGAACCCTTTCTATAAAGTTTATTAAAAAATATCATAAAAATTTATTAAAGTATTGACCACACACAACAAGTTATGTATAATAAAATTATTACAGGTAATCAATAACAAAATGAAAGATACATAAGAGTGAAATAATACATATTAATAAACTAAAGAAGGAGAGAAAGATGAAAAAACAAAAAATTAAAAGCGTTAAAGGTATTACATTAATTGCATTAGTAGTAACAATTGTGGTGTTACTAATTTTAGCAGGAGTGAGCGTAAATGCACTATTTGGAAATAGTGGAATAATAGAAAAAGCAAAAGAAGCACAAAACGCAATGGACAAGGCAAAAGAAAATGATGAAAAAGGAATAAATGAATTAACTAATTGGATAGACAATCAAGTAAATGGAACTACAGGAGGAAATAACAATCCAACAACAAGTGATTTACCAAGTGTAGCAGGCGAGACAATGCCATATTATCCGGATGCAACATTTAAGAAAGTGGAAGGAACAAATTTGGCTGATGGCCTAGTAATACAAGATGAAAGTGGAAATGAATATGTATGGATAGAAGTACCAAAAAGCTTATATGCAAATAGCAGTTATAACACAAAAACAACAACAGCAGACCAGAAACCTGCTAGTTCAACAGAGTATGATAAAATAGAATATTGCTTGCATAAATATACAGATTACTATAGAAATGGAACAAGTTATACAGACACATATTATTCGGATGCGGCAACAGGATTAACAAGTGAACAATATACGATACTAAAACAAAAAATGTTAAAAAGCGTATATGAAAATGGAGGATTTTGGATAGGCAGATATGAGGCAGGAATAACAACAAATAGGACATCAGCAAGTGGAACGCCAACAGAGGTACCATTATCAAAAGTAGGAACAGTGGAAAACCCAGTATATCCATATACTTATGTAACATGTAGTCAAGCACAAACATTGACGAGTAAATTATCAATGGGAAAAAATTATAATAGTAGTTTAATGTTTGGAGTACAATGGGATTTAGTATTAAAACATATAGAAGTAAAAGAAGTAGCAAAGGGAACAGCTTTAGCAACAATACAAAGTGCATTAAGAAGTGATAGTAAAGACTGGGGAAATTATTCTAATGCGACATTCACAATAAATAGAGGAAAATATGCAGATTATAAAAGTTATACATTATCAACAACATGGACACCTTATAACCAAACTACAAGTAATAATTTTGTAAATGTTAGCAGTGTAAAGCAAGTTCAAAGTGGTAGTGATGGAATCTTATTAACCACAGGAGCAAGTGATACATGTAAAAAGATGAATATATATGACCTAGCAGGAAATGTATGGGAATGGACATTGGAATACAGTAATTATTCATATGGACCTTGTGTTATCAGAGCAGGTAGTGGTATAGATTCTGACTCAGAACCCCCTACTTATCGTATGTTTGACTATACAACTAATAAATATGGCCTCCTTGGTTTCAGAGTCTCACTTTTTAAGTAGTCATGATTTGTGGAATGAGAGAAGAATGATGAACAAAAAATGGAAGTGTAAGAGTTAAGCATTTGAAGATAAAAAGTTTAAAGTAGAAAATTATAACGGCATATAACTCAATAAATATAGATAAAAGTGATAAGCTAAAGACTCTCTCTCGGCTTATCACTTTATTTTTTAAAAAAATTTTATAAAACATATTGACAAACTAAAAAATGAGAGTATAATATATATTGTAGGTCAAAGAAAGTCAAAGTCAAAGGAGAAAAATAAAATGAGAATGTCAGATGTAATAGAAGATTTTATAAAGCAAATGTTTGAAGATGAAGATATTATTGAAATACAAAGAAATGACTTAGCACAGCATTTTAATTGTGTACCATCACAAATAAACTATGTAATAGCAACAAGATTTAAACCATCACAAGGTTATTATGTAGAAAGCAGAAGAGGTGGAGGAGGTCACATTAAAATAGAAAAAGTTAATGTAACCAAAAGCAATTATTTAATGCATGTAATAAACAGTATGGAGAATAAAATAACATCACAAGAAGTAGACATCTTTATAAGTAACTTCTTATCAGAAGGCATTATTTCTAAAAAAGAAGCTAAACTATTAAAGGTAGCAACAAGCGACAATGTATTAACAGTTCCTCAAGAAATTAAAGATACTTTAAGAGCAAAAATTTTTAAAAATATGTTAGTTAATTTAGTTGAGGACTAATGACCAAACATAAATATAAAGGAGGTAATTTTTATGTTATGTCAAAATTGTGGAAAAAATGAGGTAAACTTTAGATACACTCAAGTTATAAATGGTGAAAAAAGAGAAATAGCACTTTGCGATAAATGTGCAAAAAAATTAGGTTTAGAAAGCTTAGATTTTTCTAGAGAAATAGAAGATTTATTTAATATGTCATTTGCAGAAAGCTTTTTACCAAGTTTTGCTAGAACAAATATGTTAGGAAGTAGAAATTTGGGAACAATATTTAATAATGATATATTTAGTAATCCATTCTTTGGAGAAGTAAGCCAAGAGCCTGAGCAAATAGAAACTACAAGTGGCTTAAGTGATGCTGAAAAACAAGATGTATTAAAAGATATTGAAAATGCAACAAAGAAAAATAAACAAGAAAACAAAAAACAAAAATTAGAAAGTGAATTAGAAAAAGCAATCAAAGAAGAACGTTATGAAGACGCAGCAAAAATAAGAGATGAAATTAAAAAATTAGACTAATCAGAAGGGAAGTGTATATGTATGGTATATAAATTTACTAAAAGAGCAGAAAAAGCATTAGAATATGCAGGTGACCTAGCACAAGGTTTTGGACATAATTATATAGGTACAGAGCATATTTTATATGGTTTAGTAAAAGAAGGTAGTGGTGTTGCAAGCCAAGTACTTAATATGCAAAAAATTACAGCAGAAAATGTTGTAGAAGAAATTGAAGTTTTAATAGGCAAAGGAGATAAATCTCAAAATAGAGGTGAAATAGGTTTTACACCTCGTTCAAAAAGAGTTATTGAAAATGCCTTTTTAGAGGCTAGAAAATTAGGTTCTGAATTTATTGGAACAGAACATTTACTTATAGGGATTATGCGTGAAGGTGATAGTGTTGCTGTTAGAATAATGATGGATTTAAATGTAAACCCTCAAAAATTATATAATGAAATTGTTAAAGTTATAAATGAAGATGAAAATGCAGGAGCAAATGACAAACAACCTAAGGGAAAAGCTAGAGGTAGCTATAATCAAACACCAACTTTAAATCAATATGGAACAGATTTAACTAAAAAAGCAACTGAAGGGAAACTTGACCCAGTTATAGGCAGAAAAGATGAAATTCAAAGAGTGATACAAATTTTATCAAGAAGAACTAAAAATAATCCATGTTTGATTGGTGAACCAGGTGTTGGTAAAACAGCAGTTGCAGAAGGATTAGCCGAAAAAATAATTGCTGAAGATGTACCAGAAATGTTAAAAAATAAAAGAGTAGTAAGCTTAGATATTGCTAGTATGGTAGCTGGTGCAAAATATCGTGGTGACTTTGAGGAAAGAATTAAAAAATGCTTGGAAGAGGTTAAAAAAGCAGGAGATGTTATATTATTTATAGACGAAGTCCATACAATTGTTGGAGCTGGTTCAGCAGAAGGTGCAGTTGATGCTGCAAATATTTTAAAACCACTTCTTGCAAGAGGAGAGGTTCAAGTTATTGGTGCTACAACTTTAAATGAATACCGCAAGTATATTGAAAAAGATAGTGCATTAGAAAGACGTTTTAGCCCGGTAACAGTAGGTGAACCAACAAATGAAGAAACAATAGAAATATTAAAAGGAATTCGTGATAGATATGAAGCACATCATAATGTAAAAATAACAGATGAAGCTATAAAAGCAGCAGTTGAGTTATCTACTAGATATATAAATGACAGATTTTTACCAGACAAAGCAATAGATTTAGTTGACGAGGCAGCATCTAGAGTAAAAATGAGAACATATACTCAACCAGATACATTAAAAAAATTAGAAGAAGAAATTTCTGCTATGAATAAAGAAAAAGATGATGCTATTAAAGTTCAAGACTTTGAAAAAGCAGCAAGCTTAAGAGATAAAATAAATGTAGAAAAAGAAAAATTACAAAAAGAAAAAGAAAAATGGGAGAGCAAAAATACTAAAAGTATAACTACTCTAACAGAAGAAGATATAGCAGAAGTAGTAGCTAGTTGGACTGGTGTACCAGTTAAAAAATTAACTCAAACTGAAAATGAAAAATTAAGAAACTTAGAGCAAACTTTACATCAAAGAGTAATTGGTCAAAATGAAGCTGTTGACGCAGTTGCAAAAGCTATAAGAAGGGGAAGAGTTGGTTTAAAAGATCCAAATCGTCCAATAGGTTCATTCTTATTCTTAGGCCCTACTGGTGTAGGTAAAACTGAGTTATCAAAAGCATTGGCTGAAAGCTTATTTGGAAATGAAGATGCAATGATTAGAATTGATATGTCTGAATATATGGAAGGACATTCTGTATCTAAATTAATTGGTTCTCCTCCAGGTTATGTTGGATTTGACGAAGGTGGTCAATTAACAGAAAAAATTAGAAGAAAACCATATTCAGTAATTCTATTTGATGAGATTGAAAAAGCTCACCCAGATGTAATGAATATGTTACTTCAAATTCTTGATGATGGTAGATTAACAGATGCTCAAGGAAGAACAGTTAACTTTAAAAATACAGTTATAATAATGACATCTAATATTGGTGCAAGACTAATTACAGATAAAACTACTTTAGGATTTTCAGCAAAAGACAAAAAAGATGAAAGTCAAAAAGAGTATGAAACAATTAAAAAAGATGTTATGGGAGAATTAAAGAAACAATTTAGACCAGAATTTATTAACCGTATAGATGAAATTATTGTATTCCATAAATTAAATGATGAAGATATTAAGCAAATAATTGATATTATGCTAAATCAAGTAACAAAAAGAATGGCAGAAAAAAGCTATAAATTTGAGATTGATAATAGTGTAAAAGAGTTAATTGCTAAAAAAGGTGTTGATACTGACTATGGTGCAAGACCATTAAAAAGAGCAATACAAAACATACTAGAAGATAAAATTGCAGAAGAAATTTTAGATGGAAATATTAAACCAAATAAAAAGGCAGTTATTAAAGCAGAAGATGACAAGATTGTAATAAGTTAAAATAGAAGAGGCCGAGCAAATTGCTCGGCTTCTTTCTTTAATTTAATACTAAATTGGATTTACGTGTACTATTGCTTTATAAACATTATCTAATTCATTTACATCTTTCTCAAACTTGTCAGCTAATTTATGGCTATCAAAGGTAGGCATATTTCCATCAACACATATGGTTAAAACAACAATATACTTATAGCCAACAGGAGTAGAAGATATTGCATCTAACTTTTGTATTTCTTTATAATTATGAGCAATATCAGTAATTATTTCTTCGGTTTTAGGGTCTATTGACTTATCCATTAAGATGTTGTAACTTTCCATAAAAATTTTAAAGCCTGTAATGCATATCCAAATAGAAATAGTAATACCAACTATACTATCAAACCAATAAATATTTATAAGAGTAAATAAGATAGAAACAAGAGTAAGACTAGTTACAATACAATCATTAAAATGGTCCTTTTTATTTGCCTCTAGCAAAATATTGTTATATTTCTTAGCTAATCTTGAAGTATATAAATAGAGTGAAAGTTTTACAATAATTGTAGCTAAACAAACGGCAACTAAAAGCCAGGAAAATACTAAATTGCTACCATTAATTAAAGTATAAACAGAATCATATAAAAGTTTAAATGCAATTACAACCATAGATATGGCGATAAACATAGAAAATAAATACTCTGCTTTTCCATGACCAAAGTTATGGTCAGAATCTTCAGGAGTACTTGCAATTTTGTTTCCAATAAAAGTCATAAGAGATGCAAAAATATCACCTGCGCTATTAGCAGCATCTGCAATCATAGCTTGACTTTTAAATACAAATCCTACTGTTCCTTTAATTATTAATAAAAATATATTGCCAATTATTCCAAATAATCCAGCTTTTTTAGTTTCTTCAAAACGATTCATAATAATATCCTTACTTTAAATTTAAAATGATTATATCATATATTTTACAACAAAAAACTAAAAATATGAAAATAGTTAAGAAAAATGTTAAATTTGCAAATTATGTAAATTAGTGGTATAATTAAAGTACATTCGCAAGAATGAATTTTTAAAGGAGTGAATTCACACCATGGAAAAACGGCAAGTTTATATTTCGGGACCTTTGACCAACAGCAGTAAAAAGGAGCTCTATGAACTCCTTGGTGAAGAATTTGAGAAGTGTGGTTTTTCCGCATATATTCCTCATCAGCACACTGACCCTGTAAAAAATTCCAAGATTACACCTGAAAAGGTGTATCAAACCGATTATCGGAAGATTATTGAATCTTCCCTGTTGGTTGCCTATGTTGGGGAACCTTCACTCGGTGTAGGACAGGAAATTCAAATAGCCTCTTTTAATCAAGTGCCAATTTTGTTGGTATTTGAAAGAGACGCAAAGGTCAGCCGTATGACTCTCGGGACACCAATGGTCAAGCAGACCTTTCAATTCGAAAATATTGAAAACCTAAGAGAATGGGTTAGGCAATTCATGATCTGGTATGCTAAGCCATAACACTCCAAGAACTCTCTACATTATGTAGGGAGTTCTTTTTATTCATTTCTTTCTTATATTTCTATTGATATTTATAAATTTATTGTATAAAATATAAACATAAAATATTGAAAGGGGAAAATACTAAAAATGAAAAAAAATTTAATCAAAATACTAGTTATGCTAGCTATATTTGCAGGTATTATTTTAGTAACTAACCAAGTGCGAGCAGGTAGCATTAGATTAAATAGCTTAAACTTTCAAATTCAATTAAATGAAGATGGAAGTATGGATGTAATTGAAAACTGGAATGCTAGAATTACAGATACTAATACAATGTTTAAAGATTTCTATTTAGATAGTTCTAAGTTTAAAGAAATAACAAATATAGAAGTATATAGAGTTGATTCAGGCAACAGACAGAAACTAACTCAAATTGATGAGGAAATGTATCATGTTACTAAGAATTGCTATTATGGCTTACCAATTAGTGGCAACAAATTTGAAATTGCTTGGGGAGTTTCAGTAAATGGAACAGAGACAAGAAGTTATCAAATTAAATATAAAGTAATAGATGCAGTAAAAACATATTCAGATTGTTCAGAACTATATTGGCAATTAGTAGGTACAGATAATGCTATACCTGTAACAAAGCTAACAGCAACCATCAAATTGCCTAAAGCAGTATCAGAAAAGAACAACATAAGAGGCTGGGCACATGGACCATACAATGGAAATATTTCTGTAAACAAAGATAATATATATTTAGAAGTAGAATATTTGGATTCAGGAGTAATGGTAGAGGCTAGAGTGATTACTTTAGAAAATTTATTTACAAAAAATAAAGTAACAAATACAGCTAAATTTAGTTCAATATTATCAGAAGAACAAAAATGGGCAGATCAAGCAAATAGAGAAAGAGAAGAATACATTAAAGAAAAAGAAAATGAAGAACGTATTGAAAAAATAGTTGAAGTCGTTTATGTTATAGCAAATATTGCATTAGGTATATTCTTAGTATATAAACTAATAAAAAACGGAATAAAAGCTAGCAAAATAGAAAAGAAAAGAATGCCTGAAATGGATTATTTTAGAGATATTCCAAATAAGCAAGCTTCAGCAGGTGATGCCGCATATTTATATTACTTTAGAAGAGGAAGCTTCAACAAAAATATATCAAAAATTTTATCTGCAACTCTATTACAACTATCACTTAAAAAATATATAGCATTTTCAGAAGATAATACAAAATCGAAGCCACAAGTTAGGATAAATATTTTAAATAGCACAGAACAATTAGAACCACTAACAGAGGATGAAAAAACAGTATTAGGCATACTTAAAAGCGTTACGAGAGATACTACTAAAGAAGGCAAAATTGCAACTTTTACAATGAAAGAATTTGAAAAATATGCAAAAAAACATTGTGAAAGCTTTATGTCAAAGATTAAATCAATAGAAACTGATGTAGAGAAACAACAAATAGCAATGCAAAATTATTCAGAAGAAAGTAAAAAACAAGCTTCTAAATATGTAGGAAAATCTACAATATATATTGTACTTGGCATAATTTGTATGTCAATAGCTCCAATAATAGGTATACTTCTAATAATAAATGCTATTCCATATTTTATTATGACTAATAAAACACGTCAGTTAACAGATAAAGGATTAGAAGAAAAAGCAAAATGGGTAGGACTAAAAAGATATATGGAAGATTTCTCATTATTAAATGAAAAAGAAGTGCCAGACTTAAAACTTTGGGAAAAATATTTAGTATTTGCAACAGCTTTTGGAATTGCAGATAAAGTATTAAAACAACTAAAAATTAGGTATCCAGAACTACAAAATATAGATGGATACGACTATGCATATATGCATATGTTATACCATAGCTCATTAAATAACTCATTCTTAAATACGCTTAATACATCAGTAAATAAAGTGTATATGGGAGGCATGAGTGCAGAAGCTGCTAGAAACGGATATGACGGAAGTAACTTTTCATCAGGAGGAGGCTTTGGAGGAGGCTTCTCTGGTGGTGGAGGAGGCCGGAGGCGGCGGAGGCCGGAATGGGCGGAAGATAAGCCATAAAAAAGTAGCCATTCTCATATGGCTACTTTTGAAAATAAAAGGGGATGTTTTACTAATCTATAGTCAATAACGGAGTAACTAATTATTGACTACGTATATAATATACCAATACAATTTGTCCTTTGTGTGAATTCAAAGTGACAAATTTGCAAAAGAAATATTAAAAATTTATTAATATTAAAATAAGCCAATGTTTTTAAACATTGGCCTGTTTGTTAATTATAAATATAATTTTGTGGGTTTACACTAACCCCATTAACTTTAATCTCAAAGTGTAAGTGGTTACCAGTTGAGTTACCAGTTGAACCAACTGCACCAATTACGTCACCAGCTTTAACGGTATCTCCAACTTTTGCATATAATTTACTACAGTGACCATAATAAATTTGTACACCATTACCACAGTCAACAATAATTAAGTTACCATAGCTTCCTTTATAACCAGAAAATGTTACTTTACCGTCACAAGCAGCCTTAATTTTTGTACCATAAGGTGCAGCAATATCTAGACCATTATGAGGGTAACTACGTATACTTTCCCTACTACCAAAACGTGAAGTTATAACACCAGAAATTGGTTTTTGAGCTAAGTAGACACCATTTACAGAAGCATCATCGATTTTTTTAAGTTCCTTATTAACCGATTTTGAAGCTACTTTAATGTCAACCGTTTCATATTCATCTGAATTTTGAGTATATAATTCATTTATACCAATTGTGAATTTTATATCTTTATATTTTTTCTTCATATCTGCAACTAGATTTTCGGCCTCTTCTAATGAATCTACAACTGATTTTTGTTTTCCGTTTAAAGTTACAGCATAATATTTATATGTTATTTTTGTATTTTCTTCAATTTTGGCAATGACATAATCATCATTTACTTCTGTATTATTACTAATAAAGGTTAAGCTATATTCAGGAGTAGTACAATCTACATATGCAACGTTACCAGTTCCCTCTAAAGCCAATTTATCATTTATTTGTTTTTCGACTAATTCTTTATCTTGGACATATCCAATATGTTCACCAGAAATACTTACACTACATACTAGTTTGTATTTCATTAAAATTATAGTTATAATAATAAACAAAGCAATTGCTACTAAATTAATTAGTTTAAGTCCTTCTTTTGTATAGTATTTAATTTGCTCGTTTAAAATAAACTTCACACTCCTTTTGTTGTGCGTTTTTAACTGCACGACATCTTTAATTATACTACATATTGTATACAATTTCAAATAACTTATACTTGTAAATACCAAAATTGAGCTAATTATGTAAATATGTCAATGCTGAAAAATGAAAAACCTACCATTTTTCTCATTATTTCTCATATTTTCTTTAATTTTCTCTATTTTTTAACTATTGACTTCTGCACAATTGTATGAAATAGAAAAAGCAACCATTATTGGTTGCTTTTTTAGTTTTTTCATGAACTCCAAATAAGTTATGGTTGTTCTTGAAGAGTAACGGTTATTGTCTTTTCCTTCCCATCACGATAAACTTTAAGTTTTATAGTATCTCCAATTTGTTTTTTGTTTTTAATTTCATTTAGTTCATCCATTGTTGCAACTTTAGTTCCATCAGCCTCAATAATAACGTCACCGATCCTTAATCCAGCTTTTTCACCAGCAGAAAAATCTTCTACAGTTTTAATATATACACCAGCTACTAAGTTATTTGCTTTGGCAGTTTTCTCGTCTAGATTAATACCACCGACTCCAATATATGGTCTTTTTACTTTGCTGTATTGAATAAGTTGTTCATAAATACTTTTAGTTGAATTGATTGGAATAGCAAAACCTACACCTTCAACACCTGTGCCAGAAAGTTTTAATGTATTAACACCAATTACTTGACCTTTGCTATTTACTAATGCACCACCACTATTACCAGAGTTTATTGCAGCATCTGTTTGAATTGCCGTATATTTATTTCTATCACTATCTGTAACATCTCTATTAACAGCACTGATAATACCAGCAGTTACACTATTATCTAATCCTAAAGGACTACCAACAGTCATTGCAAATTCACCAACTTGTACTGAGTCAGAATCACCAAGTTCAGCAGCAGTTAAACCATCTTTATCTATTTTAATAACAGCTAAATCTGTTTGAGAATCAGTTCCTACTATTTTTCCTTCATATTCTTTATCGTCATTGTACAATTTTACAGTAACTTTATTTGCCTTTTCGATTTCATAAAAAGAGCTTGAGCTTGAACTTGTTGAATTAACAACATGGTTATTGGTTAAAATGTATCCATCTTCACTTATAATAATTCCAGAACCTTTTGCAGTTGCAGTAGTAGAAGAACGGTTAAAAATTGAATTAACTGAATACTCTACACTAATAGCAACAATTGATGGTTGTACTTTTTTTGCAACTCCAACAGCTGTGTCTGAATATCCTTGAAGTGAAATAAGTTGTGTATTTAAATTAGTAGAGCTATTTTCACTAGAATTATTATCTTTATTAGAAGAATCTGTAACAACTAGTTTTTCTAAAAATGCTTGTTTAATACTTGGAACATTTACACAAAGTCCAACTGTAAGAGCTGCACCAAGTACTCCACATACGAAAGGCAGTATTACAACTTTACCAAATCCTGCTCCATTTGATTTTTTCTTTTTAGGTTCATTAAAAGCTTTGTAATTTGCTTCTGTTGTAGTAGGGCTCATACTTTTAAATTCCTGATTATTGTTTTCATCATCCATTGATAATTACCTCCAAATTTATATAAATATATTTTATCTTAAAACACAAATATCATACAATATATTTGTGAAAAAAATGTGAAAATTTTGTATTTTTTATATTTTCTTTGCTTTTTGGTTAAAATATTGTATAATAATAAAGAGATTTAAAGAAAGGAGTGAGAAGATGGAGCAATTAGAAAAAAGCATTGGTTATACATTTAAAGATAAAAACTTATTAAAAAATGCATTAACACATACTTCATATGCATATGAACATCATGTGGACAGCAATGAAAAACTTGAATTTTTAGGAGATAGTATTTTAGAGTTTTTATCAAGTAAATATATTTATAGCCATTACCCACATTTAAAAGAAGGAGAAATGACTAAAGTGAGGGCAGAAGTTGTATGTGAAGATAGCTTATATATAGTAGCACAAAAACATCATTTTAGTGATTTCTTGTACTTAGGAAAAAGTGAGGATGTAAGCAATGGCAGAACAAAGCCAGCAATTTTAGCTGATAGTGTTGAAGCTGTTATTGCTGCAATATATTTTGATAGTGGACTAGAAGAGGCAGAAAAATTTATTGTAACAAACCTAGCAGAGGCTGTGGAAGCTTCTAGTAAAAATGTTGGAATGAAAGATCACAAAACAGTACTACAAGAAAAATTGCAAGAACATGGAACTGTCCATATAAATTATGAAGTAATAAAAACCAGTGGTCCAGATCATGATAAATCTTTTACAGTTGAAGTATATTGTGATGGAAAAGCATTAGCAATAGGAGAAGGAAAAACTAAGAAACAAGCAGAAATGCAAGCTGCTGAAAGAGCCTTAGAAAAATTAGCATAGTTGTAGTAGGAGGTAGAAATGAAAAAAGAATATATTATACCAATTTTTGTACCGCATTTAGGATGCCCACATCAATGTACTTTTTGCAACCAAAAAGAAATTAGTGGACAAACTAAACAAGTAACTGCAAATGATGTAAAAGAAACAATAGAGTATTATTTAAAGAACTTTAAAGATGATTCAAAATATGTAGAAGTAGCATTTTATGGTGGTAGCTTTACAGCAATTGACGAGAGGAAACAAAACGAATTATTAGAAGCGGCTAATGAGTTTATAAAGCAAGGAAGAGTAAATAGTATAAGGTTATCAACAAGACCAGATTATATTGATAAATCAATTTTAAAAAGGCTAAAAAAATATAATGTAAAAACTATTGAACTTGGTGTTCAATCAGCAAATGACTATATCCTAGCTAATTGCCAAAGAGGACACACTTTTGAAGATGTAAAAAAAGCTTCAAAACTTATTAGACTTTATGGCTTTACATTAGGACATCAAATGATGATAGGACTTCCAGAAAGCACAAAACTAGACGAAATAAATACTGCAAAAGCTTTAATAAAGCTAAAGCCTAAAATTGTAAGAATATACCCTGTACTTGTTATTAAAAATACTCCTTTAGCAAAAGAATATGAACAAGGAGAATACATACCATTAACAGTTGAACAAGCTGTAGATAGAGCAAAAGACATAATGCAACTATTTAACAATGCTAAAATTGAAGTAATAAGAATAGGACTCCAAAATACAGAAGAAATTACAGACCCTTCAGAAGAGAGCAGTCAAGTAATTGCAGGACCATATCACCCAGCATTTAGACAATTAGTGGAGTCTGGAATGTGGTATGATGAAATTGTGCAAAAAATAAAGAAATTCAATATAAAGGTCATGCAAGTAACAATTAAAGCAAATCCAGAAAACATAAATAATATTATAGGACATAAAAAAGAAAATGTGTTGAAATTAAAAGAATTCTATGATGTAGATGTAGTAGTAAAACCAGATGAGAATATAAAAAAAGGCAAATTTGAAATTGAAATAGACAAAACATACGAAGATATTCTTGAAGAATTAAAAGCTAAAAAATAAAAGTATAAAATCACCAATTATTGCTAATAATTAGTAGTAATAGGTGATTTTTTATGAGTTATACAAAGACAAAAAAGCTTTTAAAAGTAAAAGAATTTTTAATAGATATGATTTATTTAACTTTAGGTTGTGCAATAATGGCAATAGGTACGGCTGTATTTTTGTTGCCGAATCAACTTTCTACTGGTGGTTTTACTGGTATTGCTACAATATTTTACTATTTATTTCATTTTCCAATGGGAACAGTAATATTAGCGCTAAACATACCTTTTTTTATATTAGCATTTTTTAAAATAGGCAAAAAATTAGTAATTAAATCAATTATAGGTACAAGTTTGCTATCACTTTTTATAGATCTATTTGAAAAGATTCCTACACTTACAAATGATATACTTTTGGCTTGTATTTATGGTGGAATTTTTATTGGCTTTGGACTAGCTTTAGTATTAAAGGCAAATGCATCAACAGGTGGAACAGACTTAATAACATATATTGCAAGAGCATATAAACCATATATGAAAACTAGTAGTATAATTGTAGTTGTAGATGTTATTATAATTGGTCTTAATGTTATATTTTTCAAAAAGGTTGAAATTGGGCTATATTCAGCAATTAGTATATATCTAATGGGTAAAATGATAGACATTGTTTTTGAGGGGATTAACTTCACAAAAATGGTATATATTATTTCACAAAAATATGAGGAAATTTCAAAAGAAATTGATAAACAATTACAAAGGGGAAGCACGGGGATATATGCAAAAGGAATGTATACCAATACAGATAAGATGATGCTTATGTGTGTTGGAGCAAGAAATGAAGTTGCAAGAATGAAACAAATTGCAACGCAGATTGATTCGAAAGCCTTCATAATAATAAGTAATGCTAGAGAAACTTGGGGAAAAGGCTTTAAAGGCAACTAATGTCGAATTTTGTCATACGATTTTTCTTTACAAATTAAAAAAATGAGTGTAAAATGTATAAGAATACAATATGATTTTTATAAAACAGTAAAGATAGAAAGGATGTGATTATATGTCAGAAAAAACAAATGTCAGAGATATTGAAAAAGAAAGATTTTTAGCAGAACTAAGAATAAAATTAGAAGAAGCAGCAGATGATATAAAAAATAACAGAGTATACAATGCACGAGAAGTATTTGAGGAATTAGACAGAAAATATGGATATAAAGTATGAAGTTATATTAACAACTCAAGCAAAGATGGAGCTAAATAATATTTATAAATACATATCAAATTTTTTGTTTGCTCCGAAAGCAGCTCAAAAGTTTATTGATAAATTTAAAACAAGTATTTTAAGGTTAGAACATTTACCAAAATCGTGTAGTATAATAAGTGAAGACATAAACTCAAAATATGAATATAGAAAGCTAATAATTAACAATTATATAGTAATATATAGCATTGATGAAGAAAATAGAAAAGTATATATTCATAGGATAATTTACCAAAAAGTGAATTATTTAAAATTCTAATTAGACATTCTTTACAAACTTGAATTCATATTGTAAAAAATTAGTTTTAAATCATGATTTTTCAAAACAATTTTATTTCAATGGATTTTATTTCTAGAACGAATCCTAAAAAAATAATTTCATAATAAAGGCAGGTGTATAATATGTGTTTACATACACTAAAAGAGAGTTAAGATTATTAGCATTATCTTTAACTTTATTCATATTGCTAATATATAATTTAGTATTATTTCCACTTATAAATTCTATTTTTAATTTAAACACAAATAAAATTTATTCAAATTATGTTTATTCTAAAACAATACCTATTCAAAAAGCATATCAAATGCCAGATGCCACAATATATAAATCTATAATTCAAAAAGACGCAAGTCTTACGGAAGTAAGTGATGTAACAAATGAACAGCCTGAGCAAAAACAAGAAGAAAGTAAAAAAGCAGATGTAAGCAAACCTACTCAAAGAGATGTGATAAAAGAAAATAAAAATATTAAATGGAGAATTCAAATTCCAAAAATAGATTTAGATGTTCACATTATGGAGGGGACTACATCGACTGTATTATTAAAGGCAGTAGGACATTTTACAGAAACAAGTAAATGGCAAGGCAATGTGGGACTGGCAGCTCATAATAGAGGATACCAATGCAACTTTTTTGCTAAAATTAAAAATTTAAAAATAGGTGATGAAATAATATATACAACTACAAATGGTAAGAAAATATACAAAATACAAACCAATAAAGTTATAAAAGATACCGACTGGAGCTATTTAGAAGCCACTGACGACAACAGAATTACTTTAATTACTTGTGAAGAAAATAGAGAAAACTACAGAAGATGTATTCAGGCAATAGAAATTGCAAATTATAAAATATAGAAAGGAATTTTAGATATGAAAAAAATAATCTCAATATTAATGATATCAATAGTTTGTATAAGTAATTTTATAGGAATATTTGGGACAAATAAAGTTAAAGCAGCAATTGCACCAATAGAAAATGCAAAACCATATTCAAAAGGAGAAGTAGTTTTATTTAGCTATGATGGAATAGGCATTGGAGTAGAAATACAAGTATACAAAAAAGATGGAATAGAATATCCGGTATATTGTTTAAACAAAGGAAAAAGAGGAGTGGAAGTAGGTTTTGAATATACAGTAGATGTTAATCAAATGTTAAGTAATCAAAAAATATGGAGAGCAATAATAAATGGATATCCATTTAAAACCCCAGCAGAATTAGGCTGTAATACTATGGAAGAAGCATATGCAGCAACTAAAATGGCAGTGTATGATGCGATGTACAATTATGATTTAAATAAATTTGATACATATAAACATCCAGAGACAGATAAAAGAACAGTACAAGCAATTAAAAAAATAATCACAAATGCTAGAAAATCAACAGAAACCAAAATTGCAGCAACATTAAATATTAAACCAGAACAAAATAGTTGGGTAGTTGACAAAATAGACAAACAATATGTAAGCAAAACATATAGTGTACAGGCCTCAGCTGTGAATAAAAAATATACAATTGCATTATCAAACTCAAGTAATGCTAGATTCAAAATTACAGATGTTAAAAATACAGAAAAAACGGAATTTGATACTACTGAAAAATTTAAAGTGTTAATTCCTATTGTAGATTTAGAAAAATCAGGAGAATTCACATTAACAGCTAAATCAGATTTAAAAACAATGCCAATTTTCTATGGAGAAAGTCCTAATCAAGACTGGCAAAATTATGCAGTAACAGTGGGCGAATATGAAATGGCAGATACTTCAATAAAGCAGACTTATCAAGAAAATAAAACACAAATTGAAATTCAAAAACAAGATGGTGATACCAAAATACCATTGAAAAATGGCACTTTCAATTTGTTAGACGAAAATAAACAAATACTTTATTCAGAACTAACTACAAATGACCAAGGAGTAATAGAAGTAAAACATTTATTACCTGGAATTTATTATTTAGAAGAAATTAAAGCACCAGATGGATATTATGGCTATGAAGACTTAATTCAAATGGAAGTAAAGTTAAATCAAAAAACTGTAGTAAAGGTAGATAACTACCAAGAACAAGAAGAAAAGCCATCAGAAGATCCGCAAGAGGAAACAGAAATATCAGTGGGAGAAAAGAAACTTCCAAAAACGGGATTCTAAAAAGTAGAAAAATAGCGAATTATGGTAGAAAAATCAATTGGAAATTATAACCTATTTTATTGACATACACGTGGATAGAAGATATAATTATTAAGTAAAAAAAGCATAATAATTTAGAAGGGAAATTTTATGATTTCACAATTGATTTTTTTATTTATTTTAATTCTGTTAAACGCATACTTTGCAGCAACTGAAATTGCTTTCATATCTTTAAATGATGCAAAAATCGAAAAACAAGCAAAAGATGGTAACAAAAAAGCAAAACAAATTCAAAAAATGCTTAAAAACCCAAGTAAATTTCTAGCAACAATACAAATAGGAATAACATTAGCAGGTTTCTTATCAAGTGCTTTTGCTTCAGATGCATTTGCGGGAATGTTAGCTCCAGTATTAAATGAATGGATGCCATTTATAAGTATAGCAACTTGGCAAAATATATCTATTGTTATTATAACAATAATTTTATCTTTCTTTACATTAGTATTTGGAGAGCTTGTTCCAAAGAGATTAGCAATGAAGTATTATGAAAAAATATCATTTGCAACAATTGGAGTAATAAAAGGAATATCTGTAGTTACGGCACCATTTGTTAAATTATTAACTTGGTCAACCAATTTAGTATCTAAAATCTTCGGAGTAGGAGAACAAGAGGAAGAAATTGTCACAGAAGAAGAAATAAAAATGATGGTAAATCAAGGAGAAGAAAAAGGCTCAATTGAAGAAAATGAAAAAGAGCTTATAAATAATGTTTTTGAATTTAATGACATAATAGCTTCTGAAATTATGACTTACAGAACAGACATATATGCAATTGAAATGAATGAGGATATATATGGTATTTTAGATGAAATTGATGAATACAAGTACAGCAGAATACCAGTATATGAAGAAACTATTGACGATATAAAAGGAATTCTATTTTTGAAGGATATATTAAAACTGGTTAGTACAAGAAAAGAATTCAAAATTGCAGATATCATGAGAGAAGCATATTTTGTACCAGAATCAAAACCAATTGATGAAATTTTTGAGGAATTACAAGCAAACAAAATGCAAATGGCTATTGTAGTTGACGAATATGGAGGTACAGCAGGTTTGCTTACAATGGAAGATATCTTAGAAGAATTAGTAGGTAATATATTTGACGAATATGATGATGTAGAAGTCGAGTATAAACGCTTAGATGATAACACATATTTAATAGATGGAAGTGTTAGCCTATATGAAATGAAAAAAATTCTTGATATAGAACTTCCAGAAGGAGACTATGAAACTTTATCAGGTTACTTAATTGAAAAATTGGGAAGGCTACCAGAGGAAGATGAACACCCAGTTATAGAAGATGAACATTTAACATACAAAATAGAAGAATATGAAGACAGAAGGATAAAGTGGGTTAAAGTATGTAAAAATAATAATAAATAAGGATAAGTGGTGGTAAGATATGAACAAAAAAATTAGATGGATTATTATAGGTATAGTAGCAGTAATAATAATTGCAATTAGTATAATGGCAATTATAAATGAAGTACAATTACATTATAAAGTAGAAGAAATCAGTGAATATAAGTATTTTACATTAGAACAAAACCAAAAATATGGTGTAATTGATAGAAATGGAAATATTGTAATTGAAGCGGAATATGGGGCAGTTCAAATTCCAAATCCATCTAAGGCTATTTTTGTTTGTGTAAAAGAATATAATGAAAATACAAAAGAGTATGAAACAGTAGTATACAATGAGAAAAAGGAAGTTTTGCTTTCAAATTATAAAAATGTACAAGCAATTTCAATTTATACAAATGTTAATTCAACACCTTATGAAAAAAGTGTATTAACATATAAAGAAAATGGAAAGTATGGATTGATAAACTTAGAAGGAAAGCAAATAACTAAACCAGTTTATGATGAAATTTCTAGTATTAACTATAAAGAGGGCACATTTTTAGTAAAGCAAAATGAACTTGAAGGCATAATAAACATGAAAGGTAAAGTTATAATAAAATGTGAATATGAAAGTGTAACCTCAGATAATTACTATAGTGAAAATGGCAACAAAAAACAAGCGGGATTTATTGTAAGTAAAAAAACAGAAGATGGATACAGATATGGATATGCAAATTATAGAGGAACTATAATATTAAACCCAATTTATACTCAACTTGAAAGAGTTACAGAAATTGCAAATGAAAAGGGAGTATATTTTATTGCATTTGAAAATGGACAAGCTGGACTTCTAAAAAATAACAAAGAAATTTTAAATTATGAATATGAAGACATACAATACAATGTATTAGGAAGTATTTTTGTAACTAAAAGAAATGGAAAATATGGAGCTGTAAATCAAGAAGGAACTACAGTTTTATATCCTGAGTATGATAATGTTTATACTGGTGGAATGTACCTAAATGCCTTAAAGGATAAAGATATATTTATATTTGATTTAAATGGAAATAAAATAGAGACAAATGAAGTTAGTAAAACTAAAACAGAAAATGCAAATTATTATATAACAATTGATAAAAACAATAAATATAAAGTTGTTGATTCAAAAGATAATATAATAATTGACAAAGATTACACGTATATCGAGTATTTACCTGGAGACTATTTTATTGTGGAGCGTGACTCAAAAAGTGGAATAATTGATTCTAATGGTAAATCAGTTATTGAATTAAAATATGATAGCATTTCTAGAATAAATGAAACAGACATATTACAAATGGAAACAAACAAAAATATAGCTCTATATAACCTAAATATGAAAGAAATAGTAAGCATGGATAATGCAATAGTAAAAGAAGTAAAGGATGAAAAAGCATACATTTTACTATACTCTGATACAGATTTTAAATATTTAGATAAAAAGGGAAATATATTAACTTCACAAAATCTTTTTGAAAACAATTCTTTATTTGCTAAGAACATAAATGGTAAGTGGGGATTTGTTGATAAAGACGGAAATTTAAAAGTACAAAATGATTATGAATTGGTAACAGATTTTAATAAATACGGATTTGCAGGAATAAAAAAAGATGGCAAGTGGGGATCAATAAATCAAAATGGAGAAGTGGTACAAGAACCTACTTATGACTTGAAAAGAAATATCCCAGAATTTGTAGGCAAGTATTATCGTGTAAATGCAACTAAATTTAGTGACGAAATATAAGGAGAAAATGATGTATAAACAATTTGGAATAAGCGACGAATTATTAGAATTATCAAAAAAAGCAGAATTAGAAGTGCAAGAACAATTTAAGAAAATAGAGGAAGTATGCGAATATAATAGCTTAAAAGTACTATCGGCATTTCAAAAATATAATGTTTCAGAAATGCACTTTAACAGTACAACTGGATATGGATATTCAGATGTAGGAAGAGATACAATTGAAAAAATATTTGCAGAAATATTACATACAGAGGACAGTTTAGTAAGAGGACAGTTTATATCAGGAACTCATGCATTAACAGTAGCTTTATTTGCATTTTTAAGACCAAATGATATTTTCTTGAGTATAAGTGGAAAACCATATGACACTTTAGATGAAGTAATAGGAATAGTAGATAATCCAAGTTCATTAAAATCATATGGAGTAAAATATGAGCAAATTGATATGATAGAAAATGATTTTGACTATGAGCAAATAAAAGATAGAGTATCAAGAAATGATATAAAACTAATTGAAATTCAGCGTTCTAGAGGATATAGTCTACGTGATAGTATTACGTTAGATAAAATTCAAAAAGTTATAGAAACAATACGTGAAGTAAATGACAAAGTTATAATAATGGTAGACAACTGCTATGGAGAGTTAGTAGAAAAAATAGAACCAACTGATTTAGGAGCAGATGTCATAGTAGGTTCACTAATAAAAAACTTGGGTGGTGGAATCGCACCAAATGGAGCATATATAGCAGGTAAAAAAGAATTAGTGGAACTAGCTGCTGAAAGATTAACCTCACCAGGATTAGGAAAAGAAGTTGGACCAACTTTAGGAATGAACAAACAAATATTACAAGGACTATTCTTTGCACCACATGTTGTAGCAAGTAGTTTAAAAACAGCAGTATTTGCAAGTAAATTATTAGAAAACTTAGGCTATATAGCAAATCCAAAATTTGATCAAAGAAGAACAGATATAGTACAAACAATAACTTTTGGAGATAAGCAAAAACTTATAAAATTTTGCCAAGGAATACAAATGGGTTCACCAGTTGATAGCAATTCAATACCTGAACCATGGGATATGCCTGGCTATACAGATCAAGTAATTATGGCAGCAGGAGCATTTACACAAGGTTCATCAATAGAATTATCATGTGATGCACCAATTAGAGAACCATATATGGCATTTATGCAAGGTGGACTTACTTATGAATATGGTAAGTTGGGAGTGCTTAAAGCAGTAGCTTACATGTTGAAAGAGGAATAAATATGAAAACAGTTGTAATAGGTGGTGGACCAGCAGGAATGATGTCAGCCATAAAAGCAAGTAATATTCGGAGACAATGTTATACTATTGGAAAAAATGGAGTCATTAGGCAAAAAATTATTGATAACAGGAAAAGGCAGATGTAATATTACAAGCTCACTTCCAATTGAAGAATTTATACAAAACGTACCTGGTAATGGTATGTTTTTGTATAGTAGTTTTAATAATTTTACTAATCAAGACATAATAGAACTATTAAAAAAAGAAGGATTACATGTAAAAGAAGAAAGAGGACGCAGAGTATTCCCTACTACTGATAATGCAAAAGATGTTTTAAATGCACTAATAAAATTATTAAAAAAGGCAAATGTACAAATAAAAACAAATGCAAAAGTAGAAAAAATATTAGTACAAGATGGAAAAGTGACAGGGCTACAAGCAAATATAAATGGTCAAAAACAAACAATAAATGCAGATAAAATTATTCTTGCAACAGGAGGAAAAAGCTACCCTGTAACAGGCTCAACAGGTGATGGATATGAACTAGCTAAACAATTAGGCCACACTATAACAACAATAAAGCCATCACTAATACCATTAACAGCCAAAAGAGAAGATTTGGAATTGTGCAAAGAACTACAAGGTCTAAGTTTGATAAATGTATCAATAAAGCTAATAGACACATCAAAAAATAAAGTGATATATGAAGACTTTGGAGAAATGTTATTTACACATTGGGGAGTTTCAGGTCCAATAATATTAAGTGGCTCAGCTCATTTGTTGAGATACAAAAACGTAGAAGAGCTGTTATCTAAAGGACAAATAGAATTAAGCATAAATTTAAAACCAGCACTTACAGCAGAAAAGCTTGAAAACCGTCTATTAAGAGACTTTGAAGCGCAAAAAAACAAAGAATATAAAAATAGCTTAAATGACTTATTACCTAAAAAACTAATAGAACCAATAATTAGGTTATCAGGAATAGATAGGGAAAAACAGGTAAATTCAATAACTAAACAAGAAAGAAAAAATTTAGTAAGTTTACTTCAAGATTTTAGAATAAAAATAAGTGGATTTAGACCAATAGAAGAAGCAATTGTAACATCAGGAGGAATATCTACAAAAGAAATAAATCCAAAAACAATGGAATCAAAAATAGTGCATGGATTATATTTTGCAGGAGAAATAATTGATGTGGATGCATATACAGGTGGATTTAATTTGCAAATTGCGTGGTCTACTGGATATACAGCTGGAATGTAAGAAAGGAAATTTATGAAAACTATTACAGGTAACACAGAAGCGGAAATTGTTGAAAAAAGATCAAAGTTCATAAGTAACTTGTATTATGTTGAAACAGTAGAACAAGCTGAAAATAAGCTAAAAGAGATAAAAAAGAGATACAATGATGCTAGGCATAACTGTTTTGCATATAGAGTTTGTGAAAAAAACACAATTGTAGAAAGAGCAAGTGATGATGGCGAACCAAGTGGAACAGCAGGTGCTCCAATGCTAAATTTACTTTCAAAATCAGACTTAACAAATTGCTTAGTTATAGTAACAAGATATTTTGGAGGGATTTTACTTGGCACAGGAGGGCTGGTAAGAGCATATACAGAATCAGCAAAACAAGCTATAGAAAAAGCAAATTTAGTTACAATACAAGTTGGAGAAGAGATGCTTGTAACTATAACATATGATAAGTTGAGTGAGTTTCAATATTATTGTCAAAAAAACCATATAAATGTTATAGAACTTGAATATGGTGAAAATATAATCTGTAAAATACAAGCAATACCTGAAGAAAAAGAAAAAATATTGCAAGAAACAGTAAAAAAACAGTATAATATACAAAACATAGAAGTCACAAAAGAAGTTTATATGAAAAAATAATACATAAAAATAAAGGGTTTTACAAATAAATGGAAAAAACTTCCAAAAACCTATTGCAAAATTTTTATATTCATATTATAATTAGGACAGTAAAAAAATGTAAAAATTTTACAAATTTAAAAATAGGGGGAAAGAATTGTGAATGAGAAAATTACGGTATTAGTGGCAGATGATAATAGTGACTTTACTATGACATTATCTAGTTATTTAGAAAAGGAAGAGCAAATTCAAATTGTTGGAATTGCTAAAGATGGTAATGAAGCATATGAAAAGGCAATAGAACTAAAACCAGATATCTTATTATTAGATATAATTATGCCACATTTGGATGGACTTGGAGTTCTAGAAAAATTAGGAGAAACTAATTTAGAAAAAAGTCCGTTAGTAATTATTTTGTCTGCTGTAGGACAAGATAAAATAACACAAAAAGCAATATCTTTGGGAGCTCAATACTATATTGTAAAACCTTTTGATATAAACGTCTTAATAAAAAGAATGAAAGAGTTGAAAAATTATCAACCAACTCAGTTTAAGGGAGGATTTATTACTAGAGAAATAAAGGCCCAATACATAGATATTGCACCAGATAAAAAGAAGAACCAAGAAAACTTAGAAGCACTAGTAACAAATATCATTCACGAAGTTGGAGTACCAGCTCACATAAAAGGATACCAATACTTAAGAGAAGCAATAATGATGGTAATAAAAGATACAGATGTAATCAATCAAATTACAAAACAACTTTATCCTGAAATTGCAGATAAATACCATACTACACCAAGTAGAGTAGAAAGAGCAATCCGTCATGCAATAGAAGTAGCATGGGGAAGAGGAGAGCAAAGTGCAGTTGAAAACATATTTGGCTACACAGTATCAGCAGCCAAAGGAAAGCCAACAAATTCAGAATTTATAGCGATGATTAGCGACAAATTAAGGCTTGAATTAAAGTCTGCATAAGGGTTTGAAACTTTTGGTAGAAATAATATAAATATTTAACAACAGAAAAATAACCATTTACCCAGCAAAGTAGAATGGTTATTTTTTTATTGATTATAAAAAGGAAAACTGGAAAAAATTTGCTTTGTTCACTTGATTTTTGCGAACAAATGTTATATACCATTTTCTACAATTATTATACACACACTAAATAGATTTGTCAAACTTATTGACTAATAATTCCATGAAATATATAATTAACATAGCAAAAAAATAAGGAGGACTAATAATGTTAATTGAAGTTCCAGAAAAAGTTGCTAAAAAAATAGTAGTAAAAAGAGATGGAAAAAAAGTCGAGTTTGACGGTGCAAAAATTGCACTTGCCATTCAAAAAGGTTTTGGAGATATTGTGGGAAATGAAGATCCTAAAACAGCTAAATATAATGAAACAGATGTAAATAAAGTATATAGTAAAGTTTTAAGTAGAATAGAAAAAATAGATTCTGATAAAATAAAGATTGAAGAGATTCAAGACTTGATAGAAGAAGAATTAAAGAACCTAGGCTATCAGGATGTTTATGGAGCTTTTGCAAGTTATCGTGAAAAAAGAGCCCAATCAAGACAGTTGTTTTTTGATGAAAAAAAGCAACATAAATTTCTAAAAGCATTGGAAAACTTAGGATTAAAGTCAGCCAATGCAGAAGAAAATAAAAGGGATAGAAACAATGATAATGAAACAACCATGGGAAATATGTTTCAATATGCAAGTACAATTTCAAGACAATTTGCAATAACATATTTAATGAAAAAGAAATTTTCAGAAGCACATGAAAATGGAGACATATATATTCATGGAATGAATTTTATTCCAACAGGTACAACAAGTTCATGTCAAATAGATATAAGCAAATTATATGATGATGGTTTTTATGTAGGAAATAACTATATAAAAGAGCCAAGTGGAATAATAGCATATTCAAACTTAGCAACCGTTGCAATACAAGCAAATCAAAATGATCAATATGGTGAACAAAGTATACCATCATTTGACTATTATATGGCACAAGGAGTCCTTAAAACATTTAAAAAGCAATTGAAACAATTGATTTTTGACTTTTTAGAGTTGACAGACTTTGATAAATTCATTGCCATAAATGGAATTGAAAGAGAAATAGAAAAAATAAATACTATTGACTTTGAACCAAGTATATTTGATAAATATTGTAGAGAGTCTGAGGAGCTTAAAAGAATGTTTAAAATTGCATATAACAAGGCAATTGAAAAAACTAAAAAATTAACAGACCAAGCAATGGAATCATTTATATATGATTTAAACACAATACATTCAAGAGCAGGGAATAGGCTACCATTTTCTTGTATTAACTTTGGAACAGACACATCACCAGAAGGCAGAATGGTAACCAAATCAATATTAACTGCAATTAACAATGGCCTTGGAAATGGTGAAGAATGTGCATTTCCAGTAGCAATTTTTAAAGTGAAAACTGGAACAAACTTTAACAAGGAAGACACAAACTATGATTTGTTTGAACTAGCATGTGAAGTATCTACTAAGAGAAAAAACATTAACTTTTCTTTCTTAGATGCAGAATTTAATATAGATGATTACAAACAAGGAGATTATGATACAGAAGTTGCATACACAGGAATAGGAAATAGAGTGTTAGAAAATGTAATTGATTCAAATAAAGCAGTATCAGTGGGCAGAGGAACATTATCAACAACTTCAATAAACTTACCTAGGTTAGGAATAAAACATGGAATTATTTCAAGTGATAAAGCAGACGAAAAGGGATTTTTTACTGAACTAGAAGAAAAATTAGATTTAGTAAAAGACCAACTCTTAGAAAGATATGAAATACAATGTAAGAAAAATACATACAATTTTCCGTTCCTATTAGAGCAAAATATATGGATAGACAGTGAAAAATTAAAAGATAATGATAATTTGAAAAAAGCACTAAAACATGGCATTTTGAATATAGGTTTTAGCGGATTAGCAGAATGTTTAAAAGCTTTGACAGGAGAACATCAGGGAGAGTCAAAAGAGGCACAAAAATTTGGTATTAAAATAGTAGAATTTATGAGAAAGAAATGTGACGAATACTCTGAAAAATACAATTTGAACTTTAATTTAGTTGCAACACCAAAAGAAGAAATATCAAATAAATTTATAAAAATGGACCAAGCTATTTATGGAAAATTAAAAGGTATAACAGACAAAAATCGTTATACTAACTCTTTCCATATTCCAGAAGGATATAGAATTTCTACAGAAGATAAAATTAAAATCGAAGCACAATACCATAGCTTGACAAATGGAGGACATATTGCAATTGTGCAAATAAAAAATGGAGATACAAAGGATGTTATAAATGTTATAAAAACCATGAAAGAAAATGGAATTGGCTATGGAAAGATAGTTAATATGGAGAAGTAAAAATGGACGAATTTGATAAAGAACAAGCCAATAATAGAGAATATGTTTTAAGTATGGTAAAACAAGATGGAAAATTATTAGATTTAGCTTCTGAACGATTACAAGATGACGAAGAAATTGTAATGGAAGCGGTTAAACAAAACCCTATATCTTTGGAATTTGCAAGTAGTAGATTAAAAGATAATGCAAAAATAGTAATGGAGTCAGTATCAAGAGTTGGTTGGACAGCATGTTATGCAAGTGAAAAACTAAGAGCAAATAAAGAAATTATGTTATCAGGGCTGAAAATAGATGGTCAAATTTTATATTATGTATCAAAAGAATTAAGAGATGACAAAGAAGCTGTTTTAGCAGCTGTAACAAATAAGGGGTTAATATTAAAGTATGCAAGTAATAGATTAAGACAAGATAAAGATATAGTATTAGCAGCTATAAAACAAGATAAAAGAGCAAAAGAATATATTGCATCAGAAGAACTAAAAAATGATGAAGACATACAATTGATATTAAATCCACCACAGGAGGGTTAGTCATTATTATTTAAATCCTCCATGTATCACAAAAGATATACAAATACAACACAAAAATAAAAAGTAGATAAAAATTATAGAAAAGTATTGAAAATAAAAAAATGTTATGCTATCCTTAAGTAAGATATGTACAAGTATCTTACTTTGATTTTTTTAGTAAGATAAAAATTTGGATTTAGCACATTGACTTTTTAGCTGTGTGAAAGGAGGGAAACGACTGAACTACAGATAAAATATGCTCTGCAAAATTAAATAGAGTAAACCTGCGAAATACAGTTAAAAATGAGTAAATGTGCATAAAAAGGAAAAAATTATACATACTAAATACAAAATAGAAAAAAGCAGAATAAAAACACTTAAGAAAGAGGAGGAAGATAACCTTGAATAAAAAAGAGACTAAAATAAGTAAAGAGATAAGAATAAATAAAAAATCAGCAAGAAGAAATTACTCAAATCAAACAGGTATTACTCTAATAGCATTAGTAGTAACTATTGTGGTCTTACTAATACTTGCAGGAGTAAGTATAAATGCAATATTTAGTGAAAATGGAATAATAAAAAGGGCAAAAGATGCCCAAAATAAAATGGACCAAGCAACACAAAATGACTTAGACTCAATAAATGAGCTAAATAATTGGATAGACGGAAAAACAAATGGAACCACAGGTGGAGGCACAACGGGAGGAGATGCCAATCCATCAACAACATCTAAAATATCAACATTAGTAGGAACAGTAGTAGATAAAAATACAAAAGCAGAAGATGCATATGGAAATAAAATAACAATACCAAAAGGATTTAAAGTAGTAGCACATGGAACGGTAGCAGGTTCAGCAACATATACATATAGTGGAGACAATATTCCAGCAGTACAAGATGGAATAGTAATAGAAAATGGAACAGATGGAAATCAATTTGTATGGGTACCAGTAGGAACAATAAAAAATAAAAATAATACAACAAGTACAATAACTCTAGGAAGATATAGCAGTTTTACAGCAACTAATGGAATATATACACCAGCACAAGTTGCGTCAGTAGAAAAGTGTACACAGACAGTTACAATAGGTGGTAATTTTCAAGAATTAAGTACATCTAGAGAAGGAAATTCAGCAGAAGATTCAACAGCTCAAAATGCTACAGCAAGAAATTTAAAAGAATTTATATCAACCACATTATCAAATGGAGGATATTACATAGCACGATTTGAAGCAAGTGGAACAGCATCAAAGATAACTTCAAAATATAATCAAAAAGTATTAGTAGATATAACACAACCAAATGCAGCAAAGTTGGCAAGAGAAATGTATGAAGAAGTAAAAGAAAATAATGAATTAGTATATGCGAGTGATTTAGTAAATAGTTATGCATGGGATACAGCAATAGTATTTATACAAACATACTCAGTGAAAACAGATTATGCAAGTCATAATGAAAGTAATACAACGAAAGCATTTACAGCAACAGGAAAAAATAATGACAAATATTGTAATATATTTGACATGTCAGGAAATGCATCTGAATGGACCACAGAATACTCTACCAACTCTGACGGTAGCATCTTCAACCCTTGTGTTCTTCGTGGAGGGTATTACGACACAGATGGTGGCAGAGCCCACGATTGCACGTCTGACCGCGGCATCGATTACACGATTATCAGTTACAGCAATCTTGGTCTACGTCCCCTACTTTATGTAAAGTAGCACTGACCACTGGTTCAATGAACCAGAAAAATGAATAATTTAAATATAAACATCAAACAATAAGTAATGGTGATTGAAATGAAAATATCATGGCTTAAATATGAGCAAGATAAAAAAAGTTTTCGTTTGCCAGAAGCCTTAGGTTTTGATGTTTTTTATTTGTCAGATTTAGAACAAACAGATAATAAAATGAAAGAACTAATAAAAAACGATTATGACACAATAGTTATTTCAAATGAGGTTGCTGGTTTTTCAGAAGATATTATAAAAAAATATCAAAAGAGTAAAGATATAAAAATAGTAATTTCTTTAGATAAAGACTAATAAAAATAGAGTATGAAAAATATGAGCTATACTTTTGTGTGTATTGGAACAAATAAAATAGTGCCAGATTCATTTGGACCTAGAGTTGGAGACAAACTCAAACAGGTCTTTTATTCAAGCCCAGAAATAAGCGTTTATGGAACAATGCAAAATCCAGTACATTTGAAAAATGCTACTTACTTTTTAGAAGAACTAGAAAATAAAAAACAAATAATTTTAATTGATTCAGCTATTGGAAAAAGAGAAGACATAGGAAACACATATGTAAATAGAGGTGGAATGGAGATAGGCAAAGCTTTCAACCAAAGCATATATTTCCCAGCAAACATAAATATAAAAACTATAATTGGAGCAAAAGAATATATGCCCAACTATAGTGTGAATCAAATAGAAAATTTGGCAAATGAAGTTGCTAGTAAAATTATCAAAATTGTTTTTGAATTACCTGTATAAAAAATTATAAAATGGAAAAAATTGAGTTATAAACATAAGAAAGGATAAGAGAAGATGAATACAGGTAATTTAAAAAATATTGTGGTGTTAAAAGATTTGCCTTCTAATTTGGTAGAAGAGGCAATAGTTGTGTTAAAGGAAAATCAAAAAATACCAAAATTGGAACCTGCATCAACAGACAAAAAAGAAAGTAACTCTGAGCCACAGAAAATTAAAAATTCTAAAGACTATATAATTAAAGAAGCACAAATGCTAATTTCAGAATATATTTCAAAAATTGAAAGCAAAAACAAAAAAGAAAATCAATCAATACAAAAACTAAATAAAAAATGTAAAAGGTTAAAAACAGTAAATCAAGCCTTATTAGTTGGTTTAGCAATTAGCCTTTTGATAAATTTCATATTTTAAGAATAAAACACTTTTTCCTCACATATAAATGAAACATAAACCACAAAGGAAGAGGTGTATTTTTTTGGAAAGAACATTATCACAAGAAGAAAGAATAAGAAGAGCAGAGGAAATATACTATCGCAGAAAATTGAATAATAGTGATGTTAGAATGCCTAGTTCTCAGGTAAGAGATAAAACTGAAAAAAGGCAGTTTTCTTTGTATAGAAAAATGGCTATACAAATATTGTTATGTGTGCTAATTTATTTAGTCTTTTCTTTAATTAAAGAGGCAAACTATTTATTTTCAGAAAATGTAATAAGCAAAACAAAGGAATTTTTAAGTCAAGATATAAATTTTGAAGTTATATCCTCAAGAGTAAATGAATTTTGGCAAAATAATAAAGACAAATTTAGTATTTTTACAAACAATGAAGAACAAAATGTAAATAATGAGCACAATACAAATGTTGAAAATATTAATCAAAACACAGAAAATAATACTAGCCAAAATGAACAAGCAAATAATGAAACCACAGGAATAGGTGGGGCAAGCTCTACAGAAAATAATCAAGTTGATGAAAATACTAAAAAAAGTCAAATGGAAATTGATGCTGAATACATAAAAAAGAACTTTGAACTTCAATTGCCTGTAAAAGCAAAAGTGACTTCTGCTTATGGAAAAAGAGAATCAGACGAAATTGTATCTGCAGACCACTCTGGGATAGATTTAGGAGTAGTTGTTGGAACAACAGTGCTAGCTGCGATGGAAGGGACAGTTACAGTAGTGTCAAATGAAGGGGAATATGGCACACATGTTAAAATTGTAAATAAAGATGTCACAACTATTTATGCACATTGCAGTAAGATTTTAGTAAAAAAAGGTGCTAAGATTAAAAAAGGACAGAAAATAGCTTTATCAGGAAATACAGGAAATACTACAGGTCCACATTTGCATTTTGAGATTAGGAGGGATGAGAGAACTGTTAACCCAGCCCTAGTCTTGAATTTTTAAAATAGTCAGTATCTTGCGTTGTCAGAATTCATTTGAAACGCGGTTACATACAAAAGTATGCGCCCTTGCCTTTCAAATAAATTCTTCCTAGCAATATACTAATTCTTTTAAAAATTCTAAATAAGATACTTAGCATCTTGCGTTGTTAGAATTTGCATACAAAATTTTAATGGTTAAGTGATGAAATATAATACTTTTTGTAGTGATGGCTGTGGGGACCAGCGAGTTAGAAGGCGTTACTAAATTTTTTCAAATCATTAGAAATGTTTGCAAAAAATTGTTGTTACGCCTTCTTATGAAGTAGGGATGGAACGAAAAAAAGTATTATATTTCATCAATACAAAGTTAATATAAAAGGGGAGAAAGATGAGCATAAAAATTGATTTAAAAATTTTTTTATTTGCAATTATATTTTGGTTTACAAAGCAAATTGAAATATATGCACTGTTAATGATATTAGCACTAATACATGAATGTGGACATCTAGTATGTGGAATATGCTTAGGATTAAAACTAAGCAGTATAAAAATAACACCAGTAGGATTTCAAATACTATTTAAAAATTACATACAAGACTATAACACAAAAGTGCGAAAAGGAAATGAAGTTTGTATAAAGAAAATAGTAATTGCATTTGCAGGACCACTAGTAAACATATTTATTGCAATAATTGCTTTTTTTATGCCACAAAACATGGCAATATCAAAAGAAACTCTAATATATGCAAACCTAATGCTTACAATGTTTAACTTACTACCAATATATCCTTTAGATGGAGGAAGAATACTAAAAGAAATAGTAGCAATTAAGAAGCGGAAGAAAAAAGGCATATAAAATAATAAATAAAGTTTCAATGATAACAGTAATTTTGCTAACAATACTAACCTCAATAACAATTTTATACATACACAACATAGCTTTCATAATAATACTTGCATATTTGTGGTATCTAAACATTCAAAATGAAAAAACATATAGATTAAAGAAAAAAGTATATGAAAACATACAAGAAGAAGAAAATTTTGTTCAACCCCTTGAAATTTATGGTAAACCATAGTATAATAGTAACGTTAAAAAGGAAAAAATTCCTTACTTGCAATTTATTTGCAGGTTATATCCATGAGGAGGTGAATATAATGAACAAATACGAGAGTGTTGTCATTATTGATCCGGCTGTAGCAGAAGAGAAAGTTAAAGAACTATCTCAAAAATTTACAGACATAATCAATAATGATGGAAAAGTTGAAAAAGTTGAAGAACTTGGTAAAAAAAGACTAGCTTATGAAGTAAAGAAAAACAAAGAAGGATACTATGTTGTTATCAACTTCGAAGCAAATCCAGAATTAATTTCTGAACTAGAAAGAAATTACAGAATTATGGATGAAGTAATAAAATTCATTACAGTAAGAGCAGAATAATTTAAAATGTGAGGTGTAAAAATGAACAAAGTAATTTTAATGGGGCGCTTAACAAGAGATCCAGAAGTAAGATACACACAAACAAACAACACATTAGTAGCTTCTTTTAGTTTAGCAGTTAATCGTAGATTTACTAGACCAGGAGAAGAAAGACAAGCAGACTTTATCAATATAGTTGCATGGAGCAAACTTGGTGAATTCTGTAGCAAATATTTTAAAAAAGGTCAACAAGTTGGTATAATAGGAAGAATACAAACAAGAACTTGGGATGATGAACAAGGTCAAAAACGTTACATAACAGAAGTAATTGCAGAAGAAGCATATTTTGCAGATAGCAAAAGAGAAGGAGATGGAGCAGCAAATAACTTTGATGCAACATTTGGGACAATGCCTTCTACAGACTCTAGTTCAGATTTCGAAATCTCTTCAGGAGATGACCTACCATTTTAATTAGAATAGGGGGAAAGAAAAATGGCAGACAAAAAGAACAATAAAAGAAATATGAGAAACAACGATGAAGATTATAATCCTAAATTTAGAAAAGCAAGAAAAAAAGTATGCCCACTATGTGCAGACAAAAACTTGAAACTAGATTATAAAAATGCAGACCAATTGAGAAAATTCGTTAATGAAAAAGGAAAAATACTTCCAAGAAGAGCAACTGGTGCATGTGCAATTCATCAAAGAGACATTACACTAGCTGTTAAAAGAGCTAGACAAATAGCTGTATTACCATACACAGCAGAATAATATTAAATACACTCGAAAGAGTGTATTTTTTTTGTTTAAATTTGTAGCAGATGGGGAATAATTTCAATAAAATAATATAGAAAATCAGGAGAATATTATGAAAATTGGAGTTGCCCTATCTGGTGGCGGAATACGTGGAATTGCACATGCAGGAGTACTAAAAGCTTTAAAAGAAAATAACATTAAGGTTGATATAATAGGTGGAACAAGTGCAGGAGGAATGGTGGCAAGCCTATATGCTATGGGCTTTGAACCAGAACAAATACATGAACTATTTAAAAAATATGCTAAAGAAATAATAGGGACAAAACATTTGCCACTTATATCTAAGCTATTGCACTTTTCTTTTAGTAAAAAAATCACACTAACAGGTTTTAATAATGGAGAAGCTATTGAAAAAATATATGATAAAGTAGCTAAAGAGCAAGGAATAGAAAAAATAAGTCAAATTCAAATGCCTTTGGTAATTCCAACTGTAGATATTATGAATCCAAAAGAATATATATTTACAAACAATATTCCAATAAATGCAGAGGACAAAAGTAAATATATTAAAGATATAACAGTTGGAAAAGCAGTAAGAGCTAGTAGTAGTTTTCCAGCAGTATTTATGCCTTGCAGAATAAAAGATTATGCATTTATGGATGGTGGGGTATTAGATAATGTGCCGGTACAAGAAGTAAGAAACCAAGGAGCCGAAAGAGTTTTAGCTGTAAAATTTGATGCTGATCAAATAGAAAAAGATAGTAACATAATGGACATTGCTATGAAGACAATTGACATTATGGGAAGTAAGATATCTGAAGAAGGCTTGAAAACAAGTGATTACATTTTAAATGTGTATACTGATAAAGTAGGTTTATTAGATATTGAAAAACTAGACAAATGTTATGAGTACGGATATCAAAGTGTAATTAAAAATTTAGATGCAATAAAAAAGGCTCTAGGTTAACTAGAGCCATAATTTATTCTTTAACTTCTTCTAAAGCTTTTTTGGTAAATAGTGAATATACAAATATTCCTAATCCGAAAACTACAGTGAATATTGAGATATATCCTCCAACAAATGGTACTTGTTGTAATAGCCATAATACTGCAACTGAAGCAATAGAAAGTAATATAAATTTAGTTTTAGTTATATTTTTCAACTTATTTGCAAAATAGTTTCCAATTGCCATACCTAAAATAGCTATAGTAATCGAAAGAACTAAAAGATATACAACAATTAGAGCGCAGCTAGCATAAACAAAAATACCAGTAAGAGCTAATATAAGTGATGCTATTGGAACAAATATTATCGCACCAATACCGATTAATGCTGATATGAATGGCTTTTTAGTCATACTGTAAGTTGCTTTCTTTGCAAAGTTTGGTGTAACAAATGTAGCTAAAATAATAACTAGAGTAGCATATAACACAACAATAAAGAAGTTAGTAACATAATTTGAAATTATTTTAGCAGTAGATGGTTGTTCAACTGTCATTTTTTCAAAATTAACTTTTCCAATAACTACATCTTCAGGAATAGTAACTTCATTTGGTGTACTATAATTTAAATCACCACCAATTAAATTTTTAGCACCCTCATCAAAAGAAAGAGTATTTGCTGATAAATTTACATCCCTACCAACTTTACCTTGGAAAGTTGCCGTACTAACTGATAAATTTAAATCTCTAGCAACAAAACCATTTTCAGCTAATGTGAATTCTTGTGAAAGTGCATAAACATCATTAACCTTGCCTGAAATTTTCATTTCTTTGGCTAAAGCAAATACAGTACCAGTTACTTCAGCACCTGACTCAATTACCAATGAATTTGCCATTACAAATAAGTCACCTTTTACATAACCAGAAATAGTAACTTTTTGTCCCATTAAAAATGAGTTACCATTAACATAACCATTAAGTAATACATTAGTGTTACCTTCGTAAACAGCAGAGTTAGTATTTGGTATAGTAGTTGTCTCATTCTCTCCTGAGCTTTGTGAAGTTTCAGCAATAGGCATTGCACCTTCTTGACTAGTAGTAACTACATCAGTTGCGAAACAAACAGAAGAAAATACTACTAATAAAGCAAAACATAAAGCTAAAATTTTAAATGTTTTTTTCATAAAAAAACCTCCTTTTAAATTTGATATAAATATATACCATTAAAAGGAGAATGTCAACTATTTGCACGATTTACACAAATGTTTAATACAGCAATTTTCACAATTGGGTTTTTGAGATTTGCAAGTATTTCTTCCATGCCAAATTAAAATATGATTAGCATCATAATAATATTCTTTGGGAAATAGTTTTAATAAATCTTGTTCTATTTTTTGAGGTTCTTTAGCACTTGAGAATCCAATACGATTAGATATTCTCTTAGCATGAGTATCAACAGCAATTCCTTGAGGGTTATTAAAAGCCTCAAGCATTATTACATTAGCACTTTTTCTACCAACACCGGGAATAGACATCAATTCTTCCATAGTTTGAGGAACTTCACCATTAAATTCAGTTAAGATTTTTTGAGAGGCAAGTTTTAAGTTTTTAGCCTTGTTTTTATAAAATCCACAAGAATGAATCAAGTTTTCAATATCCTCCAAAGGCATATCTGCAAAAGCTTTAGGAGTATTATATTTTGGAAAAAATTCGGCAGTTACTTTGTTTACTCTTTCATCAGTGCATTGAGCAGAGAGCATTACAGCAACCATCATCTCAAAAGGAGTATTAAAATCTAAACTACATTTTGCATCAGGATATTGTTTTTTTAATAATTCAAAAATTTCAACTGCTTGTTTTCTATTCATAATATCACCTCATAAATATATTAAAACACAAAAAAAGGGAACTTTCAACAAGAGAAAACATAAAATGGTAACAGATAAGAAAAAAACTTAATATAATATACAAAAGAATTAGGGAGGTAATTTACATATGTTATGTGCATTGAAAAAAACATTAGGTGTATGCCTTATAGGTTTGGGACTTGGAATATTGCTTGTATTATTACTTCCGATATCAGGCTGGCTATTTACTATTGGACTTGTGATTGTAATTGTTGGTTTAATGTGGTTATCTTGTTAAAAAGGAGAGTGAATAATAAATGACTATTGTTGTAAAAAAAGTTCCAAAATGTTTAAGAGGAATTGTAAAATTATTATTTGGAATAAAAGAAAAATGATACGAAAAAAGAGGCTATTCATATAGCCTTTATTTTCTGTTTGTATATCTATTATAATAACTCATTAATTAAGCTCTAGCAACTTTTCCAGAACGTAAGCATTTTGTACAAGCATGAATTGTTTGAGTTTCACCATTAACAACAGCTTTTACTCTTCTTAAATTTGGTTTAAAAGTTCTAGTTGTTCTTCTACTAACGTGAGAACGAGCAATACTTATTTTGTTTCCATGAGCTAATGTTTTTCCACAAATATCACATTTTGCCATTAAACTGCACCTCCTATGCGAAATCTAAAATTGACTAAATACAAGTTTAACACATAATTTTAAAAATTACAAGACTTTTTTGAAAATTTGGTAAATTTCCACAAATTAGTTGACAAATACGGAAAATATATGTTATACTAATAAACGTAAATTAAAGAAGCAATCCATGCTCACCTTAAGCAGATGGCAAAAAGGTAAATATTTTACTTAATTTATTAGGTATTTTTGTGTGTGGATTGATTTTTAAATCAATCTTTTTTTGATTTAATTTTATGGAGGTGTTTTATTATAAAACAAGATTTACCAATCAATGAACAAATTAGAGCAAGTAAAGTACAACTAATTGATGAAAATGGAGAAAAAAAAGGAGTAGTAAGTCTTAGTGAAGCTCTAGATATGGCTTTTGAAAAAAAATTAGACTTAGTTATGGTTTCTCCAAACCCAGAAATGCCAGTTTGTAAAATTATGAATTATGGCAAATACAAATTTGAACAATCTAAAAGAGAAAAAGAAGCTCGTAAAAAGCAAAAAAGTTTTGAAGTAAAAGAAATTCGTATCACACCAAATATTGATACACATGATTTTGAATTCAAAGCTAAAAATGCGAGAAAATTTTTAGAAGATGGCAACAAAGTAAAAATCACATTAAAATTTAGAGGAAGAGAAATGAACTATATTAAATTAGGAGAAGAAGTTCTTCAAAAATTTATAGATGATTTATCAGATATTTCTGTTCCAGAGAAAAAGCCACTTTTAGAAGGTAAAAACATGTTTATTATATTGGCTAAAAAAGCTGATAAGTAATATATACAAAAAGCATTAAATTTAAAGGAGGAATAAATTATGCCAAAACTAAAAACAAACAAAGCAGCTAAAAAGAGATATTCTTACACAGCTACTGGAAAAGTTAAAAGAACAAAGGCTAATAAAAGACATATTTTAGCTAGAAAAACAAGCAGAGCAAAATCTAGAGGAAAAGTGCAAGATGCTTATGCAGATAAAACATGTGAAGCAGGAATCAAAAAAATGCTACCATATGGAAACTAAAAATAGAAGAATAGAGGAAGGTGAATTAAAATGGCAAGAGTAAAAACAGCAATAATTACTCGTAAAAAACATAAAAAAATATTAAAAAGAGCAAAAGGATATTATGGTGCAAAACACTATAGATTTAGAATGGCTAAACAAGCTGTTATGAAATCTGGAAAATATGCTTATGTAGGAAGAAAAGACAAAAAGAGTAATTTTAGAAAATTATGGATAGCAAGAATTAATGCAGCAGCTAGAATGAATGGAACAACATACAGCAAATTAGTTGCAGGACTAAAAAAAGCAAATGTTGTTGTTAACAGAAAAATGTTAGCTGAACTTGCAGTAACAGATCCAAAAGCATTTACTGAAATAGTAAAAGTAGCTGAAAAAGCAAGCAAATAAATAAAATATTTATAGAAGAACAGAACCCAAAAAGTGTTTAAACTTTTGGGTTCTGTTTAATTGTATATTCTATTAAGAATACAATATTATGCTTTGAATCTGTGAAAATCAATGAGAAATTGCTCTACGTCATTAGAAGACTTAAAGTTAATACTGAAGGTTAAGTAACACATATCCTCATCAGCACTATCTTGAATGCCTACTACTTTACTCTTTGTGAGATTAGAAATAGTTATGGAATCTGCAAAAAGAGAAGCAATAGTCTCGGATAGTGACAACAGTGATCTTTGACTGCCTTGCATTGAAGTGAAGGAAATCATTGTTTCGGAACTTTTGGAAGCTTCCCATTCATTATTTAGATGGAATGAATTGGGATATTGAGAAATAACGTAATTGACAAAATCGTTTGCAACTTTTGCATTCTTAAATTTTACAATTAGTACATTTTCTCCCATAGCTATAGAAAGTTGTTGTCCATTGAATTGCTGGATGATGTTTTGAATTTTGGTTTTTATAGTGCAACCAAATTCAATCCGTACAAGATTTTTTTCGATTTCGTATGACCAATTATAGATATTGATCATTTAAAGCACCTCCTATAAAATTTACATAATTATAACATTAATAAAACGAAAAAACAATATAAAATTATGAAAAACAATAAAAACGTAATCATATTATGTTGACAACAACTTGAAAAAATGGTAAAATTTGAATATGACAGTAAATACTTTTTTAATGCCTTTGACAAATGGAGGAGGTAGAATCATGAAGAAAGACATTAGATTTTTGGTCACCAATAGTTGCAACTATGGTTGCTACTTTTGCCACGCAGAAGGTGTAAGTGGAACATTAGGGAAGAATGAACTGACGGTAGAGAATTACATTACTCTCTTCAATCTCTATTCTGAGCTTGAAGGATGGAATGGTGTTACTCTGTCTGGAGGAGAACCGTTCCTATTTCGGGACATCGACGAGTTGCTCAAACGCCTTTATGAGGCAGGAGCACAGGTAACTGTGGTTACAAATGGAGCATTGCTTGACCGGCATCTTCCGGCTATCAAGTACATCAAAAGAATTAATGTTTCTATTCACACTACAGACCCGCAAATGTATGGGACAATCATCGGAAGAGACGGGGAAAAACTGTATGCGGTTGAAAATAACCTGAAGACAGTAAGAGCTCTTTATCCTGAGTTGGAAATTAGGCTGAACGTAACCCCGTGTTTGCAAAACGGTTGGAGCATTGACGAATTCAGAAATTTGATTTCGTATGCTAAAATGGTTGAAGCAACTGTGAAATGCACCGAACTTTTCCCGTATAACCAGCAGGATTGTGTGAGAATTGAAACACTGCGACAGCAGGTGCAGGAATTGGGCTATACCTATATTCCTACGGATGACAGAACAGAGTGCTATGAAAATGAAGGACACAGAGTCTTTCTGACACAGTGTACGTGTTCTAAGGCTGTTGAAACAGATTCGCCGATTGAATGCTGCAGGCAAACGCACGATTTGTACGTAAACCATGATGCACGGTTTCCTCTTTGTAGAATCAGTAACGATGCTATTGATTTTTGGGAGGAAATTGAAACAAACGATTTGGAGTTTTTGATGCTTAAGATGAAACTGGCACAACGAAAGTTGTCTAGAGAGTCTTGCAACAAACAACTGAGAAGTATTTACTTCTAAAATCTAATGGATTTCAAGCAAAATATTTTCTAAATATTTTGCTTGAAACTTTATTTAATGTAATCTATAATTGTATATATAAAATTTAATAGGAGTTTATTCAAATGGAATTAGAAAATGAAGAAATAAAAAAATATTTACAAATCTTATCGAAGGAATTTCCAGCTTTTTTAATAGAATATGCTAATGTGCCAGAAATGCAAAGATTAAAGGGAATAAGTATGGTATCAGCATGTGAACACACTAAATTGATTCCATATAAATTTTTCCATACTAGATATGAACATAGTTTAGGAGTTGCGCTAATTGTTTGGCACTTTACTAAGGATAAAAAACAAGCAATAGCAGGGCTATATCATGATATAGCAACACCATCTTTCAGCCATGTTGTAGATTATTTACATGGAGATTATGAAAAACAAGAATCAACAGAAGAGCTTACAGAAACAATCATAAAAAATTCAAAAGACATAATGAAACTATTAAATAGAGATAATATAAAATTGGAAGAAGTCATAGATTATCACATATATCCAATTGCAGATAATGATAGTCCAAAATTATCTGCAGATAGATTAGAGTATACACTAAGTGATGGTCTAGTAACACAAGATGCATTTACTTTAGAGTCTATTGATAGAATATATAACAATATAAAAATATTAAAAAATGAGCAAGGCGAAGATGAAATTGGATTTGAAAATCTAGATATAGCAGAAGAATATTTAAGAAGATCAAGTATAATGTGGCATTTGTTTTGTGGAAATAGTGAAAACAACATGATTATGCAATTCTGGACAGATATATTGAGAAAAATGGCAAAAGAAAACTATATTACAGAAGAAGACTTATACTTGTATTCTGAAAAAGAAATAGTTGATAAAATAAGAAATTGTCCTAATAAAAAAATAAGAGATGCTTTTGAAATCTTTTCAAATAGTACACACGTTGGAAGAAGTGATACAGAAGTTAAAGATAAATATTGTATATCAATAAAAGTTAAGAAAAGATATACAAATCCATTAGTAGTATGTGAGGATGGACAGGCAAGGAGAATAAGTGATATCTCTCAAATAGGAAAAGAATTGATAGAGGATATAAAACATTATGAAGACAGCAAATATGCATACCTAAATATAGATTTATAAATTAACAAATGAAGTTGTAATATAATAATTAAATTTCAGGAGGTTAATATGAAAATTGCCATAGAAGGAATGGACGGAGTTGGAAAGAGTACAATAGCCAAAGAACTTGCAAAAAGAAATGAATTTACATATATAGGTGATGCAATACATAAAGTATTTGACGCTACAGATAAGGAAAGTGAATATTACAAAATCTTCAAAAGAAGAGAAAATCAGTTGTTTTTTGAGAGCGGAAATGATATTTTAAGAGCTTGGTTATGTTCACTTGGAAATATATATACAGCGACCCAAGTAAAAGATAAGAATATAGTTGTAGATAGACATATATTGTCAAACTTTCAGCAAAATGGTACCAGAGAAAATATAGAAATTTATAAAACATTATTATCTTTAATAGGAGTACCAGACATGAGTGTTATTCTATATGCTTCGCCAGAAGTTAGACTCCAAAGAATTTATACTAGAAATAAAAATGATAGAGATTTACAAGATGAAGCTATAAAGGCAGATGGATATAAGGGAATGATTAAATTTGCAGAGAAATTCAATATGCCACATATTGTAATAGATACAGAAGAAAAAAGTATAGATGATATAGTACAAGAGATTGAAGAAAAAGTGATTAAAAAAATTAAGGGGGAAGAATTGGATGAAAGATAAAAAATTAATTTTATCAATTTCATTTTGCTTTCATGATTCATGCATAACTCTTGCAAATGAGGAAGAAGTTCTTATACATTTGGAAGCTGAAAGAATTTTTAGAGCAAAACATAAGAAATTTACTAGTTTAGAGGAAGTTGACCAGCTAGTAAAAATTGGACTTGATTACATAGGAAAGACTATAGATGATGTAGATGAGGTATTGGTGACAGAATGGCAAAATCTATACAATGGAAATAAAGTCTGTGTTTTAGGCAGAGAGTTTGATGCTATATTAACTAATCACCATGAAAACCATATTGGAGTTGTATTACCTAAAAAGTTTGAAAAATGCGTTATATTTATTTCAGATGGAGGTAGTGAAGAAGGAACAACAAAGGTATACTATAAAGAAGGAGACAAAATATGGTTAGCAGAAGATTTAAATGATTCAGCTTGTACAGGACAATTTTATGGAACTATGGCACAATTATTATTAGAACCTGATTTTGACAGAGCACACACATCAGCTGTTGGCAAGTTTATGGGATTAAGTTCATTAGGAAAATATGATGACAACATAATGAAAATAATTAAACAAAATGAAAAAGAAATAAACCAGTTATATGTTAATGGATGCAAACATTTATTACCATTGTTTAATCTACCAGATTATTATGCAAAAGCATGGGAAGATGAAAACAAACAAAACATAGCATATACTGCACACAATTATTGGGTTGACACTAATGTAGAAAAATTAAGAAAGCATAGTGAATTTTCAAAAAATATATGTATGTCTGGAGGATGTTCATTAAACATTTCTTTAAACTCAAAATTATTAGATGAAAAGATTTTTGACAATGTTTATGTAAGCCCAATATCTACTGATGGGGGACAGTCTTTAGGTGCTATTTTGTATAGATACCCAAATATAAAAGTAGACTACCCATTCCTAGGTAGAGGAAAAAGTGAAGTTAGTAGCTATGATGAACAAATTATAAAAGATATTTTAGACCATAAAGTAATAGCATGGTTCCAAGGAAGAAGTGAAATAGGAGCAAGAGCATTAGGACATAGAAGCTTTATTGGACTTCCTGATAGTGTTGAAATGAGAGTCAAGATTAGTGAGAAGATAAAGAGAAGAGAGCCATACAGACCAGTTGCAGCTATGATTCCAGAAGAGTTTATTACAGAATATTTTGAGCAAAATTATTCTTCACCATATATGACTTTCTGTGCAAAAGCAAAAGATATTACAAAAGAAGAAGCACCAGCAATTGTCCACTTCGATGGAACAACTAGAGTTCAAACAGTAACTAAAGAGGATAATCCTATTATATATGACATATTGATTAAATTAAAAGAAATTGGCAAAGCTCCAATTTTAATGAATACATCTTTTAATGATGCTAGTGAACCGATAGTTGATACTCCGGAAGATGCTATAAAAACTTATAAACTAAGTGGAGCTGATGAACTATATATAGACGGAGTGAAATATACAGAGTGAAAGAAAACATAACAGTACCAAAACTAGTTATTATAGGAGACTCTGCATATGATACAAATAAATTTATTGGTGAAGATGGTAGTCATTTTTTTAAAACTAATTATGGAGGAGCAGGAACATATTCCAGTGTACCAGCTAGTTTATTTTACAGAGTGGGACTAGTTAGCAATGCGGGAGAAGATTTTAACGTAGATAAATTAAAAAAATTCAATATAGATTTAAGAGGATTTCATACACGTAAAGATGAAAAAACTTCAAGGTTTTATAATATCTTGAAAACAAGAGATGGACAGGAAAGAGAAATTGCGGCAGAATATAATGAAAGACTAACAGCAACTTTTGATGATATACCAAAGGAATTTTTGAAAGCAAAGTATTTCTATATTTCTACAATGTTGCCAAAAAATCAAAAACAAATTATAGAAAAATTACGAAATCATAATCCAAATGTAATAATAGGTGTAGATACATTTGAAGAATATGCAAATTCAGATGAAACAAGAGAAGTATTTGATTTAGCAGATATTGCCTTTGTAGATAAAGAATTTTCAAATTTAATACAGTGCAAATCTAAAACAAAAGTAATAAAGCTAGGTAAAACAGGATGTATATTACTAGACAGAGAGCATGCGCAAAAATTTGATGCTACTGTTATTGAAAATGTAGTAGATAAAACAGGAGCAGGCGATTGTTTAAATGGTGTATTTATGAATTTAATTGCAAATGGATATTCAAATGAGGTAGCATTGAAAAAAGCGATAGAAATAGCTACACTATCAATAAAAGATTTTGGAATTTTACATATAAAAGATAGAATTATGACAGAACGAGACGAGGCAAGATAGTGATTACATACTTTTAGATAATACTTTATGTATTATATATATTATTTGAAAGGAAGGGTAACAACATGTTGTTGACAAGAGAGGCGTGCCGGCAGAAAGAGGAAGAAATAAGAAAACTAAGAGAAAAGCTGAATGAGGTAAGACGGGAAAAAGGAGAGCAAGTTGCTCAAGCTCCTGGTGACAATCGTCATGATAATTTCGGACTTGAACAAGCCGAAATCCAAGAAAGAGCAATCATGAATGAGATTCGAGAGCTGGATGCACAGTTAAAAAATGCATCAATAGTGGAGAATCTTGCACACAAGAGCAAGCAAATTGTTCAAGTTGGAGATCGTGTGAAACTTGAGCTAAACTATGAAAATGACAGAGTCATTACCATGGAATACAAACTGGTTGCACTTCCCACAGAAGAGAGGTCGACAATCACCTTGAATTCTCCTATTGGCAAAGTCATCTTCCATAAGGAAGTAGGCTTCGAAGGAGAGTGCAAAGTTGCAAATGGCAATAGGGTTAAAATTATAATCCTAGAAATTAACTGAGCGACTAATCCTTTCAAAAAACTTTCTGAATTAGAAAGTTAGGCTGTTGATTATTATAATCAACAGCCATCTTTTTTGCTTTATTGTTTCTTAATTTTAGGTTTAGCAATAAGTGAAGCTAAATATCCAAAGAATACTGCAGCAGCAATTCCACCAGCAGAAGCTTTAACTCCACCAGTAAAAGCACCCAACAATCCAGAACTTTGCACTTCTTGAATAGCACCTTTAGCTAGGTTTGCACCAAATCCAGTTAATGGTACAGTTGCACCGGCACCAGCAAATTCTATTATATATTTATAAATTCCAAGTCCACCAAGTATGGCACCAGCTGTAACATATATTACTAAAATTCTAGCAGGAGTCAATTTGGTTTTATCAATTAAAAGCTGACCTATTATACAAATAATTCCTCCAACAACAAAACATTTTAATAAACCCATCAAATCAATACTTTGTATAAATTCCATACAATTCACCTCCAAACCTAGTTCTCAATAGCAACAGCATGTGCAATACCAGGGATACTTTCACCTTGTTGAGAAGTGGTTGCATTAGTTAAAGCGCCAGTTGCAATTAGTAAAATTCTATTTAATTTTCTATCTTTTAATTGTTTGAAAAAATATCCTGAAAATACAGTTCCTATACAAGCACAGCCACTACCGCCAGAATGAGTATCTTGAGTATTTTTATCAAACATCAAAACACCACAGTCATTATAAATACTCTTGATATTGTAACCTTTAGTCTCAGCAAGTTCTATTACAATATCTTTACCAATATGACCTAAATCACCTGTGATAATTGCATCGTAATAGCTAGGCTTTCTATCTGTATCTCTTAAATGAGTAATTAAAGTATCTAAAGCAGCAGGAGCCATAGCAGCACCCATATTGTTTGCATCTTTTATTCCCATATCAACAATTTTTCCAGGTGTAATATGCGTAATAAATGGACCTGTACCAGATTTTGATAAAACAGCAGCACCAGAACCAGTTACTGTCCATTGAGAAGTAGGAGGTCTTTGATTTCCTAATTCTAATGGAAAACGGAATTGTTTTTCAGCACTACAAAAATGACTAGAAGTAGCGCACAAAACATTATTGGCAGCACCACCATCTAAAAATACGCTACCTAAACATAAACCTTCAACAAATGTTGAACAAGCACCAAATATTCCAAAAAACGGAATGTTTAATTCTCTAAGACCAAAGCTAGATGAAATACATTGATTTAGCAAATCACCTGCAAAACAGTAATCTATGTCACTTGCAGGAACACCAGATTTCGTAATAGCCAAATTCACAGTTTCTTTTATAATCTTACTTTCAGCCTTTTCCCAAGTTTTTTCTCCCCAAAATTCATCTTCTAAACATTGGTCAAAATATTTAGCCAATGGACCTTGTCCTTCTTTAGGACCAACAATACTAGCAACTTCAGTTATTGTTGGTGGATTATCTAATTTAATTGTTTGTTCACCTAAACGAGTCATAAAATTCTTCCTTCCTTATTTAATAAATAGAGCAGCAATTATACCAATAATTACAGATGATGAAATTCCAAAAACTAATACTGGACCTGCGACTGTAAACATTTTGCCACCAACACCCATTACATATCCTTCTGATTTATATTCGATAGCAGGAGAGACAATAGAGTTTGCAAAACCTGTAATAGGCACTAAAGAACCTGCACCTGCAAATTTTCCTATTTTATTAAATATATTCAAACCTGTTAAAATTGCAGCAATGGCAATCAAAGTAATAGATACAACAGTTGAAGAAGCAACCTCGTCCATACCTTTGTACTTACAGAAATCCATAATAATCTGCCCAATACTACAAATCAATCCGCCTACCCAAAATGCATTAAAACAATTTTTTAGAATAGGAGAATTAGGGGATTTTTTATCAACATAATCACTGTATTCTTGTTTTGTTTCAATTGGTTTCATTATATAGCCTCCTTTAATCTCTATCTCTATCAATAACAAAAGATAAATCTAAATCAACAAAATATTCTACTAATTTTTTACCATCAATTCTTGCACGTTGTTCAATAATTTTTACGTTTGACAAATAATCAATAGTTTTTGAAGCCTCTGCAACTGCTTGTACAATTGCATCTTTCCAAGATACTGTAGATGTACCTGTAATTCTTAAATGTTTTTCAACTCCCATTTTAAAACCTCCAAATATATATTTTTTGCTATTTCTATCTTTTCCCAAAAAATAAAAAATATACAATTTTAATAATAAAATTTTTTGTCGAATTTTGACATACGATTTTACTTGAAAAACACTACGAAATGTAGTATTTTAATAGTAATTATTTCAATTTTTTTAAAATCTTTTAAAATTAAATCTTAAAAATTTCCAAGAAAACATAAATAAAAGAAAGAAGGTAATAACAATAAGAGAAACTAACTTTGAAACAGAATATGATAAATGGAATAAAATAGACAGAACAGGTAGTTTTCTCATAGGGAAAACGTCAAAAGCACTTCGAAGTATAGGATTAAATAATTATGATATAGTTATAGATAAATCAAAGATACTAAATATACAAAATAAACATCCTGAAATGACAGATAGTATTATAAAAAGCATACCTCATATAGTAGAAAAACCGACAATAATATTAAACACACATTCTAAACAGAAAAAGGCACAAGGAAGAAAATTGATTTTTGGTGAAGTTTGTGATAGTAAAGGAAATCCTGTTTTAGTGGTATTAGAATTAAATCCAAAAGAAAATAAGTTTAATATTAATAAAATATATAAGATTGCTAGCGCTTACGGAAAAGAAAAGACAAATGTAATACAGAGTTGGTTAGAAAAAGAAAATGATATTTTATATATAGATAAACAAAAAAATAGAACTATAAATTGGTTAAGTGGACTTGGGCTCCAATTGCCTGTGCCAAATAACAAATCTAGTTCTATAAATAGAATAACACCTTATAAATAAAATGTCAAGCCTATTATTTTATATTTTATGCAATAATAATAAAAAAATTCTTTAATTATTTCTTAAAATTTAAAAATGCCTATTCACTTAAACCCAAAAATATGATATAGTGAAAACTAGAATAAATATTGGGAGATAAAATATGGGTGAAATTGAAAAGAAAAAATCAAAAATAGGAATTATAATAGCAATAATCATAATTGCATTAGTTTTAATAGTAGGAGCAATTGGAGGATATTATGTAATAAAACGTAATTACATAGTAAGCAAAATAAATCAAACAAACTTAATAATAAACAATTCAAATGCAACTTCAAGTTTAAAAAATAATGTATATATAAAAAATGGAGTAGTATATGTATCAAAACCAGATATATATAACTTCTTTGATAATACAATTATATATGATGAAAAGTACAACCAAGTAGTTACCACTTCTAGTACAAAAATAGCAAGTTTGCCAATAGATAGTAAACAAATTCAAGTTAACAGTTCAAATACAACAATTAAGGCGGGAGCTATTATATTAGACGAGGTAGCATATGTTCCAATTTCAGAATTAGATGAAGTATATAATATAAAAACAACATATGTTGAAAGTGAAGATTTGGTATACATTGATTCTTTAGATAGAGAACAACAAACAGCAACACTAAAAAAAGACTCAAGTATAAAATACAAACCAACAATTATTTCAGCAACTTTAGCAAAAGCAAAACAAGGCGATACATTAACTATTGCAAACCGTAGTGATTATCCTGTACCTAATGGTTGGACAAGAGTTAGAACAGAAAATGGAACTCTAGGATATATCCAAACTGGTAAATTAAATGAGTTTAAAACTATAAGAGAAAAGGCAGAAGAAAAAGCTAAAATAGAAGGACCAATAAGCCTAGCTTGGGACTATTATTCAGAATATGTTTCAGCACCAACAAGAACAGGAAAAATTACAGGAGTAAATGTGGTATCTCCAAGTTTCTTCTATATGACTAAATACAGTACAACAAATATATATGAAAATGTAGGAAATGAAGGAATTGCATATGTAAACTGGGCACATGGAAATGGTTATCAAGTTTGGCCAATGTTTACAAATTCAAATATGAGCGAAACATCTAAAATGCTTAGTGACTACAAATCAAGGGAGAATGTAATAAATCAAATTATAAAATATATTAAACAATATAACTTAGATGGAATAAACATTGATTTCGAAGGAATGTATGAAACAGACAAAGATAATTTCTCAAGATTTCTAATTGAAATAAGACCTAGACTAAATGAAATAGGAGCAGTATTATCAGTGGATGTAACAGCACCAGATGGCGCACCAGAATGGTCTTTATGTTATGATAGATATACTATAGGAAAAGTTGCAGACTATGTAATGTTTATGGCATATGATCAATATGGAGTATCAGCAACAAAAGCAGGAACAACAGCAGGGCATAATTGGGTAGAAGCAAATGTAAAAAAATTCTTAGGACAAGAAGAAGTAAAAGCTGAAAAGATAATTCTAGGAATTCCATTCTATACAAGAGTTTGGAAAGAAATCAACGGAAATGTAATTTCAAGTGTTGTTAATATAGGCAATGTGAATAATCTAATACCAAGTAATGCAACAAAAACATGGGACGAAGATTTACAACAATACTATGTAGAATACAAAAAAGGTGGAGCAACATATAAAATTTGGGTTGAAGACGAAAAATCAATTGAAGCAAAACTAGACTTAGTATCAAAATACAACTTAGGTGGTGCTGCTTACTGGGAATATGACAGAGCAACAAACTCAATTTGGAATTTGATAGAAAGTAAAATTAAATAAGTAATAAATATAAAATCACTTCAATATAATATAGAACAAGCTATATATTGAGGTGATTTTTATGTTGGCATATTTGAAGTTAAAAACAAATGACGAGGAATTATATGAAACAAATTACTTAGAAGAGCTAAAACAAAAACAAACTAAATTTTCAAAATTGCAATATACAATATGCAAATATTATTATAATTTTATAGCAAAACTAAAGTATCATATGAATATAATCACAGTAAAACAAATATATGATGCATACCTATTTATACTACCATTTTCAGATTTAAGCAAAGATACAAAATTGGAAAAATGCATAAAAAAAGTAAAAATCTTAATGCAAAGATATAACATACAATCTCTGGTAGCAGAAGATAATTTAAAACAAAGTGAAAAGTTTAAGAAGATAATAGAGCCGGAGACTAAAAAAATACATATATTAGATGGTAGAGGAATAATGCCATATTTAATACAGGAAACCTTAGAGAATATTCTAAAAAGACAAGGCTCAAAAACAGAATTAGAAGATTTATATATTTGTGTAAAAGAAAACAAACCATTACACATAGAGAACATTATATATCTAATGAAATATTTTAAAAATATAAACATAGTAACACCAAACATAAAGGAATTTCAGAGAGTAGCTGATAAAATAGAAGAAAACGAGAATATAATAATTACGGTTACAAACAATAAAAAGAAAAGCTTGAAAAAAGCCAAAGTAATAGTGAACTTTGATTTACAAGAAAATGAGATAAATAAGTATATAATATATAGGGAAGCGGTTATCCTAACAATAGATGAAAAAGGCTTTTATGAAAGCAATACTTTTAATGGAATACAAATACGAAGAATAGGAATTGATGCCTCAAATGAAATTAAAGATTTCTTTGAGCAATATAATCTGCTAGACGATAACGAATTGTCTGCATTGTACGAAAGTAGAATAAATCAAAAACAAGGACTATCGCAAATAAAACAACAAATGAAAAAAGACGAAATCAAAGTAACAAAGTTGTACGGAAAAAATGGAAGTTTGTGAAAATTATATGAATTTTCTTGACAAATGGCAAAAAATCTAGTATATTAAAGAAGTCGCAACAAATTATATTTATTTATAGTTTGTTGCAATTAATTTTTTCATTGTGAAAGCAAAGGAGGAAGGACAAATGGAAGAAAACAAAGAAGTGTTATTAACACAAGAAGGATTTGACAAACTAGAACAAGAATTAGAAAATTTAAAAACAGTAAAAAGAGTAGAGATAGCTGAAAGAATTAAAGTGGCTTTAGGATTTGGAGATTTATCAGAAAATTCTGAATATGACGAAGCAAAAAATGCTCAAGCAGAAAATGAAACAAAAATTGCAGAATTAGAAAATAAAATCAGATATGCTAAAATTATAGATGAATCAGAAATAGACACAAAAACAGTTCAAGTAGGAAATACTGTTAAATTGTTAGACTTAGAATTTGATGAAGAAGTAAGCTATACTATAGTTGGATCTACAGAGGTAGATATAGCACAAAATAAAATTTCAAATGAGTCACCAATAGGCAGTGCTATTTTAGGTGCAAAAAAGAACCAAATTGTAGAAGTTCAAGCACCAGCTGGAGTAATGCAATATAAAGTTTTATCAATAACAAAATAAGAATTAAAAAAATGTCAAAGGACTAACCTTTGGCATTTTCTATTTTTATAGCACTTTCTAAAGCTAAAGTTATCATATTATTTAAAGACTTTTCTCTCTCTTCAGAACTAATTTCTTGTTTCTTGTAATGAGAATCAACTACAGTCAATAAGCAAGAAGCCTGTCTACCTAGATAATGAGCCATATAAAATAAAGCAAAAGCTTCCATTTCAGCACCAATAATATTAAGCTCTTTAGGAAATCTTTTAATTAAATTTGGAATACTCTCTAAATAACCATCAAAACAGTCACTACATAAAGTATTTCCTTTTATATAAGGAATATTTATTTCTTTTGCAGTACTTTCTATAATCTCATTTAAAAATTCACTAGATTCAATTAAATGACAATCTTTTTCATTCCATTCATAAGCAAAATTTCCTTCAGTATAACTCTTATCAACTAATATAGTATCAAAAATATTTAAATCTTCAGAATAAGCTCCACAAGAACCAATACGAATAATATTTTCTACATCGTAAAATTTATATAACTCATAGCAGTAAATTCCCATACTTGCCATACCCATACCATGAGAAAATACAGTGATTTCTTTTCCTTTATAAGTTCCAGTATATGCAAGCATGTTTCTAACAGTATTTACTAATCTAGCATTCTCTAAAAAATTCTCTGCAATATATTTAGCACGTAAAGGGTCACCAGGCATAAGCACAGTTTTTGCAATATCTTCTTTTTTAGCATTACAATGAATAGGCATAAAAAATCCTCCTTAAAATTAATATATTAGTATTATATAAGAAAAGATATAAAAAAATCAATCAAAATTTACAAAATATCCATTGAATATTTTTTAGTATTTGGTATATAATCTATATATAAAATTTCAAAGGAGGAAAATTTATGGAGAGAAAAGTAAAAGTTGTACAATTTGGTACAGGAAAAATGGCGGTTTATACAATGCGCTATGTGTATGAAAAAGGAGCAGAAATAGTTGGAGCAATTGATGTAAACCCATCTGTTATTGGCAAAGATATAGGAGAAATTATTGGAGGAGAAAATAAAGGTGTAACTGTAACAGCTTTAGAAAATGCAGAAGAAATGTTAAAACAAGTTCAACCAGATATTGCTATAGTTACTACAATGAGCTTAATAGCAGATGTTAGAGATGCTTTAATGCTTTGTGCTAAATTAGGAATAAATGCAATTACAACATGTGAAGAAGCATTTTATCCAGAAAATTCAAACCCCGCAACTACAAAAGAATTAGACGAAATGGCAAAACAAACAGGATGTACAATTACAGGAAGTGGATATCAAGACATTTATTGGGGACAATTAATTAGTTCAATTGCAGGATCAACACATAAAATCACAAAAATAAAAGGAAGCTCAAGCTACAATGTAGAAGACTATGGAATAGCTTTAGCAAAAGCACATGGTTCAGGATTAACAATGCAAGAATTTGAAGATCAAGTAGCTTCAGTGGATAAAATTAGTGATGAAGAAAGACAAAAAGTTATTGAATCAGGAAAATATTTACCATCATATATGTGGAACGTAAATGGATGGTTGTGTTCTAAACTTGGGCTAACAGTTGAAAGACAAACGCAAAAAACAGTACCACAAACATACAAAGAAGACATATATTCTTCAACATTAGGAATGACAGTAAAAGCAGGAGACGCTACAGGAATGAGTGCAGTTGTTACAACAACAACCAAAGAAGGAATTACTATTGAATCAGAATGTATTGGAAAAGTATATTCTAACGAAGACTATGATAAAAATGAATGGACAATCTATGGAGAGCCAGACACAACAATAGTAGTTGCAAGACCTGCAACAGTAGAGCTAACATGTGCGTCAATAGTTAATCGTATTCCAGACGTTATAAATAGCACACCAGGTTATGTAACAACAGATAAGTTCGGAGAATTAAATTACAGAGTAAAACCATTAAATGAATATGTAAAATAATTTAGAAGGTGGAAAGTAAATTTCCACCTTTACTTATTGCAAAAAATGTGATAAATTATATAAGGTGATACAAATGTCAAGAAATCGTAGAAATAAGCGTAGCTCTAGAAGTATATTAGAAGTAATGAGCTCAAAAACATTCATAACTTTAACTATAATATTAGCAATAATAATAGTTATATGTTCTGTAACTATCTTTTATCGTAATAACAAAGAGAAAAAAATATTGGCAGAGCAAAGAGCTGAGTTAGAAAAAAATATTGAAGCAATATTTGAAGAAACAGAAAAGAATATAGCTAATTCTAATAATACTGTAAGAGATAGTATTATCAGAATATCAGCAGTTGGAGATATTTTATGTGAAAATAGTATACTAGAAGATGCATATGATAAAGGTACACAAAATTATGATTTTACGTCAATGTTTAAAAATATGTCTACTTTTTTTGCAGATAGTGATATCACAGTAGGAACTATGGAAACTAATTATACAGACAATAAATACTCTGGATATGGACAACGTAATAGTCCAATTTCTTTTGCAGAAGCTTTGAAAAATATAGGAATAGATTTAGTTAGTATAAGCACAAATCATAGTTTAGATTATGGAATAGAAGGCTTGCAAGAAACCAAGAGAGCACTAGAAGGAATAGGATATGATGTAGTAGGAGATAACTTAGGGGAAAGTAGAGTAAAGATAAAGACAATAAAAAATACTAAGATTGCATTTTTGTCATATACATATGGTTTTGAAAATCAAAATAGTAAAACAAAAGAGGAATTAGATAGTGCAAATATATACAATTCAGAAATTGCTAAAAAAGATTTAGAATATGCTAAAGAAAATGCAGACTATAGCATAATAATTATGCATTGGGGAGATGCATATTCAATAAAGCCTAATAAAGAACAACAAAACATAGCTAAATTTTTAGTAGAAAATGGGGCAGATATGATTTTAGGAAATCATGCATCAGCAGTTCAAAAAATGGAAGTTATGCAAAGTCCAGAAGGAAAAAATGTACTTGTTGCATATTCTTTAGGAAACTACATATCAGGTGAAACAATGGATATATCAAAAATAGAGTTAGTTCTTAATATTGAACTTAGAAAAAGCGGAGAAACAGGAGAAGTAGTACTAAGCAAAGTTGATTATACGCCAATTTATGTATTAGATAGAGGCACAAAAGCAGAAAATAGGTATGAGTTAATTGATATGAAAGGTACAGCTAAAGCATATGCAGAAGGAAATAAAAAAATAGTAAATAAAGAGACATATAATAAATTAGTAGAAGGACTAAAAAAACTAGAAGGGATAATAAAATGAAAGCAGGATTTATATCATTAGGATGTAATAAAAACTTAGTAGATACAGAAAAAACAATAGCATTATTTAAAGAACATGGATACGAAATAGTAAATAACCCAGAAGAAGCAGAAGTTATAATAATAAATACTTGTGGATTTATTGAGTCTGCAAAAGAAGAAGCAATAAATACAATACTAGAAATGGCTGAGTATAAAAAACAAAATTGCAAATATCTAATAGCTATGGGATGCTTAGTAGAAAGATATAAAAAGGAACTTGAAAAATCTATTCCAGAAGTAGATTTATATATAAAATATAGTGAGTATAGTACATTATGGGAGCAGATAGAAAAACTATTATCTAATGGAAAAGGGAATGTAGACTTTGAAAAATTCACAGATAGAGTTATTACAACAGGCGAAAATTATGCATATATAAAAATAGCAGATGGTTGTAGCAATTGTTGCACATTCTGCGCAATTCCAAAAATTCGTGGAATGCAAAAAAGTAGAACGATGGAAAGTCTTGTAGAAGAAGCAAATAAGCTAGCAGAGCAAGGTTATGAAGAAATAATTTTAACAGCTCAAGATACTACAAGATATGGACAAGACATATATGGTGAACCAAAACTTGCTGAGCTTTTGCAGGAGATATGTAAAATAGACAAAATAAAATGGATTAGAATATTGTATTCATACCCTGAAACTATTACAGACAAGCTAATTCAGGTAATAAAAGAAAATAATAAAATATGTAATTATTTTGATATTCCAATACAACATATTTCAGACAGTGTTTTAAAAAGAATGAATAGAAAAAGCAATGGAGAAAGTATTAGAAAGCTAATACAAAAATTAAGAAAAGAAATTCCAAATGTTATCCTAAGAACAACTGTAATGGTTGGTTTTCCGGGTGAAACTGAAGAAGACTTTGAAGAACTATATAACTTTTTAAAAGAAGCTAAATTTGACAAACTTGGAGCATTTATGTATTCTAAAGAAGAAGGCACAGGAGCAGAAAAAATGCCAAATCAAATTCATCCAGCTACAAAGAAAAGTAGATATAATAAAATAATGAAATTACAACAAGAGATTTCTAGAGAGAATTTAGAAAATAAAATTGGTACAACACAAAAAGCAAGAATTGATGGAATAACCAAAAATCAAAAATACTATGTTGGCAGAACCTATATGGATGTACCAGAAATTGATGGAGTAGTATATATAAAAAATACAAAACAATTAAATTTAGGCGACTGGGTGGATTGCAAAATAAAAGAAGTAAAAGATTATGATTTAATGGGGGAAATAACTTATGAGAACAAATAAAAAAATTATACTAACAGCAATATTATTAGCAATGCTTATTGTATTATCAAGGTTTTTATCAATAAAAACACCAATTACTAAAATAAGCTTTGCATTTGTACCAACAATGTTATGCGCAATTTGGTTAGGACCAAAATGGACAATTCTATTAAATGTTTTAGGAGATGTTATAGGGGCAACTCTATTCCCATCAGGTGCATTTTTTATAGGGTACACTATTAGTACAGCAGTGTCCGCAGCAATATATGGATTTATACTATACAAAAAAGAACCAGACAGTTACAATGATAAGCAATTACTTTTAAGGCTTATAATTGCCACTGTATTAGTAGCAATAGTGGTAAATATGGGCTTAAATACTTTATGGACAAGTATAACTACAGGAAAAGCTTTTTGGGCATTACTTGTAACTAGAATTGTAAAACAACTTATTATGATTCCAATTCATGTTATAGTGATTTTTGCATTAGAAAAAGCATTAAGAAAACCATTTGATAAATATGTAAGGAGCTCAAATGATTAGACTAGAAAACGTTTCATTTAAATATAAAGAAAGCAACAAAATATTAGATAATATCAGTTTTGAAGTACATGACGGAGAGATTATTTCTATTGTAGGAAAAAATGGCTCTGGAAAATCAACTATAGGCAAACTAATAGCAGGAATTTTAAGGTTAAAAGAAGGCAATATCTTTATTGACGATTTAAATATGAAAAAACATCAAAAAGAAATTAGAGATAAAGTTGGAATAGTATTTCAAAATCCAGAAAATCAAATAATTTTCAATTCGATTGAAGACGAATTATCATTTGCATTAAAAGGCTTATCTAAACAAGAAGTAGATAAAAGAATAAATGATGCATTAGAAAAAGTAGAGATGCTAGATTTTAAAAATAAAGACTTATACAATCTATCATTAGGGCAAAAACAAAGAATTATGATAGCAGAAATACTTGCTAAAAATCCTAAATATCTTATCTTTGATGAGCCAACAACCATGATCGATAGTATAGGAAAAGAAAAAATATATAAAATTATTAAAAACTTAAAACAGCAAGGTTATACAATTATTTGTATTACAAATTTAGCAGACGAAATATTATTGGCAGATAGAACTTTAGTATTAGAACAAGGCAAAATTGCATTAGAAATAAAAAGAGAAGAATTAGTTGAAAAGGCTGAAGAACTAAGAAAATATGAAATTAAGCTTCCAACTATTTTAGAAATATTAGTAGAGCTACAAAAAAATGGAATACAGGTAAATGCTAAAGATTACACAATACCAGAACTAGTCAACTATTTAGTGACAGCTAAGGCAGGTGGTTCAAAATGAAAAATGCAATTACATTTTTAGTGTTTCTTGCATATGCCACTTTAATATTTTTTATGCCTAATAATATTTGGCTAGCAAGTTTTGCAGTAGTAAACTTGATTTTAATGATAATAATAAAAGTTAACTTTAAAAAGGCAATAATAAATCTAACAAAGTACTTACCATTTATATTATTTACTTTTATATTCAATATATTATTAGACAACTACATAAATGCAATTTGGATGGCAGCAAAATTATTACTAGTATGTAATGCAACATATATTTATTCAAGAACAATTACAGTAGCACAACTTGCTAAAACAGTAAGAACAATATGCAAACCATTAGAAGTATTTAAAATAAACACAGAAGAAATTGAAGTATTAGTAAGTATTGCACTTTCAATGATACCAGTATTAAAAAAAGAATATAGAGAAGTGAAAGAGGCGTGTAAAGCTAAAAATATAAACTTTAATATAAAAAATATGAAAATCATTTTATCAAAAATACTATTATCTACAATAAAAAGAATAAACGAAATAGACGAATCATTAGTAGAAAAAGGCTATGAGTATTAAAAATATAATGACAATTTTAAAAATATGATATATAATTACAATAAATAAAAAAGTAAGGAGAAATAAAATATGGAAAGAGTAAGAGGATTTGAAGTAGCAAAAGGATTTGAACAAGCAGGAATAAATATGCCGGTGCGTAAAACAAAATATTCAGCAGGATATGATGTAGAAGCAGCAGAAGACTGTGTGGTTCCAGCATTTAAAGCAGGACAAGCACCAACTTTAGTAAAAACAGGAATAAAAGCATATATGCCAGAAGATGAATATTTAATGCTTTGCAATAGAAGCTCTAATCCAAAGAAAAAAGGATTAGTATTATCAAATGGTGTTGGAATAGTGGATGGAGATTATTATGGAAATCCAGATAATGACGGACATATAATGTTTGCATTCTTTAATGTAAAAGCAGAAGATATTGAAATAAAAAAAGGAGACTGCATAGGACAAGCAATTTTTCAAAAATTTGGAATAGTTGACAATGATAATGCAGAAGGCGCTAGATTAGGTGGATTTGGCTCTACAAGTAAATAATTATCAATAAAAATATAGAGGCAAAGAGCATAAGCTTAGTTTGACAAAGTATATAAAAATATAGTAAAATAACGAAATAATAATATTTTAGTAAGCCGACGAACGATAAAAAACTATTCGGAGGCTGAAACCTCCGGATAATTATAAAGGAGGAAATAAAAGTCTTATAATCTGTAGATATTAACCATCGTTAAAGATTTTATCTTTAACAAAGCCAACCTATTAGGTTGAGTAAAAGGAGAATGCATACAAAATGTTTAAAGAATTAAAGCGTATTGCTGTCGATGTTAACCAAATAAAGAATCAGTTAGAATTGAACAGAATACATAGAGATGCAAAGGCGAGATTTTGGCACTACGATGGAACTTGGAATTATAATAATGGATTCACTTTGGAAGAATATCAAAAAGGAGCAGAAAGAGCTAAGAAAGCAGCAGAAAAAAGCTGGAACCAATAATAAGACTTTTTAAAAGCCACGAATTTTTCGTGGCTTTTATTTTGGCTATACAACAAGGTTAAGTCACCGTGAAATGTTCATATTTGTAAAGCAAAATGCACGTATGGTAAAGCCAGGTTTCTTATTAAAAAAAGTATTTAAATCTAAAAAATACGGAAAAAATTTATACCCAAAAATAACATATAATAACCTAAAATTTGAAAAATATTTTGACTTTTACCAAATTTTGTAGTATAATATATTTGCGGTTTAAAGAAGAGCCTAAAAACCTTTCTTAAATAAAAACCAAATATTTTGCAATAGAAAGGAGAGTCTTACATGTTTAATGTAGGTGATAAAATTGTATACCCAATGCATGGAGCAGGTACAATTGATGCAATAGAAGAAAAAAATATTTTAGGAGAAAACCAATCTTATTATGTTATTAAAATGCCAGGTGAAGTTAAAGTAATGGTTCCAACAGATAGAGCAGAACAAATTGGTGTTAGAAATGTAATAGGAAAAGAAGAGGCAGAAAAAGTTATTTCAATTTTAGGAGAAGATGAAACAGAAATGTCTCAAAATTGGAATAAAAGATATAGAGATAACATGGAAAAAATGAAAAGTGGAAGCATATATGAGGTCGCAGGGGTAGTTAGAAACCTAAGCTTTAAACAAAAAGAAAAAGGACTTTCAACAGGTGAAAAGAAAATGCTTTCTAATGCAAAACAAATTTTAGTTAGTGAACTTGTATTAGCAGAACATGCTACACAAGATGAAGTTGAAGAATTAATAAATAATAAAATAGATATATCGTTTAATGAATATAGAGCACCACAAGCAAACATTGATTTAAATGCAAGTGCTGTTAACAAATTTATTCCATTTGATGATACAACAGAATTGTAAAATACTAAAAAGGCGACAGAAATCGCCTTTTTTCTATTCTAAATAAATGGCAAAAACTAAAAAAATTTTAGGAAAATAAGTTTCAATATTTGTCATAAAGTAAAGAAGGATTTAAACACTTTATGTCGAATAATATAAATAGTATGTAGAAAGGTTGTCAAAAATTGGTAAGATATAGTGAAGAACTAATTGAAGAAATAAGGTCAAGCAATGATATTGTAGATGTAATATCTAAATACATAACATTAAAAAGAAGTGGGAGAAACTTTTTCGGATTATGTCCATTTCATAAAGAAAAATCTCCTTCTTTTGCTGTTTCACCAGATAAGCAAATATTTCATTGCTTTGGTTGTGGAGCAGGCGGAAATGTCATTCACTTTATATCAAAAATAGAAGGCTTAGATTTTAAAGACACTTTAGAATTACTAGCAAACAGAGTAAATATAGAATTACCAACTTTAGATAATTTAGAAGATGATAAAACAGCAAGATTAAAATCAAAAGTATATGAAATAAATAAAATTGCGGCTGAATTTTATCATGAAAATTTATATAAACCTGCATCAAAAACAGCACAAGAATATATTAAGAAAAGAAAACTTGATAATCGTACATTAAAGGCCTTTTTAATAGGATATGCAGGAAATTTTAATGAACTATATTTATTACTAAAACAAAAAGGTTACACAGAAGAAGAAATGCTAGCATCAAGCTTAGTTAAAAGAACCGAAAATGGTGGATATATGGATAGCTTCAGAAAGAGGCTAATGTTTCCTATACAAGATGTTAGAGAAAGAGTTATTGCTTTTGGTGGTAGAGTATTAGATGACAGTAAACCTAAATACATAAACTCACCAGAAAATATAGTATATAGCAAAGGCAGAAATTTATTTGGACTTAATGTAGCTAAAAAGCATGATACCAGAAAGATTATTATAGTAGAAGGCTATATGGATGCGATTTCGTTATATCAGAGAGGTATTACAAATGTTGTTGCATCACTTGGAACTGCTATGACAGAGGCACAGGGACGTTTGCTTAGAAGATATAGTGAACAAGTTATTTTAGGATATGATGCAGATGGAGCTGGACAAGCAGCTATATTAAGAGGAATGGAAATTTTGCAAAACTTAGGTTGTGATATTAGAGTATTGCAAATAGAAGGAGCAAAAGATCCAGATGAATATGTATTAAAATATGGACCAGAGAGATTTCAAAAATGTGTAGACAATGCAATTTCTTTAGTAGAATTTAAAGTAAAAGTTTTATTAAAAGAATTAAACATAGAAAATACAAATGACAAAATAAAATTTTTAAATGAAATTGCTAAAATTTTAGCAAAAGTTACAAACCAAATGGAAAGAGAAATTTATGTAGATAAAATTGCTAAAGAATACAAAATCTCTAAAGAAGCTATTTATGCAGAAGTAAATAAACTTATGTATAAAGACAACCAAGGAAGCAAAAAGCTAGAAAAAAGGGTAGTTACAATGGTACCAAAAGAAGAAAAAGAAAATAGCGTTTCTGAGGCAGTTCTAAAAAGAGAAAATTTAGTAATATATTTACTTATAAATGAATATTCTAAATGTTATGAAAAAATAAAAAATTTAATTACATTAAACTATATTCAAGACGATACAAATAAACAAATTCTCAAAAAAATGTATGAAGAATTTGAAAAAGGAAATAGTAATACTAGTCAATTATTAGACTGGTTTCAAGATGAAAAAGTCATTAGTCATATTACAGAAATAATGGCTGGAGATTTCGAAATAACTGATGTTAACAAGGCAATAGACGACTTGATTAGTATTTATGAAAAAGAAAAATTGATAAGTAGAAGAAATGAAATTTTGAAAAAGCTAGAAAGCGTTTCTGAAGCAGGTTCAGAAGAAGTAAAAGAATTAGAAAAGGAGCTTAACGATATTATTCTAAAACTAGCTAAAATCAAATAGGAGGTTTTATATATGAAAAAGAAGCAAGAAGATGAGCCAATAGTAGAAGCTGAAGTTGTGAAAACAGAAGCACCTAAAAAAGTAAAAAAAACTAAAACTCCAAAGGTTGAAGAAGCAGATAAAAAAGAAAAGAAAACTAAAAAAGCAACTGAAGAAGTAAAAGATATAGAGAAAAAAGTTGAGAAAGAAACTGAAAAGAAACCTAAAAAGGCTCAAAAGCTAGAAGAGAATAAAGAAGAAGTTAAGGAAGAAAGCAAACTTACAGAGGAAAATGTTGTAGAAGAAAAGCCAAAAGTAAAGAAATTAGAGGAAGTTAGCAAGGAAAAAGTAGAAAACATACTAAAAAGAGCAAAAGAAAATGGAAAAATTACTTATGGTGAGCTTGCTAATGAATTAGAAAACACTAATCCAGACCAAATAGAAGAAGTATTTAATACTTTCGAAGACTTAGGTGTAGATGTTTTAAAAGATGATCTAGACACAGAACCAAATCTAGATGACTTAAGAGAAGTTGAGAACATCAAATTAGATGACATAGATTTAATAAACATGGATGGAATAAGTGTTGATGATCCTGTTAGAATGTATCTAAGAGAAATTGGAAAAATTCCTTTGTTAACATATGAACAAGAGTTAGAGTTAGCACAAAGAATCTTGGATGGAGATGAAAGTGCAAAACAAAAACTAACAGAGTCTAACTTAAGATTGGTAGTGAGTATAGCTAAAAAATATGTTGGTAGAGGAATGCTATTATTAGACTTAATTCAAGAAGGAAACATGGGCTTAATCAAAGCAGTAGAAAAGTTTGATTACACTAAAGGATACAAATTTAGTACTTATGCAACATGGTGGATTAGACAGGCGATTACGAGGGCAATTGCAGATCAAGCTAGAACTATACGTATACCAGTTCATATGGTAGAAACAATAAATAAATTGATTAGAACTTCTAGACATTTATTACAACAAAATGGTAGAGAACCAACACCGGAAGAAATTGCAGCAGAAATGGAAATTCCAGTAGAAAGAGTTGCGGAAATTCAAAAAATAGCACAAGATCCTGTGTCTTTGGAAACCCCAATAGGAGAAGAGGATGATAGCCACTTAGAAGATTTTATTCAAGACGAAGATACACCAGCTCCACAAGATTCAGCAGCATATACATTACTTAGAGAGCAACTAGAGGAAGTAATGGAAACATTAACACCAAGAGAAGCTAAAGTGTTGAAATTGAGATTTGGGTTGGAAGATGGAAAAGCTAGAACTCTTGAAGAAGTTGGAAGAGAATTTATGGTTACTCGTGAGAGAATTAGACAAATAGAAGCAAAAGCATTAAGAAAATTAAGACACCCAAGTAGAAGTAAAAAGTTAAGAGACTATATGAACTAAAAGATTATATTTAAAACAAAATCAAGTAAAAAGCTGGACTTTTGCCCAGCTTTTAGCATTACTTTGGCTGAAAAGCTTGATTTTTATGGAATAATGTGGTACAATAAATATGTATTACGGAAAAATAACCTTAAAAATGGAGGTGAAAATTCTTAAAATTTTAGATTTTAAGAAGAGATTATGGGATTTATTAATGGAGTAAAAACAGTATTTAGTGATTTAAAACAATATATTAATCAAATAGATTGTCCAGATGAAGAAAATGTAATTACAGATCCTGAATTACTAGAATCTTTACAATCAATTGAACAAAGAGAAGAAGCTTTCAAAAAATCTTCTACAAGCAAAAATGGTGGAAAAGGAAATTCAGGAAAACAACAAGTTGTGGAAACTGTAGCTATTGATCCAAAAGCTGTAAAAGCAATGGCAAAAGAAGCACAAGAAAAACAACAACCAGTTGTAGAAAAAGATGGAGAAGAAAGATAATAATGAAGAATAATGAAAAAGTTGAGGCTTTCTCAACTTTTTTAACTTATTTTATTGACAAAAATAAAAACACATATTATAATATAAATCACGTTAGCAAATAACATATGGCGAGGTAGCTCAGTTGGCTAGAGCAATCGGTTCATACCCGATAGGTCGTGAGTTCGAATCTCACCCTCGCTACCATAAACGGCTAGATATCTAGTCGTTTTTTTATTCTATTTTTCTTTCAGAACGAGAATTGCACATTTTTTCATATTCTTTGCATTTTATCTTATATTCAATCTGTTGTGTCATATATCTATAATACATATATGCCTGCTCATATTGCATACATGGATTAAACATATTAGGGTCTCCAATAATAGGGTCGCAACCAATATCATAATTCATATAAGGTGGAAAATTAAAATTAGAATCATTTTTATCCATAAAATAAAACTCCCTTCGATAATCTTAAATAGGTAAATTAAATTGCAAAAATGGAACTATACATATTGCAATATATGTATAAATTGCAGCGAATATACCTTGCAACAGCTTACCAATGGCATATGTTTTTATAGAAAGTCCTGCTTTACTAATAATACTAAAAACTTGTAATAGTACAGAAATTCCACCAAACCCTAACAAAAAGCTGGATGATACAATGTTTACTGATATTGCCTTTATGTGTGTATTTGCTACTAAACTAACACCATTTGTAAGTTCAACAATTCCGGCTAAGACAGGCTTTATTAGTTCTGCAGGAAAGCCTACAGAGCGAAGGATAGGTGAGAGCATTAAAGATATACCACTTAAAATTCCACTTTGATTTAATATAGATATAACCACAGAAAATATAACTACAAAGCCACCAATCATTAAAATAGTAGATATAGAGTTTGTAATGCTTTTTCCTAACACTTCTCCAAGTGATGAAATGGATACAGATTTATTTGAATAATTGTAATGATAGTTGTTACAAATAGTACTACTCTTATCAAAGAAACGTAAAACTATTCCTACTGTAATGCAAGCAAGCATATGAGTAACAAATAAAAGTAAGCCAATAGTGGTACTACCAAACAAAGTTATACCAACAGTACCAATAATAAATAGTGGACCAGAATTATTGGTAAAAGCAAGTAATCTCTCTGCTTCTTGTTTGGTAACAATACCTTGTTCCATAAAAATAGAAACAATTTTTGCTCCAACAGGATATCCACTAATTAGTCCCATTAGAAAAGCAAAAGCACCTTCACCGGGAACATTAAATAATGGCCTCATTATTGGATTTAGCCATTTGCCTAAATATTTTATAACACTTGTATAACTTAGTAATTCTGTGGACACAAAAAATGGAAATAAAGAAGGTACAACAGCGGTTGCCCACAAGATTAGTCCATTTTTAGTCGCTGTTAAATTAGTTTTGGAAAATAAGACTAACCCAAAACAAAACAAGCAAAAGACAATAGCTAATCCGTTTCTTTTTATAGAATATACCCAAATTTTTACTTTGCTTTTTCTTTTGTTTTCAATTGGAATAGATATTGACGACATACACGCTTTCTCCTGAAATTTAAAATATGCAATAGTTATAATATGTAATGTTAAAAGAAAGCGCCAGTCCGCGTAAGGTGGAGCGAAGCGTAACGGTTGGAGAGTTCCAACCGATAGTGTCCAAAAACAAATTTATTTGTTTTTGTGACATCCAAGGGAAGGAAGCTCGACACCAAGGACAAGCGATTTTAACATTACATATTATAAGTAAATTATTTTAATAATTATTTAGAATATCTCAATAGCGAAAGCCAATTGAAAAACACATGCTCAATCATATTAAAAGCTGTATTCTTTCCTACAGATTTCTCAGCAACAATATTTACCTTTCCAATTTCGTTACCATTCAAACTGTAAGTAACATTACCTAAAACTTGACCTGCATAAACGGGTGCGTTTATACTATCTGTAAGTTGAACAGATTGAACAATATCTTTATTTTGACCTTTTTGAATTAGAACTCCACTATCATTTTCGAGTATTGCATTAACACTATTTTCAATTCCTTTGTCAACAGAGATTTCTTTTATTAAATCATTTTTATTTGCAAGCTTTTTATACTCGAAATTATTAAAACCATAATCTAGTAACTTTTGAGACTCTGCAAAACGAATAGGGCTTGTAGGAGCTTTCATAATAACAGCAATTAAGGACAAATCATTTCTAGTTGCACTTGCAGATAAATTATATAAAGCAACAGATGTAGAACCAGTTTTCAAACCAGTTGCTCCTTTGTAATTTCTAACTAATTTATTCGTGTTTACTAAAGAAGACTTGCCATCTCTTAAACTGTCCATATAAATCGTGGTGTATTTAGTAATTGAAGGATGCTTAGTTAACAATTCTCTAGACATTAAAGCGATATCATATGCAGAAGTTACATGACCATCTTCATCAATACCATGGCAATTCTTAAAAGTTGTGTCATTCATTCCAAGTTCTTTAGCTTTTGCATTCATTTGATTAACAAAAGCCTCCTCAGAGCCAGCTAAATATTCAGCCATAGCAACAGTACAGTCATTAGCAGAAACGACACAAATTGCTTTTAGCATTTCATCAACTGTTAATTCTTCTCTAACATCTAGCCATATTTGAGAGCCACCCATACCAGCAGCTTTTTCACTGCAGGGAATTTTGTCAGTATATGAAAGTTTTCCAGAATCAATTGCTTCCATGATAAGTAAAATTGTCATTACTTTTGTCACACTTGCAGGTCTTAGTTTTTCGTGCATATTTTGGTTATATAAAACCTGCCCTGAATTTTGTTCGATTAAAACTGCACTACCAACATTTAAACTTAAACTTGTAGTAGCATTTGTTGGAATAGTCTCAGTCAAAGGTTTTGCATTGTTGGACCAAGTGTATATAGACTCACTTGCAATACAGATAGTTGGAAATAGAAAAATTGCAATAATAAAGATACAGATAATTTTAAGTAAATTACATTTATATTTCAACATAATTAACCTCCATAATATTAGTTAATAAATTGTATTTTGAAAAGGAAGAATTTATGATATATAAACTAAAAATGTTACAGTTCTATTACATTTTTTGAAATTCAAATTCTTCCATTTACTTTTTATTAGAAATATGCTATAAAATAATTGAGAGAATCTAAAGATAAGGAGAAAGAGGAATGTTAAATAGAAGCAAAAGCGATAAGGGTGTTACACTTATAGCTTTGGTAATTACAATTGCGGTACTTTTAATACTAGCAGGTGTTTCAATAACAGCAATTACGGACGATAGTGGAATATTGAGTAGAACTAATGAGTTATCTGAGAGTGCAAATACATCTATAGAACAGAATACACAAGAATTAAATAATATGACTAATGAGTTGGATTATGTAATGAACCCATGGGTACAAAATAAAACAGAAGTGACTAAGAAATTAAAAAGTGGGACAGTAACACTAAATGTTGGAGACAACTATACATATGATTGCGGAGTTGAAGGATATACAGGTGCTTGGAAAGTATTAGGGGCTGAAAATGGTAAGCTTTTAATAATGTCAACAGAGAATGTAGGAACATTAACTTTAGAAGGAAAAAATGGATATAACAATGGAATTAGCAAATTAAGTGAAATGTGTGAACCATATGGAAGAAATGCAAGAAGTATAACAGTTGAAGATATAAATAGGGTAACAGGATATAATCCTACTAATCAAGGAGACGAGACAATTTATGGTGTTGGAGAATTTTGGGAGTATGGAAGTAAAGTGACTTACACAGCTAGTGGAAGCTCAACGACAAATGGAAATACATACACAGGAAGTATAACCTATGAACATATAGATGGAAAAAAAATAGGAGTCAATAATGTGACTTCAATAACAGTAAAGAATACATACTATTCGTATTATCCATATTTATTAACAACAAGCAATAGTACAACAGGAGAATGTAAAGGAATTCCAACAAGTTCACCAGCATATGAAATGATATTTGGAAAAGCAACAGATACAAGTGCTAGTAGTGGAAATAACTATTGGCTTGCGTCTTCATATGTTTACTCAGACAATAAGGGAGTGAGCTTTGGAATACGCAGTATATATCCTGAAGGGCGAATGGGTGGTTGCCGTTTATGGCGCTCTAATCGTGGCGTTGATAGTGATAGTTGTGGTGTTCGTGCAGTAGTTCCGATAGATTAAATATTGTCTATTTACTTTTTATTTTGAACATGATATAAAATAATTAGAAAAATCTAAAGATAAGGAGAAGTATAAATGATAAATAGAGATAAGATTAAAAATGATAATGGTGTCACACTTATAGCCTTAGTAATTACAATTGCAGTGCTATTAATATTAGCAGGTGTAACAATAGCAGAAGTATTTAGTGATGAAGGGTTATGGGATAAAAGTAATCAATTTGCAGAAAGTGCAAATGCTACAATAGAAGAAAACTCTGAACAAGTAAATAATATGATTAATGAGCTAGATGAAATAATGAATCCATGGGTACAAAATAAAACAGTAGTTACTAAAAAAATGAAAAGTGGAACTAAAACATATAATGTAGGAGATGACTATACATATGACTGTGGAGTTTCAGGATACACAGGAAAATGGAAGGTATTAGGAGCAGAAAAAGGAAAGCTTTTAATAATGTCAACAATAGATGTAGGAACCTTAACTCTATCGGGAAAAGATGGTTACAATACTGGAATAAGCAAATTGAATGCAATGTGTGCAACATATGGAAAGAATTCAAGAAGCATCACAGTGGAAGATATAAACAGAGTAACAGGATATGATCCGACAAATACAGGAACTGGAACTAAATATGAAGTTGGAAATACTTATGAATATGGAAATACTGTAACATACAAACTAAGTGGAGCAACATCTGCTAATGGGGCTACAAACACAAGCACAGGGGCTACAGCAGGTACTATAACTACATTTATATGCCCTGATGGACGAACTTTAGGACAAAACGGAGTAGATTCTATAGCGATAAAAAGTACACATTACTGGTATTACCCAGATTCTTTGACAAATACAGAAGGTACAGGAACAGTCAAGGGAATATCAAAGACTAGTGCTGCGTATAAGATGATATTTGGAGATTCAACAGCAACAGCAGCTAAAACAGGAAACAAATACTGGCTAGCATCTCATGGTAATGGTACTTATTTAGATGTTTGTTCGTTTAATACTTTTTGCGTAAGAGAAGGTGGATATGTGAGAGCATATAATACATGGAATTCAAATGAAAAATCTTATCAAGTTGCATTTGGAGTGCGTGCAGTAGTTCCAGTAGAATAAAATACAAAGGCGAGGATATATTCCTCGTCTTATTTCAATTTATTAACTTTAACCTTTATTTTTTTATCACTTAATTCTGCATAAAGCTTTATATCATAACCAGTGTTATTTTCAAACTTTAAATCTAAACCATCATAAGCAACAGTTGAGTCTTTACCCATTTTTATATAGCCAACTTCTTTTCCGTGTTCGTGCCTTTCAGTAACTTTAATACCGTCTATCTTATCTACAGCATTATATATAGTTGTACTCACTTGGCAATTTCCACCACCATATCCTTTTTTTAATTCACCATCTATAAATACTCCAGCCTTTTTATATCCTCTATCAGGAGTAGGATTTCCAGCAACTTTATTAAATGAAAATTCTTCACCATCTTTTATTATTGTACCATTTATCTCATTACAAGTAATACGTATATTTGTATCACGATTATCGTCATCATCTATTATCTTAGTTGAAAAATTAGAAATTTCTTCTTCAACAACAACAGGTTCTTTTGAAATATCATTATTTAAACCAGTGCTATTTTCCACTTCAGTACTTAATCTATTTGCATTGTGGTCAATTTCATCATTAAAATTAAATTTATTAAAATAGAAATATGCTATTAATACTATAAAAGCAATTAAAATTATTATAGGTAAAATATATTTTTTCATAACTACTCCATAAAATTAAACTTTCATTTGTTATTATGGCAAATTTTCATAAAAATATGCAATAAAATAAGCTTTTTTATTGAGAAAAAAATTATTTTGTGATATAGTATGGAGAGAAAAAATAATTTAAACAATAGGAGTAAAAATGAGTACTTTAGTGCAAATTATAAAAGAACATATAAGTTATAAAAATCAAATATTTAAACTTGCAAAAGCAGATTTAGTTAAAACATATAGAGGTGCGGCTTTAGGTTGGATGTGGGCTATTATCAAACCAGCAGTAACTATATTTGTTTATTGGTTTGCTTTTACAATTGGATTGAGAGCAGGAAAATCGGTTAATGGATTCCCATACTTTTTGTGGATAATAGCAGGTGTTGTTCCATGGTTTTATATTAGTGAAATGATTACAGGTGGAACAGAATGTATTAGAAAGTATAGTTATTTAGTAACTAAAATGAAATTCCCAGTTGCAACAATACCAACATTTATAAACATATCGAAATTTTCGATTCATGTGTTATTAATTGCAATAGTAATTATAATATTTATGGTATTGGGATATATGCCAGATATATATTTACTACAATTACCAGTATATATGTTATTAGCATTTTTATTTTTGAACTTTTGGGGACTATTTTCTTCACTATTAGGAGTAATTAGTAAGGATTACAGTAATTTAGTAAAATCTTTTATAACAGCTTTATTCTGGCTATCAGGAATTATGTGGAACCCAGATACTATTGGAAATGAACTTGTAAGAAAACTTTTAAATTTAAACCCGGTAACATTTTTAGTAAGTGGATTTAGAAATTGTTTTATAAATAAAATATGGTTTTGGGAACAACCCAAAAGACTTATATATTTCCTAATAATAACAGCTATTTTGCTAATTTTAGCAATTGCAACATACAAAAAATTGAGAAAAGATATACCGGATGTATTATAAACTAGGAGGAAACGATGGACGATACAGTAATTGAATTCAAAAATGTTACTAAAATATATAAATTGTATAAAAGTGACAAACAAAGACTAAAAGCAATTATTTGGAAAAAAACACCATATAAAGAAAAAAGAGCAGTAAACAATGTATCATTTAAAATTCAAAGAGGAGACTCAGTCGCACTTTTTGGTAGAAACGGTGCAGGAAAATCAACTATATTAAAAATGATTACAGAAGTAGCATTTCCAACTACAGGAGAAATAAAGGTAAATGGAAGAGTAAGTGCACTTCTAGAACTAACATCAGGGTTTGATCCAGAATTTACAGGAAGGGAAAATATATATTTAAAAGGTCAATTATTAGGCTTAGATACCGAAGAAATAAAAGAGCTGGAGCCTGTTATTATAGAATTTGCACAATTAGGCGATTATATAGATCAACCTGTAAGAACGTATTCAAGTGGTATGAAAGCTAGATTAGGATTTTCAATAAATGTTAATATAAGACCAGAAATATTAATTGTAGACGAAGCGCTAAGCGTTGGTGATGAGGCTTTTAAAAATAAATGTATAAAAAAAGTAAATGAAATTATAAAAAATGAAAATGTTACATTGCTATTTGTAACACATGCTACAGGGGTAGCAAAAGAGTTCTGCAAAAGAGGAATGGTAATGGAAAGTGGTGTAATTACATTTGATGGAAATATAGCAGAAGCAATAGAAAAATATAATAGTTCAATAAAATAATATAAGGAGGAATTTAAAATGAATTTTGGAGGAATATTAGCAGGTGGAAGTGGAACAAGAATGGGAAAAACAGATTTACCAAAACAATTTTTATCATTAGGACAAAAACCAATTATTATTCATACAATTGAACAATTCTTGATTTCAACAAATATTGATGAAATAGTGGTAGCTGTACCACAAAACTGGATTAGTTATACAGAAGATATAATTAATAGATATTGTAAAGACAAAAAAATCCATGTTATTCAAGGTGGAGCTACTAGAAATGAAACAATAATGAATGTATGTAACTATATACAAAACATTAGTCCAAACGAAGAAAATATTGTTGTTACACATGATGCGGTAAGACCTTTTATAACACAAAGAATCATAAAAGAAAATATAGAAATGTGTAAAGAGTATGGTGCTGCAGATACTGTTATACCAGCAACAGATACAATAGTACATGCTAAATATGGACAATTTATTTCGGATATTCCTGTTAGAAGTGAAATGTACCAAGGACAAACTCCACAAACATTTAAAGTAAATGAATTTATAAATGTATATAATAGTTTGTCAGAAGGTGAAAAAACAATACTAACAGATGCAACAAAAGTATATGTAATGAGAGAGAAAAAAGTTGCTTTAGTAGAGGGAGAATCATATAACATAAAAATAACTACTAAATATGACTTGAAAATGGCAAATCTAATGATTAATAATATGAATGAGGAATAATTGAGATATGATAAATGAAGTTATAAAATTAGTAACCCCTAAAAATATAGAAATTTCTTTTCAAGAAGAAAATTATAATGATAATATGGTTGTAGTTAGACCAACATATCTATCAATATGTGCAGCAGACCAAAGATATTATCAAGGAAAGAGAAAAAAGGAAGTCTTAGATAAAAAGTTACCTTTAACTTTGATTCACGAGGGAGTAGGAAGAGTAATATATGACGCCAAAGGCGAATTTAAGAAAAATGAAAAGGTAGTTATGATACCTAATACACCAACTGAACAAGATGATATAATAAAAGAAAACTATCTGAGAAGCTCTAAATTTCGTTCAAGTTCAGCAGATGGCTTTATGCAAAGTGTAGTATATATGGATAGAGGAAGAATAATACCTATTCGTGATATAGATGAAGAGGTAGGAGCATTTATAGAACTTTCAAGTGTTGCAGTTAACGCTATAGAAAACTTTATAAAGAAAAGTCATAAAAGAAAAAACGTTATAGGTGTTTGGGGATGTGGAAATATGGGATACATCACAACATTGCTCTTAAAAAGTTATTTCCCGGATAGTAAAATAGTAGTAGTAGGAACAAGAATGGAAAAACTAAATTATTTTTCTTTTGCTGATGAGGTTAAACTAATTACAGAATTGGAACCAGACTTTATGGTGGACCATGCGTTTGAATGCGTTGGTGGAATAAAATCTGAAGATGCAATAGAACAAATAATTGACCATATTAATCCAGAAGGATGTATTTCACTAATGGGAGTTTCAGAAGAACCTGTGGATGTCAACACGAGGATGGTGTTAGAGAAGGGGTTAACTCTATTAGGAAATAGTAGAAGTGGATATGAGGATTTTGAAAAAGCAGTGGAATTAGAACAAGATAAACAAACACAAGCATACCTAAAAAATATAATATCAGAACAGATTGAGATAAATTGTTTAAATGACATTAACGAGGCTTTTGACAGAGACTTAAATAATGATTTTAAAACTGTAATGAAATGGAATTTATAATATGAAGAAATTTGCAAAAAAGATTAAAATAATAATAACACAAGCATGTATAATTATCTTAAATAGAATATTTACTATAACTATACCACTTCAAGAGAATAGGGTATTGTTTATATCTGACAATAGAAAAGAATTAGGCGGAAATTTAAAATATATGTATGACTTCTTACCTGAAAAATACGAAAAAGTAGTATCAATAAAAGTAGATAGAAGAGAAAAATTAGGGATAAAGCATTTTATAGAAAGAGTAAAGTACTTGTCTACGTCAAAATATATTTTATTAGAAGATTTGGTTCAAGCTACTTCACATATAAAAGTAAGAAAAGGACAAGAAGTAGTTCAATTATGGCATGGCCCAGGAGCGTTTAAAAAGTTTGGATATAGTAGAGCAACTACTGACCTAGGGAAAGGACATATTCACAAAGGCTATAAAAGGTATACAAAAGCTATAGTTAGTGGAAGTAAAATAAGAAATTGCTATGCAGACGCATTTGGAATGAATTTAGATAAAGTGCAAGCCACAGGTTTTCCAAGAACAGATTTATTTTTTGATGAGCAAAGCAAAAAACAAAAAATAGATGAAGTATATAAAAAATATCCATTTATAAAAGGCAAAAAAGTAATTTTATTTGCTCCAACATATAGAGGAACTCAATTTAGAGATGCTCATTATGATATAGCTAAATTGGACTTAGAAAAGATTTATAACGAATTATCAAAGCAAAATTATATTTTTATTTTCAAATGGCATCCATTTTTAGCTAACAACATTAGAATGAAACTAAAAAGTGGATATGATCAATATAAAGAACATTCAAATTTCTACTATGATTTATCAGCAGAAGGAGATATAAATGACTTGTTATTAGTGACAGATATATTGATTACAGATTATTCATCAGTTATATTTGATTATTTCTTTACTAATAAGCCAATTATATACTTCACATATGATTTAAAAGATTATGAAAATGATAGAGGCATGTATTTTCCATTTCAAGATTATGTATATGGAGAAGTTACTATAACAAATGATGAATTGATAGAGGCAATTAAAAAAGAAAATCTTGAAGAAGAAAAAAGAACAAAATTTAAACAAAAATTTTTGGATGCATGTGATGGTAAATCTACTGCCAAAACATACAAATGGATTTTTGAAAACAAGCTAGATTAGAAGGGAACACATGAATGAAAATAATACTAATAAAAATAGGAATTTTTATCTTAAACATAATATATTTTTTTATAAAATTGTTTCCTATAAATAAAAATAAGGTAACTTTTATTAGTAGGCAAAGTAATGAAGTATCATTAGATTTTACAATGATAGCAAAAGAACTAAAACAACAAAATGAAAATATAAAAATCGTTTTTCTATGCAAAAAACTAGGAACTAGTTTTAGTGAAAAAGTAAAGTATTGTTTTCATATGGTAAAGCAGATGTATAATATTGCAACATCAAAGGTGGTAATATTAGACAGTTATTGTATACCAGTTTGTGTATTGAAACAAAAGAAAAAATTAGTAGTAATACAAATTTGGCATGCACTTGGCTCACTTAAAAAATTTGGTTACTCAAGTTTAGATAAGAAAGATGGAAGAAATAGCAAATTAGCAAAAGCAATGAAAATGCACAGAAATTATACATATATTTTAACATCAAGTAATCTGTCTAAGAAGTTCTTTAAAGAGGCGTTTAACGCTAGAGATGAACAAATGCTAGTAATGAATTTGCCTAGAGTAGACTTTCTAAAATCTGAAAAAGAGCAAGAAAAAATGAGAATAAGATTTGTAGGAGTTTACCCAGAAACTAATAACAAAAAACAAAATATTTTATATTGTCCAACAAATAGAAAAGGACAAAAAATACCAATAGAAAATATAGTAAAAGATATTCCACTTGATAAATATAACTTTATTGCTAAGTTACATGACGGAACAGAAGTAATATATGTAAAAGGCAAAAAAATAGAGAAGACTTCAAACTTTACAGGTATGGAACTTTTACATGTTGCAGACTATATTATTACAGATTACTCGGCAATTGTATATGAAGCAGCAATTACACAAAAACCAATATATTTTTACACATATGATTATGAGGAATACCAAATAAATCGTGGAACATATATTGATTATATGAGTGAAATGCCGGGACCAATATGCAAAGATTTTAAAGAAATCATGAAAATGATTGAAGAAAATAAATATGATAAAGAAAAAGAAAAAAACTTCTGCCAAAAATATGTAAAAAATATAGAAAAAAATGCAACTAAAAAATTAGCAGAGTTAGTGTTAAATAATATGAAAGACTAAAAGGAGTAGATTTATGAAAGAGTATATGGTATCAGTTATTGTACCAGTTTACAACAATGAAAAATATATACCAGAATGTATACAATCTATAGAAAAGCAAACATATGACATTAATAAAATACAAATTGTTTTGATAAATGATGGATCTAAAGATAATAGCTTAAAAGTATGCAAAGAACTAGAAAAAGAAAACAACAATATTATTGTCATTTCTCAAGAAAATTCTGGTGTATCAGTAGCAAGAAATGAAGGCATGAAAAAGGCTGAAGGCAAATATATACTATTTTTAGATTCTGATGATATGTTAGAAAAACATAGCATAGAGCGACTAGTTGACTTTTTTGAAAAAAATAATGACAAAATAGACCTTGTAACATATCCAATGGAAATTTACACAAATGAAAAGGCAAGAGCTACAAGCCATTATCGTTATAGGTTCTATACAGAGGGAACAGGAATATATGATTTAGAAGAATCACCATATTTGGGACAATCTACTATTAATGTAATGATAAAAAATGAAAGGCAAAATCAAACTCTATTTGATAAAAATATGAATTACTCAGAAGACGAAGCTTTTAACACAAAAGTATTAATGAAAAAGAAAAAGATAGGATTTTGCAAAGAAGCAACTTATATTTATAGAAAAAATGTAGGATCAGTTACTAAAAACAAATCAAATCCTTATTACACATTTGAAAGTTTAACAAAATACAATGAAGATTTAATAGAAAATTACAAAGATGAAAAAGGAAGAATACCTAAGTATATTCAAGCAATTATATTAAACAATTTAAGATGGAGAATAAAAACAGACGAAATCTTTCCATATCATTATGAGGAAAATGAATTTAACAATGCAATTTCTAGAATAAAAAATATTTTATCATATATAGAAAATGGTACAATATTAAATATGCCAAATATGCCAATTTACCATAAGTTTTACATATTCAACCTTAAAGAATTAAACATGAAGCCATATTATGGTGATAATTCATTTGCTATTATGAGTGGTAATGAAGTTATATTCAGCAGTGAAACAATTGAAATATCTTTTATAAGACTAAAAATAAAAGATTCAAAAAAAATATATATATTAGGATGTGTAAAATCTCCTATATGTGAATTTACAAAACCAAAAGTATTTTTAAAATATAAGTTAGATGACAATGATATTATTATAAAAGAAATGAAGCTTGAAGAAGCAGGACTTTCACATTATCAATCAACAATAAAAACAAATACATTTTATAAATTTGAATGTGAGTTAAATATAGAGGACATACAAAAATTTGAATTCTATAGCACTATAGGAAATACTAAAATGACATCTGAATATAGATTTGGTGGACGAGTTGTATTTAATGATTCACTAGAAAGATATAAATTTTTAACTAAAAACAAAAAATATATTTTAGAATATAATCGAGAAATAAATGCATTTACTGTAAATAAAACTACAAAAGAAAAAATAAAACAGTTAAACAAAGAAAATAAGCTTATATATGAAAAGCTTGACCCACATATAAATATGTATAGATGGTTAGCCAAAAAAGTACATAAAAAAAATATTTGGCTATATTATGATTCGGCAAATGTATATGATAATGGATATTATCAATTCCTACATGACTTAGAAAAAAAAGATGGGATAAACAGATACTATATTTATGACAAAATGAATGAAAAATTGAAAGAAAAATTTACGCCAAAACAAAGAAGACATTTATTAAAATATGGTTCATTAAAACATAGATTGTACTTTTTGAACTCAGATAAAATTATATCGTCTGATATATCACTAAGTGTTTATTGTCCATTTAGAAAGAGTATAAAGTGGTATAGAGACATTATAAATTATGAATTGATTTATTTACAACATGGAATTTTATATGCTAACTTATTACAAATGTATGGTAAAGAATTTAATGAAATAGACAAAATTGTAATTTCATCCGAGTTTGAAAAGAAAAATCTAGTAGAAAATTATAAATATAATGAAGAAGACCTGATATGTGCTGGAATGCCACGATTTGATATAGATAATTCAAATAAATTTGAAAAAAGTGAAGAAAGAAAAATTATTTATGCACCTTCTTGGAGAAAGTACTTAGTTGGGGAATTATTAAAGAGAAATAGAAAAGCAAATTTGACTGAGATGGAAAAATCAGATTTTTATAAAAAGAATGTAGAAGTGCTAACCTCAGAAAGATTAAAAAAATTATTAAAACAATATAATGTTAAATTTGAGTTTAAATTACATCCGAATTTTAACTGTTATAAAAAAATGTTTGAGGAAAAATGCAGTGAAAATATATGTATGGGAAATGCAGAAATTAGTCCAAGCAACTATAGAATGTTAATTACAGACTATTCATCATTTCAATTTGACTTTATAAAACACCAAATCCCTATAGTATATTTTGTGCCAGACCTAAAAGAGTTTAATGCAGGACTTCACACTTATAGAAAACTAGATTTACCACTTGAAAAAGCGTTTGGAGATGTGGTATATACTTCAGAAGAACTAATTGATAAAATAGAATATTACCTAAAAAACAATTTTGAGGTAGAAGAAAAATATAAAAAGAGAATGAACAATTTCTTTTTTAGAACAGAAAATTGCAGAGAAAAAATATATAATGCAATAAGGTAGGAGGAAAATAAAATGACAGTTTTTGAAGATTTAAAATGGAGAGGGCTTATAAAAGATATATCAAGCCCAGAATTAGAAGAAAAATTAAATAAAGGTGGAATGTCTTTCTACATAGGAACAGACCCAACAGCAGATAGCTTACATGTTGGACATTTATCAAGTTTCTTAATTTCAAAGAGATTAAAAGATGCAGGACATCATCCATACTTATTAGTAGGCGGAGGAACAGGATTAATAGGAGACCCAAGACCTACAAAAGAAAGAGCAATGATTTCAAAAGAAGCAGTAAACAAAAACTTTGAAGGAATTAAAAATCAAGTACAAAGATTATTTGGATTTGATGTTGTAAATAATTATGATTGGATTAAAGACATAAATACATTAGACTTCCTAAGAGATTACGGTAAATTCTTTAATGTCAATTACATGTTAGATAAAGACATAGTAAGAAGAAGACTAGATGCAGGTATTACATACACAGAATTCTCATACATGATACTACAAGCTCTTGATTTCAAATACTTACATGAGCATAACAATGTAGATTTACAATGTGCTGGTTCAGACCAATGGGGAAATATTACAGCAGGTATAGACTTAATAAGAAAATCTACAGGTGATGAAGTATATGGATTTACAATGCCACTTGTAACAGATTCACAAGGTAATAAATTTGGAAAGAGTGAAGGAAATGCTTTATGGCTAGATAAAGAAAAAACTTCAAGCTATGAATTATACCAATTCTTTGTAAATGTTGAAGATGTAATGGTTATAGACTACCTAAAAATCTACACATTCTTATCAAGAGAAGAAATTGAAGAATTGGACAGAAAAAATAAAGAACATCCAGAATTAAGAGAAGCACACAAAGCTTTAGCAAGAGAGATAATCACTTTCTTACATGGAAAAGAAGAATATGAAAAGGCAGTAAATTTAGCAGATCACTTATTTAACAATAAATTCAATGACCTATCTAAAAGAGATATTGAAGAGTTATTTAAAGGACAAGAAGTCAAAGAAGTTGAACTAAATACAAATATTGTTGACTTTGCTGTAAATATGGGAATAGCATCAAGCAAGAGAGAAGCAAGAGAATTTATTTCATCAGGTGCAATTTCTATAAATGGAGAAAAAGTAACAGACCTAGAAAAAACAATTGATCAAAATATGTTTATAGAAAATACATACATTGTTGTAAAAAGAGGAAAGAAAAATTACTACATTGGAAAAGCAAAATAAGTTTAAGGAGAAAAATTATGGAATGGATGAATAGTAATTTAAAAGAAATTGAGCCAACTAATATATCAAACCAAGAACAAAAAGAAAAAATAGCAAAAGAAATAGCTCAAAAAGTTAAAGATGGAGATGTAATAGGTTTTGGCTCAGGTTCTACATCATATTTAGCTATTAAAGAAATAGCTAAAAGAATTGAAGAAGAGGAATTGCATATTACTGCAATCCCTACTTCTTATGAAATAAAAGCATTATGCCATAGTTTAAATATTCCAACAGTTAGTATATTAGAAAAACGACCAGACTGGGCTTTTGATGGAGCAGATGAGGTTGACAAAAACAACAATTGGATTATAAAAGGTAGAGGAGCAGCTTTATTCAAAGAAAAACTAAATATGGTAAATGCAGGAATTACATATATTTTAGTTGATGATTCAAAATTAGTGGATGAATTAAATAAAGTAATGCCAATTCCAATTGAAGTTTATCCAGAAGCAGTTAGCAGTGTAAGAGAAGCATTACTAGACTTAGGAGCAACAGAGGCTGTATTAAGAAAAGCCGAAAAAAAAGACGGCCCAGTGTTTACAGAAAATAATAATGTTATATTAGATACAAAATTTGTAGAGATATATGATGCACTAGAAGAAGATATAAAATCTATTACTGGTGTTATAGAAAGTGGATTATTTATGGAATATCCAATAGAAGTAATACACTAAGCAAAAGGAGGACAAGCTATGTGGGGAGATATAGCAATTGCATTTTTGCTAGCGTTTATTACTGCATTTGTGTTAACACCATACACTATGAGACTAGCGAAAAAAGTTGGAGCAATAGATGTACCAAATGATAGAAGAGTAAATAAAAAGCCAATGCCAAGACTACGGAGGGATAGCAGTTATTTGTGGATTTATAGTATCTACAATATACTTGTTAATTGTAATGAGTTTAGAAGGCTCAATAAATATATTTGATGCAGATAATAATTATTGGCTAAAACTGGTAGGCTTTTTAATAGGAATTATAGTATTAGGAGTAACCTGCTTTATAGACGATTCAAAAGGAATACCAAGCTGGGTTAAGCTAATTGCACAAGTTGGAGCAGCTATAATTGTAGCTGTATGTGGAATAAGAATAGAAAATATTAACTTACCTTTTATAGACAACAAAATATTTTTCTATGAGTGGTTTTCATATATTATTACAGTTGGATGGATTGTAGGAATAACAAATGCTATAAACTTAATAGATGGGTTAGATGGACTGTCATCAGGAATAACACTAATTTCATGTGTTTCATTGCTAATAATCTTTTTACTAACACCATCATCACCATTAATATCAATACTATTAATAACAGCGTTAGCAGGTTCAATAGTGGGATTTTTACCATTTAACTTTAGTCCTGCTAAAACATTTATAGGAGATGTAGGCTCAAACTTTTTAGGATTTTCACTTGCAGTAATATCAATACTAGGAGTTGCTAAAACCTATACAGCATTAGTACTTATAGCACCAATTATAGTATTAGGACTTCCAATATTTGATACAATTTTTGCAATAATAAGAAGAATTATAAAAGGTAAATCAATAAAAGCTGTATTCAAAGCAGATAAAGGACATTTACACCATAGACTAATGAAAAGAGGATACACGCAAAAACAAGCTGTTCTAATTTTATATGGACTTACAGCAACACTAGGAATGTTTGCAATTATACTATTAGAAAGTGGAATTTGGAAAGCATTATCATTTGCACTTTTAGTAATTGCAATTATAGCAATTGGATATAAAGATATTTTTAGAGTAAAACAGGATGATATTGAAACAATAGATGAGACACATATTAGAATAGATAAGTAAAGATCTAATTTAACAATATTAAAACAAGACTCTTTAGTATAAATGTAACAATATTAAAATCGCTTGTCCTTGGTGTCGAGCTTCCTTCCCTTGGATGTCACAAAAACAAATAAATTTGTTTTTGGACACTATCGGTTGGAACTCTCCAACCGTTACGCTTCGCTCCACCTTACGCGGACTGCGCTTTCTTTTAATATTGTTACATTTAAAGCACAGTAATTTTTAATATTGTATAAATAAAAAACTAAAAAGGAGAGCAAGATGGAAGATGAAAGACTAATAAGTCCGGAATTAGAAGATATACAAGAAGAAAGAGTAGAAAACTCTTTAAGACCAAAAACTTTAGACGAATACATTGGACAAGACAAAGTAAAAAACAATATGAAAATATACATAGAGGCTGCCAAGAAAAGAGGTGAGCCTCTTGATCACGTTTTATTATATGGACCTCCAGGCTTAGGAAAAACAACGCTTGCAAACATAATATCAAACGAAATGAACTCAAATATAAAAATAACATCTGGCCCAGCAATAGAAAAGCCGGGAGATTTAGCAGCACTATTAACAAACCTTTCAGAATTTGATGTTTTATTTATAGACGAAATTCATAGATTAAACAAAAGTGTAGAAGAAATACTATACCCAGCATTAGAAGACTACACATTAGACATTATGATAGGAAAAGGTCCAAGTGCTAGGTCTATTAGACTCGACTTACCAAAGTTTACACTAATAGGTGCAACTACTAGAGCAGGAGCACTAGCAACACCGTTAAGAGACAGATTTGGAATTATACATCATTTAGAATTGTACGAAACAAAAGATTTAACAACAATAGTAAAAAGGTCAGCGAGTATACTAGACTTACAAATAGATGAAGAAGCTGCAATAGAAATTGCTAGACGTTCGAGAGGAACACCAAGAATTGCAAACAGACTCTTAAGAAGAGTAAGAGATTATGCTGCAGTATTAGGCGATGGAAATATAACATTAAAAATAGCAAAAACAGCACTTGGAAAACTAGAAATAGACGAAATGGGCTTAGATGATATAGACAGAAAAATATTAGAAACAATGATTATAAAATACAATGGAAGAGCAATAGGAATTGACACAATTGCAACAACAATTGGAGAAGAGCCAGAGACAGTAGAAGATGTGTATGAACCATATTTAATACAAATAGGCTTTATAGCAAGAACTGCAAGGGGCAGAATACCAATGCCTTCAGCATATAAACACATAGGAGTACCATATGAAGAAAAGTGATATTTTATTATTAGTAATCGTAATAAATTTACTAATATTTTCTATAGCAAATATATTTTTCAACATAAAATATGAACAAGTAGATGATTTCATAATTTACAATTTATATTCAGGATTGGATGGAACATATAATTTTCACGGAGTATACATACACCCAATACTTTGTATATTAATAGGTCTATTTTTTAGAATAGCGCCACAAATAAATTGGCATACCATATTTTTATTATTAATGCAATTTATATGTTTTACAACAATTGGATATATAATTTTGCAAAAGCACAAAACACCATTATCAATATTAATATACACTATATTTGCAAGTATATTTTATACAGCACTTTTATTATTAATTCAATACACTTCTGTTGCAGCTTTACTAATTTTAACGGCATTTTTTATAACAATAGATAATATTGAAAACAAAAATAAAAAATGGACTATTTTAGCAGGGGTTTTATATTCAATAGGAATAATGACGAGAATGCAGTCACTCTTAATAATAGTGCCATTTATGGGAATATATTTATTGTATTATTTAGTAAAATACAAATTACAGGGGCAAACTGTTAACTTAATAAAGCAGTATGCAATATATATAATAATAACAATAATTGTATATGTCTCAAATATGGTAATATACTCTGTTGAACCATATAAACAATATATGAAATACAACGATTTAAGAGCACAACTACATGATTTATCATATACAAGTTATAATAATAACAAAGAGATATTTGATAAAATCGGCTGGAGCCAAAATGACCATTATTTATTTTATACATTTAATACAGGAGACGAAAATGTATATAACAAACAAAATTTACAGAAAATTATAGATTATAAAAAACAACAAGGAAACTATTATAATTTAAACTTAGAATTAGACAAAATAGCTACAAATTTTAAAGATAATTTAGTCAATACAAACACATTTATAGCAATAATGTTCTTTAGTATTATAATAATTAGTATATTAAATTCAAAAAATAGAAATTTAAATATATTAATAGCCTTAACTACTATGGCAGTTCATATTTTGTTTATAGTATTAAACAGAAGTATGCTAAGAGTTGTAATCCCAGAATACATACTAGGAACTGCTTTGATAATATATAACTTGAATTTAGAAGAAACTAAAAAATATAGTTTGAAAATAATAGCAGTAACTACAATATTAATATCAATAATAGGTGTTAATATTTCAGGGACAAAATATAACTATGGATATAACTTAAATTATTATTCAAATTATAAACAATTAATTGACTATACAAATTCGCATAAAGAGAATGTGTATCTATACACAGTTCCATCTTTACAATATAGATATCTAGCTTACTCAGTATATGAAATGCCACCTAAGTCAGCATTTTCAAATTTAAGAGTAATGGGTGGATGGGATATGTACACTCAAAACTATTATGATTTTAAAGCAAGATATAATTTAGATGGTACATTTTTAGATTTATTAAAAGAAAATGTATATTTAATAGATGGAGATGTAACTTGGTCTGGTAGAAGATACAGTAATTACATTAAAAACATAGTAGAATTTATAAAAGAACATTATAATATTGACGTAAAATATGAAAAAGTAAATACTTTTAATAACTTATATATATACAAACTAGAAAGGATATAGTAAATGAAACTTTTAATGCACACTTGCTGTGCACCATGTAGTGTATATTGCATAGATAGTTTAAGAAGTGAAGGAATAGAACCGACAGTATATTGGTATAACCCAAACATACACCCATATATGGAATATAAAGCAAGAAGAGACTGTTTAAAAGAATATACACAAAGCATAGGAGTACAAGCAATATTTGAAGAAGAATATGGATTAGATGAATTTTGCAAAAACGTAATTAGAAATTTAAAAACAAGATGTACAGACTATTGTTATAGAGTTAGACTAGAACAAACAGCTAAATATGCAAAAGAGCACGGATTTGACACAATTACAACTACGTTATTTGTAAGTCCATATCAAAAACATGAAGAACTAAAGCAAATAGCAGAAGAAATTGCTAAAAAATATGAATTAAACTTTTTATATAGAGACTTTAGAGTTGGTTTTAGAGAAGGACAAGCCAAAGCACGAGAACTAGGACTATACATGCAAAAATACTGCGGCTGCATATTTTCAGAGGAAGACAGATATGCAAAGCAAATTGAGAAAGACAAAGAGATATCGTAGCGGAGTACAGTTTGCTCCAGTATCTGAAAAATAATTAGCAAGTTATAAGGAGATGATTATATGGATATATGGGAAGAAATATTGACTGATTATGAAACAAGAACAACTATTAAATTATCAGAAGTATTACCTAATTGGTGGGGAGATAAGAGATATAATACCAATTAGTGGTAATTAATATTTTGGTAGAGGAAGATGAATACAGAAAGCAAGAAGTAAAATAGCATAAAAACGGCAGAGAAAATTTTTCTCTGCCGTTTATAAAAGGATTATTTCTTCTGGAAGTTTCGGTCAATAATGTCGATGAGCTTCCCAAACTCATCTTCATTATCCAAAACGAATTGTGGGTCAACCTGAATTTCACGCAGTCCTCCAACTGCCACAAGGAATCCTTTGAACAGTTCATAATTCTTTATGAACTCAACGACTCCATCGGTTGAAAAGTCCAATGCTCCTTTGTTGAGTGAAAAGCGATTGAAAGAGGAAACTTCAATCGAAGCTTCTTCAAAATTGGAAGCTTTAGTGTTTTCCAATTCAGGAAATTTAGAAGTTTCTTCTGCAACTTCGAGAGTTTCAGATTGGACATTTTCTTCCAAATAAGGAAGAAGAGGAAGAAAAGTGAAATAGGCATAGTTTGTGAAAAGAAATTCTGCCAAACAATAAGCCTGATAACTAAATTCTACGAATTTAGTAGCTTCCTCATAAGAGTATCCAATTTCACGGATGCCTCCAAAAGCATGGTTGGGCATGGTGCTTTGCAGCAGGAAAATAACTCTCTTAACTTCGTTAGAATTATGAGAATCAAGGTACTTGACAATTGACTGAAGCAAGCTGCTTGCCATGTCAAAATTTCCGGATTCCCAGACCTCTACGAAACTTTTGCAGGTATTTTCGAAGATCTCTCCATTAGAAAATAACTTCTTAGTGGAGTTGATTTGAGAACGAATTTCGTTCCAAATCATTTTTGATTGCTCTTGTGTCAGCTCAGCCCATTCAAGGTGAGTTTCCTGTGCCAAGTAATCTTCACTGGCGCCTGCTTTCATCAAAAATTTGAATATATCCAAGATGGATGAACTGTTCAAATTTTCAATGGTTTGAATTACATTTTGTTGAATCTGCAAGCTGGGAAAATGCTTTATAAACTTAGTCCGAAGATTTACAGAGCTTCCAGAGATTGCGCTGTGACCGTTTTCAATTTTAATGTCATACATAAGATGATAGGCCTCCTTTTATTATTTTTTAAATGTGCGATATAAATATTATACCACAGAAAACAAGATTATGTCAACAAACATAAAAATTCGTGAATTTTATTAAACTATATTGAAAATCAGAGAAAAGTATAATATAATTCAAATAATTTAAATAACTTAAATAGAATGATTGGAGGCATAACTATGCGGCAATTAAAGCCTTTTATGGTTGAGTTTTCTGGTACTCCAGAAGCAGGAAAAAGCACTGCAATAGCATTGTTGGTGAAAATGCTCGAAGATAAAGGGTATAGAACTATGATTCTTAAAGAATCAGCAGAAGTTTTACCAAATGAGTTGGAAAAAGGAACATTTGAAGGAAATTTGTGGATGCATTTGATAACACAGGCAGGCATTTTAAAAGCTGAACATGCTGATGTTGACATTGTACTCATTGATAGAGGCATTGTTGATAGCAAATTTTATGCATGGAAGTATTTTAAAGAGAAGAAATGTTCAGCAGAGCAATTTAATGAATTTCAAAGAACATGTTTGAATAGAATGACTCCAGACCTGTTCTTGGGAATATTTGTATCACCAGAAACTGCTATCAAACGTAGAGGAGGAGAAGGTAGGCTAGTAACTCGAAAATATTTAGAAGATTACAATCGATTGTTTATGGAATTTTGGGTAACAATACCAACAAAAAAGAAAACAATAAAATCGGATGAACTTGCTGCTTTGGAATTGAGCAATATAATCTTTGACAATATTTTGAGTGAAATATCATAAGAAGCTAATAGCACAAGGGCAAATTGCCTTTTGTGCTAATTTAATAATATAGGAGACAATAAATGAATAAATTTTTAGAAAAAATAAATAAAATATGTAGAGAAAATAAAAAAGTTGCAATGTTTATAGATATGGATGGAACTATAACTGTATATGATATATATCCAGAAGAAATAGTAAAGCAAAAAATGCAAGATGAATATAGTAAAGCAGAGCCAGCACAATATATAATAGACATATTAAAAGAGATAAATGAAATTCCTAATATAGATTTATATATATTATCATTATCAAAAACATTGAAAATTACAGAAGAAAAAAAGGAATGGCTAAAGAAATATGTACCATTTATTGAAGAAAAAAATTGGATAATAATAACTAGAGAATTAAATGAGTATTCAAGTGAAAATAGAGATATAATAAAAGCACAGAAAATAAAAGAGTTAAAAGAACAATATGATTACTCTATATTACTTGATGATGATCATAAAATATTAAAAGAAGCACAAAAAATGCTAGACACTAAATTTAGCCCTTTTCATATTTCATCAACACTTATTTAAAAAGAAAGAAGGAAACAGACATGAAAAAAATAGTTTTAATAGATGGAAATAGCATATTAAACAGAGCTTTTTATGGAATAATGGGAAACAAAATGCTAACAACTCCAGATGGTAAATATACAAATGCTGTATATGGCTTTTTAGCTATACTTTTTAAAGTACTAGAAGATATTGAACCAGAATATTTAATGGTAACATTCGACTTAAAGGCTCCAACAGCTAGACATAAATTATATGATGGATACAAGGCTACAAGAAAAGGAATGCCAAATGAGCTTGCAGAACAAATGCCTATATTAAAAGATATCCTTAAGTCAATGAATATTAAAGTCATTGAGAAAGAAGGATATGAAGCTGATGATGTTTTAGGAACTATGGCTAAAAGGGCGGAGAAAGATGGATTTGATGTTACAATTGTTTCAGGAGATAGAGATACTTTTCAGCTTACTTCGAATAGAGTTAAGGTACGTATTCCTCATACAAAAATGGGAAAAACTGAAACTGAAACTTTTGGCAGGGAGGAAGTATTAAAAAAATATGGGGTAACTCCAAAGCAACTTATAGAAGTAAAAGGTTTACAAGGAGACACTTCAGATAATATTCCAGGAGTACCAGGGATAGGAGAAAAAACAGCGTTAGAACTAGTAAAGAAGTATAAAACTATTGATGGAATATATGAGGCAATTGAAAAAGGCGAAGATGATTTAAAACCAAAAGCAAAAGAAAGGCTATTGGAAAATAAAGAATTAGCAATGCTTTCAAGAACACTTGGAACTATAAATTTAGAAGTTCCAATAGAAGAGAATCTAGAAGAATTTAAAATAAAAGAGTGGAATAAAGAAGAAGTTTTTTCGAAATTTAAAGAACTAAATTTTAATAGATTTATTGATAGATTTAATTTGAAATCTGAAGAAGGACCAAAACAAAACCTAGCAGAATTATTTGAAATAAAAACTTTAAACACACAAAATGAAATAAAAGATTTGCTAGAGAAAATACAAAATAAATTAGTATTTATGTTGGGAACAGAAAAGGTAGAACAAGAGAATTTAATAATAAAAAAACAAATAAAATCAATATATATATATATTGATAATACTGTTTATGAAATAAAATTTAATACTAATGAAGAATTTATTTCATATTTTAAAACAATATTTGAAAATGAGAATATACAAAAATATAGCTATCGTTTAAATGAGACCTATGTATTATTAATGCAAAATGGAATATATTTAAAAGAAATCAAATTTGATACTGAAATTGCTGCATATCTTTTAAATCCAAGTAATGGGAAATATAAGCTAGATGAATTAGCAAATCAATATTTAAGTATTGATATACCAGAGTATTTAGAGTTTGTTGGAGCAAAGCAACAAAAAGAAACACAGATGACTTTGTTTTCACAAGATGAAATGAATGTGGATTTTGAAAAATATCAGAATGCAATATATATGTATACAATTGCAAAATTAGCAGAAATAATGAATAAAAAACTAGAAGAAATAAACTCATTAAAATTATTTGAAAATATTGAAATGCCACTAATAAAAGTATTAGCTGAAATGCAATATGAAGGAATATATGTAGACAAACAAGAATTAGTATCATTTGGAGTCAAATTAAAAGAAGATATAGAAGTAATAAAGCAAGAAATATACAAACTAGCAGGAGAAGAATTTAATATAAATTCTACATTGCAATTAGGTAATATCCTATTTGAAAAGTTAAAATTACCGGTGTATAAGAAAACTAAAAAAGGTTATTCAACAGATGTAGATATATTGGAAAAGCTAAAGCCAGAGCATCCAATTATTGAGAAAATATTAGAGTATCGTGGCTTTATGAAACTAAACTCAACATATATAGAAGGGCTAATAGTATATATAAATGAATATACACATAAAATACATTCATATTTTCATCAAACAATTACAGCAACAGGAAGAATAAGTTCAACAGAACCAAACCTTCAAAATATTCCAACAAGAGCAGAACAAGGAAAACAAATAAAAAAGGCCTTCAAAGCACAAGAAGGTAACATATTTATAGATGCAGACTATTCTCAAATAGAGTTAAGAATTTTAGCGCATATTTCAAATGACACAAATATGAGAGAAGCATTTTTAAATGAGGAAGATATACATAAACAAGTTGCTTCAAAGGTATTTAATGTACCTTTAGAAGAAGTTACAAAAGAGCAAAGAACAGCTGCCAAAGCAGTAAACTTTGGAATTGTATATGGAATAAGTGGTTTTGGATTGGCGGAACAACTAGGAATAAGCCGTAAAAAAGCAGAGCAATATATAGAGCAATATTTGGAAAAATACAAAGGTGTAAAAGAATTTATGGATAGAATAGTTGAAAAAGCTAAAGAGCAAGGATATGTTGAAACACTATTCCATAGAAGAAGATACATACCAGAGCTATCTTCTAACAATTATATGGTAAGACAATTTGGTGCTAGAGCAGCAATGAATACACCGATACAAGGTACAGCAGCAGATATAATGAAAATTGCTATGATAGAAGTTAACAAAAAGCTAGAAGAAGAAAAATTAAATGCAAAATTAATTTTACAAATTCATGATGAGCTTTTAATAGAATGTAAAATAGAAGAAAAAGAAGAAGTAAAGAAGATATTAAAAGAAAGCATGGAAAATGCAGTTAAATTAAGTATCCCACTAGAAGTGGAAGTATCCGAAGCAGATAACTGGTATGATGTAAAATAAACTACAAAAGAGAACAAAGGAGAAGATTTTGACTAAAAAAATAATTTTAATAATATTTATTATTTTAATTTTATTAATATTTCAATGGAATAATTTAAGCGAAACAATACAAAAACAAATATATCCAAAGAAATATGAACAATATGTAAATAAATATTCGCAAGAATGTGATGTAGACAACTTATTAATATATTCAATAATTAAAGTTGAAAGTAACTTTAATGAAAAGGCAAACTCTCATGCAGAGGCTATAGGTTTAATGCAACTTATGGAAAATACAGCAGTTGAGACGTATGAACATATTGAAGCACAAACAGTAAATGTAGAAGAATTGTATCAGCCAGAAATAAATATAAAAATCGGAACATACTATTTTTCTACATTACTAAATCAATATAACAACGTGGGTTTAGCGTTAGCAGCATATAATGCAGGAATGGGAAGAGTTGACAAATGGATAAAAGAAGGAACAATAAAACAAGATGGCTCAGACCTAGAAAACATACCATTCAAAGAAACTAATTTATATGTACGAAAAGTATTGAATGTTTATGAAAAATATAAAAATTTATATTGACACCATTTTTAACAAGTGGTATCATATATCTATGATAGATTTAAAAAAAACACAGTTTGAACTTTGTTTATTTTTAAATCTATTTTTTCTTTTTTCCAAACTGTGTTAGGGTAAGGAGGAAACAATGAATAAAAAATATATTTTTGTAACAGGTGGAGTAGTATCTGGACTAGGAAAGGGAATAACAGCAGCATCACTAGGAAGACTATTAAAAAATAGAGGATATAAAGTAGCAAACCAGAAATTTGATCCATACCTTAATGTAGACCCAGGAACAATGAGCCCATATGAACATGGAGAGGTTTTTGTAACAGACGATGGAGCAGAAACAGATTTAGACTTAGGACATTATGAACGCTTTACAGATGAGAATTTAACAAAATATTCTTCTGTAACAACAGGAAGAATATACTCAGAAGTAATTGAAAGAGAAAGAAAAGGAGATTACTTAGGGAAAACAGTACAAGTTATACCACATATTACAAATGCTATAAAAGAAAAAGTATATAAATTTGAAAATACAGATGTAGATATAGTAATAACAGAGATAGGCGGAACTGTTGGAGATATTGAAAGTTTACCTTTCTTGGAAGCTATTAGACAAATAGGAATAGAAAGAAATGAAGAAGACGTTGCATATATACATGTAACCTTATTACCGTATATTTATGGCTCAAATGAACTAAAATCAAAACCAACTCAACATTCAGTAAAAGAATTGCAATCAATAGGTATAAAACCAGACATACTAGTTTGTAGAGCAGAACAAGAAATAGATGAAAACTTAAAACAGAAAATTGCATTATTCTGTAATGTAAAAAAACAAGATGTAATACAAAATAAAACAGTAGAAAATTTATATGAAGTTCCACTAATGCTAGAAAAAGAAGGACTAGCAAGTAGAATATGTGAAAAACTGAAATTAAGAGATATACCAAATAATTTGAGTTGGGAAGAATTAATAAACAATATTAAAAATCTAAAAGATGAAAATGTAAATATTGCAATAGTTGGAAAATATGTAAAATTAGAAGACTCATATTTATCAATTGCAGAAAGCATTAAACATGGTGGATTTGCTAATGGCTGTAAGGTACATATAGATTTTATTGACTGTGAAAAGGTAACAAAAGAAAATGCAAAAGAAATGCTTGGAAAATACAATGGAGTAATTGTACCAGGTGGATTTGGAAACAGAGGAATAGAAGGAAAAATAGCAACAATACAATATGTAAGAGAAAACAATATTCCATTTTTAGGAATATGTTTAGGAATGCAAATGGCAGTTGTAGAATTTGCAAGAGATGTGTTAGGATATAAAGATGCAAATTCAGAAGAATTTGATGAGGCAAGTACATGCAAAGTAATTCATATTATGGAAGATCAAATTCATATAGCCAACAAGGGTGGAACAATGAGATTAGGAGCATATCCATGTAATATATTAAAAAATACGCTGGCTGAAGAAGTATATAAGACAAATAAAATATCAGAAAGACATAGACATCGTTTTGAATATAACAACAAATATAGAGAAGAAATGGAAAAAGCAGGTTTGATTTGCTCAGGTTTATCACCAGATGGAAACTTAGTTGAAATTGTAGAATTAAAGAGTCATCCATACTTTATAGCATCACAATTCCACCCAGAGTTCAAATCAAGACCAGACAAACCACATCCACTATTTGTAAGCTTAGTAAAAGCTGCAAAAGCAAATGTGAATAATGTGTGAAAAATTAAATAGTGTACTTGACATTTTATATAAATGGGTATAAAGTATTAGCAGTCTTAAAGAAAGACTGCTAATTTTATCATATGCAATTAAAAAAGAAAGAAGGCGTGAGCAAAAAAATTCTAAAAAATAAAAATTAGCATATAATAAAATGATTGATAAGGAGGTAATTTTCATGTTAAAACCATTAGGAGACAGAATCGTTGTTAAAATGTTAGAAAAAGAAGAAACAACTAAAAGTGGAATTATTTTAGCTGGAAAATCAGAAGAAAAATCTCAAGTTGCTGAGGTTATAAAAGTAGGAGATGGAACAAATTCAGAAGGAAAAAAAGTTGAAATGGCTATAAAAGAAGGAGATAAAGTAGTTTTAAACCAATATGCTGGAACTACTGTTAAAATTGATGGAGAAGAATTAGTTATAGTCAAATATAATGATATATTAGCTATAGTTGAATAGAGAGGAGATAATTAAAATGTCAAAAGAAATTAAATTTGGCGAAGATGCCAGAAAAAGCCTATTAAATGGCGTAAATAAATTAGCTGATACTGTAAAAGTAACATTAGGACCAAAAGGAAGAAATGTTGTACTAGATAAAAAATTTGGAGCACCACTAATTACAAATGATGGTGTAACAATTGCTAAAGAAATAGAACTAGATGATCCATTTGAAAATATGGGAGCACAAATAGTAAAAGAAGTATCTATAAAAACAAATGATGTTGCTGGAGATGGAACAACAACAGCTATGGTATTAGCACAAAATATGATTCGCGAAGGTGTAAAAAACGTAGCAGCTGGTGGAGATCCAATGGCTATTAAAAGAGGTATGGATAAAGCTGTAGTTTCATCAGTAGATGCTTTAAAAGAAATTAGTGTTGAAGTAAGTGGAAAAGAAGATATTGCAAGAGTTGCAAGTATTTCTGCAAACAACCCAGAAGTTGGAGAACTTATTTCAGAAGCAATGGAAAAAGTATCTAAAGATGGAGTTATTACAATTGAAGAATCTAAAACATCACAAACAGAACTTGATGTTGTAGAAGGAATGCAATTCAATAAAGGATATGTATCACCATATATGGTAACAGATACAGAAAAAATGGAAGCTGTTATAGACAACCCATATATACTTATCACAGATAAAAAAATAAGCAATATTCAAGAAATACTACCATTACTTGAAAGCTTAATGCAACAATCTGGAAAACTAGTAATTATATGTGATGATATAGAAGGTGAAGCATTATCAACATTAATTTTAAACAAACTAAGAGGAGTTATAAATGTAGTAGCTGTTAAAGCACCTGGTTATGGAGACAAGAGAAAACAAATGCTAGAAGATATTGCAATATTAACAGGTGGAGAAGTTATTACATCAGATTTAGCATTAGAACTAAAAGATACAACAATTGAACAATTAGGTAGAGCAAGACAAATAAAAGTACAAAAAGAAAACACAATTATAGTAGATGGAATGGGAGATAAACAAGAAATTGCAAAACGTGTAGCTTTATTAAAATCTCAAATTGCAGAAGAAAAGAGCGAATTTGAAAAAGAAAACTTACAAGAACGTTTAGCAAAAATAGCAGGAGGAGTTGCTGTAATTGGTGTTGGAGCTGCTACTGAAGTTGAAATGAAAGACAGAAAATTAAGAATTGAAGATGCTTTATCTGCTACAAAAGCAGCAGTTGAAGAAGGTATAGTACCTGGTGGCGGAACAGCATATATTGATATTTTACCAAAAGTTACAGAAGTAGTTGAAAAATTACAAGGAGATGAAAAAATTGGTGGTAAAATAATTCTAAGAGCATTAGAAGAACCAACAAGACAAATTTCAATAAATGCAGGCTTAGAGCCATCTGTAATATTAGAAAAAGTTAAAAACAGTCCGGTAGGTGTAGGATTTAATGCACAAACAGATGAATATGTAGATATGAAGAAAGCAGGAATTGTAGATCCTACAAAAGTTTCAAGAAGTGCGCTTCAAAATGCAGTATCAATAGCGTCAATGATACTAACAACAGAAAGTTTAGTAACAGATAAAAAAGAAGCAAATAGTTGTAAATGTTCAGACCATGAACCAACAGGAATGGACGGAATGTATTAGAAATAAAAAATGGTAACTTTTAAGTTGCCATTTTATTTTTTCTTGACATATATGTTATAATATTCTAAGTAATAATAGAAAGAGGAATTATATGAAAACAGTAGCGTTTTGTACTTTAGGATGGAAGTTAGTTCAATCAGTATGAAAAATAAAAATGGGAAAAATTAAAAAAACAAAAATCGCTGAAAGGTAGTAATAGTATGGAAAACAAAGAAAATAAAAGGAAAAAGACCGTTGCTCTATTTACATTGCGGTTGTAAAGTAAATCAATATGAAACAAATGCAATGATGCAAAAAATGATTGAAGCAGGTTATAAAGTAGTAGACTTTGAAACAAAAGCAGATATCTATATTATAAATACATGTACAGTAACAAATATGGCAGATAAAAAATCAAGACAAATGTTAAGAAGAGTAAAAGAAATAAATCCGGAAGCCATTTTAGTTGCTGTTGGCTGTTATGCTCAAGTGGCAAAAGAAAAGCTAGAGCAAATACCAGAAATTGATTTAATACTTGGAATAAATGAAAAAAATGATATTGTAAAATATGTAGAGCAAGCTAGTAAGAATACATATGTGTCAGATGTATTACATCAAACTGAGTTCTTAGACTTTGGAGATGTTACATACACAGAAAAAACAAGAGCAGTAATAAAGGTACAAGATGGATGTAATCAGTTTTGTTCATATTGCATAATTCCTTATGCAAGAGGACGTATTAGAAGCAGAAAGCCAGAAAGTGTAATAAAAGAAATTACAGATGTTGCAAAAGAAGGTATAAAAGAAGTAGTTATAACAGGTATTCATATAGCGTCTTATGGAAAAGACTTTAACACAGAGTATAGGCTAATTGACTTATTAGAAGAAATCCAAAAAGTAAACGGAATACAAAGAATACGTTTAGGTTCATTAGAACCAACACTAATAACAGAAGAATTTGTAACAAGACTTAAAAAACTTTCAAAAATATGTGACCACTTTCATTTATCATTACAAAGTGGATGCGATGAAACATTAAAAAGAATGAATAGAAAATATACAACGGATCAATTTAGACATGTAGTAGAATTGCTTAGAAATGCATATCCAGAAGTACATTTAACAACAGATGTTATAGTTGGGTTTCCAGGAGAAACAGAAGAAGAGTTTAACAAAACTTATGAGTTTTTAAAAGAAATAAAATTTTATAAAATGCATGTATTTAAGTATTCGCCAAGAAGCGGAACAGTTGCTGCTAAAATGCCTAATCAAATAGATGGAAATATAAAAGAAGAGAGAAGCAATAAACTAATAGAGCTATCAGATGAAAACGAGAAAGAGTATAATCAAAAATACATAGGCAAAGAAGTAGAAGTACTATTGGAAGAACGAGAAGGAGAATATTTGAAAGGACATACTACAAACTATATGGTAGTAAAAATGAAAACTAACGAAAATCTTGAAAATACAATACAAAAAGTAACTGTGTAAATATTGCATTCTATATGTAAATGTTATATAATTTAAGCTATGAAGATGAGAAAAGAGGAATAGTATGAAAGCAATAGAAATAAGAAACAAATATTTAAACTTTTTTAAAGCACACGGACATAAAGTAATTCCAAGTGCTCCGCTAATACCAGAAAACGACCCATCTGTATTATTTACAACAGCTGGAATGCAACCATTAGTGCCATATTTATTAGGTGAAAAACATCCAGCAGGAACAAGAATTACAGATTATCAAAAATGTTTAAGAACAAACGATATAGATGAAGTAGGAGATAACCGTCACCTAACATTTTTTGAGATGTTAGGAAACTGGTCATTAGGAGACTATTTTAAAGATGAAGCAATTAGCATGAGCTATGAATTCTTAACAAAAGAATTAGGAATAGATCCAAGCAAATTGTCAGTTACATGTTTTGCTGGTGACGAACATGCACCAAGAGATACAGTAGCAGCAGAAGCATGGAAAAGGGCAGGAATACCAGAAGAAAGAATATATTTCTATGACAAAGATAATAACTGGTGGATTGCAGGAGACGAAGGACCATGCGGACCAGATACAGAAATGTTCTTGGATACAGGAAAACCTGCATGTTCAGACAGTTGTCAACCATCATGTGGTTGTGGTAAATATGTTGAAATTTGGAATGATGTATTTATGGAATATTACCAAGCAAAAGATGGTTCTATTACAAAATTAAAACAACAAAATGTTGATACAGGTTTTGGACTAGAAAGAATGACAATGCTATTACAGGGCAAAGAAACTCCATTTGATACAGAACTATTTGCACCAGTAATGGACAAACTAAAAGAATTAGCTAAACAAGATAATATTGAAAGTAGAAGAATTGTTGCAGAACATTTACGTGCAAGTATGATGGTTATAGCAGATGGTGGTAGACCAAGCAATATAGATCGTGGATATGTATTAAGAAAATTAATTAGAAGAATGACAAGACATTTAAATAAACTACAAATAGATTTAAATGAAATTGGTGGATTAGTTGATTTGTATGTAGAAACATTAAAAGAATTCTACCCTGAATTAGTTGAAAATAGAGAAACAATCAAAGAAGTTATATTAGCAGAAAAAGATAAATTTGTTAAAACATTATCACATGGTGAAAAAGAATTTGAAAAAGTAGTAAACAAATTAAAACAAGAAAATAAAAACACAATTGATGGTTACACTATTTTTAAACTATATGAAACATATGGATTTCCACCAGAAATTACAGCAGATTTAGCAAAAGAGCAAGGCTTAGAAATCGATACATCTGAATTTGATAAATTATTTAAAGAGCATCAAGAAAAATCAAGAATGGGTAGTGAGCAAAAATTTAAAGGTGGACTAGCTGAACAAAATGAACAAACAACTAAATATCATACAGCAACTCACTTACTACATAAAGCATTAAAAATAGTATTAGGGGACCATGCAAATCAATGTGGTTCAAATATCACAACAGAAAGATTAAGATTTGACTTTACACATTCAGAAAAAATGACACCAGAACAATTAGCTAAAGTAGAAGAAATTGTAAATGAGCAAATTAAACGTGATTTACCTGTAACATGTGAAGAGATGACATTAGAAGAAGCAAAAGCATCTGGAGCAACAGGACTATTTGAAAATAAATATGGTGACAGAGTTAAGGTATATACAATAGGAGATTTTAGTAAAGAAATTTGTGGTGGACCTCATGTTAAACATACAGGAGAATTAGGACACTTCAAAATTAAAAAGGAAGAATCAAGTTCAGCAGGAGTTAGACGTATTAAGGCGATTTTAGAATAAGGAGAATAAAGTATGGATGATTGTGTTTTTTGTAAAATAATAAAAGGAGAAATTCCTTCAGAAAAAGTATATGAAGATGAAGATGTTATTGCATTTAAAGATATTAACCCAGTAACTCCAATTCATATATTAGTAATACCAAAAAAACATATAGCAACTTTACTTGATGTTACTGAAGAAGACAGCCATTTAATCAGCAAATTATTTGTTGCTATAAATAAAATAGCAAAACAAATTGGAATAGAAGAAAGCGGATTCAGAATAGTTGCTAATTGTGGAAAAGATTCTGGACAAGAAGTAATGCATATACATTTCCATTTATTAGCTGGACAAAAAATGGGACCAAAAGTTGTTTAATAAGTATAGAAAAATCTGAACATATATGGTATAATTTATGTATATGAGTTATAAGGAGGAGTACAAATGTTAAATAGTAAATATAGTAAAGTATTAACAATAATTTTAATAATAGCTATTGTTATAATAGTTGGACTTTTAGTATTTATTGGAATTGACTGGTATAAAGCATATACGGTGGGAAAAGATACACAAAACTCTCTTGACCAGTTTAACAGCTATATTGAAAATAATCAAAACAATGATAATAATGCTAATTTTGAAAATAATATAGATAATAACAATATAATAGAAGAACCAAACAACAATAATATAATAGAAGAGCCAAGCGATAACAATAATAACTCAAACTCTGAAGGACTTACATATAAAGGATTTAAAGTAGCAGGAGTTATAGAAATACCAAAAACTAAAGTGAAATATAATGTACTAGATGATCCATCTGCAAAAGCAATGGAAGTTGGTATTACTATAATATATGGACCAGGGCTTAATCAAACAGGAAATACAGTATTAGCTGGACATAATTACAGAAATGGAACATTTTTCTCAAATAATAACAAATTATCTTCAGGAGATAAAATTTATATAACAGACTTATCAGGTAAAAAAGTCACATATACAATATACAAAAAATATAAAACAGATCCAAACGACTTTAGCTATGCAACAAGAAATACAAATGGAAAAAGAGAAATTTCATTAACTACTTGTACAGACGATTCAAGTGCAAGAATAATAATTTGGGCAAAAGAAGACTAATATTTAATACTAAAATAAAAAATATAAACTATTTAATGAATTTGTATTGACAAATATGGTTAAAATATTGTAAAATTATAAATGCGTGTGAACGCATTATGATGGTGGATGTAGCGTAGTTGGTTAACGCGCCAGTTTGTGGCACTGGAGACCGTGGGTTCGAGTCCCATCTTCCACCCCATATAATGGGCTGTAGCCAAGCGGTAAGGCACATGACTTTGACTCATGCATGCGCTAGTTCGAATCTAGCCAGCCCAACCAAATAAAAAAATCGTAGCAAAGCTACGGTTTTTTTATTTTGAATATGCTGTGTAGTAGGCAGAAATAGAGTCCGAAGGACGTCGCGCCGTGAACGAAGTGAACAAGTACCCTTGGGGTATTCGAATCTAGCCAGCCCAACCAACAAAAAACTCGTAGGATTTTCTACGAGTTTTTTGCTTTTGATAGTGAATTATCACTATCATTTTAATGCTTTATTTTCTTTTCTTCTTTTAGTCAGCTGATAGAAAAGATGCTCAACCTTCTCAGCATTTCCATTAGAAAGTTCCTTCTCATAAATCCTATCAAAACATTCATCATCTACCAAGTTGTAAATGATAGCATCAATTACTGTATTCCAGAACAAATTTTTATCAATGCAGTTTTTTCGACAAAATTCATTAAAAGGAAGACTGTTCTTCGAATAGCTCGTAACTAGGCTTTTGGACTCTTTTTTAGAAAACTTGAAGTTTCTTGCAGCTTCAATTCGCCGTTGCCAACTGTTAAAAACTCTACTCTCAATACGAGAAATGTATTCCCGGTCAAAGCGATTTTCTTTTGCTTTTTGAGAAGAATTTGCTACAGCAGTTTTTTGAATTTGTTTAGCTACTGCTTCAGATACAATTCGCTTGTCAACAGCAAGGTGAAGGATTTTGTAGAAGACATGAGATTCATATCCGTACTGCTGAAGAAAATTAAAATGAGTGTAATTTCCTTGTGCATAAGCAACAGCTATGTTAGCAATTTGTTTCCGAGTAAAAATTTCCTGAACACTTTTTCCCATAAAGTAAAACTCCTTTCTAATGTAAAATTATAAAATAAAACATCAAAAAACATATATTTATATTATAATACATCAAACACTTTATGTCAATCTGACAAAAAACAAAAAAACTCTTGATTTTTTTTGAAATATAAAGTAATATAGATATATAATAATAAACCAAGGAGAAGAGAATATGATAGTAGATAAAAATGGTAATATGTTTGAAGATAGAAGAAAGAAAACAAATGATAGAAGACAAAATGATTGTGATACAAAAGGTGGTAGAAGAGGAACTGATAGGAGAAAAGCACCTGAACAAGTATCTAAGAAAAAATAAATTTAATATAAAAAAAGACATCTTAAAAAGATGTCTTTTTTTGTTGCATATATTAGCAACATCCACCTCTATTGCCACCACAGCAGCAACAAATTAGGATTATAAAGATAATTATCCAAATGCAGCAATCATCACCAAAACCAAATCCGCCACATCCGCATCCTCTATTTTCTGGCATATTATTCACTCCTTTCACATGTACATTTTAATTAGCAACCACAACCGTTGTTGCATCCGCAGCCATTGCCACAGCAGAAAAGTAATAAGAATAAGATTATGAACCATAGTAGTTCACTATTATTGCAACCACATCCCATTGTCTTCTACCTCCTATAAAATATTTTTAGCTCTTTCGTATGGTATATAGTATTCTGTTCTTTAAAAAAGTGTTACAAAAAATAAGTTGATAAAAATTGTAGAAAAGTATTGAAAATAAAAAAGTGTTATGGTATTCTAATATAGAAGAAATATGTACAAAATTTTTTAGAAAAGCACATTGAAAATTTAATAGAGTAAACCTAAAAAGATGAAAATTTAAGCTAATAAATGTAATGAATTTTATTTTAAGTAATAAAAAAGAAAGAAGTAAAATTTATTACAAAGAGAAATTAGTTTAAAGCTATAAAATGAGTAAATGTGCATAAAAAGAGAAAAAGTGTACATATTAAAAATACAAAATGAAAAAATCTAAAATAAAAAAACATAAGAAATAGGAGGAAAATAACCTTGAAAAAGATAAAAGAAAATATAAAAACAAATAAAAAATCAGCAAGAAGAAATTACTCAAATCAAAAAGGTATTACTCTAATAGCATTAGTAGTAACTATTGTAGTACTTTTAATCTTAGCAGGAGTAAGCGTAAATGCAATATTTAGTGAAAACGGAATAATAAAAAGAGCAAAAGATGCCCAAAACAAAATGGACCAAGCAGCAGAAAATGACCAAAAAGGAATAAATGAATTAAGTAATTGGTTAGATAGCAAAATAAATGGAAACTCAGGAGGTAACACAACAGGAGGAAATACAACAGGCGGAGATGATACTTCAACAACACAAAAAATCTCAACATTAGTAGGAAAAGTAGTAGATAAAAATACAAAAGCAGAAGATGCATATGGAAATAAAATAACAATA